>Ga0180223_1000027_pt1 | contig 387020 bp, 335 predicted proteins | sample eDN5th30CKraftOP_FD_151337 | JGI IMG/M metagenome (GOLD analysis project Ga0180223, IMG submission 151337) | Enriched Organic Plus compost microbial communities from Emeryville, California, USA - eDNA 5th pass 30_C Kraft OP (version 2) (version 2) ...
TGAAAATCCTCGCGCCCTCCCTGCTGTCGCAGAAAGGGAAAGGGTGGACGACTTTTACGCCGCCCGCAGCAGCTCCATGCCGCCGCTTCCGTGGACTAGTTTCTCACCGCCGTTCTCACCCGAAGACAATGACACGAGCAAGACACTGACCAAGGCAGCTGCAGACAAGAAGACCGAGCTCTCCGGACTCGAAGGCGCTGCTTTCGACAAAGCCTATATCGATAACGAGGTCGCCTATCACAAGCAGGTGAATGAGGCGCTCAAGACGCAACTGATCCCTGCCGCCGACAATGCCGAACTGAAGAGCCTGCTCGAAACCGGTCTGAAGCTCTTCGCAGGCCATCAGGCTCATGCGGAGCACGTTGCCGCCGATCTGAAGTAGGATGCGGATTATGTCCATCGTGTACCGCCGATGGGTTTTCGTGGCACTGGGCCTGCTCCTGGGCGGGGGGCAGGCTCAAGCGGACGCGATCCGGGTCACCATCGACCAGCTTGTATTCTCACCCGACATCATCACAGCCAAGGTTGGCGATACGATCGAATGGATCAACAAGGATCCGATCGACCATACGGCGACGGTAAAGGGAGATTGGGAGGTGATGATACCCGCGGGCCAAACGGTGATCCAGCCCCTTGAAAAGGCCGAAGCGGTGGACTTCTATTGCCGCTTCCATCCCAACATGATGGGCAGGATCATCGTCGAGGAAAAATAGCCCTTGGCATTATTCCGGACTAGACAGCGAGCGTTTGGGCAACGTTCCAAGCAGGCGAGCACCGAAAAGGTTGAGGCAAAGCCCGGCTATAACCAGGCCGGAAGCGGCGAGCTTCCAGCCTTGAAGCGGCTCGCCCAGCACGATCGTCGATCCTAGAAATCCAAACACAGGCACCAGCAACGTGAACGGCGCAACGGTGTTGACCGGATAGCGCCCCAGCAGGCCGCTCCAAACGGCGTAGCCGAAAAGGGTGGAGAGATACACGATATAGGCGATGGACCCGGCTGAGATCCAGTCGAGGCCGATGAAGGAGTTCAGCAACTCCCGGCCTTCCAGCATCAAGCTCACGACGAGCAGGGGCGGCAGCGCAAACAGGCTTCCCCATACGACGAGCCCTATCATGTTGACGCTGCCCGAGTGCTGCGAAATGCGTTTGGAAGCCACGTTTCCTCCGCCCCAGGAGGCCGCCGCGGCCACCAACAAAACAAGGCCGATCGCCGTCACGTCTCCGCCGATATGGGCCGCCACCAACGCGACCCCGGAAAACGCAAGCAGCGCTCCGCCGAGTTGCCAAGGCGTGGGTTTTTCCTCCAGCACCAATACGGAAAGCGCGATGGTAAAGAAGACCTGGAGTTGCAGGATGAGGGAGGACAGGCCAGCGCTCATGCCGAGCTTCATTCCGGTGAAAAGAAAGCCGAACTGCATGGCGAAGATGAGCAGGCCGTAGATCGCGACCAGTCGCAGCGGAACTTTCGGCCGCTCGACGACGAAGACCCAGGGAAAGGCGGCGAGGAAGAAACGCGCAATACCGAGCCCCAGCGGGGAGACCTGCCTGAGGCCGAGCTTGATGACGGCGAAATTGACGCCCCAGATGAACACGACGGTGAGGGCCAGAAGCAGGTCGCGCAGCCGCATTGGAAATCTTTCGAGCAAATCCATCTTGCGCCCGAGCAGGGTTCGAGAGGCGGGCCGTGGGTCGGGCATAACCGTTGCCACGGTCCGGCAAGATAGGCGAATGTCAGATCGGTCTTCTTAAAGCATCGGCGGGCAATGGGAAACGCTGCCTGGGGATGCGTCACGAATTTCTGCAATGGATTTGTGCGCAGGCTGAGCCCCGCTTGATGAGCTCAGCCCCGGTATGACAGCAATCGTTATACGGCCGCTTTGAGCACTCCGCGGCGGATCTGGTCTTCCTCGATGGATTCGAAAAGGGCCCGGAAATTGCCTTCGCCAAAGCCTTCGTCACCCTTTCGTTGGATGAACTCGAAGAAGATCGGGCCGATGACCGTCTTGGAGAAGATCTGCAGCAGGATCTTCGTCATGCCGCCATTCACCACGCCTTCGCCGTCGATCAGGATGCCGTGCTTCTTCATCCGTTCGATCGGTTCCGAATGCCCGCTAACGCGTTGGAACGACATCTCGTAATAGGTTTCCGGCGGGCCGGGCATGAATTGCAGGCCATTATCCGCAAGCCGGTCGGTGGCATCGTAGATGTTCTCCGTGCCCACCGCGATGTGCTGGATGCCTTCGCCCTTATACTTCTTCAGGTACTCGACGATCTGGCTCGTCTCGTCCTTGGATTCGTTGAGCGGAATACGGATCTTGCCGCAGGGGCTGGTGATGGCGCGGCTGACGAGGCCGGTGATGCGGCCGTCTATGTCGAAATAGTGGATCTGCTTGAAGCCGAAGAGCTCGCGGTAAAAGGCCCACCATTTGTCCATATTGCCGCGATAGACGTTGTGCGTGAGGTGGTCGAGATAATAGAAGCCGACGCCTTCCGGCTTGGGGTTGCGTTCGCCCAGCCACTCGAACTCAGCGTCATAGGCAGAGCCCTTCTCGCCATAGCGATCGATGAAATAGAGCAGCGACCCACCGATGCCGACGATTGCCGGCACATCCAGCGTCTTGTAATTGCCTTGATATGGCTCGGCACCCTTTGACACGGCATAGTCGAAGGCATGTTTTGCATCCACCACGCGCCAAGCCATAGAGGGCGCGCAGGGCCCATGCTCTTCCACGAACCGGGAAGCGTGGGAGCCAGGCTCCGCGTTCACGATGTAATTGATATCGCCCTGGCGCCAGACGGTGATGTCCTTGGTCCCGTGCTTGGCGACCGGCGCGAAGCCCATGCGCTTGAAAAGCTCGGCGAGTTTTTCTGGTTCCGGATGCGCGAATTCCACAAACTCGAAACCGTCCGTGCCTGCCGGATTTTCCGGGCTGATGGTGGCCGGCGGCGCATCATGCGGGAAGGGTCCCATGGTCTCCTCCTGTCTCATCCTCGTTGCCGTGATTTTAGCGGAACCGAGGCGCAGGGAGCTTGCATTCATAGGCTTTGAAGGGCTATTTTTGCACGATCCATGTGAGGTTTATCATGAAATTCGCTCAATCCGTGCATCTTGACGAGGCCGACCGCAAAATCCTGTCTCTCCTTCAGGAAGACGCTCGCCTCACCAATAACGACCTGTCGGAGCGAGTGAACCTCTCCGCATCGCAATGTTCCAGACGCCGGCAGAAGCTGGAAGAGGAGGGTGTGATAAAGGCCTATAGGGCGATCCTCGATCGGGACCGGTTGGGCCATTCTCTCGTGAACATGATCACCGTCACTCTTGCCACGCACAATCGGGACAATGCCCGCCGCTTCGCGGAACTCGTGTCTCGGTTGCCGGAGGTTCAAGAGGCTCACGCGCTCACCGGCGAGATGGACTACATCCTGAAGGTGGTCACACCCGACCTGAAATCCCTGTCCGATTTCGTCAACGAGGTCCTATTGCCTCACGAATCGGTGCAGCACGTGAAAACGGCGATCGTGTTGCAGACACTGAAGGAGCATAGCGGGCTGCCGCTCTGAGGACTACGGTCGCCGTTCGGAAAGTCCCGCCGCCCGTTCCAGAAGGGTGAGTGCTTGAAGAATACCTTGCTTCTCCTGTGTGTTGAGGTCGTCGAGAAACCGGCTTTCAAATTCCCGGGCGATCGGCAGGAGATCCCGATAGGCCTTTATCCCCGACGGCGTGAGGCTGAGATGCTCAAGACGACGGTCGTTCGCATCGGGAGTCCGCTTCAGCCATTTGCGCCGCTCCAGCTCTGCCACCGCCCGGCTCACCTTGGTCTTGTGCATGGATGAGTGCTGAGCGATCTCCGTGGCGCGCATGACGCTGAACTGACCAAGGGTGGCAAGCGTCCGCCATTCCGGTCGGGTGAGTCCATATCTCGCTTTATAATTGGCGGAAAACTTGCGGCTGACCGCTTCGGCAAGCCTGTTCAGCCGGTAAGGCAGAAAGCTTTCGAGCGAGAGGATGTCGTCGTCCGGCATCGTCATTATTTGATAGTTACAAAATCAACAGTTACAGATGAAACGAACTCGCGTCAACATGGAGGAACGCCATGGGCCTCTCCTACATGCCCGGCTTCGGGAACGATTTTGAGGCCGAAACGCTGCCTGGATCATTGCCGCAAGGCCGGAACTCGCCGCAGCGCCCTGCCTACGGCCTTTATGCCGAGCAATTCTCCGGCTCACCCTTCACCGCGCCACGCGGCATCAACGAGCGCTCCTGGCTTTACCGGATCAGGCCAAGCGTGAAGCATACGGGCCGTTTCAGGTCGACGGAGTACCCATTCTGGAAATCGGCGCCCAATATCGGCGATCACGAGCTACCGCTTGGCCAGCTGCGCTGGAATCCGGTACCGATCCCCAACGAACGCATCGATTTCCTCTCCGGCATCCGCACCATGACGACAGCCGGCGATGTCTTCACGCAAGCTGGCATGGCCGCCCATGTCTATGTGGCCACCTCGAACATGACCAATGATCATTTCTTCAACGCCGACGGCGAGATGCTCGTCGTGCCACAGCTTGGCGGCCTCCGCCTCCTCACGGAAATGGGCATCATCGAAATAAGACCGGGAGAAATCGCGGTTCTGCCGCGCGGCTTGGTGTTCAAGGTCGAGCTCATGGAGGATCACGCCCGCGGTTACATCTGCGAAAACTACGGCGCGAAGTTCACTCTGCCGGATCGGGGACCGATCGGCGCAAACTGCCTGGCCAACCCGCGCGATTTCAAGACGCCCTGCGCTTGGTTCGAGGATCGGGACGAACCCTGCCGGCTGATCGCAAAATGGTGCGGAAAGTTCTTTGCAACCGAAATCGATCATTCCCCGCTGGACGTGGTCGCCTGGCATGGCAATTACGCGCCATACAAATACGATCTCTCGACCTATTCGCCGGTCGGCGCGATCCTCTTCGACCATCCGGATCCATCGATCTTCACGGTCCTCACGGCGCCCTCTGGCGAGGAGGGGACAGCCAATGTGGACTTCGTCATCTTTCCGCCGCGCTGGCAGGTGGCGGAAAACACTTTTCGACCGCCCTGGTACCACCGCAATATCATGAGCGAGTTCATGGGGCTGATCGAGGGCAAGTATGACGCCAAGGAAGAAGGCTTCGTGCCGGGAGGCATCAGCCTGCACAATATGATGCTGGCGCACGGTCCGGATGCGGACGGCTATGAGAAAGCTTCGAGAACCGAACTCAAGCCGATGAAGCTCGAAAGCACCATGGCCTTCATGTTCGAGACACGCTACCCGCAGATGCTCACGCGTTTTGCCGCCGAAAGCGAAGTGCGGCAGGACAATTACATCGATTGCTGGAGCGGTCTGAAAAAGCGCTTCAACGGCACGCCGGAAGGCGACTGGAGCTAACATGAAGCTTGCCACACTCAGAAACGGCTCTCGCGACGGCAGGCTTGTGGTCGTCTCGCGCGATCTGACACGCTGTACGGACGCCTCGTTCCTCGCCCCGACGCTACAGGCAGCGCTTGACGACTGGCGGCGGATTTCGCCGCATCTGGCGGCGTTGGCGGAAACGTTGGAGCACGGGGCAGTACCGTCAGAACGCTTTCACGAACACGAAGCCCTCTCGCCCCTGCCGCGCGCCTATCAATGGGCCGACGGCTCGGCCTATGTGAACCATGTCGAGCTCGTGCGGAAGGCGCGCAATGCGGAAATGCCGGAAAGCTTCTGGACCGACCCGCTGATCTATCAGGGCGGATCGGATTCCTTCCTCGCCCCGCGCGACCCGATCGCCATGCCCGACGAAGCCTGGGGCATAGACATGGAAGCCGAGATCGCCGTCATCATCGACGACGTGCCGATGGGGGCGAGCCGCGAGCAGGCTCAAGAGGCGATCAGGCTCCTCATGCTCGTCAACGACGTATCGTTGCGCGGGCTGATTCCTGCCGAGCTTGCGAAGGGCTTCGGCTTCTTCCAATCGAAACCATCATCGGCCTTCTCGCCCGTGGCCGTCACGCCTGATGAGCTTGGCGAGGCATGGGACGGCGGGAAGGTTCATCTGCCCCTCCTAGTCGACCTCAACGGAGAGCGGTTCGGCCGCGCCAATGCGGGAATCGACATGACCTTCGATTTCCCGACGCTCATAGCGCATGCGGCGAAAACCCGGCCGCTTTCGGCTGGAACGATCATCGGCTCGGGCACGGTGTCGAACAAGCTCGAAGGCGGCCCCGGCAAGCCTGTCTCCGAAGGAGGAGCTGGCTATTCCTGCATCGCGGAGGTCCGGATGGTGGAGACCATCACGCGCGGCGAGCCGGCAACGCCTTTCCTGCGCTTCGGCGATGTCGTCCGCATCGAAATGCGCGACGCGGGCGGCCGGTCGATCTTCGGTGCCATCGAGCAGACCGTCGTCAAATACGAACCTGCCTGAGCTGCCCGCTATTCGGCAGGAAATTCACATAGCTCCCGGATCTTTGGGATAGGCCCGCCGGAAGGCTTCCATCCTGCCGCATTCCTCCGCGATCGCGTGGATGCGAGGCATATCTATCAGATCCACACCCCAGCGCTTCGCGTTGTAGACCTGGGGTATGAGGCACAGATCGGCCATGGTCACCTTGTCTCCATGGCAGAACGTGCCGGTCGCCGGGTGATCGAGCAGCGTCTCGAAGGCCGTCAGTCCTTGGCCGATGAATTTCCGCATCCAGGCAGTGCGGACCTCATCACCGCCCGAAGTAAGCGCCAGGATGTGGTTAACGGTCCCGGTGTTGCAGATGGGGTGGATTTCCATTGCAATGGCGTAGGCCAGCATGCGCACCCTTGCGCGGCCTTCCGGGTCCTCGGGCAGAAGCGGGTGGGCACTGCGCGTCTCGCTCAGATATTCAATGATGGCCAGGGATTGGGTGAGCCGCGTGCCGTCGATATCGAGGACGGGGACAAGGCCTTGGGGGTTGCGCGCAAGGTGCTCGCCGCCCTTCTGCTCCCCCTTCAAGAGATCCACCGGGACGGCTTCATAGTCGATCCCGAGGAGGTTTAGCGCGATCCGAACCCGGTAGCTCGCCGAGGAACGCCAATAGTCGTAGAGAACAACCTTGCCCATGGAGCTGCGATCTCCCTGCCAGGAGCCTTGTCCTGATGGGCTACACTGTCCGCCTCGTTCCTGGCAAGCTGCCGCTTGGTTGCGCTTGGCCCTTTGGCCGCCGTTAACGTACAATTGAAGTTTTTCTTTACGATACATTTGCAGCGTGCATGTTATGCGCTATCGGGCAGAGAGGGTTTTGCGAGGCACAGCCTTCGGCTCGGCTATGAAATAGGGGCGTTTCCGTTTGTGCGGCTTTGGAGGATATTTCGGCGCGGGTGTCGATCCGGCTGACGCCGGGCCGCTGCTCAAGCGCATGGGATCCGCCATCGCGCATCGCGGGCCGGACGAAAGCGGCATCGCTGTGCTCCACGACGCTGGCCTCTGTCATACGCGTCTCTCCATCGTCGGCCTTGCCGACGGCCAGCAGCCCATGTCGCTCGACGGCGGCAGGCTCATGATCGCCTTCAATGGCGAAATTTTCAATTATGTCGAGTTGCGCGAGGGGCTGATTGCGCGCGGACATGTTTTCCGCACGTCCAGCGATACGGAAGTCATCCTTCATCTCTTTGACGAGAAGGGGCCGGACTGCCTCGCCGACCTCAACGGCGATTTCGCCTTCGCCATCTGGGATGCGCCGCGCCGGCGCATGTTTATCGCCCGCGACCGCATGGGCGTGCGCCCGCTGTTTCACACGACTGTCGGAAACACGCTTTTCTTCGCCTCCGAGGTCAAGGCGCTCCTGATGGTTCCCGGCGTCGAGGCGGAGATGGATCCCATCGCGCTCGACCAAATATTCACGCTCTGGGCTCCCATTGCGCCACGCACGGCTTTCAAGGGCATCGAGGAACTCGAGCCCGGGCATATGATGATCATTGAGGAGGGCGGGCGGACGATCCGCCCTTACTGGTCGCTTTCCTTTCCGGACTCGGGCGAGCCGAGCCGCCATACGGACGAGCGCGCCGCGGCGGAAGAGCTGCGCGCGCTTCTCACCGACGCCACGCGGCTTCGCATGCGCGCCGACGTGCCGGTCGGTTCCTATCTCTCCGGCGGGCTCGATTCCTCCGTCATCTCGGCGCTCGCCTCGGGCATGACGCCTGAAACGCTCCGCACCTTCTCGGTCGCCTTCGACAGCGCCGAACATGACGAGAGCGCCTTTCAGAACGAGGTCGCCGCTGCGCTCGGCACGTTCCACGCCACCGTGCGTTGCGGCGAGGGCGACATTGCTGCGGTCTTCCCCGACGTGATCCGCTTCACTGAGCGGCCGATCCTGCGCACCGCGCCCGCGCCGCTCTTCAAGCTCTCGGCGCTGGTGCGCGAGCGGGGACTGAAGGTGGTGCTTACGGGCGAGGGGGCCGACGAGGTCTTCGCCGGCTACGATATATTCAAGGAGGCGCGGGTGCGCCGCTTCTGCGCGCGCCAGCCGGGCTCGCGCATCCGCCCGCATCTTTTCCGCAAGCTTTATCCCTATCTTCCCGGGCTCAAGCAGCAGTCGGCCGAATATCTCGCCGCCTTCTTCGGCGCAGGCGCGGATTCGCCCGAGGACCCACTTTTTTCCCACAAGCCGCGCATCCGCGCGACGGGGGCCGCCAAGCTCTTCTTCTCCGGTGACCTGCGTGAACAGCTTGCCGGTTACGACGCGGCGGAGGATCTCGCCTCGCGCCTGCCGGAGACCTTCTCCCGCTGGCATCCACTCCATCAGGCTCAGTATCTGGAAACTCGCTTCCTGCTTCCGGGCTACATCCTGTCAAGCCAGGGCGACCGCATGGCAATGGCGCATGGCATCGAAGGGCGCTTCCCCTTCCTCGACCACCGGCTTGTCGAATTCGCAGCGACGCTCCCGCCCGAGATGAAGCTGAAGGGTCTGGTTGAAAAGCACATTCTGCGCGAGGCGACGCGGGACCTTCTACCGGAAACGATCCTGCGTCGCACCAAGCAGCCCTACCGCGCGCCCGACAGCCAGTCCTTCCGCGGCGCGGGCGAGAAGGATTATGTGCGCGACGCCATGAGCGTCGAAAAGCTGGCCGCCGGCGGCCTCTTCAACCCGGCCTCGGTCTCGAAACTCTTCGCCAAGAGCCGGCAGCAGCCGCTCTCCGGCTTCCGCGACAACGCCGCCTTCGTCGGCATCCTCTCGTCCCAGCTCTGGCTGGAGACCTTCACCGGTTCACGCCGACGCGCGGTTAGGGCCGCATAACTGGAGATTGGAATGGCAGAGAGCATCAAGGATCAGGTCAGGGCCTTCATCATCGAGAATTTTCTTTTCGGCGACACATCGGCCCAAATTGATGACGACGCCTCGCTCATCGAGAACGACGTCATCGATTCAACCGGCGTGCTGGAGCTCGTCGCCTTCATCGAGGAGCGTTTCGGCGTGACGATGGCCGATTCCGAGATCGTCCCGGCGAATCTCGATTCGCTCGACCGGATCACTGCCTATGTCGGCTCGAAGACGGGCAAGGAAACATCGCTCAACGCCTGATCGGCGGAGCGGGGAGGCTGTCATGCGTTTCGAGGAATTCCTGCGGGGCAGCGCCTCGCGTCATGGCTCCAAGACGGCCCTGGTCAGCGGCTCCAAACGGCTCACCTATGCCGAGTTCGATGGGCTGACGGATCGCCTCGCCGCTGCGCTGGCCGCCAGGGGCGTGCGTCGCAACGATCGTGTCCTGGTCTTCATGGACAATTCCTGGGAGGCGGCGGTCTCGATCTTCGCGGTGCTGAAGGCCGGAGCCACCTTCAGCCCCATCAATGCTTCCACCAAGGCCGAGAAGCTCGCCTACATCATCGGCAATTGCGAGGCTGCGGCGGTGCTCACCCAGGCGAAGCTGATGCCGGTTGCCGCCGAAGCCCGCGATCTTCATGGGCGGCCGCTCTTGTTGATCTCCACGGAAGGGCGGAGCGGTTTGGTGCCGGAAAGCGCCATTTCCTTTTCGCAGTGCCTGCAAGCCGAGCCGTTGCCGGTCGCCCATCACGGCATCGATGTCGACCTCGCCATGCTCATCTACACCTCCGGCTCCACCGGACGCCCCAAGGGCGTGATGATGACGCATCGAAATATCGAGGCGGCGGCTACCTCCATCACCACTTATCTGCGCAACACGCCTGACGACATCATCCTGGGCGTGCTGCCGCTCGCCTTCGATTATGGCCTTTATCAGCTTCTGATGTCCGTCAAAATGGGCGCTACGCTGGTCCTGGAAAAGTCCTTTGCCTTCCCGCACGCGATCTTTGACCTGATGCGCAAGGAAAAGGTCACCGGGTTTCCGCTGGTGCCCACCATGGCAGCCATGATCTTGCAGATGCGCGATCTGGAGCCCGGTTTCCTGCCCACGCTGCGCTACATCACCAACACCGCCGCCGCGCTTCCGCCGCCGCACATCGCGCGCCTGCGCGAGCTTTTCCCCGGGGTCGAGCTCTATTCCATGTACGGGCTCACCGAGTGCAAGCGCTGCACCTACCTCCCGCCGGAGGAACTCGACCGACGGCCGGATTCCGTAGGCATCGCCATCCCCAACACCGAAGCCTTCGTGGTGGATGACGAAGGCAAGCCGCTTCCTCCCGGCGAGGTGGGCGAGCTCGTCATCCGCGGCCCCCATGTCATGCAGGGCTACTGGCGCAATGACGAGGCGACCGCGAAAATGCTGCGCCCAGGCCTCAATCCTTGGGAAAAAGTGCTCTATACGGGGGACCTTTTCCGCACGGATGCTGACGGCTTCCTCTATTTCGTCGGCCGCAAGGACGACATCATCAAGACGCGTGGCGAGAAGGTCGCACCCAAGGAGGTGGAGGCGGTGCTGCACACCCATCCTTCCATCGCCGAGGCCGTCGTGGCCGGCGTGGCGGACCCGGTGCTGGGCCACGCCATTGCCGCCATGGTGGTCTCCAGGGACCCGGCCCTCACCGAGCGCGAGGTTATCCGCCACTGTTCGCAGCACCTGGAAGATTTCATGGTGCCCAAGGTCGTGAAATTCGTCTCAGAATTGCCTAAGACCGATACGGGCAAGGTCAGCCGCAGGCTTGCGGCGGAAAGCATAGAGCCAGCCGCATGAACGCACTTCCTTCCTTCTCTGCCGCCACGCTTACAATCGATCCCGCCGTCGAGACGGAGCGGATCGTCGCCGCGCTTCGCGGGCAACTCCGCTCGCTGCGCAAGCGCGGGCTCGTGTTGGGCGTCTCGGGTGGTATCGATTCCAGCGTTTCCACCGCGCTCGCGGTGCGCGCCGTGGGCGCGCAGAATGTCTGCTGCCTCTTCATGCCCGAGAACGACTCAGATCCCGAGAGCCTTCGCCTTGGGCAGCTCTTGACGCAAACCTTCGGCGTTGAGGGCATTGTCGAGGATATCGGTCCAAGCCTTAAGGCGATGGGCTGCTACGAGCGGCGCGACAGCTTCATCCGCAAGCTCGTGCCGGGTTATGGTCCGGGCTGGGCGTCCAAGATCGTCATCGCCAATGCGCTTGAAGGTGCTGCTTACAACATCTCCTGGCTTGTCGTGCAGGACCCGGAAGGAAACCAGAGCAGACACCGCATGACGCCCGAGGTCTATCTCGGCATCGTCGCCGCCACGAATATGAAGCAGCGCACGCGCAAGCAGATCGAGTATTATCACGCCGACCGGCTGAACTTCGCCGTCATAGGCACGCCGAACCGGCTGGAATACGACCAGGGCTTCTTCGTCAAGAATGGCGACGGCGCGGCTGATGTGAAGCCGATCGCCCACCTCTACAAGTCGCAGGTCTATCGGCTCGCCGAATATCTCGGTGTGCCGGAGGAGATCCGCCGCCGCCCGCCGACGACCGACACCTATTCGCTCGCCCAGACGCAGGAGGAGTTCTACTTCTCGCTGCCTTACGACCGCATGGACCTCTGCCTCTACGGACTGAATCACGGCATTCCGGCAAGCGCCGTTGCCGCGGCGGCCGCACTTACCGAGGAGCAGGTTCAGAGTGTGTGGGCCGACATCGCAGCCAAACGCAAAGCGACTCGCTATCTCCATCTCCCGCCGCTCCTGGTGGAAAAGGTGGAAGAAGCCGGCGCCTGAACAGTTCTCTCAGGGATCGGCCGTAAGCGGATTCAGCCTTCGCCGAGCTTACGGCTTTCCACCCATGCCTTCGGATCGACACGCGCGCGGAGAAAGCCGACGGGCAGCGCTGCCGCGTGGAAAAGCCAGGCGACCACCACGTAAAGGCCCATGGCGAGGCCGCCCTTGCGCAAGGACATGACCGCCACGGCGAAGACAAAGGTTGCAAGCACGATTATGAGCGCCATGAGCTTGTTGGGGAAAAAGATCAGGATGGCTAGGCAGAAGGCCATCCAAGCCAGCACAAGCGCCCAGAGGCGTAGCTCGGGCAGCTCCCTCAAGAGCCGGGTGAAGTGAGGCTTGCCCGCGGCGGCACGCAGCAACTCTCCAATGCCGAAAAGATATTTGCTCTTCCAGCGCCTCACGAGGAGGCGATAGGAATTTTCGACGTGGCCGTAATGCTGCACGAAGCGCCTGTCGAGGCGAACGAGACGCCATCCGGCGCTGCGCAGACGGATGCCGAGATCGAACTCCTCATAACCGTGCAGATTGCGGTCGGTAAGATAGCCCACACTTTCAATAGCCGCACGGCGGTAAAGCCCGCCGCCATTCATGCGGTCGATCTCGCCCACACGGTTTTCTGGCGCGTTCCTCGTCACCCGGCGGGAAAATTCCAGGTTCGAAAGGTTCATCTCCTGGACATGGCCAGTGACCCCAGCCACATCGGGATGGTCCTGCAGATATTTGATCGCCTCGGCAAGAAAGCCCGGGTCGAGATCCATGTCACCGTCGAGAAGGCAGACGAAATCATAATGGGCGTATTGGAATCCAAGCTGGCCGCCAATGCCGCAACTCGGCTTTGCGGGGTCGACGATCTGCACCATTGTGGCAGGATATTGCGAAACGATCTCGGCCGTCCGGTCGGTGGACCCGCTATCGGCGACGATCACCTCTCCCTGGCCAGCCGGCAGGCCGGCGAGCGCATGCTCGATGGTGGAGGCGATCCGCTTCTCCTCATTGAGGGTCTTGATGACGATACTGACCGTCAATTCCATCTCCGTGCCAGGCGTTGGTTAAGCAGGCGCAGGAGAAGCCATGTGCCGGTCACGCCGCCAATCCCGCCGGCAAGCTTTACGGCAAAGTCCGCAAACCGGGCATGGCGGTCGCTGAGCGTCAATTGCAGGAGTTCAAGGCCGGCGGCAGCCAAAACAACGGTCAGCAGAACGAGAAGAATGCGCCTGGGGAAAGCGATCGCATAAAGGGCCCCCAGCACCGCGAAAGCGGCGAAGTGCTCGAAATGAACCGGAAATTGCGTGCGCGGCCGCATGTTCAGCGGTGAGAGCGTGGCATAGAGGATGATCGCCAGGATCAGGAAAGGCGCTGCCATGCGTGCCCAATCGAGCAGTTTCGGCGCCAGCCGCCGACGCATGAAGCCGCCTGAGATGATCTGTGTTTCTTCCGTTACGCGCATTTCTACCTGATGTTGTGTCAGTGCGGGAGCAGCGACCGATAGACGAGTGCCGTGCGCTCCGCAATGGACGGCCATCCATATTGCTCTTCGATTTCTCGCGCTTTCTCGCGTCGTTCCTCCGGCGAATGGGGACGGGCTAGTTTGCGGTCGATGGCGGCAGCCAGCGCGTCCGTATCGCCAAGGGGGAAATAGTCCTCGGGCGGAAGGCCCACTTCCAGATTGGCGGAGATGTCGCTGGCAAGGACCGGCAGCCCATGGCCAAGCGCTTCCAGAAGAGCGATGGGCATCCCTTCGTGGCTGGATGGCAGGACAAAGAGAGCCGCATTTGCAAACAGGGCTGCAAGATTGTTCCCGGTTTGGAAACCGGTCATGATGACGCCGGGCACCTCGGCGGCTCTTTCCTTCAATCTCCTGGAATAAGGCGTCTCGAACTCGCTGCCGCCAACGATCACCAGCCTGTAGCCCGGCCGGTTCAGCTTGGAGAAGGCCTCGATCAGGTCGGTCTGGCGTTTCTCCGGCACCAGCCGGGCAACCGTCAGGATATAGCCCTGTTCGTTCAGACCGAATTGCGCAAGAGCGCCGGCCGCATCTTCGGTGGTGTGGATCGCCACCCCATTCGGGATGAAGCTCACCGGTACGCCGTAGCGGCTTTGCATCGTGTCTGCGACACCGGCCGCGACGGCGATGCGCCTATTGGCGAATTTCATGCCGAGCGCTTCCCCAAGCTTCAGCATCTTCTTTGCAAAGCGGCCCCATTTCTGCCGATCATAATCGAACCCGTGATGGGTCACGACAATCCTGAGGCGCAAGAGTCGAGCAAGCGGTACCACAAGCGAGGGCCCGATTGCGTGAATATGCAGGATGTCGGGACGACGGAAGGCCGAATAGAGGACGCCCAGGAAGGTATGGATGGCAGCTTCAAGCGCCTGCTTTCGCGGCGACCAGAGCGGCACCACCTTGATGCCATCCCAGACGACCGGTTTCTTCTCTTTCAGATACTGCCGGCGCCCTATGACGGTGACGTCCCATCCCAGGTGCAGCAGTTCCCGGCCCAATATCTCCACATGCCGTTCGACACCGCCCTGGACGTTCGGTATCCCGCGTAGCCCGAGCATCGTGACGCGGCCTGTGACCTCTGACGGGCTCCGCGCCGCCCCGTCATCGGCCGCGTGCTCCTGCCCATCGGGGCGGAGACTCGCGCCGGCGGCGGCATCTTTGCCACCAGCTTCTGTCCCACTTCGAAACGATGCCCCCAAACTATCCATGACCTATAATGAAGATATGACCGAAGCCGAATTAGAGCTTACGTCCCATAAGGCCTTACCGCCGCAAGGTCCAATGGTGTCAGCGCCGCATAGAGGTCGAGCATCCGCCGCTTATAAGCCTGGGGAGAGAATTCTTCCTGGATCCAAGCCCTGCCTAGCCGTCCCATAGCCGTGCGGTCAGCCGCCGAAAGCGATGCCAGTTCGTTCAAGGCCTGGGCGAGGTCGTCCGGCGAGCCAGCTTTTGCGATCCTCCCCGTCTCTCCCTCCTTGATCATTTCCGGAATGCCGCCGATCGCGGAGCCGATCACCGGGCGGCCGAGAGCATAGGCCTCCAGAATGCTGATCGGTGCGTTCTCATACCATTCCGACGGTAGAACCAGCGCCTTCGATTCGCCGATGAGCCTGTGGAGATTTTCTCCCGAAACATAGCCCGCGAACATGACGTCGGCATTCACCGTGCGAGCGAGATCCCGTAGAGCGTTCTCCTCGGGGCCCGTGCCGGCGATAACCAGCTTTTGCCCTGCAAGCGCTGCCGCGCGGATCAAGGTTGCGATGCCCTTTTCCGGCGCAAGTCGGCCAGCATAGACGAAATAGTCCTGCTCTATCCAGTCGGCCTTCATTTGCGAGGCGTCCACGAAATTCGGAATGTAAACCAGCTTTTCCGGCGGCCATCCCCATTCGATGAGCTTCTCGCGGTAGAAGCGGCTCGGCACGACGATACGGTCGATCTTGTCGCGGTAGAGACCGAGAAGCCGGTGCACCAGCGTTTCGATGAACACCACCCCGCTGACCGCAGCCGAATCCTTCACGCAGCGATTGAGCGCGACCTTGTAGATGTGGCCGCCTTTGCACTGCTCGCAAATCGAGCCCTGCCGCAGCATCTTGTAGGCGGGGCAGGCGAGCTTCAGGTCATGCGCCGTCATGACGACCGGAACGCCGGCGTTTTTTAAGGTGGAGAAGATCGCGGGCGACAGGTGGTGATAGACATTGTGGGCGTGGGCGATCATGGGCGGGGCAGCCGCGATCAGTTGCGCGAGCTTTCGCTGCGCCTCGAACGAATAGATGACCTTTGCAGCGTCCAACGCTTTTGTAACGAAGCCTTGTTGATTGCCGTATTCTATCTCCGAAACGAAGTAGTCAGACCATTTGGACGGTTCGTTTTTCTCGTGCTTCATCGCGAACGGCACGACGTCCCAGCCCATTTCGGCAAAGAGCGACATATGGTCGAAGAAGACCGCTTCGGCTCCGCCGCGGCGGTAGAAGTAGTTGTTGATCGCCAGGAGGCGCGGCCCATCCGTCTGCATGACCGGTGGCGCCACGGTTCAGGCCTCCCAGCCAAGCAGTGAAACAGCTTCGCCCATGGTGACGATCCGGCAATTCTTCGACATTGCGTAGGAAACCAGATGATCGAAGGTCTCGGGCGTGCAGCCGAACGGCGTGGGGGTCTCCACGATGTCGTGGGTGAAGAAGATCAGCCACCCGGGCTCGACGGCCACATTGTCGATCCAGCCGGTGAGGGTGCGCGCATATTCCTCGGGCTGGCGGATTTCCACTCCCTTCAACATCAGGTGGTCCGCCCTGCCACGGTTGATCGCCTCGCCTGCCCCCCTGCAGGCGGCGTAGCGGGAGGAAAGCACCCGTCTTGCTGACGGCCAGGCGGCATTGAATGGATAGGAGAAGCTGCGGATCGGCTGCTCAACGCCAGCTCCTCGCAAATAAGCTTCGTTCCTGGCCAGGTCTTCCTCAAGCCCGCTTCCGATCGTCCTGAGCTTGCGGTGGGCAAAGGTGTGGCAGCCGATTTCATGGCCTCGCATCGAGAGTTCGCGGCAGCCTTCGGGCGAGATCAACCTGCGGCCGGGCTCTACATGCGAAGCTATGCCGCCGGAAATGTAGAATGTGCCGCGGGCGCCATATCGTTCCAAAATCCGAGCGCCATTGGTGAGTGCGGTCTCGGGCACGTCGTCGAAGGTGAACGTGACGAGCGGCGTGTCTGTCGCGACCTCCCGCTCCCGGCTGCCCATTTTCCAAAGAAAGCGATTGACCGCACGATCGATCAGCTCGCCCGTATCTGCGACGCCCCCCACCATTTCCTATGTTCCCCCCGTTGCCCGAGAATGGATTATCCGGGTAGAGGCCGAAGCCTGAAGCCGAAATCCGTAAAGCGCCAGCATGAAGGTGAACCAGAGCATGTTGCCACCTTCAAAGAACAGGCTTTCGAGACCGGCATTGAAAAGCGTGTACAGCCAAACGCGAAAATAAAGCCGCATCAGCGGCGAGTGCTGCTCTTCCGGCTTCACCCGAGCGATATCGCGAAGGGGAAGATAGAGCACCCAGATCAGCGTCAGCAGCAAGCCCGGAACACCGGTCATAAGCGTGATGTCGAGAAACGAATTGTGCCCGTTGGCGGCCGCAACCGCCCATGTCTCGATCGAACCGCCGCTGTAGACCAGTTCTTCCGTCTGCCAGAACCCCTTAAAGCCGTAGCCCAGTATGGGGTTTTCCGCAATCGCGCCGAACGCAAAGCGCCAGATATCTGCGCGGTTCGTAAATGTCGCGTCAATCCCGAGATTGGTGAGAAACGCGCCGAAAGGCTCTATGACAGCCGCCCCGACAGCGAGCAAGTTGAACAGCGCGACGCCGCCAACCGCAATGGGCACGCGCAGAAAGCGGAAACGCTCGAACGCCCAGGCCACGATGAGAGTGGCCGGAAGCATTGCGCTGGATGTCTTTCCTCCCGTATGGATCAGGAAGAAGACCGCCATCACCACGATGAGGCCGCCCAGGAGGCGCGACCACGCGGCCATGACGAAAAGCCCGAAGAACGAAGCTATCACCATAGCCGCCGCGGCACTGTTCTTGTGCGGGAAGTGGCCGCGCCAAAGCCCGGCATTCATCGGCTCGCGCAATTCGGTGGCTTGGTGAATGGAGACATTGGGCTCGAAAAGCACACCGTAATAGGAAAGCAGAAGCGCTGCCAGGGTGCCCAGGGCAAGCATCACCGCAAAGTGCCGCTCCGATACCGGAATCAAGAGATATATGCTGGCATTCACCGTCATGATGACGGCCAGAACAACCCCCTTTATCCCAAGCATCGGTTCGTTCGAGAGGATCGAGACGAACAGAAACCATGCGAAGAGGGGAATGAGGACAAGACGCGGCTGGAGGATCTGATTTCGCAGCGCGTGGAACAATCCGAAGAGCAGGATCAGGCCTGACAGTCCGAGGGAGACGATCTGATTTAGCCTATTTGAATTTCCCGCCGAAGGATCGAGCACGGCCTCACCGGTCAGATCCACGAACGGGTTGAGAGAAATCCAGAAGAACAGGAACAGCGCCATGAACAGCACCGTACGTGCTGCTGTGTTGGCCGCCCTTTCCGGCAGATCGACGGCGCTCAGCTCGGCGGTCTGCATTGGAGGGGCCCCTGCGTCATGTGGTCGGCCTATGTGGTAGGCGCAGATAGTTCAGGAGGCCAAGAGCCAGCGCCAATCCAAGGCCAATAAAGAGCCCGCCGAAAGCGCCCGCAGCCATTAGGATCATGGTGCGGGGCGGCCAGCTTCGCGAGGTTGGCGGCACCGCGCGTGAGATCACGCGGATGTTGCTGGTGTCGATCTGCTGCCGCTCGGTGATTTCCTGGCTGCGCGAAAGAAAGGTTTCGTAGAGAGCAGCCTTGGCCCGCGCATCCCGCTCCAGTTCGCGAAGGGTCACCAGGGCGCTGTTGTCTTGGAAGACGACGTTTTCCTCGGCCTGGGCCTTTTGGCGCAACTCGTTCAGCACCATGGTTGCCTGATCGGCTTCCAATTTTGCGGCGTTGACGATGCGTTGTGCCTCGGAGCCGATCGCTCGTTCCACCGCTGCAATCTCGGTCCTGATCGCCTGCAGGCGTGGATGCCGGTCGAGATAGGTGAGCGACAGCGCCTGCAACTGCTGCTGAAGCTGGTTGTATTGGGCGCGCAGCGTGGTCAGAGTGTCCGATTGAAAGCCGGGCAACGTTGCCGAACTGCGTTCATTCAGCGCCCTCTGCAGTTCGCGATAGCGGCTATCCAGCTGGATCTGGCGCTGTTGAGCCGCGAGCACCTGAGTGTCCAATTCTCCGGAACGGCGGGCGCTCGCGAGATTGTCGCCGCTCGACTGCAGCCCGTGCTCCCGCTTGAATTCTTCAACCCGCGCTTCGGCCTGCGTGACGCTGGTCCGCAGTTCGTCGAGTCGCTGCGTGATGCTCGATACGACGCGTCCGGCACTCCGTGACGCGGATTCGAACAGCTCGGTCTCGAAAGCATCCACGATCGCATTGGAGATTTCGACCGACTTGTATGGATCGTCGGTCCACACGCTTAGAACGACGACATAGGATCGCTCCTCACGGCGCGCCTCCACGCGCTCGGAAAGCGCTCGCAACACGCCAAGCTTCCGATCCCCTTCGTCGGGCCGACCGGAAAAAAGCTCCTTGATGGGGTCAAGCAGGCCGGGCTTCACGAATTCAGGGTCTTCCGTCAGGCGCAGTTGGTCGATGACGCGCTCGAGCACATTGCGTGAGGTGAGAACCCTCAGCTTGCTTTCCGCCTCGAGCAGCTGCGTATCGCGCTGGGGCGTGTTGGCGAACACGTCGTCATCGACCACCTGCAGGTTCGACGGGTCCACCATGATGTCTGTGTAGACGGTGTATCGAGGGCTGGCGGTGATGGCGTAGATGAAAGCGGCAGCCACGCCTGCGAGCACCATCAAGGCGATGAGATACTTCCCTCTGTTGAGCCAGGAGACCACATCGTCAGGCGTGAGCTGGTGCAGTCTTGCCATATAGTCGGAAACACGCGGCGCTTCGGCCGCTCGCTGAGGGGGCAGATCAGAGGGCCGTTGCGGTGGCGCGGGATCCTCAACCGGCTCGGTGACCGGTGCACTGCTGGGAAGCATGTTCAGGAGCGAGCCGCGCGCCGGTGTCTTTGCGGCCTCAGCTTCGCCTGGCCTCCTCGGTCCGCGAGGCGGTTTTGCTACTTCGTACATGCCTTACCTGCCCAGGGGCCCCTTACTCGGCCGGAAGCTGCAACTTCGGGTGAACTTCCGTAAAATTTATCACGGTATCGTTTATCACGTCTTAAACCATGTTTCGGAAGAGCGCATTCGCCTTCCTGGGCGACGTGATCAGAAGCCGGCCACCAGATTGCTCCACCGCTCCGAAGCGAGACCGCCGACATAGATATCGTCGTTAAGTGCGGCCGTCACGATTTCGGAATGACGCGTGGCGAAGCAGAAATACCCCGAATGCTTGAAGGTCAACTGCCTTTGACGCATGAGGGCCTTCATAAGGAAGGGCTGTGCGGTGCCTCTTGCCTCGCAATAGCCTTCGCTGTCGAAAATGGCGAGCATTTGCTCGATGACCTGTCGCTCCCGTCCCTCCAGGCAGATCACATTGAGAACGCGTGCAATGCGCTTCGGTTGGCCAAAATAAAGCACCAGGCCAACGGTTTCGCGGTTACGGTCGAGGATCTTTCGGCAGTTCAGCGACCCACAAGCGGTATTCTTTCCCGCAAGCGAAATCAGCCAGGAGAATTCCTCGGCCGACCAGACCGGGCGAACCGAAAAGCGCTTCAGGAGGATTTCCGCCTGCTGCCTGAACTCTTCGAAGCTTGCCGGCTCCACGCGATAGCCGCTCTCCGCCGTGGGCGTGAAGGAGGCGACGAGCCGCCGTGCCAGACCGTCCAAAGGGCCTGCGAACAGCTTGAAGGGGGTGGGCCGCAAAGCCGGCATGACGGCGCAGAGGCGTTCGGCTGCGCTGGCGAAAGGTCGCAAGACCCGACGCCACTCCAGGCTTTGGATCGGCAGGACGTGGCCGCCTCCGGCCTCCCAATGGTCGGCGCTCACGGGTGAAGCATTGTCGGAAAAAATGAAATCCTGGCGCTTGGCGCGCAGGGTCCGCGCAAGATGCGCAGCGCCGATCGCGCCGGGCTTTCCATCTGCCATGAAGGCGCAGAGCAGCCTTCCCGTCAGCTTGCGTTCGCCGACCCAGAACTGCATGGGTACGGAAAGGACCGCGCTGTCGATGCGGCCAGCCGAATTCTCATGGAGGATGCTGCCATATTCGGGCGCGTAGAGCGGGCTCGAGAAGAAGGCGGTGTCCAGATAACTGTGAAATTCCGGGCTGCCTTCCCGATCGTCGTTCCGGAAGATGCAGTTGAAGAGCTTGCTGATGGCGGCGATATCGGCGCGCTCCATCGGACGTACGCGTCCGCGCCGGTTGGTTGCATCTGCGTTTGCCTCCCCTCGATCCGAGGGAATGCTCGCATTTGGCACCGCGCCGTTTCCATGCAGCTCCAGTGCGTTCACGGCTGAGCCCCCTTCAGCAGCTGCGCTCCGGTGGAACCGCCCCTGCTTTTTCGTATGGCCCGCGCCAGGACGGCCCAGGAGGCGATGACCATGCCGAACTCGATGACATAGAACGAGATGATCGTGCCGGCCGGAGGATCGTACCAGGTGGCCCATGCTGTAATCGCGCATCCTAAGAGGCTGCCGAGCGACATCACCGTTCCGCGATAGGCATGGTTCCCGGCAGCGCCAAGGGCCTCCACCGCGACCGACCAGATCGCCAGCAAGATCACCACCCAGCTGAGTTGGCGCACGAACGAGACCAGGGAAACATAGTCGTGCCCGAAGAGGTAGGGCAGAACGGGTGCGATGATGAATACGGCGACAGCCGCCGCGACCGAGATCAATATCGCGGCGGCGAGTACCTTCTTCACGCGTTCGGCGATGTGGTGCAGTCCTTCCGCGCTGGCCCTCGCCGAACCGGGATAGATCAGCCGGTTGAGGGCTTCGACCGAAAGATAGCTGCTTTCGATCATGCGGCGGGCTACACTGTAGCTCGATACGATTTCCGGCGTCGAAACGAGGCTCAGCACCATGAGGTCGACGTTCTGCCGTGCCGCGCGCAATATGAAGGGCACGCAGAAATAGATGCCGTTCATGATCTCTTCCCGCACGATGCGGAACTCCGGAGAACCGAGCCGCAACAGCATGCGGAAACAGACGAGAGCGACCAGAACGTGGCAGGCGAACTGCCATATGGCCCATTCGGCCGTGGTCGACACGCCGAAGGCAAAGCAGGCCAGCACCGCGGCGATCGTCCGTGCGACGGCAAATCCAACCACGACTTTGTTGGCGGTCCCGAATTCACTGCGCCCGATGAATGTCTGCTCGGTCAGCACGATCAGGCGTACGAGAACGATGTTGGTGACCAGCATGGCGCCGATCAGGAGCCCGTTCAGGGCCGGGTTTGCGGAAAGCTTGAACAGGAACGGGAGCGTGATCGCGCCAGCCGCGACGAGGATCGCCCCGGTGATCCCCGTCAGGATCAGGTTATGGCCGAGCAGGACCGGATAGGTGGACCCGTCGCGCGCCACGCGGCGAACGAGGCTTTCCATGGCTCCGAGGCCGCACAGGTGTAGCGCGACGCTGGAGATTGCGGTGATGCCTACGAAAAGGCTGAATTCGTGCACGCCAAGGGATCTGGCCAAGACGGCGAAGGTGATGAGCTGCGCGGCCGAGCTGATGATGAGGCTTCCGCCCGATGCCGCGTAGGCAACGAGCTTGTCAAAGGCGGATCTGAAATCGCCCGTGATCTGCCTGAAACCGAACATTAAACCCCGCACACAGGTGCCAGCCCGTCCTGGTCGCATTCGCAAGAGGGCAGGCTGCGGCCCTCATATACCTTATTTCTCGGCTTTGGTACCCAGCCGGATAACAGCAGGGTTAACGTGATTGGCGGCCCATCGCGAGGCTTCAAGCTCCATTTACCTCTGTGGGCTATATCCGCCAGCACGATACGGGGAGGCGCATTTACATGGCGAAACCAGCGAACACCGAAGCGGCTCGCGGATCTGCACGCTTCATGGGACTGGATCTTGAAATTTCGCCCGATGTGCTGGTGCCGCGAGAGGAAACCGAGCTTTTGGGCCGGAACGCCGTCGAGCTGCTGCACGAGATCGAGGGCAATCCCGTGGTCATCGATATGTGTTGCGGGTCGGGCAATCTGGCGCTCGCGATTGCGAGTGCTGTGCCCGATGCGCAGGTCTGGGCTTCGGACCTCACCGAAAGCACGGTGAGGCTTGCGCGGCGAAACGCCGAGCGCCTCGGTCTTCTCGAACGCGTGAAGGTGGTCCAGGGCGATCTGTTTTCCGGGCTGGCGGGCGAGGAACTGGAGGGCCGGGTGGATGTCATCGTCAGCAACCCGCCATACATTTCCACGTCGCGCCTGGAGACAGATCGCGCTCATCTTCTGGAGAACGAGCCGAGGGAAGCTTTCGACGGTGGCCCATATGGCCTCTCGATCCACCAGCGGCTGGTTCGCGAGGCGGCCGCTTTCGTCAAGCTCGGCGGTTGGCTCGCTTTCGAATTCGGTGAAGGGCAGGAGCGCCAGGTCGCAATCCTTCTGAAACGCGCCGGCATTTACGAAGAGCCCCGCTTCGCCAGCGACGAGGCAGGAAAGCCGCGCGTCGCGATCGCACGCAGGAAGCAGGAGCCATGACCGCAATCCGCCCGCTAGAGGACACGGATATTTCGGCGGTGGCGGGTCTGTTCCAGCGCATTTTCCGCGATCCCCGGCAGAAGCCCCCGGCTTCGCTCGCGGCCTATCTGAGGCGGCTCTATCTTGATTTTCCTGGGCGGGACCCGGAAATCAATCCGCTGGTTCACATAAGAAGTGATGGCAGCATCTCTGGCTTCGTGGGTGTGACGCCTCTGCCGATGGTGCTCGAAGGCAAGCCGTTGCGCGCGGCCATCTGCGGCTCGCTGATGGTAGAAGACCGGGACACCGATCCTATGGCAGGCGCGCGGCTCCTCAAGGCGTTCCTCGCCGGGCCGCAGGACCTTTCCTTCAGCGAGACCGCAAGCGAAGTCTCGGCCAATATGTGGACGAGGCTCCGCGGCATCCAGCTTCCGGCATACAGCCTGGACTGGATACGCGTCATCCAGCCGCTTTCCTTTGCGACCCAGCTCCTGTCCGGCAAGGTTGGTGCCGCGCGCTTGTTTTCGGCGCTGGCGCTTGCGGCGGATCGCCGGCTGAACAGTCGGATGGCGCCGGACGCGCTACGCTGGTCGGGTGTGCCCAGGGGCTGGAGGCGGGCTAGTGCGCTGAGCGTAACGGAAATCGAGCCGGACGAGTTCGCAGGTTTGGTTCCCGCCCTGACCACCCAATTCGACCTGCGACCGAATTGGGCCTCTCACCAGCTGGAAGAGATCCTGCGCGACGCGGAGCGCAAGGAGGAGTTCGGCCCCACCCGGTTTTGCAGGGTGGATGCCAAGACAGGCAAGACGCTGGGGGCGTTTCTCTATCACGCTGCTCCCGGCGGGATCGGGCGCGTGTTGCAGGTGCTCCACTTGCCCGGCCATGCGGGCGCCGTGGTGGACGCGATGTTCGCACATTCGGCAGACAAGGGCTTGGCAGGACTGAGGGGACGTACCCAGCCGGCCCTCCTCGAAGCCATGCTGGGCCGGCGCGTCGCCTTCACGCATCTTGCCTCGACAGTGGTCCACGCACGGGATCCCGAGGTGCTCGCTGCGTTGCAGGAGGGAAGGGCCTTCCTGAACGGCATCGCGGGCGAACACTGGAGCCGCCTCATCGGCAGCCGCTTCGATTAACTTGGTGGAAGCTGAGCGCTCGGCGGACCATCTTCGACAAGCCGCAAAAACCTGGCGCAGGTTTGTTGTGTTGAGCGGAAGCCTGTCGATCGCAGGCGGACCGATGCCTCTGCAGTGGAGAAAACGTCGACCGGTCGGTCCGGAGCTCTTCGAACCTGGCTGATAGGCGGGCTAGACTGGCCGCCTGATCGCCTCCCTCAGCCGATGCGAAGGGAGTCGTCGTCCAACTCCGCGCCGCCGCGCACGCGGCGGAACATTTCAACGAGGCCGTCGACCGTCATGTTCTTGCGGCGTTCGCCGGCAATATCGAGGACAACCCGGCCTTCATGCAGCATGATGGTGCGTGTCCCAAGATCGAGCGCCTGGCGCATAGAGTGGGTGACCATCAGCGTTGTCAGGCGATGGGATGTGACGAGACGCTGCGTCAGTTCGGCAACGAACTCGGCCATTCCCGGATCGAGAGCGGCCGTATGCTCATCGAGCAGCAGGACCTCGGCCTTTGCCAAAGTGGCCATCACGAGCGAAAGCGCCTGCCGTTGGCCGCCTGACAACAGCCCCATGCGGTCGGCCATCCGGTTCTCAAGGTTCAGGCCAAGCTCGGCCACCTTCTCGCGCAGTTCACCGCGCCGGTCCACCGTGAGCGCGGAACCCAGGCCGCGCCTCGCTCCGCGCATCCATGCAAGCGCGAGATTCTCCTCGATGGAAAGATCGGCACAAGAGCCGGCAAGGGGATCCTGGAACACGCGGGCAACGCGGCGCGCCCGCTTGGCAGGCTGCTCCCGGGTAACGTCGCGGCCACCGATCTCGATCTTGCCGCTGCGGGGGGCGACATCGCCAGCGATCGCCGCCAAAAGCGTCGATTTCCCTGCCCCGTTCGAGCCGATCACGGTCACGAACTCGGCCTCGTTGAGGGTGAGATCGATACCGGCGATCGCGCGCCTTTCAAGCGGAGTACCGGGGTTGAAGGTGACGTGCAGGTCCTTGACGGAGATCATCGCGCGCCCCTCTTTCCAGCGCGCAGCTTGGGCAGGATGAGAGCGAGCGCCACCAGCACCGCCGTCACCAGATTAAGATCGGACGGATTGAGGTAGAGGAGATCCGCCGAGAGCGCGAGCTGCACCGCCACACGGTAAATGACCGAACCGATAACGCAGGCGAAAAGGGCGATCAGCATGGAGCGGCTGCGGAACAGGGTCTCGCCCACGATTACGGAAGCGAGGCCGACGACGATGGTGCCAACGCCGGAGGTCACGTCGGCAAAGCCCGAGATCTGGGCGAAGAGGGCGCCGCCGAGCCCCGTGAGCGCGTTGGAAAGCGCCATGCCCACGTAAATCTGACCACCGACATCGACGCCATTGGCGCGGGCCATGCGCGGGTTGGCGCCTGCCGCCCGCATCGCCAGCCCGAAATCGCTGCTGAGGAAACGCGCCAGCAAAAGGACCGCGATCAGGATGAGCACCGCGAGTATAGCCGGGCGGACAAGGTGATCCGGCAGGCCGAGATCATAGAAGGGCGTGATCACCGTATCCTGATTGAGAACCGCCATGTTCGGCCGCCCCATGACACGCAGATTGACCGAAAAGAGCGCGATCATGGTGAGGATCGAGGCAAGCAGGTTGAGGATGCCGAAACGGACGTTGAGGAAGGCCGTCACCAACCCGCAGGCGGCGCCGCTAAGGGCGGCGATCAGGCACGCCAGCCACGGATTCCAGCCGGCGGTGATAGCAACTGCCGCCGTTGCGGCACCGAGCGGGAACGATCCGTCGACGGTGAGGTCGGGAAAATCGAGAACACGGAAGGCTAGGAATACGCCGAGGGCGACGAAGCCATAGACCAGACCAAGCTCAACGGCTCCCCAGAAGGCGATGGCAGACATCAAGACGAGCAACCCTGATAAACAATCAGCACTTGTGGTTCCGGGTGGCGCGAAGCACCGGCAAGTGCAAGCAAAAAATGCTAAGCGCGAAAAAATACATGCAAAAACGGCCCCGCCTTGGAAGACGGGGCCGTTCGATCGGTTATTCGATGACCTTGGAGGCGCGGTCGATCACCGCCTGCGGCAGCTCCACGCCCATGCCTTCAGCCGCCTTGCGGTTGACGACGAGATTGGTGCCCGAAGCGAAGGTGACCGGGATCTTGGCCGGCTCCTCGCCTTTCAGGATGCGGACCACTACCTCCGCGGTTTCCTTGCCGACCTCGTAATAATTGAAGCCGACGGAAGCGAGCGCGCCGCGCTCGACCGAATCCGTGTCGCCCGAGATCAGCGGGATGTCGTTTTCCTCGGCTACGCGGATCAGTGATTCAAGGGCCGAGACAATGGTGTTGTCAGTCGGCACATAGAGGGCCTGCACCTTGCCGACCGCGCTACGGGCTGCCGCCTGCACGTCCGCCGACTTGTTGGCGGGCGCCTCGACGACGGAGACCCCTTGTGCCTCGGCAGCTTCCTTGAAGAGATTGAGAAGCACCACGGAATTGGCTTCCCCGGGATTATAGACGAAGCCGATGCTCTTGACGTCCGGCACCAGTTCCTTGATCAGCGCGACATGATCGGCGATCGGAGAAAGGTCGGAAACGCCCGTGACATTGGCGCCCGGCTCATCATTCGATTTCACGAGGCCGGCTGCAACCGGATCGGTCACCGCCGAAAAAACGATCGGGATTTCGCGCGTGGCTGCCGCCACCGCCTGCGCCGACGGGGTGGAAATGGGAACGATCACATTCGGATTGTTGCCCACGAATTCACGGGCGATCTGCGCTGCCGTCGCGGTGTTGCCCTGAGCCGATTCATAGGTGAATTCGAGGTTTTCACCTTCCTTGTAGCCAGCCTCCCCCAGCCCGTCACGCACACCGTCGCGAACCGCGTCCAGCGCGGGATGCTCGACGATCGCCGTGACCGACACTTTCACGGTCTGAGCGTAGGCTGCAGTGGAAAGCGCGAGGCTTGCCGCTGCAAGCAGAAGGATTTTTCTCATAGGTCGCTCCCTAGATTGTTGTTGCCTGATCGTTGTTCCCGCCGGACAACCCTCCCGGCAGTCTCTATTGCCCGGAACTCCGCGGCCATAACGGATTCCTTTAAGGGATGAAACGATGGTTCGTCCAGATGGAGAAGGGCGCATCGGCACAAACTTCAGGCTGTATCTCCGGATGGAGGAGCCGCGAGCCTGCCGCCGGTCAGGGGCCTTGGTGCGCCGGTGGTCTGCGGAAAGCTGATGGGCAGCCCGCGCAAGCTCCGTACGGCGAGATAGGCGAAGCATTCGGCCTCGATCGCATCCCCACGCATGCCGGACTGGTCGACCTGCAGCACCTCCACGCCGGCGCGGTGGCGCAGCTCCGCCATGAGCGAGGGATTCCTGCGGCCGCCGCCGCAGACCAGGAGCCGGGTCGGACGCTTTGGCAAGCCGTCGAGTGCTCTCCCGACTGCCGCCGCCGCGAAGGCCGTCAGCGTTGCCGCTCCGTCTTCGATAGAAAGCCCTTCGGCCATATCGGCGGTGAACGAATTCCGGTCGAGCGATTTCGGATAGGGAGCGCCGAAATAGGGATGATCGAGGAGGCGGGAGAGCCGCGCCTCATCTACCGTTCCGGAGCGGGCGATCAGCCCGTCAATGTCGAAATCTCCCCGACCGTGGCGCTTGATCCAGTCGTTGACCGGTGCGTTGGCAGGGCCGGTATCGAAAGCGGCCATCTCATCGCCGTCGCACCAGGTTATGTTGCCGACGCCCCCGAGATTGAGCATGGCCGTTTCAGGGCCGCCACCAATCCTTTCGAGGAGCGCGCGATGATAGACCGGCACAAGGGGCGCGCCTTGCCCACCCGCTTCCACATCCGCAGAGCGGAAATCATAAATCACTTTGATGCCGGTGATCCCTGCCATGAGCGGACCATCGCCCAACTGGCGCGTGTGGCCGCGCCTGCCTCCGTCCGGCGGGATATGCAGCACGGTCTGTCCGTGAAAACCAATTCCCGCGATCTCTTCCGCCGAAAGGCCGTTCTCCTTCAAGAAGTTAGTCACCGCGAAAGCCTGCGCGCGCGTCAGCGCGGCTTCGGCTTCACGGAAAATGGCTGGCTCCTCCCCCTGGAAACGCCACCTGCCGGCCTCCTCCAGCGTGCGGGCAAGAAGGGGCGGCAGCTCCGGCGGGTATGGCGCAAGCTTGTACGGGCCAAACTCGTGCACCTTCTCCCCGTCGGTGCGGATCATGGCGATGTCAATATTTCCGTCGAGTACAGTGCCGGTCATCAGACCGACCGCCCACACAGGCTCCATATCGCCCTCTTTCGTTAGCGGAGAGGGCGCAGCATGCACATGGGCGTGACGGACCTCAAGCCGCTTCACAGCCCTGTCACCAGCAAGGTGCATTGATCTTCGGGTGGGATAACGCGCACTTGATCAGCGGGGGCGCAAAAGCGCCTTTCTGCTGTTGAGGCTCGATGTTTTCGCTGCGTTATTTGACCGGAACATTTCGATGGTGCATTGGTATTATATTGGTTCTTATCCAGGTGAAAACCACTTGAGCATGCGCACGGAAAGCACGAGCGATCGGTACCGCGATCTGGGGCTTGCGCCGGATGACGAGATGCTGCGCGTCCTTTTGGAGGGACAGAAATCGGCATTCTCCGCCGTTTCATCCGCACTTCCGGCCTTGGAGGAAGCATTGGCGGGGATGGCCGACCGTCTGCGCGGCCCCAACGGACGGCTTTTTTATGTGGGCGCCGGGACGTCGGGCAGGCTGGCGATCCTCGATGGGCTAGAGCTCGGGCCCACATTCAGCTGGCCGGAAGAGCGGCTGGTACTGGTTCTTGCCGGGGGCATGGGCTTTGCGAGTGGAGCGGAGGCTGCCGAGGACGACATTCACTCTGCAGTCAGCGCCATCGAGAAGGCCGATTGCGGGCCCGACGATGTGGTCCTTGCGCTTGCGGCGAGCGGGACGACGCCCTTCACGCTGGCTGCCGTGGAGGCTGCGCGCAAGCGCGGCGCTCTTACGATTGGCTTTGCCAACAATCCGGGTGCGCCGCTGCTTGGAAGAGCGGAAATCGGCGTCCTGCTCGACACAGGGCCGGAGGTGGTTGCCGGTTCGACCCGCCTTGCAGCCGGAACGAGCCAAAAAATCGCGCTCAACCTGCTCTCCACCGCTCTCATGATGCGGCTTGGCAAGGTTTTCCTTGGCCAGATGATCGATATGAGGGCTTCGAACGACAAGCTGCGGCGGCGCGCGGTGACGATCCTTACGGAGGTTTCCGGGGTCAGCAGGGAAGTCGCCGTAGCGGTTCTCGAAAAGACCGGCTATCGCCTCAAGCCAGCCGTGCTGGTCCTCAGGGGGATGGAACTATACGCGGCGGAAGCGGCGCTGGAGCAACATGGCGGCGATCTTCACGCGGTGCTCGGAATGAAGAATGACAAGACGTAAATGGAGACGAAGCAGTGAGTGAACGATCGCTGATGTTCCTGGAAACGGGCGAGGCGGCGGGGGCCGTGGACAGGCTTCTTCAGCGTGAGGAAAAGACCTTCGCCGAGATCGGGCGGCTTATCGGCGAGCGGCAGCCGCCTGTCGTCACCGTTGCGGCACGCGGCTCATCCGATCACGCCGTCAGTTTCTTCAAATATCTCTTCGAGATCTCCTGCGGCATCCCGGTGGCCTCCATCGGACCGTCCGTCGCTTCCGTCTACCGTGCTTCCCTCCGCATACCCGGCGGGCTGCACATCACGGTTTCCCAGTCGGGCGCGAGCCCGGACATCATTGCCGTGCAGGAAGAGGCCAAACGCGGTGGCGCTTTGACAGTGGCAATCGTCAATGTCGCAGAAAGCCCGCTTGCACGCGCCGCCGATATCGTGCTGCCGATCCATGCCGGCGAAGAGAAGAGCGTGGCCGCGACGAAAAGCTTCATCGCTTCGGCAGCAGCGCTGGCTGCGGTGACGCAGGCGGCCTCGGGGAGCAAGGCGCTCGCTTCGGGGCTTTCGCGGCTGCCGGAGGCGCTCGAGACCGCGGGTGGAGCGGATTACGAACCTGCTCTTCCGCTTCTCGTCAAGGCGCAGTCGCTCTTCACCGGCGGCCGCGGTCCGGGCTTTGCCATCGCGCTCGAGGCGGCGCTGAAAGCCAAGGAAACGGCCAAATTGCACGCCGAAGCGTTTTCCTTGGCTGAGCTCATGCACGGGCCGATGCAGCTTGTGGAGGAGGATTTCCCGATCCTCGCCTTTGCGCCCGAGGACGAGGCGTTGTCCTCGAGCATCGCCGTCATGGACAAGCTGCGGGGCATGGGTGCGCGGATCGTTGCTTTCTCTTCGCGGCCCCTCGGCCAGGATACGATCGCGGTGCCTTCCACCGGATATGGCCAGCTCGATCCGCTGGCGGCGCTTGCTTCCTACTACCGTCTCGTCGAGCGGCTTGCACGGGAGCGCGGGTTAAACCCGGATACGCCCGACAAGCTCAAGAAGGTGACGGAGACGATATGATGGAAGGCACCATCCTCACCGGAGCCCGCATCTTCGATGGAGAGCGGTTTTTTGATGGCCATGCACTGATAGTCGAGAACGGGCGTGTGAAGGCCATCGTGCCGGAGGCGGAGGTTTTCGGCGCAAGCGATGTTACGAAGCTCGACGGGGGGATTCTCGCACCCGGCTTTATAGATGTTCAGGTAAATGGCGGCGGCGGGCGTCTTCTCAACCACGATCCCTCGCCGGAAACCTTCTTCGTCATCGCGCGGGCACACCGGAAGTACGGAACGACTGCACTGCTTCCGACGCTCATCACCGATACGAGTGAGGTTACACGATTGGCCGTCGAAGCGGCAATCGAGGCTGCCAAGGCGGATGAAGGCGTTCTCGGCATCCATCTTGAGGGGCCGCATCTTGCCCCCGCGCGGCGAGGTGCCCATCTGGCCGAACTCATGCGGCCGATGGATGAGGAGGATCTCGACCTGCTCTGCCGCGCTGCGGGCGAGATGCCCGTGCTGCACGTGACCGTGGCTGCCGAACAGGTCACGCCGATGCAGGTGGAGCGGCTCACAAAGGCGGGTGTGATCGTCAGCCTCGGGCATACGGATTGCACGAGCGATGAAGCAACGCGCCTGTTCAATGCCGGCGCGCGGGGAATCACCCATCTCTATAATGCCATGAGCGCACTGTCTCACCGCGCCCCGGGGCTGGTGGGAGCGGCGCTCGACGCAGGCGATGTCTGGGGTGGGATCATTGCTGATGGACATCATGCCGACCCGACCGCACTGCGCGTTGCGCTGCGCGCCAAACGAGGGCCGGGCAGACTCTTCCACGTCACCGACGCCATGTCGCTGGTGGGCAGCGAGGACGACAGCTTTGAACTGAACGGACGTGTGGTGCACCGCGAACCCGGCGAGGTCTGCTCCAAGCTCGTGCTGGAGAACGGAACGCTGGCAGGTTCGGACCTCGACATGGCCTCCGGGGTCCGTTTTGGCGTGCAGAAGCTGGAACTTTCGGTCGAGGAGTCCCTCAGGATGGCCTCGGCCTATCCCGCGGCATATCTGGGGGTCGAGAAAGAACGCGGTTTCCTGAAGCTCGGCTGCCTGGCCGATTGCGTGCATCTGAGTGACGATTTGCACGCTCTTCGCGTCTGGATGGCTGGCCGGGCGAGATAATTCACCGCTGTTGGTCTAGCAATTTGGCCTTGGCTCGATCTTCAAGCTCGGGTTAGGTTCCGGCTACCAGTCAGCAGAGTGCCCACACATGGATTTCGTCCCCGATCTCATCACCATCTTGCAATTTGCGGTGGCGGTTTTCGTACTCGCCATCACGCCCGGGCCGGATATGACGCTGTTCGTCAGCCGCGCTCTTTCGCAGGGCAGGGGCGCCGGTTTCGCCTGCATGTTGGGAGCGATGACGGGGATCGTAATCCATGCCACCCTGGTTGCGGTCGGCCTCTCCGCCTTGCTCGTGGCTTCACCGAAGATATTCTGGCTTCTGAAGATATTCGGAGCTGTCTATCTCGTCTGGCTTGCCTATCAAGCGATCCGCTATGGCTCGGCCTTCAATCCCGAGCTGAAGGCCAGCAAACAAGCGTCACTGTTCAGGAATTGGTTGACCGGTCTCGGTATCGATTTGCTCAACCCGAAGATCGTCATCTTCTTCATGACATTCCTGCCGCAATTCGTCTCGGCGAGCGACCCTCATGCGCCGGGCAAACTGTTTTTCCTCGGCGTTCTCTTCATCCCTCTGTCGCTACCGGTCACGGTGCCGATCGTGATCGCAGCGGACAAATTCGCGGGGATCCTGCAGAAAAATCCCCGCGTCACGCGGGTGGTGGATTACCTGTTCGCGGGCGTTTTTTCGGCCTTTGCGCTGAAGATCCTTACCGCGCAGGCGCGGTAGAGGGGATGGTGAGGCCTCAAGCCTCACCATGCCCCGCAATCATCATCGCTTCAAGCTTCAGCCGCTCGGTCTTCTTCATGCGTTCCGACTGCGACTTCAACTGCCCGCAGGCGGCGAGAATATCACGGCCGCGCGGCGTGCGGATAGGCGAGGCATAACCGGCGCGGTTGACGAATTCGGCGAACTTCTCGATCTGCTCCCAGTCGGAGCACTCATAGCTGCTGCCGGGCCAGGGATTGAAGGGGATGAGATTGATCTTGGCCGGTATGCCCTTCAGAAGCCGCACCAGCTCGCGCGCGTCGTCGAGAGAGTCGTTGACGTCTTTGAGCATGACATATTCGAAGGTGATGCGGCGGGCGTTCGACAGCCCGGGATAGGTCCGGCAGGCGTCGAGCAGCTCCTTCAACGGGTATTTCTTGTTGATTGGAACAAGCTCGTTGCGGAGCTCGTCGCGCACCGCATGCAGCGAGATCGCCAGCATTACGCCGATCTCGGCGCCCGTTCGATAGATTTCGGGAACGACGCCGGATGTCGAAAGCGTGATGCGGCGCTTCGACAGCGATAATCCTTCGCCATCCGAGGCGACGAGGAGCGCCTGCTTCACGTTCTCGAAATTGTAGAGCGGCTCGCCCATTCCCATCATGACGATATTGGTGACCTTGCGGCCTTCCGCCGGAACGATGGCACCATCGGGCGTATCGGCATCGGGGAAGTCGCCCAGACGGTCGCGGGCGATAAGAAGCTGGTCGAGAATCTCGCCAGCCGTCAGGTTGCGCACCATCTTCTGCGTGCCGGTGTGGCAGAAGGAGCAGGTGAGCGTGCAGCCGACCTGCGAGGAAATGCAGAGCGTTCCGCGATCCTCCTCGGGAATGTAGACGGTTTCAACTTCCACCGGACGCCCGGCGCCTCTTGGTGGAAAGCGCAGGAGCCATTTGCGCGTGCCATCCTGCGAGATCTGCTCTTCCACGATCTCCGGCCGGGCGATAGTGAAATGCTCGTCGAGCGCAGCTCGCAGATCCTTGGAGATGTTGAACATCTTCGAGAAATCGGAGACGCCGCGCACGTATAACCAGTGCCAAAGCTGGCGCACGCGCATGTTGACTTGCCGCTCCGGCACGCCGATCGAGATAAGCGCGTCTGCCAGCTCCTCACGCAAAAGGCCGATCAGCGGCTTCTTTTCCGGCTGAAGATCAGGGCGCAGAAGCGCGCGGCTTTCAGGGGTCGAGGTGTCGATTGTCAGGGTCATCGTGCATCAAATGCGTTTCGGGCGGCGCCTCGGCCGCCCGTTCATCTTCAGGCGCTCATAACATGGCCGCGCCGCGCCGTCACCCCGGCACAGCCACTTGCTCTAGATACGCATCGAAAAGCGCGTTTCAATGCGGCTCAGAGATAAAGAAGCGAGCGCCCGCTCTCGTTGAAGAGATGCATTTTGGCAGGGTGGGCCACCAGCGACACCGGTTCGCCTCGACTGAACCTCTGGACGCCCGGCAGCTTGACGACGATCGGTTCCGGCCCGTTCTCCACATCGACATAGACATTCGTGACTTCGCCGAGAGATTCCACGATGTTCACGCGGCCGTCGATGAGGCCGTCGCCATTGGAGGCGATCGTCAGATCCTCCGGCCGGACACCGACATGGATCTCCTGCCCGGCCATGCCTGCGGGGGAGGGGATGGGAAGATCGGCTCTGTGCCTGCCGAGCGCGATGGTGGTGTGTTCACCCGCTTTCTCGATCTTCGCGCGCTGAACGTTCATGGCTGGAGAACCGATGAATTGCGCGACAAAGAGATTGGCCGGCCTTTCGTAAAGCTCGATAGGAGCACCGACCTGCTCGATATTGCCGGCCGAAAGCACGACGATGCGATCGGCAAGCGTCATGGCCTCCACCTGGTCGTGCGTGACATAGACCATGGTGGTGTCGGGCATCGACTCCTTGAGCTTGGCGATCTCGATGCGAGTTGCCACGCGGAGCGCGGCATCGAGATTGGACAGCGGTTCGTCAAAAAGGAAGACTTTCGGGTCACGAACAATTGCCCGGCCGATGGCGACGCGCTGTCTTTGACCGCCGGAAAGCGCCTTGGGCAGACGTTCGAGATAGGGTGTCAGACGCAGGATCTCTGCCGCTTCCCGTACGCGCTTCTCGATTTCCGCCTTCGGTCTTTTGGCGATCTTGAGCCCGAAGGCCATGTTGTCGAACACGGTCATATGCGGATAGAGCGCATAGGACTGGAAGACCATTGCGATGCCGCGCTGCGACGGAGGAATGTCGTTCACCCGCTCGTCGCCGATATACATGTCGCCGCTGGTGATCGCCTCCAGACCCGCAATCATGCGCAGGAGCGTGGACTTACCGCAGCCCGAGGGGCCGACGAACACGACGAATTCGCCGGTCTTGATCTCCAGGTCGATGCCATGGATGACCTCGGTCGCTCCGTAACTTTTCTTGATGTTCTTCATCAAAACGCCGGCCACTGACTTTTCTCCCGCTTGTGTCACCGCATTTGGAACAGATCCTGAAGCGCTGCCCGGTCAGCCTCCCTTGACCGAACCCGCAAGCAGGCCGCGGACGAGATAACGCTGCAAAGCAAAGAACACAATGATCGGCACGACAATCGCCACAAAAGCGGAAGCGGAGAGGATTTCCCAATTGCCTCCGCGCGAGCCCAACAGTTCGCGAAGCCTGCCGGTCATCACGAGCTGCTGCTCGTTGTTTCCAAGGAAGACGGTTGCAACCAGCAGATCGTTCCAGACCCAAAGGAACTGGAAGATGGCGAACGACGCCAAGGCGGGGAAGGAGAGAGGGAGGATGATCTTGCGGAAGATCTCGAAATCCGATGCGCCGTCGACGCGGGCGCTTTCCAGGATCTCGCGCGGCAGGCCAGCGATATAATTGCGCAACAGGTAGATGGCGAGCGGCAAGCCGAAACCCGTATGTGCCAGCCAAATGCCGATGAAGGATTTGCCCACGCCGATATCGTTGTAGAGGCGCAGAAGCGGGATGAGCGCCATCTGCAGCGGCACCACGATCAGGCCCACGATCGTCGCCAAGAGCAGGGCCCGGCCCGGAAACTCCATCCAGGCGAGCGCATAGGCTGCATAGGCCGCGATCAGAATGGGTATGACGGTGGCCGGTATCGTCACCGTCAGCGTGTTGATGAAGCTCTGACCTATGCCCTCCGAGAAGAGGACGGTCTCGTAATTGTCGGTGGTGAATTTCGGCGGTTCTTGGGAGGTGACGAAAAGGCGCTGGCCCCGCGCCCCCTCGGGACGTTCCGGATAGCTGATGGCGTAGTCGCCGTTCTCGCCGATGGTGATCAGTTCGCCGTCGCGAGTTTCAGCAGTGTCGCCGGCATTGAATTCGGTCGGCCGCTGAATGGATACGCCGAAGGCGCTGACGCTCCCCGAGGCCTCGCCGAAAACGTTTCCGCGCAAAACCCAGCGGCCGTTTTCCTCTATCGCGTCATCCGGGGCGGCGGCACGGACCACGAGATTGCGTTCAGCCGGCGCCACGGCGGTCCACCAGCCGCTGGTGACGATCTGATCCTTGTCGCGGAAAGAGGAGATGAGGATGCCGAGCGTGGGAATGGTCCAAATCGCCACCAATACGAATACCGCGATATGGACTGCCCAGGTTAGCGCCGGGCGCGCGCCTACGGCGGTGCTCATCTCATGCCCTTTCGCGCTTCGCGGATGTTCCAGACCATGATCGGGGCCACCATCACCATGATGACCAGAGCGATCGTCGAGGCCCGCCCGAAATCCAGCCCACGGAACATCCAGTCGAACATGTAGTTGGCGAGCACTTGCGTGCCCCACTGGCCATTGGTCATGGCGAGCACGATATCGAAGACCTTCAGGACCAGGATCGTGATCGTGGTCCACACCACCGCAATCGTGCTCCAGATCTGAGGCACTTTTATCTTGTAGAAGATTTGGAAGGGGGAGGCCCCGTCGATGACGGCCGCCTCGATCGTTTCTTCCGGTATGCCGCGCAACGCCGCCGAAAGTATGACCATCGCGAAGCCGGTCTGGATCCAGATCAGCACCACCATGAGGAAGAAATTGTTCCAGAAGGGGACGGTGATCCACGCCTGTGGATTTCCGCCCAGTCCGGTGACGATGGCGTTCAGCAGACCGATTTGCGCCTCGCCCGCCGGCCGGTAATCATAAATGAATTTCCAGATCACACTGGCGCCGACGAAGGAGATCGCCATGGGCATGAAGATGAGGCTCTTGGCGATATTGCCCCAGGATATTCGGTCGGTCAGTGCGGCCGCGATGAGGCCGAAGAATGTGGCTGCGGCCGGCACGACGATGAGCCAGAGGATGTTGTTGCGCACGCTTTCCCGGAAAGCGGGATCCTGCGCCAGCCATTCATAGTTGCGCGTACCCACCCAGGCTTCGCCATTCGGGCCATGGAAGCTCAAGATTACCGAGTTGACCACGGGATAAACGAGATAGATCCCGACGACGATCAGCGCGGGCCCGAGAAAAAGCCAGGGCCGGATAGCGTTCGCCTTTGTGATGTTGGACACGATCTGCGCACCCGATGCCGGGTAGATGGTGTCGAGCAGCTTGTTCGAACTCCAGAAATAACCGAAGCACGCGGCCACCCCGAGCACCATGACCAGGAGCGCATTCAAAAGCTTGGTATAGGGAAGGACAAAGTCGAAAGCGGCATAAACGGCGACCGCAACAGCGATACTCGCAATAAGCCCAGCCGTCATTACCGCCAGGGCTGTGACAAAGGTCGTGAGGGCGGATGCAAATCCGCTCTCAGAGGCGGCGGGGGCCGCCGTTGTCTGCGATAGAGCCACCTTCCTCCCCTTCTTCCGGAGGAGCCGCCAGCATGTGCGTGCTGAGAGCGACCCCTCCTTTGCAAGTTTAACGCCGGGGCCGTCCTGAAGACAATCTGGCCGGCCGGACGAGCGCTACTTCTTGATTGCGTCCCACTCCCTCTGAATCCCATCGGCCACGTCCTTGGCCGATTTGCCGCCGACATAATCGACCATTCCGGTCCAGAACGCGCCGGCGCCGATGCGGCCCGGCATCAAGTCGGAGCCGTCGAAACGGAAGGTCGTCGCGCTCGTCAGGATCTCGCCCTGCTTCTTCAACGGATCATTGGCGTAGGCTTCGAGATTGGCGCCCTTGAAAGGGGTTAGGAAGCTCGACTGCGCCATCCATATCTCATGCGCGATCGGCGTCTTCAGGAACTCGATGAAGGCGCGCGCGGCTTCCGAATCCTTGGTGACGGCGAACAGCGTGCCGCCGCCGAGGACCGGCGTTCCAAGATCCTTCTCGGCATAAGCGGGGAAGTAGAAGAAGTCGGCATCCACGCCGAGCTCCGTGCCTTCGGGGAAGAAGCTTGGGATGAAAGATGCCTGCCTGTGCAGATAGCAACGGGGAGGGGAGGAGAAGAGGCCCGTGGGGCTTTCGCGGAAATCGGTGGAGGTCACGGCTTCCGCCCCGCCCGCGACGAAGTCGCTGTTGCGCGCGAACCATCCGAACTCGTCTATGGCGGCAACGACGCGCTCGTCATTGAAGGGGATCTCGTTCGTGACCCACTGGTCGTAAACCTCCGGCGGCTGAGTTCGAAGCATCATATCTTCGACCCAGTCGGTCGCGGGCCAGCCCGTTGCACCGCCATCGCCGAGACCTATACACCAGGGCGTGGCGCCATCCGCCACGATCTGCTCCGTGAGGGCCTTCAGATCCTCCATCGTCTCGGGGATTTCATATCCCGCATCCTCGAAATTGTCGGGAACGTACCAGACAAGGGACTTCAGATCTGCCTTGTAAGGAAAGCCGTAGAAGGCTTCCGTGCCATCCTTGCCCACATAGGTTCCAAAGCTCGCCCAGGAATCTCCCGCCGCGTAATTTTCCTTGACCCAGGTTTCCGTCTCCTCTCCGAGCGAAGTGAGATAACCCTGGGCGGCCAGGTTGGCGGCCAGCCCCGGCTGGGGAAAGATCGCGATATTGGGCGCGCTGCCCGATTGGGCATCGATGACGATTTGTTGTTCGAAGGAATCGGAGCCGGTGTAGTCGACGTCCGCCCCCGTGGCTTCCACAAAATAGGCGACAACGGACTCGAAAAGATCCTCATCGGAGGACAGCCACGGCCCGAATATGGTAAGGCGCTGACCCTGAAGATCGTATTTCGCCTTGAAATCCTCGAGACTTTGCCAGTTGAAGCGGCTGTCCTCGCCGGGCGCGAATTTCAAGTCCTGCGCCAGAGCGGTGCTGCACGAGAGCGCCAGCGTGGCCGCGCCGGCAATCGTCCACTTGTTCATCATGTCCTCCACATGGCCTCTCGGCGAGGCCTAAATCTGCCGTCAAAGCGCGGTGCATGAGGCCTCTTCCCATAAACCTCAAAGCGCTTTGAAGTTCTTCTAACATCCAGCCTTCGCCATGAGGAGTCAAGCCGAGCGGCAGCGACGGGTGTGGCCCAGTCTACCGGACAGACAGGGAAAGGCGTTCCGGCTTGATTTGCGCTAGCATTGCGCGAATAATCTCCAAAGCGCTTTGAAAAGGTGAGCGGCGTTGTCCCGCGAGACGGTCAATCTTCGAAAGCTGGCGGAGGCCTTGGGCCTTTCCCAGACCACGGTATCGCGGGCCCTGAACGGGTTTCCGGAAGTGAGCGAGGTGACGCGTGCGCGTGTCATCGAGGCCGCGCGCCGGCTGAACTATCGCCCCAGCGCCAGCGCCGCCAGCCTGGCGACAGGCAAAGCGCGCGCCATCGGTCATGTGGTGACGTTCGGCGACCATATGATGGTCAACCCGCATTTCACGGATTTCCTGGCCGGGGCAGGGGAAGTTTACGCCCGCTTCGGTTACGAGATGCTGCTTCGCCTTGCGCCTGCCGGCGGTGAGGAGGATGTCTATCGGGACATGATCAGCCGTGGGCGCGTCGATGGAGTCGTCGTCCACGGCCCTTTGACGGACGACCCCCGCATCCCCTTTCTCAGATCGCTCGGCATCCCCTTCGTGGTGCATGGCCGTTGCGGAGAAGATCCCGCCGGCTATAGCTGGATCGACGTCAACAACCGGCGCGCATTCATGCGCGCCTGCGATTTTCTCATGGATCTGGGCCATCGGCGCATTGCGCTCATTAACGGCATCGAACGCATGAATTTTGCCGATCGTCGCCGGCAGGGCTATGAAGCAGCGCTCATGGCGCGCGGCATTCGGCCAGATCCTGCAATCATGTTCAGCGAGGATATGGTCGAACCGTATGGGTATCGCGCCGCCATGGAGGTGCTTACCGGCCGAGATCCTCCTTCGGCTTTGTTGGTCTCCAGCGTCCTCCCCGCAATCGGTGTTATGCGTGCCGTCGCGGAACTGGGTTTGCGTGCGCCGGCCGATATTTCGATCCTCGTCTTCGACGATTGCCTGTCCTTTCTGCAGCCGGGAAGCGCTGCGACGCCTCGCGGCATCCCCTTTTTCACGGCAATGCGGTCTTCCATCCGGCTTGCTGGACGACGGATTGCAGAACTGCTGATCGAGCAGATCGGGACGCCCGGGGGCGAGCCCAAGCACGAGCTGTGGGAGGCGGAACTGGTCGTAGGCCATACGACGGGGCCCTTACCAGTAACCGAGGCGGTCGGCTCGGTTACTGGCCAATCTCTTAAGAGCCGCCGTTAGCCGCCGCAACACGGCGAGGTGGTCAGCTAAATCTAGATTTTCAGCCTTTTTGTCGCGGGCGCAATAAAGTCAAATAAAACTTTAATATTGCAAATATGTCCTATCATAGGGCATAAAGAAAGGGTTACGGCCCCTGGCTTGGCTGCCGTAACCCCTCTCTGGGCTAGATAAGCGGTAATATTTGCGTATTCAAAGCAGATCCCAGATCATTATCGCTTAGTGTAAGCAGGGGTGCCTCTGCGAGGCATCTCTGGCTTACCTATCCGTTGCATCGACGGTTCCACGGCCTCGCCGGTCGGAGAAAAAATTCTTAGCCGGCGGGCCTCCCCGTTGATGCGTTGATATGGTCACGTCATAAAAAATCGACTCGGTTCATTATTTACGTAAACAAAAGCCTTGCAACTCTGGCAGCGTAATTTTGCTGCCTTGTCGACAGAATGTGACAGGCACGTTGTTGCACTCGTTTGTGTCGACTTTTGTGCATTGGTGGCTACATATCATGCATAAGTATCTAATCAAGCGTTTATGTCCTTCATTGATGCATAATAAAATTGTCATTTGATCAGTGATACTTACATCGTAGCCCACCTTTTGAGCGTACGCCGCTTCGCCACGTGGGCGGACAAACGCCCATTGTCGTCGTCTATTGGTCATCCGATATGGGGCTATTCGCTCCTTCTGGTCATCGCACCCCGCACTACACCGTGCTGCCTGATCAGCTTCCATCCCCTCTGTAGTGAAAGCTAGACCTCTTTAACGTAGTTGCAAATGGTTTGCAATTGCATTATCTCTTGGAACGAATCATTTTCAAGCGCATTGCAGGTTTGGTGTTGCAAATAATTTGCAAGTGCAGATAGGCTGAGGAACTCGGATGGCAGACAGGGCAAGGCGTTGGTTGCTGGTGATGGCTGGGCTGCTCGCCCTCGCGCCGGTGTTTCCTAGCATGGCGCAGGAGAAGTTGAAGGTTGTCGCGACCACCGGCATGATCGCCGATGCTGCTCGGCAGGTGGGTGGCGATCTGGTGGATGTCCAGGGGCTGATGGGGCCGGGCGTCGATCCGCACTCCTATCGGCAGACGCGGACGGATATCCTGGCCATGACAAAGGCCGATCTCGTGCTCTGGCACGGGCTCTATCTGGAAGCTCAGATGGAGGATTTCATGAAGACGCTCAGCTCCCGCCGCCGGGTTGTTGCCGTGGCGGACGATCTTCCGCACGACCTCCTCCTTTCCCATGATCAATATGAAAGCCGTTACGACCCCCATGTCTGGATGGACCCCGAGCTCTGGTCCCGGGTGGTCGCTGTGGTGCGGGATTCTCTGATAGAAGCGAGGCCGGAAGGCGAAGCGCAATTCAGGGCCAACGCGGAAAAACATCTCCAGGACATCGCAGCCCTTTCCGATTATTCAAAAGAGGTGCTCGCCTCCGTCCCCGCCGAGAGCCGCATACTGGTCACGGCGCACGATGCCTTCAAATATTTCGGCCGTGCCTATGGTTACGACGTCCTCGGCATTCAGGGGATCTCCACGCAAAGCGAAGCCGGCCTGAGCCGCATCGCGGAGCTGGTCGATGTTCTTGTTAAGCGGAAGATACGTGCGGTTTTCGTGGAGTCCTCCGTTTCGGACCGCAATGTGCGCGCCCTGGTGGAAGGAGCCGCGTCCAAGGGTTGGAAAGTGGAGGTCGGCGGCCAGCTTTTCTCTGATGCGCTCGGCCCCGGCTGCACCTATGAAGGCACGTATATCGGCATGATCGACCACAACGTAACCACGATTACCAGAGCACTGGGTGGACATGCCGCCGGGTTCGGTGAGCCGGAAGTGCTCGTGGCCTGCAGTTGAATGGAAATCAGATGAACAGCGCCGTATTCGAACTCTACAGGGAAGAGCCCCCACAGGCGGCTTCTCCGCTGGCTGCAGATGTGCCGCTCTCGATCCGTGAACTTACCGTCTCCTATGGCGAAAAGCCCGCGGTGCTGGCGGTAAGCGCCACCGTGCCGCCTGAATCGATGACGGCAATCGTCGGCCCAAATGGCGCAGGCAAATCGACGCTGCTCAAGGCGGCGCTTGGCATCGTGCCCAGCCTTTCCGGACAGGTGCTCGTCTATGGGAAGCCGCTTTCCCAGGCCATGCATCGCATCGCCTATGTGCCTCAGCGTGCCTCGGTCGATTGGGACTTCCCGACGCGCGTCATCGACGTGGTGCTGATGGGGCTTTATCGCGAGCTTGGTCTCCTGCGCTTTGTACGCCATCAACACAAGGAGAAGGCGCTTGCCTGCCTCCACCGCGTCGGCATGGCCGATTTCGCTTACCGTCAGATCGGCCAGCTTTCGGGGGGCCAGCAGCAGCGCGTGTTCCTCGCGCGCGCCCTGGCGCAGGAGGCCGATCTCTATCTTCTGGACGAGCCTTTTGCGGGCGTGGATGCCGCGACGGAAAAGGCGATCATCGACGTGCTGAAGTCACTGAAGGCGGAGCATAAGACGGCGGTCTGCGTTCATCACGATCTTTCGACCGTGACCCAGTATTTCGATCATGTGCTTCTTATAAACGTCCGCAAGATCGCGGAAGGACCGGTCGCCTCGACCTTCACGGAAGAGAACCTGCAAAAGACCTATGGAGGGCGGCTCGCCACCGCCCATATCGATGAGCTCAAGCTCCCCGAGCCTCAGCGATGATCAGTACTTTCCTCAACGCATTGCTGTTCCAGGCCGGCTACAATGCCGCGCTTGTCGCTCTGGGGGCTGCGCTCTTAGGCATAGCTGCGGGCAGTGGCGGCACCTTCCTATTCCTGCGCAAGCGTTCATTGCTGAGCGACGCGCTGGCGCATTCCACCCTGCCGGGTGTCGGCATCGCGTTCATGGTGATGGTGGCGTTCGGAGGCGAAGGGCGCAATCTGCTCGGCCTGCTTTTCGGCTCGACTGTTTCCGCGGCGCTCGGCCTGCTCGCGGTAGGCTGGATCACCAGCCGCACGCGTTTAACGGAAGATACGGCCATCGGAGCCGTTCTTTCCGTGTTTTTCGGCTTCGGGGTCGTCCTCCTCACCGTCATACAGACCATGTCCAGCGGATATCAGGCGGGGCTCGAAGGTTTCCTGCTCGGTTCCACCGCCGGAATGTTGTTCAGCGATGCGATCGTGATCGCCGTCGGGGGTGCGTTTGCCGTTGCGATCGTCTTCTTCCTCCGCCGGCCCATGACGCTTGTCTCCTTCGACCCTGAATTCGCAGCTGCATCGGGTATCAATGTGCAGCGCATAGACCTTGCGATGATGGGGCTGGTCATGGCCGTCACGATCGTTGGGCTGAAGCTTGTCGGGCTCATTCTCGTCGTGGCCCTGCTGATCATCCCGCCGGTTACGGCTCGCCTTTGGACCGACAGGACAGAGCATGTCGTCATGTCAGCCGGTCTCATCGGCGGCTTCTCGGGTTATGTCGGCGCCGCACTATCCGCCTCCGCGCCCCACGTACCAACGGGTCCGATCATTGTGCTCGTGAGCTTTGCGCTCTTCACCTTTTCGCTCCTCTTCGCACCGGCTCGGGGCGTTCTCGCAGCCATAATCCGACACCGCCGGTTCCGCACCCGACTGCACCGACGGCAGGGGCTGCTCGCACTTGCAAATGGCGAGGCAATCCGAGACAGGCCGACCCTGGCCGTGCTGAGGCGTGAAGGCTTCATCCGCCGCGATGGCGACGTGACAGACATGGGACGGCAGGCGGCGGCAAAGGTGTTGCGCGACGAGAGCCGCTGGGCGATGGCTCGCCGCCTGCATCAAGATAACGATCTTTCCGGCCGTTATGACGGATCGACGCCTATCGAAGCCGTTCTCACCCGCGACGAAATCGCGGAGATCGATCGCCGGATGGGCCGGCTCACCTTGCTCGATAGGAGCGGCGATGGGCGCTGAATTCGTACAACTTAGCCTTACGCCTCTTCTTATCGGCGTGCTTGCTGCGGTTGCCTGTGCGCTGCCCGGCAATTTCCTGATCCTGAGAAGGCAGGCGCTGGTTGGCGATGCGATCAGTCATGTCGTCCTGCCGGGAATCGTGGTTGCCTTCCTCATCACCGGGACGGTCTCCACCTGGCCGATGCTGCTCGGCGCATCTGGCGCCGCGGTTGTCGCAGTGGTCGTGATCGAAGCGATAAGGCGGGTGGGCCGCATCGATCCGGGCGCCGCGATGGGAGTCACGTTTACGTCGCTTTTCGCAGCCGGCGTGCTGCTGCTCGAGCAGAGCGACACCAGCGGCGTCCATCTCGACGTGGAGCATGCTCTCTACGGAAATTTGGAAAGTCTTATCTGGCTTTCTGCCGAAGGATGGGGCTCGCTCCTGGATCCCGTGGCCCTTGCCGATCTGCCGCCCGAACTCCTGCGCATGGCTGCCGTTGCGCTCCTCATCTCTGTCCTCATGATCATCTTCTGGCGCCCCTTGAAGCTTTCCACCTTCGACGAGGGGTTCGCAAATGCGGTCGGCTTGCCCACCGCTGTCATCAGCTTCAGCCTCGTGATCTGCGCGGCAGTGGCGGCAGTGGCCGCCTTCGATGCGGTGGGGTCCATCATTGTCATCGCGATGTTCATCTGCCCGCCAGCCGCCGCACGGCTGATGACCAACCGGCTGGAAATCCAGGTGCTCTGGAGCGTCGCATTCGCCGTTCTGTCCGCCGTGCTCGGCTATGTGCTGGCAGGGTATGGGCCGCTATGGCTTGGTGGCGCAAATGCCGTGAGCGCTGCCGGCATGATCGCCACCGTCTCCGGAGTGATCCTGGCCATCACCTGTCTCTTCGCTCCGCATCGCGCCAGGACTGGTACGCCAAAGGGTAATTAGGGCCGCGGCCTCCAGCCGAGCAGCCGCATCGCGTTGGCAGTTACGAGAACTGTCGCCCCCGTATCGGCAAGGATTGCGGGCCACAGGCCCGTCACCCCGGCGATCGTGGTGATGAAGAACAGCGCCTTCAGCCCGATGGCGATGCTGATATTCTGCCGGATATTCGCCATGGCGCGCCGTGATAGCTCGACCATTGCTGCAATATCGTTCATCCTGCCATGCAGGATGGCGGCGTCGGCTGTCTCCAGGGCGACATCCGTGCCGCCGCCCATCGCGATCCCGATATCGGCTGCTGCGAGAGCCGGCGCATCATTGATCCCATCTCCGACCTTGCCGACCTTGAGCCCCTGTGCCCGAAGACCTTCCACGATGCGGCTCTTGTCGGCGGGAAGGAGTTCCGCCCTGGCCTCGATCCCGAGCGAGCGCGCCACCGCCTCTGCGGTGCGACGATTGTCACCGGTAAGCATAACTGTGCGGATTCCTTCGGCCTTAAGCCGGGTAAGGGCGGCGCGGGCGTCGCCGCGCGGCTCGTCGCGCATGGCGATCGCACCGAGAATGCGGTCTTCTGCCAACAATACGGAGACTGTCTTGCCCTCGTCATAAAGGATTTCAATTTTGCGGCGCTGCTCCTCTGAGAGCGGCTGGCGTTCGTCTATCGCCTTGGCGGAGCCGAGCAGAACCTTCCGGCCTTCGATGAAGGCGGTTACGCCTTTGCCGCTCAATGCGGTGCTGTCTGCGCTTTCCGGGATCGAGATCCCCTCCTGCTCTGCGCGCTTCAGGATTGCGGTGGCCAGCGGATGGCTGGAGCCGCGCTCCAGACCTGCCGCCAACCGCAGCACTTCCGACTGATCTTCGCCAAAGGCAACGATGTCCGTCACGGTCGGCTTGCCTTCGGTGAGCGTTCCAGTCTTGTCGAACGCAATAGCCTGCAATTGGCCGAAGCCCTCGAGCACGGCCCCGCCCTTCATGAGGAGCCCCCGACGAGCACCGGCTGCTAGAGCCGCCGCAACGGCGGCCGGAGTGGAGATGACCAGTGCGCAGGGGCAACCGATCAGAAGAATGGCCAGTCCCTTGTAGATCCATTCAGACCATGCGGCTCCCCCCAGGAGGGGCGGCAGGCAGGCAACCAACGCTGCAAGCACCATCACGCCTGGCGTGTAGTAGCGGGAAAAACGATTGATGAAGCGCTCCGTCGGCGCCTTCTTTTCCTGTGCTTCCTCCACGAGCTTGATGACGCGGGCGATGGTATTGTCCTCGGCCGTCGCAGTGACGCGAATGCGAAGAACGGCATCGCCGTTGATCGTCCCCGCGAAGACGGGGTCTCCCGCTTCCTTTGCCTTCGGGATGCTTTCGCCCGTAACGGGTGCCTCGTTGACGCTGCTCTCTCCCGAGACCACGGTGCCATCGGCAGCAATCCGGTCGCCGGGGCGCACAAGGATGGTATCTCCGACGGCCAGGCGATCGGCAGCGATTTCCTGCAAACCGCCGTCCCTTTCCACGCGCGCGATCTTCGGCACGAGGTCCGCCAACCCACGGATGCTTGCGCGGGAACGGTCCGCAGCCACCCCCTCCAGCAATTCGCCGACGAGGAAGAGGAAGATCACGACGGCTGCCTCTTCCACCGCTCCGAGGAAGAGGGCGCCTACGGCTGCGACCGTCATAAGCGTTTCAATCGAGAAAGGCGTTCCCGTTATGGCGCCTGCAAAAGCGCGCCTGGCAATCGGTATCAGCCCGACAAGCATGGCAGTGGCGTAGAGCCAGAATTCATACTGAGGCGCCAATGCCGCGACCGCGTATGCGACGAGGAACGCAAGCCCCGAAGCAAGCGTCAGGCGGACGGCGGGCCGACGCCACCATTTCCCTTCGGTGGGCGCATGCGAGGCATGAGAGTGCCCCTCGTGAGAGGCCTCGTTGCCATGGATCTCTTCGCGGGTGAGGGTATGGCCCTGAGCCCGAGGCTGGATCCGGTAGCCGAGCCTGGTCACCTGCTTCGTGATCTCAGGTTCCAGGTGTATGCCGGCAGAATGCTCCACCGTCATTGAACTGTTCATGACCGAGATGGCGACATTTTCGACCCCCGGAATGCGGCGCACCGCAGACTCGATCTTCTGTGCGCAGCTTGCACAGTCCATGCCTTGGATCTGGAACCGGCTTTCGCGTGCGGATTCGACCATGAACCTACTCCTTGAATTCCTATGATCCCAGGCTTACTTCCTCTAGTGACTATAGGAGCAAGAGAAAAATGAACGCCCGCAGCATCACGATCGGTGAAGCCGCTCGGCAGAGCGGTGTAAAGGTCCCGACGATCCGCTTTTACGAGCAGATCGGGCTTCTTCCTGCTCCCTCGCGAAGCGAAGGCAACCGCCGGCAGTATGATGAGAAAGATCTAAGCCGCCTGGCCTTCATTCGCCATGCACGCGAACTGGGATTCGATGTTGCGGATATCCGCGAGCTTCTAACCTTGACGGAACAGCCCCAAAGCTCTTGCCATGAAGCGGATAGCATCGCGGCGCGGCATCTGCGGGAAATCGAGGAAAGAATCGCAAAGCTCCAGGCACTGCGAGGCGAGTTGAAGCGCATGGTCAATGAATGCGGCCACGGCAAAGTGTGCGAGTGTCGCGTTATTCAGGTCTTAGCGGATCATGGCCGCTGCCAGAGCGATATTCATTAAGCGCGTTTAGCGCCGCGACACGAAATCGCCTCCGCTTTCGCTTATCCGTTGCATAAACGCAACGGTCCATACCCAGCGTGGTGTGTTTGCGATCGGCATATGCGACCATGGGTTGTGTATGGCTAAAATTCTCTCGCGATATCAAGACTATAGCCGGAACGTAGTTTCCTGTTGTTAACTGTCGTCTGATAAGCTCGTTTAGGTTGTAATTGCACAACCCTTACGTTAATTGTTCCCTAGGTTGAGGCGGTAGACCAGGGGCGGAGGGCGGTCGGAGTACAATTCCAGGTTGGATTTGCCCAGCCGCGGTCCGAGTTCAATGTGCACGTAGATTAGGTGCAGCCAGCAGACAGATCTCTGCTTGCGGGCGTGAGCGCGGTTGTTCCGGACACCCTGTTCGGCAGTTCAAGAAATGGACGAGTCGTATCGGCTCCGGCGGTCTCTATGCCTGTCGGAGAGCGAGGAAGCGTGAATCCGTTCAAGACAGGCAACACGAAGGTTGGATCCTTCGACCACTATGAAAGGGCGCGGGAGAATGAACGTAAACAAGCAGGAAGGACTGTCCTTTGCGACGCTTAGAGCCGCAGAAGCAGTTATAGAGACAAAAAGCCTGACGGGCGCGGCGATGAAGCTTGGTATCAGTCAACCTGCAATCAGCATGCATCTCGGCCGATTGGAGCGAGCGATCGGCACGTCCCTCATCAAGAAAGTCGGCAACAAGATCATCGTGAAGGAAGAGATCTCGCGTCTGATCCGGCAAATGCTCGATCTCGAGCGGCGGCTCAAGACGGTGGGTTATGAAAAGAACATCTCAAAGCTCAAGGTCGGCATCTGCACTTACTGCGCGCCGCTGCTCGTCGAACGCGCTGGGTCGCTCGGCAAGCTCAAGGACACGCTCACCTGGCGCATAGCCGATAGCCGCCGGCTGGAGGAAATGTATGAGCAGGGAGAGCTCGATGCCGTGTTCCGTGCGCTCTATCCTTCGGAAATCGCGCCCGACCTTACCACCGAGTTCACGCTCAAATGGATGGGCGAGAAGCATCTGCTGGACTTCATGAAGCACGACAGCCAAGGCTTGCCGGTTGTGCTCGCCTCGCCGAACTCGCCTCTCGGCGCGGTGGCGCGGGAATGGCTGCGCCGGCACGAAGTGACCTATGACGTGGTCGGCGAGGTCGACGACATCATGACAGCCATCCGCCTCGTCTCGAGCGGACTTGCCTTGTCGCCTCTGCCGGTGCACGTGCAGGACAATCTCGCTGAGGGGTTCAGCAACTGCGCGCAAATCCTGCCCGGGCATGTCGATGCCCGTTACGGCATGTTCTTCGATGAGAGGCGCTTCAGCCTGCGCGCGGCGCTGGACATCTTTGAATTGTTGAAAAGTGAGCTTACGCGTACGGTGCGTCCGGTGGAGGGTTCTCGGCCGGCGTTGGTGCATCCGATCTGATCGGATCGAACCGGACTCAGGCAACATAGTCCGAAGGGGCCCGTCGTGTTCAAGCGCGGCGGGCTTTCACCTTTCAGACCGGTTTGGAAGTCGACTGGCGAATGTGGAGCTCAGGTTTTATGAGTTCCTGCACGGGATTCACCTCGGCGCCGTTCAAGCGGTCGAGGAGCACCCTGGCCGCCCGGCGCCCGACCTCGCGCTGGCCGTTCCATACTGTCGTAAGAGCCGGCGTCGCGATAGCCGCTTCTTCCAGGTCATCGTAGCCGGTGACCGAAATATCGACCCCGGGGACGAAGCCGGCGCGTGCGATGCCGTTCATCAGCCCTATGGCCACGAGATCGTTCCAGCAGACAGCCGCGGTGGGTTTATCCTTCAGCGCCAGGAAAGCGCCGGTCACCTCGAATCCGGCCTGCTTGGTGCGGGGGCCTGGGAAACGCCACTCGGGGCGCACTTCCAGTCCGGCCTTTTGCATCGCCACCACATAGCCTCGATATCGGTCGCGCCCAGTAGATGTCTGGTCCGTGCCGCCGACCATGGCGATGCGGGTGTGGCCGAGCGAGATCAAATGATTCGTGGCAAGGCCGATCCCGTACGCGTCGTCACCCCTGAAGACGGGCACATCGGCTCCCTCTACGCTTCGCGCGATCAGCACCGCGGGAAGCCCGTTGTCTTCGGCCATCCGAATATCTTCCGGTGGCGTGCCGATCGCGGGCGACATGATCACACCGTCAGCGCCGAGCTGCAGTAAGGTGTCGATGAAGGTGCGCTGCTTTTCCAGCTGCTCGTAATGGTTGGAGAGGAGAAATGTCTGCCGGGAACGGTCAAGCTCGCTCTCGATCGAACGCAGGATTTCCGCATAGAACGGGTTCATGATGTCGTGCACAACGACGCCGATGATCCCCGAGCGGGAGGTGCGGAGGCTCGCCGCGCGCCGATTATAGATATAGCCGATCGCCCGAGCGTGCTCTTTTATACGCTGCCGCGTGGCTTCGGCGACAAGCGGGCTGTCCCGCAGCGCAAGCGAAACGGTCGCCGTCGATACGCCCAGTGCATCGGCGATCGTGGAAAGCTTGATCTTCTGCGCCAGCGCTCCCCTCCATCACGGAATTTCCCGGCTCGGGACGGCCCATTAGCTCTTTTAGACGGGCTTATGCCATCCTCCTTGCGGAGTTCAAAGCTTTTTCGCCAGGGTCTCCGTCTCGGCGGTGGGCAGGCTGCGCGTCGCCAGACGGAGCCGGTGCTCGCGATGGACGATGTAGAGCCCACTGGCCACGATGATGGCTGCTCCCGTGAGGGTAAGCGCATCGGGCAACTGGTCGAAGAAGAGATAGCCGAATCCAATCATCCAAACGATCTGGAGATAGGGATAGGGAGCGAGTGCCGTGGTTGTTGCCTTGCGGTACGCCAGGATGAGCAACCAATGACCCATCCCCCCGAAGAAGCCTAGTGACAGAATGACCGCCCATTGCAGCGGCCCGGCCGGCATGGATGCGTATAGGGGCACGGCTGGCAGCATCAGGATGACGGGAAGAAGGGCGGAATAGAAGATCATGCTTTCCGCCGTTTCAGTCGTGCTCATCCGACGCGTCATGATCACGTAGGAGGCGTTGCAGGTCATCGAGCACAGCGCGAAGATGTGGCCAATGCCGAATGTGCCGAAGCCAGGCCGCGTGACAACCAGCACGCCCACGAGGCCCACGAGAATTGCTGCCCACCGGCGCCATCCAGCCCATTCCCCGAGAAGCGGACCTGCCAGGGCAGTGGTCAACATCGGAGCGAAGAAAGCTATGGAGACGGTTTCCGCAAGCTGCAAGGTCTGGAGTGCGATGAAGTTGAAGATCGTGGAGCCGAAAAGAAAAGCGCTACGCAGGATTTGCAGGGGAACGCTGCCGACTGCGAATACCCGGCGGTTGCTCCAGGCACGCAGCAGCAGAAGCACAAGCAGGAGATGCGTGAGATAGCGCACCCATGTAACGAATGGGGCCTCGATGCCTGATGTCACGAGAAACTTGGCGCCCGCGTCCAGGCATGAGAACAGGATGCCCGAGCCGAAGATCAGTCCGATCGCCGACGCCGGTGCCGCCGATTCAGCGTTGCTTTGCCCGCGGCCGCTCGGTTGACGGTCAGTAGCAATCTTCATCTTCAGGAAAGTCGGTTTTTAAAGCACATCTAAAGGCGCATACGCCTTTGTTTCGGAAAAGCAAGCTCTCCGGGTGGCCTAGCAAGCTCCTGGGAGGCTTAGGCTTCTTCCTCCAGTTCTGTTTCGTCTTCCACCAAAGCCGGACCTCTTCGGGAAAGATTGTCCTCGATCCGCGCGAGCAGTTTGATAAGCGCCTTCTGCTCCTTTTTGTCGAGGCTCTTGAGTGCCTGCTTTTCCGTCTTGCGTACGGAGCGCTCGATTGCGCGGATCGCTTCGGCTCCGTTACCCGTCAGATAGATATGAGCGCGGCGGGCATCTGTGTCGGATGCTCGTTTCTCGACGAAGCCCTGGGCTGCCAGCCGGTTGATCGTTTTTGTGATGGTCGGCGGACGCACGCCAAGCCGTTCAGCAAGCTGGCTCGGGGTGAGCCCGTTTTCCTGGCTAAGGGCCAACATGATCTTGTCCTGTCCCGCATAAAGACCCTGGTCCAGAAGCCGTTCGGCCAATGCGGTGCGGGACAGCCGGGCGGCCGATTGCAACCTTCCAATGATCGAGCCCCTGGAAATCCTCGCCATACAATCGCATCCTGTTCGCGCGGCCTTGAGGCCTCAAAAGATAGTCCGGCCGCCGGCGGCGGCAATGGTGAGCCGGCTTGTGGCCAGAGGCGCCAAAGGTTAATTTGATGCCGCCGGCTATCTTTCCGCCTATGCCAAACCGGCATTTCAATCGTGTGACAGCGGAGTTCCCGTGGCGCCTCGCGAGAAGATTGCCATCCTGCCCCTGGGGGCGACGGAGCAGCATGGTCCTCATCTGCCGCCCGAGACCGACTGGATCATCGCGGAGGCGATCGCCCGTCGCGCATGTGAGGCTGGGGGCAAGATGGACGTTGAAGTCCTTCCGGTCGAGAAGGTGGGCTATTCGATCGAACACTCGGACGATTCGCGCACGACGTCCCTCGGTTTCGAGGAGGCCGTGGGGCGGTGGATCGGGATAGGCGAGACGCTTTGCGGAAGAGGAATCCGCAAGCTTGTCCTGCTCAACGCGCATGGCGGCAACTCGCCGCTGATGACCGTCGCGGCTACGGAGCTGCGGGTGCGCTGCAGAATGCTGACTGTGGCCACGAGCTGGACTCGGTTCGGCTACCCGCCGGACCTTGTAAGCGAGGAGGAAAGGGCGCTTGGTATCCATGGCGGCTTGATCGAAACATCCGTGATGCTGGCGCTGAGGCCCGATCTGGTGAAGATGGATAAGGCGCGTGATTTTCCCTCCGAGCAGGCCAGATTCCAGCGCGAATTCAAGTATTTGCGGGCCTATGGACCGCATTCTTTCGGGTGGATGATGCGCGATCTCTCTCCTGAAGGGGTGGCAGGAAACGCAGCCGGTGCGACTCGCCAAGCCGGCGAACGAATCCTCCAACACGCCGTCACAGGCCTCGTCTCGCTGCTGGACGATGTCGACAGGTTCGATCTCACGCTTTTGAAATAAACTGCCGTGCAAAACGGGCTGCCAACTCTTATATGGCAGGGAAGACCAGCAAAGCCCGCGAGGGAAATCCATGTCCGAACAGAATTCGCAAATCCCGGTCACGGTGCTGACCGGCTATCTCGGTTCCGGCAAGACAACGCTCCTGAACCGCATCCTCTCCGAGGACCATGGCAAGCGCTATGCCGTGATCGTCAACGAATTCGGAGAGATCGGCATCGACAATGACCTCATCGTGGAATCCGATGAGGAAATCTACGAGATGAACAATGGCTGCGTGTGCTGCACCGTGCGTGGCGATCTGGTGCGGGTGGTAGAAGGTCTTACACGGCGTCCGGGCCGGTTCGATGCCATTATCGTCGAGACGACCGGTCTGGCGGACCCCGCCCCGGTGGCGCAGACCTTCTTCATGGACGACGACGTGCGCGCCAAGACGAAGCTCGACGCGGTGGTGGCGCTGGTCGATGCCAAGCACCTTCCGCTGCGGCTGAAGGACAGCCGCGAGGCGGCAGACCAGATCGCCTTTGCCGACGTGGTGGTGCTGAACAAGACCGACCTTGTCTCGCCTGAGGAGCTTGCCACGGTGGAAGCCGCCGTGCGCCAGATCAACCCCAGCGCGCGCATCCACAAGACCGAGCGTGCGGGCGTTGCTCTTTCCGATGTGCTCGACCGGGGCGCCTTCGACCTGAAGCGTGCGCTGGAAAACGACCCGCATTTCCTAGATCACGATCATCCCGACCATGTCTGCGGACCGGACTGTGATCACGATCACCACCACGGTCATGATCACGATCACGACCACCATCATCACCATGCGCATGGCGAGCTCTCGCCGATCCATGATGTCGGCGTGAGTTCGATCTCGCTACGCGCGGGCGAAATGGACCCGAAGAAGTTCTTTCCCTGGCTCAACAAGACAACACAGATGGACGGGCCAAATATCCTGAGGCTCAAGGGCATCATCGCTTTCAAGGACGATCCGGAGCGCTATGTGGTGCAAGGCGTGCATATGATTGTGGAAGGTGACCATCAGCGTGCATGGAAGGAGGGCGAAAAGCGGGAGAGCCGCCTCGTCTTCATCGGCCGCGAGCTCGATCGCGAGCGCTTGAAGCGCACCTTCGAGGCGTGCCAGGCCTGATATGCCGACAGTCGCGCCGCTTGATCTCGAAGGCCATTGCATCGCCGTCGCCTGGCTCAACAACACTCCTCATTTCGCGCTGGCCGATGGCGTTGTCCACCGCCTGGACAACGGCCAGAATTCGGTGGAACTCCATGACGGACTTCTTTGCGCCGTCCCGATGCAGGACGGTCGCCGGCTTCTGACCGGCGGCGAGGATGGGAAAATCTTCGCGCTTTCCTCGGACGGCTCGGTGGAGCTTCTCGCCGAGATCGGCCGAAAGTGGGTGACGAGCGTTGCTGCGGGCCCGCAGGAAGCGACCGCATTCGCAAGCGGCCGCTTTGCCTATGTGCGTTTTTCCGATGGGCGAATCCGAGAGTTCCAGCATTCGCGGAGTGTTGAAGGCCTGGCCTTCGCACCCAAGGGCATGCGGCTTGGCGTCGCCCGGTACAATGGCGCGACGCTTCATTTCCCGGCCACGGAAGGAAAGCGGACCGAGCTCGAATGGGCCGGCGCCCACACCGGCATCACCTTTTCGCCCGACGGGAATTTCCTCGTCACCACCATGCAGGAAAACGCCCTGCACGGCTGGAAGCTGGCCGATGGCAAACACATGCGGATGACCGGCTATCCAGCCAAGGTGAAGAGCTTTTCGTGGAGCGCGAAAGGACGCTGGCTTGCCACGTCCGGTGCGCCCGCCGCGATCGTCTGGCCTTTCCAGGGCAAGGACGGTCCCATGGGAAAGGCCCCGCTCGAACTCGGCACCCGCGGCAATGTTATGGTTACTCAGGTTTGCTGCCATCCCGCCGAGGATATCGTGGCGATCGGCTATTCCGACGGCATGATCCTCGCCGCTCGCTTTGCCGATGCGAAGGAAGTCCTGCTGCGCAGGCCGGGGAAGGGCGCAATCACCGCCATGAGCTGGGATACCCAGGGAGGCCGGCTCGCCTTCGGCTCGGATGCGGGTGATTGCGGCCTGGTCGATATCTCGGCCTAGGCTACTCCCTTCGATAATCGGAACCTTTCAGCCTCGTTGCCGCTTGAGCGGGCAGCGAGGTTGCTCATGGTGCTGGAAAAGACGAAGGAGACGAGGCCAAAAACCCTCGATGCGCTAAGGGAAGATGCGCGCGACTGTACGCGCTGCGATCTCTACAAGAACGCCACGCAGACCGTCTTTGGCGAGGGCGGCAGCGAAGCGCGCGTGTTGTTCGTCGGCGAGCAGCCCGGAGACAAGGAGGACGTGGAAGGCAGACCCTTTGTTGGACCGGCCGGCCGGCTCTTCGATGGCATTCTGGAGGAGGTGGGGATTGATCGGAAAAAGACTTACGTCACGAATGCCGTCAAGCACTTCAAGTTCGAGCCGCGCGGCAAGCGCCGCATCCACTCCAAGCCTAATGCCGGCGAAATTCGCGCCTGCCGCTGGTGGCTCGATCAGGAGCTGACGCTGATCCAGCCGGATCTGGCCGTGGCGCTCGGCGCCACCGCGGCGCGGGCACTTGTTGGAAAGCCGGTGCCGATCACGAAGTTTCGTGGCACCCTATTGGAAAGTGCCGAAGGTGTGCCGGTTTTCATCACCGTCCACCCGTCTTACCTGCTGCGCATCCCCGACGAACTTGACAGGCGCCGCGAGCGCGAGCGTTTCGCAGAGGAGATGCGCAAGGTGAAGGCGATGATGAAGGGTTGATCCTTCGGAGGCGCTGGCGCCTTGTTCCATCCCTAACGAAGCCCGCCGTGGCTTACCTCACCAGCACTGCCCGAAGATCATTCACATTCGTTCCGGTGGGACCGGGCGTGAATAGATCGCCCAGTGCGTTGAACGCCCCCCAGGAATCATGAGCGGCCAGCAGAGCTTTCGGATCGAACCCGGCCTGGCGCAGGCGGGAGACCGTTGTGTGGTCGGCAAACGCGCCGGCATTGTTTTCCGAACCGTCGATGCCGTCGGTATCGGCTGCGAAGGCGGTGATGCCCGTGAGGTTCTCTATGCCCAAGGCGAGGGACAGAAGGAACTCGGTATTGCGTCCGCCGCGTCCGCCTCGCTCCCGGATCGTCACCGTGGTTTCACCGCCGGAAAGCATGAGAACGGGCTTCTGGAAGGGCCGATCACGCAAAGCCACTTCGCGGGCGATCGCCGCGTGGGCACGACCCACTTCGCGTGCTTCGCCCTCGATCGCGTCGGAAAGGATCACCGTCTTCACGCCCTCCTTTTCCGCCGCAGCGGCGACCGCTTCCAGTGAGCGGGCCGCGGAGGCCACGATATGCACCTCGTTGCTGGCAAAGCGCGGGTCGTCGGGCTTGGGTGCATCGGCCAGATGCGAGTGGATATGGCGGATAGCTGCAGCAGGCAGGCGAATGCCATAGGCCTTCACCACAGCCATCGCATCCTGGCGCGTCGCCGTATCAGGCACCGTGGGGCCGGAGGAGACCAGCGCCGGATCGTCTCCCGGTATGTCGGAGACGATGAGGCTCACGACATGCGCCGGATAGGCGGCGAGGGCGAGCCTGCCGCCCTTGATGGTCGAAAGATGCTTACGCACCATGTTCATGGCCGAGATGGGTGCTCCGGAGGCGAGCAACGCCTCGTTGACGGCGATCTCATCTTCAAGGGCCATGCCCGGCGGGGGTGCTGGGAGAAGAGCCGAACCGCCGCCGCAGATGAGCGCCACCACCAAATCGTCTTCCGTGAGATTGCTGACCAGCCGCAGAATGTGGCGCGAGCCCTCGAGGCCGGCCGCATCCGGCACCGGGTGGGCGGCCTCGAAAACCTTGATGCGCCGCGTCGGCGCGCCATAGCCATAGCGGGTGACCACCGCGCCTTCGAGCGGCCCGTCCCACGCTTCCTCGAAGGCCTGCGCCATCTGTGCTGCGCCCTTGCCTGTGCCGACGACAATGGTGCGGCCTTTGGGCCGGGAAGGGAGGAAGGCGGGAAGCGCCTGGCGTGGGTCGGCGGCGGCAACGGCAGCACGAAACAGGTTTTCGAAGAATGGCTTAGGCGTGATTGTCATGAAAGCCTCCTTTCCAACCCGGCCCCGACGCGGCTGGCCCCTCCTGCAGGGGGCGCGACGTCCACAACCGCAGCTGATTCGCGGCGGTTCCGACGCCTATCTCGCCCTTGGTGGGCAAGAAAGCAAACCCCTTGGAGTGGACAGTGTCGGTTTTCCGGATTCTGCAGCGGAAGGTGGTCGACCTTGCTTCAGACCGTGCTCTTCGCGGGGTCGCCCGCAATATAGGTTTCCACGATGGAGCGATCGTCGCCGAGCGTCTGCAGCACAAAAAGTTCTTCGGCTAAAGTCTCCGCCCGTTCCATGCGCAGCCGCATGACCGGCGTCGCGCTGGCATCGAGCACGACGAAATCGGCATCGGTCCCCACGTCCAGCGTTCCGATGTGATCGGCAAGCGAGAGCGCCTCGGCGTTGCCGAGCGTCATCTGCCAGAAGGACGCGAAAGGATTGAGCTTCTCGCCATGAAAGGCAATGACCTTGTAACCCTCATCCATGGTGCGCAGCATGGAATAGCTGGTGCCACCGCCGGTATCCGTGGCAATTGCGGTACGCAGAGGCCTTGCGCGCCGGCGATAGCGGAAATAGTCGAAGAGGCCGGAGCCCAGGAAAAGGTTCGAGGTCGGGCAGAACACCGCCACGGAGCCGGTGTCCGAAAGAGCGTCGGCTTCGCGTTCCGATAGATGGATGCAGTGGCCGAGCAGCGTCCTCGGCCCGAGCAGGCCGTATTTCTCATAGATGCCGGTATAGTCAACGCAATCGGGATAGAGCTCGCAAGAAAGCGCGATCTCGGCACGGTTTTCCGAAAGATGGGTCTGGATGTGGAGATCAGGATGCTCGGAAGCGAGCGCCTGCGCCATCTCCATCTGCTTCGGACTTGAGGTGATCGCAAAGCGTGGCGTGATCGCATAGTGCAGGCGGCTGCGGCCATGCCACTTCGCAATCAGGGCCTTGGTGTCGTCATAGCCTGATTGCGGCGTATCGGTCAGGGTCACCGGGGCATTCCGATCCATCATGACCTTGCCGGCAATGATGCGCATCCCGCGTCTTTCCGCCTCGGCAAACAATGCTTCGGCCGATTGCGAGTGGACGCTGCAATAGACGGCTGACGTGGTGGTGCCCTGCCGGACCATTTCGTCCAGGAATGAGGAGGCGATGCGCGCGGCATGAGAGCCGTCGCCGAACTCCGATTCGGCGGGAAAAGTGTAGTTGTTCAGCCAGTCGAGCAGTTCGGCCCCGTAGCTCGCAATCACCTGCATTTGCGGGAAATGGGCATGAGGATCGACGAAGCCCGGCAGGAGGAGGTGAGGCCGATGGTCGACCAGCCTCGCCCCGGCCGCCTGGGGCTCGATCTCGGCATAGTTCCCGCTGGCACGTATGATGCCGCCTTCGACCAGGACGGCCCCATCTTCCTCGTACCTGTAGGAGGAATGGTCTTCCGCTGTCAGAGGCTCCCTGATGAACGTGAGCAAGCGCGCGCGGATCAGGGTCTTCGTCATTCAATCCTCTTGAATTCTCTTCAGCGCGCCTCAGCGTGCTTCCTCGAACCATGTAATGAGCAGTCGCCGCTCATCCTCCGTCATGCCCGAGACGTTTCCCGGCGGCATGGCGTGGCTGCGGCCGGCCTGAAGGTAGATTTCGCGAGCATGGCCTGCAATACCGGCTTCCGAATCCAGCAGCACGCCTTTTGGCGCGGCATGAATTCCGTCATAGCCGGGCTCGGCTGAATGACACATGGCGCAGCGTCCCATCACCGTATCGCGGACTGCGGGAAAATGCGCGGAGGCAACAAATCGTTCTTCGTTTTGCGATATCCGCCGTTCCCCGGTCAGGATCGCGGGCACCGTCGAAAGCCACATGATGATGACGAAAAGGATCGCCGCTGCGGCCCAGGTCCAGTGAGGATCGCCCTTCCGCGCGTGAAGGGTGTTGAAATAGTGCCGGATGAGCACGCCGATGATGAAGATCAGCGAAGCGATGACCCAGTTGAACTGCGTGCCGAACGCCAGCGGGTAATGGTTCGACAGCATCAGGAAGATCACCGGCAGCGTGAGATAGTTATTGTGCAGGGAACGCTGCTTCGCCTGGGCGCCGAGCTTCGGATCCGGCTTCCGGCCCGCCTTGAGGTCCGCCACCACGATCTTCTGGTTTGGAATGATAAGGAGGAAGACATTCGCCGACATGATGGTGGCCGTGAAGGCGCCCAGATGGAGAAACGCCGCGCGCCCGGTAAAGAGCTGTGTGTAGCCCCAGCTCATCGCCACCAGAATGGCGTACAGGATCAGCATCAGGCCTGTATCGCTCTTGCCAAGCCGCGACTTGCAAAGCGCATCGTAGAGAAGCCAGCCAAGGCCGATCGAGGCGAGCGAGATCAGAATCGCCACCGGTGCGGAGACATCGAGCACATTGCGGTCGACGAGGTAGAGGTCCGCGCCGGCATAGTAGACGATGGCAAGCAGCGCAAAGCCCGAGAGCCATGTGAAATAGGCTTCCCATTTGAACCAGGTAAGGTGTTCGGGAAGGGAGGCCGGTGCCACCATATATTTCTGGATATGGTAGAAGCCGCCGCCATGCACCTGCCATTCCTCCCCGGACACGCCTTCGGGCAAGCCGGGTCGCTTCACGAGCCCCAAATCCAGCGCGATGAAATAGAAGGACGAGCCGATCCAGGCGATCGCCGTCACCACATGCAGCCAGCGCACCGCGAAGGCCAGCCACTCCCACATCACAGCAAAATCGTTCAAGGCCCGCTCCCACTCATGTTGCAGGCGGCAAGCTTACGGGTTCCGTCCTAAAGAAAAAGAGAGGGAGACCGCGATGACTTTCAAATTTTTCTGGAAAATCGCGAAGCCGTCGGTTTGATAGGCATCATGGCTTATCTCGACAATATCGCGGTTTTTGTACGCGTCGTGGAACTGGGCGGCCTGTCGGCGGCAGGCAGGGACCTGCGCGTCTCGCCGGCGGTCGCATCGAACCGCATCAAGGAGCTGGAAAAGCATCTGGGTGTGCGGCTGCTCAACCGAACCACCCGACAACTCACTCCGACGGAACATGGCCGCGTCTTTTATGAGGGCGCAAAGAAGGTGCTCGAAACGTTGCAGGAGGCCGAGGGAGCGGTGGCCGCGCTTTCCGGCCAGCCACGCGGCACGATCCGTGTCACCGCGCCGCTCGGGCTCGGCAAACGCCTCATCGCCAGCGCCATTCCGGAATTCCGCGAACGCTATCCGCAGATCGAGGTGCGACTGAGGCTTTCAGATCATGAAGTCGACATCATGCGCGAGGGGATCGACGTTGCCTTCAAGCTCGGGCTTCTGGAGAATTCGAGCCTGAGGATGCGCGGGATCATGGATTGCGAGCGCGTGCTTGCGGCTTCGCCAGCCTATCTCCAGCGGCGCGGGGAACCTGTGCGCCCGGAACAGCTCGTCGAAGACCGCCACGACTGCCTGATGCTCCGCTTTCCCGGCGTGCGCGAATATTTCTGGACATTGCAGACGCCGGAAGGCCCGAGAAAATTCGAGGTCCGTGGACCCTTTGATACCGATGACGGCGATGTGATCACGGGCTGGGCTATCGCGGGCCACGGCATCATCAACAAGCCTCGGTTCGAGATCGAGCCCTTCCTCCGGAACGGACAGCTCCGGGTGATCCTGCCCGATACACCGCCGACGCCGGTGCAGCTTGCCGCGGTCTATCCGCACAAAAAGCTTCAGGATCCCAAGATGCGGCTGTTGGTGGATTTCATGGTCGAACGCTGCCAGCGCATGATCGGTGAGATTTTGAGGGGCCGGTAAATCAGCTCAGCGCCTGCATCACCTCCGCTGCCGTGAGCGCAGCGATGACGGCGGGGCGCTTGTCACGAACGGCTGCTCCTCCGATTGGCGTGACGAGCCGCGAAAGGCGGGCTTCATCGCCGCCATTCTTCAAATACCAGCTCTTGAACGTCGCCTTCTTCGTTTTCGAGCCGATCATCCCGACATAGGCCGCATCGTCCCGAGCCAGGGCTTCGGCAGTAAGCAGGAAGTCCAAGGCATGATCATGGGTGAGGATGATGAAGGCGGAACGGGGAGGTGCTTCGCGGATGATGGCCTCCGGCACCGGCGTTAGCCGGGTTCCCACATCCGGCGGAAGATCCTGCAGGATCTCCACACGTGTTTCCACGAGGGTGGTCTTCACGGGAAGAAGGGCGAGGGCTTCGGCAAGCGCATGACCGACATGGCCGCCACCGAAGAGATAGATGTGGGGGAGGGCGCTGTCTTCCTCCTCGGCGCGTTTCAGAAGATCGGCGCGCTCTTTGGAGCCGATGATGCGGATATCCAGTGCCACGCGTCCTCCACAGCACTGGCCGATCTCCGGCCCCAAAGGGATATCCATCGCGCCGCTTGCGATGTTTTCAGCCACCAGTTCGCGCGCTCTGGCAATCGCCAGAAATTCGAGTTGACCGCCACCGATCGTGCCGAAGGTCTTGTCGGCTGAGGCGAGCATCCAGGCGCCTTTTTCGCGGGGCGTGGAGCCCTTCGCTTCGCTGACCGTGATGAGGGCGGTCGCCGGAGCTTGATCCAGGAACGCAGCGAGGCTTTTGGCGAGGGCAGTCATTTTCCTGATAATAATGGTAGGCGCACTCGCAATCTATCTGCTCGCCTCCCTCTTCAATCGCTCCACCGCCATCAGCACGCGTTCGGGCGTTGCGGGCGCATCGAGACACGGGAAGATCTTGTGATCCGCCACGCTTGCCACGGCATCTGACAATGCATGAAGCACGGAGATTCCGAGCATAAAGGGCGGCTCGCCGACAGCTTTCGACCGATGCACCGTAGGCTCGGCATTTTCCGCCCAGGTGGCAAGCTTCACATTGAAGATTTTGGGACGATCAGAGGCAAGGGGGATTTTGTAGGTCGAAGGCGCATGGGTGCGCAGCATGCCTTTCTCGTCCCAGACAAGCTCCTCCGTGGTGAGCCAGCCCATACCCTGGATGAACCCGCCTTCGATCTGGCCGATATCGATAACGGGATTGAGTGACCTTCCGGTATCGTGAAGGATATCCGCCCGCTCCACGACGTATTCGCCGGTAAGCGTATCGATGGATACTTCCGAGCAGGCTGCTCCATAGGCAAAGTAGTAAAAGGGATGCCCGCGGCCTTTTTCCCGGTCCCAGTGAATTTTGGGGGTCTTGTAGAAGCCGGCGGCCGAGAGTTGCACCCGCGCCATATAGGCTTGGCGCACCAAATCGGCGAAGGGGATTTCCTGATTTCCCACACGCACCCGGTTGGGAAGGAAGACTACCTGCTCGCGCGGCACGTCATAGTGGGTGACCGCGAAATCGATGAGACGATTCTTTATCTGGCGGGCAGCATTTTGAGCCGCCATGCCGTTCAGGTCCGAGCCGGAAGAAGCTGCCGTTGCCGAGGTGTTCGGCACCTTGGCCGTCGTGGTGGCCGTGATCTTCACGCGGTCGATATCGATCTGGAACTCTTCCGCGACAACCTGGGCAACCTTCACGTAAAGGCCCTGGCCCATCTCCGTTCCACCATGGTTCAGGTGCACCGACCCGTCCGTATAGACATGCACCAGTGCGCCCGCCTGATTGTACTGGGTGGCAGTAAAGGAAATACCGAACTTGACGGGTGTGAGCGCTATACCGCGCTTCACGACCGCGCTTTGGGCGTTGAATTCAGCGATTTCCCGGCGGCGGGCGGCGTAACCGGCACTCTCTTCGAGCTCAGCCACGAGGCGGTGGATGATGTTGTCTTCCACCCTCTGGTGATAGGGCGTCACGTTGCGGTCCGTCTCGCCATAGAAGTTCCGCTTGCGGATCTCCAGAGGGTCCTTGCCCAAAGCGAAGGCGACCTCGTCTATGATCCGCTCCGCGCCAACCACGCCTTGCGGACCGCCGAAACCGCGAAACGCCGTATTCGAGACGGTGTTGGTATAGAGCGGTACGGATACCGCGCGTATCGCTGGGTAAAAATAAGCATTGTCGCAATGGAACAAGGCGCGGTCGGTCACCGCCCCTGAAAGATCCGCCGAAAAGCCGCAGCGGGCGGCATAGGTAAATTCGACGCCGAGAATATTCCCTTCATCGTCGAACCCTACGTCGTAATCGATCAGGAAATCGTGGCGCTTGCCGGTGGCGATCATGTCGTCGTCGCGATCGGGACGCAGCTTCACCGGCCGGCCTGTGCGCTTTGCAGCGATCGCGGCAACGGCGGCGAAAAGGTTCGCCTGGGTTTCCTTGCCACCGAAGCCGCCACCCATCCGGCGCACTTCAATGGTAACGGCATGGGAGGGTATCCCCAGCGCATGCGCCACCATATGCTGCACTTCGCTCGGGTGTTGCGTAGAGGAATGGACGGTCACATCCATATCCTCGCCTGGAAGCGCCAGCGCGATCTGGCCTTCGAGATAGAAGTGGTCCTGGCCGCCCACGCGCATTTGGCCCTTGAGGCGGCGGGGTGCGGCCGCAATCGCCTTCTCCGCCTCCCCCCGCTCGAGTTTCATAGGCTTGGTGACGAGCCTCGGATTGTTCCGGTCCGCGTCGAGGATGTCGATGACGAAGGGTTTTTCGTCATATGTGATCTTCGCAAGCCGGCAGGCCCGCCGTGCAGCCTCACGCGTTTCCGCCACTACAGCGAAGATGGGCTGTCCCAGAAACTGCACTTCGCCTTCGGCGAAGATGGGGTCGTCGCGAGCTCCGGTAGGGCTGACATCGTTCTCGCCCGGAACATCGCCGGCCGTCAGCACCGCCACCACGCCGGGCGCGGTTTCCACCTCGGAGAGATCCATGGATGTGATCGCTCCGTGCGGAACGGTGGAGAGGCCGAGATAGGCGTGAAGCGTACCCGCGGGCTCCGGCATGTCATCGATATAAACCGCCTCCCCGGTGACGTGCTTGTGCGCGGAATCGTGGCGGAGATCCACCGCCACGCCGCCCGTAATCTTCGTGGAAGTGAGGTCGGGAGCTGTGTGCTTGTTCATTGGGAACCTCCGGCGGAGACGTGGAGGAATGCAGAATCGATCGGGAGGTTCATACGGCCTCCTCATATCTGCTTATCGTCACCGGTTTGCTCGTCCCCGACGTTTCCAGGAAGAAGCGGCGCAGCAGGTTCTTCGCCGCCATCATCCGATACGCCGCGGATGCGCGCATGTCGCTGATCGGCGTGAAATCGCGTTCATAGGCAGGCAGCGCCTGTTCGACGGTGTCCATCGTCCATGGCTTGCCGATAAGCGCGGTCTCGACCGCCAGTGCCCGCTTTGGCGTGGCCGCCATGCCGCCATAGGCTATGCGGGCGGAAGCCACCGTGCCATCCGGTCCGACAGTCAGCGCAAAGGCGCCCAACACGGCGGTAATATCCTCGTCACGTCGCTTGCTGACCTTCCATACGGCAAAGCGCGTCTCGGGGGTGGGCAGAGGCACGTGCACGGCCTCGACGACCTCGCCCGGTTGCCGATCCTGTTTGCCATAAGCGATGAAGAAGTCCTCCAGTGGGATAGTGCGCCGCCCTTGACCCCGGCGCAGGGTGAGCGTTGCGCCAAGTGCGATCAGCGGCGGTGGCGTATCTCCAATTGGGGAGCCGTTGGCGATGTTCCCTCCGATCGTGCCCATATTGCGCACCTGGTCGCCGCCGATTCTGTCGATCAGCTGCCCAAGGGCCGGAAGGCGCCTGGAAAGGTGGGAAAAGGCGTCGGAATAGCTGACGCCCGCACCGATGGTTATGGTGCCGTTCGCCTCCGAAATGGTGCGCAGCTCTTCCAGGTTTCCGATGAAGATGGCGGGCGCAATGTTGCGCATGAATTTCGTGACCCACAAGCCGACGTCGGTCGACCCTGCCACAATGGTGGCATTTGGCTCCGCTTCGAGTATGGCAGCAAGGTCATCGAGGTTTGCGGGAATGACGAGACGCTCGCGACCGCCGCCAATCTCCACGCGGGTCCCATCTCTCATTGCCTTGAGCGTGGCAATGATCGTCTCTCGCTCAAGAGAGAGCGGATCCGTCGCTGGATTTCCATAGGAAGAAAGCGCACGGGCGGCACGCACGATGGGTTCGTAACCGGTGCAGCGGCAGAGATTGCCTTGCAACGCCTTTTCAACATCCCTGTCGGAGGGATGAGGAGTGCGCATCCACAGCGCGTAGAGCGACATGACGATGCCGGGCGTGCAGAACCCGCATTGGGAGCCGTGGAAATCCACCATGGCCTGCTGTACGGGATGGAGGCTGCCGTCGGGCCGCTTCAGATGCTCTATCGTGACGACGTGGCAGCCATCGAGCGAGGCGAGAAAACGAATGCAGGCGTTGACGCCCTCATAGAGGACAGTGTCTCCGGCGAGGCGGCCGACCAGCACCGTGCAGGCGCCGCAGTCACCCTCGGCGCAGCCTTCCTTGGTCCCCTTAAGGCGCCGTTCGAGCCGGAGATAATCGAGCAGGGTCTGGTCCGGGCGAACATCGTCCAGGTCCATCTTCAGACCGTTGAGGAGAAATCGGATTTCATGGCGGATTGCCGTCATCGTCAGCTCCCCCGATAGGTGGAATAGCCATAGGGCGATACGAGCAGGGGTACATGATAGTGTGCGCGCTCTGCCATCCCGAAGCGGATCGGCACCTGGTCGAGGAAGGCTGGCGCCGGCAGTCCGGCGACTCTGCCACGCAGATATGAGCCGACCTCGAAGAGAAGCTCGTAAACGCCGGGCGTAAAGCTCTCCCCGTGCAAAAGCGGGGCGTCGCAGCGGCCATCCGCGTTGGTGCGCACGGTCTTCACGAGAGTGCGGCTTTCGCCGTCAAGCCGGTAGAGCTTGATCTCCATCCCGGCGGCTGGCCGCCCTATGGCCGTATCAAGAACATGGGTCGTCAGCCGACCTTCAGCTTGCTCACCCATGCGATCTCCCTCCTTCTCCTCTTGACTGTTGATTGTGCGGCAAAATGGCGACGTGCATAAGGGGGGAACGGCGGAAAGGCTGCAAAAAGACTTTCAAATTTTTCGAGGGGAATGGGGCTGGAAACCATCGGCTATTCTTGAAAAAGTAGCTCAACCTAGGGGTCGATAAGAAGTGACGCGTTACGTCCGCAACATGCGCGGCTACGGGCCAAACCCGCCGGATCCGAAATGGCCGGGCGGAGCGTTCGCCGCGGTGCAATTCGTCGTCAATTACGAAGAGGGTGGCGAAAACTGTGTCCTGCATGGGGATGCGGCGTCCGAAGCCTTTCTTTCTGAGGTCGTCGGAGCGCAACCCTGGCCCGGTATGCGCCACTGGAACATGGAATCCATCTATGAATACGGTGCGCGCGCCGGTTTTTGGCGGCTCCATCGCATGTTCACGGAAGCGCAAGTACCGGTCACCGTCTATGGCGTTGCTACCGCTCTCGCCCGCTCGCCGGACCAAGTGGCAGCGATGAAGGAGGCAGGCTGGGAGATCGCCAGCCACGGGTTGCGCTGGATCGACTATCGGGCGCACTCGGAAGAGGACGAACGCAGGGATCTGCAGGAGGCGGTTCGGCTTCATACGGAAGTCGTGGGTGAGCCGCCGAAGGGGCTTTATCTCGGGCGCACCTCCGTGAACTCTGTCAAGCTTGCGATCGAGCAGGGCGGGTTCGACTGGATCTCCGATACCTATGACGACGATTTACCTTATTGGCTCGACCATGACGGGCATGGGAATGCGGCGCCGCCGCAGCTCGTGATCCCTTACACGCTCGATGCCAATGACATGCGGTTCGCCACGCCGCAGGGGTTCAATTCGGGCGACCAGTTCTTCAGCTATCTGAAGGACGCCTTCGATACGCTCTATGAGGAAGGCAGGCGCGGGCGGCCGGCTATGATGAGCGTGGGGCTGCATTGCCGTCTGATCGGCCGTCCGGGCAGGGCCGCTTCGCTCAGGCGCTTCATCGATTATGTGAAGGGCCATGAGAAGGTCTGGCTACCCCGACGCATCGACATTGCCCGGCATTGGATGGAGCACCATCCTTACATGGCGCCGGCACTGAGGCCCAGCCGCATGGGCAGGGGTGAGTTCGTGGAGCGCTTCGGCTCCATCTTCGAGCATTCGCCATGGATTGCCGAGCGCGCCTTTGCCCTCGAACTCGGCCCCGCGCACGACAGCGCGGCTGGGCTGCATAACGCGCTGGCGCGGATCTTCCGTAGCGCGACCGAGGAAGAGCGCCTGGGTGTGCTCAAGGCGCATCCCGATTTGGCCGGAAAGCTCGCCGCGGCGAAGCGGCTGACGCCGGAATCAGCCAAGGAACAGGCTTCCGCGGGGCTTGATGCCTTGACGGACGAGGAGCGTGCTCGCTTCACCGATCTCAACACGCGCTACATGCAAAAATTTGGCTTTCCCTTCATCATCGCCGTCAAGGACAACACGAAGGAAAGCATCCTGCGCGCGTTCGAGAAGCGCATCGAAAATGGCCGTGAGGAGGAGTTCGCCACCGCGTGCGGCCAGGTGGAGCGTATCGCATATCTGAGGCTCAAGGAGATCCTGCCGTCATGATCAGAAGCTATTACGCGCCGACGGGCGGGCATCCGCCGCAAACAGATCTTCTCACCGGCAGGGCGGTTTTCACCGAAGCCTATGCGGTGATCCCGAAGGGCGTGATGCGCGACATTGTCACCAGTTGTCTGCCCTTCTGGGAGAGGACGCGGGCCTGGATCATCGCGCGCCCGCTCTCGGGCTTCGCCGAAACGTTTTCGCAATATATCATGGAAATCCAGCCGGGTGGTGGCAGCGAAAGGCCCGAGCTCGACCCGGAGGCGGAAGGTGTAATCTTCGTCGTTGAAGGAGAGTTGACGGTGGAGCTGGGCGGCAGGACGCATCGGATGGAGCCGGGGGGCTACGCTTTCCTGCCGCCAGCGAGCCGGTGGAATGTGCGGAACGAAGGCTCTGCTCCAGTGCGCTTCCATTGGATCCGCAAGGCGTATGAGGCGGTGGACGGCATAGCTGTGCCGGAGGCTTTCTTCGTCAACGAGAAGGATATCGCGCCTACGGCCATGCCGGACACGGAAGGGAAATGGGCAACAACGCGCTTCGTCGACCCGCAGGACGTGCGGCATGACATGCATGTAACCATCGTGACGTTCGAGCCCGGCGCGGTGATCCCCTTCGCGGAGACGCATGTGATGGAGCACGGCCTTTACGTGCTCGAAGGCAAGGCGGTATACCGGCTAAACCAGGACTGGGTAGAGGTCGAGGCGGGCGACTTCATGTGGTTGCGCGCCTTCTGCCCGCAGGCGTGCTATGCGGGTGGGCCGGGCAGGTTTCGCTATCTGCTCTACAAGGATGTAAACAGGCACGCAGCCCTTAGGCCGTTCTGGCGGAGAACAGGTGAATGAGGAAAATCGTCGCCGAACTTCTGACGAAAGATGCGTTTTCGCCTTTTGGGGACGTGATCGAAGCCGAAGAGGGAGCCAGCTTCCCGATCAACAACGGCAAGACGCAGCGCTTTCATGACCTGGCGAAGGTAGACGTCGTGGGCGAGAACGCGCGGGTGCTGGTCAGCATCGCGCGCGGGCAGCCATATGAATTTCCGCTTGCGCTGAAGATGGTAGAGCGGCACCCGCTCGGCAGCCAAGCCTTCGTGCCGCTTGTGGCGAGGCCGTTTCTGGTGGTCGTTTGCCCTGATGAGGGCGGCAGGCCGGGAGGGCCGCGTGCTTTCGTCACAAAGCCGGGGCAGGGGGTGAATTACGCCCGTAACACCTGGCACGGCGTACTGACGCCTATCGGCGAGGAACAAGATTTCCTGATCGTCGATCGCGGCGGGGATGGCCAGAACCTGGAAGAGTTTTTCTTTTCCGACCCGTATGAAATCCATCTGCCGGAACAGCGATGAGACCCGATACGGATCTCATAAACCGGCTGCTCGATGTCATCGAATATGACATCGTGCCCAAGACGAGGGCTGGCGTGGCGGCAGGCAACAAGCTCTTTGGCGCGGCCATTTTGAGGAAAAGCGATCTGTCGCTCGTGATCGCGGAAACGAACAACGAGCTCGATAATCCGCTCTGGCATGGCGAAATGCATGCGCTGAAGCGATTCTATGAAATGGACAAGGCGAGCCGGCCCGACACAAGAGACTGCATCTTCCTGTCCACGCACGAGCCCTGCTCGCTCTGCCTGTCGGCCATCACCTGGACCGGCTTCGACAATTTCTTCTATCTTTTCAGTCATGAGGATTCGCGGGATTCCTTTGCGATTCCGCACGACCTGAAGATCCTGAAGGAGGTTTTCCGGCTGGAGCCCGGCGGCTATGCGGCGGAGAACGCGTTCTGGAAGAGCTATTCCGTACCGGTGCTCGCGCGAGAGTTGCCGGCATCGGAAAGAGGAAGGGCGGCGGCGCGAATTTCAAAGCTCGCCGAGATTTATGCGGGATTTTCCGACACTTATCAGAAGAGCAAGGCAGAGAACGACATTCCGCTGAATTAGCCGCTCTTGCGGGGCTGGGCGGCGGTATATACCGATGCGGGGCCCCATGCCCCGGACCGCAAGCTCTTCTGGAAGGCCGTGGCCAGGCCGTGCGATTGCCCGCCGAATTTCGCTTCGAAGGTGAGGAGGTGGAAATCGCCGCGATTCCGAGACTGGAGATGTGATCCTTTCTCAAAAGCTGCGGCAGGGCGCGTCTTGGGGCGAGTTTTTCAGCAGGCGTGAGCGGATTCCTTCAGAGGAGCTGGAAGGCTTCATGGAGGGTCGTGAGCAGGGCATCGATGAGCGGGATCATCCGCTGGAATGACCCGGCGCTTCATGCTTGAATCAGTGTCGTGAGCACCTTCATGCACGATCGCAGTGCCGCGCTGGACAGGAGGATTTCCGCAGACGAAAGGCTGAACTTTGCGTGTCTGCAGTGAGCTCGGGCGAGACCAGATCTGGACTCGCTCAGGGGCCGGCAGCAAAGCGTCTGGCAGCTGCCGCTGACGTATTCTTCGATCTGGTCGAGATGTTGGACTGCGGATGTGGCACGCCGATGTGGCGAGAATGCGAGCCCAGCTTCGATATGCGGGGTGGATGCTCCCGCCACTCGAGATGCTGATCGCCGCTCATGCACTGGAAATTGGCGCGACGCTGGTGACCAGCGATCGCGCCTTCCGCTTTGTCCCGAGCCTTGCCGTCGAAAACTGGATCGAGGATTAGACCCGCTCGAGCGCCAACGCGATGCCCTGACCGACGCCGATGCACATGGTGGCGAGCGCCAGTTTTGCGCCGCGCTCCTTCAGCTCCAGCGCGGCGGTGCCGGAAATGCGCGCGCCGGACATGCCGAGCGGGTGGCCGAGCGCAATGGCGCCGCCATTGGGATTCACATGCGCCGCATCTTCCGGAATGCCAAGCTCGCGCAGCACGGCGATACCCTGCGAAGCGAAGGCCTCGTTAAGTTCGATCACATCGAAATCGGATGGCTTCAGGCCGAGGCGGGCACAGAGCTTCTTCGTCGCCGGCGCGGGGCCGATGCCCATGATGCGCGGGGGAACGCCGGCCGTGGCGCCGCCAAGCACGCGGGCAATGGGCGTCAGCCCGTATTTGCGCGCCGCGGCCTCCGAAGCGATGATGAGGGCAGCCGCGCCGTCATTGACACCCGATGCATTGCCAGCCGTGACGGAGCCATTCTCGCGAAACGGAGTGGGAAGCTTGCCCAGCTTTTCCACCGTCGTCCCGGGGCGGGGATGCTCGTCCTTGTCAACGATGATGGGATCAGCCTTGCGCTGGGGAATGGTGACCGGCACGATTTCCTTGGCCAGCCGTCCATTTTCCTGCGCGGCGACTGCTTTGTCCTGGCTGCGGACGGCGAAGGCATCCTGGTCGGCGCGGCTCACCTTGAAGTCTTCGGCGACGTTCTCGCCCGTTTCGGGCATCGAATCCACGCCGTACTGCTTCTTCATCAGCGGATTGACGAAGCGCCAGCCTATCGTCGTGTCGTGGATCTCCGCGTTGCGGGAGAAAGCCGCCTCTGCCTTTGGGAGAACGAACGGTGCGCGGCTCATGGATTCCACACCACCTGCAATCATCAGCTCGGCTTCGCCCGCCTTTATCGCGCGGGCGGCGGTCGCAACCGCATCCATGCCGGATCCGCAGAGACGGTTGATGGTCGATCCCGGCACATCGACGGGCAAGCCTGCAAGCAACACAGCCATGCGGGCGACGTTGCGGTTGTCCTCGCCGGCCTGATTGGCGCAGCCGTAGATCACATCGTCCACTGCAGCCCAATCAACCGCCGTATTGCGCTCGACCAATGCCCTTAGCGGGACGGCGGCAAGATCATCAGCGCGCACGGAAGAGAGCACACCGCCGAAGCGGCCGATCGGAGTACGGATGTAGTCGCAGATGAACGCTTCGGTCATATCGGTGCTCCTGTGGCTACTTGCCCTTATGTGCGGCGTCGGTGCGTGCCTTGAGATCGCGCAGGGTCTTCAGTTCCAATTCCGTCGGCGGTGGCGTCTCCTCGACATTGTCGGCAAATTTCGCCTGCCAGCCACAGGTCTCCTGGATCATCTCGCGAGTGACGCCGGGATGCATGGAAACGACAGTGAATTCTTTCGTTTCCGGATCCGGCTTCCAGATGGCGAGATCGGTAATGAGAAGCGTGGGGCCTTTGGTTTCGATGCCGAGCCGTTTGCGGTGATCGCCGCCCTCGCCATGGCCGAAGGAGGTGTAGAAGTCAATCTTCTCGACCATCCCGCGCTTGGACTGCGCCATGGTGATGTAAACCTCTTGCGACGAGGTCGCGATCTCCGGCGCACCGCCGCCGCCCGGCAGGCGCGTCTTTGGCTTGTGATAGTCGCCGATGACGGTGGTGTTGATGTTGCCGTATTTGTCGAGCTGAGCGGCCCCCAGGAAGCCGATGGTGATCCGGCCGCCCTGCAGCCAGTAGCGGAACATCTCCGGGACCGAGACGGTGGTGAGCGCGGTGTCGCACAGTTCCCCATCGCCGATGGAGAGGGGCAGCACGTCCGGCGCGGTCCCGATCGTCCCCGACTCGTAGATCAGCGTGATATCGGGCGCATGGGTGAGCCGCGCCACATTGCAGGCCGCCGAGGGGGCGCCGATGCCGACGAAGCAGACGTCGCTGCTCGTTAGCGCCCGTGAGGCCGCGATGGTCATCATTTCATTGGGGGTAAAATCGCTCATTTCGCCACCCTCAGCTTTTCGACACGTGCGGCGAAATCCTCAGGCTTCGCCTTGATGACATTTTCTTCCATCCAAGCGCGGAACCGGTCACGGTCCGCCGCGACCTGATCCCACTCCAGATAGGAGGCATTGTCGCGAACGTAATAACCATGCGTGTAGGACGGATGGGCACCGCCAGGAACCACGGCGATGGCCGTGATCGTCCAATGCGGCAGAATGCAGAGATTGGGGTGAGCGTCGGAGAAATCGTCGACCACTTCTTCGACCGTGACGACCGCGCGCTTGGCCGCAAGCACAGCCTCTTTCTGAATACCGATGATGCCCTCGATGAGGACATTGCCCTTCTTGTCTGCCTTCTGAGCATGAATGAAGGTGACGTCCGGCCTGACGGCAGGCACGGCAGCAAGCTTCTCACCCGTGAAGGGGCAGGTGATGCTTTTGATGTTCGGGTTGACCTCGGCAAGTCCTGCGCCGCGATAACCGCGGAAGACGGCCAGCGGCAGGCCCGCAGCCCCCGCTTCATAGGCGTTTGCCATGGCAGCGTGAGAGTGTTCTTCGATCTCCACTTCGCGCGGCCAGCCGTTCTCGACGGAATCGCGCACGCGCCGCAGCAGGCCAACGCCGGGGTTGCCAACATAGGAGAAGATCATCTTCTTCACCATGCCCATCCCGACCATCTGGTCATAGATCAGGTCTGGAGTCATGCGGACCAGGGTAAGATCCTTGAAGCCTTGGCGAATGGCTTCATGAACCGCCGCAGTGGGGATAAGGTGGGTGAAGCCTTCAAAGGCAACGGTATCCCCATCCTTCAAATTCTCTCGTACCGCCTGCTCCAGCGGGATGAAGTGCGCCATCATCGCCCTCCAGATGTTCGTATTGCGAACAAAAGTTTTGTATGCGATACGTGATTAGATGAACGAGCCGATAGAGTCAATGGAGCAGCGGTCTGAGCAGCGCGATCTGGTGGGGTCGCTTGCGAAGGGGCTCGGCGTGCTCGAAATCTTGGCCGGAGCACCTGCCGGGTTAAGGCTGACCGAGGTCGCCGAAGCGGCGGGTTTGACGCGAGCGGGCGCCCGCCGGCTGCTGCTCACGCTTGTTTCGGAGGGATATGCGCGGCTGGAGGGGCGACAATTCGTTCTTTCGGCCAAGCTGCTATCCCTTGGCCGGGCCTGGCTGGGCGGAGGATCCATCTGGTCTCTCGCCGAGCCTATCCTGCGCGAAGTATCCCATGCCGTGGGGGAATCCTGTTCGGCAGCGGTGCTTGAAGGGGAGGATATTGTCTATGTCGCCCGTGTGGCAGGTAGGCGGATCGTTTCCGTCTCTCTTTCAGTTGGGACACGCCTACCAGCCTATTGCACCTCTATGGGCAGGGTGCTCCTCTCAAGCCTGGATGACGCCGAACTCGCCCGTTTTTTGAACAAGGCGACGATTCGCGCCAATACGCCCAAGACGATGACGGACCGGCAGGCCCTTGCGGCCTGCGTGGCGGACATCCGGCGGGCAGGTTATGCCATCGTCGACGAGGAACTCGAACTCGGGTTGCGCTCGATCGCCGTACCGGTGCGCTCGCGTTCCGGGGTCGTTGTGGCAGCCGTGAACATCTCGACCCAATCGGCGCGATTTTCCTGTGACGAGATGCGTGACGCTCTCCTGCCGCCCCTGCTTGAGGCCGCGGCAAGAATCGAGGAACTCATCGCGTTTCAATAGCGAGCCAAGCGTCCTCATGCGGCGCTCCTCGCGTTGTCTGGCTCCCTTGCGCCCTCCAGAACTTCACGCATCTTGCGAGCGAGGCGTTCCTGAAGCCGCGCATGCAGGATCTTTTCCCAATCAGCGTTATCGGCAGCCATCACGTGAGGCATCGACAGCAGCATGTCGATTACGGATGCCGAGTCATCGCGCGCCAGCAGCGCGTCGATTTCCGCTTCCACCTTTCTATCAACGCTCATCCTACGCCTCCGACGTTTGGAGCCTGAATCTAGGCCATCAATCCTGTCTGGATGAAGGCGGTCAGATGAAGATTTGGCGACAAGTTTATAGTGAAATAGCCATTTTGTTTATCGCAAGTTAATAAGCAGTCACAAAAGTTTAATAAACAGCTCCGCCTTTGGTATTGACAGTGCGGGAGCTTACGCGAAATCGCTTAGATTTCGTCGGAAAACGCCTCTTCCTGTAGCGGATAAGCTTTCTGTTTCTGCTGCGTAACTAAAGCATTAGGTCGTGCTCGCTGCGGCTAAACGTAGCGATTTACGATATTTTCGAGTTTCTCCTGTCTGCCCGATATAGGGAGCGGATCGAGGTTTTCGCGCGCCACCCTATCTGCGATCGCCTCCAATGTGCGCTCACCCTTGAGCATGGCCTGCGCTTCGGGCTTGCTCCACCCGGCGTACCGCTCCTCCAATGGATTGCTCAGTGCATTGTCTTCAATCATGCGGGCTGCGGCCTTCAGCCCACGTGCACAGATATCCATTCCGCCGATATGGGCAGCGACAAGATCCTCCGGATCGAGCGACTGGCGCCGCAGCTTGGCATCGAAATTCGTCCCGCCGGTGGTGAAGCCGCCCGCCTGGAGGATATGGTAGTAGGCAAGCGCGGCCTCGGGCGCGTTGTTGGGGAACTGGTCCGTATCCCATCCCGACTGGTAGTCGTTCCGGTTCATGTCGATCGAGCCGAATATGCCCAGAGCAGCGGCAAGCGCGATCTCATGTTCGAAGGAGTGACCAGCAAGCAGAGCATGCCCTTGCTCGATATTCACCTTCACTTCGTTTTCGAGCCCATAGCGCTTCAGGAAGCCGTAAACCGTGCCGACATCGAAGTCATATTGATGCTTGGTTGGTTCCTGTGGCTTGGGCTCGATCAGGATCGTTCCTCTGAAGCCGATTCGGTGCTTGTAATCCACCACCATGGAGAGGAAGCGGCCGAGCTGGTCCAGCTCCCGGCCCATATCGGTGTTGAGGAGCGTCTCGTAGCCCTCGCGCCCGCCCCAGAGCACATAGTTCTCACCGCCCATGCCCTTCGTCACGTCGATGCAGGCCTTCACCGTCGCAGCCGCATAGGCGAAGACGTCCGGATCGGGATTGGTGGCAGCACCCGCCATGAAGCGCCGGTGAGAAAAGAGATTGGCGGTGCCCCAGAGCAGCTTGACGCCGGTTTTTTCCATTTTCCGGGCGAGGTAATCTGCGATCTCGTTCAGCCGGGAAACGCTCTCGGAATAAGAGGCGCCTTCCGGGCGCACATCGGCGTCATGGAAGGTGAAATAGGGAACGCCCAGGATTTCAAAAAGCTCGAAGGCAACGTCGGCCTTGAGCTTGGCCCTTTCCATGGTCTCGCCGAACCAGGGGCGTTCGAAGGTTTGGCCGCCAAAAGGGTCGCCGCCGGGCCATACGAATGTGTGCCAGTAACAGACGGCAAAGCGCAGATGGTCTTCGAGCCGCTTTCCGAGCACGATCTCGTCGGGATTATAATGGCGGAAGGCGAGCGGGTTGTCGCTTTCCGGCCCCTCATAAGCGATCGGCCGCAGGTCGCTGAAAAATCCGGTGCTCATAGTGAAACTCCTCGTATTGCGGGGTAGAGGCCGCGATAGCGGCAATAGGCATCCTCAAAAGCCGGCAGGAGCTTGGTATCTGGGTCGATCGCCGAGGAAATCTCAGGCGGGGTGCAAACGGCGATGGGATCGGCGTCTTCCGCCGCTATAAGGCCGAGGCGAGCAGCGCCGAAAGCCGCGCCGAAATCACCCTCCGCCGGAACTTCGACGGGCAGGTTCAGGGCGGTGGCGATGACCTTCAACCAATAGCCGGAGCGGGAACCGCCACCAATGGAGGTGACGCGGGAAAGCTCCGTTCCCGCCTGTCGCAGTGCTTCCAGGCTGTCACGAAAGGCGAACGCCACGCCCTCGAGAACCGCGCGGGTGAGGGCAGCGCGGTCGGTCTGGTGCGAGAGGCCGATGAAACCTCCGCGGATCACGGCGTCGTTATGCGGGGTGCGCTCGCCGGAAAGATAAGGAAGAAAGACGACGCCGGTCGGTGCTTTCAGTTCGTCGCCCAATTCGCCAGTGAGTTCGCCGGCCTTATGACCGGTGACGCCGGCCAGCCAATTGAGCGAATCAGTTGCAGACAGGATGACGCCCATCTGGTGCCATGTGCCCGGCAGGGCATGGCAAAAGGTGTGCACCGCGCTTTCGGGGTTCGGAAGATAAGCATCGTTCGAAGCAAAGAGTACGCCGGAGGTGCCAAGCGAGACGAAGGCGGCGCCCGGCTTGACCGTACCCACGCCACAGGCGGAAGCCGCGTTGTCGCCTGCACCACCTGCAATCACGACATCATGGTCCATGCCCCATTGACTGGCGAGCTCGGCGCGCAGCACGCCGGCGCGCTGGGTTCCTTCGACCAGAGCCGGCATATGGCCTTCTTCGAGCAAGGTGGCGGCCAGCAACTCCGCGGACCAGCGGCGGTTTTGCACGTCCAGCCAAGCGGTGCCTGCAGCATCCGACATTTCGGAGATATGCTCTCCGGTAAGCCATAGGCGCAGGAAATCCTTGGGCAGAAGCACCTTGGCGGTTCGAGCGAAGACTTCCGGCTCGTTGTTTCGGACCCAGTTCAGCTTCGGCGCGGTAAAGCCCGGGAAAACGATATTGCCGGTGATCCTACGAAATCGCGGATCGGCATCGAGCTCGGCTGCTTCTTTGTAGCTGCGCGTGTCGTTCCAAAGGATGGAGGGGCGAAGCGGCTTGTCGGATCTGTCGAGCAGCGTGGCGCCGTGCATCTGGCCGGAAAGCCCTATGCCTTTGACCGCGGCCATTTCGGCGGGATGGGCCGCCTTCAGAGCAGCAACCGCCTCCTCCAAGGCGCGGATCCATTCCGCTGGATCCTGCTCGGACCAGCCTGGATGCGGCCGGGAAACGTCAAGAGGCGCGGTTGTGGTACCGACGATGTTCTGTTCGCCGTCGATCAACAGTGCCTTGACCCCGGAAGTGCCGAGGTCCAGCCCGAGATACATTCACTTCCTCCCGTAAGGCCGGCTGAGGATTGCCGTCGCCCTCATTTATTTCGAGTTCCGAAACAAATACGATAACAGCCGCCGCCCGGCAATCCGTCAAGTCTCCAAAGGGCGCACAGCTTTACTTTTAAGCTGCTCGTCCCATCAGATGATGAGGTATGATTCGATTATTACTGGTCGGAGACGATGCGAATGCCTGAGGGAGCCGGTGAGGTCACCATCCTTGTTCCAGGAAAACTGCACCCCCATGCGGTCAGCCGCATTGGTGAGCACTTCAAGGTGGTAGAACTCGAGCGTGCGGATCCGGCGCTCCTGACCGAGGAGATGAAGCAAGATATAGTTGGCATAGCGTCTTCGGAGACGATCAGCGCAGACTTCATCGACGCTCTTCCCCGCCTTCAGATCATCGCTAATTTCGGCGTCGGCTATGACGCGGTGGATGCGGTCCACGCGGGAAAGAAGGGCGTGATGGTGACCAATACGCCCGACGTGCTGACGGAAGAGGTGGCGGACACGACCATCGGATTGCTGATCAACACAGTCCGCGAACTGCCCAAGGCAGAGGCGTATTTGCGTGCAGGCCGCTGGAGGAGCGAGGGGGCATACCCGTACACTCGCGCCACGTTGCGTGCGCGAAGTGTCGGCATATTCGGAATGGGGCGGATCGGCCGGGCAATCGCACGGCGCGTGGAGGCGTTCGGCTTGCCGGTGAGCTATCACAACAGGCGTGAAGTCGCAGACCTGCCCTACGCCTATTTCCCGAGCCTCCTCGCGTTGACCGAAGCGGTGGATACGCTGATCTGCGTTGCTCCGGGAGGAGCGGGCACCGCGAAGGCTGTGAATGCCCAGGTGCTGCGGGCACTTGGGCCGAATGGTGTTTTCATAAATGTCGGGCGCGGTAGCAGCGTTGACGAGGAGGCGCTTGTGGCGGCGCTGCGCGATGGCGCGATCCTTGCTGCAGGGCTCGACGTCTTTGCGGATGAGCCCAATGTGCCGGAAGCGCTGCTGGGTTGCGAAAACGCTTGTCTGTTGCCGCATGTGGCTTCGGCCTCTGTCCATACGCGGCAGGCGATGGCGGAGCTGGTCGCTGAGAACCTCTTTGCGTGGTTCTCGCGCGGAGAGGCGCTGACCCCTGTGGCTGAAACGGTACATGTAAGAGCGAAGGCTTGATATCGCCGTTCGAGCCACATTACGGCCAATTAGATTTTATTAACCATTGGCATTAACAATGCGAAAACGAACTGGAAAGGAGCACAGGATGAAGCTGGGATTATCAGCATTTGCCCTCCTCGCTGTGCTCGGGGCCGTGCCTTTCGCCTTTCCGGACGGCGAAACCTCCGATGCGGCAGAGCGGGCAATTGAGAAGGCGAAGCAGAAAAACACGTATCAGCTGAGCGTTTCCGGAAGGGACGGCGACTGCACGGTGGTGAAGCGCGGCGAAACACAGCGCGCAGAGCTCGAACTGGAGCCCGAATGCGTGCGGATCATGCCGCGGCTTGCCGACGCACGTTACTGGCAGGAAGACGGAGCTGGCGAGGTGTCCTTCGTGGCGGCCGACGGAAGCTCGGTCATCGAGTTCTTTGCCGCGGATGGAGTGGCTTACGAATCGCTCAAGCCCATATCTCCGATCGTCGCACTGAAAGCGCAATAGCGCTATTCAGCCGCCAGTGGCCGCCGGCGCACCTCCTCATGGGCCCGCACTGCGTTGCCAAACGCTTCGAAGATCCGGCGGGAAGGGGCGTCGCTTGCCGCCCAAAATTCCGGATGCCACTGAACCCCGACGGCGAAAGCCGCGGATCCAACGACCGATACTGCCTCGATTGTTCCGTCTGGTGCCAGCGCTTCCACCTGAAGGTTGGGCCCGAGGCGTTCTATCCCCTGCCTGTGGACTGAATTCACCGCGATTTCCCCGCCGCCGACAATATCTGCGAGGCAACTGCCCGGCTTGATTTCCACCTTCTGGCGTATCGCGAAACGCTCTTGCTGCGTCTCGCCATGGCCGCGGTGGTCCAGCATCCCGGCGCGCTCCTGTATCTCATTTGCAAGCGTGCCGCCGAGCGCTACATTCAATTCCTGAATGCCACGGCAAATGGCAAGCAGCGGTACGCCCTGCTGGATGGCTTTGCGAATGAGAGGAATGGTTGTGCCGTCGCGACGCTGGTCATAGGGGCCGCTGCTCTCGTCCGCCAGGCCTCCGTAAAGAGGCGGGTAAACATTCGATTTCGCACCTGTAAGCAGGACCCCGTCAACGGAAGCAAGCAGCCCGTCCAAATCGATCCGCTCTCCGAAGGAGGGCAGAAGAAGGGGAATAACGCCGGCAACCGAAAGAGCCGCTTCGAGATATTGTTCGGGGGCGGCATGCCAGGTGTAATTTTCGAACTCTTTTACGTCTGTGGAGACGGCAACGAGCGGCTGGCGCATTGAGCTTTCCTTGGGGCGCTGTTGGAGATTATGTAAGCTCCCTTTTCCCGCAGTTCAAACCGGTCGCGCTTGTTTTTCAACGGCGTGTTTACCAACCAAAGGAGCAGGTCTGAAAACTGGACACGCCGGCCATCGCGTGTATTGATAGCCGATCGGTAATCGGGGGGAGGCTCGGCTGCCATCGCGCTCGATATCCGTTCATTTCGATCCTCAATATGGGAGGTATTTCATGGATCGGCGTTCATTCATAAAAAAGGCCGGACTGGCAGGCGTCGGCGTTGGAGCCAGCGCGCTCGCCACACCCGCCATCTCTCAAGGCAACCAGACGTGGCGCATGGTTACGACCTGGCCAAAAAACTTTCCGGGCTTGGGGGTGGGGGCGCAGCGCCTTGCCGACCGCATCACCGCTGCGTCCGGAGGACGGCTTACGGTCCAGGTTTATGCGGCAGGCGAGCTTGTGCCGCCGCTCCAATCGCTGGATGCCGTTATCGACGGCTCGGCGGAGATGAGCCACGGGGCTGCCTATTATTGGCAGAACAAGAGCCAGGGTCTTTCCTTCTTCACCGGCGTTCCCTACGGCATGACGTCGCGCGAGCTCACCGGCTGGGTGCGCTATCTCGGCGGCCAGGAGATCTGGGACGAAATCTACGATCAGTTCGGCGTACAGGGCTTCCTGTCGGGCGATACCGGAACTCAGGCCGGCGGATGGTTCCGCAACGAACTCACTGGACTTGACTCCATTAAGGGGCTGCGTTTCCGTACCCCCGGCCTTGGCGGCCAGGTATGGGAAAAGCTCGGCGCAACGGTCACCAACATGGCTGCGGGCGAAATTTTCCAGGCGCTGCAGTCAGGCACGCTCGATGCGGCAGAATTCGTCGGCCCCTATAACGATCTCGCTCTTGGCTTCTACCAGGTCTGCAAGAACTATTACTTCCCAAGTTTCGTGGAGCCGGGGCTTGCGACCGAACTGGTCGTATCCAAGGCAAAGTATCAGGAACTGCCGGCCGACCTACAGGCGATCATTCGAGATGCCTGCCAGGCCGAATATGACGCTGTGGCGGCGGATTTCGCGGCCAATGACCCGCGTGCGCTCCAGACGCTCGTAAATGACCATGGCGTGCAGGTTCGGACATTCCCCGAAGACATCATGGAAGCCGGTGCAAAAGCATCTCAGGAGATCATCCAGAGCATGCTTGATTCGAGCGATCCACTGACCAAGAAGACGGCGGAAAGCTTCGTATCCGCCCTCAAGATCGTGCGACAGAAGACCGAAGGCACCGACGCGCCCTTCATCCAGGCACGCGAGAAGTATTTCCAGCTTTGAATCGCCTTTAGGCGTCAAAGCCCGGGCAACGCCCGGGCTTTTTCTTTCAGCCAAAAATGGAGGTGAGGCCGCGGCCGGCCACGAAAGCGGCATAAGCGAGTGCCGAAAAGTAGACGATCGTGGCGATCGTCATGCCATAGCCCGCCAGCACGAACAGGCCATCGCGTTGCGAAATGCCCACCGCAAGGAATAGGATTCCGAAGGCAGGCAGGGTGTTGGAGAAGGGCACGAGCCCGAGCGGAAACATCAAGAGCACCCCCCCAAGCAGAAGAACCAACCCGTTGAAACGGTTGATCGCGGCGCCGGCGGTAAGGCTCTCGACGCGCGGTTTGATCACCTTCTCCAGTCGAGCAACGATCTCCGATCCCTTCCGCAGGGTCGGGACGAGCTTTTCTGCGTCGATCGGCCGGTCGGTGATTTTCTTCGGCAGCCAGGGCGCACGGTTCAGCGTGATCCCGATCGAGATCAGGATGATGGCCAACCCGAACACAGTACTTACGCCAGGAATGGAGACCGGCAGGAGAAAGGGGAGGGTGAGAAGCGCGCACAGCAAGAGCAAACCCTGTTCGCCAGTCAGCTCCACGATTTCCCTGAGCGTTACGGTGCGCCCGTCGATTGCTTCAACTGTCGCGCCGATGGTCTCGCGCAGGGACTGCGACGTGTCGCCAAACCTCATCATCCAACTCCAATCCGAAACTCCGATTCGGCTTAGCTATAGATCCAACGCGGCAGCCAAGTGGCAATTTCCGGAAACATGAACATGATGGCAATGGCAACGATCTGAAGGCAGACAAAGGGAATGATGCCTTTGTATATCATGCCGGTTGAAACGCTGGCAGGTGCCACGCCTCTTAGGTAGAAGAGCGAAAAGCCGAAAGGCGGTGTCAGGAAGCTTGTCTGCAGGTTCACGCCTACGAGGACGCCCAGCCAGAGCGGATCGACATCGAGCGCGAGCAGGATCGGCGCCGTGATCGGGATCACGATGAAGATGATCTCGAACGTATCCAGGATGAAGCCCAGCAGGAACATGATGAACATCACCACCGCCACGGCTGCAAGCTGACCGCCTGGAAGGCTGGTCAAGAATTCGTGGACGAGATTGTCGCCGCCCATCAGCCGGAACACGATCGAGAAGACGGACGCGCCGAGCAGGATGACAAAGACCATGGAGGTGATTGCCGCAGTGGAGATGACCGCTTCCCGGAGGACGCGGAAGGAAAGGCGCCACCGGAATGCAGCCAGGACCATCGCTCCGACCGCGCCTACCGAGGCCGCTTCCGTGGCCGTCGCGACGCCGCCCAGGATCGAGCCGAGCACCGCAATGATCAGGATGAGCGGAGGCACGAGCGCGACGATGATTTCCTTGAAGAGATCCTTCTTCTCTTCAGGAGGAACGGGTGTGGCAGGGCAGGATTCAGGCTGAAAGATCGCCTTGAAGATCATCCAGGAAAGATAAAGCCCGACAAGCAGGAGACCGGGCAGGATCGCACCCGCGAAAAGGTCGCCGACCGAAACGGGTGAAGGCGCGAAATTGCCCTTCGCCATCTGCACCTGAGCATTGATGCCTGCCAGCATGTCTCCCATGAAGATGAGAACGGTGGACGGCGGAATGATCTGGCCCAGGGTTCCCGAGGCGCAGATCACGCCTGAAGCAAGCTTGGGATCGTAACCTGCCCGCAGCATCGCAGGAAGAGAAATGAGGCCCATGGTGACGACCGTGGCGCCGACGACGCCCGTGGAGGCGGCAAGGAGCGCGCCCACGACGATGACCGAGATGCCGAGGCCTCCGCGAAGGTTGCCGAAGAGCTTGCCCATGGTGAGCAGCAATTGCTCCGCAATCTTCGAACGCTCGAGGATGACGCCCATGAAGATGAAGAGCGGGACAGCAACCAGCACTTCATTGGTCATGAAGCCCGCATAACGCGGTGGCAGGCTGCCGAGATTCGAGGGATCGAACACGCCGAAGAACATGCCGACCACGCCGAAGAGGAGCGACACGCCGGCCAGCGTGAATGCCACCGGAAAGCCCAGCATGAGGAAGCCGATGATGCCGAAGAACATCAGGCCGGAGAGGATTTCGCCGATCAGCTTCGGGTCCATCAGTGCGCGCTCCCGTCACTTTCATAACGCAGCCTTTGTGGCAGCAATTGCTCGGCGCCGCCGAGAACCAGAATGCTCCGCAGGGCCATGGATATGCCCTGGAGCGCGACGAGCCCCGCGAAGACAGGAATGAAGCTCTTCAGGATAAAGAGGCCAGGCATGCCGCCGGGGTTCGCCGAGCCTTCATGGATGCGCCAGGACCGGGCGACGAAAGGCCAGCCATAGCGGTAAACGACCCAGCAGAAGGGAAGGAGGAAGACAACCACACCGATCAGGTCCACGATCGCCTTGTTTCGCGTGGAAGCGGGTCGATAGAAGATATCGACCCGGACATGGTCGTTGCGCAGCAACGTGAAGCCGGCAACCGCCGTAAACATTGCCCCGTTCAGCCAAACATACAGATCCTGCATCCACACGAAGCTGACGGAGAAAACATAGCGCTGCACCACCACAGTGAAGCAGACGAGCACGATGGCCAAGGATAGCCACGAGAATATCTGGCCGACCGCAGAGTTGAATGCGCTGATCGCGCGGACGACAAGGGCTATTATTCGCACGGTCGAACCTCCCCCTAAGACGCGCGGGCGCCTCGTTCGATCATTGATTCCATTGTCACTCCCGATGCCCTTCAAGGTTGAGGGCGGAAATTGCGGCGCTTCTGTCGCCGTTTTTGTTTTTCGAGGGGTTCTTAGCAGTTTTGCACCATCGAAAAAAGCCAGAGCGTTGTGTTTACGGGAGGAAAGAAGGCGGCCCCGCGCCTCCGCGACCTGGAAGCGCCTTGATTTTGCTTATTAAATCGTGCGCCAAACCCCGCTCCTGCCTAATAAAATGTCGTGGGTAGAGGGCCCGCCGATATAGCTGTTGCTCTTTTCGCGGGGGTTTCGATTTTACTTGGTCAAACCGCAGGTCAAATCTATCTTACCGTGTAGCCGGGTTGGGTCTCAACCCTGGCTGGGGCTTGCCACAGCGGAGGAACTTGGCATGACGCTCCACGAGGTGTCGCTCGGCGACAAATACGATCTCACGAAGGAGCGGATCTTCGTTTCCGGCGCGCAGGCGATCGTGCGCATGCTTCTGATGCAAAGGGAGCGGGATCGTCTGGCAGGTCTCAGCACTGCCGGCTTCATCTCCGGTTATCGCGGCTCGCCGGTGGCGGGTATAGACCACCAGATGTGGAAAGCAGCCAAGGAGCTCTCCGCCGCGAATATCGTCTTCCAACCCGGTCTCAACGAGGAGTTGGCTGCGACCGCCTGCTGGGGCTCTCAGCAGACGGAACTGCTGGGCGAAGGCAAATATGATGGCGTCTTTGCCCTCTGGTATGGCAAGGGCCCTGGCGTGGACCGCACCGGAGACGTGTTCCGGCACGCCAATATGGCTGGAACGTCGAAGCATGGCGGCGTGCTGGCATTGATGGGCGACGATCACGCGGCCGAATCCTCCACGGTCGCGCATCAGAGCGAATTCGCTTTCGTCGATACGATGATCCCGATCCTCAACCCGGCTGGCGTGCAGGAACTGATCGACTACGGCCTTTATGGCTACGCCTTGTCACGTTTCGCCGGGACTTGGGCCGCGATCAAGTGCGTGAAGGACAATATCGAGTCGACCGCTTCCGTCGATGTTGCGCTGGAGCGGATCAACGTCGTTGTTCCTGAATTCGAGATGCCGCCTACGGGGCTCAATATCCGACATGAGGTCAACCAGCTTGGGCAGGAAGAGCGGCTGCATGACTATAAACGCGCCGCGGCTGCGGCTTTCGTCCGGGCAAACGGGCTCAATCGAATCGTTTATTCCGGCGGTCCCAATGCCAAGCTCGGCATTGTCACCATCGGAACCAGCTATCTCGATACGAGGCAGGCGCTCGACGATCTCGGCATAGATGAGAGGCGCGCCGCGGCACTTGGCATTCGCCTGTATAAGGTGGCCTGCCCTTGGCCTTTCGACTACGAGCACATGGCCGATTTCGTTCGTGGGCTCGAAATGGTGATGGTCGTCGAGGAGAAGCGCTCGCTGCTGGAACTGCAGTTGCGCGAGAATCTCTACGGAACGGCAAATCATCCGGTCATCATCGGCAAGAAGGACGAGCGGGGGCAGCAGCTTTTCCCGGTAAAGGGCGCGCTCGACCCCAACGAGATAGCGATTGCGATCGGTGAGAGAATCCTGCGGGTCGTTGGCCCTTCGGAGGAGATCTCCCGTCGGGTAGCCGATCTTCGCCAATTCCAGGCGAGGCTCGCCGACACCAAGGATGTGGCTACCCGCGTGCCGTATTTCTGCTCGGGATGTCCGCACAACAGTTCAACAAGGGTGCCCGAAGGCTCGATCGCGGGCGGAGGTATCGGCTGCCATTTCATGGCCCTATGGATGGACCGGGGCACGATCGGTTTCACAGCCATGGGCGGCGAGGGCGCACAGTGGATCGGCCAAGCGCCCTTCTCCAAGCGCGAGCACTTTTTCCAGAATCTTGGCGACGGCACTTTCAACCATTCCGGCTCGCTGGCGATCCGTTTCGCGATCGCGAGCGGCGCGAACATGACCTACAAGATCCTCTACAACGATGCGGTGGCCATGACGGGAGGCCAGCCGCACGAAGGCGGCCTCAACCTGGCGCAGATTGCCGACGAAGTGCGGGCGATGGGGGTGAGGCGCATCGCCGTCGTGAGCGACGATCCGGAAAAATATCACGGGGTGGTCCGCTTCCCGGCCGGTACATCGGTGCACCATCGCGACGATCTAGATCAGGTGCAGCGCGACCTGCGTGAGGTGAAATGCGTTTCCGTCCTCATTTATGACCAGACCTGCGCGGCCGAAAAGCGGCGGCGGCGTAAGCGGGGAGCCTATCCCGACCCGGACCGGCGGGTGATCATCAACGAGCTGGTCTGCGAAGGCTGCGGGGATTGCGGGGTGAAATCCAACTGCGTCTCCGTGCAGCCGGTGGAAACCGAGTTTGGGCGCAAGCGGCGCATCGATCAATCGAGCTGCAACAAGGATTTTTCGTGCCTCAATGGCTTCTGCCCCTCCTTTGTCACCGTTCACGGCGCAAAGCTGAAGAAGATCGAAGGCGTCGCCGGAGAGACGGATCCACTGGAAGGCCTTCCCGAACCTGAGCTTTTCCCGCTCGATCGCGGCTGGTCGGGAATCGTGGACGGCATCGGTGGCACGGGCGTGGTAACGATCGGAGCCATCCTCGGGATGGCTGCGCATCTGGAGGGGAAAGGTGCCGGCATCATCGATATGGCGGGCCTTGCCCAGAAGGGCGGAGCTGTATTCTCGCACCTGCGGATCGCCCGCACGCCGGCCGACATCAGTTCCATCCATGTCTCGGCAGGCCGCGCCGATCTGGTGCTGGGTTGCGATCTCGTCGTCTCCGGTTCGCGGAAGGTGCTCGCCACGGTGCGCGAGGGGCACACGCTGTTTCTCGCCAATACGGCGGAGGTAATGCCAGGCGACTTCGCGCGCTCGGCCGATTTCTCTCTGCCCGTCGAACGATTGAAGCGCGCCGTCCGCAAGGCCACTGGCGAAGAGAGGGCCCATTTCTTCGACGCGACGCATACCGCCACGGCACTTTTCGGCAACTCGCTCGGCACCAATATGTTCATGCTCGGCATGGCCTACCAGAAGGGTGGGCTGCCGGTCTCTGCGGAGGCGATCGAGAAAGCAATTCGAATGAACGGGCAGGCGGTGGACATGAATATCGCCGCATTCCGCTGGGGACGCCGCGCAGCACATCAACCGGAATTCGTTCGCGATCTGGTGGCACGCTCGGCGCAACCCGCGAGCCAGCCCATCTCGCGCACACTGGACGAGATCATAGAGCGCCGCGCACAGTTCCTCACCGCCTATCAGGACGAAGCCTATGCGGAACGCTACCGCAGCCGCATCGCCAGGCTTCGAGCAGCGGAGGAAAAGGTGGCTCCCGGTTCCACCGTGGTGACGGAAGCAGCCGCACGCAACCTGTTCAAGCTGATGGCCGTGAAGGATGAGTATGAAGTGGCGCGGCTATATACGGACGGTGCATTCCAGCGGCAGCTGGCCAACGAGTTCGAGAGTTTTGACAAGCTCGAATTCCATCTTGCCCCGCCCATGTTTGCGCGCCGCGATTCGCAGGGAAATTTGAAGAAGGCGCGTTATGGGCAGTGGATGCTGAAGGCTTTCGGTGTTCTCGCGCGATTCAAGCGGCTGCGTGGCACGCCCTTCGACCCCTTCGGCCTCACCGCGGAAAGGCGGATGGAGCGCCGGCTTCTGAAGCAATATGAATCAGATCTCGACCGCATCGAGAACTCGCTTGCGCCAGATAGGATCGAGGCGGCTGCCGCGCTTGCGATGGTGCCCGCGCTGATCCGCGGTTTCGGCCATGTGAAAGAGGCCAATGTGGGCAAGGCGGAGGAAGAGCGTGCGAGGCTGATCGAAAGATTTGAGAAAACCGATCCTGACCCCCTCCTGCAGGCCGCCGAATGAGGTATATGAACTTAGTGTAAATATACGGTTTCGAGCGGATAATTTTTTTTTAAGCTCGCGTAGCCATAATCGTGTCGCGGAGCGGGAGAATTTATGGCCAAGCGTGCAAGTGACATCCCGGAGGACGTCTACGTCCAGTTCGTCCGGTCGTTGTTCGAGAGCAGAAACATGCTGCTCATCGGTGCCATATGCCATATGCTCGTCGCGCTTATGGCCTATGTGCGGACCGGCCGTCTGCTCTTTGCTATCGTGGCCTTCATGTTGCTCGCGGTCGGGTTCTGGCGTTTCGCCGGGCTGAGGCCGGGTAAGGAAGAACTCGATAAGCTCGACCTTGAGAAGGCCCAGAAATGGGAGGCCACCTATGTGGCAAAGGGCGGCTTCCAGGGCCTCCTGCTTGGTTTTTTCGCTTTCGCCTCCATCTATCTCTACCCGGATCAGTTCGCCGAACTGGGCGCGCTTGCCATCATTCTTGCCTCACTGGTGACGGTTGTCGGCCGCAATTACGGCTCCGCGCGCATGGTGGCGGTGTTCACCACCACCATGATGGGACCGATCATGGCAGGTCTCGTGCTGCGTGCCGAACTGCCCTACGTCGTGCTCGGACTGCTTGTTCTACCATTCGGCTATATTGTAGTGAGGAGTGCGGACGAGGTTCGAAAAATCCTCGCACGGGCAGTGGAAGAAGGCCGGAAGGCCGACGAGCTCGCCCGGCGGTTCGACCGAGCACTGAACACGATGTCTCATGGCCTGGTGATGTTCAGCCCGCAAGGCCGCGTCGTGGTTGCCAACGCGCAAGCCGCGGAATTCCTGGGTTTCCAGTCCTCTCAGCAGTTTCTTGGTCGAACGCTCGACGCTCTTCTCAGGCGCGGTTTGGCCGGCAATCTCCTGAGCCGGAAGGACTTCGACTATGCGCGCGCCCAGCTGAAGCGGGCGCTCAGTAAAGGGCAGGGCAGGAAGGTTCTTCTAGAGCTTACGGATGGGCGCCACATCGAATTCTCCGCAAGAGAAGGGCGCGAAGAACTCCGCGTCCTTACTTTCGAAGAGGTGACGCAGCGCGTCGAGGCCGAGGCCAAGATCCGTCACATGGCGCGGTATGACAGCCTGACGAACCTTCCGAATCGCGCCTATTTCCAGGAACTGGTGCGTGAGTTCATGGCGACCGGCGATGAGAACCGGCTTTGCGGCCTCGCCGTAATGGATCTCGACGACTTCAAAACGATCAACGACACGCTCGGGCATCCCGTGGGCGACGGGCTGATCTATGCGGTGGCCGAACGGCTGGTGGAGTTCGAGACCGAAAGGGTGAAGATCGGCCGCTTTGGCGGCGACGAATTCATGGTCTATTTCGACCGCGTCGAAGACGAGGCGGACTTCGCCAACCAGTTCGGCGTGATCTTCAGCGCGCTGCAGGGTGAGGTAGACATTGCCGGGCACGTGTTGCGTATCCAGGCAAGCGGTGGCGCAGTGGTTATACCTGTCCGCGACGGCGATCTCGACATGATCACGGTCAAGGCGGACCTGGCACTTTATCACGCGAAGGAGCAGGGCAAGAACTGCTGGAAGCTTTTCGAAGCCGATATGGATGCTGCCTTCCGCAACCGGCAGGTCATGAAGTCGGAACTGCGCAGTGCTATCCAGGCAAAGAACCTGCGCGTGGTTTACCAGCCCATCGTGGATGTGAGCACGATGCGCATCTCCGATTGCGAAGCATTGTGCAGGTGGGACCACCCGGAACTCGGGCCGGTATCTCCCGCGGTGTTCATACCGCTCGCGGAAGAAATGGGCCTGATTTCGGAAATCAGTGCCTTCGTACTGGAAGCCGCGTGCCAGGAATGCATGAACTGGCCCGAGCATATCGGCGTGTCCGTCAATCTTTCGGCCAAGGATTTTCAGAGCGGGGCGGTGATCGACAAGGTTCGGGAAAGGTTGGTCAACACCGGGATCGCCCCCGAACGCCTGGAAATCGAGGTCACCGAAACCGCGCTCCTATATGACCGGGATTCCACCCGCCTCTATATCGAGGGGCTGAAGGAACTCGGGATCCGCATAGCCCTTGATGATTTCGGCACCGGCTATTCAAGCTTGAGTTATCTGCACACTCTTCCGCTCGACCGCGTCAAGATCGACGGAAGCTTCCTGCATGACGTGACGACAAACCCGCGGTCGCACAAGCTGCTGAAGAGCGTCATACAGCTTTCCCGCGGCCTGGGGCTCGAGGTGACGGTGGAGGGGGTGGAGACGTTCGAACAACTCAAGCTGCTCGAGACCTCGGTCAAGCCTGACAGGGTGCAAGGCTTCCTTTTCGGTTCAGCTCTATCGGCTTCGGGCATCAAGACCATGTCCGATGCCGCATGGTCTGCCGAAGGCGGGAACTTTCGCCGCGACAGAAGCTTGCAACATTGAGCGGAACGTTTGAGGTCTAGAACCTCGCGTTAAGGTTAACAGAAGGTAAATATGAATCTTTCAATTTTTCACTTTCCCCGTATAGGATTGAAAGGTTACTCCTAATCTGGAGATGGGGGCTTTCATGCAGATGTACAGAAAAATATCCGTTTCTGAAGATCGTTTCGAAACACCGGATACTGACTCCCCCTTTAATAGAAGCGTTTTCTCGGTTCTTGAGGAAATCGAATACAGGCGTTGTGAAAAAGGGGAGGACCTCGAGGCGATATATCGTCTTCGATATGAATCCTACCGAAATGCCGGCATGGTGAAAGAAGACGCAGCCAGGACGGTAACCGACCAATATGATGATCTGCCGAATTCATATCGCTTCGGCATCTTCTATCGGGGAAATCTGGTCAGCACTCTGCGGCTACATTATATTGACAGGGCCAATCCTACGGGGCCTAGCAACACCGTTTTCAACGATATCCTCGAGCCTCGGATCAATGCCGGCGAAAGCTTCATCGATCCCAGCCGCTTTGCCGCCGATGGCGAGTGGTCCCGCACATTGAGGGTGCTTCCCTACGTTACGCTTCGTCTTGCGGTCGTCGCCTGCAAATATTTCGATCCCACTTGCTGCCTGACGGCGATCAAGGAGGAGCATTCAGCCTTTTATCACAAGGTGTTCAGGTCTGTTCCGACGACCGGCCCGCGCGAGTATCCCGGCCTCACCGTGCCGGTGCATCTGCTCGAATCCAATTGCGACAGGAACCTGGACAACATCATCAGCCAGTATCCCTTCTTCCGCTCCACGGCATTCGAGCAGCGGATGCTCTTTGAGCAGCCGGGGCGGGGCGAAGTCGGCCCGCTTACGGTGTTGCCGACGGCGAAGTATCTGAAGAACGCGGCCTAATCGCCACCGTTTTTGAACATAATGATGCAAAGATGGTTGATTGGCAGCGTTCAACCATTCACGGGTTTAAACCATGCAAATGACAGTGCTCGGAATTTCACTCGCACCACTGGTTTCATTGATTGCGGGCATTCTCATCCTGATCATGCCGCGGCTGCTGAACTATATCGTTGCCATCTATCTTATTCTTATCGGTCTTCTCGGCCTTTTTCCGCAACTTGCAAGCTGAGTTCTTCCATCCAGCTGGGATGACAGGCTAAAAGTCTCGGCTCGGGGGGCGGGAGCTTTACGCAATCTGCGGGTATCTCTGTAATGGCGCGGGCTGCGGCTATGCGCACCTTGCCCTCTTGCATCCTTTTCGCTATTCCCCTTCGCAGTCTTTTTCCAAGGGGTTTTGCAATGGCACATGATACGCCGGACCTGCCGGCCGAAATGGGTGCGGAAATGGATTACGCCGAGCATGAGCGCACCTATTCTCTGTTTCTGACCATCTCGAAATACACCGGCCTTGTTGTGGCAGCCGTGTTGATTGCGATGGCTTTCGGCTTCTTTACTCCTGCCGGCTTCATTTCCAGCACCATTCTTTTCATCCTCATCTGCGCGGTCGGCGCCTGGATCCTGCGGTAACCCAACCGTTTCGGCCGGGGGGACCGTCTAACAGAAGGAATTGACGGTGGGACAGACGATCTTTGTGCCCAGGGAGGCGGACGCGAACGAGCCGCGTGTCGCCGCATCGCCTGATACGGCGAAGCGACTGAAGGGCCTCGGCTTCGATGTCGTCGTGGAACGAGGGGCGGGGCTCGCCTCGCGCATACCCGACGAAGAGTTCGAGAAAGCCGGCGCCACGCTTGGAGGCGCGGCGGATGCCGCCAAGGCGGATGTGGTCCTGAAGGTCCGCAGGCCGACCGCTTCCGAGCTCAAATCCTATAAAAAAGGCGCCATGGTGATTGCCACCATGGACCCTTATGGCAATGAGGCCGAAGTGGCCGCAATGGCCAATGCGGGCATTTCCGCTTTCGCCATGGAGTTCATGCCGCGGATCACGCGTGCGCAATCCATGGACGTGCTTTCCAGCCAGGCGAATCTCGCTGGCTATCGCGCAGTGGTCGACGCGGCAGCGGAATATGACCGCGCTCTGCCGATGATGATGACCGCAGCCGGTACCGTTCCGGCTGCGAAGGTATTCGTCATGGGCGCGGGCGTCGCCGGGCTGCAGGCGATCGCGACGGCGCGACGCTTGGGGGCCGTGGTCACGGCTACGGACGTGCGCGCGGCCGCTGGCGAGCAGGTGGCTTCGCTCGGTGCCAAGTTCATCATGACGGACGCGTTGAAGGATGCCTCCGGTCAGGGTGGCTATGCGCGCGAACTGACCGAGGAGGAGAAGCGTGCGCAGGCCGAACTCGTGGCTGAACACATCTCCAAGCAGGATATCGTGATTACCACGGCGCTCATTCCGGGCAGGCCCGCTCCGCGGCTTGTGACGGCGGAAATGATCGCTTCCATGCGTCCTGGATCGGTGATCGTGGACCTTGCAGTGGAACGCGGCGGCAATGTCGAAGGCGCGGTGCCCGGCAAAACGGTTACCACTGCGAATGGCGTCAAGATTCTCGGGCATCTCAACATGCCGGGGCGCGTGGCTGCTTCCGCTTCTCTGCTTTATGCGCGAAACCTCTTTGCATTCCTGGAAACGATGGTCGACAAGCAGACCAAGACGCTGTCGATCAATTTCGAGGACGAATTGGTGAAAGCGACCGTTCTCACCCATGAAGGGGCGGTGGTGCATCCCAACTTCGCGGGCGCTGCCGCTGCTGCACCGAAGCCGTCGCCGGCCGATCCCGAGGTCGTGAAGGCGGCTCAGGGAACGGAGCCCGGCCTCGAGGTCGCGCCCAAGAAGGCATCGGGCCGCCGCAGCGCCGCCGAAAAACCGGCGGAGGCCGTCAAACCCCGCTCAACCAGAAAATCGGCCATGCCCAAGACGGGAGGGGATGCCTGATGGAGCCGAATGCAATTGAACAAGCGCTCGATCAACTCGAGCGCGCAACGGCGAGCGTTCGCGCCGCCTTCGAGAACATGCAAGCGGAAAGCGTGGCGGACGCCGCCGGCGCCCTGGCACACGGGGCGACAGGCGGGGCAATCGATCCGTTCATTTTCCGTTTCGCGATCTTCGTGCTGGCGATCTTCGTCGGCTATTATGTGGTCTGGTCGGTGACACCCGCGCTGCACACGCCGCTGATGTCCGTTACCAACGCGATCTCTTCGGTCATCGTTGTCGGTGCGCTGCTAGCGGTGGGCATCTCGGCCTCGGGCCTTGCAACAGGATTTGGTTTCGTGGCTCTGGTCCTTGCCTCGGTGAACATCTTCGGCGGGTTCCTCGTCACCCAGCGCATGCTGGCCATGTACAAGAAGAAGGAAAAGTGACGTGAGCGCCAATCTCGCCTCTTTCCTTTATCTTGTCTCCGGCATTCTCTTCATCCTGGCGCTTCGGGGGCTTTCGCACCCGACCACCAGCCGGCAGGGCAACTTCTACGGCATGCTGGGCATGGCGATTGCCATCGTCACCACGCTGCTGCTGACCATGCCCACGCCGGGCGGCTTCCTCCTCATCCTGATTGGTCTCGCGATCGGCGGCGGAGCGGGCGCGGTGATCGCCCGGCGCATCGCCATGACTGCGATGCCGCAGCTTGTCGCCGCCTTCCACAGCCTTGTCGGCCTTGCGGCCGTGATGGTGGCGGCCGCCGCGCTTTACGCGCCGGAAAGCTTCGGCATTGGCGAACTGGGTGCCATCCATGCCCAGGCTCTGGTCGAGATGTCCCTTGGCGTGGCGATCGGTGCTATCACCTTCACCGGTTCGGTTATCGCCTTCCTGAAGCTTGATGGGCGGATGTCGGGCAAGCCTATCCTGCTTCCGGGGCGCCATGTCCTCAACGCTGCCATAGGCATTGCGCTCGTCGTGCTGATCGTGATGCTCGTCATGACCCAGAGCCACACCGTGTTCTGGCTGATCGTGGCCCTGTCGCTGGTGCTTGGCGTGCTCATCATCGTGCCGATTGGCGGCGCCGACATGCCGGTGGTGGTGTCGATGCTCAACTCCTATTCGGGTTGGGCCGCGGCCGGCATCGGCTTCACGCTCGGCAATCTGGCCCTCATCATCACCGGCGCGCTGGTCGGCTCTTCGGGTGCGATCCTGTCCTACATCATGTGTAAGGGCATGAACCGCTCCTTCATCTCTGTCATTCTCGGCGGCTTTGGCGGCGAGACGGCGGCAGCGGTCGATGATGGCATCGAGCGCACCGTGAAGCAGGGCTCGGCCGACGATGCAGCCTATCTGATGATGAACGCGCAGAAGGTCATCATCGTGCCGGGCTATGGCATGGCGGTCGCCCAGGCGCAGCATGCACTGCGCGAAATGGCCGACAAGCTCAAAGCCAATGGCGTCGAGGTGAAATATGCCATTCACCCGGTGGCTGGCCGCATGCCCGGGCACATGAACGTGCTGCTGGCCGAGGCGAATGTGCCCTATGACGAGGTGTTCGAGCTGGAGGATATCAACTCGGAGTTCGCCCAAGCGGACGTCGCTTATGTCATCGGTGCGAATGACGTGACCAACCCGGCCGCGCGCGACGACAAGTCTTCGCCGATCTACGGCATGCCCATCCTTGATGTAGACAAGGCACGGACCTGCCTCTTTGTGAAGCGCTCGCTAGGCTCCGGCTATGCCGGCATCGACAATACGCTGTTCTACAAGGACGGCACGATGATGCTGCTCGGCGATGCCAAGAAAATGACCGAGGACATCGTCAAGGCGATGGACCACTAGGTGATGCGATAAGCACCGCAGCCTAGGTGGAAGTCATGCACCGAGAGCCCGGCCGTTGTGCCGGGCTTTCGCATTTCTAGCCGCCTCGTCTCGCCGCCCTACATATCTCGACGAACGAGAGGAGGCGGAGATGATCGTCATATGGCTAGGCGCGCTGCTTGTCATTCTCGGCCTGTTGCAAATGGCCTACTCCACATTGTGGACCGGAAGGCTGAGCGATCCGCCGCGATCACGCCACGGCACTCGCGACAGCACCTTGGAGCCGCCGCGACAGGACCTGCGATTCCTCGGCCTGGCAAGCAATTGGCCTGGCATAGTCCTGTTCGTGCTCGGGCTTTTGCTTCTCCTGTCGGGCGGTGCGTTCATATAGCCGGAGCGGCAGCGGAGAGTTTGGCTTATAATGCCGAGCGCAGCTGGAACTCGGTGACGCCGACTGCCACGTTGAGGCCTGTCTGCGCCTGAAGGCTGACGGGCTGGAGGATCAGATTCTTGTTGGTCTGGCTCACCAGTATGTTTGCGCCACCGCCGATACCTGCCGTTATCTCTGCGCTCGGGCCAACATAGTTATCGGCAAGAGATCCGGGTACATAGGGGTTTGTGGCGGTAGGAGCCATGACGACCCAGCGCATCACGCGTTCGCCGGTAACACCTGCCTCAAGCCCGAATTTCCTGACTACGCCTATATAGGTCTCGGGCGGCCTGGTGGAATCCGCGGGCTTAAACGTGCAGGAGAGGTCCTTCGAGGTTACAAACCCGATATCGGCGCCGCCCTGGATGATGCAATCAAGCGTGCCAAGCTCCGTTCGCTGCTGCGCAGCTGCCGGCAGGGTGGCAGAAGACAGGACGAGTGCCGCTCCAATTGCGGCAATCACGCTCCCTTTCATGATTGAAACTCCTTTCCGTTGCCGTCGTAAAACAGCAGCGGACAAGTGATGGTTCCAACCTAGAAAGTGGTACTCACGTCCGGGATGCGGTTGCTGCACCACCTGCGCCGCGGGTTCTTGCAACGCCGTCGCGAGCCGGTCCGTAATTCGCGTCAAGGCTCAGTGCGCGTGCGTAGGAGCGCGCCGCCTTATCCATTTCGCCACGCTTTTCATAAACGAGCGCCTGGTTCGCCCAGCTCTCCGCCAGATTTTCGTTCAGGCGGATCGCGGTGTTGAAATCCGAAAACGCGTTCTCGTCATCGCCCAGGGCAAGATAGGAAAGACCCCGGCCGTTGTAGCCATAAGGCTGATCGGGCGCGAGCGAGACGGCTTTGGCGAAGTCCTCGATCGCATATTGATGCTGGCCGCTTGCCTGATAGAGCAGGCCGCGGCGGTGATAGGCACGAGGGTCGGTGGTGTCGAGCTGGATCGCCCGCTCAAAATCCTGGAAGGCTTCGCTGGAGCGCCCGGCGAGACGGTAAAGTTCACCGCGGCCAATATAGGCGACGTCGTAATTGGGGTTCAGCGTGATTGCCTGGTTGTAATCCGCAAGCGCCTTCTGCTGGTCATTCATGTACCGGTAGATGAGAGCGCGGTTTGCATAGGCCCGGTAGGAACGCGGATCCAATTGTATCGCCTGGTCGAAATCTTTCAGTGCTTCGCGATAATTGCCGGCCCGGCCATAGGCAGAACCGCGGATATTATAGGCCTCGGGGTCGTTCGGCGTCCGCTGAATGACGGCGCTGAGGGACGCGATGTTCTCCTGCGATCCCTGTGCCGTATCGATGCGAGACAGGTCTGTCACGGGGTCGGTGGTGTTGCAGGCTGCCAGGGTCATCATTGCGAAGAGTGCCAGTGCGGTTCGCACTCGGGAATGGTTTGCATTCTCTGCGATTACTCCATCAGCCATCAACTGCCCGTCCTTTCGCATTTGCCGCATCTGACGGCGCATATTAACCAGTGCGCCGCAATAAAAAAGGTGGCTGCGACTCGAGATCGCGCCACCTTAATTAAAATCGTGGAAACGGACAAAAAATAGGCGCTCAGCGCGCCGCTGCCCGGCCGCCAACAATGCCTTCACGCTGGGCGCGTTTACGCGCCAGCTTGCGTGCGCGGCGCACAGCCTCGGCCTTTTCGCGAGCGCGCTTTTCCGACGGCTTCTCGTAATGTCCGCGCATCTTCATCTCACGGAAAATGCCTTCGCGCTGCATCTTCTTCTTCAGCGCGCGGAGCGCCTGATCAACATTGTTGTCGCGGACGAGTACCTGCACCTGGGTTTCCTGTCAAAGCGTTGATGATGGCAGCCTTGAGCCCTTGTCGCTCAACAGCCGATCCCCCGCGACGGACTTCCCTTCGCAGGATTGCGCGCTGATATCAGAAACTATGGCCTTTGTCGAGAGGCACGTGCCGTACCGTCCGTCAGGTTCGATTTATCGAAACGCCACCATCCGCCAGCAGGGCGGAACCGGTGACAAAACTTGCCGCGTCTGAGGCGAGGAAGAGAGCCGCGCGAGCGATCTCTTCCGGTCTCGCCACGCGTTTCAGCGCATGCAAACCCTCCACGAAAGCCCATTCCTCAGGAGTTTTGAAGGTAGCCGCGGGAGTATCCGTGCCGCCCGGCAGAAGCGCGTTTACTCGGATTCCCTTTGCTCCGAATTCTGCGGCAAGTGCCTGGGTGAGACCAACCAAGCCGGCTTTGGATGCGGCATAGGCCGACATGCCCGGCATGCCTATCGTGTTTCCGACGAAGCTGGAGGTGAAGACCAGTGTGCCTCCTCCTCGATCCAGCATCGCGGGTATCTGGTATTTTGCTGCAAGGAAGGCCGCGGTGAGATTGGTCGTCAGCGTGTCTTCCCAATCGCTCTGCTCAAGCTCCGGCAGAGGGGCCATGCGGCCGACCGTGCCGGCATTGTTGAAGGCGATGTCGAGCCCGCCGAACCGGGAGATGGCGCAGTCCACCAAAGCCTTTGCTTCTGCTTCTGCGCGTAGGTTGCCGGGAAAGGCCTCGGCCTCGCCGCCGCTTTCCCGGATCTCGACTACAAGATCCTCAAGTTCCTTTGCTCGACGTGCGCTTGCTACAACCCGCGCGCCATGTTCCGCGAATAATTTTGCTGCGGCCCGGCCGATACCCGAGCTTGCGCCGGTGACGATCGCCACCTTGCCGGAGAGTGAGAACATCGCTGTCATCCTTTCGATTTCAAGCCGCCCCTGCAGGGCATGACGGTTTGTTCTCAAAAGGAAGCTGCCCCGGCCACCCGAAACCTGACGAATGCTTCGATACAGGGGCGGCGGCTCTGTCGCGGTCCGGCGGGGCGCTTCTCGCGCCGCTGCGTGACCTCTTGCGACAAGATGTCGGGTGCGACGAAAGACGGTGGGGGAGATCGGAACCGGTGCCTCCATCCGGCGTTTTCTTCGCACAGAAGGAGCCGAACCATGCTTCCCGATAAACGTAAACCTGATGAGCAGCCTGGGCCGAAAGACCTGGAAGAGGAGCTGGAAACGGGGCTGGAGGATACTTTCCCCGCCAGTGATCCTGTCTCCGCCGCGCAGACCACGCGAACGGGCGCGCCGAGCGAGGCCGCGAAGCCGAAGAGCAGTCAGAACGTGGACGAGGACGCGTGCGAAAAGGACGAGGAACTCGAGAAGGCGTTGGAGGATACGTTTCCCGCGAGCGATCCACTCTCCATAACATCAAGCACCGTTGCCGGCGGTCCGAAGAAAGCGAAAGCTAAATCTTCGTGATGGCTTAGATGGCTAGGATGCCGCCATCGGCTGCCAAGGCCTGGCCGGTCATGAAGCTGTTGTTAGGGTTGGCGGCGAAGAGAATTACCTCCGCCACCTCCTCGATCTCCGCCAGCCGCCTCATGGGAACGCCGCGTGTGAGGCCCGCCTCCGCGCGGCTCGCCTTTGCTTGAGTCATCGCGAGGACGCCTGTCACCATTTCCGTGCGGGCATAGGATGGGCAAACCGCGTTGATCCGGATTCCGCGAGTTGCGTATTCGGCGGCAGCGGTGCGCGTAAGACCAATGACGCCGTGCTTGGCCGCCGAATATATGGCCAGGCGTGGCGCGCCGGTGAGTCCGGCCACGGAAGCGACATTGACGATGGCAGCCCGGCGCTTTTCCCGGCGATATTGCCTTTCCATCAATGGCAGCTGGTGCTTCATTGCGTAGAAGATGCCGAGGAGATCGACGTCGATGACGCGGCGCGCCTCATCCGACGGAATGAGGTGTAGCTTCACGAAGGCTTGCGCGATTCCGGCATTGTTGATGGCGACATCGAGACCGCCGAAACGTTCTTCCGCCAATGCTACGAGCCTTTCGGAAAGCTGCTCCTCGGCAACGTCGCCTGCGAGGAATGCAGTCTCGGTAGCGAGTGAGCACGCAAGTTCCGCGAGCGGTTCTTCGCGCAGATCGGAGAGCACGAGGCGCGCGCCTTCGGCCGCCAATCTTTGCGCCAAACATCTTCCGAAACCGCCGGCGGCGCCAGTCAGTAGCACCGTCAGCCCTCTAAATGCCGCCATGCAACCTCTCGTCCAATCAACCTCCACGCCATTGAGCGCGGATCTTGCTGTTTTTATCCCCAAGGAGTTGGTGCGGCACCAGACTCGTCCCCGCGCGTCTTTTCACGGTTTGAGGCAGTGTCGTCAAGCGATTGCGGAATGGAAGAAGGTCGCAGTGTGGATCAGGCGGCAGACTGGCCTGGAAGTTCTGCGGGAAGCGCCAGGGTCAGCCAGCGGGCGGTGAGGGCAGGCTTCACTGAGTTTTCGACCTCGATCGTGACGTCGTAATGCGTTTCGACGATGCCCGAAGGCCGCACCTTCATATGCGCAAGAAGAAAGCGGCCACGGACGCGGCCTCCCGATTTGACGGGGCTCATGAACCGCACACGATCGAAACCGAAATTCATACCCATCGAAGTGCCTTCGAGAGTGGGCACGGCTTCGAAGATCAGAGTGGAGAGCAGCGAGAGGGTAAGGAACCCGTGGGCGATCGTGCCGCCATAGGGCGTTTCGCGTGCGGCACGATCCGGGTCGGTGTGGATGAACTGATGATCATCGGTCGCGGCGGCGAACTGGTCGATCATCTCCTGGGAGACGGTTCGCCATTCGGAGACGCCGACCTCCGTTCCAACCATTGCCATCGCATCTTCGATTCGCACCGCCCGCCTGGACAACGACCTGCACTCCCTGCTGGAAAGCCCGCCGCATCTTCGCGGCCGGCTGCAACACGCGCGCACAGATATCGCGTTGCAGGCGCGATGTCATCCATATGCGGGCAAGCGCAATTTCTAAATCTTGGCGCTCGTCGTCGCTGCAGCCTGGGTCAGCTCGCGCTCCAGCCGTGCCTCCTCCTCGACCTTCGGCGTTATGAAACGACCAAGAAGCAGATAGGCGACGGGCGTCAGGTAGATCGTGGAAAGGGCGGACAAACCGAGGCCACCCACGATAACCCAGCCAAGGGCGATTCGCGCTTCCGCGCCGGCACCTGAAGCCAGGACCAGCGGCACGCCGCCGACCACCGTACAGATCATGGTCATCATCACTGGGCGCAGGCGAATGAGCGAGGCCTGTTCTACCGCTTCACGAACATTGAGCCCGCGGTCGCGCAGCTGGTTGGCAAATTCGACGACGAGGATGCCATTCTTCGCCATGATTCCGACGAGCAGGACCAGGCCGATCTGACTGTAGACATTGAGGCTCGTCCCGGTGAGCAGCAGCGCAAACGCCGCGCAGGCGAGCCCCAGCGGCACGGTCACCATGATGATGATCGCACTGACGAAGCTTTCGAACTGCGCCGCCAGCACGAGCAATATGATGACCACCGCGAAACCAAAGGTCGTCAGCATGCTGTTGCCGGTTTCGCCGAGGGTCGCGGCCTCCGCCAGCGGGATGATGCGGGCACCCGGCGGCAGATGCGGGGCTGCGATTTCCTCCGCCCGCTCGAGCGCTTCGCCCAAGGGAAAATCAGCGGCAAGATTGGAGGTGACACGCACCACGCGCAGCTGCTCCTCGCGATTGAGCGACGGCGGCACCGGTTCTTCCCGCAGCGAGGTGACGGTGGAGAGGGGCACGAAACGGCCGTCGCCCGTTTTGATGAAGATGTTTTCGAGGTCTGTCGGATCGTTGATCGGATTGGTGGTCGAGACGAGCTTCACATCATAGCTTTTGTCATCGATGAAGAGGTCCGCGATTTTGCGCCCGTCGAGTAGCGATTGTATCGCTTGGCCAAGGCCGTTGATGTCGATGCCCAGATCGGCTGCACGCTCGCGATCGACTTCCACCTTCAATTGCGGCTGGGTGGCATCCTGGCTGAGACGCGGCTGGTCGAAGCGGGGATCCTTCTCCATATCGGCTATGATCGCCTGCGCCGCCTGGGTAAGCCGCTCGTAGTTGTTCCCTGCCACTGCGAATTGCAGGCCGCTGCCCGACCCGCGGATACCAAGGCTGTTGGGCTGGAACGCAAAGGCGCGGACGCCCGGGATTTCCGACGCGCGCGCGTTCACTTCCTGCAGGATCTCCTGCTGCGAACGTTCACGCTCGCCCCAGGGGGCAAGGCCGAGCATGAGAAAAGCGCTGTTTGAGCTTCCCTGGCCTGTGACGGAAAAGGTGGTGCGGATTTCGCCGCTCTCGCGCAGCGGCTGGATCGCGGCCTCGATCTCGCGCATTTTCCCGGCGAGGTAATCGACGCTCACACCTTGCGGAGCGGAAACGCGCATCATCGCGACGGCCCGATCTTCCGGAGGGGTAAGTTCGGATTTGATGTTGCCGAATGCGATATAGGCGGCCCCGGCAAAGAGCAGGGAAACGAGGATGACGATCAGCGGCGCGTTCAGGCAGAAGCGCAGAGTTCGCGCATAGAAGTTCGCCAGCGCCCCGCCAAGGCGACCGAGGGGACCATCATTCTTCTCTCCGTGCAGTTCGCCCGACGACAAAATGCGCGACGCGACCATCGGGCAGAGCGATAGGGCGACGATCGAGGAGAGGAGCATCGAGAAGGCCAGGACGAAGCCGAATTCCTTGAAGAGACCGCCTGCCTGGCCCGGGAGGAAGGAAAGCGGCACGAAGACGGCAACCAGGGTGGCCGTCGTCGCGACGACGGCGAAGAACACTTCCTGGGTCCCGAGCACTGCGGCGGCGCGAGGACCCATGCCCTGGTTGCGCCGTCGCACGATGTTTTCGAGAACGACGATCGCATCATCCACGACCAGGCCGGTTGCAAGCACAAGTGCAAGCAGCGTCAGGATGTTCACCGAAAAGCCGACGAGATAGATAGCGGCGATCGTGCCTATCAGCGCCACCGGAATGGCAAGTCCGGGGATGATCGTGGCGCGCCAGTCGCGCAGAAAGAGATAGATGACACCAAGCACGATGGTGACCGAGAGGATGAGTGCGATCTCCACCTCGTGAATGGCACCGTTGATGAAGATGGCGTCGTCGCTCGTGATCTCGATCGACATGCCTTCCGGGATGGTTTTCTTGAGATCCTCGACGGCCTGCTTGACGCCTTCGGAAATATCTAAGGTGTTCGATTGGGCCTGGCGCACGATGCCGAGGCCTATTCCCAGGCGGCCATTGGTGCGCAGGCGGCTTTCGCCCTCGTCCGGGCCGAGCGTCACAGTGGCGACGTCACCAAGACGGACATTCGGCGAGAGCCTGATGTCCTCCATTTCCTCCGGTGTGGTGACGGAGGACGTGGCGCGCACGATGAGATCTTGCGAGTTGCTTGTAAGGGAGCCTGCAGGGCTGTCGAACGCGACGGTCGACAGGGCGGTCGCGATATCCCCGACCGTCATGCCGTGGCTTGCGAGGCGGGATTGATCGATGTCGACGCGGAAGATCTTGGTGCGGTCGCCATAGACCTGCACGTCGGCCACGCCGGGAACGGCTGCCAGCCTGTCGACGATCTCATCATCGACATAGAGGGTCATGTCCTCGATGTTCATCCTGTCCGAGGTGACGGCAAGCCGCATGATCGCATCGGCATTGTCATCGGCCTTGACCACGATGGGAGCGTCCGCATCCTCGGGCAGCTGGTTCTGCACGCGGCCGACCGCATCGCGCACATCGGAGGCTGCGGTGTTGATATCGACGCTTTCGCGGAACTCGATCGTAACGCGGCTTCTGCCGAAAGAGGAGGAGGACGAGATCGCCGAAACACCTGGCACGCGCGCCACGGCTCCCTCGACCGTAGCCGTGATCTCGCGATCGATGGTTTCGGCGGCCGCGCCGTCGAAACGCGTCGTCACGGAGATGACTGGCCGATCCACGTCAGGCAGCTCGCGCACTTCCACGCCGAAAAAGGCGGCAAGTCCGGCCACCACGATAAGTATATTGATCACGAAGGCGAAAACCGGGCGGCGCACGAAGAGCGCTGTTACCCCTTCAGCGGCCTTGTCGATATCCTTCTGGCTCATCTCGCTCTCCGCCCCGCTCTTCAGGAGCCGCGTGCGGGGCGGTTCGAGCCCACGTCACCTGCGACGGCGATGGGTTGACCCTCGCGAACGGCGTGTACGCCTTCAACCACCACAAGGTCGCCATCGGCGAAATCGCCGTCGACCAGAACGCTGTCGGAGTTGCGCTGGATGATGCGCACGGGCAGACGCTGCGCGGTGCCGCCGCGCACAGCCCAGACATAGGCACCCTCGGTGCTCCATTGAACAGCGAGCGGATCCACGGCGGGGAAGCTTTCGCCGGGAAACTGCATCGTCACACGGAAGGCCATGCCCGAGCGCAGCGTATCGGCAGGGTTGGCGATGCGTCCCTGGATGTGCATCGTGCGGCTGGCGGTATCCACCTGATTGTCGATCGCACTGATCTCGCCCTGGTATTTCTCGGCGGGACGGGCGACGGATTCGGCCGTCAGCGGCATGCCGATCTTGATCATCCTCGCGAAACGCTCGGGTACCCAGAAATCGACAAGGATTTGCGACCGGTCGTCGATCGTGGCGATCTGGTCGGAAGAGGTGATGTAGTCGCCGGGAGAAACGGGCAGGATGCCGACGGTGCCGCCGATCGGCGCGACGATGTCGCGGCGCTCCAAAGCGAGCTTGGCCTCTCGCAACGCCAGCTCCGCATTGCGCACGGCGAGTTCCGCCTCGGTCTGCTGCACGGCAGTCGCCGTGTTCGACGACCGCAGCGCATTGATACGCTCCAGCGCGGCGCGGGCATCGTCCAGGGTGATCTGTGCACGGTCGACGGCGATGCTCTCGGCTTCGGAATCCATGCGGGCGATCACGTCGCCCGCCATTACCGTGGCGCCGGGCTCCACGAGTATCTCCGTCAGGCGCCCCGAGGTATAGGGGCGTACCGCGACCGTATGCAGCGCCTTTCCATTGCCAATGGCGGTGAGCCGGTCATTGATTGTGGCGCTCATGACCGGGGCGGAGACGATGGCTGCCGGTGTGCCGCCACTCGGTCCATTCCTGCGCTGCCGCACGGCGGAGGCCGCCCTTTCGTCAGAAGAAGGCGCTGCTTCCGCTGGTGCTTGGGCCAGGCCGAGATCGGCCACCGTCTGGCGGGCGCCTGGAAAAAAATGGTACCAGACCACCGCCGCTGCCGCGAGGATGAAGAGACATAAGAGGGCCTGCTTCCACCAAGACATTCGATTCTCCGGATCGTGGCCGTCCAAGCGGCCGAATCAAGCCCGTGCCCTCCTCCAAGCAGCGGGATGCCGTGTCTTATGTACACGTTTCGTGCGGCTAGATTTAGCCTGGTTTCCCCAGTTATATCATTAAATTGCTGTAAGGATTAGTGGCTACCCACAAGGGATGCGAGTTCCGGGAACAAGTTCAAGCCTAGTCCGTTCATGCAATCATGCTGGCGCCCGGCGGGTTTCTTGCTCAACACGTGGCAATCCACATTCTGGCGATGAACCTCGCAGCACCGCTCGTCGTGCTTGCATGGCAATTCTTCCGATGTTCCGAACAAAAGCCCGAGCAGGTGCGTTGGATAGGGCCGGCCGCCGCGGTCCAGATCGCGCTTCTCTGGTTCTGGCATCTGCCAGCCCCCATGGCGTTTTCCTTTGCCGTACCGGGCGGGGAAGCGCTCATGCATGTCTCATTGTTTGCCGCTGCGCTCTGGTTCTGGAGTGCGATCCTGGATGAGGCGGAAGCTGCGCGCTGGCGGGCGCTGGGCGCGTTGCTGTTCACGGGAAAACTCTTCTGCCTGCTCGGGGTGATCCTGACCTTTGCTCCGCGGTCACTCTATGTCGCAGCCGCCGAACTGTGTCTGGGCGGCAGGGTAGATCCCAATACTCTTCTGCCAGACCAGCAGCTTGCCGGCTTGATGATGCTGATCGCCTGTCCGTTCGTCTATGTCCTCGCCGGGATCATCATTGCCGCCCGATGGCTCAGGGAGATCGATTCCCGGGTCCCGTCTTTCCAGCCCGACGGGAACGGGTGACCATGCGCAGATTTGACAGGCGCTGGTGGAGAGCGGTTGCCCTCGGGGCTGCGCTTGCAATCGCCGGAGCCGGGATCTTCGGCGGCTTATTCGCCCTGTCAGGGCTCTACAATGTCGCCGCCTCGCGAGAACATTTCGCCATCACTAATGCGATAATTCGCCTTACGCTGACGCGATCGGTGGAAACGCGCAGCATGGGAGTCGAGGTTCCGGATCTTTCCGATGAGCGTTTGGCCGCTCTCGGCGCCCGGCATTTCGCAGTAGGCTGTGTTCCCTGCCACGCTTCGCCCGGTTCGAAGCAGAACCCCATCGTGGCGGAGATGTACCCGGCACCGCCGCCGCTCACCGAGGCAGCCGAAAAGTGGGATTCCGAAGAACTCTTCTGGATCGTGAAACATGGCTTGAAATTCACCGGCATGCCTTCATGGCCAGCTTTGGAACGCGATGACGAGATCTGGGCCCTGGTGGCTTTTCTGGAACGGCTTCCGGCGAGCGATGCAGAAGACTACGCGGCACTGGCAGGCGGGCAAGGGGAAGGGGATGATGCGAGCCTTGATTTTGGCGACGGCGAGGGCATGACGGAGGCGCTCTGCGAGAGTTGCCATGGAAACGCCGATGCTCGCCCTGTGCATCCCCTTGCGCCTGCTCTCGCGGGCCAGAAGCAAGCCTATCTGCTGCGCGCGCTGGAAGAGTATGCCGATGGGAAGCGGCCGAGCGGCATGATGCAAACGATCGCTACCGCCCTTGCTCACGACGAACTCGCAAGGCTCGCCGGGCATTATGCGCAGGCGACCAGCAGCGCGGCGCCGGTGGGAAATCCTGACGTCGAGGCGATAGCACGCGGAGAACAGATCGCACGAAATGGCGTGCGCGAGGATGATGTCCCGGCATGTCTTGCCTGTCATGGCGAAGGGACATCCGCCCAGTTTCCCCGATTGGACGGGCTGGCGCCTGAATATATCTCGACACAGCTTTCGCTCTTCCGCGACGGCGTGCGCCAGCGCTCCACCTATAGCGCGATCATGAAGCCGATTGCGGACCGTCTCACTGAACGCCAGATTTCGGATCTCGCCGCCTATTTCTCTTCCCTGCCGCGCCAACCAGGAACGGCCTTCCTGCGACCGGAGGGGGCGCGATGAGGTTCGGCAAGGGATGGGTTTTTCGGGCCATTGCCCTATCAGCCCTGCCGGGCATTGCCAGCTGTTCCGGCGTCCAGTCGGCTCTCTCGCCTAGGGGCGTGGAAGCCCTTCGGATCGATCCGCTTTTCTGGACGTCGGCGGCGGTCGGGCTCGCCGTGACCTTGATGGTGGTCATCCTGGTAGCCGCCGCTCTCTATGGGCCGCCACGCTGGCGCGAAAGGCTTTCAGGCGACCGGATGCTGATTGGCGGGGGGATCGTTCTGCCGATCGTCGTGCTCACCGGCCTCTTCACCTATGGTCTTCTCGTCATGCAGGCAGGTGCGGTGCGAGGCCAACGGGAAACTGACGCGACAGTGACCATTACCGGCAAGCTCTGGTGGTGGGAGGTGGTCTATGAAGGGCCTGATGGCAAAGCGGTTCTGAGCGCCAACGAATTGCGCCTGCCGGTTGGCCGCCCGGTGCGTCTGCGGCTCGAATCGGACAATGTGATCCACAGCTTCTGGGCGCCGCAGATTGCCGGCAAGCTCGATATGATCCCCGGCCGAACCAATGAAGTGGTGGTCGAGGCGACGGAACCGGCGGTGAGCCGCGGCCAATGCGCCGAATATTGCGGCGGAGCCCATGCACTGATGGCGTTCTATGTGGTCGCCATGGCGCAAGCCGAATATGACGCATGGCTGGCGCGCGAAGCCGGCCCGGCGGTTGAACCTGTTTCGGAAGAGGCGGCGCGCGGGCGCGAGGTCTTTTTCGAGCATGGGTGCGGCGCCTGCCATCAGGTCCGGGGCACCGAGGCGCGTGGCGTGATCGGCCCCGATCTCACCCATGTCGGAAGCCGTAAGTCCCTGGCCGCAGGCATGATGTCCAACGATGCGCAGGCTTTCGCGCGCTGGATCGTCGACAACCAGCATATCAAGCCGGAGAACAAGATGCCGCCCTTCGGCCAGTTCTCCGAGGAGGAATTGTCGGCACTCGCCGCTTACCTGGACAGCCTGGAGTAGGGGATGAACGAGGTCAGAGAGCTGCCCAACGAAGCTCCGCGCCCGGCGAGCGAACTGGAGGAACTTGAGCGCGCCTGGAAGCTGCCCACCGGCTTCAGATTGATCACTGCCGTGAACAATCAGGTGATAGGCATCCTCTATATCGGCATAGCCTTCCTGTTTTTCCTGCTGGCCGGCGTGCTGGGCGTCATCATGCGCACGCAGCTTGCCGTCCCCGAGAACGACCTTGTCAGCCAGGATCTTTTCAACCAGATCTTCACGGTCCACGGCACGACGATGATGTTCCTCTTCGCCGTGCCGGCCATGGAGGCACTCGGCGTCCTGCTCTTGCCGCAGATGTTGGCCGCGCGCGATTTGCCCTTTCCGCGCCTCTCCGCCTTCGCGATTTGGGCCTATATCGTCGGCGGGCTCGTCTTCTTCTCCACGATATTCTACGACCTCGCGCCCAAAGGCGGCTGGTTCATGTACCCGCCGCTGACGCTCAAGGAGTATTCGCCCGGCGACAATGCCGATTTCTGGCTGCTCGGCATCGGCTTCATCGAGATCTCCGCAATTGCTGGTGCCATAGAGATCATCGTCGGCGTCCTGCGCACGCGGCCACCCGGCATGTCGCTCACGCGTATGCCGATCTTCGCCTGGGCGATGCTGATCTTCGCGGCGATGATCATGATCGCCTTTCCGGCGGTCATTCTCGCCACCATGCTGCTGGAGATCGAACGCTCCTTCGGCTGGCCCTTTTTCACTGCCGACAAAGGCGGGGATCCGCTTCTTTGGCAGCATCTGTTCTGGTTCTTCGGCCACCCGGAGGTCTACATCATCTTCCTGCCGGCAGCAGGGCTCGTCTCGATGATAGTGCCCGCCATGGCCCGTAGGCCGCTGGTTGGCTACCGTCTCATCGTCGTGGCGCTGATCGGGACAGGGTTCTTCTCCTTCGGCCTCTGGGTCCACCACATGTTTACTACTGGCATCCCCGCGCTAAGCCTCGGCTTCTTCTCGGCGGCCAGCATGGCGGTGGCGATCCCGTCGGGCATCCAGGTCTTCTCCTGGATCGCGACCATTGCCTCGAGCAAGGAGCGGTTCCGTATCACGACTCCCTCGCTCTTTGTTCTAGGCTTCCTCTTCATCTTCACCGTTGGCGGGGTGACGGGAGTGATGGTGGCGCTGGTGCCGGTCGATTTCCAGGTGCACGACACTTACTTCGTCGTAGCACATTTCCATTATGTGCTGATCGGCGGAATGGTCTTCCCGCTCTTTGCCACCTTCTATTACTGGATACCGATGGTGAGCCGGAAGATGCTGTCGGAACGGCTGGGGCGATGGGTCTTCTGGCTGATGTTCATCGGCTTCAACGTGACCTTCTTCCCCATGCACATTACCGGCCTCATCGGGATGCCGCGCCGCGTCTGGACCTATCCGGACGGCCTCGGCTGGAACGCGCTCAACATGGTGTCCACCGTAGGCTCCTATATTCTGGCCGCCGGTGTTGCGCTTTTCGTTATCGATCTCTTCCTGCGCTTTCGCCCGACCATGGAGAACAATGCCGGTGACCCGTGGCGCGCGGGCACATTGGAATGGCTGCCTACAGGGGCCTATTCGGCGCGCAGCATACCCTTCGTGACAAGCCGCGAACCCCTATGGGACAACCCGAATCTCGGCACGGAGGTAGAGGAGGGGCGTCACTTCCTTCCCGGTGCACCGACAGGAGAGCGTGAGACGATCGTCACCAGTCCCGTCGACGCCAAGCCGCAATACATCATCCGCATGCCGGGTCCCGGCTGGGCCCATCTCGTCGCGGCCGTCTTCATGGCGGCTGCCTTCCTTCTATTGACGGTGAAGCTCGTCACCATCGCGCTCATATGCGCGGTGATCTCGATAGCAGCCTGCATCGTATGGGGTTGGCAACTCGACCATGGGCCGGGAAAGGGTGAGGTCGACATCGGGGCCGGTATCAAGCTGCCCACCTATATGGCCGGCCCGAGATCGCATGCCTGGTGGGCTATGGCGGTTCTCATCCTCGTCGCCTCGTCGCTCTACATCGCCTATGTCTTTTCCTACCTTTATCTGTGGGTCGTATCGCCGGAAGTATGGGCTCCGCATGGATCGCCCGACCTGCCCGGGTTTGGCTGGCCGCTTGGAACGGCTCTTCTGCTGATCGCCGGGACCGGCTCCATGGTGCTTGCGCGGCGGATGCTGCCCGCGCCCGGCGGGAGGGAGCCGGCAATCCCCCCGATGCTTGCGCTCGCAGCAGGATGCCTGCTCGCCGCCTTTCTTGCCGAGGTCTGGGGCCACTGGATGACCGGCTTGCGGCCCGCCCAGAATTCCTACGGCGCGATGGTCTACATGGCGAGCGTCCTCAATTTTCAAGTCGTCTTCGCCTGTGTTGTCCTCGCCGGCTTTGCCATCGCGCGCTACCTCACCGGAAAGCTCGATGCCGAGCGCCGCGTTGGGTACGAAAACGCGGCACTCCTCTACTATTATGCGGCAGGGCAGATGCTGCTCGGCCTTGTTTTGGTGCACGGTTTCCCACGTCTGGCGGGGTGAGAAATGACCAAGCTCGACGACATGCGCCGACCGGACCGAGGCAATATGCTTGCGGTGCTCCTGTTCATCACCGCAGGCCCGCTTCTCTGGGGTTTGCATCTCACCATCGTCTATATGGCGCACACGGCGGTTTGTGCGCTCGCCGCATCTCCCGGCGCGGCGACGGCCATCCTCGCGATCGCGACTTTGGCCCTCGCTGTGCTGTTGATGCTGATCCTTCTCGACCAACAACGTTTTGCCAGGCTTCTCAAGGTCAGCCAGGAGATTGCGGAACGCGGGAGCTATGACAGGATCGCGTTTTTCCTGAACCTGCTTTCGCTCGCCGGGATCCTCTGGTCCGGCCTTGCCGTCACCATTTTATCCTCCTGCGCTCCAGGCCGTTGAGGACCTAAAAAACTCTTCCGCGGCTTCGGAACCAAGTATCTCCAAGGGGATTGGAAATCACACAAACAGGGGCGTTGAACCCGCAGGAGATCAAGGGATGCCCAACCGGGAGCGAAGAGTAGACCGCCTATCGCGGGAGCAGACGAACGAGTTTCTCCGGCGATCCTCCATCACCTATCTGGAATGCTGCGTGAGCCTGATGCTGACGCATCTGAGCCGTGAGGAGGTCGCCGAAATTCTCGAACAGGAAGCGCATATGGTGCGCGAACTCGGGTGAGATCCGCCCAAAAACACCTGGAACATGAGGAACACCGGTGCCGAGGCATCTGTTGGGAGGCTGGACGACGGCAAGCCCGTATCCAGGTTCAACCATCCAGATGGAGGCTAAAGTGAGAGTGAGCGAAGTAATGACGCGTGACGTTCGGCTGGCAAGTCCGGACGACACGATCCAGGATGCAGCTCGGATCATGGCTGAAATCGACGCAGGCTGTCTACCCGTCAGCGATGGGGACAGGCTTGTGGGCATGATCACGGATCGGGACATCGCCGTGCGGGCGGTGGCCGAAGGCCATGGGCCGGATTGCCGCGTCGGCGACGTGATGACACGGGAAATCAGGTACTGCTTCGAGGACGAAGATACCGACGAGATCGCACAGAACATGGCGGATCAGCAAATCCGCCGGCTGCCGGTGTTGAATCGCGAAAAGAGACTGGTGGGCATCCTTTCCCTCGGAGATATCGCTTTTACCGACGGCAAGGACCCCGCCGGAGAGGCGCTTACCGGCATTTCGCGGCCGGGCGGACTGCACAGCCAGACAGGCGGCGATGGCGCCGCACGCTTCTAGAAAACAAGGAGAACCGCAGATGGCGGAGAACAAGAAACGTCAGGCTCCCGACGACGTGCTCGATGAAGCGCCAAGACGCGCTGAAGGGGACTGGGAGTCGCTGAGGGGAACGGAAGACATCCCCGCTGGCAGCGAAGATGGGAAATCCGTACCGCTCGACCGGTCCGGCCGTGTGGACACCGACGAGCATTACGCCGAAGGAGAAGACAATCCTTATATGGAGAGCGATGACGCACTGCCGAGCGATGAAGAGGAAGAGGTCTTCCGGCGGAACAATGCGCGCGAGGGTGGCCGCTTCGACGAAGTGTGAAATCACGCGCCCGAGGGAGGCCGACGGGAAGTTTCCTGCAATAGGCTCCGGGCATCAGAAAGGATGCGGCGGAACTCGCCCTTCGCCGCAGCCTCGATAGCGAAGGCTCCGCCCGAGGGAACAGCGCCGGGATCTTCCTGGTGATCTTGAAAGAGGGCGTGGGCTTCCATCGAATCGAGAAGGCGACCGGCATCTGCCGCCCCGCTCGATTCCATGCTGGCGAGGCGGCCGATGAGGAAGGAGACCGCTTCACGCAGCGCGATGAGCCTTCCCTCAATCTCCTCATTCGGCAGTTGGGACATGATCGTCACTCCGCAGCCGCGCGCATCTCCCGTCGGCCATAGATGCGGTCAAGGACCTCCGCGACGTGCACGAATTCATGTGCCTGCGGGTCGAAACGCGCATTCGCGGCAAGGCGCACCGCCCAATCCACGGCGGCCCGCCCACCCCAGTCGTCAGGCGGCAGGGCCAGCGACTCCCGCGATGTCCCCCGATAGCGTTCCGCGACGAAGTCGTAGAACGAACCGTTCACATTGCGCAGCGCAGCGCCCCCCTCCGTGCCGTAGAAGGAGGCAGCGATTTCCGCATCCTTTCCGGCATTGAGCCGCCACGAGCAGGCAAGCCGCACGACCGTGCCGGTTTCCAGAGTGAGGGTTGCCACGGCAAAATCCTCAACCACGGAAGGGTTGGCGGGAAGTGGATCCCCTTTTGCAAAGAGATGGCTCGTTACCTCGATTACCTTGGGTGAATCGAGCGTCCACAGGGCCAGATCCACCAGATGCACGCCGAGGTCGATGACACAGCCGCCGCCTGAAAGCGCCGGATCGTAAAACCAGGGTTTGTCCGGGCCGTAGGCGTTGTGGAACACGAGATCGACGGCGTGGACCCGGCCAATACCGCCTTCCGCGATGATCGGCCGGATCTGCCGCATGGCCTGGGTGTGCCGGTAGGAGAGATCCAGTCCCAGCAAACGGTCGGCTGCCCTGGCTGCCTCCACCACAGCAAGAGCCTCTTCCCGATTTCGGCCAAGCGGCTTCTGGCAGAAGACGGCAATACCCTGGCCGAGGGCTTGAAGCGCCTGCTCTGCGTGTTGGGCGCTGGGCGTGGCAATGACAACGCCATCCACGCCCTCGTCGATGATGCCTTGGAGATCGCCGGCGGGCTTGGCATCGGGCGCAAGCTTACGGGCTTCGTCAAGGCAATCAGCGGATGGATCGGCGATGACGGCCGCCTCCGCGACGCCGGCGTCGATCAATGCCTTCATGCGATGACGGCCGATCCAGCCGACGCCCAGAAAACCCAGGCGGAGCTTCCTCAGGGCGGTTTTACGGGGATGATCCACGACGGCGGTCATGGCATCCTCACAACGGCCTTCATGAAGCCATCCGGCCGATCGCGCGTGGTGTTAAGCGCGTCATCAAGCCGGGAGAGCGGAAACATGTCGGTGATCAGCGGCATGGGATCGAGGCGGCCCGACATCACCGCGTCAATGGCCTCGCGCATGCCCCTTATATAAATGGCAGGGTTGCGTTCGTGGGCATTGACGACGTCGATGCCCCTCCAGTTCCAGAGCTGCATGTTGATCTGACGCGGGCCGTCCTGATGATAGCCCGCAACGATCAGACGGCCGCCTTCGGCCGTAAGCTCGCCCGCAAGATCAAGAGGCCAGGCCTTGCCGGTGGCCTCGATCACCCGCTCGCAGAAGCTGCCGCCTGTCAGTGCGCTTACCTTGTCGATGATGGCGTGATGGTCGTCCATGGGAATGGTGTGAGCGGCGCCCATCTGGCGCGCCATATCCAAGGCATATGGGCGCCTGGAAACTGCGATCACATCGGCTCCCGCCTGGGTCGCAAGCCTCGTCAGGATTGCTCCCAGGAAACCGATGCCGACGATGACGACGGTCTGGCCGGCCTTGATATCGGCACGGCGGAAGATGTTCATGGCACAGCCGAGCGGCTCGCCGGGGAGCGGCATATGCGCGAGCTCCTGGGGGAGGGGCACCGCCTGTGTGGCATCCCCAACATCGAATTCCGCATAGCTGTTTTGGAAAAGCGCGGTCACCGCTTGCCCGGGCTCAAAGCCGGTGACGCCGGGTCCGACTGCATCCACCACGCCCCATCCCTCATGTCCAAGCCCGCCGGGTTCGGTCGGGAATTTCATCCACTCCGGGCCGGACCAGGGGCCGAGATTTGAAGCGCACACGCCGCAACCGGTCAGGCGCACCCGGATCTGACCCTCTCCGGGCTCTGGAACCTGGACCTCTTTGATCGCGATGGTTCCGGGGCCGGTCAGTACGGCTGCCTTCATTTTGGTCTGGTCGGAAAGGGAAACGGTCGCGCTGTCGCGCTGAAGAGTTGTGATCATTATTGCCGCCTAGGGTGGTCAGGAGAATTGCTCCTGATGAACAAGAAGGGGGCCTATTGGTTCCAATATGCGGGGTCACATCTGCCGTGCAGGCCTGAAGGGGCAGCCGCGACTGCGGTCTCCGTGCCCCGTTGAGGCCCGGCCTCGGTTTCGGTATTATGCGGATCTAAACGGCTAACGCTGCGTCCGGCCCACGGCGGTGGCGATATCCGTATAGGCCCTTTCAGCCCCTGGCGCGGCATCCTGGCGGTTTGCCTCGCGCAGAAAGCGGATGGGGAAGAGGGCGGCCTCGATATTCGCGCGCGAGATCTGCTCCGGTCGCCGCTCGTCGGACGCCAGCGTTCTTTCTGCCTCTGCGAGGGCGTTCTCGATTTCGGCAGCATCCGCCACGCCCTTCTGGCGCAGCAGGCGACAGAGGGTCGCCATTGCCATCAGCACCCCCTCCATCTGCAGGTTCGCAGTGTTCATTGGCGCTTTCTCCGATTACACCAGAACATATCCTTGTCCTTCGTAGGGATACGCGCAAGACAAGAGTGCGAGACGGTGATGTGCCCCGTCGGTTCGTGCCAAATGTCAGGCATGACCCGGCGCAGCCACGCGGCGGTCCCATCTGTCGATCGGAGAAATGCCACCTTTCTGACGGACGGAAGTTGCTGCCCGGCCGAGGCTGAAGTAACGCAGACCGTGTTGGCCCACTGAACGGGGATCGAACAGGTTTCGGAAATCGAACAAAGCATCGCCCGAGAGCGCGCGGGCTACCCGATCCAGGTTGAGCCGGCGATATTCATCCCACTCCGTCAGGATGATGACTGCCGAAGCGTCCGTACAAGCGGCGTAAGGACAGTCTGCCCAAGCCACGTCCTGGAGGTGCTGCTTGGCATTCGGCACCGCTTTCGGATCGTGCGCGACCACCCTGAGCCCAGCTTCCTGAAGTGCTGGAATAATCGAGAGGGCTGCGGCTTCCCGAACATCGTCCGTATTCGCCTTGAAGGCCAAACCCAGCACCGCCACGGTGCTCTCCGGGGCAAGACGGCCCTCCTTGAGAATACGCCTGGCAAGAAGAAGCTTGCGCTGGTCGTTTCTGGCGATAAGCGTTTCCACGAGCTTCTGCGGCGCTCCGAATTGCCGCCCCGTAGCCGCGAAGGCCCGGGTGTCCTTCGGAAAGCAGGAGCCGCCGAAGCCGGGGCCGGGCAAGAGAAAGCTTTCGCCGATGCGCCGGTCAAGGCCTATTCCACGCGTCACGTCTGCGATGTCGCCGCCGGTTTTCTCGCAAAGATCTGCGACATCGTTGATGAAGCCGATCTTGAGCGCCAGAAAGGCGTTTGCCGAGTACTTTATCAGCTCGGCATTGCCAGTCGTCGTGATGACCATGGGTACGCCGGCGCGCTCAAAGGGGCGGTAAATCGCCCGCAAGATATTGCGGGAGCGCGTATCGTCCGCGCCAAGCACGATGCGGTCCGGTTCCATGAAGTCTTTCATCGCGGAGCCCTCACGCAAGAACTCGGGGTTGGAAGCGATGCGGATGTCGAATGCTCCACGTTCCCGTGCGATGATCTCCCGCACGCGGCGGGCTGTGCCGACCACGACGGTGGACTTGATGACGACGGTGGCACCGCGTCTCAGATGCGGTCCGATCTGCTTGGCCGCGGCAAGCACGTGGGAGAGGTCGATGCTCCCATCGGCACCCGACGGAGTTCCGACCGCGATGAAAACGGCATCGGCTTCGGCAACGCTTTCCCTGAGGCGTGTCGAAAAGGAAAGGCGCCCTGCCTCGACGGCACTGCGCATCGCTTCTTCCAGCCCGGGTTCGTAAATGGGTATATCGAAATGCTCCAGCCGCACGATGCGCGCGGCGTTGATGTCGAAACAGCGGACGCTATGGCCCATATTCGCCAAGCAGGTGCCGGTTGCCAGACCGACATAGCCGGCGCCTATCATGGTGATCTGCATGCCGTTCTCCTGTGAGCGTATCACACCGGCCTAACACTGAAGGGTATGATGTTGTTCCCAAGTAGAAGAAGAAGGATTCCGGTAAGTGCTTCCGGGGAAACAATATTTTCTTCCCGCAAAGAGCGGGGAAGCTAAAGGGCCCCGCTCTCCGGCTGCAGGGGAGCCGATAAGTTTCGTTTATCGATCGACAAATTTGTTGAAGCGACTGGTTCCACCGCCGCCAGCTTCTTCCTGATAGAGGAAGGCAAGCTTCCGCTCGTCGAATATGCGGAAGAACTCATCCCATTCGATCTCTTCCAGACTTTCGTCCGGTTCGCCGAAATCGATGCGGAGGATACCGCCCGGACCGCTTGTCTTCACACGTGCGGGGCGTCCGCCGCGGGATTCGGCCCATTTGCGGATCGTGTCATGATCGGTCGTTGTGTTCGCTTGCGACATCACGCCGTCCCATCAACTGGTTGCTTCAACCGGCTGTACTGAGTGCACCGCCTTGGGCCGAACGTCGAGGCTCCCCAAAAGTTCCTGATTGGCTCGCTTTGCCGGCTCAGTTCCGCCAAACCGGGAACCAAAGTTCATGTTGATTGTTTGTAGCTCGCGACCCCTCTTCTTCATCACAGCAGGAGCAGCCGTGAGCAAGAATGCGCTTATTACCGGGGGCTGCGGCTTTATCGGCCGCCAAGTCACTGAAGAACTTCTTGAAAATGGATATTCGGTCACAGTTCTCGACAATCTAATCGAGCAGGTACATGGAGAAACGGCCCCGCCGAAGGACCCGCGCGCGGAGTACCTCATCGGGGATGTGCGTGACCCCGAATGCGTGAAAAAGGCATTGCGAGGCATCGATTTCGTGGTGCATCTGGCTGCCGAAGTTGGTGTCGGCCAGTCCATGTACGAGATTGCGCGCTATGTCGGCGTCAACGATCTCGGAACAGGCGTGCTTTTGGAGGCGATGATCGATCAGTCGGTCAAGCGGATCGTGGTGGCCTCTTCCATGAGTGTCTATGGCGAAGGCCTCTATGAAACTGTGGACGGCAGGCGTTTCGACCGCGCCCGCCGACGCAAGGACAGGCTCGGGGCAGGACAATGGGATCCCGCCGATGCCGATGGCAGGGCTCTCCGGCCGATTGCCACCGACGAGGAAAAGCCCGTTGAGCTAGCGTCGATTTACGCGCTTACAAAATATGCGCAGGAAAGGGCTGTGCTGATCTTCGGCGAAGCCTATCCCGTAGAAGCGGTTGCGCTCCGGCTTTTCAACGTATTCGGGCCCGGTCAGGCGCTCTCCAATCCCTATACGGGCGTGCTTGCCAATTTCGCCTCGCGGCTCGCCAATGATCAGCCGCCCTTGATCTTCGAGGATGGGCAACAAAAGCGCGATTTCGTCCATGTTCGCGATGTGGCGCGAGCTTTTCGCCTTGCACTCGAAAGCAAGGATGCCGTCGGCCAGGTGATCAATATCGGCAGCGGCAATGCCTATACGATCCAGCAGGTGGCCGAAATCCTGGCGGACGCCATGGGGCTGCCGGAGATCCGGCCGGAGATCCTCAATAAAATGCGCTCCGGCGACATCAGGCATTGCTTTGCGGATATCTCCAAGGCGCATGAGCTGCTCGGGTTCGAGCCGCTGCATCGGCTCGAGGATACCGTTGCGGAATTCGCCGAATGGGTGCGGGAGACCGGTGCCGTCGACAATGCAGCACAGATGCGCAAGCAACTGGAAGAGCGGGGGCTGGTATCATGACGGCGGCCAGTCCCAGCGAACCGCCTGCATTGGCAGGTGGTAGGCCGGTGGTTATCACGGGCGGCAGCGGGTTCATCGGCTGCAACCTCGCCGAAAGTTTCCTCCGCGACGGATATGACGTGGTGGTGCTCGACAATCTAAGCCGGCCCGGTGTCGGCCAGAATCTTGAATGGCTGAAATTCGAGTTCGGCGAGCGTATCCGTCCGGTGATCGCAGACATCCGCGATCCGCAGGCTTGCCGGTCGATCTTTGAAGATGCGGGAGCGGTGTTCCATCTCGCCGCCCAGACCGCCGTCACGACCAGCCTCGACGACCCCCTGGGGGATTTCGCGGTAAATGCACAGGGCACATTGAACCTGCTGGAGGCGGTACGTGCTTCGGGACGCACCATACCGGTCATATTCGCAAGCACGAACAAGGTCTATGGCGCGCTCGAAGACCTCGAAATGATCGAGCTGGAGGACCGGTACGTCCCGGCCTCGCCGGAGATCCGGCAAGGCATTGGCGAGGATCGGAAGCTCGATTTCTGCACTCCCTATGGCTGTTCAAAGGGGGTTGCGGATCAATACGTGCTCGATTACGCAAAGTCCTTCGGGATCCCGACGGCCGTGCTGCGTATGAGCTGCATTTACGGTCCGCATCAATACGGCACGGAGGACCAGGGCTGGGTAGCCCATTTCCTCATCCGGGCTCTGCAGGGCGAGCCGATCTCAATATACGGAAACGGCAAGCAGGTGCGGGATGTCCTGCATGTGGCGGATGCCGTCGCGGCTTACCGTGCTGTGCTCGAAAATATCGACGCCGTCACCGGCCGGGTATTCAATCTCGGAGGGGGCGTTCAGAACGCGGTCAGCCTACGTCTTGTGCTCCAGGAGATCCGTCGCATTACCGGGGCGGAGCCCCTCATCGGTTGGGGCGACTGGCGTGCGGGCGATCAGTACTATTTCGTAGCGGATACGACGCGCCTGCAGCGTGAGCTTGGCTGGACTGCCAAGATCGGCTGGCGCGAGGGCTTGAGAGATCTTGCCGACTGGCTGCGCAGGGAGCGCGGACTGGGGCGGCCGCAACGAGAGGAAAGGCTGACTGCATGAACATGCTCCGCGTGCCGGCGCAGGAAGGCGCCCCGCTCGACCATCGCTGCGTTCTCATGACCGTCGATGCGGTGGGCGGGGTTTGGCGCTATGCCATGGAACTTGCCCGAGGGCTGCTGAACCATAACATCGCTGTGGTGTTTGCCGGGCTCGGTCCCCGACCGACAAGGCACCAGATCGACGAGGCGCAGCGACTGGGCAAGCTCGTCTGGCTGGACGAGCCGCTCGACTGGATCGCTCCGGATGAAGTCTCGGTGAAGGACCTCCCCGCGAAACTCGTGCGTCTGGCGCGGGAGGAGGGAGCAGACATCCTGCATCTGAATCTACCCTCCCAAGCCGCCGCCATCGAGACCGATCTGCCAGTGGTGGTGGTGTCGCACTCCTGCGTGGTCACCTGGTGGCACACGATGCGCGGCGGAACAATGCCGCAGGAATGGGAGTGGATGAAGCGGCAGAACGCGCAGGGGATGGCGCGGGCGGATGTGGTCGTGTCGCCGAGCGGCAGCCATGCCCAGGCGATCGGCGAATGCTATGGCGAGCAGCCTACCTTGAGGGTTGTGCATAATTCGATCAGCGCCTTTCTCCATGGTGCGGACAAGGAGCCGCTCGTCTTTGCCGCCGGGCGCTGGTGGGATGAGGGAAAGAACGGCCGCATTCTCGACGAAGCAGCCGCTCAGACCTTGTGGCCGGTGATCACTGCCGGCTCTACAAAGGGCCCGAACGGGCAGGAAATGACATTCTCCCATGCCCGCCATATGGGGGAAGTTCCGCATAGCCAGGTGCTGGCCGAGGTCAAACGAGCGGGTATTGTCGTATCGCCGTCGCTCTACGAGCCGTTCGGGCTTGCAGCACTGGAGGGTGCACGTGCCGGAGCGGCACTCGTGCTTTCGGATATTCCGACGTACCGGGAACTTTGGAGCGATGCGGCCATCTTCTTCGAGCCGCGAGACGCGAAAGCTCTTGCGCATGCGGTGAACCGGCTGGCTTCGGATTCGGGGCTTCGAAACGAATTCGCAGCCAGGGCGCTCGCGCGCTCGCGCCGCTTCACGCCGGATATCCAGGCGGGGCGGATGGCCGAGCTTTACCGTCAGCTGGTCGATCAACCGATGGCCGCGTGATGAAATTTCTCTTCTATACGCATTCGCTGGTCTCCGATTGGAACCACGGCAACGCCCATTTCCTGCGGGGTGTGATGCGCGAGCTCGTGGCGCGGGGGCATACGGCCCTGGCGCTGGAGCCTGAAGACGGCTGGAGTCGAGCCAATCTGCTGCGCGATCAAGGAGATGGGGCCATCGAGCGCTTCGGCCGGGATTTCCCGGAACTGGTTTCGCTCACCTATGACAGCAGCTTCGACCATGAAAAACTGCTGGACGATGCCGATGTGGTGATCGTGCATGAGTGGACCGATCCGGCGCTGGTCGCGCGGATCGGGCGCGCACGGGCGCAAGGGGGCACCTTCGCGCTCGTCTTCCACGACACCCATCACCGCGCCGTGTCCGCGCAACCGCAGATCGCCGAGCTTCAGCTCAAGGATTATGACCTTATCCTCGCATTCGGGGAGACGCTGCGGGAACGGTATCTGGCGGTAGGCTGGGGGCGCAATGTCATCACTTGGCACGAAGCGGCCGATACGCGGCTTTTCCATCCGATCGCGGAGCAGGAAAAGGATGGCGATCTCGTGTGGATCGGGAATTGGGGGGATGACGAGCGGACGGCGGAGATCAGCGAGTTCCTGATCAGGCCGGCCGCCGAACTCGGATTGAAGGGCACCGTGCGTGGAGTGCGCTACCCGCCCGAGGCGCTGCACGCATTGGCGCAAGCCGGACTCTCGTTTGAGGGGTGGATCGCCAATCGCGATGTGCCAAGCGCGTTTGCACGCCATCGCGTCACGATGCACATCCCGCGCCGGCCTTATGTGGAGGCTTTGCCGGGCATTCCCACCATTCGCGTGTTCGAGGCGCTTGCCTGCGGCATTCCCCTGATCTCGGCACCATGGAACGATGCCGAAGGCCTGTTCCGGCCGGGCACTGATTTCCTGTTCGTGAATAACGGGGAGGAAATGGCGGCCGAGCTCCGCCGCATCCTTTCGGACCCCGAGCTCGCCGCCAGCCTTTCGGCTGCAGGACTTGAGACCATCCGCGACAGGCATACCTGTGCACATCGCGTGGACGAGCTTTTCCGGGCTCTTATGCGTCACGGCACATCAAGGGTTCAGAAGCTTTTGGCACCCATGGAGGCTGCGGAATAATGAAGATCGCTTTTTATGGATCGAGTCTCGTCTCGTCATACTGGAACGGAGCGGCCACTTACTATCGAGGGCTCATCCGTCACCTGGCTCAACTCGGCTACGAGGTGACCTTTTACGAGCCCAATGTCTACGAACGCCAGCAGCACAGGGACATAGCGCCGCCGGAATGGTGCCGCGTGGTCGTCTATGACGGCACGCATGAGGCGTTGAAGCAGGTTACTGCAAAAGCGCGCGAGGCCGATGTGGTCGTCAAAGCGAGCGGTGTCGGATACGAAGACGACATGCTCATGGATCATGTGCTGGCGGCTGCCAGGCCGGACGCGCTCAAGATTTATTGGGACGTGGATGCGCCGGCGACGCTCGCCGAACTCAGGAGCAATCCCGACCATCCGCTGCAAAGCCAGCTCCGCGACGTGGATCTTGTGCTCACTTATGGTGGCGGAGAGCCGGTCGTCTATGGCTATCGCGCTTTCGGCGCGCGCGAATGCATACCGATCTATAACGCGCTCGATCCTGAAACGCATCATCCTGTGCCGCCGGAAGGCCGCTTCACATGCGATCTTGCTTTCCTTGGGAACCGGCTCCCGGACCGGGAGGCGCGGGTCGACGAATTCTTCTTCAAAGCCGCCGCGCAGTCGCCGAAGCAGACGTTCCTCCTCGGCGGTTCAGGCTGGGGTGACAAGCCGATGAGCTCGAATGTCCGCTATATCGGGCATGTTTCGACCCGGGACCACAACGCGTTCAACGTCACGCCGAAGGCGGTGCTCAATATCAGCCGGGCGAGCATGGCGGAAAACGGGTTCTCACCGGCAACGCGCGTTTTCGAGGCGGCAGGCGCGGGTGCCTGCCTCATTACGGATGCATGGGTCGGGATCGACTTCTTCCTGAAGGAAGGGGAGGAAGTCCTGGTTGCCCGCGATGGCCAGGAGGTGGCGGAAATCCTTGCTGGCCTCGATTCGGAGTGGGCGAAGACCATCGGCGAGCGGGCGAGGGCCCGGATCTTGCGCGACCACACCTATGCGCATAGAGCCGCCGAAGTGGACCGCATCATCACCAATTTCTTCCGTTCTCGGCGTGTGGAGGCGGCAGAATGAGCCGGCCGCTCTCGATTGTCATCCTGGGTTTGACGCTTTCTTCTTCCTGGGGGAATGGACACGCGACGACCTTTCGCGCGTTGCTTCGCGGCCTCCATGCGGAAGGCCACAAGGTGCTGTTCCTGGAGCGCGATACGCCTTGGTATGCGGATAGCCGGGATTTGACTGACCCGGATTTCTGCCGGCTCGCCTATTACAACGAACTCTCGGATCTCGACCGTTTCACCCCCGCTATCCGCAACGCCGACGCCGTCATCATCGGATCATATGTTCCGGAGGGCGTCGCAGTCATCGATCGTGTGGCCGAGATGAGGCCACGCCTTCTTTGCTTCTACGACATTGACACTCCCGTGACGCTCGCGGCACTGAAAAGCGGCAAGGAGGAGTATCTTGCCCGCAAGCAGGTATCGCGCTTCGACATCTACTTCTCCTTTTCCGGCGGCAAGGTGCTGGACCGGCTGGAAAGAGAGTTCGGCGCCCGGCGGGCCGAGGCGCTTTACTGCTCGGTGGATGCGGATGCCTATGCGCCGACGGGCGAGAACGTCCGCTGGGATCTCGGCTATCTCGGGACCTATAGCCCGGACCGCCAGCCCACGCTCGAACGATTGCTGATCGGGCCGGCGCGGCGGCTGCCGGAGAAACGCTTCGTGGTAGCCGGAGCGCAATATCCCGCCGAGATCGAATGGCCTGCTAATGTGGAGCTTATCCCGCATCTGCCCCCGGAGGCACATGCTTCCTTCTACAGCCGTCAGCGTTTCACCCTGAATGTCACGCGCGCCGATATGGTGGCCGCGGGCTGGTCTCCCAGCGTGCGGCTGTTCGAGGCGGGAGCATGCGCAACGCCTATCATCAGCGATCGGTGGCAGGGCCTTGAGGAGATATTCCCCGACCGGGAGTCCATCCTGATCTCGGATGATAGCGATGAGGTGGTGAGGCTCCTCACCAAATTGTCCGACCACGACCGGCAGGGCATAGGGCTGGCGGCCAGGCAACGCGTCCTGAGCTGCCATACCGGAAAGGTGAGGGCAAGACAGCTTGCCGGCGTCCTTCGAGAGGCAGGCAGCGCCGTGCTCGCGAAGGCGGTCTAACAGGACCTTTTTAGCAGAGGGAACCCGGATGGACGTTCTGAACACCAAAGGGAGAGGAAAGCGCGTGCTCGTCGCGGGCGGTGCCGGCTTTGTCGGTTCCCATCTCTGCGATGCCCTGCTGGCGGAGGGATGTTCGGTCGTCTGCGTCGACAGTTTCCTCACGGGCGCTCACGCCAACATCGCCCCGCTGGAGAACCATCTCGGCTTTCAACTCATCCGGCATGATATCTGCGAGCCGCTTCAACTAAAGGGACCGCTCGACGAGATCTACAACCTGGCCTGCGCGGCCTCGCCACCACGCTATCAGGCGGATCCGGTCCATACGATGATGACGAGCGTTGTCGGCACGCGGAACCTTCTTTCGCTCGCGGAGCGCCATGGTGCGCGCTTTCTGCTTGCTTCCACGAGCGAGGTATATGGTGATCCGGAAGTGCATCCGCAGCCGGAACACTACCGAGGCAACGTCAATTGCACCGGACCTCGTGCCTGCTACGATGAGGGAAAGCGCGCAGCGGAAGCCTTGTGCTTCGACCTTCTTCGGCTTAACAGGATGGATACGCGCGTGGCGCGGATCTTCAACACCTATGGACCGCGTATGCAGGCCGACGACGGCCGCATCATTTCCAATTTCATCAACCAAGCCCTGCGCGGCGAGCCTCTGACGGTCTACGGCACCGGTGAGCAGACGCGCTCCTTCTGCTACGTGTCGGACCTCGTGACAGGCCTTATCGCCCTTATGCGGCTGGATCCGAACCCTAAGACGCCGGTCAACCTCGGCAATCCCGGAGAGTTCACCATCAATGAACTCGCGGCGATCGTGCAAGAGATGATTCCGGAGGCGAAGGGTAAGATCCACCGTCCGTTGCCCCAGGACGACCCACAACGCCGCCGTCCCGACATCACCCGCGCAAAGGCGCTCCTTGGCTGGGAGCCGAAGATCGCGCTCCGCGAAGGACTTGAGGACACGATATCCTGGTTCCGGCTTGGCTACGAGGCGGAACAGCGCATTACGGCTGCTTGACCCAGTCCTGGCTCGGCTCTTTGGCGTGCGAGGCTTTCGCTGCGTCCCGACGGCGCTTTTCCACCAGTGCTTGCTGAAGCTTCTGCGCCAGCGCGAGCAGTCTCTCGGGGACCGGCTCGTTCTCGATCTCTTGCAGAAGAAGAGAGAGATCTGGCGGCAATCCATGCGCCGCCTCGGCATGGCCCTCGGGTGCTTCTTTTTTACGATCCATGGCAACCCCGCAACTCTTTTGCGAAAGGTTTGTCGTCATATCCCCCGTTTGGCAATCGCAATCCCCTCGATTCCGATGATTTTCTCAACGAAGCCTGCGTTTTTTGGATTGCTGGTGCCGAAGAGGAACAATCCCGCATCGCCGCTCATTAGGCCCTCGCGCCTCTGTTGGGCGGGCAAGGGACCTCATGTTGGATATTCTGGAACGTGCTAAATCCGCGCCTCGCGATGCCGTCGAGGATGCTCTGCGCGCTGAGCTGACCTATGTCAACGATAGTGAGCCGGGCATTGTGCGCCGACGGGCCGGCAAGGGCTTTTTCTATCTTGCACCAAACGGCGCCCGTGTCGAAGAGGCCGAGACGCTTGCGCGTATCCGCAAGCTCGCGATCCCTCCGGCCTGGACGGATGTATGGATCTGTGTGCGGGCCGACGGCCACATCCAGGCAACGGGGCGGGATCAGCGCGGACGCAAGCAATACCGCTATCACGAGGCTTGGTTTGCCTGCCGGGACGAGGTGAAGTTCTCCAGTCTCGTCGCGTTTGCGGAAGCGCTTCCAAAGCTTCGGGCACAGGTGGATACGGATCTCGCCAGGCGCGGCGTTCCGCTCGAGCGGGCGGTAGCCTCCATCGTCTGGTTGCTGGACCACACGATGATCCGCATCGGGAACGAGACCTATACAAAGGAAAACAAGAGCTTCGGCCTGACCACGCTGCGAACGAAGCATGTAGAGGTACAGGGCTCGCGCCTGCGTTTCTCCTTCATAGGAAAGTCAGGCCAGGAATGGAAACTTGGCCTGTCGGATCGCAGGATCGCGCGTGTCGTGCGCACGATACAGGAACTGCCGGGCCAGCAACTGTTCCAATATATCGACGAGGATGGAAGCCGGCGTCCGGTAAGCTCGCAAGACGTGAATGCGTATATTCGTGCTTATGCCGGCGATGCTTTCACCTCAAAGCATTTTCGCACCTGGGGCGCGACACGAGCAGCGGCGATCCTGCTTGCGGTCGAGCCTCCGGAGACGAGCAAGCGGGGAAGAAACCGGCAGCTCAATGCCATCGTGGATCGCGTGGCGCGACGCCTGAACAACACCCGGGCGGTTTGCAGGCGCTGCTATATCCACCCGATCGTCATCAAGGCTTGGGAGGAGGGGCGCCTTGCCGGCGAGATGCTGGAAATAGGCCGGCGCCACCGCAAGCCGCTGAAGGGCTTGAGCGAAGAGGAATCGCTGGTGCTCCGCTGGCTGCGCCAAGGCGAACGGAGCTGATCTCTGCCGGAACCAACCGCGAGCGATGGCGTTGCCAAGACATGACCACGCACAAGGCCAAGAAATTCCTTCGAAGCCTTCTGGCGGAGTTGCTGCCAGGTTGGATAACGCAAAAGCGACTGGAAGATCCGCCCGGTAGCCAAGCCGGTAACGACGGTGCCGCATTTGGAGCGGAACTCCCGGATCCCGGAGAGGATCGGTCGTCGGTGCCGCGCAAGATCTAAAATCACTGGGAGTGCCTTATGGGAGATTACTTGTGGTTCTTCACGGTCGGAATAGCCCCTTTCCTCGTAGCGGCCGTCATGATCTACGCGTTGTTGCGCCGTAGGCGCCTCAGCCCGGAGGAAAAGATTGCTCGTGACGAGAAGACCCGGGAGCTTTACCAGGACCGTGACAAGGGTCGCTCGCTCTAGAGGCCGGCTGACAGGCGGAGCCGCTGCGGCGGCTCATCATTCTCATCCGGATTCGGCCAAGGCTCCTCGTCGGGAAGCCGCTCAGGATCGGGCTCGCGTACGGGCTGCGGATCGGGAAACGGCTCTGGCGGTAGAGGCGGAGTAGGCTCGGGGATCGGGCGTGGGTTGCTCATGGTCCCTCTTCAAGTGGCTATGAGGGCGAGAGCACCGATCACAACGAGAGCAATTCCTACGATGAGAAGTGCGTAAAGTGCGAGCGATCCGGGCTCGCGCCGGTGCGGCGCTTCGTGCAGCGTCCGGTTCTCGTTTTCCTGTTGCCGCTGCTCGGCGGTTGGGGGTGTGCCGCCAGCTTCGTCATCGGCGCCCAGAGGAGCGGCAGCGGGATCCGGATATCTGACTTTTTCACCCGTGCGGCCCCGATCTATATCGGCGCGCAGGCGCTCGGTCGTAGGGGGATCGGCTCGCTGCTTGTTGGGCACGCTCATGGCAGTCTCCATCACGGAACGTGGGGTTCGTGGATGATGTCCTCCTGCGGAACTGCCTCGACCCTCACCTTGGATCGATCGAAGGCGGCATGCTGCCGGATCGCATTCAATTCGGGTCCAGGCTGCTCGATAGCCCACATCACGTCGTCGGCGGATTCGCCGACCGCGCCGACGTTCCAGTAACGCGCGCGGCCTTTTCCCGGCACCTCGCGTTGGGTCGCGGACTCAGTGAGAAAGTCGAAATAGATATCCCGGAAGGGGATATAAAAGACCGGCTCCGCCCCAGCTTCCGCGAGGACCAGCGCCTCCTTGGTCGAGGCAATCATCGCGTCGGAGAACATCACGTTTACGGTGCCGCGGAAGGGTTCGATCTTGAGGTTCGGGTTCTCGTTCACGGTCGCTTTCTCCTTCTGTCCTTTTCCCTAACGTCCGCTCTACCCTCAGGTTCCGGTCTCCAGCGATTGGGAACAACGGTCGCTGGCCGGCCGTTTGGATCTGGCGAGGGCCGCTCCAGGGGCGGCCGGACAGACAAGAGGTGCCTATGCAAGTCCCGCTACAGATTGCGTTTCACAAGGCCGAGAAGTCGGATTGGGCGGAACAGGAAATCCGCGCAAGGGTGGACAAGCTGCAGACCTATCACGATCGCATCATCGGCTGCCGGGTGACGGTGGACCAACGCGCGCGAAACGTGGAGGGAACCTTGCCTCCGGTGGTGCGCATCGAAATCAGCCTGCCGGGCATTGCGCCGGTCGTCGTTGCCTACGAGCCTGATCGACTCCAGCAGAAGTACCAGACACCGGATCTCGGGAATGCCATCAACGACGCCTTCAGCCTGGCCGAGCGGCGGTTGGCGCAAATAAAGGAGGAGCGCGACGGCCGGAACAAGGACGCACACCATGACAGTCAGCGGCAATTTCTCGGCCAGGTGGCGCAGCTCTATCCTGATGAGGACCATGGATTCCTGCTAACCAATGAGGGAAGCAGTCTCTATTTCCACCGCAACGCAATGTTGCAGGGCGATTTCGACAAGCTGCGCGTCGGCGACGAAGTGCGTTATGTCGAGGAGGTTGGCGATACCGGCCCATTGGCGACGAAAGTGAGAGTGGTCCAGCCGGACCGCAGTTGACGCGGAAACCAGGCGATGGAGCTTCACCCCCCAGGGGCGGCGGTGTCCTCCCGCCCCTGTTTCTTGCAAGCCTTGGCCGGTGCCTCAATCTGAAAAGCTCGTGAGGTCAGGGGAACCGCTTGCGGCGCCGGGAATTGTTCGGAGACGACCCACGGGATGACTGAGATGATCACTGAACCGGAACGGTTCCTCCTCTCCGCAGCTCCGCTTGAAGCAAGGGCTGAACCTATCCTGGATGCGGAGGCTGAGAGCTTCTACACCGAAGCCATTGGAGAAATGCGAGAAGCGGGCATTCCCTTCATGGTGGCAGGCACCTTCGCCGTGGCCGCTTATACGGGGATTTCGCGTCTTACGAAGGATTTCGATATCTTCTGCAAGGCAGGAGATTGGCCGCGACTACTCTCCCACTTCAAGAGCCGCAACTACGACGTTTTCATCGAGGACGAGCGCTGGATCGGCAAGGTCACACGAGGGCCGGTCTTTTTCGACGTGATCTTCGCTTCTTCGAACGGCACGACACCTGTTTCGGACCTATGGTTCGAGCACTCCTGCGAAACAAGCCTGCTGGGACATTCCGTGCGGCTGGTGGGACCGACCGAGTTGATCTGGTCGAAGTTCTTCATCCAGAACCGCAACCGCTATGACGGCGCCGACGTGGCCCATCTCATCCTGCGTGCCCACGAGCGGATAGACTGGAAGCGGCTCCTGCAGCACATGGAGGTACATTGGGAGGTGCTCCTCATCCATCTGCTCAATTTCCGCTTCATCTATCCCAGCGAGCGCGAACGCGTGCCTGCCTGGCTGATGGACGAGCTTCTCGACCGCTTGGCGCACCAGCGGCAGCTTCCTCCACCACAGGCAAGAATCTGCCGCGGCCGCATGTTCTCCAGCCTGGATTACGAAATCGATGTGCGTGAATGGGGTTTCGCCGATAATGAGGAGATGGTGAGCGGTAGAAATGAGTGAAACAAATTCACACGTGCGTATCGCCGCGATCGGTGATCTCCACGTGAAGGAAGATGCGACCGTTTCCTATCGGCAGATGTTCAACGAGATCGCGCGGGACGCAGACATCCTCGTCCTGGCGGGCGATCTGACGGATCTTGGCAAGCCGCATGAGGCGGAACTCCTAGCTGAAGATCTGCGCGGCTGCGGTGTGCCTGTCGTTGGGGTGCTCGGCAACCATGATTATGAATGCGACGCGGTCGACGAGATTGCGCGGATATTGCGTGAAGCCGGCGTCCATCTTCTCGATGGACAGACCGTGGAGCTCAAAGGGGTGGGATTTGCTGGCGTGAAGGGTTTCGCCGGCGGTTTCGGCAAGCGCATGCTCGCTTCTTTTGGAGAGCCCGCCATCAAGGCGATGGTTGGGGAATCGATTAAGGAAGCCATGAAACTGGAGAATGCATTGCGGCAGGTGAGGGCGGACAAGTCCCTCGCTGTGCTCCACTACGCGCCGATCCTGAAAACGGTGGAAGGCGAACCCCCCGAAATCTACCCCTTCCTGGGTTCCGCCCGACTGGGCGAAACGATCGACCGCTTCCAGGTGGGGGCGGTTGTGCACGGCCATGCGCACCACGGGACTTATGAAGGGCGAACGACGAGCGGCGTGCCGGTTTACAACGTGGCAAGGCATATCGAGAAGCCAAACGGGAAGCCCTATGCGGTCATAGAGTTGTGATCGCGGTGGATCGCCCGGGGGGATAAATTTGAAGCAGATGTTCCTGGGTATATCGCGGACGGGATTCAGCCTGCGCCGGGAAGCCATTGAGAATCCAAGACGTTGAAGGACCACTAGCCCGGCTAGGGGGCAAACTTTCCTTTCCATTTTCACGCAGGATAGGAGATTTATCCCCGCGTTTCGCCTTCATTGCAGAATGCCTCACAGACACGGCCGGCATGGAGGCGCAGCTATGAGCGAAGAGACCGAAAATCTGAAACTCCCCTACATCATGCCCTCCCAGGCGCAGAAACATGTAACGCATAATGAGGCCATAAGAGCGCTGGACGCGCTGGTGCAAATCGGGGTTCGGCAGCGCGGTCTGGAGCAGCCGCCGGCCACGCCCAAGGAGGGCGAACGATACATCGTGGGAGAAGCGCCAACGGAAGCTTGGGCCGGCCAGGCGGGACGTATCGCGGCATTTCAGGATGGGGCCTGGGCGTTCTACGCACCGCGCGCCGGCTGGCTGGCTTACGTGTCCTCCGAAGACCGGCTCGTGGTGCATGATGGGACGCGCTGGCAGGAGATGCACAACGGCTTTGCGGCCGAAGATCTTCAAAACCTGCAGGGCCTTGGCATCAACGCCGCTGCAGATCCGGCCAACCGGTTGTCGGTCGCTTCTTCGGCTTCGCTGTTCACCCATGAGGGCGCTGGCCACCAGGTGAAGGTGAACAAGAACGCGCCCTCCGATACCGCAAGTCTCCTTTTTCAGACCGGCTGGTCCGGACGTGCCGAGATGGGGCTTGCCGGGAATGACGATTTCTCGATCAAGGTCAGCGCTAACGGGACCATCTGGACCACGGGGCTTAGCCTGAACCGGACGAACGGGGCAATGGACGCGCCCGCCGGCCTTTCCGTGGCCGGCAAATCCGTGTGGCATGCCGGTAATTTTTCACCCGCATCCAAGCAGGATTCTTTCGCCACCACGCGCATCGTGGAAATGTACGAAGCCGGCGCAAACGGCACTGCGCCCACCTATATCGACCTTCATACCGAGCCCGGTACCGATTACGATGCGCGGATCATCCGCTGGAACAGCAGCCACGCCAGCAAGCCCGGCTGGTTCGAAATCGCCAATGCCAGTTCGGGAACCCTGTCGCTGACGCCCGCCGGACCGCTCTGGAACAGCATCGCGATTGCTTATAACGGCACCTCCCCACAGTTCGGAAATCAGGTGCGCCTTTCCGGAACCTCACCAACTCTCCTGCTGGCCGAGACCGATACGAACATCTCAGGCCGAGTGCTCGTGGATTCGGGCTGCCTCTACATCCAGGCGACTGCACAATCGGGCAATGCCGGAGCGGTTCGCGTTTCGGGATGGTCGAACACGGATGTGGGAGCATTCCAAGTGCATTATGACGGCGCCTTTCGAGACGTCCATCATTCCGGCGCTCCCGCCGTTCTTCGCAGCTACAGCGTGGCAAGCCTGCCAAGTGCGAGCGCTGCCGGCGCGGGTGCTATGGTCTTCGTGACGGATGCATCCGGCGGCGCTGCTCCGGCGTTCTCGGATGGCACGAACTGGCGGAAGGTGACGAACGGAACGCTCATCTGAGTATCTACGCGCAGGGCTAACTCAGGGAGCCACCTGCCAAGCGTCCGTTTAAGCTGAAAGCCGCTTATCGGCCGTTTCTGGCCTCATCCTTTATTGAGGCCAGAACAGCAGCCGACGCATCACCGCACCGGGTCCGCGGCGGCAAGCTCTTCCAGGGTTTCCACGACTGACTCGCGCCAATGCGGCGCTCGATAGCCAAATGCCGTAGCAAAGCGCTCGCAGGAGAGACGGGAATTGCGTGGGCGGACAGCTTTCGTGGGGTAATCCGCCGTGGTGATCGGCACTACGCGCGCCGAAGGGCCGCCGCGGGCTGCGTTTTCGGAAAAGATATGTGCGGCGAACTCGTGCCAGCCGGCCTCACCGGAGCCCGCCAGATGGTAGGTGGCGCTCCAGCCTTCGGGCCCCCTGCGGCGGCGAGCGTCGATGGCTGTCAGTATGCCGTCCGCAATGTCGCGGGCTGCGGTGGGATTGCCAATCTGATCGGAAACGATGCGCAGCTCTTCGCGCGTTTCCGCAAGCTTCAGCATCGTCTTCAGGAAATTCCTTCCATGGGCGCTGTAGACCCATGCGGTGCGCAGGATCAGATGATCCGCATTTTCGCGACGGACCGCCTCCTCCCCGGCAAGCTTGCTCTTTCCATAGGCCGAGAGCGGATTGACCGTATCGTTCTCCTCGTATGGGCGGTCAAGCGCACCGTCGAAGACATAGTCAGTCGAAATCTGGATGAGCGGAATGCCACGCTCCGCGGTCAGCCGCGCAAGGAGGCGGGGTGCCTCGGCGTTTACGGCATGCGCCGTTTCCGGCTCGTCCTCCGCCTGATCCACAGCCGTATAGGCAGCAGCATTGACGACCAGATCTGGCGCGTAGCGAGCAAGCGCGGGCTCGAAGGTGCGCAGGTCGGCAAGGTCGAGCTCGGGCCGCCCGACGGCTATCAAGGTCAGGCCGGGATGCGCGCTTGCGCGTGCAAGCAGAGAGCGTACCACCTGGCCGTCCTTGCCTGTGACAAGTATCTTCATGCAGCGCCTAGTCTCTCGCCGGCATAGGTGCCTTCGCGGATCGGCCGCCACCACCAGGGATTGGCAAGGTACCAGTCGACCGTCCGTTCCAGCCCCTTCTCAAAGCTCACCGAGGGCTCCCAGCCGAGCTCGCGGCCGATCTTGCCGGCATCGATGGCGTAACGCCGGTCATGGCCCGGCCGATCGCGCACGAAGGCGATGAGATCGTGGTGCGATTTGCCGCCGCGGCGCGGGCGCCGTGCATCCAGCGCGTTGCAAATGGCCTCAACCACGGCGAGATTCGTGCGCTCGGCATTGCCGCCGATCGCATAGCTCTCGCCTACGCGCCCACGCCGGAAGACAAGCTCCAGCGCGTGGGCGTGATCTTCCACAAACAGCCAGTCGCGCACATTTTCGCCGCTTCCATAAACCGGCAGCGGCTTTTCTTCGAGCCCGTTCAGGATCGTGAGCGGGATGAGCTTTTCGGGAAAATGGAAGGGGCCGTAATTGTTGGAGCAATTGGAAAGCACCACCGGCAGACCATAAGTGGCGTGCCAGGCGCGCACGAGATGGTCCGATGCCGCCTTCGACGCCGAATAGGGGGAGGAGGGGGCGTAGGCCGTGGTCTCATCGAATTTCTGCGAGGGGTCGAAAGGCAGATCGCCAAACACCTCGTCGGTTGAAATATGATGGAAGCGGAAGCGCTCCTTGCGGTCGGCATTCAACGAACGCCAATATTCCAGCGCTGCTTCGAGAAGGCGGAAGGTGCCGACGATATTGGTCTCGATGAAGGCGGCAGGCCCGTCGATGGAGCGGTCCACATGGCTTTCGGCCGCCAGATGCATGATGCCATCGATGGAGAAGCGGGCGAAGATCTCGCGCATTGCTCGCCCATCGCAGATATCCGCGCGTATGAAGTGATAATTCGAGCGGTTTTCTATCTCCCGCAGCGAGGCGCGGTTGCCGGCATAGGTAAGCTTGTCGACATTGATGACGACATTGGCCGGATCGGAGGCCAGCCGGCGGCACACGGCCGATCCGATGAAGCCCGCGCCGCCTGTGACGAGAATCCTCATGTCGATGTCTCCTCATAGCGAAAGCCTGTTTCCACCTCGGCAAGAAGGGGAGCAGCACGATCCTTCGGTGAAAGAAGCGGTGTGAAACCTTCAGGCCAGGCGATGCCGATTGCCGGGTCGTTGAAGCGGATCGCCCGGTCGTGCTCGCGCGAATAAAGCGCGGTCACCTTGTAGACGACCTCGGTTTCGGGCTCGAGGGTCATGAAGCCGTGGGCAAAGCCCTTCGGCACCAGGAGTTGGTTCCATTCGCGCGCGGACAGCTCCACTCCCACCCAACGACCGAAGGTGGGCGAGCCCACGCGAATATCCACGGCCACATCGAAGATTGCTCCCCGCACGACGCGCACGAGCTTGTCCTGCGCGAAGGGGGGCGTCTGGAAATGAAGGCCTCGGACGGTACCGGCCGGTACCGAGAGAGAGTGGTTGTCCTGCACGAAGTCGAGTGTGATTCCGGCCGCTGCAAACGCGGCTGCGTTGTAGGTCTCGGAGAAAAAGCCGCGCTCATCAGCGAATTTGGCCGGTACGATCTCCAGGACGCCATCGAGCTCGAGTTCGCGGACCTCAGGCATTCTCCAGCTCCTCGGCGCAGCGGATCACATAGGAAGCATAGGCGTCGTTCTTCATCGCGCGGGCCCGGGCGATGGCCATATCCGGTGTCAGCCAGCCCATGTGCAAGGCGATTTCCTCGGGGCAGGCGATCTTTATGCCTTGGCGGTGCTCCATCGTCCGCACGAAAGAGGCGGCTTCGTGCAGGCTGTCCGGCGTACCGGTATCAAGCCAGGCATAGCCGCGGCCCAGCCGTTCTACCGTGAGATCGCCGCGTTCCAGATATACCCGGTTTACGTCGGTAATCTCCAGCTCACCGCGCGCGGAAGGCTTTACGTTCGCTGCGATATCGAGCACGTCATTGTCGTAGAAATAGAGGCCGGTGACGGCCCAGTCCGACTTGGGCTCGCGGGGCTTTTCCTCTATGTCGATCGCCAGCATCGTCTTAGGATCGAAGGTGACCACCCCATAGCGCTGCGGATCGGCGACGCGATAGGCAAAAATGCTTGCGCCGCTCGTCCGCGCGGCGGCGGCACGGCATATGTCGCCCAGCCCGCCGCCATAAAAGACATTATCGCCCAAGATCAAAGCACAGGGACTCGAGCCGACGAAGGATCTGCCTATGATGAAGGCTTCCGCCAGCCCGTTGGGATTTGGTTGTTCGGCGTAGCTGAACTCCAGGCCGAAAGAGCTTCCATCCCCGAGCAGCATCTGGAAGCCAGGCAGGTCGCGAGGGTGGAAATCACGAGAATTTCCCGTATACCCGCCAACATCAACACACTTAGCGGATAATAGATCATCGGTTTGTCATAGAGCGGTAGCATCTGCTTCGATACTGCCGCCGTTATGGGATGCAACCGCGTACCGCTTCCGCCTGCAAGTATGATACCCTTCATTCCCCCCGCGCCCAATATGCCTAGGTCATGGCCCGCTTTCGCCTGGGCCATGCGTCAACGTGACCAAATATGCTTCCCCCGCAACTTTGCAGCGCAGGTTCACATCTACAATTTTGTGGCGAATTCTCGCCCCCGATTTGGACCATCTAGTCAGTAATTTCCTGTGTGTAAAGATTGGAAAGTAATCCGAAGCATTTCTGCGTGCTTTCATGACTTGGGGTCTTTTCTCGCCGGGCTGAAATTGTGGACTACTAAATTGTTCTGGAGCCTAGATCCGCAACCTTCGGGCGGTGGTGATTCCCTATCATGATAGGATTGCCGATCACGTTTAGGTGGAGGCGCGCTGCCCAGCGCTCGCCTGCGCCTCCTTGCCTACTGCCAAGCAGTCCCCACATCGCGCAGCCTAGACGACCCTTGCCGGGTATAAAAGAAGCCTATAACTCCGCCATTATTTGCCCTTAGCGGCGCCCGGCTGCTTGCAAGCGTATACATTACTATTGCAGGTTGCAATGAGTGCGGCGGAACTGATCGGCGATCCAAAAATCAATAAATCCAGGATGGGTATGCCGATACCTATCCTCATGTATCACCAGATAGATGTGCTTCCGCCGCGCCCCGCGGCATATCGCTATCTGACGGTATCGCCAAAGAGCTTTGCTCGCCAGATGACCTGGCTAAAGCGGCTTGGCTTCCAAGGCTTATCCATTCGCGACCTGATGCCTTACCTCTTCGGAAGCAAGGCCGGGCGTGTCGTGGGGATTACTTTCGACGACGGCTACAGGAATGTTTACGAGCATGCGCTGCCGGTTCTTCAGTCGATCGGCTTCACTGCCACCAACTATTTCGTAAGCGGGCAGGTCGGCGGCTACAACGCCTGGGACGAGCATATCGGAATTCCCTGCTCCTCATGCATGACCAAGACGGAAATGAGAGAGTGGGCCTCGCTCGGCCACGAGATCGGGGCGCATACGGTAGACCATCTGTGGTTGGCCCAAGTGGATCCGCCGATTGCCCGACGACAGATAAACGAAAGCCGGGACAGTCTTGAGGACATGCTGGGGCAGGCCGTCACGTCCTTCAGTTATCCTTATGGCGACCTCTCGCCCGTGGTCCGGGACCTGGTTTCGGAAGCCGGGTTCTCCACCGCGGTGACGACCAGGCGTGGGCGCGTCCGCGCCCACGCCGACCGGCTTCTCCTTCCAAGGCGGATCATACGCGCCAGCGATAGTTCGCTCGGCCTTCTGCGGAAATGCGTGACAGGATGACAACCCGAATTTCTTTGAAGAGCAAGGGATATGGGAGGCGGAGCATTTGTCTGGCGACGGTGACGAGAAATCGTCCGGTAATGCTTCGTAATCTTCTTTTATCTTACGCAAATCTGCGCGTGCCCGCGGGAGTGACACTGCACTTCGTCATCGTTGAAAACAACCATCGGGCGTCTTTGACCGACATCGTCCGGGCCTTCCAGAGGCAGGTCCCGCGCTGGAATATCCAATATGTCGTTGAACCGGTCCTGGGCATCGCTTCTGCCCGCAATCGCGCCTTGCAGTGCGCGCTGGACGGAGGCCATGACCTGATGACATTTGCCGATGATGATGAAGTCGTCGATGAAAACTGGCTTACCTATCTGCTTGCAGAGCGGGATCGCCTTGATCTGGATATCGTCGGTTCGCCGGTTCGGCTCGCGCCTTATCACGGTAGGCTGACCTTTCTGCAGCGTGCGATCTGGTCGGGTGCCAACCGGATCAGAACGAATGCGGAAATGCGCTGCCTGAAAATATGGGACGAAGGCCAGGCGGACCAGATCAAGATCGCGACCGGAAGCTGGATGGGCAATCTTGATTTTTTCCGCCGGACGGGGCTGCGCTTCGATTCAACTCTAGGCCTCTCAGGAGGGGAAGATTGGCGGCTCTGGGCCGAAGCGAAAGCTCTGGGGGCGAGGACCGGCTGGACACCCTATGCCATCGTGTACGAGATTGTACCTGCCGCCAGGTTGAGCTTGCGTTATTATTACAGGCGCACAAAGGATCACAACACCACGAGAGTCCAGGAGCAGCTTCGAAGGCACCCGCTGCGAACGCTGATTCGCTTTCCCGGATCGCTCTTGGGTCGTTTGTTGAAGCTCTGCATCGGGCTCTGCTCTATCCCGATCACGGGAGGAACTGCCCTGGTATCCACCGCGTCCAATCTGGGCGGTATTGTCGGCCTCCTGCAGGGATGCGTCGGCAAGAAATCCGCGCATTACCGGAAGATAAGCGGCTATTGACCAAATGCAGTTCGTCTAAGGTCTTGGATGGTGGGCGTGACAGGGATTGAACCTGTGACCCCTACGATGTCAACGTAGTGCTCTCCCGCTGAGCTACACGCCCATCCGACGCGCCGCATAGACCATAATGACCGGTGCGCGTCAATAGGAAGCTTGCGTGCAAAACGCACTGTCAACTTAAGCTGCGTGAAGCAGCTTCTCAACCTCTGTGACGAGTTCGCGCAGATGGAACGGCTTCGAAAGCACCTTCGCATCGCGGGGTGCATTGGAATCCGGGTTGAGCGCCACTGCGGCAAAACCTGTGATGAACATGACCTTTAGGTCCGGGTCGATTTCCGTAGCGCGCCGGGCGAGCTCGATCCCGTCCATCTCCGGCATCACAATATCGGTCAGGAGCAGCGAGAACGGCTCCTCGCGCAACCGTTCATAGGCGCCCGCCCCATTGTCGAAATCGACGACCTCGTAGCCGGCGCGCTCCAGCGCCTTGACGAGGAACCGCCGCATGTCTTCGTCGTCTTCTGCAAGGAGAATTCGTGCCATCTTTGCCTACCGCACCTGTCCACCCCCGCCTGAGGGCGCTCCAGCTATATGTTTTCGGCAGGGTAAAGATCAAGTGAACGATGACCGGGGCAAAGGGCCCCACCCGTGATCCTCTGGACAGGGATCGATCACGATGGCAGGCTCGTTGGTATAGGTGGGAAGCCTTTCCAGCACGTGAGGCAATGGGACAATGGGCGTAGAAGCGGACTTTTCGAAAATCCCGGCGTTCCAGGTCGTGCAGCCGAGCGAGCAGCGGAGCCCCTTCATTTTCAACTCACCCCATAGCGGCCGTCTTTATCCGCCGCGCTTCCTCGCCATGAGCAGGCTGGACGCTGCCACGATAAGGCGCTCCGAAGATTGCTACGTCGATGAGCTTTTTGCGGCAGCAGCAAGCCTCGGCGCGCCGCTTCTGGTTGCCAATTTCCCGCGCGCCTATCTCGATGTGAATCGGGAGCCTTGGGAGCTCGATCCGAGCATGTTCCGTGAGCCGGTGCCGCCCTATTCCAACATCCGTTCGCCCAGAGTGGCCGGTGGGCTCGGAACCGTACCGAAACTTGTCGGCGAAGGCCTGAATATCTATCCTTCGCGACTTCCGCTTGCCGAAGCGCTTGAACGCATCCAGCAGATCTACCTTCCTTATCATGCGTGCCTTGCCGACCTCCTCGCCCGCACGCGAGCAAGGTTCGGCTACGCAATCCTCATCGATTGCCACTCGATGCCCACCAATATCCGCGTGGCGGACGGCACCTTCAGGCCGGATTTCATTCTGGGGGACCGTTTCGGTTCTTCAGCCGCTCCGGGGCTGATACAGCACGCCGTCGCACTTCTTACGACGAAGGGCTATACGGTGGCTCACAACCGCCCCTATGCGGGCGGCTTCATCACCGAACATTATGGAAGGCCGGCCGAGCGGCTGCATGCTCTCCAAATCGAGATCAGCCGCGGCCTGTATATGAATGAACGGACGCTGGAACGGACGGTTGGCTTCCAGAGGCTCGCAAGAGACCTCGTGGACTTCGTGCGGGATCTCATCGATATCCCGGAGCAATATTTCCTTGCCCCGCCGCTCGCTGCGGAATAGCTGCGGGCACGTTCTGCCGTTAAAAAGAGACCGCATCGTTTGCACGACACGGCCATAAGTCTAGGGAGGAAACGCCCAAGATGGGCATGAACAGTAATGACTGTTCGAATCACAATTTATGCTGCATTGCACAATTGTCAAGCCCTGCTGCAAAACTGTGCACAAGAGGCTGGAGAATTTGACGATAATCAACTTTGCCCAAGCGACTCGCTTGTAGCGCACCCTGAGGAGCAAGATGTCCGACAGTCCTTCGCCTGAGTTCATGCGCCAGGTCGCCGCTGCCGCCGCGGCGGAAACGCTGCCGCGCTTCCGCCAGAACGGCGCCGTCACCAACAAGCTTTCAGGCGGCTTCGATCCGGTGACGGAAGCGGACCGCTCGGCCGAGCAGGCAATTCGCCGGCTCATTCGGGAACATTTTCCGGATCATGGCATCGTGGGGGAAGAATTCGGCACCGAAAAGGGGGACAGCAGGCATCTCTGGATCATCGATCCTATCGACGGCACCCGCGCCTTCATTTCCGGTCTGCCGCTCTGGGGAACTTTGGTCGGTCTCACGATCGACGGCGATGCCGTAGCGGGGTTGATGTCGCAGCCCTTCACGGGCGAGCTTTACTATGCCGACAAGAACGGCGCCTATTACGAGGGGCCGGGCCAACCACGCAGGCTCGCCACACGCCACACGACCTCCCTTGGCGATGCAACGCTTTGCACCACGACGCCATCACTGTTCGATGGCAAAAGGCGCGCCCTTTATGACCGCGTGGAGCAGGCGGTGCGCCTACCGCGCTACGGCACGGATTGCTATGGCTACGCCATGGTCGCCGCTGGCCATGTGGATCTGGTGATCGAAAGCGGGCTGCAGGCCTATGACATCGTGGCATTGATCCCAATAATCGAGCAAGCCGGCGGCGTCGTGACGACCTGGGCAGGAGAACCGGCCGAGGCCGGCGGAGATATTGTTGCAGCGGCAACGCCGGAGCTTCATGCGCAGGCGCTCGAATTCCTGCGCGGCTAGCGCATCGTTGCGGGAGCCGGCATGGGTCTTTGCACGTGCGATGTGTAGCCCGGTGCCAGCACCGTCCTTGGGGGACTGAAGGCGCCAACGACGTTGGCGTCCTCCGTTTCGGAGTTACATTCCCACGGGTTCGCTGGCCCGGGTCTTTTCCTGGTGGCCTTTTGCGAATGCCTCGAAGGCGGCGAGCGCCTGCTCGCGGAAAATATCCGATTCCTGAAGAATCTCGTGCTGTGCGCCGTCGATGGTGAGAACTTTGGCGGAACGCAGGCCCCGTGCGTAGCGCTCGATGGCCGGGGTCGAAACGATCCGGTCCATGCCGGCAGCGAGAAAAAGAATGGGGACCCGGATCGAGGCTCTGAAATCGGGATCGGAAACGCGCGCGGCGGCCGACCAGGCAGCGTTCACCCATGCGGCCGTCGGTCCTCCCACGAACAGTTCCGGGAATGCCTGGACGAGCGCCTGATTGCGATTGTAGCGCTTTTCGTCGCTCGTCAACGCGTTGGGTTGAAACGGCACTTCCTTTCCGCGCTTGCTTCGTCCAGCCACATATATTCGGCCCAATCCCAACGTGCAGAGCAGTTTTGTCAGGGCCCGAGCGGGGCCGAGAGGCAGGGACGTCTGAATTTCGAGCAGTGGCGCGACGAGCACCATGCGTCGGACCCGGGTGGCCAAATGCGGCGCGGCGAGCAAAGCGACTAGCGAACCGGTGGAGTGGCCAAGCACGGTGAAAGGCGGCCGGCAGTCCGGGAGCACCACTTCGCGAAAAAACTGGTCGAGGTCGGTCACATATTGATTGAAGGACCGGACATGGCCGCGCCGCGGATCCCTCAGCAGACGGTCCGATCCGCCCTGGCCGCGCCAATCCAGCGCTACCGCGGAAAAACCGCGCTTCGCGAGATCGCGCACTGTCTCGAAATATTTTTCGATACACTCATTGCGTCCCGGCAGGATGACGACCGTTCCGTAGTCGCTCGCTGAAGGGAAATGCGCATAGCGGATTTGCCGGCCATCGCGGGCCGTCATCATGCCGGCACGCGCGCCGATCGGCACAGGGTTTTCCGGGGTTCTTCGGAGCAAGTCGGCCATGACGCTGAAACGGGCTCTTTCTCTACTGTGATAGAGAGCCATGGGGCCAAAAGCAAAATCTTTTATGACCATAACAGAAAAAGCATGCCGGAGGCGGTCTTGAAACCGCCCCCGGCAAGGCCCGGACGGATGGAAGGGACGATGCATCCAGCCGGGAAAGTTCGCAGTCACCTTAGGCCGGGTTACCTGAACAGGGGGCGAAGAGCGCGTTCAGCTGGCGTTCATGTTCGTAGACCCTGACCCACGGTCTTGAACCGAGGGCCTCAAAATCCCAAATTACGGATGCGGCCGCCAATGAAGGGGCCGCTGGCCAATGGAAACGCCCCGGCGGGTTTCCGGCAATGGCCAAACGCAAACTTGTTGCTCACAGGAGGACAGACCATGCGTCATGTCGATTTTTCTCCCCTCTACCGATCGACCGTAGGGTTCGACCGGCTTTTCACCATGCTTGACTCTCTCGGTCAGCTCGATGGCGGCCAGACGTATCCGCCCTATAATATCGAGCGCACCGGCGAGGATGCCTATCGCATTTCGATGGCGGTTGCGGGCTTCTCCGAGGAAGACATCTCGGTTGAAGCACATCGTAACGTACTGACGATCAGGGGCGAAAAGAGCGAGGAGAGCAAGGATACAAGCGAGTTTCTCTATCGCGGCATTGCCTCTCGCAGCTTCGAGCGGCGCTTCCAGTTGGCCGACCACGTGGAGGTTGCTGGCGCCGTGCTCAAGGATGGTCTCCTTCATGTGGATCTCGTCCGCAACATTCCCGAGGAGATGAAGCCTCGCCGCATCCCCATTGCGCGGGCATCCAAGGAAGCAAAGCAGATCGAGGCAAAGAACGCCGCATAAGGCGACTTGTCTCTCGGTTATGGCGGCGCCTTCGGGCGCCGCTTTTTTTAGTGCTAGCGGCATTACAGCATCGGCCCGAAAACCGGAATCGGTTCTCGGAAAGCACGATGCGTCGATCAATGATTTACAGCGTCCTTTATGCGTTCGAAAGGACGCACGGTGCTGTGGCGCGTGCGCCCCTTTGAGGGAGCACCAGGGTGAGTTCCAACCAGCCCCGAAAACTCGTCCATTCTCGGGAGGGAATCACGCTCGCAGGATTCTGCCAAACGTTTCGATCTCATCCGCTGTGGTCGCAAAGGAGGTGACGAAGCGGTAAAACCCTTCGTCGGGGTTCAGGGCCTCCTTCGCATCGTGAGGCACTTTCCATGGATAGAAGAAGAAGCCTTCTTTCTCCAGCTTCCCTGCAGTCTCGTTTCTCAGGAAACCGAAAACCTCGTTTGCCTGCGGACGCCACGCAAGGCGGGAAGACGGAGCTTCTGCCAGGTGATCGGCAAGCCGCGCCGCCATTCGGTTGGAATGAGCTGCGTTTTTGAGCCAAAGATCGTCGGCGAAATAGGCGGCGAACTGGGCGGCGATGAAACGGGATTTGGAGAAAAGCTGGGCTGCACGCTTGCGGAGGAACGGCAAGTCGCGAGCTTTGGCCGGGTCCATCACGACGATTGCCTCTGCACACCAGCAGCCATTCTTGGTCGCACCGAAAGAGAGCACATCCACGCCCCGTTTCCAGGTCATTTCCGCCGGTGTGGTATTCAGCGCCACCATCGCGTTCGCGAAGCGCGCTCCGTCCATATGCAGCGGCAGGCCATGGGCCCGGCTGGTCTCGGCGATCGCCGCGATCTCGTCAAGCGAATAGACGGTGCCGATCTCGGTGCTCTGCGTGATCGAGACGGCCATGGGTTGGCCCGAGTGGATGAATTCGGCGGGAAACAGCCGGATGGCCTCGTCCAGCGCCTCGGGCGTCATGCGCCCCAGCGAGCCAGGCACGCCGTAAAGCCGGGCGCCTCCTGTCAGATATTCCGGTGCCCCGCCCTCATCCTCTCGCATATGTGCTTCAGCATGGGCGAAGGCGACGCCGCCCGGGCGGTTGAAAAGTGCCATCGAAAGCGAATTCGCCGCCGTTCCGGTGGCGACGAAGAAGACTGCAACCTCCCGCTCGAAAATCTCGCAAAAGCGCTTTTCCACCTCCCGGTCGAGATCGCTTGTCCCGTAGGCGGAGGCGCTTCCGCGCGAATGTTCCATCAGCGCTTCGTTGATTGCCGGGTGAGCGCCCGCCCAATTGTCCGATGCGAAATTGATCGCCATCCTTCACCTCGTTTGTTGCGAAGGCACCCTTGCGCGTTCGGCGCCCGGTTTTCAAGGGCGGCGATCCTCTGCTCTGATGCGAGTTTCGAACTTGCTTGGACGCGCTGATCGCCGCAACTTTATTACCCGCCGAATGGATTTTTTTGCTGTTTCGTATTGTGTTGCGCAAGATTTTCTGGCAATGAAAGAAATAGGACAGCAGTGCTGTCTTATTTATCCGGGCAGCTTCAAACCGTTTGCGCTATAGTGGTGCGGCGGTTTGCAACGATGCCTGGACGGCGGTGCCAAGAACCAAAGGTTCGCGCGCTGCCCACCAGAAGGAGCGCACCCCGGGAGAGGGCAAGCGTTCTTACGGCTTTTCGAAAGATGATGCCGATCCATACACCGGGATGACCGCCGCGAGAAGGCTGCCCGAAAACCCACTGGTGCCCTGAAGGGCCACGACTGGAGGACGAAGCGATGACGGAATCGACGCCATCTGTATCGACCGGGCGGACGCCCGCCGTGCAGGCTGGGGCGAAGGCTGTCAAACGCATCGGCTTGCCTGATGCGCACGGTCTCTACGACCCCCGCAATGAGCACGATGCCTGCGGCGTCGGCTTCGTGGCCCATATGAAAGGCGTGAAGTCTCACGGCATTGTCAAAGACGGGCTGGCGATGCTCGAAAATCTCACCCATCGCGGCGCCGTGGGTGCGGACCCGCTGGTCGGTGACGGTGCCGGCATCCTGGTGCAAATCCCGGACCGGTTTTTCCGCGACGAGATGGCGGGTGAGGGCGTGGAGCTTCCTGCTCCAGGGCACTATGGCGTGGGCTATCTGTTCATGCCGCAAGACCCGGCTTTGCGCGCCCATATCGAGGAGGTGATTGCTGACGTCACCCGCTCGGAAGGCCAGAAGCTTCTGGGCTTCCGCGATGTGCCCGTCGACAATTCCTGCCTTTCCAAGGCGCCCGATATCGTCGCCTCCGAGCCGGTGCACCGCCAGGTCTTCATCGGTCGGGGCGACATGGTGCGCGATGAAGAGGATTTCGAGCGCCGTCTCTACATCCTCCGCAAGGTGGTTTCGGGCCGCATTTATGAGGAAACGGGTGGCCGCGACAACGGCTTCTACATCGTCTCCATGTCTGCGCGCACGGTCGTCTACAAGGGCATGTTCCTCGCTTATCAGCTGGGGGCCTACTACAAGGATCTGAAGGATCCGCGCTTCGAATCTGCGCTTGCGCTCGTTCATCAGCGTTTTTCGACCAACACATTCCCGTCCTGGAAGCTCGCCCACCCCTACCGCATGGTCGCGCATAACGGCGAGATCAACACGCTGCGGGGCAATGTGAACTGGATGGCGGCGCGACAGGCCTCTGTGGACTCGGAGCTCTTCGGAAACGACATTTCCAAGCTCTGGCCCATATCCTATGAGGGCCAGTCGGACACGGCCTGCTTCGACAACGCGCTCGAGTTCCTCTTCCAGGGCGGCTACAGCCTGGCACATGCGATGATGATGCTCATCCCCGAGGCTTGGGCGGGCAACAAGCTCATGGGACCGGAACGCAAGGCCTTCTATGAGTATCACGCCGCGCTCATGGAACCATGGGATGGACCGGCGGCAGTGGCTTTCACCGATGGCCGGCAGATCGGCGCCACCCTCGACCGTAATGGCCTGCGTCCCGCACGTTACGTCGTCACGGACGACGATCGCGTCATCATGGCTTCGGAAGCCGGCGCGCTTGCCGTTGCGGAGGAAAAAATCGTCACGAAGTGGCGGCTGCAGCCTGGGCGCATGTTGCTCATCGACCTGGAACTGGGGCGCATCGTCTCCGATGACGAGCTGAAGGCGGAGATCTCCGCCAAGCATCCTTACCGCGAGTGGCTCGATAACACCCAGCTCATTCTGGAGGAGCTGAAGCCGGTGGCGCCGCGCGCGCTGCGCCAGGACGTCTCCATGCTGGACCGCCAGCAGGCCTTCGGCTACACGCAGGAAGACGTGAAGATGCTTCTGCCGCCCATGGCCACCACCGGCCAGGAGGCAATCGGCTCCATGGGCACCGACACGCCGATTTCGGCCATGTCGAACAAGCCGAAGCTGCTCTACACCTATTTCAAGCAGAACTTCGCTCAGGTCACCAACCCGCCGATCGATCCGATCCGCGAGGAACTGGTGATGAGCCTCGTGTCCTTCATCGGTCCGCGGCCCAATATCTTCGATCTCGTCGGCAGTTCGCGCCGCAAACGGCTCGAGGTGCGCCAGCCGATCCTGACCAATGGCGATCTCGAAAAGATCCGCTCCATCGGTCACACCGAGGACCGGTTCGACACCAAGACGCTCGACGTCACCTATTCGGCGCTCGAAGGCGCGGCCGGAATGACCGGTGCTGTCGATCGGCTCTGCGAACGCGCGGAGGCGGCGGTTGCCGGCGGTTACAACATCATCATCCTTTCGGATCGGCAGATTGGGCCGGATCGCATCGCGATCCCGATGCTTCTTGCGACGGCGGCGGTGCATCATCACCTGATCCGCAAGGGTCTGCGGACGGCGGTCGGGCTGGTCGTCGAATCCGGCGAGCCCCGCGAGGTGCACCATTTCTGCTGCCTTGCCGGCTACGGTGCCGAGGCGATCAACCCCTATCTCGCCTTCGACACGCTGCTCGATATGCATGCCAAGGGCGAGTTCCCGCCCGAGGTCGACGCCGACGAGCTGGTGAAGCGCTATATCAAGTCTATCGGCAAAGGCATCCTCAAGGTGATGTCCAAAATGGGCATCTCCACCTATCAGTCCTATTGCGGGGCGCAGATTTTCGACGCGGTCGGCCTCCGGTCCGAGTTTGTTCAGCGCTACTTCACCGGCACCGCCACCACGATCGAGGGGGTCGGGCTTGAGGAGATAGCCGAGGAGACGGTGGCCCGCCACAGTACTGCTTTCAGCGACGATCCCGTGCTCCGCATCGGGCTCGAAGTGGGCGGTGAGTACAATTATCGCATGCGCGGCGAGGACCATGTCTGGAGCCCCGATGCTGTCGCTACCTTGCAGCACGCGGTTCGCCGCGGGTCTTGGGACACGTATCAGGAGTTCTCGAACCTCATCAATGGCGAGGCTGCCCGGGCGAAGACCATCCGCGGGCTCTTCGTGATCAAAACCGCAGGCGATACCGGCCGCACACCGGTGCCGCTGGACGAGGTCGAGCCGGCAGCCGAAATTGTCAAGCGCTTCTCGACGGGTGCCATGTCCTTCGGCTCCATCAGCCGCGAGGCGCACACGACGCTGGCCCGCGCCATGAACGCCATCGGCGGAAAGTCGAATACGGGCGAGGGCGGCGAGGAACCGGACCGTTACATGCCGCTGCCGGACGGCAGTCCCAACCCTGAACGCTCGGCAATCAAGCAGGTCGCGAGCGGGCGTTTCGGCGTCACCACCGAATATCTCGTCAACTCCGACATGATGCAGATCAAGGTGGCGCAGGGGGCCAAGCCCGGGGAGGGTGGCCAGCTTCCGGGCCATAAGGTGGACGCGACGATCGCCAAGACGCGTCATTCGACGCCGGGCGTCGGCCTCATCTCGCCGCCGCCGCACCACGACATCTATTCGATCGAAGATCTGGCACAGCTCATCTACGATCTTAAGAACGTGAATCCTGCGGCGGACGTGTCCGTCAAGCTCGTCTCCGAGGTGGGCGTGGGTACGGTTGCCGCTGGCGTCGCCAAGGCGCGCGCGGACCATATCACGATCGCCGGCTATGATGGTGGCACGGGGGCTTCTCCGCTCACCTCCATCAAGCACGCCGGCTCTCCCTGGGAAATGGGCCTTGCCGAGACGCACCAGACACTGGTGCTCAACGGGCTTCGCAGCCGTATCGCGCTGCAGGTCGATGGCGGCTTGCGCACGGGCCGTGACGTCATCATCGGTGCTTTGCTCGGTGCGGACGAATTCGGCTTCTCCACCGCGCCGCTGATCGCGGCGGGTTGCATAATGATGCGCAAGTGCCATCTCAACACTTGCCCGGTGGGCGTGGCCACCCAGGATCCTGTGCTCAGGAAGCGCTTCAAGGGTGCGCCGGAGCATGTCATCAACTACTTCTTCTATGTCGCGGAAGAAGTGCGGCAGATCCTCGCCGAGATGGGCTTCCGCAAACTTGACGAAATCATCGGCCAGTCAGACCTGCTCGAAAAGCGGTCGCTGATCGAGCATTGGAAGGCGAGGGGGCTGGATTTCTCCCGCGTCTTCTTCAAGCCGGAAGCGCCGCGCGAGGCGATCCGCTGGACCGAACGGCAGAAGCATCCGATCGACGATATTCTCGACCGAAAGCTCATTGCGGCCGCGATGCCCGCGCTCGAACGCAAGGAGCCTGTCTCGCTCGAATCGGAGATCTGCAACACCGACCGCACCACGGGGGCAATGCTCTCGGGCGAGGTGGCGAAGCGCCATGGCCACAAGGGGCTGAAGGACGACACCATTACGGTGAAATTCACCGGTACGGCGGGGCAGTCCTTTGGCGCTTTCCTTGCGCGCGGCGTTTCGTTCGAGCTTGCAGGCGATGCGAACGACTATGTCGGCAAGGGCCTTTCGGGCGGCCGCATCGTCATCAAGCCGTCCGGCAAGGCCAAGATCGAGCCGGAAAAGTCGATCATCGTCGGCAACACTGTGCTTTACGGCGCGATCGAGGGTGAGTGTTACTTCCGCGGTATCGCCGGCGAGCGCTTTGCCGTGCGCAATTCGGGCGCCGTGGCGGTGGTCGAGGGCGTGGGCGATCACGGCTGCGAATATATGACGGGCGGCCTGGTGGTCGTCCTCGGGCCGACCGGCCGCAATTTCGCGGCAGGGATGTCCGGCGGCGTCGCCTATGTGCTCGATGAGGAAGGCGATTTCGCCGACCGCTGCAACATGGCGATGGTGGAACTGGAGCCGGTGCCGGAAGAGGACGAAATCCTCGAAAAGCTGCACCATCACGGAGGCGACCTCGCCCATATGGGCCGGGTGGACGTTTCCGGAGACATGACGCGCCATGACGAGGAGCGCTTGGCGCATCTGATTTCGAACCACTACCGCTTCACCGGCTCCGAGCGCGCACGCACCATCCTCGACAACTGGGCGGAATACCGGCCGAAATTCCGCAAGGTGATGCCGGTCGAGTATCGGCGGGCGCTTGAAGAAATGGAACGCATGCGCATGGGAATCGCGGCGGAGTGAGCACGCCGCGGCTCCTGCACGCCCTGATCTCGCTCGCGATAACTGCCGTCATCCTGCAGCGGTCTATCTTTCGAGCGACAGGGTTGGGGCGGAAATAGTGGTTCTGGGTGTGGCCGTCGGGTTCGCTTATTGGCATTGGGGGCCTTCCTGGCCACCGATCTGAGAAGCACCCGTAGCGGTGAGAGAAGTTCCCGACTGCCGGGATTGAAATTGGCTGCGGGCTTTAAGCCTTCAGGAACAAGGAATGAGCATGGGCAAGGTTACAGGCTTTCTCGAGATCGACCGGCAGGAGAACAAGTACCAGCCGGCATCGGACCGCATTAGGCATTTTCGTGAATTCACGATCCCCATGTCCGAGCAGGAGGTCTCGAAACAGGCCGCGCGATGCATGGATTGCGGCATCCCGTATTGCCACGGGCCGACGGGATGCCCCGTCCACAACCAGATCCCGGACTGGAACGATCTCGTCTTTCAGGGCGATTGGGAAGCGGCGATCCGCAACCTCCACTCCACCAACAATTTCCCGGAATGGACGGGGCGCATCTGTCCCGCGCCCTGCGAGGAGGCTTGCACGCTTAACCTCGAAGACGTGCCGGTGGCCATCAAGACGATCGAGCAGGCGATCGGCGACAAGGCCTATGAGCTTGGCTATGTCCGTCCCCAGCCGGCGGAGAAGAAGACTGGAAAGCGCGTCGCCATCATCGGCTCGGGTCCTGCCGGCATGGCAGCGGCCCAGCAGCTCGGCCGCGCCGGGCATGACGTGCACGTTTATGAGCGCGAGAGCAGGCCGGGTGGCCTGATGCGCTACGGCATCCCTGATTTCAAGATCGAGAAGCGCTATGTCGACCGGCGCGTCGAGCAGATGCAGGGGGAGGGCGTGACCTTCTTCTGCGGCGTCAATGTCGGCGTCGACAAGCCGGTGGCGGAGCTCCTCGCCGAATACGATGCCGTGCTCTATTGCGGCGGCTCGGAGAAGCCAAGGCCAGCGGGCATCCCCGGTGTCGAGCTCAATGGCGTCTGTGACGCAATGCCCTATCTGGTGCAGCAGAACCGGCGTATTGGCGGCGAAAACACCCAGTCCGTCGCATGGGCTTCGGAACCCATTCTGGCGAGTGGCAAGCATGTGGTCGTGGTGGGCGGCGGCGACACGGCTTCCGACTGTGTCGGCACGGCCTTTCGGCAGGGCGCGGTGCGCGTCACGCAGCTCGACATCCGCCCCAGGCCGCCGGAGAAGGAAGACAAGCTCACGGTCTGGCCCTACTGGGCGACGAAGATGCGCACGTCCTCCAGCCAGGCTGAGGGTGCGGAGCGGGAGTTCCAGGTGGCAACGCTGGAATTCATTGGCGAGGACGGCCAGCTCACGGGTGTGAAGTGCTGCCAGGTGGACGAGAGGCGCAAGCCGATCGCCGGCACGGAGTTCGTCATCAAGGCCGATCTCGCCTTCATCGCGATCGGCTTTTCGGGACCGCTTGAGGCAGGTCTGCTGGGCGAGCTCGGCGAAAAGCTTGCGACCAGCACCGACCGGCGGAACTCCACCAATGTGGTGGCGAATGACCGCGATTATCGCACAAGCGTGGACAAGCTTTTTGCCGCCGGAGACGTGCGGCGCGGGCAATCGCTGGTGGTCTGGGCAATTCGCGAAGGCAGGCAGGCAGCCAGGTCGATCGACGAATTCCTCATGGGAAGCTCGGTCCTGCCGCGATAGCGAGAGCGGTTCAGGTTTTGTTTGTATCGGAGGGGATTCCGCTTTTCCCGGATGTGTGATTCAAGATGCTGGCGGGAGAGGAGGCCAGCATCGGATGGCGCGATCCCTTTCAATTGATCTGCGTGAGCATATTGTGGCAGCGATCGCGGCCGGCGAGAGCTGCCGAAGGGTAGCGGCGCGGTTCGGCGTGCGGTATCCTTGGCGGTGAAGCGGTCTCAGCGTTACCATTCGAGCGGATCTGTTGCGCCCGGCAAGATGGGGGCCGTGGCAAGCACGTGTTGAAACCGAACCGTGCCTTCATCGCGGAGTGGATCAACCAGACGCCGCACCTGCATAGGCTAAGGAAGAGTTGGCAGCGCATGGGGTGGAGGCGCGTCAGGCCGCTCCCAGGCCTTGGCGCTCCCACCAGCTGAGCACTCGCATGGCGCGAAGGGTGATCCACCGCGAGGGTTTTCCCGACCCTTCATTGATGTCGAACCACACCCGACCCGGGAGGCTCCAGTCGAGTGGCCAGGTGCCGTTCTCAAGCCGCCTGGAGCGAACATGATCGATGGCTTCACCGAGCCGTGGATCGGGATCGGCGCCGGTGAACATTGCCGAGGAGCGGAAATAGTCGAGGGCGCGGAGGATATCGTAGCGCCAGCGGTTCGGATGCAGGAATAGGAGAAATCGCTTATCGGCCGGCGCCCCGTTGCTCAAACGGCGGAAGAGGCTCCGCTCGAGTAGATACTTCTCGCCCGATTTGCGCGCCTCCCTGGATTCCGGCGTGCCTCCGGTGGCTTTCTCAAACTCCAAAAGCCCTTCCAGCACGTTGATCGTGCTGTGGAATGACGAGTGGATCGAGCCGTTCGCCCGCTCGCAATTCCAGCCGCCATCGCCCTGACGCTCGCCCACCAGCCTTGCGACGATGGGCGCGACATCGACCCCGAAATAGGCGCCGTCGGCAACGGTCCGGCCGTTGATACACTCTTCGACCTCGCCTTCCCAATAGGGTTGGCCGCCTTCATCCCAGCGCGAATTGGCGCCGATCAACGCAATCGTTCTTTTGGCGCGGTCCGACGCGGGATCGAGACCAAACTCCCGAAGCTGTGTCAGCGAAAAACATGTAGCGGTCCAAGGCTGTCCGCTTTCCCGCCACTCGCGCGGATCGAAATCGGCGGGAACAAAGGAGCCGCCTGCCCACTGCCCGTCCGCGTCCTGACAGGAGAGAAGTCTGGCTCCCCAGCCCTGCGTTTCAACCTTGGCCCGCTCTGCGCGCCATTCGGACGCTGGCGCTTTGAGCAAGTCGCGCATCACTTGCCATCGGATCGATGGGTCAGAATGAAGAAGCCAGTCGATCACCGGGCCAGTCATGGCGGACCTATCGCAGGTCGGGACGATAGATTTCATAATTATTTCGACCCGACTGCGCCAGCGTCATGTGCGTGGGAGCCGGACTACGGCTCGATGGCCGTCGTCGTTTCGGGCGTGGCAGTCCTTGCGGTTGCGGGCCTGCGCAACAAAAAATTGTCCGCACGGCCCGCTTGCGTGGAAGGTTCCGATCTTGTTGTCCTGGAGGGGCGGCTGGTGGCGCCGAGGAGCTCCGTGCCGCCGTCGAGATCAGGACCTGAAAGGGAGATGGGCTGGGTGCGCCTGAGATCGACCGGCTCACCGATTGCGAGGGCTGGCTGAGCAGCATTGTTCCCTTCCGGGCTCGTGCCGGGGGTGACCGCGGTGCCGAGGACTTTGGCCAAGGGCTTCTCGACATAAAAGGCGATCTTGCGCTTGCCCGCGCCGGTCAGATTAATGCCGTCGCTCCCGCGCAGCCGGACCGGCTGGCCGTTCATGTCGGGGCCAACGGAAGCAAAGGCCCCGTTTTCATCGACGAAGCCTTCCCAAATATCGACGAAGCTGCCGCCGACCGACTCGGCTGTCTTATTATAGATGTCGTTGAAGGCCAGCATGTCGGACGACATCGACTGGGATTTGAAGGGTGGCACACCGGTCCAGACCAGCGGGACGCCGGCGCTCTTGATCTTTTCCGCAAAGGCTTGAACCCGTGCAGTATATTCCTTGCGCCAGGCTTCCGTCTGCGGCCGTTCCGACCGGCCGCCGATGGTCAGCTGCTGCCGGTCGTTGGCCCCCACCATCATGACGACAGCAGCAGGCTTCACCTCATCCAGGATCCCGCCGATCTGGGCGTTCCAGTCGTAGTAATCATCGCGTACGAAACCCGAAGACCCGTTGCTGCGATCGACGACACGCACTCCCGGAACCGTGGAATAGGCCGCGTCCAGCCCTTCAGCCAACCCGCTTGCAAGGAAGTCGCCGACGACGAGCACAATGCGCGCATTTTCTTGTTTCTCGATTACTTCCGGAGGAGGGGCAGCCCTTGTTGGCGCACTGCGCGCCACATTGGACCGCTGCCGCGGGGAGCTGCGCGCCGGCGCCGCCTCGCGTTCGCGCGGGGGTGCGACGCGGGGCTCCCGATTGAGAATGCCGATGCCCCGCCGCGGCCGCTCGCCCTGTGGAGGTAGGGCCTGGCGCGGCGGAGGCCCTCCGAAAAGACGCTCGAAAAAACCCTGGCGGCGAATGAGTTCCTGCGCCGAGGCGGGCTCGCCTGGCAGCGTCAGGAGACCCGCGGCCACCAAGCCCAACGCGATGGCCGACCGGAGGAAACGATTGATATGATTTCCGCCTGCGGCCACTGTCTTTTCCTCAGCCACCTCTGAGCACGTTCAGCACTTCCTTGCTGGGGTGCCCGTCCTGCGTCAAGCCCATGCGCGACTGGAAAGCTCTGATCGCCTCACGCGAGGCCTGGCCGATTTTCCCATCGATCTCGCCCTCGTAGTAGCCGAGCGTCCCGAGCCTTTTCTGCAATTCTCTCGCCTCGTCGAAGGAGAGACGCTGGAAGGGACGGTTCCAATCGCGAACAAGACCACCATAACCCGCTATCTGGTCCGCAAGAAGCCCTACGGCAAGGGCATAGGTGTCCGCGTTGTTGTAGCGCTTGAGCACAAAGAAGTTCTTGGTCATCAAGAACGCAGGGCCGGCACGGCCGTCCAGCACCTTGAGCTCGGCATTTCGTGACGGAGCGGGGAAGGCTTTCCCGTTCGCACGCACGACGCCGATCTCGGCCCAGCGGCTAAGCGACATCGAGCCACCGGGGAATTTGCGCCCTTCGGGCAGGACCACTTCGTAACCCCACGTTTCTCCGGAGCGCCACCCGTTTTTGCGTAATAGATTGGCCGCCGAAGCAAGCGCGTCGGGAACGGAGTTCCACACGTCCCGCCGCCCATCGCCATCCATATCGACCGCATAAGCCTGGTAACTTGTAGGGATGAACTGGGTGTGGCCCATGGCGCCTGCCCATGAGCCGGAGAGATGGCGCTCGGTAATGTCGCCGTTCTGGAGGATTTTCAGGGCGGCGATCAATTGCGTGCGGGCGAACTTGGCGCGGCGGTTGTCCGCATAGGCCAGGGTGGCGAGTGCACGGGGGAGATTGTGCAGCATGCGTTCATTCGCCAGTGCCGATCCATAGCTGGTTTCCATGGACCAGATGGCCAGAAGTACATACCGGCTGACGCCGAAATGGCTTTCGATCCTATCGAGCCACGGCTTCCACTGACGCGCCATCTGCCGGCCGGTCGCGATCGTGTGCTCGTTCACCCGATTGTCGAAATATTCCCAGGGCTCGTTGCGAAACTCAGGCTGGAAATTGGCCTTCCGCAGCACCTCCGGGTCAGGCTCCGTCACGCCCCTGAATGCGCGATCATAGATGCTGGCTGATATACCGTTCTCAATGGCTACCCCCCGGAATTGTGCGATCCAGCGCTGAAAGCCTGCGTCAGCAGAGGAAGCTTGGACCCCGGCAAAAAGGAAGGCGGCGGCGATCAAGAACTTCGCACCGGCGAGACTAAATACGGCTCGGTTTGCAAACATTTTTCCAACCTCCATCCGACAATTTAGCGCAAATTATCGCCAGTTGCGGTAAGGAAAGAGTTTACCATATAAGCCGAACGGGGGCCTTGCGGCCGGGAGGCGTTCTTTTTTCCTTATCTTCGCCCCAGGAACCGTTAAAGCGCGGGAAGCATTGTCCGTGGTTTTCGCAACGTCAAGAGATCCTCAAGGAAGCTCCACATGAAGAAGATCCGTAAAGCCGTTTTCCCGGTCGCAGGTCTGGGCACACGGTTCCTGCCGGCCACCAAGGCCCTGCCCAAGGAAATGCTGACGGTCGTAGACAAGCCGGTCATCCAATATGTCGTCGATGAGGCGCGGGAAGCCGGCATCGAGCATTTCATCTTCGTGACCGGGCGCAACAAGACCGCGATCGAGGATCATTTCGACGTGGCGGTCGAGCTTTACGAGACCTTGTCCAGGCGCGGGAAGACCGAGATCCTCGAACGCCTGAAAGCCATGCAGCCCGAACCGGGCCAAACAGGCTATACCCGTCAGCAGGTTCCCCTGGGGCTGGGACATGCTGTCTGGTGCGCGCGCGAACTGGTGGGCGACGAGCCGTTCGCACTCCTCCTGCCCGACATGATCATGCAGTCCGAACCGGGCTGCATGAAGCAGATGGTGGAGCTCTATGAAGAAGCGGGTGGAAATATCCTCGCGGTGGAGGAATGCAATCCCGCCGAGACGCATAAATACGGGATCGTAGGGCGTGGCAAGGACCTGCATGGCGGCTTCGAGATAACGTCCATGGTGGAAAAGCCCAAGGCAGACGAGGCCCCATCTAATTTCTATATCAATGGCCGCTATATCCTGCAGCCCGAGATCTTCGCGCTGCTCGAAGATCAGGAGACGGGCGCCGGCGGCGAGATCCAGATTACCGATGCCATGCTTCGGCTGCACGCCGAGCAGCCTTTCTACGCTCATATCTATCGCGGTCGGACCTTCGATTGCGGATCGCCGGAGGGCTTCATCAAGGCGAATATCGCTCTTGCCCTGCAGCAGGAGCAGCTGAAGCCGCAGGTGCTCGGCTTCCTGAAGGATTTTCTAGACGAAGAGGGCTTGGCCTGACGTGAGGACGCCGTGCGTTCTACGGGATGGACGAGGGCGCTGTAGATCGATCGAGTGATGCATCGTGCTTCCCGAATACCGACTCCGGTTTTCGGGCCGATGCTGGGCTCATCGCTGGATGGTCATGCCCATGAAGACGCTGTTCGTTTCGTAGTCGCGGCCGGGCAGGTTACTTGTCTGTCGTTCGTGGCGGGCGCGGCCGGTCAGGCCCACGTAACGGTTCAGCCACCAGGTAAGTGCTGCCTCGCCACTCAGGACAAGGTCGTGCCCGCCGCCTTCATAGTCGCGATAGCTTGCTCCGAAGGCGAGGCTTCCCGTCAGATTGGAGCGCATCTGCCGCTCCAATCTCAGCGCCCCCGTGTGGAGCAGCGATCCGCTCGATCCGGGAGAGGTGCTGCCCTCCACATAGGTCGCCGCATTGAGCGCGACGATCGTGCCGCGCATGGGCGACCACTCCAGGCTCGCGGCCAATGACGGGCCGGATATGCTTTGCAGCCGGTCATCCTCGAAATCCTCGCTGATCCAGCCAGCCGAGATTTCGCCCGAGAGTTTTTCCGTGAGGTCGATCGCCACGCCGGCACGGGCTCCCAGCCTGTTGGCTGAGCGCGCATAGCCAGCGCTGTCGCGTTCCTCGTCATAGAAGCGTCTGCCGGCCTCGACCTCGATGAAGGGCATCAAGGCCGGGGAAATCTCGTAACCGCCGCGCAACCGCACAAGCGCAAGTGTCGAGTTCCTGTCGGATTGGGAGAGCGTTCCGCCGCCGACCAGCTCCGCATCGCCATACTGATTGCGCGAGACCTCGCCGGTGGCACGAAGGCGCAGCGGCCCGACGCCCTTTTCGATGCCGAGCGTGCCGACGATCGTGTGTCTTAGCGGTTGTTCCTCCACCCCGGGAATGCTGACAGGCGAGGATGCGCTTTCGCGCCCAAAGGAATAACCAAGCGATGCGCGGCCCGTCAGGCGATTTGCGAGGTCGAGTTCCAGGTTGGCATTGATATCGCCTTCGGCCTCCTTGACGTCCTCTCCGGAAAGCGAGCGACGAATGGTGGTGGAAGCATCGAGATTGGCGCGATGCAGCGACCAGTCCGAAGCGGCGCGGAGCCGCAAAGTGGTTTCGGACAGAACCGCTTCGCCGCCCTCGGGACTGTCATTGGCATTCGACGTCCAGGTGAGGCCCTGTTCCACGCTCGGCCTCAGCACGAAAGTGCCGACGCGCAGGCCCAGGGGGGCATAAGGGTTCTCTTCCCGCCTGAAGTCCTGCCCCTCTATGGCAGGCACGCGGGTGTTCTGGCGTCGCGAAAGTTCCGCCTCTTCGACCGTACCAGCCCTTAATGCTCGCGTCGGGAACTCATCCTGGATTTCCTGCTCGCGACGACGCTGGACCGGCGGTTCGATTGGTTGCGTTTCTTCTCCAAACAGCTGCGAGTCATCATATTCGATGACCAACGCGTCGTCCGGCAGGGCACCGGGACTTATCGGTGTGTAATCAGGCGAGGGAATGCCGGCGTCCTCTGCTTGGGCAAAGGTGCGGCTGTCCAGCGTGCCGAGGGTGCCGCGCAGGGTTTCCTGGGCGATCGCCGGCACAACACAAAGCAATGCCCCGGCCGCGCAGCCCAGGTACAGCATCGCCCTTTTTACGCTGAAGCAAACCCCCGACATGGACACCAGAACATTTTGCGGCGCATTCGGGCGCCAAGGTAACCAAAGGGTAAAAGGTTGCGGTTAACACAAGGTTGAAGAGGAGCGCTCTTCAGTAACCTGAGGCCAAACAGCGTTGGACATAGGCGCCTGAAAGGGGTAAGCGGCATCGCATGCTGAGCAGACAGATCAAGAAATTCGACAGTGCCAGCGCCATAGCATCGGCGGCGCGCACGTTGAGCACGGAGCAGGCGGGCCTCACGGCTCTTGCGGAGGCGCTCGACAACGGCCTTTCGGAACCCTTTGCCGAAGCCGTCGAGATGATCGCACGTATATCCGGCCGGGTTATCGTCACCGGCGTCGGCAAGAGCGGGCATATCGGCTCGAAAATCGCCGCCACGCTTGCATCGACCGGCACGCCTGCGTTCTTTGTCCATCCTGTGGAAGCCAATCACGGCGATCTCGGCATGATCGCGCGGGATGATGCCATCATCGCGCTTTCCTGGTCCGGCGAAAGCGCAGAGCTCAAGGGCATTGTCGCCTATGCGCGCAGGTTCTCCATTCCTCTCGTCGCGGTGACTTCCGGCGCCCGTTCGGCGCTTGCGCGGGAATCGAGCGTTGTGCTCTGCCTGCCCAAGGTGCAGGAAGCCTGCCCGCACGGGCTGGCACCGACGACATCAACGCTGCTGCAGCTTGCGATAGGCGACGCGCTGGCGATCGCTCTTCTGGAGGCCCGTGGCTTTACGCCCGATCATTTTCGCACTTTCCATCCGGGAGGCCAGCTCGGCGCCAACCTCACACGCGTCGAGGATATCATGCACACGGGCGAGCGCATGCCGCTGGTCCCCAGCGGCACCGGAATGCGTCAGGCGATCCTGGAGATCTCGCGCAAAGGCTTCGGCTGCGTGGGGATCACGGACGTCGAGGGTGCGCTGATCGGCATCGTCACGGATGGCGACCTGCGCCGTCACATGGACAGTGACATCCTTTCCATGAGCGTGGACGAGGTTATGACGCGCGGGCCCAAGACCATCAAGCCCGATACGCTCGCGGCGGCTGCGCTGCAGATGATCAATTCTTCCGCAATCACGACGCTGATGGTGGTGGAGGCAGGCAAGCCGATCGGCATCATCCATCTGCACGATCTTCTGCGGATCGGGGCAGCGTAGCCTACGCCGCCTCGACCTGCAGTTCTCCGCCCTTGGCTGAGATCACGCGAACGCGCGTACCGGCCGGCAGGTCGGGTCCTGCGACGCGCCAGGTCGTGTCACCTAGCCGAATACGGCCATAACCATCCAGGATCGGTTCCTCGAGAACCGCGGTGCGGCCGACAAGCTGATCCGCCCGCCGGTTGAGAAGAGGTTCGTCCGTCTCCTCGTCGCGGCGCGCGTCCGTTACGCGCTTGCCCACATAGGCGGAAATGAGCGACAGGGCGAGGAAAACGAGCACCTGCACCTGCCAGGTCCAGAGGCTCACGTCCCAAAGCTGCAGCGAAAGCGCTCCCGTGAGAATTGCGGCGATGCCGATCCAGAGCAGGAAGACGCCCGGCAGAACGATCTCCAGGACGAGAAGGACGAAACCGAGGAGCATCCAGTTCCACGGTCCTAGGTCGGAGAGAATGCCCATCAGCATGGAACCGTCAGCCTAGCCGCGCTCGCGGCCGGTTGCCGGCGGACGCGCGGTGGAGGCGCGGGGAGCGGCCGGTCTGGCGGCTTGCGTCCCTTCGCCTGCACCAAACACATCCCGGGCGATGGCGCCGATGCCGCCCAGCGTGCCGATCAGCGAGGAAGCTTCAAAGGGCATCAGGACGACTTTGTTGTTGTTGGCGGAGCCGATCTTGGCGAGGGCTTCCGTGTATTTCTGGGCAATGAAGTAGTTCACGGCCTGCACGTCACCCTGCGCGATCGCCTCGGAAACGACCTGCGTGGCGCGCGCTTCGGCTTCTGCCGCGCGTTCGCGGGCTTCCGCGTCGCGGAAAGCGGCTTCACGGCGGCCCTCGGCTTCCAGGATCTGCGCCTGTTTCAGGCCTTCTGCCTCGAGGATCTGGGCGCGCTTGTTGCGCTCGGCCATCATCTGCCTGGCCATCGATTCAACGAGGTTGGCGGGAGGGTTGATGTCCTTGATCTCAACGCGGGTGATCTTGATGCCCCAGGGATGGGCCGCTTCGTCGACGATGCGCAGGAGCCGTTCATTGATCGCGTCGCGGTTCGAAAGTAGCTCGTCGAGATCCATTGAGCCCATCACCGAGCGGATATTGGTCATGGTGAGATTGAGGATGGCATTCTGCAGGCCGGCGACCTGGTAGGCGGCCTGTGGTGCGCTGAGAACCTGATAGAATGCGACGCCATCTACCGCGACGATCGCATTGTCGCGCGTGATGATCTCCTGCGTAGGCACATCCAGGACCTGCTCCATCATGTTCATCTTCGCGCCAATGCGATCGATGAAGGGGACGATGATGTTGAGCCCGGGGGTGAGGGTACGTGTATAACGGCCGAACCGCTCGACGGTGTAGTTATAGCCCTGCGGCACCGTCTTGATGCCGGCGAAGAGAAGAAGAAGAACAAGAACGACAAGAACGGGAATGAGAATATCAAAACCAGACATTGAAAAGGTCTCCAATTCGAAAAGCGCCGCAGGAATGTAGCTTAGCGTTTTAGCCGCCGCGAGGTGGAAAATGTGTGAAGCGGCGTCGTCGGTCGGTTGCCGCGTCGGGCCGAAGCGCGCTGGTCATCACATGGTCATTCGGCAACGGCCTCAAGTTATCCTTCGAGGTTTGAGTGCACGTTCGGGAGCGCGTTCCGGCCTCGACAGGGCATGATCAAGGCCGACCAGGATGCCCGGGTGCTTGCAGACGTCACGCCCAGCCGGAAAGCTCGCGGCGGACCAGTGCCTCGATTACCGACATTCCCTCGGCGCTGTCGTTTAGGCAGGGAATATGGGTGAAATTCCGGCCGCCGGCCTCGCGGAACGTCTTGTCCGCCTCAACTGCGATCTCCTCGAGTGTCTCGAGGCAGTCGGAGACGAAGCCGGGATTGAGGACGGCGATCGACTTCACTCCCTCGCGCGCAAGCCGCTCCACGGTTTGATCTGTATAGGGCTGCAGCCATTCCTCCGGACCGAAGCGGGACTGGAAAGTGCTTATGAGCTTCTTCTCGTCCCAACCGAGACGTTGCCGTACCAATTCGGTCGTCTGCAGACACTGTTCGTAATACGGGTCGCCGCGTTTGGAGTAACTTTGCGGGATGCCGTGATAGGAAGCGATCACCACTTCCGGCTCGAAATCGATGCTTGCCAGGTGCCGCTCTATGGAATGGGCGAGGGCGTCGATATAGACGGGCTCCTGCGGGTAGGCCGGGACGGTGCGGATCGCCGGCTGAAACCGCATCTTCATCAGCGCTTCGAAGAATTTGTCGTTCACCGTGGCCGTCGTGGTGGCCGAATATTGGGGATATAGCGGGAACATCACGATGCGGTCACACCCGCGTTCGATGAGGTTTTTCGTGACCTCTTGGATCGAAGGATTGCCGTAGCGCATCGCCCAATCGACGATGACGTTCTCCTTATCCGCCAAGGCTGCTGCAAGCTTCTGCCCCTGCAGGCGCGTGAAGGTGCGCAGGGGCGACTCGTTTTGCTCCCGGTTCCAGATCTTTGCGTAGAGAGCACCGGATTTCGAAGGGCGCCGGGAAAGCACGATCCCATAGAGCACCGGGTACCATATGGCGCGCGGCCATTCGATCACCCGCCGGTCGGAAAGGAACTCGCCGAGATAGCGCCGCATCGGCCAGTAGTCCGTACCGTCCGGCGTGCCAAGGTTGACCAGGAGCACTCCAACCCTGCCGGCCCGAATTGAAGAGCTTCCCGCGGCCGAGTGCCCTGAGCCTCGCTTTTCGTGGCGGTCGGTCTTTTCAAGCGTCATCGCGCACTCCTTCGGATCAACCACCGGGAGGTAGATGATTTCGCCATTAAAACAATGCCACTTCTGGCCGCAGCAAGCAAAATGCTGTCGAGGGGTCCTTTCGCCGACAGCTTTGACGCTAGCGTGGGTTTTGTTGGAAGCGCAACCTTACAAAGAGCGAAAAAGGCAGTCTCGTACAGGATTTACCGAGCGCGTTAACTTCCAAAAACGACTTCGTGCATGATCCTACCCGGCAGGAGGGTGAACAAGCCGGTTAGGATCAGGGCGAGGCCGTAAAGCCTGATCATTCCCGTACGGTGCTCGCGGACGCGATGCTGATGCGCACTCCAGACACCGATGGGGACTGCAACAAGCACGAGGACCGAGAGAAGGTGAATTGGACTCCACTCGCCAAACAAACGCAGCTCGTGAATCCAAAAACTGCTAGCGGCGACAGTCAGCATCAGAAGGCCCCATATATAGCCGGTCAGCCGATGAGATGCCGTGCCCTTCTTCCGAGCCAGTTGAAGTGCGCCGATAAGAATAGCGGCCATCGCGGAAAATGCGTGTATTCTAATCGGCAGAGATGCCTCCAGCAGAGGTTCTAGCGACATCTGCTCCTCCTCTCGCTTCTATTTCCGTTCTTTGTCCTCCGGGAAAAGGCTATGAGATAGATGGGTAGTGTCCGAAGCTATTCAGCCGACGGAACGTTGAGGGTGGCCCCTATGACGAGCCGCCTAGGCCGCAATTGCGGATTGGCTTCGGCGAGCTTCCGCCATTGCATCGGGTCACCATAGAATTCCTGCGCGAGGTCCCAGAGCGTATCGCCCGCGGCGATGACATGTGTGGTGGCAGCCTCTCGGGCTTCAGCCGCGCCGGCATCCGGAGTTGCGGCCGCTGTTTGCGTGCCGGTAGGCGGATTGGCCGGGGCTTCAGCGGCAGGCGGAGTGGCGCCCGCAGCTTCGCCCGAAGCTTCTGCGCCGGCGCTGGGTGCCGTTGGCTCGGCGTTCGCACCGCTCTCGCCCGATGTAGGCGGCTGCTGAGCCGGTTCACTGGGTGCCACGGCTTCGCCCGGCGGCTGTGCCGCGGGCGCTTCGGCCGCCGGTGCTTGTGCCGTATCTGCGGCGGAAGCCTCGGTTATGCGGCCATCCGTATAGGGCTTGTAGGGGTTGTTGGCCGCCAGATAATCGGCAAGCACCTGTTCGAGCCCGGGGCCGTAATCATAAGCGTTCTGGCCCTTTTCCTTGAAAAGGCTGTAGCCGTCGCCGCCATTGCGCATGAAATTGTTGGTGGCGATTGTATACGTGGCGTTGGCATCGATCGGCGTCCATCCGCCATCCGCCGTCTGCACTTGAACGTCGCTGATCCGGCCCTGACCGGCAGGTGCAGACTTGTCGAGTGTGTATCGCAGGCCGGAAACTTGCGGGAAGCGGCCAGCGCCTTCCTCGATCTGGCTGACGCCGCCTTCGAGCGCTGCGACAACATCCGACCCCTTGAGCTGGAACGTCGCAAGCGTGTTCTGGAAGGGGAGCACTTCCAGCACTTCGCCCATCGTGACCTCGCCGGCATTTATCGAGGCGCGCAGGCCCCCGCCATTGGTGATGGCGAACTGGACGCCCTGGTCCTTGGTGCGGGCGAGCATCGCATCGGCCACCAGATTGCCCATCTGGCACTCACCGGCGCGGCAGGTATCGCGGCTTCCGTCAATCGCGGCAGAGGTTTCCGACACCACCTTGGCTTTCAATTCCTCGATGGGGCCGCCAAGTTCCTTCACCCGTGCCAGGACGGCTTCGTCCGGCTTGACCTTCGCATCGAGCAGCTTCGGCTCGCCGGAAGCCTCCTTGACCACGCCGGAATCGTCGAAGACGACCTTCAGGTCGCCAAGATATTTCGAATAGGAGGCGGCCTGAACCACAGGCACCTTGTAGCCCTCGGGATTGTCCACCATCGTGGGGTAGGATCCCTCGGCACCTTCGGCGCTGTTGGAGAGCAGGGTGTGGCTATGGCCGCCCACCACCACGTCCACGCCGGGAATCTTGGCGATGGCCTCCAGGTCGCGCGGGTAGCCGACATGGGTGAGGGCGATGATCTTGTTCACGCCCTGGTCCTGCACGGCTTTCACCGCGGCGGTGATGCCTTCGACATCCTCGATGATGGAGACGCTCTCGCCGGGGGAGGAGAGTTCGGCCGTGTCGTTCGCCACGGCGCCGACGATTCCGACCTTCTCACCACCCACGTCGAGGATCACATATTCCTTGACGCGGTCGCCAAGCTTGGATGCTTCCGTGGCCTTCACATTGGAGCCGAGCACGGGGAACTCGACCTTTTCGAGGAAGGCGGCCAGGCCATCCTCGCCATCGTCGAACTCGTGATTGCCGACCATCATGGCGTCGGTCTTCATCAGATTCAGGAACTCGGCTTCCACCGTGCCCTTGTAGGTGGTGTAGAAGAGAGAGCCTTGGAAATTGTCCCCGGCATTGAGCAGGATCACATTCTGCCCCTGGAGCGCATCGCGTGCATCATTGACGGCGGTCACGAGGCGAGCCGCGCCGCCAAAGCACTTCCCCGCCGTCTCATCCTCGTCCGAACAGGTGGATTCGAATGCGTTGATGGACTGGATGCGGCTGTGCCAGTCGTTGAAGTGCAGGATATTCAGGGTGTAGTCGGCGAAAGAAGGCGCGGCGGAAAGCGCCAGGGTCGATGCACCCAGCGCAAGGACAGCAAAGCTCTTCATGTTGGATCTCCCCGGACTGCCATATGGCCGCTTATGATGTCGGTTTGGCAACAGTCATCTTGCCGGCATGTTGGCACCGGGTTCGGGGATCGCGCAAGCGAAACTTGCAGACAGGCGCTCATGGACGCACAGGTTGTTAGCCGGCGCATATGACCCTGCGCAGGCCCGGCGGGTGCGCCGGGCGCTGGTGATAGATCCTAGCGATCAGGCGCGGCGGGTGAGAGCGAAGCTCTGGCCCTGAGCGTTGGTGCAGCTGAGCTGGTTCGGAGTTGTCAGCGAGCAGGTCACGTTGGTCTGCGTTTGGCGGATGAGCGAGACCATCGAAATCTCAACTGTCTGCCCGTCGCGGAAACGATAGGTGCCTTGCGACAGCCTGTTGCCAGTGTCGCTTGCTACCGTAGCGAATTGGCCGCCGGAGAAGGTGGAGATGCCGACGCCCTGCGCGTCGACCCACTGCCCTTCAAGGGCCGACTCCGCCGAGCGGGGCATGCCGGCGCAGCCGGAAATGATGAGCGCGGAAGCCAAACCCGTGAGGGTTGCTGCTGAACGAAGTGAAATCATACCCGCCTCCTGTGAAATACGCTTTCCCATTCGCCGTATTTTTGCCGGGAATGCAACCCGTCGCGTACGCTGGAGAAGATTACCTCACCATGATGTTGCGGAATTGCCATGGGTCGGTCTCGTCTATGTCCTCGGGGAAGAGACCGGGACGGCCTTCAAGCGGGGTCCAGTCGGTGTAGTATCCCTTGACAGGCCCGAGATAGGGAAGCTGCACTTCGAGACAGCGGCGGTAGTCGACTTCATCGGCCTCGACGATGCCTGCTTGCGGGTTTTCCAGCGCCCAGACCATGCCGGCGAGCACCGCGGAAGTCACCTGCAGGCCCGTCGCGTTCTGGTAAGGCGCAAGTTTCCGTGCCTCTTCGAGGGAAAGCTGCGAGCCGTACCAGTAGGCGTTCTTCGCGTGACCATAGAGGAGCACGCCCAGTTCATCGATTCCGTCGACCAGCTCTTTCTCATCCAGTACGTGCTGAACCGGCTGCGCCTTGCCGCCGGCGCCGAACATTTCGTGCAGCGAGAGAACGGCGTCGTTGCAGGGGTGATAGGCGTAGTTGCAGGTCGGGCGATAGATCACGTCGCCGCTCTCGTCCCGCACCGTGAAGAAGTCCGCGATCGAGATCGCCTCGTTGTGCGTGACGAGAAAGCCATATTGGGGGCCGGGTGTAGGACACCAGGAGCGTACGCGGGTGTTCGCGCCCGGTTGTTCCAGATAGATCCCAGCCTTGCACCCCGTATCGTGTCCGCGGGCATTTTCCGGTATCCATTTTTCATTGGTGCCCCAGCCAAGTTCGGCGGGCTGCAATCCCTCGGCGATGAAGCCTTCGACCGACCAGGTGTTCCAGAAGACGTTGAGCGGCTTTGGTTTCTTCGCACGCTGAGTATCCCGCTCAGCGATATGGATGCCCTTCACGCCAACCTTCTGCATGAGCGCCGCCCAGCCTTCACGGTCGTAGGGGCCGGGTTCTTCGAAATCGAGCATCAGGTCGTGGGCGAGGTGGACGAGAGCCTGCTTGACGAACCAGGAGACCATGCCGGGATTGGCACCACAGGTGGAAACGGCGGTCGTGCCTCCCGGATTCCTGCGCTTCTCCTCCCGGACCGTCTCTCGCAGTGCATAATTGGTGCGAGCTTCATTGCCCACGGAATTGTCGAAATAGAAGCCGAGCCACGGCTCGACCACCGTATCGATGTAGAGGACGCCGAGCTCGCGGCAGAGCTTCATCAGGTCAAGCGAGGAGGTATCGACCGAGAGATTGACGCAGAAGCCCTGGCCTGTGCCTTCGGTGAGCAGCGGGGTGAGGAGCTCGCGATAATTCTCCTTCGTGACATGCTTTTGGATGAAGCGGATGCCGCGTTCATCCAGAAGTTTGCGGTCGGTGTCGACCGGGTCGATCACCACCATGCGGGATTTGTCGAACCGGAAATGGCGTTCAATGAGAGGCAGAGTGCCGCGGCCGATCGAGCCAAAGCCGATCATCACAATGGGACCAGTGATCGTTCCGTGGACGGGCCACTCGCTGTCTGCCATTCGGTAGAACTCCTTGTTCAAGACTTGAAATCTGCTCAAAACACAGATCCGCGTCACAATAAAGAGGGCAGTGAGGGCAATAAGGCAGTAGGAAGAATTCGGCCTTACTGCCCTAAACCTGCAAACCGGGCTTTCAGCAGGCATTCGTCATATTCGTCGTGGGCGTTGGAGTCGAAAACCACCCCGCCGCCGACATTGAACACGGCCTCGCCGCCGGGATAAAGCGAGATCGTCCGGATCGCCACATTGAAGCGCATCCGCCCATCCGGCGCCACCCAGCCGACCGCGCCGCAATAGACGTCTCGAGAACCCGCCTCCAATTCGCGTAGGATTTTCATGGCGCTGATCTTCGGTGCGCCGGTAACCGAGCCGCAGGGAAAGAGAGCGGCAAGGATGTCTGACAGTGTCAGGCCTTCCACCAGTTTTGCCCGCACGCGGCTGATCATCTGGTGAACGGTCGGGTAGCTCTCGACATGGAAAAGCTCGGGCACGTCGAGCGTTCCTACCTCCGATATGCGCGAGATGTCGTTGCGCAGGAGGTCCACGATCATGCGGTTTTCGGCCTGGTTCTTTGGATCGTTGCACAGCAGCTCCTTGAGAGCTTCGTCTTCGCGCGGCGTCTTTCCCCGGGGCATCGTGCCTTTCATGGGCAGGGTATCGATCCAGCCATCGGCCGAAACCTCGAAAAAGAGCTCGGGTGAACGCGAAAGCACAACGGGGCCGCCCAGATCGATGAAGGCGGCATAGCGAACCGGCTGGCGCGCCGTCAGCGATTGGAAAAGGGCGAGCGGATCGCCTTGCCAACGCGCATATACCGGAAAGGTGAGGTTGCCCTGGTAGCAATCGCCCAGGCGAAGATGGCGATGGAGCTTCTCGAAGCGTGGCCGGTAGTCATCGAAGGTCCAAAGGGGTTTGGGGTCGAACAGGCGCGGCGTGTCGCCGGGCGAGGGGGTACCCTGCCAAGCCCCTGATGGGACCTCGAACGCGCCGAGGCATAAAAGGGGCGCGCGGCGATTTTCCGGCAGGTTGGGGCGAAGGGAGGGATCCAGGAGATAGCCGGCTTCATACGAAATATAGCCCGCGAGCCATTTTCCTGCGCGGCGGAGCGTTTCCGCCCGCTCCAACATCGGGAAGAGCTCCGCAGGCTCATGAGCCAGAAGAATTTCGTCCGGCTCCGAGAAGCACATGACCTCGTCGGTGAGGTCGTTGCGGAAGAATGCAACGGGGCGCGGCGGCTGATGCATCTCCTCCGAAACCAATCAGCCTTCCTCCAGTGCTTCCAATTCGTCGATCAGACCTTCAATGACCGAGAGACCCTTGGTCCAGAAGGACGGGTCGGAGGCATCGAGACCGAAGGGAGCCAGAAGCTCCGAATGGTGCTTCGTACCGCCCGCTTTCAGCATCTCGAAGTACTTCTTCTGAAAACCTTGCTCCGCCTGCTGATAGACCGCAAAAAGGGAGTTCACGAGGCAATCGCCGAAAGCATAGGCGTAGACGTAGAACGGCGAATGGATGAAATGCGGGATATAGGCCCAGAAGGTTTCGTAACCTTCGCGTAACGCGATTGCCGGCCCCAGGCTTTCAGACTGCACCTCGAGCCAGATCTCGCCAAGCCGCTCTGCCGTAAGCTCGCCCTGGCGACGCTCCGTATGGACCTTGCGTTCGAACTCGTAAAAGGCGATCTGGCGCACGACCGTGTTGATCATGTCCTCCGCCTTCTGGGCGAGCATGGCCTTGCGCTCGCGCTTGTCCGTCGTTCGGTCAAGCAGCGAGCGGAAGGTGAGCATCTCGCCGAACACGGAGGCCGTTTCGGCCAAGGTGAGAGGGGTCGCCGCCATAAGGGAGCCCTGGCTCGCGGCGAGCACCTGATGAACACCGTGGCCGAGTTCATGGGCAAGCGTCATGACATCGCGCGGCTTGCCCATGTAGTTGAGCATCACATAGGGATGGACGGAAGGAACCGTCGGATGCGCGAAAGCGCCCGGCGATTTTCCTGGGCGCACCGGCGCGTCGATCCAGTTGCGTTCGAAGAAGCGTCCGGCGATTTCGGCCATTTCCGGAGCAAAACCACCGTAGGCGGAAAGAACCGTCTCCTTCGCCTCCTGCCATCCGATGACCGATTGCGGCGTTTCGGGAAGGGGAGCATTACGGTCCCAATGGTTGAGCTTGTCCATGCCCAGCCACTTCGCCTTCATCGCGTAATAGCGATGCGAGATACGTGGGAACGCCTCGTGAACGGATGTGGCTAGGGCCTCCACCACTTCGCGCTCGACACGGTTGGATAGATGGCGGGAATCCGCGACGTCGACGAAATTGCGCCAACGGTCGGAAATCTCCTTGTCTTTGGCGAGCGTGTTCGTGATGAGCGTGAACAGGCGCATATTGGCCTTGAGCGTTTCGGCAAGCGCCTCCGCCGCCTTGCGGCGCTTCTCGCCGTCAGGATCCTGCATCAGATTGAGCGTCGGCTCGAGCGTCAGTTCCTCGCCGTCCACATTGAAGCGGAGGCTGGTCATCGTCTCGTCGAAGAGGCGGTTCCAGGCACCGCGCGCGGTGACGGATGTCTCATGGAAAAGCTGCTCGATCCGGTCTTCGAGCTGGTGCGGCTTGTCCTTGCGAAGATCGAGCACCCAAGGGCGATAGTGGCCGAAGGATGGATCTGCATTTAGCGCCGACTCGATCGCCGCATCATCGATCTTGTTGAGTTCCAGCGTGAAAAAGAGGAGGTGCGTGCTGGCATCGGTCAGCTTTTCCTGCACATCGCCGTAAAATTTCGCCCGTTTCGGATCTGAGGTATCGCCCGTGTAAAGGAGGCCCGCATAGGATCCGAGACGGCCGAAAAGCTCGTCGAGCGCCTCATATTCACGCACCGCCTCGCCGAGGCGGCCGGCAGCGCCTTTGGCGGCCTCGTCCGCCAGGCGTCCCTTCCATTTGGTCTCGAAGGCGACGGCCTCTCGCGCAGCTCGCGCAAGATCTTCGGAAAGCTCTGGGCTGTTCATTCCAGGATAGAGATCGGCCAGGTTCCACTCGGGCAGATCGCCGAGATCGACCTTCCTCGCTCCGGCTTCCGCCGTCTGGGCAACGCTTGCAGGCCCCTTCAGAGATCGAGCCATAGAATCACCTCCTCGTCGGTTTCCGGCAGGCCGGGTCAAGAATTCGTTCACCGGGTTTCTTGAGCGCCTGTTTAGAAGCCAATGTCATATAGTTCTAGCCTGACGTCAGTCACGCATAAGAGAATTTGGTCCGGCTGTTGCATTGATGCCCGATACCGTCCTGATCGTTGATGACGACCCGGTGCAACGCCGCCTCCTTGAGGCGGCCGTTCGAAGACTGGGTTATGCGCCTCATCTGGCCGAAGGCGGTGAGATGGGGTTGCAGGCAATCAAGGAAATACGTCCCGAGGCGCTGCGGGCGATCATCCTCGATCTCATGATGCCCGGCATGAATGGAATCGAGGTGATGGAAGCGATGCGCCGCCGCGGCATCGGCGTGCCGGTCATCGTCCAAACCGCAAAGGGCAGCGTGGAGACGGCGGTCGCGGCGATGCGCGCCGGCGCTTTCGATTTCGTGGTGAAGCCGGTCGCTCCGGAGCGGCTGGCGGTAGCTCTCAAGAACGCGCTCAAGGTTGAAGCGCTGCAAGGCCAGCAGCGCCGGGGGCACGAGAAAGCCCCCGAGAAATTCTCCTTTCGCGACATTGTCACGCGCAGCCCCGTCATGGAGAAGGTGATCCGTCTCGCCCAGAGAGCGGCGGCGTCGGACATCCCCATCCTGATCGAAGGCGAATCCGGAGTCGGCAAGGAACTCATCGCCCGCGCCATACGCAATGAGAGCGCGAGGCGAGGAAAGCCTTTCGTGACCGTCAATTGCGGCGCCATTCCGGACAACCTCGTGGAAAGCATTCTCTTCGGCCATGAAAAGGGTGCGTTCACCGGCGCGACGGAGAAGCATGCCGGCAAGTTTGTCGAAGCGAACACCGGAACGCTGTTTCTCGACGAGATCGGAGAACTGCCTCTCGACGTCCAGGTGAAGCTGTTACGTGCCGTGCAGGAGGGGGAGGTCGACCCAGTCGGCGGCCGCGGAACGATGAAGGTGGATATCCGCCTGATCTCCGCCACCAACCGTGACCTGTTGCAGCGGGTTCAGGAGGGGGCGTTCCGGGAAGATCTCTATTACCGGCTCGGCGTGTTCCCGATAACGGTGCCTCCCTTGCGCGAGCGCCGGGACGATATCCCCCTGCTCGTGCAGCATTTCATTGCCCGTTTCGGCGCCATCGAAGGCAGCCGGAATATCTCGGGAATTTCGGCGGAGGCGCTCGACCTCCTCAAGGCATATGATTGGCCGGGCAATATACGCCAGCTCGAGAATGCCATTTTCCGAGCGGTCATCCTTTGCGATGGCGAGGTGCTCACCACGGCGGAATTCCCGCAGATTCGCGCACAGGTCGATGGAATAGACGAAGGCCTATTGAGCGAGGAAGCGGAGCCGGAAGAAACGCCACCTGCCCGGCAGGAAAGCGAGACGCGGCGAAAGGTGCAGCCGCTCCATCCTGCTCTTCTGCCCATCATCGGCGATGATGGGCATGTCCGCCGGCTGGACGAGATGGAACAGGCAGCGATCCGGTACGCGATCGACCACTATGGCGGCAGGATGAGCGAAGTCGCCCGCCGGCTCGGCATCGGCCGGTCGACCCTTTACCGCAAGCTGAAGGAAATGGGCATCGAGCCTCCGGAGAAGGAATAGATCCTCCGCAGCTGGCGAATCCGCTTCAAATCGTCGGAAAGTTTACATTAACCTAGTCTTTTAAAATGCGCGGGAGACACCTTCCTGCCATTCTCCGCGCGCAATTCTGCTTCAATAAGATGTGATTAACCATTATGGTGAACACTCCGGGTGCTTCGGAGAGCCCGGAGCTTGTGGGGACAGTTCCAGCCGACAGGCCATAGTTTTGAAAAACCACGACGTTCAAGACCCTGGATGCCGCAGCGTCAAACTTGGGCCTAAAAGGCTTTTAGCCGGCCTTCTGCTTGCGGCGGGTTTCATGCTCGCGACAGGGCAAGCTCATGCGGAAACGCGGACGCTGAAGCTCTATTTCATCCACACCAAAGAACGCGCCGAGATCACTTACAAGCGCAACGGTCGCTACATCAAAAGCGGGTTGGATCAGATCAACCGTTTCCTCCGCGATTGGCGCCGCAATGAGCCGACCAATATGGATCCGCGCCTGCTCGATCTCGTGTGGGAGGTTTACCGGGCATCGGGCTCGCGCGATTACATCCATGTGGTTTCGGCCTACCGGTCGCCGAAGACAAATGCGATGCTTCGCAGCCGCTCCAGCGGCGTGGCCGAAAAGAGCCAGCATATGCTCGGCAAGGCCATGGACTTCTATATCCCCGACGTGAAGCTTTCCACGCTGAGGGCGCTCGCCCTCCAGAAGGAGGTGGGCGGCGTTGGCTATTATCCCCGGTCAGGATCTCCTTTCGTGCATCTGGATGTCGGAAGTGTGCGCCATTGGCCGCGCATGAGCCGGAAGGAGCTTGCTTCTCTCTTCCCCGACGGAAAGACGATCCACATCCCCTCCGACGGCAAGCCGCTGCCGGGCTACAAGCAGGCGCTCGCTTCCTACGAGGCGCGCAAGCGTAGCGGCGGCTCCATTCAGGTGGCGGAAGAATCAGGTAATCGCGGTCGCGGCATATTGGCAGCCCTTTTCGGCGGCGGCGCCGACGAGGAGGAGGATAACGCCGACATCCAGATGGCTGCAGCTCCGCGCCAGCAGCGCGCGGCCACTCCGCCTGCACCGCAAAGGCAGGTCGCGCAGCCTCCGCAGCCGCAGCAGGTACAGCCCGCACCGGTCGCGCCGGAGACCCCCGGCACGCTGATTGCAGCTCTGCCCGCGCGAGAGGTGCCGGTGCCACGCGCCGCTCCGCGCCCGGATGCGAATGTCGGCACCAACCTTCTCGTCGCCTCCGCTCCCGAAAGCCAGGGCCAGGCTCCGCTGGCGGCGACCGCCGCTCCGATTGCCCAGGGGCAGCAGGAGACGCCGCCGGCATCCGCAATGCTGGCCGCCGTCAACAATGTGCCGCTGCCCTCGCGCAGGCCGGATCACACCCCGCTGGAGGCTGAAACCCAGGTCGCCGATGCGGCGACGGCTCTGCCCGCCTCCGCTTATGTGATGCCGACGCGCCGTCCGGAGCCGCCGGCGACGGCGGATGCGATTGCCGCCTTGATCGCGAAAGAGAAGCAGGTGCTCAATCCGGAACAGCCGGTTGTTGCTGCAGCCTATCTTCCGGTGCCGGGCGAACGGGCCAAGGTTGGAAGTGGTGAGGCCGTCGCTGCGGCCGCTGGGGCAGAAGGCCAACAGGCTTCAGCCGCCGCTGCTCGCAACGTGCTCGCCAAAGCCGAGACCCTCGACGCCGCCAGCCTTTCCGCATCGCCTGCGCCTTCCACTCTCGATGCTCTGAAAGAAAGCAGGGGGAAACCGGTGCAGGCCTCGCCCCGCGTGGCAATGCTGGAACAGAAGGGCGCGAGCGCGAGGGATTTCGGTGTGAGGACCACGCCCAAAGCGCCGCGGGTCGATCCAAGTCAGATAAACGAAGCGCCCGAGCCGCATGTCATGCCCGTCAAGGCGGTCTCGGCCGACCTGGCCCTGAGCAAAGAATCCGTGCTCGACAAGACGGCCGTGGCCCGTGTCCCGGCCTTCAGCAAGGAGATGGCGGAAGCGCCGACGGCGGTTTACACCGACGGTTTCAAGCAGGGCGCGCCGGTGCCGAATGCCCGCCGCTTCACCGGCAAGGCGGTGACCTTCCTGTCGCTGGCCAAATTCGAATGAGCGCCGGAGCCGTTCCCAATGGGGACGGCTCCAGTTCGCTGCAAAGCGAGTGCTACGCCTGACGTAGGCCTGTCGCCTGACGCGAGAGTTCCTCTATGGCGGCCCAATTGCCGGCCTTCAGTTCCGCATCCGGCGCGATCCATGATCCGCCTACGCAAACGATGTTGGGCAGGGAGAGATAATCGCCGGCGTTTTGGGGCGAGATCCCGCCTGTAGGACAGAAGCGCATGTCGGCCAAGGGCGAGGCGAGGGATTTAAGGAATGCCGCGCCGCCCGCCTGCTCAGCCGGAAAGAATTTCAGAACGCGGTAGCCTTCTTCCCTCAGCGCCATGATTTCGCTCGGCGTCACTGCGCCCGGCAGGAAGGGGACATGGGAATCTTCGGCTGCGTCGAGCAAATCCTCCGTCGTGCCCGGGGAAACGATAAAACTCGCGCCCGCTTCTTCCGCCTTTGTAAAATCCTTCTTGGTGAGGATGGTGCCTGCTCCGACGATCGCCTCCGGCACCTCGTCCACGACCAGGCGGATCGCGTCGATCGCGTCTGGTGTGCGCAGGGTGATCTCGATCGCCGGCAGGCCCCCTTTGGCAAGAGCCCGAGCAAGCGGCACTGCATCCGAGAGCCGGTCGATCTTCAGCACCGGAATGACCGGCTGTGCCGTGAGAATTTCCAAAAGCTTTTCGGTCTTCTTCTTCATCGCCGGCTCCTGTGAACGCTGCTGTTCTCTTAGCTCATTTCAAGTGGATACTTCAAACCTGGGCGCTCGCCTGTAGATAGAGCGCCTTTGCCGCCGGCCACGGCTGAGGCTATATGCAGGCGCTTTGTGCTGCGGCTGGCCGCTGCTCATCTGGATGATCGTATGAAATCTCTCTGGCACTCCGCCCTTGCCCTGCTGATCGTGAACGGCGCCCTTCTCGGGCTTACGCCGCCGCTCGGCAAGCTCGCGACGGAGGCGGGGGTGCCGGCGGCGATATGGTCCTTCGTCATCTCCTTCGGGGCGGGGGCTGTCCTTCTCTGCGCGGCCTTCCTGTCGGAGGGACGGTTCAAGCTGACCGCGCGAAGATTGCGCTATTTCGCCGTCGTCGGCGCGGTGTCCTTCGCCTTCCCCAATGTTCTCCTGTTCCTCGCCGTGCCGCATCTGGGGGCTGGCTACACCGGAATCATGTTCACGCTGACCCCGGTAATGACGCTGATCCTCTCGCTCCTCCTGGGCGTGCGCAGGCCGAATCGGCTGGGAATGCTCGGCATCGCCATCGGCTTCGTCGGCGCGCTGACGGTCGCCACCACGCGCGGCGAGGTGGGGCGGCCCGCGGAAATCCTCTGGGTGCTCGTCGGTCTTTCCATGCCGGTCTGTCTTGCCATCGGAAATGTCTATCGCACTCTCGACTGGCCGGAGGGCGCGGGGCCGATCGAGCTTGCGGCGGGCAGTCATCTGGCGGCCGCCGCCATGTTGCTGGTCGCCGCCCTTCTTCAAGGACAGGCGGGATCTTTTGCCTTGCTTGCGGACGTGCCTCTCCTTGCCCTGGGCCAAGCCGTTGCTGCTTCAGTGATGTACACGTTCTTCTTCCGTCTGCAGGCGGTCGGCGGACCCGTCTATCTCAGCCAGATCGGCTATGTGGCGGCGGCCGTTGGGCTTGCCATCGGCGTGATCTTCCTCGGCGAGCGCTATTCAGCGCTCACCTGGATTGGCGCAGCGATCCTAGCGGTAGGTGTCCTGACGACCACGAAGGCGCAGAGCAGGCCCGGCTGATTGGCGGGTCAGCCGCTGAACGCCTTGGCGAAACGGCGGGCCAAGCCGACAACCCGTGCCCACAAGGATGGAGACGAGCCGAAAGGTAAAGCGTGTTCGAGCGCGGAAATCGTCGCAGGGCCGGCAATGCCATCCGCGTCGAGCCCATGATGACACTGGAAGGCGAACACAACTTTCAGGGTCTCTGGCCCAAAAACGCCATCGATCTCGATCGGATAGCCAGCGGCGGCAAGCAGGCTCTGCAGATGTGCGACGGCACTCCCTCGACTGCCTCTACGCAACAGAGGCTCCGTCTCGCCGGAAATGGCAGGACCGGGGGTGCGCGCATGACGCCGGTAGGCCAAAGACAGCCGTAGATGGTAACTGTTGCGGGTATAGGCCGGCCCGTTATAGCCGCGGGCAAAGGCTGCCCAATCGTGCCGGCGCAACGGATCCAACAAACCAGCCTTCTCGATATAGCGCAGCATCAGCCGAGCCTGCCCCTCAACACCGCCGCGTGCTTCTTCCACCAATGCTTCCACGCTGGCATAGCCGAGCCAGGCCCAATGGGCGCCCATGACCTGACCGATACCCCAGGACGTGGCCTCATAGGCGGCTTTGCGATCAATGGCGGCGGCCCGCTCCAGCATGCGCCAGCGTGCCGCTTGGGAGGGCGGGTTCTTCACTGCGCCGGCCGTTGGAGAAGCAAGCCCTTCGCGGCGGGCAATCTCCTGCTTCTCGGCCGGCAGGCGGCGGTCGAAATAATGACCCTCGAACCGGATCAAAGGCTCCTGACGTCCGTTGATCATGGTACCGGCGCGGCCTTCCGATTCGACCTCGATCACCGCCATGAGCGCGGCCGGGTCCAAGGCGACCTCTTTTGCGAGCCTGGCGACGAGATCGAGCGTTTGGGCAGTAGACATAAAGCTGGCCTCCGATTTGTCGTCCGCATTGTTGCCGTGCCGAAACAAGAGGGGATAAATCCCTCTCTCTTTTTTGGCCTTCTCCGCCGGCCGCCCCGCTAAGCTGTGGCGGGAACAGGAGAATCACGGTCGCTGCTTCAGCAGCGGTCGTCCCCCGCAGATCAATTTATCCTCTTCCGCGAATTCTCTTTAGCTGCAGCACTTCTCATTGAACGTAGCGCTGCCTAACTGTTTAGGGACATTCATATGGAGAGCGCCGATGATCGATCCGAAGAAGCTGCTGGAAGGTTTCCTGGGTTCCCGCACCTCGGGAACAGGTTCGACGCTTGGAGGCCATGCGGAGCGCGTGACCCAGTTCGCCAAGGACAATCCGATCGCCACCGGAGCGATTGTCGCCGCGCTCCTTGGAACGGGTACCGGACGCAAGCTTGCAAAGAATGCCCTGAAGCTGGGCGGCATGGGTGCCATCGCAGGCCTGGCCTATAAGGCCTATCAGGACTACCAGGCCGGCAACAAACCAGGCGAGGGGGTGAAGGAGGGCAATCTCCTGCCGCCGCCGCAGGATACCGGCTTTCATCCCGCACTTGCCCCGCAGGGAGAGGACCAGTTCGCTTTGGCGCTGGTGCGCGCCATGATCGCAGCCGCACGTGCGGATGGGCATATTGACGAGGCGGAGCGGCGCAAGATCTCGGAGCGTCTCAAGGCGAGCGGGATCGACGGGGAAGTCGAAACATTCCTGATCGAGGAACTGGAGCGGCCGGTGGATGTCGATGCGCTCATCGCTGCTGCCCAGACGGAGGAGCAGAAGGTCGAGCTCTACACCGCATCCCGCCTTGCCATAGAGCCTCAGACCCGGGCCGAGCGCGGCTATCTCGACATGCTTGCCGGCCGCCTGAACCTGCCCGACCCGCTCATCGATCATATCGAGGCTACTGTGGCCGAGACCGTCTCGGTCTGATCGGGTTCTTGCCAAGAACGGCCGGTCAGGCATAAGGTGCAGGCCTCATCGCCATCGGCGGTGCGGGTGGCAGTGATCGGCCGCCTCTGTGTCAAGGAGTTGGCGGCATCCGGGGCGCGGATGCCGATATCCCCTCCACCATCACGTCCTGTCTCGAAACCCGCGCATTCGCGCGGCCGTCTTTGGAGGATGTGTTGCTTAAGATCTTCTTCGCATTTGCTCTCGCGCTTACGGCGTTTCTGCCTCGAAATGCCGTCGCGCAAGAGAGCATCACCGTCTTTGCCGCCGCCAGCCTGAAGGAGGCGATGGATCGCGCCAGTGCCGCTTTCAAGGAAAAAAGCGGGGCCGATATTGCCGTTTCGCTCGCATCGAGTTCGGTGCTTGCGCGGCAGATCGAGGCCGGCGCGCCGGCCGATATCTTCATCTCCGCCGACCAGGAATGGATGGACTGGGTGGCTTCCCGTGACTTGATCCGCAATGAAAGCCGCCGGCTCGTCGCCGGTAATGAGCTTGTCATCGTCGCCGCAAAGCCGGTCGCCGACGGCACAGGGCCGGACCAAATCCTTTCGCAAGGGCGCTTTGCCATGGGAGACCCGACCCATGTGCCTGCCGGCCTATATGCGAAAGCGGCGCTGACGTCCCTCGGGTTGTGGGATGAGGTAGAGGACAATGCGGTTTTCGGCGAGAATGTGCGCGTGGCGCTGGAACTCGCCCGACGCGGCGAGGTGAATGCCGCAATCGTCTACGGTTCGGACCAACTTGCGGCAAGGGAGCTTTTGCGCATCTACACCTTCCCCGCCGAAAGCCATCCGCCTGTGGTCTATCCGGCTGCAGCCACAATCAACGCAAAACCCGAGGCTGAGGCCTTCCTCGATTTCCTTTCGGGGGACGAGGGGCAGAAGATCTTCCGGGATCTCGGTTTCGCACAGCCGCCGCTTTAGCCGTTTCGCTTTATCATCCGAGATGCAGAGTTCTTCGACAATGGCTGGCAGGACCAGACGGGGCGCAAAAAAGGGTAGCGCGGAAGCAGCCGCGCTGTACCTTGCTGGGTCCCTATTCCGGCGTTGGACGTCAAATCCTCCTCATCTTGCGGCAGGTGCAAGGAAGGTGGTGTGATGAGCGAGGCGGAAGTCGAAATACTCCTGCTTTCGGCCAAGGTGGCGCTGGCTGCCATGGCCTTCTCCATCGTTCCTGCCTTCGTCGTCGCCTGGCTGCTCGCGCGAGGGCGGTTTTCCGGCAAATCCCTTCTGCAGGCTGTGGTGACGCTGCCCCTCGTGCTGCCTCCGGTCGTCACCGGCTATGGACTGCTTGTCCTTTTCGGTTCGCGCGGGCCGCTGGGCCGCCTGCTTGAGGAGATGTTCGGCGTCAGTTTCGCTTTTCGCTGGACGGGAGCAGCGCTCGCCGCCGGTGTGATGGCCTTTCCGCTGCTTTTGCGGCCCATCCGGCTTTCGCTTGAATCCGTCGACCGGGGGCTCGAAGAAGCGGCCTCGACGCTTGGCGCCTGGTCGCCCGTCGTCTTCCTCACGGTCACCTTGCCGCTCGCCCTGCCGGGGTTGCTTGCCGGCCTCGTGCTCGGCTTTGCCAAGGCACTTGGCGAATTCGGCGCCACCATCACCTTCGTGTCGAACATCCCTGGACAGACACAGACGCTGTCGCTTGCGATTTATGCGCTGATGCAGAGCCCGGAAGGCGATGCTGCGGCGCTGAGGCTGATCGGGCTTTCCATCATCCTTGCCATTGGGGCCGTGATCCTTTCGGAATGGGTCGCCAAGCGTTTGCAAAAGAGGGGCGGGAATGGAAGCGCTTGAGGTGGATATCACGGGAAAGGCCGGCACCTTCCGGATCTCCGTCCGGTTCACCGCCGAACCGGGCGTAACGGCGCTCTTCGGGCGCTCCGGCGCCGGCAAGAGCACGCTCCTCAAAATGATCGCCGGCACTGCCAGGCCCAAAGAGGGGCGGATCACCGCGGGCGGGCGCGTGTTCTACGATAGCGCAGCAGGTATCGACCTGCCGCCGCGGGCGCGCGGGATCGGCTTCGTGTTTCAGGAGGGTAGGCTGTTCCCGCATCTCTCCGTACGCCGAAATCTGACCTATGCGCGTTGGGCCGGTCGGCGCGGAGGACGACGAAGTCTCGACGAGGTGGTGGCGCTCCTCGGCCTCGAAGCTCATCTCGAACGGCATCCGGGAACGCTTTCGGGGGGCGAGCGCCAGCGTGTAGCGATCGGCCGAGCCTTGCTGGCGGACCCACAGATCCTCCTCATGGATGAGCCGCTCTCTTCACTCGATCGGGAAAGGCGGGCGGAAATTCTTCCCTATCTTGAGGCGGTCGCGAACGAAACGCACATCCCGGTGCTCTATGTCAGTCATGATACAGACGAGGTTGCTCGGCTCGCCGATCGGGTGGTGGCGATGGAGGAAGGGCGGGTGCGAGCGATCGGTACGGCGGCGGAAATTCTTGGGCATTCCTCGGAGGCGGGCCAGGAGGTCGTCTCCATCCTGGAGGGAAAGGTCATCGACGTCGATGCCGATTACGGGACAGCAACGGTCCGGGTGGGTGACGAGAAGATCGAGCTTTCCGCGGGCAATCTGATGCAAGGAAGCAAGGTGCGGTTGCGGGTGAGGGCGGCGGACATTGCCATTGCCACGGTCCAGCATGAGGGTCTTTCGATCCGCAACCAGCTCTGGTGCGAGGTCAAGTCGGTGGAGCGGCGCGGCAATTCCGCCGATGTGATGCTCGCCTTCGGCAGCGAGAACCTCTTCGCGCGAATCACCGCCAAATCCGCCGACCTGCTGCGGCTCAGGGCTGGGATGCAAGTGGTCGCCCTCATCAAGGCCGTGTCGGTGGAAAGGGCGAGAATACTACCTGTGATTGCTTAGGGAGGAAGCCGCTTCGCCTGCTTCCCTCGAAAGTTGTTCCTGTTAACCTTTCATTAATAAAATCGCGGCATTCTGCCTCATGTCGAATCGGCTTTCCTCCTCCCAAGCAGGTTCGCATCGGGGCGGCCGAAGTGCCGCCCCAACCGTTTCTGGAGGTGTTCAGCGAGGATTCTTCGCCAGGAAATCTCCGACGCGATCGATGGCGCGCAGGATGTTCTCTTCCGAATTGGCGTAGGAGAGGCGGATATAGCCTTCGCCGAGGACGCCGAAATCCGGGCCGCCAATCAGCGCGACGCCAGCTTCTTCCAGAAGAGCGGAGGCAAGCTCCTTCGCCTTCCAACCTGTATTCCGGATGTTCGGGAAGGCGTAGAAGGCGCCCTTGGGCGTAAGGCAGGAGATACCGGGCAGCCCGTTCAACCCTTCAACGACCAGTCTCCGCCTCGAATCGAAGGCGCGCATCATCTTCTCGACATCGTCCTGCGGGCCATCGATGGCGGCGATGCCGGCGTATTGGGCGGGCGCGTTGACGCAGGACCAGCAGTTGACCGCGAGCTTGCGCACGAGGCCATAAAGGCGATCGGGCCAGATGGACCAGCCGAGCCGCCAGCCGGTCATGGCCCAGGTCTTCGACCAGCCGTTGAGCACGATCAGACGGTCACGGATCTCGGGGAAGGTGAGGAGCGAGGTAGCCTTCTCGCCATCATAGGTCATGACGTCGTAGATCTCGTCGGAGAGGATCGCGACCTGCGGGTGCGCCTCCAGCCCCTTCACCAATTTCGCGATCTCCTCGCTCGGCGCGACGCCGCCGGTCGGATTCGCAGGCGAGTTCAGGATCAGGAGGCGTGTCTTCGGCGTGATAAGGGACAGGGTTTCCTCTGCCGAAAAGGCAAACCCGTTCTCTTCGCGGATTGGCACCGGCACGGGCTTCGCGCCGGTGAACTCGATCATGGAGCGATAGATGGGGAAACCCGGATCGGGATAGAGGATCTCGGCGCCCGGCTCGCCGAACATCAAAATCGCGGCGAACATGGTCGGCTTGCCCCCCGGGAGAATCATGATGTTGTCCGGAGAAACCTCCACGCCCGTGGTGGCCAGCGTCCGACGCGCTACGGCCTCGCGGGCCGGCAATATACCTGTTGCCGGCGTATAGCCGTGTTGGCCGTCGCGCAGCGCCTTCACCGCAGCTTCCACGATATGCTCGGGCGTGTGGAAATCCGGTTGGCCGATGCCGAGATTGATGATGTCACGGCCTTGATGGGCAAGGTCTGTCGCCCGCGCCAATACGGCGAAGGCGTTTTCCTCGCCTATTCGATCGAAGGCGGCTACGGTCTGGAGCATTGGGCGTTTCCGTCTGGTCCTGTTGTTTTACGGGCGCTTTTGTGAGGCTTTATGCCGGAAACGTCAATCAAGAGGCCGATCTTGAAGGATTTGCAGAATTGGACCGCCCGGCCGATGCCAGTCCGCGCGGCATTGGAGGGAAATTATGTGCGGCTGGAGCCGTTCGATCCGGCCGCGCATGGCGAAGGACTTTTCGCGGTGTCCAGCGTTCCGGATGCGGCGGAGCGCTTTCGCTGGCTGGGCGACTACGCTCCCCAGAGCCGCGAGGCTTTCGAGGCATGGCTTGGGAAGGCTTCGGAGAGCATCGATCCTCTCTTTTTTGTCGTGATCGATGCGGCGTCAGGCAAGATCGGCGGCCGACAGGCACTCATGCGCATGGATAGGGCCAACGGCGTGGCCGAGATCGGCAACATCTATTGGGGCCCCGCGGTGGCGAGAACGCGGCTGGCGACAGAAGCCCTCTTTCTTTTCGCCCGGCATATCTTCGATGATCTCAGCTACCGCCGCTTCGAGTGGAAGTGCAACGACAGCAACGAACCCTCGAAACGTGCCGCGCTCCGCTTCGGGTTCCAGTTCGAAGGCATTTTCCGTCAGCATATGGTGGTCAAGGGCGAGAACCGCGACACGGCATGGTTCGCGATGCTCGATCACGAATGGCCGGCGATACGCCGCAGCATGGAACTCTGGCTTGCGCCGGAAAATTTCGATAGCAACGGACAGCAGATGGAGCGGCTCGAGATTTTCAGGGAAAGAGCGCGTGGCGAGCAATCTTAGGCAGGGCAGGGTGATCGGGCGAAACGGCGAGAGCCCGTCCATGGGCAGGCGTATATGAAAGAGAACAGCGGGCCGATCATTGCGGCCGCCGTGATCCTGATCGGGTTCGGCATTATCGGCTTTCTGATGCCGCGGATCATGGTCTGGGTGGGGGACTACTCGACGGTCGCCGCCGGCCTGGTAGCAGCGCTGTTCGTGGCGGCGTTCTTTCTCGTTTTCTGGTTCAGAGCGCGCAGCCAGAGGCGAAAGGAAAAATAACGCGGCCGGGTGTTTCCACCCGGCTGACCGATGCTTAAGCGGCGATCGACACTTTTCGCCCCGCGGGCTGGATCACTCCCTTCGCTCCGTCGAGCGCCCCTTCCACGAGTTCCAGGGCGAGGAAGCGATCTTTCTCGTAGGGTCCCGGCATCGCGAGCCGATCGGTTTTGGCCGCCGAGAAGCCGAAACGCGCGTAATAGGGAGCATCGCCAACGAGCAGGATCGCCCGGTGACCCATCTTGGCGGCCTCCGAGACCGCATGCTGCATAAGGGCCGATCCGATGCCTGCGCCCTTCAGGTCAGGGGCGACGGCAAGCGGTCCGAGCAGCAGCGCGGGTGCACCGCCATGGCCCAAGCGTATGTCCCAAAGACGGACGGTCCCGGCGAGTGCCCCGTCGGCTGTGCGAGCGATGAAGGCCAGGCCCTCCGCCGGCACTCGCCCGCGCCGCAGTTTCTCGGAGGACTTTCGCCTCCTCTTCGGGCCCATTGCATGGTCGAGAAGCGCCTCGCGGGCCGGAATGTCCGCAGCCGTTTCCTGTGTGATCGAGAAGACAGGATCGAACGCCTTTCCGAACCCGGAGAAGACGCTATCCTGCGATTGGGCGGCCTTCATGGCGTGCTGGGACATGTCCCCGTCCTTCGAAACGCGTTCTACGAAAGATGGACGCGGGCGAAATGCCCGCGCAGGCTGGATCCGAGAGCGGCGCTCTCAGATCACATAGGCTCGAAGAGGCTCGAAGCCGTTGAAGGCGACCGACGCGTAGGTCGTCGTGTAGGCCCCCGTGCCCTCGATCAGGATCTCGTCGCCGATCGTAAGCGAGACCGGCAGAGGATAGGGGGTCTTCTCATAGAGCACGTCCGCCGAATCGCAGGTCGGGCCGGCGAGCACGCAAGGGGCGGTCTCGCTGCCATCGTGTCGGGTCACCAGCGGGTAGCGGATCGCCTCGTCCATCGTTTCGGCGAGGCCGCCGAACTTGCCGATGTCGAGAAAGACCCAACGCACATTGTCGTTGTCGGCCTTCTTCGAGATGAGCACGACTTCCGACTTGATGACTCCTGCATTGCCGACCATGCCGCGGCCGGGCTCGATGATCGTCTCGGGAATGCGGTTGCCGAAATGCTTCCGCAATGCCGAGAAGATGGCTTGGCCATAGGCCTGGGCTTCCGGCACGTCACGCAGGTAACGCGTCGGAAAACCGCCGCCCATATTGACCATCCTGAGCACGATCCCTTCGTCGGCCAAGGCCTTGAAGACCATCCGTGCATCGCCCAGCGCGCGGTCCCAGGCGGCAAGATCCGTCTGCTGGGAACCCACGTGGAACGAAACCCCGTAGGCATCCAGGCCGAGTTGCTTGGCGCGGCGCAGAACGTCCACAGCCATGGCCGGGACGCAGCCGAACTTGCGCGAGAGCGGCCATTCGGCTCCGGCACCGTCCGTCAGAACGCGGCAGAAGACCTTGCTGCCGGGCGCTGCGCGCGAGACCTTCTCGACCTCTTCGATGCTGTCCACAGCGAAGAGGCGGATGCCGAGCGCGTATGCGCGCGCAATATCGCGCTCCTTCTTGATCGTGTTGCCATAGGAGATGCGGTCGGCCGAGGCGCCGGCATCGAGCGCCATTTCGATTTCGGCGACGGAAGCCGTGTCGAAGGATGAGCCCAACGAGGCAAGCAGCCGAAGGATCTCTGGCGCGGGATTGGCCTTCACCGCGTAGTAGATCTTGGAATCGGGCAGGGCCCGCTCGAAGGCGAGATAGTTTTCGCGCACGACGTCGAGATCGACCACGAGGCAGGGGCCATCGGGTCGTCGGGTGGCGAGAAAATCGAGGATGCGCTGGGTGGCCATCATTTCCCTCCGTTGGCGGCTGAAGCCGCCAGAAAGCTCAAGGTCTGCAAGCCTTGCGGCCCGCGGTGGACAAAGGATGCGCCTTTGCGTTACCGCGACCGGAGGGTGGAGATCACCGGCCGTTGACGCATCTGCGCATTGCGATGAGCTTCCGCCGCAAGGCGAAGGCTCGCTTTGTCTGCCTCAGCTTTGGATGGGAAAACCCTCCGCACTGCCGGCAATGAAGGTGTGCCTCTTCAGTAACCCCGGTTTTTGGACAACCGGCAGACACCAGAAAGGCCCGCACCGTCGTTGCTTCAAGATGTCCTCGATCCTCGGTTGGCCGTAAGATCGACTGGAGCGGTTAGGTCCAGGTACCGTACCGGTTTCCTCGCCATTTCGAGGCCCGGCGGACACCCACAGGCACGTGCGACTTTGGGCAAGGCGCGATATAGGTAAGTTCGCTGTCACAATCAATGCAAAATTGGACTGCGCTTGAAAAATCCCCGGCACGCGCCGATTGTCTGCCGGCCTGCCATAAAAGGAGCTTCCAAATATGACCGGGACGCGGGACAGCTTGAACGCCTTCGTGGACTATCCGGATGTCGGGGTGCCATCGTCACCCACGGGGCGATTGCGCGCACTCACCTTCGGGGTGAAGGACATCTTTGACGTTGCCGGTTATCCGACAGGCTGTGGAAATCCGCAGAAGGAGGACGCACGGGCAGCCGCAACCGCTCCTGCGATCCAGGCTCTCCTCGACGCCGGCGCCGTGTTCGCGGGCAAGACCCAGACGGACGAACTTGCGTTTTCCATGATGGGGATGAACGCGCATTTCGCTTCGCCGATAAATTCAAGAGCGCTGGAGCGCGTGACCGGCGGTTCCTCTTCCGGGTCGGCGGCTGCCGTGGCGGGGGGGATCGTCGATTTCGCCATCGGCTCGGACACGAACGGGTCGGTGCGGATCCCGGCATCCTTCTGCGGCCTCATCGGTCTGCGGACCACCCACGGCCGAATCACCATGCAAGGCGCCATGCCGCTTGCTCCCTCCTTCGATACGCTTGGCTGGTTTGCACGCGATGCCGGCATTTATGAAGCTGTCGGCGAGGTCCTTCTGGGCGAGGATTCCCATCGCGATACTCTGCGCACGCCCGTTCGGATCTCCGAATTCGAGGCGCGGTTCTTCGGCGAGGCCGAGGAGGATGCCTATGGCGAGATGCTTGGCCGGGTGCTGGATCATTTCGGCAGATCCGCCGGCTTCATGGCACTTCCGGGGGAAATCGAGGAACTCTACGAGGTCTTCCGGCAGATACAGGCCTACGAAGCCTGGGCTTCCCACGCAGATTTTCTTTCCGGGCGTGACCGGGAACTCGGGCCAGGCGTCAAGGAGCGCTTCGCCTATGGCCGCTCGATCAGCGAATCAGCCGTTGAGCAGGCGAGGCGGAAACGGCGGGATTTCCAGGCCGATTTCGCAGCGCTGATGCGTCCGGACATGGTTGTGGTGATGCCGACGCAGCCCTCGGCCGCGCCGCTGAAAATCTCCACGTTGGAGGAACAGGAAAGCTACAGGCACAAGGGTCTGGCCTTGACCTCGATGGCAGGTCTCCTCGGTTGGCCACAAATCTCGATACCTTTGGGTGAGGTTCATGGCGCGCCTTTCGGCATCTCCCTTCTCGGGCCGGCCGGCAGCGACCGCCAGCTCATCCGGCTCGCCACAGAAATTCTCGCTGGCGTGTAAATATGGATACGCTCACGCGCATGCGCGCTTTCATCCAAGTCGCGGAAGCGGAAGGATTTTCAGCCGCTGCGCGGAGGTCCGGCCGGTCGAAGGCGCTGCTTTCCAAATATGTGCGGGAACTCGAAGACGAATTGGGCGCGCTGCTGCTCAATCGCACGACTCGGAAGTTTTCGCTCACCGAGGCGGGCCAGCTCTATTACCAGCGTGCGCTGGAACTCGTGCGTGAGATCGACACGCTTTCGGAAACGGTTCGGGAATCGGCGAGCGGGGTCAGTGGTCGCATAAAATTGTCTGCGCCGCGCACCTTCGCGGACGCGCCGATCGGGCAGTCGCTGATCGATTTCGCCATCGCCCATCCTGAGATCACTCTCGATATTGATCTGAACGACCGTATTGTGGACCTGGTCGAAGAGGGGTTCGACCTTGCCATACGAATCACGAAGCTGAATGATTCTTCGCTCATTGCGCGGCGGCTCGCGCCGTTCCGTATGCCTGTCTGCGCCTCGCCGGCGCTGATCGAAAGATATGGACTGCCGACGCATCCGCGCGATCTGCAGAAGCTGCCCTGCATCATCGATACGAACGGCCGCTTTCGCCATAACTGGCCGTTTCAGGCGGACGGTGTGCCAATTACCGTGCCCGTTTCCGGCCGCATCGAGGCCAACAGCCCCTTGGCAGTTCGTGCGGCAGCAGTGGCGGGCATCGGCTTTGCCTTCGTACCGGATTTCATTGCCCTGCCGGAGCTTAGGGCTGGCAGGCTTGTTACCGTTCTGGATGATTTCATCACCGATGGGGCGGGCATTTTCGCTGTCTATCCGCACCGGCGCTATCTGCCGGCCAAAGTGCGAGCGCTGGTCGATTTTCTCGCGCAATGGCTCAAGGAGAATTGCGGTCCCGAGACGGAGCTTTAATAAGTCCCAATTTCGCCGGGATCATTTGCACAAATCTGGATACAAAGAAGCGAGGGATGTCCAGCATGCGGGGTAGGACGAGGAAAGCGGCGCTGGCCGGGGCCGCCGGACTGTTTATTTGCGCCTCACAAGCATCGGCTCATCCGCATGTTTTCGCGGAGGCGCGGCTGGACGTGGCCATCGGGCCGGATCGCAAGGTGGAAGCCTTGCGCCATGTTTGGCGTTTCGACGATCTCTTTTCCAGCACAGTTCTCGTCGAGTTCGACAAGAACAAGGATCTGCAGCTCGATGAAGAGGAGCTGAAAGACGTGGCGAGCGTGGTTCATGACTCGCTCGCCGATTACAATTACTTTCAGGTCGTCAGCGCCAATGGCCGCGATGTGGCCATGGAGGCTCCGGCCGAGATGATAGCGGATTTCACCGACAACCAGCTGATCCTTCTCTTCGAATCGAAGCCCAAGGACCCGCTGGAACTCAAAGGGAAGGTAGATTTTGGCGTCTACGATCCGACCTTCTACACCGCGATCGACTTCACCGAGGACGAATATCTTGCGGTCGAGAACCTGCCGCAGGACTGCAAGAGCACCGTTGTCCGGCCTGATCCGGATGACGCTATCGCGCAGAACCAGGCGACGCTGACGGAAGCCTTTTTCAACGACCCGACCGGCAACGATCTCAGCAAGATCTTCGCGACCAAGCTCGAGCTCACGTGCAACGGTTAGCCATGACGAAGCACTTGGATATCACCGCAAAAATTTTCTTCATCATAACCGCACTCGCTATTCTCCTTGCGCCCGCTTATGCGCAAAGTTCGCTCGGTATCGGTACGGCAGAACCTTCGATCGCGCCCGTCGGGCCCTTTGCGGGCCTTCTGCAGTGGGTAAATGCCGAGCAGCAGAGTTTCTACCGCTCGCTGACGGGCGCCTTGAAGGCGATGAGAGACGACGGCTCGCAGCTTTGGGTCCTCGTCGGCCTGTCCTTCGCCTATGGCGTCTTCCACGCGGCGGGCCCGGGCCATGGCAAGGCGGTGATCTCTTCCTACATGCTGGCCAACGAAGTGGCGCTGAGACGCGGGGTGGTCCTTTCTTTTGCCTCTGCCATTCTCCAGGCCGTTACCGCGATTGTCCTGATGGCCGCCGTGTTCCTGCTTCTCAGAGGCACGTCAATCTCCATGACGGATGCCACATGGTTTCTGGAGACGGTCAGCTTTGCCCTGATCGCCGCCTTCGGCGCCTGGCTCCTGTGGCGCAAACTTAGTCCGCTCGTCCAGCGCAGGAGGGGGCGGCCCATGCACAGCCTTTCCGCCGCGCATGCGGGCGAGCATCACCATCATGACCATGACCATGGGCATCACCATTGCCATGGTCACGATCACGGGCATCATCATCACCACGCCGCAGGCGAGGTCTGCTCTTCCTGCGGCCATTCGCACGCGCCCGATCCTTCCCGCCTTGCGGGCGACCGGCTTGACTGGCGCAGCGCCTGGTCGGCGGTGGCGGCTGTGGGCATGCGGCCCTGTTCGGGAGCACTGATCGTGCTCACCTTTTCCTTCCTCAACGCGCTCTGGCTGGGTGGGATTGTTTCCGTCTTCGCGATGGCACTCGGCACCGCGATCACGGTGTCGCTACTGGCGACGCTGGCGGTCTCCGCGAAAAATTGGGCCGTGGCTCTCTCCGGCGGTGGTGCTTGGAGCACCCGCATTCACAACGGGATCGAAATCGCCGGTGCGCTGATGGTGCTTGTCCTCGGCCTGGTGCTGTTGGCGGCAAGCCTCTCGGCCTGAGCGTTCAGATCACCTGGCTCAATTGCATGGCAACCATCATGTCGCCATCGACCTTGAGCTTTCCCTGCATGAAGGCGGACGTCGGGTCGAGCTCGCCGGCAATCATCGCTGCCAGGTCATCCTTGCTGACGCTGATCACACAGTCGGCCGGGCCATCGCTTGTGGAGACGGTGCTGTCCTGGATCAGGACCACCCCGTCCGCCCCGCAGTCGAACTTGACCGAACTGTCAAAGCCAGATCCAGAGAAGCGTTCGCGGATTTTACCGGCGATTTCATCCATGGTCATGAACTGCTCCTTGGCAATGGCTGGCTGTCGTGACGGCGACAATCCTATGCGTCAACTGTTACGGATGAATTACGTTTACGTCAACGTTGCTAGGTGGCGAGCCGGTACACACCCAAATAATCTCAGGCCACCACTTTCCCCTCCGAATCGAAGCGATAGATGCGCTGGCGCTGGGGTGTGGCAAAGAGGATGTCGTCCGGTGCGAACTGATGCTCGCCGAAAAGCCGCGCGGTGATAAGTCCGGCCTTCTCGGTATCGAGATAGAGGATCGTGTCCGCGCCCAGATGCTCCACATGCAGGACGATGCCTTTCCAGTCGCCCGAGGCGGGATCGACGGTTATGTGCTCTGGCCGCACGCCAAGGGTGCTCGCCCCTGACTCCCCTAGCCGTTCCGCTTCGATGAAGTTCATTTTGGGCGATCCGATGAACCCTGCCACAAAGAGATTTGCCGGGCGGTTGTAGAGGTCCATTGGCGTGCCGATCTGCTCGACGCGGCCGGCGTTCAGGATCACGATGCGGTCGGCAAGCGTCATCGCTTCGACCTGGTCGTGCGTGACATAGATCATCGTGGCCTTTAGTTCGCGATGAAGTTTTGCGATTTCCAGGCGCGTGTTCACGCGAAGCGCCGCGTCGAGATTGGAAAGCGGCTCGTCGAAGAGGAAGAGCTTCGGATTGCGCACGATGGCGCGCCCGATGGCAACGCGCTGGCGCTGGCCGCCTGAGAGCTCGGCAGGGCGGCGATCCAGATATTCGTCAAGGCCGAGCATCTTGGATGCGGTGGCCACACGCGCTTTGATCTCTTCTCTTGGGCGGCCGGCCTGCTTCAAGCCAAGGCCCATATTGTCGCGTGCGTTGAGGTGGGGATAAAGGGCGTAGCTCTGGAAAACCATGGCGATGCCGCGTTTGGCAGGCGGCACGTTGTCCACCGGCTGTCCGTCGATCAGCACTTTGCCGGAGGTGGCGTCTTCAAGCCCTGCGATGACGCGGAGCAGGGTTGATTTCCCGCAGCCTGAGGGACCGACGAAGATGACGAATTCGCCATCCCGGACGTCGAGATCGATGCCCTTCAGCACCTCGACGCTGCCGAAAGATTTGCGGATGTTTTCGAGCGTCAGCGAACCCAAAGTGTCCTCACAATTTCACGGCGCGCCCGGTGCGCACGCTTTCGTCGGCGGCAAGGCAGATCTTCAGCGACTGCACCGCATCTTCCATGTGGCGGGTAAGGTCCAGGTCCTCCCGGATCGCCTTTAAGAGAAAAGCCTGCTCGCGCTCGCAAAGCTCCTGGTGGCCAGGCTCACCTTCCATTCGCAGGATCTCGTCGGGTGCGGCGAAGCGGCCGTCCGCTCCACGCTGCGCGCGATGCACGCGGATGGTGGCGGTCTTGGTGTGCGTGTCGATGTCGTCGGACTTGGCGCCCTCGTCCATGACGATGGAAACGCTGCCCTTGGGCGACATGATGTCTTTCACGAAGAAGGCCGTCTCCGAGATCATTGGCCCCCAGGCTGCCTCGTACCAGCCGACCGAGCCGTCATCGAACAGAACCTGCAGGTGGCCGTAATTGTACATATCGGCCGCGATCTCGTCGGAGAGCCGCAGGCCCATGCCGCGCACCTCAACGGGCTTGGCGTCCGTGATCTGGCACATGACATCCACATAGTGCACGCCGCAGTCGACGATGGGGGAGGTGGTCTGCATGAGCTGCTTGTGCGTCTCCCAGGTCGGGCCGCTCGACTGCTGGTTCAGGTTCATGCGGAAGACATAGGGGCCGCCCAGCGCGCGGGCCTCGGCGATCAGCTTCTGCCAGGAAGGGTGGTGGCGCAGGATGTAGCCCACAACGAGCTTCCGGCCGTTCGCCTTTGCCGCCGCCACGACGCGCTCGGCATCCTTCACCGTGGTCGCCAGAGGCTTCTCCACGAAGACATGCGCGCCCGCCTCCAGTGCCATCACTGCATAATCGGCGTGGCTGTCGGAATAGGTATTGATGGAAACAGCATCAGGCAGCTCGCGTTTCAACGCCCCCTCGAAGGAGCGTTCGACCGTGTAGCCGGAAAGCTCGCCATCGAGATCCACGGCTGAACGGTTGACGAGGGCTGCGATCTCGAAACCGGGATTGCGGTGATAGGCGAGCGCATGGCTGCGTCCCATATTGCCGAGGCCGGCAACGACCACGCGCAGCTGCTTTTCGCTCATTTGACGGCTCCTGCTGTGATCCCGCGGATGAGCTGGCGGGAGAAGATGAGGTAGAGGATGAGGACGGGCAGTATCGCCAGCGAAAGCGCGGCGAGGACCGCATTCCAGTTGGTGACGAACTGACCCAGGAAGATCTGCGCCCCGAGCGTGATGGTCTTCGTGGATTCTGCGGGGGCCAGGATCAGCGGGAACCAGAGATCGTTCCAGATCGGGATCATAGTGAAGACTGCGACCGTAGCCATGGCCGGGCGAACCAGCGGCAGAACGAGGCGGAAGAAGATGCGGTATTCCGAAAGGCCGTCGATGCGACCGGCATTCTTCAGGTCGTCGGAGACCTGTTTCATGAATTCGGAGAGGATGAAGACGGCAAGCGGAAGCCCTTGCGCCGTATAGACCAGAATCAGTGCGGTAAGGGTGTTGACGAGGCCGCTTGCCACCATGAGTTGGAGGATAGCGACCGTGCCCAGCCGGATCGGGATCATGATACCCAGCGCAAGGTAAAGACCCATGAGCGTGTTGCCGCGAAAGCGATATTCGGCCAGCGCGAAGGCGGCCATGGCGCCGAACAGGAGAACGAAGAAGAGCGAGGCTACCGTGACGATCAGGCTGTTCTGGAAATAGAGGAAGAAATCGCCCTGGGCGAGCGCGGTCTGATAGCCGATCAGGCTGAAGCTCCTTTCGTCGGGGAAGGCGAGGGGAGAGCGGAAGATCGCCTGGCGCGTCTTGAACGAGTTGATAATGATGACGATGACCGGGAACAGTGCGATCGCCGTATAGGTGATGAGCGCTGCATGGGCCGCAACGCTGCGCCAGGGGGAATGGCGGGCCTTGCTCATCTTCGCCTCAAAACTGATAGCGGCGCAGCCGCGTCTGGATGGCGAAGAGATAGAGGCAGACGCCTGCCAGGATGATGAAGAACATCATGGAGGCGATTGTCGCCCCCATATTCGGATCGCCGATCTGCAGCTGGAAACCGAAAAAGGTGCGGTAAAGGAACGTGCCCAAAATGTCCGTCGAGAAATTCGGGCCCGCAAGTGCGCCCTGGCTCGAATAGATCAGGTCGAAGGCGTTGAAGTTGCCGACGAAAGTGAGCACCGAAATAATGCCGATCGAGGGCAGGATAAGCGGCAGCTTGATCTTCCAGAACTGCGCCATTCCGGTGATGCCGTCGCATTCGGCCGCTTCCAGGATCTCGTCGGGTATGGAAAGCAGCGCTGCGTAGATCAGCATCATGGGAATGCCCACGAACTGCCAGACGGAAATAAGCCCGAGCGTCGTCAGCGCATATTCCTCCTTGCCAAGCCAGGGAGCAAACAGGCTCTTCAAGCCGACAAGATCGAGCAGGCCCGGCGCGACGCCCCAAATGGGACTGAGGAGCAGTTTCCATACGAAGCCGACTATGACGAAGGAGAGAATGGTCGGCACGAAGATCGCCGTGCGGTAGAAGCCGCGCAGGCGCAGTCGCGGATTGGACAGGAGGGCGGCGAGCAGGATGCCAATCGGGTTCTGCACCAGCATGTGGATGATAAAGAACCAAACATTGTTCCACAGTGCGTTCCAGAAGCTCGAAGACCAGCGGGGATCGCCGAGAAGTGTCCGGAAATTCTCCAGCCCGACGAAAACCTGTCCCCCCGAGGTACCGCGGAACAGCGAAAGCTGAAGCGTGCCGAAAAGCGGCAGGATCATAACGATGGTATAAACGAGCAGCGCCGGCGCCAGGAACACGGCGATGTGCCAGCGGATCGGCCTTTTCTGCGCTAGCATGAGTTACGCCCGGTTAAGCCCAACTGGTTGTCCCATCCGCGTTCACTACCCCTCTCTTACATTCCAAGGACTTAGCTTTGCTAAGCCCAGGAATTGCTTTCTCCCGGCCAAGGGGAGATAAGGCGCGCCGCGCGGTCGTTACTGCAAATCGCCAACATTGGTGATTGGCGGCAAAAGGCCGATGCCGGCGCATCTCCCTTGGCGGGGGAGAAAGAGATCACAACGTCCTAGCCGAAAGCTAAGTGTTGGAATCGCAAGAGAGGGGCTGAGTGGCTCCCGATCGCGAATTCTCAGTTCCCCTGCTGCGGCTTGTACCAGCTCGCCAATCCTTCCTGCAGCCGCTCTGCCGCTGCCTCCGGCGTCTCTGTTCCGTTGATCACGTTAGCCGACGCCGTCCAGGTCTCGTTTTCGAGATTGGGCGTGCCACGGGACAGGATCTGATAGGTAGAACGGATCGTAGGCTGGCACTTCTCGCGCCAGGAGACGAATTCCCGCGCCAGCGGATCTTCCATTTCGACGGGTTTCGAGGAAAGGCTGAAAAACCCGGGGAGCGCGTTGGCGTAAATCTTCGCGAATTCGTCGGAAGCCACCCATGTCAGGAATTTCTTTGCCGCCTCTGCATTCGGGCTCTTCGCGTTGAGGCCGATGCCGATATCCGTGTGATCGGAGATATAGCAGGTGTCACCGGCATTTTTGACCGGCGGCGGGAACGCACCCATCTCGAATTCGGCCTGAGTGTTGAAGACGGAGATCTCCCAGGAGCCGGCGGGATAGATCGCAGCGCGGCCAAGCGTAAAGAGGTTCTGGCTATCCGGATAGGTCTGCGCCTCGAATCCGTCGCCCAGATAGTCCTTCCAGCGCGCCAAGGTCCTGAACGGGTCGACCCACTGCGGGTCCGTCAGCTTTTGCTCGCCCTTTATGAGCGCCAGCCGGCCTTCCTCGCCCTTCCAATAATTCGGACCGATGTTCTGGTAGCCCATGGTTGCGGCTTCCCAGAGATCCTTCGTTCCCATGGCCATGGGAATGTAGTTGCCGTCTTCCTTGATCTTGTCGAGCAGCGCGAAGAACTCGTCCTCCGTCTGAGGCACCTGCAGCCCCAGCTCGTCAAAAGCGTCCTTGTTGTAGATGAAGCCATGGATGACGGAGGCCATGGGCACGCAGAAGGTCGCCGAACCGTCATCGGTCTGCCAGGCGGCCTTGGCCACATTGGAGAAGTTCTCCATGCCGGGAAGGTCGGTGAGATTCGCGAGCTGGCCCTTGTTAAAAAGTTCCAGAGAGGCATCGAAGGGGCGGCATGTGATCAAGTCTCCCGCCGACCCCGCGTCCAGCTTGGCGTTCAACGCCGCGTTGTACTCGGTCGGTGCGGAAGGAGAGAAGACGACCTTGATGCCCGGATTCTGCGCCTCGAACGCAGGAATGAGCTGTTCCTGCCAGATGGCGAGATCGTCGTTGCGCCAGCTCTCGATGGTCAGCGTCACATCCTGTGCCGCGGCGATGCCTGCCGTCCAGACGAGCATGCTTGATGCCGCCAGAAACATCATCACCCTGTTCTGCTTCATAACTTCCTCCCTCATGGCTTGGACGCCTCTGTTCCTTCCTCCCGGGGGCGCCTCCAGAAACGCCGCATAAGCCAGCGATTGCATTCGTGGTCGGGCGGGATGGCCGTAAGTTCCTCAATATCATTGGGAAAACGGCTACCCCAGCCCCGCCGCCTTCTACGCCTCTTACTTCCGGTTGCGGACATGTTAAGAACATTCCGCTGCGCTTTTCCAGCACCAAAATTAAAGGATTGAGCAATATTGGCAGTTGGAGAATGCACGCGCGGGCCGGACGCGCACGCGCGCGCGTCATGGCTCAACGGTTGGGTGTGCACGATGAATCTCGTAGCTGTGGACGGCGGTGGGACCGGGTGCCGGGCGATCGTCGCCAATGCCGAGGGCGCGGTGCTTGGACGGGGCGAGAGCGGCCCTGCCAATGTGATGACCGATCTCGACGGCTCCCTCACGCATATCCTAGAGGCCGTCGAAAGGGCGGGCAGGCAGGCGGGTATCGAACCGGAGTTCTCCACGTCCAAAGCCGCCCTGGCATTGGCCGGCGCCAATGTCGGGCGTTTCGGCGAGGAGTTGTTGCAGAAGCTGCCCTTCGCTGAAAGCATCGTGGAATCGGATGCAACAGCCGCGGTCCGCGGCGCTCTGGGCCCGCATGACGGGGCGGCCGGCATTCTCGGCACCGGTTCCGTGTTCGGGGCAAAGTCGGGTGGAGAAATCCGAATCATCGGCGGCTGGGGCTTTCTGCTGGGGGACCAGGCAAGCGGAGCAAGACTCGGCCGCGCTCTGCTTGAAGAGACCCTGCTTGCACATGACGGTATCGTTTTGGGTTCCGCGCTGACGGAAGCTATCCTTGCGCGTTTCCAGGAAGATCCTCGCGAGATCGTGGTGTTCGGAAAGCGCGCGCGCCCCGCGGATTTCGGCGCATTCGCGCCGGAGGTCTTCGCTTATGCCGAAAAGGGTGACGCGGTTGCCGGGAGAATTCTAGCCGACGCAGTGGGCTGGATCGAGGCTTCCCTCGATGCGGTGATGCCGGAGGGCTGCGATCGCGTTTGTCTACTCGGCGGACTCGGGCAGCCATACGCGCCTTATCTCAGCGAGCCTTTTAGGAACCTGCTTCGGCCACCGCTTGGGAATGCGCTCGACGGAGCGCTGGCGCTGGCAGTGGAAAAATTTGGGCAATCCTGAATATCCCCATGGCCGAACCCCGAGGCTTCCTGAGTCAAGCCCTTCACTCGAAAATTTTGCGAAGCACCAGCCGTTGACATGACCCCTGCTTGGGCTACTAGATATAGCCATCACGGTGCTGTCGAGTCCTAGGGTCGAGAGCTTAAGAGGGAAGCCGGTGAGAGGCCGGCGCTGCCCCCGCAACTGTAAGCAGCGAGTTGCCGTCGCGTAATGCCACTGGTGCTTTAAGGCGCTGGGAAGGCCTGACGGCAGCGATGACCTGCGAGCCAGGAGACCTGCCGTGATCGAGCTTTTTGAACGTCCACGGGCGGGGTGTCCCGGCGGTGCGCTTGATCGCGGCGGTTCATACCTGCTGCTGTCCGGCATGCTTCGCGAAACCCCGTCAACAACCACGGGGGTTTTTCATGTCGGCGAGTGCCGCTCACTTTTCCAACGGAACGGCCGCGATGCCGGTCCTTGCTCATCCGGCCGAAGTCCGGATGGAGTCCGCGTATCGCGTCATCCGTCGCAACGCTTCGGTCACGCCGTTCGATCCGGGCAAGATCACCATCGCCTTGACCAAGGCTTTCCTTGCCGTCGAAGGTTCGGTGGCTGCCGGCAGCCGCCGTGTGCACGAGGTAGTGGAGGAACTGACGGAGCAAGTCGTTTCCGCGCTCACTCGCCGCGGCGAGGCGGGCCGTACCTTCCACATCGAGGAAATCCAGGATCAGGTGGAACTCGCCCTCATGCGCGGCGGCCATCACAAGGTGGCGCGTGCCTATGTGCTCTACCGCGAGGAGCGGGCGCGCGAGCGGCAGGCAAGCAGCGTCGCCGAGATCCCTCAGCCATCTTTGCACGTGACGCTGCAAGACGGCAGCAGGGCGCTCCTCGATGAGGCGCGGCTTGCCGCGATCGTGGTGGAGGCTTGCCACGGGCTGGAAGCGGTCTCGGCCGAGGCCATCCTCACCGAAGCGCGGCGCAACCTCTATGACGGCATCACGCTTGACGAGCTCTCGCTGGCGCCGATCCTTGCCGCGCGCACCCTGGTAGAGACCGAGCCGAATTATGCGCAGGTGAGCGCGCGGCTGCTTCTCGACAAGCTGCGCCGCGAAGCGTTGAGCTTCGTGGAAGGCAGGCCCGCACAGGCCACGCAGACGGAGATGGCCGATCGCTATCCCGCCTATTTCGAAGCCTTCATCAAGGCAGGCATAGAGGCCGAGATGATCGACCCGGAGCTTGGGCGCTTCGATCTCAAGAAGCTTGGAGCCGCGCTTCAGCCCGAGCGCGACCTACAGTTCCAGTATCTCGGTCTGCAAACGCTCTACGACCGCTATTTCCTGCACAAGGACGAGGTTCGTTTCGAACTGCCGCAGGCCTTCTTTATGCGCGTGGCGATGGGACTTGCGGTGCGCGAGATCGACCGGGAGGCTCGGGCGATCGAGTTCTACCAGCTCCTCTCCTCCTTCGATTTCATGTGCTCGACGCCGACCCTCTTCAATGCCGGCACGCTGCGGCCGCAGCTTTCGTCCTGCTTTTTGACGACCGTTTCCGACGACCTCGACGGCATCTTCAAGGCCATTAAGGACAACGCGCTTCTGGCGAAATATTCCGGCGGGCTCGGCAATGACTGGACTCCGGTGCGGGGCCTGGGCGCGCGCATCAAGGGCACCAACGGCAAGAGCCAAGGCATCGTGCCTTTCCTGAAGGTGGCAAACGATACGGCGATCGCAGTCAACCAGGGCGGCAAGCGCAAGGGCGCGGTCTGCGCCTATCTGGAAACCTGGCATATCGACATCGAGGAATTCCTGGACCTCAGGAAGAACACCGGCGACGACCGCCGCCGCACTCATGACATGAACACGGCCAACTGGGTGCCGGATCTCTTCATGGAGAGGGTGGAAGCGGATGGCGAGTGGACTCTATTCTCGCCCGACGAGGCACCTGATCTGCATAACCTCTATGGCCCGGCTTTCAAGACCGCCTATGAGGCCTATGAAGCAAAGGCGGCGCGTGGAGAGATCCGTGTCTTCAAAAAGGTCCGTGCGGTGGAGCTGTGGCGGCGCATGCTCACCATGCTCTTCGAGACCGGCCATCCGTGGATCACTTTCAAGGACCCGTGCAACCTGCGCTCGCCGCAACAGCATGTGGGCGTGGTGCATTCGTCGAACCTGTGCACCGAGATAACGCTGAACACGTCCAGCGATGAAGTCGCTGTGTGCAATCTCGGCTCCGTCAACCTTGCCGCTCATGTGAGCGAGAGTGGGCTCGACCTGGAAAAGCTGGCACGTACGGTTTCCACCGCGATGCGCATGCTGGACAATGTCATCGACATCAATTTCTACACCATCCCCGAGGCGCGGCGCTCAAACCTGCGCCACCGGCCGGTGGGCCTCGGCCTGATGGGCTTTCAGGACGCGCTGCAGGCGCTGAAGCTGCCTTATGCTTCGGAAGGAGCGGTGGAATTCGCCGACCGCAGCATGGAAGCTATCGCCTATCATGCCATCTCTGCCTCGGTGGAACTGGCAAAGGAGCGTGGAGCCTATGCAAGCTTCCAGGGCTCGCTCTGGTCGAAGGGCGTGCTGCCGATCGATTCCATTGGCTTCGTGGCCGAATCCCGCGGCGTCGAAGGCATGGATCGCAGCCAGACGCTCGATTGGGAGAGCCTGCGCAACCGCGTCATGGAGCACGGCATGCGCAATTCCAACACGATGGCGATCGCGCCGACGGCGACTATCTCCAATATCTGCGGCGTTTCGCAGTCGATCGAGCCCAGCTACCAGAACCTGTTCGTGAAATCGAACATGTCGGGCGACTTCACCGTGGTGAACGCCGCGCTCGTGCGTGATCTCAAGGCGCGCGGCCTCTGGGACGAGGTCATGGTTTCGGACCTCAAATATTACGACGGCTCTCTCGGCCAGATCGACCGTGTTCCGGATGACCTGAAGGCACTCTATGCGACCGCGTTCGAGATCGATCCGACGTGGCTGATCGAGGCAGCCTCGCGCCGGCAGAAATGGATCGACCAGGCGCAATCCCTCAATCTCTATATCGCCAATCCCTCCGGCAAGAAGCTCGATGAACTCTATCGGTTGGCCTGGAGGAAGGCGCTGAAGACCACTTACTACCTGCGCTCGCGCTCGGCGACCCATGTGGAGAAATCGACGCTGAAACGCTCGGACGGGAAACTCAATGCCGTGGCGGTGACACCGCAGCCGACTGCTTTCGAGTTGGATGGCGTGAAGGCTTGCGCCATCGACGATCCCGAATGCGAGGCCTGCCAGTAGGCGCGGCGGAGACCCTTACCGTCTCGGGCTCTGCCCGATTCACCTCTCCCATTTGAGACCGGAGCCGAGCTTTGCGGCTAATCCCTCTCCCCAGCATAGCGGGAGAGGGTGCTGGGCATCAGCAAGGCGGCAACCGGATTATTAAACCTATGATATCTGGAGAATGGCATGCTGAACTGGAACGAGCCGAGCACCAATCCTTCTCAAGCAGCATCCGCCGGCGAGGTTGATGCTACCGGCCTTGGTGCCATCGACCGGGGTGCGGCGCGCGTATCGGTTGACGACAAGCGCATGATCAATGCGCGGGCCGACGTGAACCAACTCCTGCCCCTGAAATATCGTTGGGCCTGGGAAAAATATCTGTCGGGCTGCAACAATCACTGGATGCCGACGGAAGTTTCCATGCAGGCCGATATCGCGCTCTGGAAGTCCCCCGACGGGCTTACGGACGACGAACGGCGCATGGTGAAGCGCAATCTCGGCTTTTTCGCCGCCTCTGAGTCCTTGGTAGCGAACAATATCGTGCTCGCGATCTACCGCCACCTCACCAATCCGGAGTGCCGGCAGTATCTCCTGCGCCAGGCTTTCGAGGAGGCGGTGCACACGCACACATTCCAATACATCGTGGAAAGCCTCGGGCTCGACGAGGGCGAACTGTTCAACATGTATCGTGAGGTCCCGTCCATCACCGACAAGGCGGCCTGGGCACTGGAATACACGCGCCATCTGGACGACGCGAATTTTTGCACCGGCACGCCGGAAGCAGACCGTGCTTTCCTGCGCGACCTCGTCGCCTTCTATGTCGTCTTCGAGGGCATGTGGTTCTATACCGGCTTCGCGCAGATCCTGTCGCTCGGGCGGCGCAACAAGATGGTGGGGATCGCCGAGCAATACCAATACATCCTGCGCGACGAATCGATTCATTTGAATTTCGGCATCGACGTCATCAACCAGATCAAGCATGAGAACACGCATCTATGGACGCCCGCCTTCCAGGAAGAGGTGCGGGGCATGCTCCGGGATGCCGCGGAGCTGGAAGCAGCCTACGGCCACGACACGATGCCGCGCGGCTTCCTCGGCCTCAATGCGGGGCTCTGCGAGAAATACATGCACTTCATCGCCAACCGTCGCTGCGCGCAGCTTGGCCTTGCGCCCGTGTTCGCCGAGACGGAGAACCCGTTCCCTTGGATGTCCGAGGCGATGGACCTGAAGAAGGAGAAGAACTTCTTCGAAACGCGCGTGATCGAATACCAGAATGGCGGCGCGCTCAGCTGGGATTGAGTCGCCAAGTTCCTCGCCTCAATGGAATTGCGGCGAGGAAACCTCCCTGCCTTTGGATAGCATTTCAGATCACTTAAAGATATAAACATTTCTTTATATGTTCTCTTGACTCCTGATCCCGCTTGAGGGACTTTGCCCATGTCGTGGTTCCCCGACGTTCGCACGTCGGGGCTAAGAGGGAATTCGGTGCGCCGCTACAGCGGTGCGTTTTCGAGACGCACAACTGTGGGGCTTATGTAATCGCGCTTACCTGAAACCGATTCCGGTTTTCAGGAGCGGATGCGCTGGCAATGCCGAAGCTGCCCCCGCAACTGTAAGCGGCGAGCCTATCTCCAACATGCCACTGGGACATCCCGGGAAGGTGGAGAGGGCGGTGACCCGCGAGCCAGGAGACCTGCCACGGCATGAGAATGTCCACGGGCGGGGTGTCCCGGTGGCTGCTGGGCGAGCCTGTCTCGCCCGAGCGTCCGCGTGCCCATGCCCCCAATCCAAGGGGTCAGATCCATGTTCCAAATACCTGTTGCTACGCTCGGTTTGCCGCGCATCGGCCGGCGACGCGAACTCAAATTCGCGCTGGAGGACTACTGGGCCGGTAAGAGCTCGGAGGCGGAGCTTCTTGCCACAGCCGCGAAGATACGCGCCGAGAACTGGAGCCTGCAAAAGGCAGCAGGCGCCAGTTTCATTCCGTCCAACGACTTTTCTCTTTACGACCACGTGCTTGACATGGCGGTAACCGTCGGGGCGATTCCCGAAATCTACGGCTGGGATGGCGGCGCCGTGCCGCTTGAGCTTTATTTCGCCCTGGCGCGCGGCAGTCAGGGCAGCGAAGACGAATGCTGTCATTTGCACAACGGCGGAACCGGGGTGCCGGCGCTGGAAATGACGAAATGGTTCGACACCAATTATCATTACATGGTGCCTGAATTCTCAGCCGATCAGCAGTTCCGGCTGGCGTCTACAAAGGCGGTTGACGAATTCAGGGAGGCAAGGGAGCAGGGTTTCCATACGCGGCCAGTGCTGCTCGGGCCCGTTTCCTTTCTGAAGCTCGGCAAGCGCAAGGACGGCGGTGATCCGCTTTCGCTGCTGCCGCGGCTGGTTCCGGTCTATGCCGATCTGCTCAAGCGGCTGGCCCAAGCCGGAGCCGACTGGGTGCAGATGGACGAGCCTTGCCTCGTGCTCGATCTAACGGAAGAGGAGCAGCAGGCCTATAGGTTCGCCTATGACGCCTTGGCTGCGGCGCGTGCGCCGAAACTGATGCTTACTACCTATTTCGGGGCGCTCGGGGACAATCTGCCGACCGTGGCGGCCCTCCCCGTAGCAGGGATCCACGTGGATCTCGTTCGCGCGCCTGAACAAATCGGCAGCCTGGTGGGTGTGATACCGGAGGATCGGATCCTCTCGCTCGGTGTGGTGGATGGGCGCAACGTCTGGCGCACGGATATCGCCCCGCTTCTCGACCGGCTGGAGCCTTTGGCAAAGGACAATCCCGGACGGTTTCAACTCGCGCCATCCTGCTCGCTGCTTCATGTGCCCTTCGATCTGGGCCTCGAAACCGGCCTTGATCCGGAACTGAAGAGTTGGCTTGCCTTCGCGGTCCAACGAATTGAAGAACTCGCGGTTATCTCGCACGCGCTTTCGGTCCATCGCGCGAATGTCAGCTCCTTCATCGCGGCGGCTTCGCGGGCGCTTTCGGCGCGTGCTTCCTCTCCCCGCGTGCACGACGCCCGCGTTGCTGACCGGCTTGCCGAGGTCTCACCGACGATGACGCGGCGCTCCCTGCCATTTGCCGAGCGCCGAAGGTTGCAGCAGGAAAAGCTGGCGTTGCCCGCCTTCCCGACGACGACCATCGGCTCCTTCCCCCAGACGGCGGAGGTGCGCAGGGCGCGTGCAGCCTATTCCAGGGGAGAACTGAAGCCAGCCGATTACGACACCTTCCTCAAGAGCGAGACGGACAAAGCCATCCGGTGGCAGGAGGAAATCGGGCTCGACGTGCTCGTGCACGGCGAGTTCGAGCGGAACGATATGGTGCAGTATTTCGGCGAGCAGCTGACGGGTTTTGCCTTCACCAAGCAGAGCTGGGTGCAAAGCTATGGCTCGCGCTGTGTCCGCCCGCCCATCATCTTCGGCGATGTCCACAGACCACAGGCGATGACAGTCGAGTGGGCTAGCTATGCTCAGTCGCTCACGGATAAGCCGGTGAAGGGCATGCTCACCGGGCCGATCACGATGCTCCAATGGTCTTTCGTGCGTGATGATGCGCCGCGTGAAACGGTCTGCCGGCAGATCGCGCTCGCGCTCCGTGATGAGGTCCAAGATTTGGAGGAGGCCGGCATAGGCATCATCCAGATCGACGAGCCCGCCTTGCGTGAGGGATTGCCGCTGCGCAAAGCCGACAGGTCTGCCTATCTCGACTGGGCGGTGGAGTGTTTTCGCCTTGCTTCGGCCGGCGTGAAGCCGGAAACGCAGATCCACACCCATATGTGTTACGCCGAGTTCAATGAGATCATCGATGCGATCGCGGCAATGGACGCCGATGTCATCTCTATCGAAACATCGCGATCCAGAATGGAGCTTCTGCAGGCGTTCCGCGCTTTTCGTTATCCCAACGACATCGGGCCAGGCGTTTTCGACATCCATTCGCCTCGCGTGCCGCCTGCGGAGGAGATGACAAACCTGTTGCGCAAGGCAGGTGAAGGGCTCCGCTCCAGCCAGATCTGGGTCAATCCCGATTGCGGCCTAAAGACCCGCAAATGGGAGGAGGTGCGCCCCGCGCTCGCCAATATGGTGGCAGCGGCGCGCCAGATGCGAGTGGCGCAATAGGCGCTGAACGTCCTTGGCATGGGAACGCCGCCCGGGTGGCGGCGTTCTGCCTGTCTAAGCAGGACGTGTCATGGCCGCTCGTGCACCGGGAACATCCGCAGCTGGAAATAGGGACCGACCGGCAATCGGGCCGGTTCCGCCGATGGAAGCCAAACTGGTGGAAAGCTTGCCGGATGAGCCCGGCTGGGAATTCGAACCGAAATGGGATGGCTTTCGCTGCCTCGCTCATCGCAGCGGCGAGGAGATCGAGCTCTATGCGAAATCCGGCAAGCCGCTGGGCCGCTACTTCCCCGAAGTGATCGAAATTGTGCGGGCGCTGCCGGGCGGCCAATTCATCCTGGATGGTGAGCTCGTCATTCCCGTCGGTGAGACCCTTTCCTTCGATGCCCTGCAATTGCGGCTCCATCCGGCAGAAAGCCGCATCTGCAAACTGGCCCGCGAAACGCCGGCCATTCTTATCCTCTTCGACATGCTGCTGACGCCGGATGGCGAAGATCTCACGGGAGCGCCGCTCACGGAACGGCGCGCTGCCTTGGAGCGATTCTTTGCCAAGGCTGAGGTTCCCGGTATCCGGCTCTCGCCCTACACGCGCGATCGCAAAGAGGCCGAAGCCTGGCTCGAGCGCGCCGGCGGCGCGCTCGACGGCGTCATCGCCAAGCGGCTCGACGCGCCATATGAGAGCGGCGAGCGTGCGATGCTCAAGGTGAAGCGGATTCGCTCGGCCGACTGCGTTGTCGGTGGCTTTCGCTACGGCAAGGACAGCAATCTCGTTGGCTCGCTCTTGCTTGGCCTCTTCGACGATGCCGGAAGGCTGCATCATGTCGGCTTCACCTCCATGATCAGCAATGAGGAGCGGCCGGCACTGACGCGAAGGCTGGAAAAGCTGAAGGGCCCGCCGGGTTTCACGGGGCGTGCGCCAGGCGGCCCCAGCCGATGGGCGACGGAGCGCAGCGGCGAATGGGAGCCGCTGAAGCATGAACTGGTGGTGGAAGTTACCTATGACCAGGTGACAGGCGACCGCTTCCGGCATGGAACGCGGCTCTTGCGATGGCGCCCCGACAAGGATCCACGCCAATGCACGTTCGAGCAGCTCGAACAGGAGGCGCGGCCCGGCAAGCTGATCGAGGACGTTATCCGGAAGACCTGAGAGGGGTTCAGGTCAAAAGCGCGTCGTAGATGAGCTTGGCGGCAACGAACCCTAGCAGGATCAAGATCATGCGATCGAAGTTTTCCCGCGACAGCCTGCGCGCCAGCGCGGCGCCCACCGGCATGAAGGCGAGGATCGGAAGCATTGCGAGCAGGCTGATCAGCGCGCCATGGACCGAGAAGATACCGAGGTAGCTGAGTGAGAGGACCTGAAGCGACGTCACGGCTACGAAGAGAAACGAAATCGTCGCGATGAATATCTGCCGGTCGAGGCGCATGGCATTTAGGAAGGTGATGGAGGCCGGAGCGGAAAGCCCCGCTGCGCCTTGCAACATGCCAGCTAGAAAGCCCGCCGGCATGCTCAACCGGGAAGCTAGCGGAAAAGCTATCTTCCAGTCGGGCCGGGCAAGGCGAAGCGCGATGTAGCCTACGACCGCGCCGGCCACGATGAGCGAGAGCGCCTTTTGCGAAAAATGGGTGAGCATCAGCGTGCCTAGGAGAACACCCAATATACCCGCACCGGCGAAGCGCAGAAGGAACGAACCCGGCAACAGATGCCGGCGGAAACGCCACCCCTGCCACACATTGGTGAGCAGGTTAGGCATCAGCATCACGACCACGGCGAATTTCACGTCAAAGATCATCGCCAGCGCCGGCACGGCGAGGATGGGTGCGCCTGCGCCGGTCGCACCCTTGAGAAGCCCGCCGGCGGCGAGACAGATGAAGATGATGGCAAGTTCTGCCGGCTGCAAAGTCACGGGAAGGTCTCTTTGAGATGACTCGGGCCGGAAGCCGCCCGACGTAATGGAAGCATCTATCAGCAGGTGCTTCTATCCCCCGACGAGGGTGGAATCAATCTTGAACGCATCGGTTAGGTTGAAGCAGGCGAATTTCAGTATACATTTCGGGTGAGGATGGCGGGATCAACGGTGCTCTATAGGAGGAGCTGTTCGTTTCATATCCCTGGCTTCGCCTCGCTCGCCATAGAACGGCGAATGCAGCGGAACAGCGGGATCTCTCTTCCTCTAGGCCCGGGGACCAAATTCGCTCGGGCCTCTGGATATTTCCATCGGAGTGCCAGCAGCGCGATTGACAGGTGGCATTCGGAATTGCAAATTGTATACCGACGGAATGCACAGATGAGTGCTGGGAGGAACCGATGCTGATGCCTCAGCAATGGACGCATGACGAAAGGGCGGCTCTTGCCGGGCTGCTCGGTACCTATTCCGTCGAAGTGACATCTAGGGACGCGAAATCGCTCGCGGACGTGAGCCGCATTCTGCCGCGGGGCACGGAGGTTTTCGTTGCCAATCTTCCGACCGAAAGCGCCGATGTTCTGATCGAAGCTGCCGCACGGTTGAGGTCGGCGGGACTGATCCCGGTTCCCCACATCGTGGCCCGAAATGTCGCGAGCAAAAGCGATCTCGAGCATATGCTTGCCGGTTTGGCATCCAAAGCCGGCGTGGAGAGGGCGCTGGTGCTGGGCGGTGACCGAGACCAGCCTGCAGGCGAATTCGATGCGGCCCTCCAAATTATCCAGAGCGGCCTTCTGGAGAAGAATGGTATTCGCCGGATTGCGATCGCCTGTTATCCGGAGGGACATCCCAGGATTCCCGGCGATGTGTTGCGCGCTGCGCTTAAAGCCAAGATCGCTGCGGCTGCGGGCGCCGGTCTCGATGTCCTTCTGGTAAGCCAGTTCGCCTTCGATCCCGCTCCCATCATCGATTTCGTGTCGGAGCTCAGAAGAGACGGCATAGAAGCACCGGTCCGTGTCGGCGTGGCCGGTCCCGCCGACCGGCTGAAACTCGTCAAATACGCGATCCGCTGCGGCGTCGGCGCATCTCTCCGGGTGCTGCGCGAGCGCAGTGAGCTGGCGCGCAACGTGCTTTCGGGGGAGACCCCGGACGATCTGCTCGGTCAAGTGGCCCTGGCACAGGCGAGCGATCCTTCGCTCGGCATAGCTGGTGTGCACTTCTTCACCTTTGGAGACCCGGCGCGGTCGGCGCGTTGGGCAGAGGAGCAGAGATCAGGGGCGAATTGAGCCCACGGCAGGAATGCCGGGAACCTATCCACATCCCAAGACCAACACCCAAGCAGGGGAGGAAATAATGGCAGTGAAAAACCTGGAAGAGAAGCTGAAGAGCGCGAGCAATCCCGTGGAGATGCTGCGCAACTCGCAGATCGGCGCCTATGTCTATCCGGTGGTGCCGGCCGAGTTCACCAACTGGCGGGACGAGCAAGCTGCCTGGCGCAAGACCGCCGTGCTTTTCGATCAGTCGCACCACATGGCGGAGATCATGCTGGAAGGGCCGGACGCGCTGAAGCTCATCGGCCGTCTTGGTATCAACAGCATCGAAAACTTCCCGGTGAATCGCGCCAAGCAGTTCGTGCCGGTCAGCTATAGCGGGCATGTGATCGGCGACGTGATCCTGTTCCGCCTGGCAGAAGAGCAGTTCCTGATGGTCGGACGTGCACCAACCGTCAACTGGGTGCAGTTCCATGCCGAGACCGGCGGTTATAACCTGACCTTCGACCGCGACGACCGCTCGCCTTCGCGCCCGATGGGCAAGCCGGTGGTGCGCCGTCGCTATCGCTACCAGGTGCAGGGCCCGAATGCCTGGAAGATTCTCGAGAAGCTGAATGGCGGGCCGATCCCCGAAATCAAATTCTTCAATATGGGCGAGATCAATATCGGCAAGCGCCGGGTCCGGTGCCTGCGCCACGGTATGTCCGGGGCCCCGGGCCTGGAGCTCTGGGGACCCTATGAGGAAGGTGAGGAAGTCCGCGCCGCAATCCTGGAAGCAGGTGTGGAGTTCGGTATCGTGCCCGTGGGATCGCGCGCCTATGCCACGAACACGCTCGAATCGGGCTGGATTCCCTCGCCGCTGCCGGCCGTCTACACGGATCCGGAGATGAAAGCTTATCGCGAGTGGCTTCCCGCGGACAGTTACGAGGCCACCGGCTCGATCGGCGGCAGCTTCGTGTCCGAGAGGATCGAGGACTATTATGTCACGCCTTATGAACTCGGCTACGGTCCGTTCGTGAAATTCGATCACGACTTCATCGGCCGCGAGGCGCTCGAGAAGATCGCAGGCCAACCGCAGCGCAAGAAGGTGACCTTTGCGTGGAATGCGGATGACGTGGCGAAGGTATTCCGCTCCATGATGGAGCCGGGCATCGAGAACTACAAATATATCGACCTTCCGCTTTCCAACTACGCTTCGGCCAATTACGACGCGGTGATGAAGAACGGTAAGACCGTGGGATTCTCGATGTTCTCGGGCTACAGCTTCAACGAGCGCTCGATGCTGTCGCTCGGTACCGTCGATCCGGATATCCAGGTGGGCGACGTGCTCACGCTCGTCTGGGGCGAGCCGGAGCCCAATGGCGGTTCGCAGAAGACCACCGTGGAACGCCACAAGCAGCTCGAGATCCGCGTGAAGGTTGCGCCGGTGCCCTATTCGCGCGACGCCCGTGAGAACTACGCCGAGAGCTGGCGCACGAAGCAGGGCGTCTGAGGCTGCCAAAAGTTGGGGGCGGTTCTGGTGCATGGCCGGAACCGCCTCCTTGACGGTTAGACAGATGCTTGAAGAACTGTACACACGAGATACTCTGCGCTTTCGGGGTGGGCCCGAAAGCGGGCGGTATGCAAAGGGGTTCGAGGCGCCAGGCCGATGAGAAGGGCGGCGGACGGAAAACGGGACAGTCAGACCTTCAAGGCGCTTCTCGGCGTGCGCGATCTCGTGCTCGGCGGCCGGGTCGCGCCGGGTGAACGGCTTTCGGAAGCTGCGCTTGCAGAGCGGCTCGGCATTTCGCGGACACCCCTGCGGGCTGCCCTCGCGCGGCTTGAGCAGGAGGGGTTGCTTGAGCAGATTCCTTCCGGCGGATATTCGGTGCGAAGCTTCTCGATGGCGGACGTGTTCGACGCCATAGAGCTGCGCGGCGTCATGGAAGGAACGGCGGCCCGCCTTGCCGCCGAGCGCGGCGTGATGCCGGCCAAGATGAAGGCGATCAAGCAGCTCGTGGCGGATCTCGACAAGTGCTTCCGGGACAGGCCGGAAGACATGCTGTTCGATCAGTATGTGGAGCTCAATGCGGAGTTCCATGCCGCCCTGGCCGAGCTTCCTGGAAGCGAGATGATGCGCCGCGAGGTGGAGCGGGCCGGCCGGCTGCCCTTCGCCTCGCCCAGCGCCTTCCTGGAAAAACAGGAGGATGTGCTGGCATTCCGGCTTTCGCTCGTGCGGGCGCAATGGCAGCATAGGGAGATCGTTGCCGCCATAGAAATGCGCGAAGGAAGCAGGGCGGAGGCGCTTGCACGCGAGCACGCACGGCTCGCGCGCCAGAACATGGAATTCGTGTTGGGCGAAGACCGCAGCCTGATCCCCCGTGTTCCGGGACTGGCGCTGGTCTCCGCCTAGAACCTTTTCCCTTCCGGTCCGTGCCGGAATCAGACAAAGGCGGTGCAGGATTTCACCGCTGACAAAAACCGAGTGGAGGAAGCGATGATCACAAGAAGAATGTTGATTGCAGCGGCAGGCCTTGCCGCTTCGGCGCTGGCAGGCGCGCCCACTTTCGCGCAGGAGACCGTCAAGGTCGGGCTGATCGTGCCCATGACGGGGCCCTTCGCCTCGACAGGGCGCCAGGTGGAAGCCGGCGCGCGGACCTATATGGCGATGCACGGCGACACGGTTGCCGGCAAGAAGATCGAGCTCATCCTGCGTGACGATGCGGGCACTGCCGACCAGACCCGCCGTATTGCACAGGAACTCGTCGTCAATGATGGAGTGAGCGTGCTTGCCGGCTTCGGTCTGACGCCGCTTGCGCTCGCGGTCGCGCCCGTGATCGGCCAGGCGAAGATCCCTGCCATCATCACATCGGCCGCTACATCCTCGATCACCGAGCAGTCCGACTACTATGTCCGCTCGAGCTTCACGCTGCCGCAGGCGGCGGTGCCGGTGGCGACCTGGGCCACCGAAAACGACATCAAGCGCGTTGTCACGCTCGTTTCGGACTACGGTCCGGGGATCGACGCGGAAACCTGGTTCACGAAGGAGTTCACCGCCAAGGGCGGCGAGATCGTCGAAGCAGTCCGCGTGCCGCTGCAGAATCCGGACTTCGCGCCCTACCTGCAACGGGTACGCGACGCGGATCCGGACGCCATCTTCGTGTTCCTTCCTTCCGGTGTCGGCTCGTTGTTCATGAAGCAGTTCGCCGATCGTGGCCTGGCGGACGCGGGCATCAAGCTCATCGCGACGGGTGACGTGACCGACGATGATATCCTGAACGACATGGGCAAGCCGGCGCTCGGCGCCATCACCGGCCAGCATTATTCGACGGCACATGATAGCCCGGAAAACAAGGCTTATGTCGAAGCTTACAAGGCTGCCTATCCGGATATGCGCCCCAATTTCATGTCGGTCGGCGGGTATGACGCCATGCATCTCGTCTATGCGGCGCTTGAGAAGACCGGGGGGGACGCTACCGGTGATGCCCTGATCGAAGCCATGAAGGGCCTTTCCTGGACGAGCCCGCGCGGCCCGGTCTCCATCGATCCCGAAACGCGTGAGATCATCCAGAACATCTATATGCGCGAGGTCAAGGAAGTCGACGGAGAGCTCTACAATGTGGAGTTCGCGACCTATGAGGCTGTGAAGGATCCGGCCAAGACTTCCGACCAGTAGAAAACCGTGTCATCTATTGCGGCGGGGAGAAAGCTCCCCGCCGTTTCTTGTGAACGCCGGGCGGTATTATGCTGACCATCCTGTTCGACGGCATTGCTTATGGAATGCTGCTCTTCATCATCGCCGTGGGGCTTGCCATCACGCTGGGGCTGATGAACTTCATCAACCTGGCGCATGGCGCATTCGCGATGGCCGGCGGATACATCACCGTCGTATTGATGAACCGCTACGGCGTCTCCTTCTATCTCTGCCTGCCCATTGCGTTCCTCGCCATGGCGGTCGTGGGCGTCGTGCTGGAGCGGACGCTCTATCGCCGTCTCTATTCAGCTTCCCACCTCGATCAGGTGTTGTTCTCGGTGGGCCTTGTCTTCATGTCGGTGGCTGCCGTGCAATATTTCATGGGCGGCCAGCAGCAACTCATCCATTTGCCGCCGGAATTGAGCGGACGCACGGAGATCTTCGGCATCGGCGTTGGCCGGTATCGGCTCTTCATAACCATCGTCTGCGCCGTGCTGGTCGTCGCCCTGCAACTCGCTCTGACGAAGACACGATTCGGCAGCCAACTCCGCGCCGCTGTCGATGACGGTCGCGTCGCGCGTGGACTTGGCATCAATGTCTCGACGGTCTTTGCGCTCACCTTTGCCGCTGGTTCCGGCCTCGCGGGCCTTGGCGGTGCGATGGGAGCGGAAATCCTTGGGCTCGACCCCAATTTTCCGCTTAAGTTCATGGTCTATTTCCTCATCGTGGTGACGGTCGGCGGCACGTCGACCATCACCGGCCCCTTCCTCGCCGCATTGCTCCTGGGCATCGCCGATGTGGCAGGCAAGTATTACGTGCCCGAGATCGGCGCATTTGTCATTTATGCGGTGATGGTCATTATGCTTGTGCTCAGGCCCCATGGCCTCTTCGCGCGTGAGGGCGGTCGATGACAGTGATCGGGGAAACCACGGCGGCCGTTTCCAGCACCGGCCCCGAGCATGTGGCTGCAACGCAACTGCGCCGGCGCAACGCTTGGCGGGCCTACGAGATCGTGCTTTGGCTCGTCGCCATCGCGCTCATTTTCATGCTGCCTTCCAAGGCCTTGCTTCTCACCGAGATTGCAATTCTCGCTCTTTTTGCGGTGTCGCTGGATCTGGTGCTCGGTTATGCGGGCATCGTTTCGCTGGGCCATGGCGCCTTCTTCGGGCTCGGCGCCTATGTGGCCGGGCTCTTCGCGATGCACTTCTTTCCCGAACCGGTCACCGGATTGCTGGTGGCAGGGCTTGTGAGCGGGCTCCTCGGCTTCGTCACGAGTTTCCTCGTGCTGCGCGGCTCCGATCTTACGCGGCTTATGACCACGCTGGGCATCGCACTCATGCTTGCCGAGCTTGCAAACCAGATGGCGTGGCTGACCGGAGGCGCAGACGGGCTTTCAGGTTTCACGGTGGGGCCGATCCTCGGGCTCTTCGAATTCGATCTTTGGGGGCGCACCGGTTACATCTATTCGCTCGTCGTGCTCTTCCTCGCCACCTGGGCGGCCCGGAGGATCGTCAACTCACCGTTCGGCCTGTCGTTGAAGGCCGTCCAGGGCAACCGCGTCCGTGCGGCGATGGTGGGTGTGCCGGCCAAGAGCCGGATCGTCGTGATCTATACGATCGCTGCGGTCTATGCGGGATTTGCCGGCGCCCTTCTCACTCAGACGACCAGTTTCGTCTCGCCGGACGTGCTTGCATTCCACCGGTCGGCAGATGTGCTCCTGGTGCTGGTGCTGGGCGGCGTGGGATACCTCTATGGCGGGATCATCGGCGCGATCATCTTCACTCTGCTGCGCGATTGGTTTTCCGTCATCACGCCCCAATACTGGATGTTCTGGATAGGCTTGGTTCTGGTGATCATCGTCATGGTCGGCCGTGAGAACATCACCCGGTGGCACACGTTCCTGCCGGCATCGATCCAGCGCGCTCTCGCCCGCGCCGCCAATTGGCGCCCGGGACCGAAGATTGGAGGCGGGCAATGAGCGCCGTGCTCCAAACCCGCAATCTGATGAAGCGCTTCGGCGGCTTTGTCGCAACCAACGACGTCTCGCTGTCGGTGGAGCAGGGCGCCCGGCATGCTCTGATAGGCCCGAATGGTGCAGGCAAGACGACGCTCATCAATTTGCTGACCGGGGCGCTGAAACCCACATCGGGACGGGTTATCCTGCAGGGAGAGGACATTACCGACCTTCCTCCGCACCAGCGCGTGCGCCGGGGCTTGGCGCGCACATTCCAGGTCAATCAGCTCTTTCCGGAATTCACGCCGCTTGAAGCAGTGGTATTGGCCATCAACGAGCGGGAACAGCTGGGCGCTTCCGCCTGGAAACCCCTCGTCGCATATCCGCAGGTGGTCGACGAGGCTGCCTCGCTTCTGGAGCGGTTCGGCCTTTCCGACGTGATGGGAGAGCGCACATCCCGCCTGCCTTACGGGAAGCAGCGGCTGCTGGAGATGGCGCTTGCCTTTGCCGCCAAGCCGCGCGTGCTTCTTCTGGACGAGCCCGCGGCCGGTGTGCCGGAGGAAGAGCGTCATGAGGTGCTTGCGATCGTGCGCGCACTGCCATCGGATGTGACCGTCGTTCTGATCGAGCACGACATGGATCTCGTCTTTTCCTTTGCAGACCGGATCTCCGTTCTGGTTTCCGGCGCGCTCTTTACCGAAGGCACGGTGGCCGAGATCGCTGCCGATCCGCGCGTGAAGGCCATCTATCTTGGAGAGGATGCCTGATGGCCGAGCTTCTGCGCATCGAAAAGCTTGTTGCCGGCTACGGCGAAGCGCGCGTTCTTTCCGAGATCGATCTTACGCTTGGAGAAGGCGAATCGCTGGCGCTGCTGGGCCGCAACGGTACCGGCAAGACCACCCTCGTGGACACAATCGCCGGTGTTACGACGCTCCATTCCGGCAGGATCCATTTCGCGGGGGCCGACATCACGCGCATGAAGCCCGAGAAGCGGGCCGCGGCGGGAATCGGCTGGGTGCCCCAGGAACGCAATATTTTCCGTTCGCTGACGGTCGAGGAGAATCTGACGGCCATCGCGCGGCCGGGTCCATGGAACATGGAACGCGCTTACACGATGTTTCCGCGCCTCAAGGAACGGAGAGGCAATCTCGGCAATCACCTTTCCGGCGGCGAACAGCAAATGCTGGCGATTGCTCGCGCATTGATGCTGAATCCGAAATTGCTGCTTCTCGATGAGCCGCTTGAAGGCTTGGCTCCCGTCATCGTCGACGAATTGCTCGCGGCGTTGCGCAAGATCATTTCGGGCGAGGGGATGTCGGCGATCATCATCGAGCAGAAGGCTCGCAAGGTCCTGCCGCTCACCGATCATGCGGTGGTGCTGGAGCGCGGTGCGATCGCCTGGGAAGGCGACAGCGCGTCGCTTCTCGCGGATGCTTCCGCCATGGACCGGCACCTCGGGGTAGCCAGCGGCAAGATCGCGCGGGCCGGATGACCGCATCCGACTGAAGAAGCGTTCCTCAGCAACCGCCCCGTGGAGGCGGTGCGCCGCTTTCCCTGCCGGCGCCAGACGGTCGGCATGGGTGCGGGGCATTTGTCGCCTCAAGCTGCAAGCCTCCATTGAGGGAAGGCGCCGACGCAGCAGAGATCTGGTAACCGGAAGGGCTAAACAAGAGCAACTGCTGGCAAATTCGCGCGCCTCACGAACGCCCGTAAGCGATGCACGCTGCCTGTGCTGTTCCATCTGCGATATAGCGATGGATATCGCCTCCATCACCGTGATATGATGCGGTCGATGGAAGCCTAACCGGGCGCTTATAATTTTTCCTCAGACATACATATGCGACTATCGCAGGATACCGTTTGTAAAGTATACGGTCCCCGCGGATGCCGAATGGGGTCCGATGGTTATGCAAAATCAATTTGTTATCGGAGATACGCACTGTGAACTTAATTGTGAAGTTCTTCGAGCTCATCGAAAGTTTGACCTGGGGTTGGTCGCTTGTCCCCATTCTGGTGGTGTTCGGCCTGTTCATCACCGTGGCGAGCGGCTTCGTCCAGCTGGCATATTTCGGCCGGATGTTTCGGGTTCTGTCGTCGAAAGTTCAAAGTGCCGACCCGAACGCTATCAGCGCCCGCGAGGCACTGTTGATGTCGGTTGGCGGGCGTGTTGGGGGAGGCAATATAGCCGGCGTGGCGGTAGCGATAACGCTGGGTGGCCCTGGCGCGGTGTTCTGGATGTGGGCGATAGCGGTCGTGGGAATGGCCACTAGCCTTGTCGAGGCATCCCTGGCGCAGCTCTTCAAACGCTCCGTCGGAGATGGGACCTTTCGCGGCGGGCCGGCAGGATATATCATATACGGCCTCGGGGAGCAGTATCGTTGGCTCGCCATTCTATACGCAGTCTGCCTGATCGCCGCCTTCGGACTGGGATTCAACGCATTTCAGGGCAACACCTTTGCCGGCGCCGTCGAGGATAGCCTTGGAATCGAGCGGCTATGGACCGCCCTTCTGCTGGCCGCCATCACGGGGTTCATCGTTTATGGCGGCATCAGGCGAATTGCCAAGGCGGCCGATATCGTCGTTCCCGTTATGGCGCTTGGTTACATCGCGATGACATTGGTGATCATCCTGCTCAATATCACCGAGTTGCCGCATGTTCTGTGGACGATCGTAACCAATGCCTTCGGCTTCGAGCAGGCTGTAAGCGGCGGCATGGGAGCTGCGATCGCTCAGGGTTTGCGGCGCGGGCTTTTCTCGAATGAGGCAGGGCTCGGTTCCGCGCCCAATGTGGCGGCGACGGCGGATGTGCGCCACCCGATCAGCCAGGGCATCACCCAGTCGTTCTCGGTGTTCATCGATACGATCATCGTGTGCTCGTGCACGGCCTTCATCATTCTGCTCAGCGACGTCTACGTGCCCGGGGCTGCGCATATCGACGGCGTGGTGCTGACGCAGCAATCCCTCGTATCCCATGTCGGGGAATGGTCGAAATATTTCCTGACCTTCTCGATCCTGCTCTTCTCCTTCAGTTCCATCATGTACAACTACTATCTGGGCGAGAACGCGCTGACCGTCATGACCTCGCACCCGGTCATGATCCATCGCTGCGATTAGCAGTGGTAGTGCTTGTGTTTCTGGGCGCCACCGCGCCGGGAGCAACGGCGGTCTTCTTCTTCTCCGACCCGCTGATGGGGCTCCTGGCTTTGGTGAACCTGCTTGCGATCATGATGCTCTTTCCTGTCGCCATGCGCATCCTGCGGGATTTTCGCGAACAGCTGAAAGCCGGTGTGGACCGCCCGGTGCTGGTGCCGGAAAAGTTCAAGGACCTCAATCTTGATCCGACGGCCTGGCATAACGCCGCGCCGAGTGCCCATCCGAACGCATAGGGTGCTACGCTGCATCGAGCGCTCGATCGTTGTCCGATCGCCGGCTCGATGCAGCAGCAGGAACAGAGCCGGCGGCCCGGCGTCAGTCGGCTTCGTTTGTGGCTTGTCCCCAAACAAGGACCAACAAAAAAGCCGGGCAGCATGCTGCCCGGCTTATGAATTGAACGTGGGCGCGGCTCTTCTCGCGCCGCGCCCTTTTCCTTACACTTCTCCCCAGATCGCTTCCGCGGTCTTGATCACCAGTTCCAGCTTCCGCTTCTGGTCATCCTCGGTGATCTTGTTGCCCTCTTCGGTCGAAGAGAAGCCGCATTGCGGCGCGATGCCGAGCTGGTCGAGATCGGCATATTTGCTCGCGGCGTCGAACTTGCGCTTAAGATCGTCCAGGGACTCAAGCTCCGGCACCTTGGTGCTGATGAAGCCCGGCAGAACGCGCTTTTTGCCCTTGGGCAGAAGGCGCAGCGGCTCAAGCCCACCCGCACGCTCGGTGTCGTATTCCATGAAATAGATGTCGACGCCGGTCTTGTTGAAAATGGCATCGGCTGCCGGATCGTAGGCGCCCTCGGCCACCCAGGTGGAGCGGAAATTGCCGCGGCACATATGCATGCCGATCACCATGTTCGCCGGCCGGTCCTTGATCGCCTCATGCATCATCCAGGCGTATCTGTCGATCAGCCAATCGGGATCGAGGCCGTCGGCCTTTTTCTCCTCGCGAATCTTCGGATCGCAGAGATAGGCGAAATAGATGTCATCCATCTGCAGATACCGGCAGCCGGCTTCGTAGAACTTCTGCACCGCCTTGGCATAGGTGCGGGCGAGATCCGCGAAGAGGACCTCCAGATCCTGGTATTCCTTGGGCAGGATGTCGGCCTTGGCCACGCGGAAATGGCAGCAGCTCGGGCCGGGGATGGAGATCTTCGGCGTGACCTTCGTCACTGAAGCAAGATACTTGAAGTGATCGAGCATCGGGTGGTCGTCAGGGAAGTCCAGCCGGCTGGTAATGGTCGGGAACACCGGACGCACGCTGGCGCCGTGGAACTGGAGTCCCTGCTGTCCCTCGCGCTCCACCAGATCCAGACCTTCGAGATCGCCCATGAAGTCATAGTGCCAAAAGGAGCGGCGCAGTTCACCATCGGTCACGACCTGAAAGCCGATGTTCTGCTGCATCTTCACGATGTCGGTAACGGCGGCATCTTCCACATTCTTGAGCTCTTCCGCCGAAATGGACTTATCCTCGTAAAATTTCTTCCGCGCTTCCTTCACGGCTGCCGGGCGCAGGAGAGAACCGACATGATCGGCGCGATAGGGAGGTGTGTGAGTCGTCATCGTATCCTCGATTTCGGCTGATGGCGGACGTGGTCCGCGGCGAATGGAGTCTGTTTAGACCTTTGGGCCGGCGCTGCAAAGCTTTCCCTGCGGAACTTGCGCCAAAATCAGCCAGTCTTTCGAAGCGAGTCTTGTAAGTGTAGGGTCGCTGGCGGGAGACTGTTGGGAGGTAGCGCGATGACCTTGCAAACCGAGGAAATGAACTGCGGACATTTCGTCGGGCGCGTATGGCGCCCGGATGTCCTTGGGCCTTCGATCGTGACGCTGCGTGAGGGGCGTCTTCTCGACATCACATCCCGCCAGGCACCGACGATGCGCGATCTCCTCGAGATGGAGGATCCTGTCTCCTTCCTTGAAGGCGCAGACGGGAGGGATCTCGGTTCGGTCGAGGAAATCGCCGCCAACTCGCTCGAAGGAGGAGCCGACGCACTTCACCTGCTCGCGCCTTGTGATCTGCAGGCGGTAAAGGCATGCGGCGTGACTTTCGCCCGCTCCATGATCGAGCGGGTGATCGAGGAGAGGGCAGCGGGCGACCCGGCAAGGGCAGCGGCCATTCGTATGCGCGTGGGGGAGATTATTGGCGCTTCCTTGCACAACCTCGTGCCCGGGTCACCAGAGGCCGCGCGCGTGAAGCAGGCGCTGATCGAAGAAGGTGTCTGGTCTCAGTATCTCGAAGTCGGAATCGGGCCGGATGCGGAGGTTTTCACCAAGGGTCAACCCATGTCTTCGGTGGGGTGGGGAGCGGCCGTAGGCCTCCATCCCGCATCCCGATGGAACAATCCCGAGCCCGAGGTGGTGCTGGCGGTCGACAGTCGTGGCCGGGTGAAGGGGGCGGCGCTCGGCAATGATGTCAATCTGCGCGACGTGGAGGGCCGATCCGCTCTGCTGCTGGGCAAGGCGAAGGACAACAACGCCTCCTGCGCGATCGGGCCGTTCATCCGCCTGTTCGATGATGCTTATGGCATCGAGGATGTGCGCAGCGCCGAACTCCGGCTTCTGGTCGAGGGGAAGGACGGTTTCGTCCTCAATGGTCGTAGCTCGATGAAGGAGATCAGCCGCGATCCGCTCGATCTCGTCTCGCAGACCATCGGACGGCATCACCAGTATCCCGATGGACTGGTGCTGTTTCTCGGAACGCTGTTTGCGCCCATAGAGGATCGCGATGTGCCGGGTCAGGGCTTCACGCACAAGATCGGAGATGTGGTGAGCATCTCGAACGAGAAGCTGGGAGTTCTCAGGAATACGGTGCGTCTTTCGACCGAATGCGCGGAATGGACCTTTGGAGCCGCTGCACTCATGCGCAATCTCGCCGCGCGCGACCTTCTCTGACCTGTTTAGCGGCATACAGGGGATTGCTCGTTAGCCGTCTAGCTCGCTTGCGGTAGCGGAACATTCTCATGGCTGGGAAGTTTTTCTGCGCGGGCAGCAAAGACTTAGCTGAATCCTTGCGCAGCCGGAGAGGCGGGCACGACCGCGCCGTCTCTCCGCGTTCGCCGCCTCCGGATTGAGGGGAGACAGCCCTGGATGAGGAACACAGCATAAGATGAACACGGCATTTCAGAACGATATTGCGCGGCGGATCGCCGAACTCGGTCCGTGGTTCCAGAACATGACCATCGGAGGCATCGAAACAGCTCCTGACCACTTCCTGGGCGACTATCCAAATTTCAAATGGCAGGGCTTCGCGCATATCATTCCGGAGGACTTGGAAGGACGCTCCGTTCTCGATATCGGCTGCAATGCCGGGTTCTACGCGATCGAGATGAAGCGGAGGAATGCCGGCCGCGTGCTCGGCATCGACAGCGATCCTCATTACCTGCGGCAGGCAGAATTCGCCGCTGAACAGTTGGGTGCGGATGTCGAGTTCCAGCAGATGTCCGTCTACGAGATCGGGCGGCTGAAGGAGAAGTTCGATCTGGTGATCTTCATGGGCGTCCTCTATCATTTGCGGCACCCGTTGCTGGCGCTTGACCTCATCTACGAACATGTCGCGAAGGATCAGATGCTCTTCCAGTGCCTTCAAAGAGGATCCGACGCGATAGCGGATATTGAGGAGGATTATCCCTTTTCGGAGGAGAATCTATTCTATCGGCCCGACGTTCCGAAGCTCCATTTCATCGAACATCGCTACACGGGTGACCCGACGAACTGGTTTTTTCCAAACCGTGCGGCGGCCGAGGCGATGCTGCGCAACAGCGGCTTCGAGATCGTCGAGCATCCGGAGCGCGAGGTTTATCTCTGCCGCAGGGCAGAGCGCGGCTTCGCGGTCGATCCGCCGCCGATCGGCTGAGCATCCGCTTTCGCACAGACCTGAAAGGATCCATAGCGGACTTGGGCCTGACGACGCTGGATTTGGCCATGCAGTTGGACACATTAACCGAAGCCGCTTCCTTGGCTGACGAATGGTGGGAGCTATGGCACCGCGATCCGCAGGCAACCCCGTTTCAGAGCCCTGCATGGCTGCTTCCTTGGCGTAGACATTTCGAGGATGGCGAGAACGTCATCCTGACGTTGCGACAAGATGGGCGGCTTGTCGGGCTTTTTCCGTTCATGCGCCTGGACGGCAGGCTGCTCCTATGGGGCGCCGGAACGTCCGACTGGCTGGGCGGGGTGCTCGATCCGGGCCTCGAGCCGGGAACATTGGCCGATGCGCTTACCGAAATGGAAGCGGCGCTCGACCTCTTTCAGCTCCCGGAGAACTCCCCATTACTGCGGGTGCCTGCGCCCGGCGGGTGGGAGGACCGCTTGGCCTTTTCGGAAAGCTGCGCCCTGCTTTCGCTGCCGGCCGAACTCAGTCCGAACATGCGCCAGAACCTGCGCTATTACGGGAAGCGCGCCGCACGCGCCGGCATCGCAGGGCCAGAACGGGCGAGCGCAGCAAACGTGGAGCGCTTGGCCGAATTGCACACGCGTCGCTGGGAGAAGCGTGAAGAGGCCGGTATCTTCGCAGATCGCCGCATCCTCGCCTGGCTCAGGGAGGCGGCACCGCTGATGGAGAGAGCGGGGCTCCTTCGCCTTTATGCGATGAGACTGCGAGGAGATATCGTTGCTGCGATGTGCGTACTGCATGGAAAGGGGCGGGCCTTCTACTACATCGGCGGCTTCGAGCCGGAATATGCGAAACTCGGGCTCGGCACGGTTCTCATCGGACACGCCGTCGCCGAGGCGGAGGGCGAGAACTTTCGCAGTTTCGATTTCCTGCGCGGACAGGAGGATTACAAGTATCGCTGGGGTGCGAAGGACTGCCCGACTTATGCACGCCGCCTCGCTCCAGCAGCAAAAAGGGCAGCCTGATGAAGATGCTCGGCATCCGCTGGACAATTGGCGATGTATCTCCTCGCGGTTTCGAGGCGCTGCGCCTTTCGATGTGGGGCGCGCTCCGCGCCTTCGGCGAGGAGATCGGAATGGCGGTGGTCGTCAATTCCCTGTCGCCGGAGGAGGCGAAGGAGAGGACAGGCAAGGTGCCGAAGCGTGTGGAGTGGCTGCCTGCCGGCAGGCCTCCTGGCGTTCTTCTGAACTTTCTCGACCGGGACATGGCCGAGGGCGTGGCATGGAAGCTGGCACCGCTGAGGATCTTTCCCGATATCTACGAGCTTTCGCTCGACAACGATTGCATACTGTGGAGCGTGCCTCCGGCGGTCTTCGCCTGGATGGAGGAAGAAGATCCCCGCTGTCTGATCGCGGCGGATGTAAAGCTTGCCCTCGGTGCATTCGCTGAGCTCACGCGGCCAGAGCCGCGCAATACAGGCATCAGGGGCCTGCCGCCGCATTATGATCCCGCCACCGCATTTGCGCGGGTACTCCAGGAGCATCCGGTGAAGCTGCGCTCGGAGCTCGATGAGCAGGGCTTACAGGCGGTTGCCTTCGATCTCGACCGGCCTGCTCATATCGTTTCCACCGCCGATGTCTCGATCTGCTCTCCCTTTTGGCCGCACCAGCCGGATCTCGGGCGTCATGGGGCGCATTTCGTGGGCCTTAACGCGCGCTCGCTGCCATGGAATTATTATGATCGGCCTGCAAGCGAATGCATTGCCGATCATTGGGAAAAGCACCGCCTCGAACTCTATCGGCGCGTGGGGTTGGGGGAGCCGGGCTAAGTTGAAGCTTTGCCGGCTTCCAAAGAAGGCGTTACGCGGACCGTCCCCGGAAACCGAGCGATTTCAGTTGTTTGCTGACGTAGCCGGCTCGCGTGGCCCAGGCGCTCTACCGCGCTCCAAGCTTCAACTCTGGAACAAAATCGGGGCATGCCTGTTTCCCTTCGGCCCGGAGGGAGCAGCGCGGTGCCAGGGCCTACACCGCTGATCTCAGCTTCCTTGCCAGAACGGAGACGAGACTATGCATGGTGCTCAAGTGCGCGTGGGTATTGTCGGCGTTGGCAACTGCGCATCTTCATTTGTGCAGGGGCTCGCCTATTACCGTGGCGTGCGCTCCAACAACCCCATCCCCGGGATCATGAATGCTGATATCGGCGGCTACCACATCGACGATATTGTCGTCAGCTCCGCTTTCGACGTGAACGCCTCGAAGGTGGGGCGCGACGTTTCAGAGGCGATCTTTGCCGAACCGAACAATACGATCCGGTTTGCGGATGTGGAGCCAATGGGCGTTCCCGTCTCGCGGGGAAGAACTCTCGACGGCATCGGTAAATATCTGCGCGACGAGATTCAGGAATCGGAAGAGCCCGAGGTCGATGTCGCCGGCGTGTTGATGGAGAGCAAGACGGAAGTGCTCGTCTCCTATCTTCCGGTCGGGTCGGAGCAGGCCGCACGCTTTTACGCGGAAGAAGCCTTGAAGGCCGGCTGCGCCTTCGTGAACTGCATGCCTGTTTTCATCGCTTCGCGGCCGGAATGGCGCAAGAAGTTCGAGGAACGCGGCCTGCCCATCATAGGCGACGACATCAAGAGCCAGGTCGGAGCGACCATCGTTCACCGGGTGCTCACAAATCTTTTTCGCGAGCGTGGTATCAGGCTCGATCGTACCTACCAGCTCAATTTCGGCGGCAACACCGATTTCCAGAACATGCTGGAGCGGGAGCGGCTGGAATCGAAGAAGATCTCCAAAACCCAAGCGGTGACGAGCCAGCTCGGGGTGCCGATGGAACCGGAGAACATCCATGTCGGCCCGAGCGATCACGTGCCGTGGCTCTCGGACCGCAAATGGGCCTATATCCGCATGGAGGGCACCACCTTCGGCGGCGTGCCGATCAACTGCGAGCTGAAGCTTGAAGTCTGGGATTCCCCCAACAGCGCAGGCGTGGTGATCGATGCCGTGCGCTGCGCCAAGCTCGCAATGGATCGCGGCGAGGCAGGCGCGCTGGTCGGACCTTCCAGCTATTTTATGAAATCGCCGCCCGAGCAGTTCACGGACGCTGAAGCGAGACTCCGCACGCTGCAGTTTATTTCCGGCGAGGACAAGATAACGACCGGTCTCAAGCAGTGAATACGGTATTCCACCTATTGCGTCATGCCTCGCACGGTCATGTCGGTGCGGTCTTGACCGGGCGGCTTGCCGGCGCGCCACTTACGCCATTCGGAAGTGAGCAGGCTTTGGCGATCGGTCGCCATCTCATGGGGAAGAAGCTGGATGCCGTTTACACCAGCCCCCGGCTACGCGCGCAGCAAACGGCGGAAATCCTTGCTCGTGAGACAGGGGTCGAGAGCGAGATCGCTCCGGAACTGGACGAGATCGATTTCGGGAGCTGGTCCGGCCGCAGTTTCGAGGAGCTCGAACGGGATCCTGCCTGGAAGCTGTGGAACGAGGAGCGCGACACGGCGGCAACGCCGGCAGGCGACACTATGGCGGCGACCGCCGCCCGGATCACCGGCTTCATGGATCGGCTGCGCGGAGAATATCCCGGCAACACTTTCGTGCTGGTGAGCCATAGCGATGTGATCAAGGCAGCGCTTTGCCAGACTTTCGGAATCCCTTTTTCAAGCGTGCATGACTTCGAGATCGCGCCGGCGTCAATCACCACCCTTTCCTTCGACAAAGACGGCCCAAGCCTCGTTTCACGCAATATCGAAGCCGTGCGGCTGACCGTGGGAGGCATTGCATGAAGCTCGTCATCTTCGGCCTGAGCATCAGTTCGTCCTGGGGGAACGGCCACGCCACTCTCTGGCGCGGCTTGGTCCGAGCGCTCGGACGGCGTGGCTGGACCGTCGTCTTCTTCGAGCGCGACCTTCCATATTACGCTGGCGCGCGGGATCTCCACGAGATCGAAGACGGAGAACTGATCCTCTATGGAGATTGGGATGAGGCGCTTCCGATCGCGCGCAGGCATCTTGCAGATGCGGATGTGGCCCTGGTCACATCCTATTGTCCGGACGGGATAGCCGCGTCCGATCTCGTCCTTTCCTCGCCGCGTCCGCTGCATGTCTTCTATGACCTCGATACACCGGTGACGCTCTCCGTGCTCGATCGGGGGGAGGCCACGACCTATATCGGTCCGCGCGGCCTGAAGGATTTCGATCTGGTCCTGAGTTATACAGGCGGCGATGCGCTGGACGCTTTGAAGTCGCGGCTCGGTGCGCGCATCGTGGCGCCGCTCTACGGCCATGTGGACCCGTGCGTTCACCGGCCCACCGCTCCCGCAGCAACTTACAAGGCGGATCTGTCCTATATCGGAACCTATGCGGAGGACCGGCAGGCAGGCGTTGAGGCGTTTTTCCTGGAGCCCGCCAGAAGGCGGCCCCATCTACGCTTTGTGATCGCGGGTGCGCAATATCCGCAGGACTTTCCTTGGGCGGACAATGTCTATTTCGTGCGGCATCTCCCGCCCGAGGAGCATCCCGCCTTCTACTCATCCTCGCGGCTGACGCTGAACGTCACGCGCCGTGCAATGGCAAAGACCGGATGGTGCCCCTCAGGCCGCCTGTTCGAGGCGGCTTCCTGTGGCGTGCCGATCGTCTCCGATTGCTGGGACGGCCTTGAGGCTTTCTTCGAACCGGGGCGCGAGATCCTGGCCGCCGTTACCTCTGACGACGTGACGGACGCGCTTGATCTTACCGATGCCGAACTCCGGCGCATTGCCGAGGCCGCGCGGGATCGGGTGCTTTCCTGCCATACCTCGGAGCACCGCGCTGCCGATTTCGAAGCCATCGTCAACGACGTCAGATCAGCCGCCGCCGGTCGGGCGGCATAGACGTGCAAGGAGATACTCCCATGTGGGGAATTATTCCGGCTGCGGGATGCGGAAGCCGAATACAGCCTCTGGCCTTTTCCAAGGAGCTTCTTCCGGTAGGGAGCCGGCTTGCCGACGGATCCGAACGCCCTTGCGCCGTCAGCGAATATCTTTGCGAGCGCATGCTTGAGGGAGGGGCGGATAAGCTCTGTTTCGTCATCGCGCCCGGAAAGTCCGATATCCTGGAATATTACGGTGGAACCTACGGGAACGCTTCCATCGCCTATGTCGTGCAACCGGAGGCAAGCGGGCTTTGCGATGCAATCTTCCGCGTCGCTCCGCTGGTTTCTCCGGAGGAACATGTGCTTGTCGGCCTGCCGGATACGATCTGGATGCCGGCCACCGGTTATCGGTCGCTTCCCGACGGCGTCCTCTCCTTCCTGCTCTTTCCGGTCGACAACCCCACCGTATTCGACGCGGTGGAGACGGACGAGGCGGGCAATGTGCTGGAAATCCAGGTGAAGCGAAAGGATGCTTCCACAAACTGGATCTGGGGCGGGTTCAAGATGCCGGGCCGCATCCTGCATGAGCTTCTGGCGCTCTGGCGCGAGCGCGACCGCACCGACGAATATATGGGCACGCTGGTGAATGCGTATCTTGCGAAAGGCGGGCAAGCGCGGGGCATCAAGGCCGGCGAAGCCTATGTGGATGTGGGCACGCTCGAGGGATATCGCGCGGCCAACGACCTCTTGCGGCAAACGGCGGTCGAGGAGGGCGCTCCCGCACCCGGCACGCATGTCACGGCGGGCGCTCCGGCCGGACGCCAATTGTTGGCACACCGCCGCGAACTCGTAATGTCCTTCAAGCAAGTGGAACGAGGGGTTTGACTGATGATCGAAGCTGCGATGATCTGGAACGAGCCGAACAACAAGTCCCATTGGGATCCCGAAATCGATCCCGACTGGTCGCGCTTTGCGGAAATGGCGATCCTCGCGGCGGATGCGATCGGCAATGTGAATCCCGATGTGGTGCGTGTATTGGGCGGCATTTCGCCCATCGATCCGCTTTTCATCCAGAATTTGCAGGGCAAGGGCGTGCTCGATCACCTGGATGCCATCGCGGTCCATGGCTTTCCGCTCGACTGGAATCTCTGGCAGATCCATGAGTGGCCGCAGAAGCTCGCGGAGATCCAGGCGCTGACGCATTTGCCGGTATGGGTGAGCGAAGTTGGCATTTCCACCTTCGGCGCCGAAGAAGTACAGGTATGGGGCCTTCAGCGCACCTTTGAGCTGTTGAAGGGACGCGCCCCTCGTATCCAGTGGTACAGTCTTTTCGATCTGCCGCAGGCCTGGGGCGCCACCACGCGGCACAGGGAGGCGGAGGGGTCCTCCTATTACCGCCATTTCTATATGGGCCTCATCCGCGAAGACGGTACACCGAAGCCGGCGCTCGAGAAATTCGCCGAATGCACCCCGGAATTCGGCCTCTGCCAATGGTTCCATTTCGAGGATCCGAGGCTTGATGAGGCGGTTGCCTGGATGAGGCGGCTCGGCGTCAAATATCTGCGCACGGGGCTTTCCTGGGCAGACAGCTTCCGGCCGAATGCGCTCGACTGGTTCGACCGGCAGATGGAGGCGCTCGCCGATTTCGATGTCACCGTGACCTTCTGCTTCACGCCGGAGCATCGGGGGATCGCTCCCCACCATACCAGCGCCCCGCAAGTGCCGCAGGAATTTGCGGATTTCTGCGCCTCTATGATCGAGCGATACGCGGGAAGAGCGGACGGCCGGATGCGAGGTGCGGCATGACGGCTTTGCCCGCTGCTAGCGAGGAGGAGCTTTTCGAGCCTGCCGAATCCCTGCTGGAACTTATCTGCTCACCGGAGGGATATTCCTTCGACTGCCATGATGTGGCGGTGGTGGTTGCCCATCCGGATGACGAGACGATCGCGATCGGCGGTCAACTTGCGCGGATGAGGGGTGTTCGCATCGTGCATGTGACGGACGGCGCGCCGGCTGACATGAAAGATGCGAACGCGAACGGTTTTGCGCGTCGCGAAGATTACGCTTCTGCCCGTCGGCGTGAAGTGGAAGCGGCGGTGGCGATCGCGGGCGTCAGGCCCGAGGCGTGCCATCTCATCGGCATCCCCGACCAGGCTTCTGCTTATCGCCTTGGCGAGATCGCTTCCCGGCTCGCGGAATTTTTCGAGCTTCACAAGATTGGCACGGTCTTCACCCATGCGTTCGAGGGCGGGCATCCCGACCACGATTCGACGGCCTTTGCAGTGCGGGCCGCGGGCCATCTGATGGAGCGGCGCAATCTGGCGCCGCCCGCGATTTTCGAGTTTCCGCTTTATCGGATGAAGGGCGGACAAAGCGTCTTCCAGGACTTCATTCCCAATGGGGAGCCGGAGTACATGATCGCACTCGACCACGAGACGGCCGAGTTGAAGCAGCGGATGCTCGCGGCCCATGGCACCCAGCAGCGTGTGTTGGGATCGTTCAAGACGAAAACTGAGCGCTTTCGGCCTATTTCGCCCTGCGATTTCCGCAAGCTGCCGAGCGAGGTGCTTTACGCCAACTACGATTGGGGCCTTCAGCCTTCCGACTGGCCCGATCTCGTCGACAAGGCAAGCCGGGAACTTGAACTTCCGCAATGGCTCTGACCGTCCTCAGCGTCGCCTATCCCTTTGCTCCGGTCGGACCGGACGCGGTGGGCGGTGCGGAACAGGTGCTGTCCGCCCTCGATAGGGCTCTCGTGCGGAATGGCCATCGCTCCATCGCGATCGCCTGCGAGGGATCGCGGGCGGCGGGGGAGCTTGTGCCCCTGCCTCTGCCCGGAGGCACCATAGACGACCTGGTTCGGAAGCAAACCTGGGCGAAGCTGCGCGGGCTTATCGGCGAAGTCCTCGCGCGCGAGCCTGTTGACCTGGTGCACATGCATGGGATCGATTTTCATGCCTATCTGCCCGAAGAGGCTCCCACGCTTGCAACGCTGCATCTGCCGCTCGATTGGTATCCGGATTGGATTTTCGAGCGTCGCATGAATCTCTGGCTCCACTGTGTTTCGGCAGCACAGCACAAGACGGCTCCGGAGGGCGCCACGCTCTTGCCTCCAATCCCGAACGGCGTCCCGCGCGAGTTGTTCGAGACGCGCTGCCGCAAGCGCGATCATGCCATCGTCCTCAGCCGGATCTGCCCGGAGAAGGGAATCCATCTAGCAATGGAAGCCTGCCGGCTCGCCGGTCAGCCCTTGCTCATCGGCGGCCAGGTCTTTCCCTATGAGGAACATGAGCGCTATTTCCGCGAACAAGTAGTACCTTTGCTCGCTCCGACGCGCCGCTTCCTCGGGCCTCTCGGCTTTCACAGGAAGCGGCGGCTCCTCGCATCGGCCAGATGTGCCATCGTGCCGAGCCTGGTTGCCGAGACCAGCTCGCTCACGGCCATCGAGGCGCTGGCCTGCGGCACGCCGGTGATCGCCTTCCCGCATGGTGCGCTTCCGGAGGTGATCGAACATGGGCGGACGGGCTTCATCGTCAAGGACGTGCCGGACATGGCGCGGGCCATCGCCGCCGCATCCCCTCTCGACCCCGAGGTCTGCCGGAAGGCCGCATGGGAAAGGTTTTCGCCGGACCTGATGGAGCAGCGCTATCTCAGCCTCTATCGGGAAATTGCCCTCGCCGCGGCACCTATGCATGCCCCGGTCCGAAACGGCTAGGCAGGGATCGCATCGTCGCAATGATCGTGCTTAATGCCGGGAAAGCGCCATGGACACACCCGACGCGATAAGGACGCTGCCGACCAGGCGATTGAGGTGCGCGAAGATGCGACCGGATTTCAGCGCCCTGCCGAGAAGCACACCTGCGAGCACATAGAGAAGCACCGCCAGCACTTCGAGCAGGAGAAAGGCGCCGCCCATGGCGGCAAGCTGGCTCCATGCCGGCGCGGAAGCATCGATGAACTGCGGGAAAAAGGCGGTGAAGACCGCTATGGCTTTCGGATTGCTGATGGCGATCAGGAAGTCGCGGCGCATCAACGCCTTGAGCGCCGATTCCTTGGACTGCGCCTCGGCCATTGCCTTCGCCTTGCGCCAAAATTGCACGCCCACATAGATCAAGTAGATCGCGCCTGCGATCTTGATGATCGTGAAGGCCATTGCCGAGGTGGCAAGGACGGCGCCTAATCCGACGATCGTCACCAGGATAAGCAGTGCGAACGCCGGCATGCGGCCAAATCCGCCCAGCAGCGCAGGCAGGAAGCCAAGGCGTGCTCCATTCGAAAATGCCAGCATGTTGTTCGGCCCCGGCGCGCAATTCAGCGCGAAGCAGGCGGGGATGAAGATCGACCAGGCAATCATCGTGTTCCTCGAGACAGTCGTGCCCTTGGGAGCCTCGCCCGATCCATAATCAACCGGGTCGGGAGGAGGGGAGGATCGCACACCTCGCCTGCCCAAGGAAGAGATGCGTGCGGGAGAGCCGGCTTCTCCTCATCTGTTGCACGAGGGCGCCTCCGGTTCGCGAAATTTTCGCCTGCTTCGATTCTGCAACGGAACCACCGCGCAGGGACTGCGTTGGCTTGAGCGTGGGGAAATTCTGATGAGAGATTTTTAGGAAATGGACCGTCCCGGCCAGGCGCTCCTGCAAAAGCTTGCTGCAAACCGAATCGCCATCGAAACCGTCGAACCTGCAATTGACGGCGGACGTTTCGCCGCCAAGACGATTGTCGGCGAGCGTTTCAGGATCGAGGCCGACATATTTTGCGACGGCCACGAAATCATAGCGGCCGCCGTTCTTCATCGCCGGCGCGGCGAAAGGACGTGGAACGAGACGCCGATGCGGCATCTCGTGAATGACCGCTGGCGCGCCACCGTCGTCTTCGATGAGGTTGGTCATCACGAGTTCAGGCTCGCTTCCTGGCGCGATCTCTTCGCCACATGGCGCATGGACACCGCAAAGAAACACGAAGCGGGGCAGCAGATAGCGCTGGAACTGCAGGAAGGGCGGTTGCTGGTCGAGAAGGCCCTCGGCGTGCGCACCAGCGGGACCCCTCATGACCGCTCGGCGCTAAAGGCGCTCCTGGCGGAAGTGACTTCCTCGGCATCGGAAGGCGATGCGCTTGCGGTTTTGATGAGCGAAGACATGGCGGTGTTGATGCGCCGCCTCGCCGTGCGCGTAAACTTCACCCAGACGGATACGATCTTCCCGGTGTTCGTTGACCGGGAAAGGGCAGGCTTTTCCGCCTGGTATGAACTGATGCCGCGCTCGCAGTCAGGCAGTCCGGACCGTCACGGTACTTTTGATGACGTGATCACCAGGCTTCCCTATGTTCGCGATCTCGGCTTTGACGTGCTTTATTTTCCGCCGATCCACCCGATCGGCCGCACCAACCGAAAGGGGCGCAACAACAGCCTCACCGCGGGTCCCGATGATCCCGGCAGTCCCTATGCCATTGGTGCCGAGGAGGGCGGTCACGATGCAATCCACGCCGAACTTGGCACCTTTGAGGATTTCGCCAGGCTGGTGCAGGCGGCGCGGGAGCATGGGCTCGAGATCGCCCTCGATTTCGCCATCCAGTGCTCGCCCGACCACCCGTGGATAAGGGACCATCCGGAATGGTTCGATTGGCGGCCGGACGGCACGATCAAATTCGCCGAGAACCCGCCGAAGAAATACGAGGATATCGTCAACGTCCATTTCTACCGCGATGCGATCCCCGGCCTCTGGTACGCGTTGCGCGACATCGTCCTCTTCTGGCTTGAGAAGGGTGTCCGCATCTTCCGCGTAGACAATCCGCACACAAAGCCGCTGCCCTTCTGGGAGTGGATGATCGAGGAGGTGCGTCAGGTCGATCCGGGCGTGATCTTCCTCGCCGAAGCGTTCACCCGGCCGAAGATGATGAAGCGGCTCGCCAAGGTCGGCTTCAATCAGTCCTATTCCTATTTCACTTGGCGCAACACGAAATGGGAACTTACCGAATATCTGACGGAACTCACGCAGACGGACTGCCGCCATTACATGCGGCCGAACTTCTTCGTGAACACGCCGGACATCAATCCTTATTACCTCCAGACGAGCGGGCGCCCGGGTTTTCGGGTGAGGCTGATGCTCGCTGCCACACTAGGCACGAATTACGGCGTCTATAGCGGGTTCGAGCTTTGCGAGGCAGAGGCCATGCCGGGCAAGGAAGAATATCTCAATTCGGAGAAATACGAGATCCGAGCATGGGATTGGGACCGGCCAGGGAACATCAAGGCCGACATCATGTTCGTGAACAGGCTGAGGCACGAAAACGCGGCGCTCCGGCAGTTCACCAACCTCAAGTTCTACAATGCCTGGAACGACAACATCCTCTATTTCGGGAAGTACACGGACGACCTGTCAAACTTCCTGCTCTTTGCCATCAATCTCGATCCCCATAACCCGCACGGCGCCCATTTCGAGGTGCCGCTGTGGGAGTTCGGGCTGACCGATGATGCGATGATCGAGGCGGAGGACCTCGTCACCGGCCAGCCCTTCACTTGGACCGGGAAGGTCCAGCACATGTTTCTAGACCCGCATCAGCGCCCATACATGGCCTGGCGGCTGATACCTCCAGGAAATCGCCGATGAACACCATGGAAAGGCTTGCTTCGGAGATCGCAGCGCCCGGTGAGGACGAAGCGTTGCAGGTTGTGGCGCCCGCTGGCCCAACGCCACCGGACTGGTACAAGGACGCTATCATCTACCAGCTCCACATCAAGGCCTTCCACGATTCCAACGGCGATGGAATGGGAGACTTCAATGGCCTGATGCAGCGGCTCGACTATATCGAGCGGCTGGGCGTGAACGCGATCTGGCTCCTACCATTCTATCCTTCGCCGCTCAGGGACGACGGCTACGACATCGCGGACTACCGCTCCATCAATCCCTCCTATGGGAGGATGCGCGACTTCCGCCGTTTCGTCGCCGAAGCCCACCGCCGCGGCATCCGCGTGATCACGGAACTCGTCATCAACCACACCTCGGACCAGCATCCCTGGTTCCAGAGGGCGCGGCACGCACGAAAGGGTTCGGCTGCGCGCAACTTCTATGTCTGGAACGATGACGACGAGCGGTACCCCGAGACGCGCATCATCTTTCTGGACACCGAGAAATCGAACTGGACCTGGGATCCGGTTGCCGGCCAATTTTTCTGGCATCGCTTCTATTCCCACCAGCCGGACCTCAATTTCGATAACCCCCGGGTGCTGGAGGCGGTTATCAAGATCATGCATTTCTGGCTGGACATGGGGGTGGACGGCCTGCGGCTCGACGCCATCCCTTATCTGGTCGAAAGGGATGGGACGAACAACGAAAACCTCCCCGAGACGCATGAGATCCTGAAGAAGATCCGCCGCGCGCTGGACGAGAAATATCCGGACCGGATGCTGCTCGCCGAGGCGAACCAGTGGCCGGAGGACACCCGGCCCTACTTCGGCGAGGGCGACGAATGCCACATGGCGTTCCATTTCCCGCTGATGCCGCGCATCTATATGGCGCTGGCGCAGGAAGACCGTCATCCGATCTCCGACATCATGCGGCAGACGCCGGAAATCCCGGAGAGCTGCCAGTGGGCTATCTTCCTGCGCAACCATGACGAACTCACGCTCGAAATGGTCACGGATCGGGAGCGCGATTATCTCTGGCGCACCTATGCGGAGGATATGCGCGCGCGCATCAATCTCGGCATACGCAGGCGGCTTGCCCCGCTCATGCAGAACGACCGGCGCAAGATCGAGCTGATGAACGCACTGCTCTTCTCCATGCCCGGGACGCCTATCGTCTACTACGGCGACGAACTCGGCATGGGCGACAATATCTATCTCGGCGACCGGGACGGCGTGCGCACGCCCATGCAGTGGTCGCCCGACCGCAATGGCGGCTTCTCGCGCGCCAATCCGCAAGCACTCTACTTGCCGCCGATCATGGACCCGGTCTACGGCTACCAGACGATCAATGTGGAGGCGCAGGAAGCAGATCCATCGTCGCTGCTCAACTGGGTGCGGCGCATGATCGGAGTGCGAAAGCAGCACTCCGCTTTCGGGCGTGGCGACTTCACGATGCTCTATCCGCGCAACCGACGCATCCTCGCCTACACACGCAGCGACGCCAACGAGACGATACTTTGCGTCGCCAATCTGTCGCGCTCGCCTCAGGCAGTTGAGCTCGATCTTTCAAAGTATCGCGGCTGCGTACCGATCGAACTCGTCAGCCAGTCGCCATTCCCGCCGATCGGCGATCTTCCCTATATGCTGACACTTACCGGCTACGGCACCTTCTGGTTCGTGCTTGCGAGCGAAGCGCAGGCGCCGGACTGGCATAGCAATGTGCCGGAGCCGCTGCCGGAATTCATCACGCTTACCATGGTGGGCGGCCGGATCGAGCGGGCGCTCGAGGGCCGCGAACGGCGACAGCTCGAGCAGGATGTGCTGCCGCAATTCATGCTTCGGCAACGCTGGTATGGGGCCAAGGGCGAGGCGATACGCTCAGCCGGTATCCGGGAAATCGCCAAGCTGGGCGACGAGGCGGGCCTGCTCACCATCGCAGACGTCGAGCTCTCTATTTCCGGACGGCAGCAATATCTCCTGCCGCTGACCGTGCTCTGGGGTGAGGAGAATGTGCAGTTCGGAGCGCCCAAGCTTTCGGTGACGCTTGCGCGCGTGCGCAAGGGGCCGCAACTCGGCGCCCTTATCGATGGCTCCTATGGCGATCGCTTCGCTGCCGAGCTGATGCGCCGCATGCAGGAGAGCCAGGAGATCGAGGTCTCAGGCGGGCGCCTGCGCTTCTATGGCAATGAGCAACTCTCGGCCCTTCGTTTCGAGGAGCCACCGTCGCCGCTCATGGGAGAGCAGAGCAACGTCTCGGTGGCATTCGACCGGCAGGTTCTTCTCAAGATTTTTCGGCGCCTGAGGCCCGGCGACCAGCCGGAAGTGGAGGTGGCGCGGTTCCTGACGGAAGTGGCCGGCTTCCGGAACACACCCGCCTTCCTCGGGATGGTGGAATATGAGGAGGAGGCCGGCGCGAAGACGGTTATCGCCAGCGTTTCCGGTTTCGTGGAGAACCAGGGCGATGCCTGGAGCGTCTTCGTGCATGCGCTCGAGCGGCAGATCGAGGATGAGACGCTTGCGCCCCCCGCCGCGGGCAACGGCGCGCCGACAGAAGGACAAACAGCGCAGTTCCTCTATCCGCTGGATCTGCTTCGCACGCTCGGGGAGCGAACCGGAGAAATGCATTCGGCATTCGCCATCGAGACCGATTTGCCGGCATTCCGCTGTGAGCCGATACGCCGCTCGGATATCTCGAGCTGGATCAAGGACCTGAAGCAGCAGGTGGCACTTGCGCGGGAAGGGCTGGTTCGCAATCGGGACCGCCTGCCCCTCAATACGAGGGAAAATGTCGAGCAGCTTCTCTCATTGAAGCACCAGATCGACACTCGCGTGAACGAACTGAGCAAAATTGCGCCTTCCGGCAAGAAATCGCGCATTCACGGCGACTATCATCTCGGCCAGGTGCTCGTCTCGAAGCAGGACCTCTACATCATCGATTTCGAAGGCGAGCCGCGTCGAAGCCTGGAAGAGCGCCGAGGGAAAAGCTCGCCCTTGCGCGACGTTGCCGGCATGCTGCGTTCCTTCGACTATGCCGCGTGGACCGCGGTGCGGCAGGTTGCTGCCCGTCTGCCCGACCAGGCGCGCGACAGCGCCGCTCTTGCTCGCCAATGGCAGCGCCGCATGAGCGAGGAATTCCTGGAGGGCTATCGTGCGGCTGCTTCGGGCGCACAGAACCAGCCGCAAGACGAGACTGCGTGGCAAGCATCGCTCGAACTTTTCCTGCTGCAGAAGGGTTTCTACGAAATCAATTACGAACTCTCCAATCGTCCGGATTGGGTGGGCATTCCAGTCCGAGGCGTGCTCGACCTGGTTCAAGGGAGAAGCGGATGAATATCGCTGCCGAAGCGGCCCCCTGGAGGCTCGACGACCCGCACGCCATCGGCGCGCTGGTGGCTGGCAGGTGTAACGACCCGTTCTCGGTGCTGGGGCCGCACGAGACCGCAGCCGGGATCGTGCTGCGCGTGCTCCGACCGGAAGCCGAAACGGCGGAAGCGGTCGAGCCGGATACAGGCAAGAGCCTCGGCAAGTTGCTTAAGCGCCATGCGCGAGGCTTTTTCGAAGGACTGATCTCAAGGGAGCCGACGGTTCCCCGGTACCGGCTTCGCTTCACGCGCGAGGGGGAGAGTTGGGAAGAGGAAGATCCTTATCGCTTCCCCAGCACTTTCGGCGAACTCGACCTTTATCTGATGGGGGAGGGGCGTCACCAGCGCCTCTACGAAAAGCTCGGCGCGCATCCGATGACCTGCGACGGAGTGGCAGGCACCCGCTTCGCCGTGTGGGCGCCCAATGCGAGCCGCGTCAGCGTCGTGGGCAACTTCAACGGTTGGGACGGCCGCCGTCACCAGATGAGGCTCCATCCAGGCGTCGGCGTGTGGGAGATCTTCGTGCCCGATGTCCGTCCGGGAGAGCTGTATAAATACGAGATCATCGGTAACGGTGGTGAACTGCTTCCACCAAAAGCCGACCCCGTTGGTTTTCGCGCCGAAATACCTCCGGCTACGGCCTCGATAGTCCACGGCTTGCCGCGGATGGAGTGGAGCGACGGTGAGTGGATCGAACACCGCATCGGGAAAAACGACCGGCGTGCACCCATCTCGATCTACGAGGTGCATCTCGGCTCCTGGCGTCGGCACGAGGACGGCGCCTACCTCACCTATGACGAACTTGGCGATCAGTTGATCCCCTATGTGAAGGAGATGGGCTTCACCCATATCGAATGCATGCCGGTCAGCGAGCATCCGTTCTCCGGCTCATGGGGCTACCAACCAGTCGGGCTTTACGCGCCGACGAGCCGCTTCGGCACGCCGGAGGAGTTCGCCCGTTTCGTCGATCGCTGCCACCAAGAAGGCATCGGCGTGATCGTGGACTGGGTGCCCGCGCATTTCCCGTCCGATGCGCACGGGCTCGCCCGCTTTGACGGCACGGCGCTCTACGAACATGCCGACCCGCGGCTCGGCTTTCACCGCGACTGGAACACGCTGATCTACAATTTCGGACGACGCGAGGTGGCGAACTTCCTGACGGCGAACGCTCTCTTCTGGCTCGATCAATACCACATCGACGGGCTGCGCGTGGATGCCGTAGCCTCGATGCTCTACCTCGATTACAGCCGTCAGCCCGGCGAGTGGGTCCCCAATGTGCACGGAGGCAACGAGAATCTGGAGGCGATCGCCTTCCTCCGGGACACGAATACCGCGCTTTTCGGCGCGCATCGCGGCGCCACCTCGATCGCGGAGGAATCGACGGCGTTTCCGGGCGTGTCGCGGCCCGTCTATGCGGGCGGCTTGGGCTTCGGCTTCAAGTGGAACATGGGCTGGATGCACGACACGTTGGACTATATGCGCCACGAACCGATCCATCGGCGGTTTCACCACGACCGCATGACCTTCGGCCTGATATACGCCTTTTCGGAGAACTTCATCCTGCCCCTTAGCCACGACGAGGTGGTGCACGGGAAAGGCTCGCTGATCGGCCGCATGCCCGGCGATCGCTGGCAGAAATTCGCGAACCTGCGCGCCTACTTCACCTTCATGTGGACCCATCCGGGCAAGAAGCTCCTCTTCATGGGCGGCGAGTTCGCCCGGGAGAGGGAGTGGAACCATGACTGGCAGCTCGATTGGCACCATCTGGAAGACCCGATGCATCAGGGCGTACGCGATCTCATTCGCGACCTGAACCTGATTTATCGTAACGAAAGGTCGCTGCATGAGCTGGATTGCGAACCGGAAGGCTTCGAATGGATCGATGCTTCGGACCCCGGCATCAGTACCTATGTCTACCTGCGAAGGGGCACGGGAGATGCGCGACCCGTCGTCATCGCCTGCAACTTCACCCCCGTCGTGCGCGAGGATTTCCGCATCGGCCTGCCCCATGCGGGAAGCTGGCAGGAAATCATCAATAGCGACGACCGGCGCTACGGCGGCTCCGGCGTCGTCAATGGAACCGTTACAGCGACGGAAGAACCGTGGCACGGGCGGCCGGCTTCAGCCAGCTTGAGGCTGCCTCCATTGGGTGCCGTCGTGCTTGCCGGTGCTTCATGACAGGGGTTTCCTACTTGCGCGTAGATACTGGCCTTCCATATCCGCTCGGCGCCACCTGGGACGGGTCCGGCGTCAATGTCGCCGTTTTCTCGGCCCATGCCGAAAAGATCGAACTGTGCCTTTTCGATGCCCAGGGGCGGCGAGAGATCCGCCGCATTCCCCTGCCGGAATATACGCATGAGGTATGGCACGGTTACTTTCCGGATATGCGGCCGGGGCAGGTTTATGGATTGAGGGCCTATGGCCCGTATGACCCCGCCAAGGGACATCGGTTCAATCCGAACAAGCTCTTGATCGACCCTTATGCGAAGCTGCTCATCGGCGATATCCGTTGGCACGACGCTTGTTTCGGTTACCGGGTCGGCGGCGCACGGCAGGATCTCGCGATGGACCGACGCGACTCCGCTTTTGTCATGCCGAAATGCGTTGTGACGGACACGGCGGCCACATGGGGCAACGATGTGCGTCCGCATCGGCCCTGGGAAGAGACGATCATCTACGAGGCCCATGTGAAGGGCATGACCGCGCTCCATCCGGACATTCCCGAACAGATGCGCGGCACCTTTGGCGGGCTCGCGGACTCCCGGGTGATTGACTATCTCGTCAAGCTTGGCATCACGGCGATCGAGCTCCTGCCTGTGCAGGCGTTCTTCGACGACCGTTACCTGGTCGAGAAACGCCTTACGAACTATTGGGGCTACAACACCATCGGCTTTTTCGCGCCGGCTCCGCGCTACATTTCACCGGGCGGCGGCCTGCACGAGTTCAAGCGGATGGTGCGCAAGCTGCACGAGGCCGGCATCGAGGTGATCCTCGACGTGGTCTATAATCATACGGCTGAAGGGAGCGAGCTTGGGCCCACGCTTTCCTTCCGCGGGCTCGACAATGCCAGCTACTACATTCTGGGCGATGATCCTCGTTACTATTACGACACGACCGGCTGCGGAAACACGCTGAACCTGAAGCATCCGCGCGTGTTGCAGATGGTGATGGATTCGCTGCGTTACTGGGTCGAGGAATGCCATGTGGACGGCTTCCGCTTCGATCTCGCAACGGCGCTCGGCCGTGAGCGCGACAGCTTCGAGCCATCCTCGGTGTTCTTCGATACGGTGCGGCAAGACCCTGTCCTGTCGCGTGTGAAGCTGATCGCGGAACCGTGGGACTTGGGTCCGGACGGCTATCAGCTCGGCAATTTCCCTCCGGGCTGGGGCGAGTGGAACGGTGCCTATCGCGACTGGGTCCGCAGCTTCTGGCGCGGCGACGAACGGGCAGCGCCGGATCTCGCGAGCGGTCTGCTCGGTTCGGCCGGCATGTTTGACCGGCGAGGTCGCAGACCGTGGGCGAGCGTCAATCTCATCACGGCCCATGACGGTTTCACGCTGCACGACCTCTACGCCTACAACGAACGGCACAACGAGGCGAACAAGGAGGACAATCGCGACGGGCACAGCGACAACCGAAGCTGGAACTGCGGTGTCGAGGGCCCGACCGACGACGAGAACATCAAGGCGCTCAGGGCCAAGATGCGCCGCAACGCCATTGCCACTCTGCTTCTCTCCCAGGGCACGCCCATGATCCTCATGGGTGATGAAGTCGGCCGCACGCAGAACGGCAACAACAATGCTTATTGCCAGGACAATGAGATAAACTGGCTGGCATGGGGCAATCGGGAGCCGGAGGATGATGCCTTCCTCCAATTCGTCCGCCGGCTTATCGCATATCGCCGCGCCCATCCGCGTCTGCGGCTGAAGGATTTCCTGCACGGAAAGATCGTCGCGGAAAAGTATCGCGACGTTTCCTGGCTGCGGCCGACGGGCGAGCCGATGACGGACGAGGATTGGGCCGATCCCGGTCTCAAATGCTTTGGGCTGATGCTCTGCGATGAGCGCGGCACGTGCATATTGATCCTGTTCAACGCCTTCCACGAACCGCTCGAGTTCAATCTTCCGCGCGAACTCGGTGCTGCCGGATGGAAGGTGACGATGCGTACGGACACCGGACAGTGGCCGGTATGGGAAGCAATGCGTGCTCCGCATACCCTGGAACTCGCCGACCGCTCGATGGTTGTGCTGGAAGGCCGTGTACGATGAACAATTCCTCCTTCCAGACGCGCTGGGGCGCTCAACTCCGCGACGATGGCGCCGCCGTTTTTCGGCTGTGGGCGCCTGCGGTGGAGAAGCTGGTTCTGCGGCTTGGCGAAAACGACGACCGCGAAATGGAACGCCGCGATCACGGCTGGTTCGAACTGGAAGCAAATCGCTTGGAGGAGGGAACTGCATATCGGTTTATCCTTCCGGACGGCATGGCGGTTCCCGATCCTGCTTCTCGCGCACAGGAAGGCGACGTATACGGCCCGAGCCTGTTGATGGGCTCCTACTTCAATTGGCAAGCGGAGAACTGGGCCGGGCGGCCATGGGAGGAGGCTGCCGTTTACGAGCTCCATCCGGGCACTTTCTCACCGCACGGCGGGTTCGATGGGATTCGGCGCAAGCTGGACTATCTTGCGGAAATAGGCTTCACCGCCATCGAGCTTATGCCGGTGGCCCAGTTTTCGGGAAACAGGGGCTGGGGATATGACGGCGTCCTGCCTTATTGTGCCCACTCGGCCTATGGCGGTGCGGCCGGCTTGAAACAGCTCGTGGACGCCGCGCACGAGCGCGGCCTGATGATGATCCTCGACGTCGTCTACAATCACTTCGGGCCGGACGGGAACTATCTAAGCCTCTACGCTCCTGATTTCTTCGACCCCGACCGGCATACCCCGTGGGGGCCCGCAATCCGCTTTGAGGAGCCGGCGGTTCGTGCCTTCTTTCTCGATAATCCGATCTACTGGCTCGAGGAGTTCCGCTTCGACGGCCTCCGTTTCGATGCCATCGATCAAATCAAGGACAAGAGCGAAAAGCCGATACTGGAAGAGATGGCACGCAGTATCCGCGCGACTTTCCCCGACCGGCACATTCATCTCATGACCGAGGATGAGCGCAACATCGTGGAACTCCACCCGCGTGACAGCGCAAACCGCCCGATTCTTTTCACGGCGGAATGGAACGACGACTTTCATCATGCAGCGCATTGCTTGGCGACGAATGAGGATGCCGGCTACTACGCAGGCTTTGCGGACGATTCCGTTGGGCATCTCGCGCGGGCGCTGGCAGAAGGCTTCTGCTATCAGGGCGAGCCCTATGCTCCGCGCGAGGGAAAACCGCGAGGGGTGCCCAGCGCGGGGCAGCCGCCGCTTGCCTTTGTCGATTTCCTGCAAAATCATGACCAGATCGGCAACCGTGCGTTCGGGGAGCGACTGACGGTCTTGACGGACGAGGAAACGGTCGAACTGCTGACGGCGGTGCTTCTCCTCAATCCGCAGGTTCCCCTCGTCTTCATGGGGGAGGAGTTCGGAGAGACAAATCCCTTCCTCTTCTTCACCGACTTCCACGGGGACCTAGCCAACGCCGTAAGGGAGGGGAGGCGGCGCGAGTTCAAGGATTTCGGGCATTTCAGCGGCGAACAGGCCGAGAGGATTCCCGACCCCAACGCGCTTACCACCTTCGAAGCATCCATGTTGAACTGGGATCGCGTGGAGACCGAAGAAGGGCGCAAGCGGCTCGATCTTTTCCGTCGTCTCTTGGAGGTGCGCAAAGCGCATCTGGTGCCTTATCTTGGTCGGATGCCTTCGATGCAGGGGCAGGCGGAGCGGCTCGCAGACAAGGCCTTCTCCGTGCGCTGGCGCATGGATGGACGCCTCTTGCTCATGGCGGCGAATTTCGGCAGCGACATGGCTGTTGCCGGAGAAGGCTTTGCGCGTTCCAGGGCAATTTACGAGAGCAGGCAGGGCGTGGAGGCAGCGCTGCTGAGAGGGGCATTGCCGGAACGCAGTGTGGCATTCCTCGTAACTGAAGAAGCCGACACATGACCGACGAACTCGACAGGCTTGCAGCCGCACACGGCATCGTCCGATCCTACCGAGCGCTGGACGGCACGATCTCACATGCCTCGGATGACGCGGTGCGGGCGATCCTTGGCATTCTCGGCGTGGAAGGGAGTGCGGAAGAGGGCAATGACCCTCACGGTCAATTTCCCCCTCCGCCGCAGGCGCCGCAGGGGGCCGCATGTTTCCTCCCCGACTTCCTGCGCCATGGCCGGGCTTGGGGCATCACCTGCCAGCTCTACGGTTTGAGGTCCCAGCGGAACTGGGGGATCGGCGACTTCGAGGATCTTGCCCGCCTCGGGGAATTCGCGGCTGGAATGGGCGCGGATTTTCTCGGCGTCAATCCTCTGCATGCCCTGTTTACCGCCGAACCGCAGAAGGCAAGTCCATTCTCTCCCAGTGACCGCACCTTCCTCAATCCGCTTTATATCGCGGTGGATCGAGTAAAGGGGTTCGATACAACGCTCGATCTCGACGAAAGTGCTTTGGCGCCTCTCAGACAAAGCGAGTTGGTGGATTACAGAGCCGTGGCGGAACACAAGCTTGCCGTGTTGCGCCGGATCTTTCAGCGCACTCGCGAAGACGATCTCCAGGGCAGCGCCACCTTCAGGGAGAAGGGCGGCGAGCCCCTGTGGCGTTACGCCTTGTTCGAGACAATCAGCCTCGAAATGGTGCGTCAGGGCGGCGGAACGGGTTGGCATGCCTGGCCTGAAGCGCTCCAGGATCCGACAAGCGAAGCGGTAAAGCGGTTCGCGGAAGAACGGCGGGAGGAGATCGAGTTCCAGATCTGGCTTCAGTGGGTGGCCGATCAGCAGCTGGAGCAGGTATCCGGACGGCTACGGTCGGCCGGCATGCGCATCGGGCTCTATCTCGATCTCGCTGTAGGTACTGCGCCCGATGGAGCCGCCACTTGGAGCGACCGGAGCTTGACATTGGTGGGCGCGGAGATCGGAGCCCCGCCGGATATGTTCAATCCCGAGGGCCAGCGCTGGGGCTTGGCCCCCTGGTCGCCTTCGGAAATCGCAGCGCGTGATTTCCGGCCGGTGCGACGCTCCTATCAAACCATCCTGCGGCACGCCGGCGCGCTCCGGATCGATCACGCCATGAGCCTCTACCGGCTCTTCTGGATCCCGAACGGCTTTCCGGCCGGGCAGGGGGCCTATGTCCTCTATCCCATGCCCGAGGTGGTCGGCGTCCTCGGCGAGGTATCCCAGCAGTCCCGCGCGGTCATCATCGGCGAGGATCTGGGCGTGGTGCCGGAAGGCTTTCGCGAGCAAATGGACCACGCAAACCTGCTCGGCTATCGCATCTTCTATTTCGAGCGGAACGACCATGGCTTTATTCCGCCCGAACATTGGCCACGTTCCGCACTCGCATGCATCGGCAGTCATGACACCAACACGCTTGCGGGCTGGTGGACGGGCAGCGACATGGACGAGCGCCAGCGGATAGGTCTTTACGACGAGGAAGCGGCGCATCGGGAGCGCGAGCGGCGGCGGCGCGAGAAGAATGAGGCGATCGAGATGTTACGGGCCCGCGGATACGAAGCGGGCGAGGATTTCAGCGAAGCCGTTGCGGCCGGCATCCATCGCCTTGTGGCCAGCTCGCCCAGCTATCTCTTCGCTGCACAGATGGAAGACCTGCTCGGCCTGACCGAGCAGCCCAATATCCCGGGGACTGTGGACGAGCATCCGAACTGGCGGCGTAAGCTTCCCGTCTTGATCGAGGAATTGGGAAGTGCATCCATCCTGCGCACGATCATCGATGCGATCCGGCAGGAGAGACCGTGCGACAGATGACGCTTCCCTGTGCGACATACCGGCTGCAATTCCGCGAAGGCATGACCTTCGAAAGGGCGGCGGAGATCGTGCCTTACCTGGCTGAGCTTGGCATCAGTCATCTCTATGCCTCGCCCATTTTCACGGCCGCTCCCGGTTCCACTCACGGCTACGATGTGGCCAACCACCAGGAGCTCGACCCCACGCTTGGCGGCGAGGAGGGGTTTTCGCTCCTGGCAGAAGCGTTGAAGGGTCACGGCATTGGCCTGCTTCTGGATATCGTTCCCAATCACATGGCAGTCTCGACGGCCAATCCGTGGTGGCGAGACGTGCTGAAGCATGGCAGGCAAAGTGCCTATGCCAGCCATTTCGACATCGACTGGAATGCGCCGAAACTGCTCCTGCCCGTCCTGGGCGAACCCTATGGCGAGGCACTTGCAGACGGCAAACTCCAGCTCCGTATGGACGAGGAAACGGGTGAGCCGGTCTTTGGCTATTACGACCTTTCCTTGCCGCTTTCGCCCGACTCCCTTTCCCTTCTGCCGGACAGCGATCCGGATGATCCCGCCGCTTTCGGCCTGATGCTGGAAAGGACGAGCGACGATAAGGACTTCCTGCACCAGCTTCACGAAGCTCAGTGTTGGCGGTTGGCCTATTGGCGTCTGGCCCGAGAGGCGCTCACCTATCGCCGCTTTTTCGAAATAGCCGATCTGATCGGGGTAAGGGTGGAAGATCCGGCCGTATTCGCCGACGTTCACAAGCTGCCTCTGCGGCTTGTAAAGGATGGGATCGTGGACGGTCTGCGGATCGACCACATTGACGGGCTCGCCGATCCGAAGGCCTATCTGGCGGAACTGCGGAAAGCCTCCGGCCTAAATTATGTCCTGGTGGAGAAGATCCTCGGGCCGGATGAGGATCTGCGCGGCGAATGGCATTGCGCGGGCAGCACCGGATATGAGGTGGCGCGGCTGATCACCGCGCTGCAAGTCGAGTCGAGCCACCGCGATGCCATGAACAAGGGCTGGACCGGGTTCACCGGCAACGACGCCCAGTTCACAAGCCAGGTGCTTGCGGCCAAGCGTCGGATCCTGACCATCAATCTCGCTGGAGAATTGGACGGGCTCGTCCGCATTGCGGAAGCGATCGCCTCGGAGGACGTAGCCACGCGCGATTTTGGTCGTGATGCCCTGCGGCTTGCGATCGTGGAGCTTGCTTCCGCCATGCCGGTCTATCGCAGCTATATCGACGGGGACGGCGCTTCCGACGAAGACAGGCAAGTGATCGAGAAGGCGGTGAGCCGGGTGGAACGCGGGCGCGAGGTGGAAGACGATCGGGTGATCGCCTTCATCGCATCGCTGCTCCTCGAACCCACCGGCGGCTCAAGCACGCGGGCACAATTCGTCACCCGGTTCCAGCAGACGACCGGGCCGCTGATGGCGAAGGCTGTCGAAGATACGGTCTTCTATCAATTCAACCGGCTGATCGCATTGAACGAAGTGGGAGCGGAGCCGGATGAGTTCGGGCTCGACCCCGAGGTCTTTCACGCGGCTATGATCAAGAGGGCGGAGATCTGGCCGCATGCGCTGTCGGCAACCGCCACGCATGATACCAAGCGCGGCGAGGATGCACGTGCCCGGCTTGCCGTCATCAGCGAAATGCCCCAGGAGTGGGCGGCAGCCGTGACACGCTGGCACGAGGCCGCGGAGGATCTGTGCACAAATCTGCCGCGCGGGCCTGCCCCTACGCCCGGCACCGAATGGTTGTTCTACCAGGCTTTGGCAGGCGCTTGGCCTGCCGACCTCTCCCTACAGGACGAGGCGGGCCTGCAGGAGCTTGCCGATCGCCTTTCCGCCTTCATGACCAAGGCCCTGCGCGAAGCGAAGCGCCAAACCAGTTGGACCGACCAGAACGAACCTTACGAAAAGGCCGTCGAAGATTACGTTCGTGGCGCCTTCGCGCCGGAGCGACGAAGTTTCCTGCGGGAGGTGCGCGCCATCATTGCGACCATCGAGCCGGCCGGCATCATCAACAGCCTGAGCCAACTCGTCATGAAGCTTACGCTTCCCGGGATTCCCGACATCTATCAAGGGTGCGAACTCTTCGATTATAGCATGGTCGATCCCGACAACCGGCGCGCCGTCGATTTCGATCTGCGGCGGAAGCTTCTTCACGAGGTTCGCGACATGCCCGCGACCGAAGCAATGGAGCGCTGGCGGGAGGGGCTGCCGAAGCTTTGGCTGCTGCATCGCCTGTTGCGGCTTCGCCGCGCACATGAAGGCATCTTCGCTTATGGCGATTACGAGCCCGTCGAGATCACAGGCGACGAGAACATGCACGCGATCGCCTATGCGCGTGTCCTGGAAGGAAGGCGCGTGGTCGTGGCGGTGCCGCGGCTGGTACTCAGGCATTGCGAGCCCGGTCGCCCCTCCTGGATCAGCAGCGCGTTCGGGCGCACGATGCTGCAGCTGCCCAGCGGCTCCGGGCGGTACAGGACATTGACTGGGCAGGTCGTGGAAGAGCGGGAGATACCGCTTTCAATGCTTTGGAGAGAGCTTCCGGTTGCCGTGCTGGAATCCGCTTGAGGCAGGCTCCGGCTCGGCGCGGGGCAGTGGTGCCCCGTCTACATTGTTTTCTTGGCGCGTCTGGAGGGAGCGCCATTGTTGGTCTTGGCGCCATTACGGCGGGTACTATTGGAGGAGGCTTCCTCCTTCTCCGGAAAATCTTCAGGCATAGGCGGGATTTCCGCGGATTCCGGATCTGCCTGTCCGCCCTCTTCGGCCTCGACCTCTCGCGCCGCCTGCACCCAGTGATCCCACGCACGGCCCTCCGGACGCCCTTCCTGCTCCCATAGTTCATAGGCTCGTCGCCGGATCCTGTCTTCTTTCTCCGATGTCATGATCGTCCCTCCGTTTGCGGCAAAACCCCCATGCCAGGCACATGGTTCCGAGGGTAAGCCCTTCGAGGGACGAAAAGACGCAGGCGTGGCGGCCACACTTGCGCCCGCCGTTCAGCCAGGTCCGAAAGGCCGGTTTCATAAGGAAAACGGCCTTAATTGCCGATGCTAATAGACGACCACGCTTCTGATGCTCTCGCCCGAGTGCATGAGATCGAAGCCCTTATTGATCTCATCAAGCGTCAGAATGTGGGTGATCATCGGATCGATCTCGATCTTTCCGTCCATGTACCAGTCGACGATCTTCGGCACATCGGTGCGGCCTCGCGCTCCGCCGAAGGCCGTGCCTTTCCACACGCGCCCGGTGACGAGCTGGAAGGGACGCGTTGAAATCTCCTGGCCCGCGCCGGCCACGCCGATGATGATCGACTGGCCCCAGCCGCGATGAGCGGATTCGAGCGCCTGGCGCATGACCGTTACGTTGCCCGTGCAGTCGAACGTGTAATCGGCTCCACCGATCGTGTCGGCGCCGCGTTTTGTCAGGTTGACGAGATAGGGAACGAGATCCCCGCCCACTTCCTTCGGATTGACGAAATGCGTCATGCCGAAGCGCTCGCCCCATTCCTTCTTGGAATTGTTGAGGTCGACGCCGATGATCATGTCCGCGCCGGCCAGCTTCAAGCCCTGGATGACGTTGAGGCCGATGCCGCCAAGACCGAACACGATCGCCGTCGAGCCGATCTCCACCTGCGCCGTGTTGATGACGGCGCCGATGCCGGTTGTCACGCCGCAGCCGATATAGCAGATCTTGTCGAAGGGGGCGTCGGAATTGACCTTCGCCACGGCGATCTCGGGCAGCACGGTGAAGTTGGAGAAGGTGGAGCAGCCCATGTAGTGATGCAGCTTTTCGCCATTGAGCGAGAAGCGCGAAGTGCCGTCGGGCATCACGCCCTGGCCCTGGGTAGAGCGGATTGCGGTGCAAAGATTCGTCTTGCGGGACATGCAGGAAGGGCACTGGCGGCATTCGGGCGTATAGAGCGGAATGACGTGATCGCCCTTCTTGACGCTGGTCACGCCCGGGCCCACGTCGACAACGACGCCTGCGCCTTCATGGCCGAGGATCGCCGGGAACAGGCCCTCCGGGTCGGCGCCGGACAGCGTGAAATCATCGGTATGGCAGATGCCGGTCGCCTTGATTTCCACCAACACCTCGCCCTCGCGCGGTCCCTCGAGGTCCACTTCCATGATCTCAAGCGGCTTACCGGCGGCAATGGCTACGGCGGCACGGGTCTTCATGGCTCTGTCTCCTTCTTGTCTCGGCGGGCCGGCCGCGAAGACCGGCCCGGGGAATCTCATTGGGCGTTGTTACATGCTTTACGCAGGGGTGCCAGAGCCAGAGAGCGCCTGGCGACATGCCCGGCGCCCCCTGATCTTGTCCTTTACGCAAAGCCCTTCGTGAGCTCCAGTGCCTGCCGTTCGAAGAGCCGGCGGTAGATGCCGCCCTCGAGCCGGATGAGCTCAGCGTGGTCACCCTCCTCGACGACCCGCCCCTTGTCGAAGACCAGAAGGCGGTCGAGAGAACGCACCGTCGAGAGCCGGTGCGCGATGACGAGGGTCGTGCGCCCGACCATCAGCCGCTCCATCGCCTGCTGGATCAGAACCTCCGATTCAGAATCGAGGCTCGAGGTTGCCTCGTCGAAGATCAGGATCGGAGCATCTGCCAGGAAGGCGCGGGCGATCGCCACGCGCTGGCGCTCGCCGCCTGAGAGCTTCACGCCCCGTTCGCCTACCAGCGTTGCGTAGCCCTTCGGCAGGCTGGCGATGAAATCATGCGCGCTGGCGAGCTTTGCCGCGTGCTCGATCTCTGCCATGGTAGCGCCTGGCCGCGCATAGGCGATGTTTTCCGCCAGCGAGCGGTGGAAAAGGATCGGCTCCTGCTGCACGATCGCGATCTGCGACCTGAGCGACGATTGCTGGACCTTTGAAATGTCCTGCCCGTCGATCAGGATGCGCCCGCCGGTCACGTCATAAAGCCGCTGGATCAGCTTGACGAAGGTCGTCTTGCCGGATCCGGAATGGCCCACCAATCCGACCCGCTCGCCGGGCCTGATGGTGAGTGAGAAATCCCGGTAGAGCGGCGATGCATGGCCGTGATAGTGGAAGGTGACCTTCTCGAAATCGATCTGTCCGTCACGCACGAGAATAGGTTTTGCGCCGGGCCGGTCCTCCACCCCTAGCGGCTCGCCGTGAATGGCGACGAGCTCTTCCAGATCGTTGACCGAGCGTTGCAGGTTGCGCACGTGCATGCCGACGTCGCGCAGATAGCCCTGCAGGACGAAGAATGCCGTAAGCACGAAGGCTATGTCGCCCGCCGTCGCCCGGCCACCCATCCACAACACGATGGCAAAGCCGATCACGGATGCCCGAAGTACCAGCAACGTGACGCCTTGCGTCGTACCGTTGATCGTACCGCGCACCCAACCCCTGCGGGTGCGATCCTGCCACTTCCCGATGACATGCAGGAGACGCCGCTCCTCGCGCCCCTCCGCGCCAAACGCCTTCACCACCGCATTGCAGGAGACGGCGTCAGCGAGCGCGCCGCCAAGCCGTGTATCCCAAGCGTTTGCGAGACTTGCGGCAGGCGCCACATAGCCAAGCGAAAGGGAAACCGTCAGCGCGACATATATGATCGAGCCTATGGCGATGATGGCACCCATCAGAGGCCAGTACCAACCCAATATGATGGTGGAACCCACCAGCATGACAAGCGAGGGGAGCAGGGCCATCAGGAGCGTGTCATTGAGGAGGTCGAGCGCCCACATGCCACGCGTAATCTTGCGCACGGTCGAGCCGGCAAAGCTGTTGGCATGCCAGTCGGTCGAGAAGCGCTGAATGCGGTGGAACGCATCGGACGCAACCTCCGACATCATCTTCAGCGTAAGATTGACGATCGCGATGAAGGCGATGTGCCGCAGGACGATGGCCCCGGCCGAAAGGCCGAGCAGCACCAGAAACGCGGTGATTGCCGCGTTCCAGGCCAGTTCGTCCGTGGCCGCCCCGCGCGCCACCGCGTCAACGAGCCGGCCTGAATAGAGCGGGGTCAGAACGTCGGCCATCGTAGACAGCAGAAATGCGCCGACGATGACGGCCAGCCTGCGCGGCTGCCGGCGCCAATGCAGGCCACAGAAACGAAACACGTCGCCAAAGGCATTGCCTTTGAGGGCATTGCGAAAAGAAGCCATGATGTTCACCGGATACGCAGGGCATCCGGTCCCAAATAGACATTTTGAAGAATGGCGTTGGACAGGAGACTGTCCAAAAGCGCTGCCGGTTTAATGAAGTGCGCTTCCTAGTGGAGGCGCACGGGCGGCAGTCGCCTTGAGAACCCGGCGTGGCCGGCGGTCTGTGACCTAACCGTGATGCCGGAACATCAAGCCGCTGCCTTCATGGGAAGAGCCGAATGCTGGCATTCGTGACCTCCTTGGAAGGGCTAAACGGGAGGAGGCTTCTTATACAAAGAAGATGCCCAGGCCAAGCCCTTGGAACTGGTTCGTCCCGATATGTGGCCGTCTTGCAACATATCGATGCCTGGCCCGGGTCGCCGAGAGGTAACTTTGAAATTCCTGCTTCTCATGCGGAAAAGTACTTGAAAGGCGGTAGCATTGCCTTATTGCCTGAGAAGTATTTCTGACGGCGAGTCGTCGGACGCGCCGCCGCGTTAAGCCAAATCAATCTGGAACATCATCGTGAGTAGCGAAGCCATCGGCAGCGCGACGAAGCCTCGGGACGCGCTTGCGCATGTGAATGCGGCGAGCTGGGGCAAAGGCCTCAACATACTGGCCCGCATCACGCGCATGAATTTCCGCCATCCCTGGCAGGTGACGTTTGCGATCGGTTCGACCGTCATCGCAGCGACCCTGCAGCTGTCGATCCCACAACTTTTAGGGCGCGCGGTCGACCAGGCCCAGAGCGTTTTCGCAGGAGGGGCGGCGGGGGCGGTTGCCGAGCAGGCGCTTTGGACCTCCGCTCTGCTGCTACTTGCGGTCAGCACGCTACGCGGCCTGTTCACCATGTCGCAAAACTATTTCGCCGAAGCTGTGGGCCACCATATTGGCTACGAATTGCGGCTTGCCTGCTACGAGAAGATCCAGCGGCTTTCTTTCTCGTTCCACGATCAGGTGCATTCCGGCGATCTCATCACCATCGGCATGCTCGATCTGGAAGGCGTGCGGATGTATTTTTCCACCGGCCTGGTCCGCGCCGTGCTGCTGTTCATGCTGATCGGCATCGGCGCCTATTTGCTTCTTTCGACAGATCTCGTGCTCGGTCTTCTGGCTTTGAGCTTCGTGCCTTTTGTGGCGTGGCGCTCCTCGGTGACGCAACTCACGTTGCGCGCCACCTGGCTTGATCTGCAGGAGCGCTTGTCGGTCCTGAGCCGTGTCATGGAGGAAAATCTCGGCGGCATCCGCGTGGTGCGAGCTTTCGCCAGCCAGGCCTACGAGATGCTCAAGTTCGACCGCGCCTCCAAGAATGCGCTCGATCTTGCCCATGAGCGCGTCAACATTCGCGTCCGCAACACGTCGGCCATGACGTTCTCCTTCTTCTTTTCCATGGGGTTGGTGCTGCTCTTTGGCGGCAGGAAGGTGATGGCAGGCGAAATCAGCGTCGGCACGCTCGCCACCTTCCTCACCTTCATGACCATCCTGCAGATGCCGGTCCGGCAGATCGGTCTGATGGTGAATTCCTTCGCACGCGCGTCGACATGTGGCTCCCGGCTGTTCGGTCTTCTGGACATGGAGGTGGCCATCAAGGATGCGCCGGACGCAAAGCCGCTCGAGATCGAGAACGGCACGCTCCGGTTTGAGGATGTCTCCTTCGCTTATCCCATGGCGGCGGAACGGCCGATCCTTAGGAACGTCAGCTTCGAGGCGAGGAAGGGTGAAACGATCGGCATTGTCGGCCCTCCCGGCTCGGGCAAGTCGACCATCGCGCATCTGATCCCGCGCTTCTACGACGTGACGGGTGGACGGATCACGCTCGACGGCCAGGATATTCGCGACGTCACGCTCGGCTCCCTGCGCAAGGCCGTGGCGGTAGTCCAGCAGGATGCGTTCCTCTTCACCACGACCATCGAAAACAACATCGCCTATGGTGACCCCTGGGCGCATGAGCAGCGTATCGAGCGCGCAAGCGGATATGCCCAGCTCCACAATTACGTCCTCGGATTGCCGGCCGGCTACAAGACGGTGGTGGGCGAACGCGGCGTTTCGCTTTCGGGCGGGCAGCGCCAGCGCCTCACCATCGCTCGAACCATGATGCTGCGGCCGTCGGTCATCATCTTCGACGATTCCACCGCTGCCATCGACGCGGCAACCGAGCAGCGCATCCGGTCGGCCATGCGCCAATTTGCGAAGGATCGGGTGACCATCATCATCGCGCATCGGCTGAGCTCGCTCATGCATGCTGATCAAATCCTGTTCGTCGAAAACGGTGAGATCGTCGAGCGCGGAACTCATGAGGAGCTTCTGGCCAAAGGCGGCCGCTACAAGGCCCTCTACGATCTGCAGGTGCGCCCGGGCGACGAGGTGCTGAACGAGTATGGGGAGGCAGGCTGATGGCACAGGGCCATGCCGGAGAGCTGGAAGCCGAACGCAATGATGTGCGAGATGACGGACGCCGGCCGCCGCGCGCGGTGGTGGGCTCGCACCGCATCGAAGAGGAGATGTTCGGCAGGGCGTTCGACAAGAACATCGTCAAACGCATCTGGGCCTTTGTGAAGCCCTACCGCGCCAAAGTCTATGTTGCGGTGGCGGCCGTGCTGATCTTCACGGCCACCCAGCTCGTCATTCCGCTGATCATCCGCTACGCGATCGACCACGGCATGGCGCTCGGCGGGATCGACCTCCTGCCGCTCTTCATTGCCTGCGGCGCTTTCCTGCTTGCGATCCTGATCAATTATGCTGCCAGCTACACGCAGGAGACCGTGGTCGGAAAAGTGGCAGAGAATGTCCTCTTCGACATTCGCCGCGCGATGTTCGGTCATCTGCAGAGGGTGTCGCTTTCCTTCATGGACAAGACGGAGGTGGGGCGGCTGATGTCGCGCCTGCAGGGAGACGTCAACTCCATGCAGGAATTCCTGGAAACCTGCGTGCTCTCGGTTGGCGACATCGCACTGCTCTTCGGCATCGTCTTCGTGATGCTGTGGCTCGATTTCCGCCTTGGCCTGCTCACGCTTTCCGTGTTGCCCGTCCTCTTCATCGTGCGGCTCTTCTGGCTGCCGCGCGCCCGTAACGCCTTCATGGCCGCGCACGAGACGAACTCCGTCGCGAACGGCGCGCTCGCCGAGGCGATCCACGGGGTACGTGCCGTGCAATCGATGGACCGGCAGCAGGTGAACTTCGTCCTTTATGACGACAAGGCGCACGCCAATCTGAAGACACATCTGACCGCCGCCAGATACGCCCAGGTGATGGTGCCGATCGTCGACACGCTCACGGGCATCGCCATGGCCGTGGTGATCGTGGTCGGCGGCTCGATGGTCGTGAATGCCAGCCTCGATATTGGCGTGATGGTCGCATTCCTCTTCTACATCCAGCGCTTCTTCGACCCTATCCGCTCGCTGACGTTGCAATATTCGGTGATGCAGCGCGCCATGGCTTCGGGCAAGCGGCTGACGGATGTACTCGACGTCAAGGTGGACGTTCAGGACAAGCCGGACGCCAAGGTGCTTTCGCCCGACATGGACGGCTCGGTCGAGTTCAAGGATGTGACCTTCGGCTACAATCCCAAGCACCCGGTGCTGAAGAACGTCTCGTTCCGGGTCAATCCGGGCGAGACGGTGGCATTGGTCGGGCCGACCGGTTCGGGAAAGTCCAGCGCCATGGCGCTGGTCCATCGCTTCTACGATGTACAGCAGGGGCAGGTTCTGGTCGGCGGCCATGACGTGCGCGATCTCACGCAGGAATCGCTCGGCCGCCAGATCGCCATGGTGCTGCAGGAACCATTCCTCTTCACCGGCACCGTGTTCGAGAACATCCGCTATCACATGAAGGACGCCACGCGCGAGCAAGTCATCGAAGCGGCGAAGGCGGTGGGCGCACACGACTTCATCATGACCCTGGCCGGCGGTTATGATGCGATGCTGGAGGAGCGGGGCGGCAACCTGTCTCTCGGCCAGCGTCAGTTGATCAGCTTCGCTCGTGCGCTCGTTGCCGACGCGAAAATACTGGTGCTGGACGAAGCCACAGCCAATATCGATAGCTATACGGAGATGTTGATCCAGAAGGCGCTGGTGAAACTGCTCGAAGGGCGTACCGGCCTCGTCATCGCCCACCGTCTCGCGACCATCCGGGGCGCCGACCGCATCATCGTCCTGCAGAACGGTCAGCTGATCGAAACCGGCAACCACGACCAGCTCATGGCAAGGGACGGGCTTTATTCGAAGCTCTATAACCTGAACTATGCTTCCTTCGACGATATCCCCGAAGAGGAACTGCAGGCGAGCGCGCAGAGCGGATCAACGACATGAATGAGGCCCACCCTCCTCAGGGAGGGTGGAGCGGGATCATGGCACTTCGGGATTTTCCTTAATCGGCATGTCGTCATGCATGGGGACTGTCTGGCGTTCGATCATACGGTGAACGCGAGGGGGCCGGTCACCGCGATGCAGCCTTCTGAGTTTTGCGGTGATCTCTGCATCCGCTTTGGTCCGGCGCAGATTGTGGCGGATATATTCCACCCAAGTGGGCACGTGGTAAGTTTCGGTCCAAAGGTTCGGATTTTCCAGGTCGCGAAGAAGCGCCCACTGGCGCGCACCGTCGCGAAGCCGGATACGCCGCCGTTCGGCCATCGCCGCCAAAAAGGCAGGCACGTCCTGCTGCTCGATTTCATAGTCCACCATGATCATGATCGGACCGCTGCGGGCGCGCAGATCGAGTCTCAAGGCAGGTTCCTCGAACTCGCCCAGCGGGTCCAAATTGAGCTTGGCGAATTCAGGCAGTGCAAAGCGCAAGCTTATGACCACTGCGAAGATCAGCGTGGCAGCCGAGGCGACGAGGGCCGTGGTCGGCCCGTAAGTATCTGCCACGAGACCCCAAAGCCAGCTTCCCGCGGCCATGCCGCCGAATGTCGCCGTCTGGTAGATGGAGAGCGCACGGCCGACCACCCAACGCGGCGTGGAGAGCTGCACCGAAACGTTGAAGAGCGAAAGGGTCAGCACCCAGCATGCACCGGCAGGCAGCAGGCTGAGGCAGCTCAGCCAGACCTGCCCGCTCAAGCCCAATATGGTTGCGCTCAGCGCGAATACGACAAAGGCACCGCGCGCGATCGTCTCGTTGTTGAAGGTCTCGCGGACGCGGGTGTTCAGCAGTGCACCGCCGATCGCGCCTATTCCGAAGCTGCCGAGCAGGAGGCCGTAGGTGATGGCACCGCCGCTTATAAGGTCTCGCGCTACAAGGGGCAGCAGCGCCAGGATCGCGACACCGCCAAGGCCGAAAAGGAAGCCTCGCGAGATGACCCGCAGCAGGTTGGGCGACATCACGACATAGCGGACGCCCGCAGACACCGCATGGCCGAAAGCCTCCCGGGGAAGGGACGCCGGAAGCCGGCGATGCTTCCAGCGCAGAAGGGCCAGGATGAGCGGTAAGTAGCTAATCGCGTTGAACGCGAAGGCCATTGCTGCTCCAGCAGCGGCAACGATGACACCGCCTATCGCCGGGCCGACGCTGCGCATCAGGTTGAAAGCCATGCTGTTCAGCGTAACCGCCGCGGGGATGTCTTCCCTGGGAACGATATCGCCCATGGAAGCCTGCCAGGAGGGATTATGAAGCGCGGTGCCGCAACCGATCAGAAAGGTGAAGGCAAGAAGGAGCCAAGGCGTCATCACGCCCAGGATGGTCATCACCGCCAGGGCCACGGAGACGATCGTCATGAGGGTCTGCGCAACCAGCATGATGAGCCGCCGGTCGAAGCTATCTGCCAGCGCTCCGGCCGCAAGCGAGAAGAGCATCACAGGCAGCGTGGTTGCCGATTGAACCAGCGCGACCATGTCGTCGGAGGCGGCGATGGTCGCCATCATCCATCCGGCGCCGACCGCCTGGATAAGGCCGCCTAGATTGGAAACCAGGCTCGCTGTCCAGAGAAGGCGAAAGTCGATGCTTTGAAAGGGCTTTGCGAGAGGCGATCCGGGCACCGTATCCGACCTTGAACGTGACAGCTTGCATAGGGTTCAGGTTGCAGCATCAGGCGTGACGATTAACGACTCGTTCCCGAAGCGCAATCCCCAAGGAGATATAGCGCAGGTTCGGTTTTTGAACCGCCGCCATCGGCGATGCGCCGGTGAAGCTTGCGCTTCGCCTGGTCGGGGTTTATCAACGAGCCCGTATGGTGGCCCTTGCGCTGCCGGTCTGTCCTGTCCTGATTTCACGTCTTGAAGAAAAATGCCAGCTTATCGCTCTCGCACGACTACCCATGGCCGCAACATGGCCGGAGCACGCGGCCTCTGGCGCGCCACCGGCATGAAGGACTCCGACTTCGGCAAGCCGATCATTGCCGTCGTCAACTCCTTCACGCAGTTTGTGCCGGGGCACGTGCACCTGAAGGATCTCGGCCAGCTCGTGGCGCGCGAGATCGAGGCGGCGGGCGGCGTGGCCAAGGAGTTCAATACGATCGCGGTGGACGACGGCATCGCCATGGGCCATGACGGAATGCTCTATTCGCTGCCGTCGCGCGAGCTGATCGCGGACTCGGTCGAGTATATGGTGAATGCGCACTGCGCCGACGCCATGGTCTGCATCTCCAATTGCGACAAGATCACGCCGGGCATGCTCATGGCCGCATTGCGGCTCAACATTCCTGCCGTCTTCGTCTCCGGAGGGCCGATGGAAGCGGGCAAGGTCGTCCTCTCCGGCCAGAAGAAGGCGCTGGACCTCGTAGACGCGATGGTCGCCGCCGCGGATGACAGCGTAAGCGACGAGGACGTGCAGGTGATCGAGCGCTCGGCCTGCCCTACCTGCGGCTCCTGCTCGGGCATGTTCACCGCCAATTCGATGAACTGCCTGACCGAGGCGCTGGGCCTGGCGCTTCCGGGCAACGGCTCGACACTTGCCACCCATGCCGACCGGCGGCGGCTTTTCGTCGAAGCGGGGCACCTGATCGTGGACCTTGCGCGCCGTTATTACGAGCAGGACGACGAGAGCGTTCTGCCGCGCAAGATCGCCAGCTTCGCCGCCTTCGAGAACGCGATGACGCTCGATATCGCCATGGGCGGCTCGACCAACACCGTTCTGCACCTACTAGCGGCGGCGCACGAGGCGGAGGTGGACTTCACCATGGAGGACATCGATCGCCTTTCCCGGCGGGTACCGGTGCTTTGCAAGGTCGCTCCCGCCACTTCGAATGTGCATATGGAAGATGTGCACCGGGCCGGTGGCATCATGGCGATCCTGGGCGAACTTGATCGTGCGGGCCTGATCACCCGCGATCTTCCGACCGTCCATTCCACCACGCTTGGCCATGCCATCGAGCATTGGGACGTTGCGCGCACGAACAGTCAGAAGGTGCGCGAGTTCTTCATGGCCGCGCCGGGCGGCGTGCCGACCCAGCAGGCCTTCAGCCAGGACCGGCGCTGGGACGAACTCGACCTGGACCGCGAGAACGGCGTCATCCGCAGCGCAGAACATCCCTTCTCCAGGGATGGCGGACTTGCCGTTCTGAAGGGCAATCTGGCCGAGGACGGCTGCATCGTGAAGACCGCAGGCGTGGACGAGTCCATCCTCACCTTTACCGGCCCAGCCAGGGTTTTCGAAAGCCAGGACGCGGCTGTCAAAGGCATCCTGAGCAATGAGGTCAAGGCGGGCGATGTGGTCGTCATCCGCTATGAAGGGCCGAAGGGCGGACCTGGCATGCAGGAGATGCTCTACCCTACCAGTTATCTGAAGGCGAAGGGGCTTGGAAAGGCCTGCGCGCTGGTGACGGATGGGCGCTTCTCGGGCGGCACTTCGGGCCTTTCCATCGGGCACGTCTCACCGGAAGCTGCCAATGGCGGGCTTATCGGCCTGGTGCGGGAAGGCGACCTCATCGAGATCGACATTCCGAACCGTAAGATCCGCCTGGCCGTGGACGATGCCGAAATCACGCGCCGTCGTGCGGAGCAGGATGCCAAGGGCTGGAAGCCGGCGGAAAACCGCAAGCGTCAAGTGACAACCGCTCTCAAGGCCTACGCCGCCTTTGCCACGAGCGCCGACAAGGGGGCCGTTCGCAAGCTGCCGGACTGAACCTGCAGCTTGCGTCGTCCATCGCTTCACGCACCCAATTGCGGAAACGATGGCCGATTGCGTGGAAGCCTATCGCTGATCGCGCGGGGGTGTCTGGCACGCAGGCTCCCCCTTTGCGTCCCGTGCCATGCATTCGGCACGATCGAAGCTCTCGCCGGTGGTCCGAACGGCACTCGCCATCCCGCCCATCCCGCAGCCGGAAAGGAACCCGGCAATTGCCGGGAACAGGACCAGGGAGCGGAAAGTCATATTGCGAGACCGCACCGCTCGAAATCTTGCTCTGCCGTCCATCCTAGCGCCTCTGCCATGCCTCATGGAAGTCAGGTAGCGTTAGTGATCCCAAGCTTCAACTGGTGGACGGCGTTTCACGTCGGCGAAGGGGCATCTGGCAGGAATTTCCCCTGCATCGCTTCTCGGAAGCATTTCTATCCCTCCATCAGACTGGCAGTTCCCCCGAAATGGACATAATCCTCATGGGCGCGGGAGAATGCCGCGCTGTTTTCGGAGCCATGCCATGACTGTTCACGATCTCTCACGCCGCTTGCTGCTCAAGGGGAGCACGTTTCTGTTCGCCTCGACCGTGATGCCCAAAATCGCTTTCGCCCAGGCTCCGGGCGGGCGCCTTGTCGTGGCGGCGGATTCGGAACCGAAGAATCTCAATCCGGCCATCGTGGCCTCGAATGGCGTGTTTTTCATATCGAGCAAGATTGTCGAGCCTCTGGCGGAAGCCTCCTACGATGGGCCGGAGGGCCTTGCGCCGCGGCTGGCGGTTTCGTGGGAGGGCTCGGATGACGGGCTTTCCGCGACGTTCAAGCTTAGGGAAGGGGTGACCTGGCACGACGGCCAGCCCTTCACCTCGGCAGATGTCGCCTTCTCCGCGCTCCAGGTTTGGAAACCGCTGCAAAATCTCGGCAGGTTGGTCTTCGCCAATCTGGAGGCGGTCGATACGCCCGACGAGCATACGGCGATCTTCCGCTTCTCCAAGCCTACTCCCTTCCAGCTCATCCGCAATGCGCTTCCGGCCGTCACGGCGGTGATACCGAAGCATGTCTTCGCAGGCGAAACCGATATCGCGACGAGCCCGAAGAACAACCAGCTCATCGGCACCGGTCCTTTCAAATTTGCGGAGTACCGGCCAGGCGAATACTACCGGCTGGTCAGGAACGAGGATTATTGGGGCGAGGGCCTGCCCAAGCTCGACGAGATCATCTACCGCGTGCTGCCGGATCGTGCGGCGGCTGCCGGCGCGCTGGAGGCCGAGGAGATCCAGCTTGCCGCTTTCAGCCAGGTGCCCCTCTCCGATCTCGCGCGCATTTCCAAGGTGGATGGCATCGTGGTCTACACCAAGGGCTATGAGGCGCTCACCTATCAGCTCGTCGTGGAGATCAACCATCGACGCAAGGAACTCGCAGACTTGAAAGTCCGGCAGGCGATCGCCCATGCAATCGACAAGGATTTCGTCGTAAACACGATCTTTCTCGGTTACGCGACCGCGTCGACCGGCATCGTTCCGAAGAATGCGCCGGAATTCTACGATCCTTCCGTGCCGACTTACGATTTCAACGTCGAAACGGCCAATGCGCTGCTGGACGAAGCGGGTTATTCCAGAGACGCGAACGGCACCCGCTTTTCGCTGAAGCTTCTGCCCGCGCCCTATTTCAGCGAGACCCGCCAGTTCGGCGATTATCTGCGCCAGGCGCTGGCCAAGATCGGGATCGATGCGCAGATCGTGAACAATGATTCGGCAGCGCACCAGAAGGCCGTTTACACCGATCATGATTTCGACCTGGCGGTGGCTCCTCCTGTCTTCCGCGGCGATCCGGCCATCTCGACCACAATCCTGGTGAGGAGCGGCATTCCCGCGGGCGTGCCCTTTTCGAACCAGGGCGGTTTCCAGAACGGCGAGCTCGACGCGCTGATCGACAAGGCCAACACGACCGTCGATACGGCGGAACGGACGGAACTCTTCAAGCAGTTCCAGAGACTTGTCGCCGAGACATTGCCGCTTATCAATGTCGCGGAATGGGGATTCGTTACCGTGGCACGCAGCAACGTCAAGAATGTCTCGAACAATCCGCGCTGGGCCGTTTCCAACTGGGCGGACACCGAAGTCTAGGAACCTGGGAGACATCGGCAGGAGGGTCTGCGTTCCTTCATGCCTCCCTCTGGCCTGCCTGGTCAGAGAGGGGTACGAATGGGTATGTGTTCCTCCGGCTGAATTCAGCTGAATACCGCTCCCCATCGAGATCCATATGAAACGGGCGTTGCGATTGCTTAGGCGGAGACTGGTGAGCAGCATTCCGGTGCTGCTCATCGTCATCGTCGGCACATTTTTCCTGCTGGAACTGGCGCCCGGAGATGCCGTTGACGCCTATCTCGTCACCATTGGCGGGGGGGATCCGGCGCTCGTCCAGGCGCTCAGGGAGAGCTACGGCCTCGACCAGTCGGCACTGGTGCGCCTCTGGGTCTATCTCACTTCGCTCGCGCATCTCGATCTTGGATGGTCGGTGCAGTTCGGGCGACCTATCCGTGACCTGATCCTCGAGCGGCTGCCGAATACAATGTGGCTGATGGGAGCTGCTCTCGCACTTTCCTTCACATTGGGCTCCTTGCTCGGCATCATCGCCGGGGCGCGCCCGGGCAGCGTGTTTGACCGGTTCTTCTCGGTCGGATCCCTTGCGCTTTATGCGGTGCCGAGCTTCTGGCTCGGGCTTGTGCTCATCATCATCTTCGCCGTCCAGCTACGCTGGTTACCGACGTCCGGCATCGAGACCATCGCGTCCGGCAAGGCGGGGCTGGCACGGGCAATCGATATCACTCGTCATCTGGTTTTGCCGGTGAGTGCATTGGGCCTCATTTATCTCGCACTGTTCCTGAGGATGATGCGCGCCGGCATGGCCGAGACCTGGCGGCAGGATTTCGTGCTTGCAGCCCGGGCCAAAGGGCTGGCCCGGCGGCGGATCGTGCTTAGGCATGTGGCGCGCAACGCGCTGCTTCCTCTCGTCACGATGCTTGGTCTCCAGGCGGCGGCCATGCTGGGCGGCAGCGTCGTCATCGAGAGTGTTTTCGCGATACCGGGATTTGGCCGGCTCGCGCAGGAGGCGGTGGCTGGGCGCGACGCGCCGCTTTTGATCGGCATCATCATCGTGAGTGCCGTGCTGGTGATCATCATCAATCTTCTGGTCGACATCGCCTACGCCTTGCTTGATCCTCGCGTCGGCGCATCGGAGGGGAGGGCGTGAAGACGGTCTCTCGCCTCATCTGCTCTCCCGAGGGCCTGGCTGGGCTGATCCTTCTGGCCCTGCCGATTGCAGCGGCCATCTTCGCGAATGTCCTCTTCCCGGCCGATCCGCTCTCCATCGCAGGGCCGGCATTGGTTCCTCCGTTCAGCGATCCGGCGTTTCCGCTGGGAACGGATCGCCTCGGCAGAGATGTGCTCGCAGGCCTTGTCCATGGGGCGCGGGCTTCACTGGCGGTCGGGCTTGCCGCGGCTCTGGTCGCGCTCGCCATCGGTTCACTCGTAGGCACCGTCGCGGGTCTGGCTGGGGGCTTGGCGGACGAGGTCCTGATGCGCGTGGTCGAAGCATTTCAGATCGTACCCGGCCTTCTCCTGGCGCTTGCCTTTGTGAGCGTCCTTGGAGCTTCTCTTCCTGTCGTGGTGCTTGCCATTGCACTCGGCGCCTGGACTGGTCCGGCCCGGCTTGCCCGTGCCGAGGTCCTTTCGATCCGCGAGCGTGACTATGTCGCTTCCGCGCGCGTGATCGGCATGCACCCTGCGGAGATCGCCTTCCGCGAGGTGTTGCCGAATGCGCTACCGCCTGTGCTGGCGCTGAGCTCGGTCATCGTGGCGGGCGCCGTGCTCATCGAGGCAGCCCTTTCCTTTCTCGGTCTTGGAGACCCGAACACGGTCACTTGGGGTGCGATGATTGCGGAGGGCCGCAATGTGCTTCGCTCCGCACCTTATCTCTCGATCATCCCGGGCATTGGCCTCGTTATCACAGTCCTCGGCGTTTACCTCTTGGCGGAAGGCTTGAACAATGCCCTCGCTGCGCGTGGGATCCGCTCATGAGCCTGCCGATCGCTATCCTTCGCGACCTTTCGGTGCGCTACCGTGCGGGCGGAGTGGCGCATGCCGCGCTTTCATCGGTGAATCTCGAGATTCTCGAAGGCGAGCGGCTGGCGATCATCGGCGAGAGCGGTTCGGGGAAGAGCACGCTGGCACTCGCGCTAGCAAGCCTGCTGCCGGAAAACGCAGTCCAGGGAGGTGGGATTTCATGGCCGGGGCTCGGCCGCGAGCCTGTTGCGGGCCGGGATATCGGTTTCATATTCCAGGATGCGAGTGCAAGTCTGAACCCGGTGCTGACAATCGGCGAGCAGATTGCCGAGGTGGTGCGACGGCACAAGGGGCTGGGTTGGCGCGCAGCCTTGGCGGTGGCGCAAGAACTGCTCGCAAAGCTGCGGATCCCGCGATCCGAGCAGGTGCTTCGGTCGTTTCCGCACCAGTTCTCCGGCGGTCAGCGTCAGCGGATCGCCATCGCTGCGGCAATTGCCGCCGGCCCGAAATTACTGATTGCCGACGAGCCGACCAGCGCGTTGGACACGATCGTGCAGGCCGAGATCATCCGTTTGCTCGACCAACTTGTGCGCGAAGCGGGCATGACACTCGTGTTCATAACACATGACATAGCGCTTGCTTCCGGCTTTGCCGACCGCATCGCCGTTTTTCACGAGTCTCGCCTTGTGGAGACGGGGGAAGCACGGCGTCTCCTTACCGATCCGAAGGAGAACTATACGAGGCGGCTGATCGAGAGCAGCATCGACCTGACGACACCGTCTATGGTAGCTTCATGATGCTGCTGTCGGTCGAAGGCCTATCGAAGACCTATCCGAGCGGAGCGCGTCAGGTGCCGGCGCTCAAGGATGTTTCGCTAACGCTCGATCGGGGCAGGACGTTGGGGCTGGTCGGTCCGTCGGGCAGCGGCAAATCCACGCTCGCTCGCGTTCTTCTACAACTGGTGAAGCCTGATGCTGGCAGCGTCGTATTCCGGGGCACCGATCTCTGCGCTTTGAGAGGCGCTGAGCTTCGGGCAATGCGCAAGCATCTCCAGATGGTGTTCCAGGAGCCGCTCACAGCCTTCAATCCGCGCGCAACCGTGGCTGATGCCATCGGCGATCCGCTCCGTATCCATCGGATTGCCGGGCGCCGAGAGCGGCCGAGCCATATCGCGGCGCTGCTGGAGCGGGTGGGCCTGTCGCCTGCGCTCGCGCTTCGCTCGATCCACGAAATCTCCGGCGGACAGCGTCAACGTGTTGCAATCGCTCGCGCCATTGCCACCGGCCCGGATCTCATCGTGCTCGATGAAGCGGTCTCGGCCCTTGATGTGACGGTCCGAAGCCAGATCCTGGAATTGCTGGTTTCGCTTCAACGCGACAGGAGTATCGCTTATCTCTTCATCTCTCACGACCTTGCCGTGGTGCGGGCGATTTCTCACGACATCGCCGTAATGGATGGTGGGCGGATCGTTGAGCATGGACCTTCAGCGGAGGTGACCGATAATCCAAAGTCGGACACGGGACGGGCCCTGGTGGCAGCCGTTCCTCGCATCAATTATCAAGCCGGCGGTGCCAGATAGGTCTTGAGATTATCGGCCTGAGTATGAAAGCTCCGGGCCTCCCTGACGGAGCGACCCGATCCATGTTGCCGTCCCGCAGATCAGCGCCCGGCCAACCAGTTGTTGCATTGTTTATAGTAGCCGTTGTTCATGCCGATCCATTTCAAGCCGCCATTGCCGCCGGTGGCCTTATTGCTGCGATACTGGTCCAAGCAAGTAAGCATGCGTGCCGTTCTCGGAGATTCGTCTGAGTACTGTTCGGAGATGGCAGACGGGAAAACAACATCTCCTGTCCCTGGACTAATGTCGTCGTCGGTGTTTTCCTGGACCTTGATGCTCGACGTTACTTCTTCGTCGGCATCTACCGGCATCATCAGGACCGCCGCGCCGTGCCTATCGCTTTTAACGATGGCGGCATTCCCGCCGCATTCAGTTTTGCGGAATTCGCTCCACCTCCTGGCCTTGAGGATACCAGCCTGCTGGGCTGTTTGATGTTTCGCGCATTCCAACACTGCCACAGCGTTGGATGGTGCCGAAACGGGAAAAAGCAATGGGGTAGCCGTGGCAAAGAATATGCTTGCAATCCAAACTATCATAACGCCCTCTAAACGAAACGTCGGAGATTTGCCGCGGCCATGAGCCTGGCAATCCGCCGGCAGGGCTCAGGAGAACGCAAGCAGGCGCCTATCTCAAGGATGTTTACGCATTTGGGTTTAGGGCAACGTAACGGTGCGATTTCAGTTTGCTTAAAGATATTGACAGGTCCGTGCTATTTTACCGCGCCTTCGGTGAGACCGCTGACAAAGCCGCGCCCGACAAATGCAAAGAGCGTTACGACGGGAATGATAGCTACGGAAGCACCTGCCAGAAGCAGGCCCCAGTCGATCTGGTACTGGCCGATAATGCCCGAGAAGCCGACCGGCAGAGTGCGCTTTGCATCGGAAAGGATGAGTACGGAAGCGAAAACATATTCCGTCCAGGCCGTGATGAAGGCATAGATGCCGACGCTTGCGATGCCCGGCGCAATCAGCGGGATCATGATGTGGCGAAGCAGGGTCAGCGTCGGCGCGCCGTCCATGACGGCTGCTTCTTCGATCTCCTTGGGGATGCCGGCCAGGAAAGATCGAAGCATCCAGATCGCAAATGGCAGGGCAAAGGCTGTGTTGACCAGGATCAATGCGGGCAGACGATCAACAAGTCCTACTTTGGCGAAAAGGCCGAAAAGCGGGATCAGGACCACGATCGATGGGAAGGCGTAAGCGAGCATGATCGTCCGATAGGCGATTGCACGGCCGGGAAAACGCAATCGGAAGAATGCATAGGCCGCCGGCAGGGCAAGGAGCAGGGTGAGTACGGTCGAGGCGGTCGCGACGATAAGGCTGTTTATCAAATAGACCGGATAGTCCGAAGCCGAAAAGAGCTTCTGGTAATGCTGCAGCGTAAAGGAATGAGGGATCATCGTCGGCATGCGCGCGATGATTTCCTGCGGTATTTTGATAGACCCGGTGAGAACCCACCAAAAGGGCAAGCCGATCAAAGCCGCGAAGAAAAGAAGACAGGCGGCAAGAACGACATTCCAGCCGAGACCACGACTCATCGCTCCTCCGCTTTCTCCAAAGTGCGTGTCGCAAGTATGGCGAAAGCCATGAGCAGGACCGTGGCGATGACCGAGATGGCTGCCGCCTCGCTCAGCCGGTAGCCCTTGAAGGCGGTTTCATAGATGAGAACGGGCAGGGTGCGCGAGCCGCCGGCCGGCCCGCCGGCCGTCAAAAGCCAGATGATGTCGAAAACGTTGAAGGAGAGCAGCGTGCCGATAACGGCCAGCACCGAAAGGGTGGGAGCAAGCAGCGGCCAGGTGATGCTTTCGAAGCGTTCCCAGGCATTGGCGCCGTCAATGCGCGCGGCCTCGTAAAGCTCTTCGGGCACGCGTGTGAGCCCTGCCAGTACCATGAGCGCGATGAAGGGAAACCAGCGCCAGGAATTGATGAAAACGAGAGTGGCCATCGCCGTCCAGGGGGTTGCGAAGAAGCCCACCGGCCTTTCTATGAGACCGGCCTGAAGGAGGAGCGGATTTATCATGCCGCCCGAAGTGGAGAACAGCCATCGCCAGATGACCACGACCACCACCGTCGGCACGATCCAGGTGATGATGATCCAGGTACGCGCGATGCGCACGCCCGGGAACTTCTCGTTGAGCACCAGGGCGGCTGCAAGTGCCAGCGCGGTTTGAAGGACGGCATTGGCCAAGACCCAAACGGCGCTGAGGCCGACGGCGCGCCAGAATGCCGGCGCGCCGAGAACACGCTCGTAATTGGAAAGCCCAACAAAGGCGCCGGGCGAACCGATTACCCTCACATCCTGCAGCGAAAGCAGGACCGCCTGAACCAGGGGCCATCCCAGAATGGCGGCGAGGAAGAGGAGCGCCGGCGCTACGAAGGCGAACGCGATGGCTCGGGATTGCAGCATCCGGCGCGGCTTCCTTACTGTTTTGATACTTCTTCCATGCGCGCCTGACCGGCAGCCACTGCCTCCTCGGCGCTCTGGCCATTTACGACCATGTTCTGCAGCGTCTCAGCGATGATGTTCTGTGCCGAGATCGCGGCGATGGAGGGGAAGGTTCGGCCGCTGGTGAAGCCGAACAGGCGCCCATTCGCGGCATTCTGGATGACGGTCTCGATCTGGCTCTTGTATTTCTGCACCATCGGGTCAGACCAGAAGCTCTCAGCCTTGGCGCCATCTGCAGTCACGGGCATGAAGAGGCCCGGTTCCATGTTGAGGAAGCGGCCGTAGTTTTCCGGTTCCAACAGGAAGGAGATGAATTTCTCCGCAGCCTCGCGTTTGGCTTCGTCCTTCGCGAGGATCATGACGGCGTTGGCATAGGAGATCGTGTTATGGCCTTCCTGGCCTTCGGCATGGGGGATGGCTGCCACGCCAAGATCGGCCGCGTCGCCTTCGGCCTGTGTGTCGTAGGTTGCGATGACGGTAAACTGCAGCACCATCGCGCAGCTTCTCGAGGAGAAGCAGGCCTCCGCCTCGCCCCAGGTCCAAGAGGTGGAATCTGCGGGCGACATCTTATGCATGTCCGCGTAGAACCGATAGGAGGCGACCGTTTCCGGATTGTCGAAGCGCAGGCTGCCGTCTTCGTTGTAGATCTCGGTCGCACCGCCGTTCACCATGAAGGAATAGACGGTCTGATCCGTATAGAGCTGCTTGTTGGCCGGCAGGCCGATACCGTAAACGCCGTCCTTGGAAAGTGCTTCAGCCGCTGCCTTCCACTCTTCCCAGGTCTCCGGTACCTCGATGCCCGCCTCCTGGAACACGCTTTTGCGGTACCAGAGGTTCATCGCCATATTGTAGAGCGGTACGGCCCAGACCCCGCCATCATAGCTGTAGGCCTCGACAGCGCTGTCGACAAAGTCGTGCTTGGCATCGAGCTCCTTGACGAAGTCCTCGACGGAGTTTAGCGCGCCGATATCCTTCAGGATCGGCGTAAAGTCGGGAATGGCGAAGAGGAGATCGGGGCCCTGGCCGGCCGCGATGGCAGCCGGTGCTTTTGCATAGACCTCGCCCCAGTTCTGAGGCTCCTGCTTGACGACGATGTCCGGATTGGCGGCGTTGAAGGCATCGATCACTTCCTGCACACGCTGAACGCGATGCGGCGGCTGCTCCATATGCCAGAGTGTCAGCTCCACCTTGTCCTGTGCGAGTGCGGCGGAAGCCGGAGTCATCAGAGTGGCGCCCGCAAGCGCGGCTTTCAGTAGCGTTCTCATTGTTCGTTCCCTTTTCCCTGTTGGCACCCCAATCACATTGTCAGAGATGCGGATTCCGGGGTCGGAATCGCGCAACCAGCTTTGCATTGATCTCCTTCGCGCCAGGCATATTGGCGCTCAGGTAAATCGGCGCGTCGCCGTCAGACGAAAGCCGCGCTGCGACGCCCGCAAAGATCGCGTTGATGATGGCCACGCCAATGGCCGTGGAGACCGGGCCGACCTTGAGCTCGCTTCCGGGAACCGACAGGACCGCGTCGCCCGGAGGCGCTCCATTGTCGAGCACGATATCGGCCAGATCGGCAAGGCGCGTACCGCCTTTGGCTGCCGCCGTGGAATAGTCGAGGGACGTGATCGCGATCACACGCGCGCCCTTTTCCCGCCCGTACCGCGCGGCTTCGAGCGGCGCGGCATTGATGCCGGAATTGGACGAGACGAAAAGAATATCGTCCGGGCCGATGCCGTAACGGTCGAGGATCGGCCGGACGACACCTTCCATGCGCTCGTATATGGTGCCGGTCACTGCCCCCTCATGCAACATTATGGGAGCGGCGAGGATCGGCACGGTTATCGCAAGTCCTCCGGCTCGGTAGTGTACCTCCTCGGCGATCATATGAGAATGGCCCGTGCCGAACACATAAACCCGGCCATCGCGACGTACCGTCTCCACGATCGCCTCCTGCGCGCGGCCAATGGGTTCGGCAAGATCGCGGCGAAGTTTCGAAATCCGCTCGGCGAGATCGGCAAGGTAGTCGTCGGCAACGGAAGTCATGATGGGTTGGCGGCTCCAATCGAGAGGTTGATTTTCATGACGAAGAAGTCGCCCCGGTATACGGAGCGGACGAATTCCAGCGCCTTGCCGTTCTGATCGCGGGTGAGGCGGGTAAGCTTCAGCACCGGGGCGCCGACTTCGGTGTGCAGGGTCCTGGCCGTCTGGCCGTCGGCGATGCTGGCCGTCAGGCTCTGCTCCGCGCGGGTGGGTATCAGGCCGAATTCAGAGCGGAGGATCTGATAGAGCGATGCGTGGCCGAAATTGGCGAGCTCCAGGAGCCCCGGAGCACGATCCGCGGCGATCTCGGTGTTTTCCAAGGCGACTGCGGTTTCGTCCACGAGGCGCACTCGCACGAGCCTGTGGACCCGCCGCGCGCGGCCGAGGCCAAGCGCCAGACGACACGTCTCGTCGGGCGAAAGGGTTTCGGAGGAGATGACGACGCTTGAGGCTTGCCGCCCCTGCCGGGCCATTTCCTCCGTGAAGCCGGCAAGCGTCTCGAGCCGCTGCTCGATCCGGGGCTGGCCCACGAAAGTGCCTTGGCCGCTGCGGGTTTCGAGCAGGCCTTTCTGCGAAAGGTGCTGAATGGCTTGCCGAGCGGTCATGCGGCTCACACCGAGCTTTTCCGCAAGTGCCCGCTCGGAATCGATCTTCTCGCCGGCGCGCAGCCTGCCGGAACGGATTTCCGACTCAACTTCCGAGGCGATCCTCAGATAAAGCGGTGCGTTGCCCATCTGGCTTCCGCTAGTAACGGTATAGACCGATTGTTACGTGGTCTATACCACTGTCGCGCCGGCTTGGGCTGGAGTCAATTTAATTTTCGCATTTCAGCAGCTTGTCGCGTGCTTCGCGATACCGGGCGAGGGCGGTGCGGAGCGCTTCCGCGCCCTCGGAATCCGGTTGGTAGCGCGTGCCTCCGCCCGAAACGGAGGAGGAAGCCTCGACGATCGAGGGGAAATGGCCGGCGGCGGTCGCCGCGAGCAGGGCTGCGCCACGCGCACCGAACTGCGTACCCTTGGGCACCACCACGTCTTTTTCTGCAAGGTTCGCGATCATCTGGGCCCAGAGCGGGTTCTGCGCTCCACCGCCAGTGAGAAGAACACGGTCTCCGGCGAAATCCAAAGCGTCGAAAAGGTCGCGCATCGCGAAGGCAACGCCTTCCATCACGGCGCGGAAAAGCGCTGCGCGATCGTGGCGTGGGCTGAGGCCGTAGAATTGAGCGCGGGCGTGGCGGTCAACCACAGGAGCGATGATGCCGCTTTCGGAAAGGTATGGCAGGTAAACCAAACCATGAGCCCCGGCGGGAACGGCGTCGATCATCTCGTTGATCATATCGAACCGCTCCGGATGTGAAGCAAGATCCGGTGCGAGCGCCGAGAACGCCCAATCGAGATTGAGCGTGCCCGCGACATTCACCATCGCGCGATACCAGCGATGGCCCGGCAGCGTGAAAAGAAGGCCCAGATCCCTGGGTTCGAAAACCGGCCTGTCATGGCAAACGCCCACCATGCAGGTGGTGCCGAGGACAGCGGTCGCCGTGCCTGTGGACAGCCCACCCGCCCCAATTATGGTGGCCGGTACGTCGCCCGCGCCTATTCCGACCGGTAGGCCGGCACGCACGCCGATAGCTTCCGCCACAGACGGGCTGAGGCCGCCAATGAAGCTCTCGGAATCCATGACCGGCGGCAGCAGATGGGCCAGTGCCTCGAGATCGAAAAGCTCGATCATTGCCGGATTGCGGGAGCGCTCCCGCGCGCTGCCGGGGACGACGGAAGCCTCGCTGCGGTCGGTCGCAGCAAGGCCGGTCAGCCTTATGCGAAGGAAATCCTTGTAGCTCATGACGTAGCTGGCGCGGGCGAGAATTTGCCGTTCGTTCTCTGCCAGCCAGGCAAGCACGGGAAGGGTGCACCCCTGCTGCAGCATGGAACCGGAGGAGAGGAAGATGCGGCTGAGGAACTGCGGATCGGCGGAAAGGCGACGGTCGATCCAGCTTTGAGCGCGACTGTCCTCCCATGTGATGCCTGGCCGCAGGGCATTGCCTTTGCCGTCGACGACCCAAGCGCCCACCATCGCCGCCGTCAGGCCGATGGCTGCAATCCGATGCGCATCTTCGCCGATCAGCGCGGCCACCTCTTTCAGGACCGCCAGCGCAGCCTGCCACGCCTCCTCGGGATCCAGTTCGCTCCAGCCGGGATGCGGGCGCGATAGGACGGTCCTGCGGCTTGCCTCCGCAAGCTGTCGCCCGGTCAGATCAAAGACGGCAGCTTTCGTGACTGACGTGCCCGCGTCGAGGCCGATGAAGAGCGGAGCGCTCATTGTGGGTCGAAGCTCCCGTCCTTCAGCTCGGCGACAAAATCATAGGCGTCACCGCGATAGAAGGATCTCGTATATTCCACCGGACGCTCGTCCTTTCCGTAGGAAACACGTTCCATGAGAAGGGCCGCCGATCCGCGCGGGACCTCGAGCAGCTTCGCCGAAGCGCCGTCGAGCGAGACTGCGCTCAAACGTTGGGTGGCCCGCACGGGGCGGTGGCCGCGGTCGGCGAGGAGCTGATAGAGCGAGCCCGTGCCGGGGTCTGCGCCATCCAGGATATGTGCCGGCACGGCTGCAGTCTCGATCGCCAGCGGAATCCTGTCCGCAAGCCGGAGCCGCTTCAGCCGCATGATCTTCTCCTCGCCGGAAAGGGCGAGCGCGGCCCTTTCATCAGCCGCCGCCTCCAGGACCGCCAGGGCCAGGACAGTTGTCATCGGGCGATAGCCGCGTTTCGTCATGTCCTCGGAGAAGGAGGAAAGCTTCCACAAGGGCTGCTCGATACGCGCCGGTACCGCGCGGACGAATGTGCCGCTGCCCTGGCGCGTCTCGAGAATGCCGGCCTCGCACAAATTTCTGTAAGCGGCCCTCACGGTGACGCGGGCGATGCCAAGCTCCTCCGCCAGGCTGCGCTCGGTGGGAAGCGCGCTGCCCACCGCGACCTTACCCTCGCTTACCCGCTTTGCCAGGGCATCGGCGAGCCGGCGGTAGGCCGGCCCCGGGCCGTCCTCGATTTGAAGTTCCATCCTTGCCTCGGATTTGGGCTTCGGCATGGGTGGGGATCTAATGCCAATCTAGGACCGATTGCAATCGAGGCGAACTATGTCACCCAGGCAGCATGCTGCGCAGGCGGGATAGCACGAGATCGCACTCCGCTTGATTCAGGATATCGGTTCCGAACACCTTATGGCATCGCAGGCCTTCGAGCGCCAGGAAGATGAGCAGTATGGAGTGGTGCTCGCCCGCCGACTTCATCCGGTCGAGCATTTCGCGATTGAAGGTGCGGATGGGCGCCAGCAATTCCGGGTCTTCCGCCATCGCGGCAAGCAATCCCGAAGGAGGCGGCGTCGCCTTCTGAAGTTCCTCCATGACGACCGCAAAATATTCCGCGGCCAGTGAATCGCCGCCTTTCCCTAGCCTTTCTTCGAGTGCGGCCCTAAAATCATCTATATACTGCTGAACGAGGGCCTTCAGCAGAGCCGCCTTGGTGGGGAAGTTGTAGAGCAATCCCCCCTTGGAGATGCCCGCGCGGGCGGCGACAGCATCCAGCGAAAGGTGCGCCGAGCCTTCCATTTTGGCGAGCTCGGTCGCAGCATTCAGTATCTTTTGTCTGGTGTTTCTACCGCTTGCCATTGCCGATTTCCGCCGGGCCTGTTGACAGAACCGTCCAGACGGTACAGTAACTTCGCGACTTTCACAACTTGCCGCTCGGATGCCCGGTGCCAAGGCGTTCAACACAGATTTCCGCGGACGGAAACCTACCCATGGTCAAACGTTTCATAATCGCTTTCGTGCTCGTTGCAGTGATCGCCGGGGCGCTCATTGGCTTCAACATCTTCCGAGATAACGCGATCGAGCAGTATTTCGCAAATATGCCGACGCCGACGCTGACCGTGTCGACCACGACCGTGGAGCCATCGACCTGGACGCCCAACATTGCTGCCATCGGTACCATGGCTGCGGCGAACGGCGTGGACCTCACGGTTGAGACGAACGGCGTCGTCGAGGAAATACTGTTCGAGGCGAATGGCCGGGTGAATGCGGGGGATATTCTTGTCCGTCTCAACGACGAGATGCAGAAAGCCGACCTCGCTGCGGCGCAGACCCAGGCCGCCTTGGACCAGCAGACGCTGGAACGCGCCCGCGCGCTTCAGCAGCGCGGCGTCGGCACGCAATCGAACCTCGACCAAGCGGAAGCGGCGGCTTCTGCTTCGGCCGCCCAGGTGCAAAAGCTTCAGGCCGCGTTGAACCAGAAGGTGCTGAAAGCCCCGTTCAGCGGCACAATCGGTATCCCGCGGATCGATCTCGGACAGTTTCTGACCCCGGGAACGATCGTTGCCACGCTGCAAAACCTCGACACGATGCGGGTGGACTTCACGGTTCCGGAGCAGCGCTTCGCAGAACTCGAGATGGGACAGCCGGTAAGGCTAGGGCTGACCGAGGACAACATGCCTTTTGAAGGCAGGATCATCGGCATCGATCCGAAGATCGATCCGTCAACCCGACTTGTTTCGGTGCGGGCGGAGGTGACCAACCCGGAGGGCCGCCTCAATCCGGGCCAGTTCGTGCGCGTACAGGTCGGGCTTCCGGCGGAGGACAATGTCATCGCGGTTCCCCAGACGGCGCTCGTGACGAGCCTCTACGGCGATTATGTGTATCGGCTCCGCCCGGCTGAGGACCAAAATACCTCCAGCGCGCCGGCGGCCGACCAGGCCCAAGCAGCCGAGCAGGAGCAGGCCTCTACCGAGGGCCGCGCGGACTCCGCTTCAGGGCAACCAGCAGGCCAGTCCGGCGAGGAACAGGTCTTCGTCATAGACCAGGTGTTCGTGAAAACCGGTCGCCGTTCCACGGGATCGGTGGAGATCGTCGAAGGCCTCAAGGCGGGCGACGTGGTGGTCAATGCCGGACAGAACCGCTTGACGAACGGCGCTCGCGTTCGGATCGACAATTCGGTGCAGCCGGTACAGGTCGGTAGGAGCGAGCAATGAATATTTCCGCTCTTTTCATAAGGCGGCCTGTTCTTTCCACGGTTCTCGCCTTCCTGATCCTGCTTCTTGGCATCCAGGGTCTCTTCAATCTCTCCGTGCGTGAATATCCGGAGGTCGAGGAAACCGTCATCACCGTGACGACGACTTATCCCGGTGCAAGCCCCGACCTCATTCAGGGCTTCATCACGTCGCCGATCGCGGCGGCGGTCTCGACCACGGAGAACATCGACTACGTCTCCTCTCAGAGCCGGCCATCCGCGAGCGTGGTGACGGTGCAGATGCAGCTCGGCTCGGACCCGGACGCTGCCTTGACCGAGGTGATGTCCAAGGTTCAGCAGGTGCGTGGGCAGCTCCCCTCCGAGGCGGAGGACCCGACCATCGTCAAGGGCACGGGCATGCAATTCGCGATCATGTACATCGCGTTGCAGAATCCGAACATGACGCCCGAGCAGCTGACGGAATATATCGAGCGCGTTATCCGGCCGCGGGTGTCTACCATCCAGGGCGTGGCTGAAGTGCAGATCATGGGCGCCCAGAATTACGCGATGCGCGTCTGGATCGATCCGGTCAGGCTTGCCGCCCGTGGTGTTACTGCCGGGGAGGTCGTAACGGCCATCAACGCCTCCAACTTCCTTTCGGCACCCGGCAAGACCAAGAACGAGTATGTCGCCTATCCGATCACGACCGAGACGACGCTGCAGACCCCCGACGCCTTCGCTGCGCTGCCGCTCAAATCGGAAGGGGACGAGGTGGTTCGGCTGCGAGATGTCGCCGATGTGGAACTCGCTGCCGAGAGCACCGAGACCATCGTGAATTTCAACGGGCGGCCCGGCACCTTTATCGGCATTTTCCCCACGCCGTCCGCCAATCCGCTGGATACCGCCGATGCCGTAATCGCGGAAATGCCGGCAATTCAGGCCACGCTGCCGGAAGGCATGACGATGGAAGTGGTCTATGATGCGACCGACTCCATCAGCGCCTCGATCGAAGAAGTGTTCAAGACCATCGCCGAGGCGGTCGCCATCGTCGTGGTGGTTATCCTTCTGTTCCTCGGATCTTTCCGCTCCGTTCTGATGCCGATCGTGACGATCCCGCTGTCGCTGATCGGCGTCTGCTTCCTGCTGTTCGTTGTCGGCTTCTCGATCAACCTGTTGTCTCTCTTGGCGATGGTGCTTGCGATCGGCCTTGTCGTCGACGACGCTATCGTGGTGGTCGAAAACATCCACCGCCACATGGAAGAGGGCATGGGGCCGTTCCAGGCTGCCTTCACCGGCATGAAGGAGATTTCGGGACCCGTCGTGGCCATGACGATCACGCTTGCCGCCGTGTTCGCGCCTCTCGCCTTCACCGGCGGCCTGACAGGCTCTCTGTTCCGTGAATTCGCTTTCACGCTGGCTGGTGCGGTCATCATCTCCGGTATCGTCGCGCTGACGATCACGCCAATGATGAGCGCCCGCATCCTCAAGTCCGGGTCTCATAGCCGGTTCCAGAGCTTTGTGGACCGGACCTTTACTCGGCTCGAAAACCGTTACGAGCGGCTGGTATCGGGATCGCTGAAATACCGCCCGGTGACGCTCATGATCGTCATCGCGCTGGTGAGCCTCACCGGGTTCCTCTTCTTCAAGACGTCGAGCGAGTTGGCGCCGGAGGAGGATGTGGGCGCTCTCTTCTCGCTGGTGAATGCGCCGCGCTACGCGACCTCCGAATATACAAAGCTCTACACCGACCAGATGCGCGATCTCACGGAAGACATTCCCGAACTGAGGGTGGACTTCTCCGTCGTAGGCTTTGGTGGTCAGACCAATAGCGGCATCGCGCTCTGGGCTTTCAAGGACTGGGCCGACAGGGATCGCTCGCAGAAGGAAATCCAAACCGATATCCAAGAGCGCCTGAGCAAGGTGGCTGGTGTGCAGGCGCTTGTCTTCGCGCCGCCCACGCTACCTGGTACAGGCGGCGGTTTGCCGATTTCTGTGGTGGTCCAGTCGACGGGCGATCCGAGCCAGGTCTATGAGATCGCCGAGGAGATCAAGAACAAGGCGCAGCAGAGCGGCCGCTTCATTGTGGTGCAGAACTCGATGTCATTCGACGCTCCACAGGTCACCGTTTCGGTGGATCGCGAGCGCGCCGCCGCCCTCAACATCCCCGCTAGCGAAATCGGCCGCACGCTCGGCGCTCTCGTGGGCGGGGGCGCGATCTCCCAGTTCGACCGGGACTCGAACAGCTACGACATCATCACCCAGGTGCCCCAGGCCTATCGTGCAAATCCGGAGGATCTGGGCAGCTATTTCGTACGCAGCGCGAGCGGGGATATGGTGCCATTGTCCGCGGTGGTGTCTATCCAGACAAATGCCTCGCCGGCCTCCATCGAGCAGTTCAACCAGCTCAACTCGGCCACGATCTCGGCGCTGCCCTTGCCTGGCGTTACCACCGGCACGGGCCTGCAGACGATCGAGGACATTGCGCGCCAGACGCTGCCGGAGGGCTTCTTCCTGGATTATTCCGGGCAATCGCGCCTGGAGAAGGAGCAGGGGAACACCATCCTCATCGCTTTCATCCTGGCGGTCATCGTGATCTATCTGGTTCTCGCGGCGCAGTTCGAAAGCTTCCGCGACCCGCTGATCATCATGATGTCCGTGCCGCTGTCGATCTTCGGCGCAATCGTGCCGCTCAATCTGGGTCTGGGAACGCTGAACATCTATACGCAGGTGGGTCTGATCACGTTGATTGGCCTGATCACGAAACACGGCATTCTGCTGGTGGAGTTCGCGAACCAGCAGCGTGAGATGCATGGGCTTTCCCGGCTGGAAGCGATTATCGCTTCCGCGAAGGTGCGCCTGCGCCCGATCCTCATGACGACCGCTGCTATGGCGCTGGGTGTCGTGCCGTTGATCCTCGCACAGGGCGCCGGTGCCGCGGCGCGGTATTCCATGGGCATTGTCATCTTCTCGGGCATCCTGATCGGCACCCTCTTCACGCTTTTCGTGGTTCCGATGTTCTACACCTTTATCGCGAGCAAGCATGTTCACATACGGGGCCAGGTGCCTGAGGAGCCGGCACCGGCACATGCCTGAGCGTGTGGTGACGCAAGATCAAGAAGGGGCCGCCAAGGCCCCTTTTTTCTTTGGCATATGATTGATCAGTGCTCTGCGAAGGCCCGCGACATGCTGTCTGTGACCGGCTTTGTCAGATAATTGAAGAAGGTCCTTTCCGCGGTCTGGATCAGGATCTCTGCCGGCATTCCGGGCGTGGGGGTGAAGCCGACCACCCGCGAGATTTCGTCCGGTGGGAGCCGGACACGGGCCAGGTAGAATTCCTGCGGCGCCGTCGGCTCGCCCTTCAGAGCATCGGCGGACACGTAGAAGACCTCGCCATTCAGAACGGGCGTGGTTCGCTGGTTTAGCGACACCAGACGTACGATTGCCTTCTGCCCCACCCTGACATCGTCGATCTCGTTTCGAGGCACGTGCGCTTCGATGATGAGGGGCGCGTCCGCCGGCAGGATTTCCATGATTCCCTTGCCGCTTTCGATCACGCCGCCGGGGGTGTGATAGTTCATGCGGATAACGGTGCCACCGACCGGCGCATTGATCGTTGCGCGCTGGAGAACGTTCTTCGCCGCGCGAGACTGTTCCCGCACGGAATCCAGTTCCGCCTGAATGCCCTGGAGTTCATCCAGCACCGCCTCTCGGTAAGCGGTCTCGGTCTGGATGATCTGCTGCTTCTCCTTGTTCATCTGCGAGCGGGTTTCGGACACTTCCGCGGCAAGGCGCGCGATCTGGCCCGTCGCCTCCGCAATTGCCCGCTGAATGGCCTTGATTTCCGTCTTGCGGATCAGCCCCTTCTTCAGCAGCACCTCTTTCCCTTCGGCTTCCTCCCGCAGGAGACTGAGCTGTATGATCGTTGCTTCCCTTTGCTTCTCATATCCTTCAGCGCGGTAGCGCAGCGCCTCGATGTTTTGTTCGAGAAGCGCGATCTCGCTGCCAAGCTTGGTCTTCCAAGCTTCGAAATTGAGCCGTTGCGCCTCTAGAATAGGCGCGACCTCGGGGTCGGTGCGATTGTCGGCGAGGATCGCGGGAAGATCGAGTTCATCTCTGCCGTTCAGCTGTGCGTAGAGGCGGGCCGACATTGCCTCCAGCCGTACCTGCCGAAGGAATAGCTCCCGCTCCTTGGCAAGGGCGGCCGTTTCGTCGAGCCGGATCAGCGGCTGTTCAGCTTCGACGCGATCACCTTCGTTCACCAGGATTTCCTTGATGATGCCGCCTTCAAAATGCTGGACGATCTTGTTCTGCCCCGTGGCGACGAAACTGCCCTGTGCGATCACCGCTGCAGCAAGCGGCGCGGTGATTGCCCAGCCTCCGAAGCCGCCGAAAGTCACGCAGAGCAAGACTAGGCCGAGCGTCGTCTGCCGCCTGATGGAGCGGGGCACCTCTGAAAACCACTCGATATCATGGACCTTCGCTATATCAGACATGGTGCACCCTCCCGCGGAACCGCGCCGGACGAGAGACAGATTTGTTTCGGTCCCACCATGAACGGCTCTCAGTGAATTTGCTGATGACCGAAGGCGCCGCCTTCGATGCTCACGCCGCGCGCTTCAAGGGCCTGCACGACATCTTTACGCATGCCGAACAGAGCCACGGTGCCGTTCACGAGCAGGAGAACCTTGTCTACTGCCTCGAGGAGGGAAGGGCGCTGCGTGATCGTGATGACGGTGATCTTGTTTTCCCGAGCGTGCTGAAGCGCACGCAGCAAGGCTGCATCTCCGGCGCTGTCGAGGTTCGAATTCGGTTCGTCCAGAACGACAAGGCGCGGGTTGCCGAAGAAGGCGCGCGCAAGTGCGATCCGCTGCTTCTGTCCGCCGGATAGCGGTGAGCCATCCGCCGCCACCAGCGTCTCATAGCCGTGCGGCAGATTGGCGATCATCTCATGCACATCCGCCAGCCTCGCGGCCTCGTAGATCTGAGCGTCCGTCGCGTCATCCCGCATGCGGGCAATGTTGGCCTTGATTGTGCCAGGGAAAAGCTGAACATCCTGCGGCAGATATCCGATGTTCTCACCGAATTGCCGCTGGTCCCAGTTGCGAAGATCCATAAGATCGAGCCGTACGCTTCCCGAAGTGGGCAGGATCGAGCCCACCAGCATCTTGCCGAGCGTCGTCTTTCCCGCACCGGAATTGCCGATTACCGCGAGGGAATCGCCAGGGGAAAGGGCAAAGGAGACGCCGTTGAGCACTACCCGCTTCGTTCCCTGTGGCACATAGAGGAGCCGCTCCACGTCGAGCCGACCCTCCGGGCGGGGCAGGTTCAGGCGTTCGAGATTGAGAGGCGAGGATTTCAGGAGGTTCGAGATGCGCTCGAAGGCGGATCGCGACTGGCTGTACTGGTTCCATCCTTCGATGGCGCCCTCGATGGGAGCCAAAGCGCGGCCCGCGATGATAGAGGCGGCGATCACCATTCCTCCGGTGATCTCCCCTTCTATGGAAAGATAGGCGCCCCAACCAAGCATGCCGACCTGAGTGAGGAGCCGGGATGCCTTGGAGAGCGTGGCAAAGACAACGTTGCGGTCCTGGGCTATGACCTGTGCCTTGAGGGAGCTCGCCGTGTCCTTACCCCAGATCTGCACGGCTTCCGGGATCATGGCCAGCGCGTTGATGATCTGTGAGTTGCGGGACATGGATTCCAGATGAAGATTGGCTTTCACCTGTGCCGCATTGGCTTCGCTGAAAGGCTTGGCCGTTGCGCGCTGGTTGAGCTGGGTGAAGGCGAGAAGCAGAAGCCCCGTGAGCACGACGATAAAGCCGAGATGCGGATGGATGAGGAACACGGCGACCACGAAGAGTGGGGCCATGGGCGCATCCAGAAAGGCGAGCAGCGTGCGGGAGACCAGGAAAGAGCGAACTTGCTGGAGGTCGCCGAGGGTCTGATACTCACGCCCGTTGCTGTAGAGCGAGGCGCGCGCCGCCGCACTCAGGATCGGTGCTCCGAGTTGAGCGGCAAATTCCACCGCAGTCCGCATCAGGATGACGCGGCGGATCGCATCGAACACCGTCTGGAGGAGGACTGCGCCGATGATGACGAGCGTCAGCATCACCAGCGTGTCCAGCGACCGGCTGGTCAGGACGCGGTCTGAGATCTGGAAGAGGTAAATCGGGATGGCGAGAACGAGGATGTTTGTCGCCACGGTGAAGAGCATGACGATCGCAAGGTTTCTGCGGACGGCGGTGAGGCCCGCCTGCAGGCAAGCGGCGAAGTCGATCGGACCCAGCCGCTTGTGAAACACGCCGTCGCCGCCGCCCGCTGGCAGGGTCCCCGGTCCTCCGCCCCCCGAAGCCGCCGGTTTCTCAGGAGCACGCGCCTTGGCCTCGATGGAATGTTCCTCTCGCTCCGGAGAGATCATCCCGGCCGAAAGCGCTGCTCCCTCGCGTACTTCCTTGACTGGTTCCTCGACCAGCACCTTCTCTTGCTCGACCGATCTGCCGGGTGGCGCTTTCCTTCGGGCGGGTGCGGCTTCATCAGTGTGAGCGATCGCTTCAGCGCCATTCATAGCTGATGGCTTTTGCGTTTCTTGCGTGCCGGCGGCGGGTCGCGCGGCTACCGCGGCCTGCCTCTCTCTTTCGACCGTGTCGAAGACCTCCAGGACCAATTGGTCGATCAAGGTAGCCTTTCGAGCAACCCGCTCCTGCTCCGAGGGCATGGGATGGGAAAGACGGTCATGGCCGGCCGAAAAGCCGTCACCCGTCGAAGGCGGGCGCGGAAACCCATGCTTCCAGGTGCTGGGAGGCGTTGCGGCGGGGATTATTTCCGACATTGAGGTTCTCGACCAATCATCCGAGCATTGTGTTCACGCCGTCGGAATGAAGGTAATCGACCTCGCCCTGATGTGCTGGAACGTAGTCGGGTGAGTCTGCCCCGGCCATGTCGTCATCGAGGAAGGCGACTGCTTCATTGACGAGGGCGTCAGGGTTCTGGCCCCAAATATCCGGCTCGGTGGAGATGATATCGGCCTGGATCAGGACTTCGGTGGAGTAATGCCCTTCGCCGACATAGGTCTTGCCGAGGGCGTCGAGGTCCATGATCGCGGCGTTGTTTGCAAGCGTATTGCTGCCAGTGGTTACAGACCAATCGGCGCCGGGATAGCCTTTTGTCGCGTCCATAGCCAAGGCGAGCTGGTCGCTGTCGCCCAGGATATTGGTCTGCTTAATATACTGTAGGTTGAGGAGGTCTCCGCTGATATAGAGGACACGCAGCGCGCCGATGCCCGCGAAAGCGCTGTCCGAGAGAACTCCGCTATTTATGTAGTCTTCGCCGGCCGCAAGCTTTTCAGCCGTTTGGCGGTAGGCTTCGGGCATCGCCTCGAACCGGTCGGCGTCGCCGACATTGTAGATATAAGCCTGGTTCCAGAGCAGGTTGCCGGCGGTCGACAGCGACCCTTCGCCGGTGGTCTCAAAGCCATTGACCGCCCCAACGAGATCGTTGTCGTTCAGGATGTTCAGCTGCTGGATGATGCTGGCATCGTAAACATTGCCGCCGATGATGATGAGGTCGTAGCCGAAACCGATCTGCTCCAGCGAAATATCGTTATAGGCGTTGTTTTCTCCCGAATAGATGCGGCTGGTGACGCCGGACGAGGAGAGGATGCCGATATCGTTGTCGGTCATGAGGGTGAGCTGCTGAAGCCAGCTCATGATCATGAGATCGCCTTCAATCCGGGTGACCACCCAATGTTCGGGAAAATCCGGCTCTGGATCGAGCGTCGAATTTTGTTCGCCGAAATCACCGAAGCGTTCGAACGTGGCGATGTTGAAGCTCTGCGTCGGGTCGCTCTGGCGTATCCAATCGCCGACGGCAGAGCTGACATAATCCCCGTCACACCAGGCATTGACCTGGATGATCGCGTTGATCTCCACATGCTCGCCCATCACCGCGGTGACTGGGGCGCCGGTCCAGTAATTCTTGAGGATAGCGTTGTTGACGAGGGTGTTGCTGCCGGTGTCGACCGTCACGGATACGTCGATTTCGACGCCATGCTCCGTGAGCTGGACATTGCCCTGGCTTTCTTCCTCGCTCTCGTCCTCGAAACTATGGTGGTCCTCGAATCTCGGTATGTCGCCCTCGATCCTAGCTCCATTCACGAAGGATCCGACGATCTGTTCCGATTTGACGACCGTGACGTTGTCCGGTTGATCCTCGGGCAGGGCGTTCAGGATATCGGCAGCGGATTTGACGAACGCGACGACCTCCTCGGCCGTTCCCGGCATCTCGAGCTCGTCGAGCGGCATCAACTCGGCGGCATCTTCGGCAAGAGCTGCCAGCTGCGAATCCCCCACCGCGTCGGGAGAGAACACCAGGCCATGTCCGCCCACGCCGAAATAATCGTCGTCGGACAGCGTGATCTCCTGGAACAGATAGCTCGCGACCGAGCCGACCGGCTCGATCTCCGGCAGAAGGATACGATGAGACCCGCCATAGATCACATTCGTGAGGGAAGACTCGCCGGATAGCGGGTCATAGCGTCCGCCCAACGGAACTTCGAGCCTGTTGAAGGCGAGGTTCTGCGCCGGATAGATCGGAATGATTGGCTGGGGCGGAGCCTGATAGGCAAGTCCAGGCTCATAGCCCAAAAGCTGATAAGGTGCCTCGAACGGGACGTGCTCTTGAGGCAGGTCGGGGATTGGTGTCTCCGCGGTTTTTCTTGCCTCGAACTCCCGGTACGCCTCCCTGAGGCGCGCTTCCTCGATCGTGATCCCGAACAGGCCGATAAAATGTGCAATGGCTTCAGTGACCCGATCCATCTGCATGAGTGCTATCTCCTCTCAAGATCGGCTGACTGCTGGCCATGAAGACTGCGCGGTGACCCGCGCAGTCCCAGTTTCATCGGCTCGCGCCGGCGAAGCCGACAAAACGCCCCCCTTAGGTGGTTGCGTCGTCGAAGTCTTCGCCTGCGACGGAACTCGTGAGGTCGCCGCCGACCACGGTCATGTCGATCGCGTTCTGCTGCAGGTTAGCCCCCATCACGATTTCCTGGTTGAAGGCGCTCGTGCTGACGATGGAATCGGCCGTTGCCGTGCTGTGCCCGTAGACATAGCCGTCGTCCCCATTGCCAGTGCCCCAGCTTCCGCCGTCGCCGCCTGCGCCGCCGGCGCCCGTAAAGGCCGAGCCGCCCGCGCCACCTGCGCCGCCGGGACCGGCTGATGCCCAGCCGCCGAAGCCGTCGCCGCCGTCACCGCTTACCCAGGCGCCGCTCAACGCGCCGCCACCTACGCCACCGCCAGCCGTTGCATCGCCGGCCGTGGGATCTCCGCCCGTTGCGGCGCCGCTGGCAGCAGCCCCGCCAATGCCTGAACCGCCTGCGCCACCCGCGCCGCCAGTTCCTACACCGCTACCCGTTCCGGTGCCGTCTCCGGTACCGGTTCCAGCAGATGCGCCGCCGGCACCGCCTGCGCCACCCGGACCAGCGCCTCCACCAGCGCCGCCCGCAGCGCCGCCTGTCGTGCCGCCATCGCCAGCGGTATTGGTGCCGCCAGCACCGGCAGCACCGGTGTCGCCGCCGATATTCAGGATGGGGATGATCGGCAGGAAGCCATCAACGCCGTCGCCGGCAATGGCGTCGCCGCCATTCGCGTCGTCTGTGTCTCCGCCATTGGCGTTGCCGCTCGATCCGCCGTCGCCGCCATTGCCACCATCTGTGTCGCCGCCACGGGCTCCGTCACCGGCGAGTGCAGCTCCGACCCCCAGCCCGAGGCCGAGGCCGAGCCCGGTACCCGTTCCGATACCGCCATCGCCGCCGCGCGCGCCATCGCCGCGGCCGCCATCGGCACGTCCGCTGTCTGCATTGCCACCGGCGGCATCGCCGCCCGTTGCCGCGCCGCCTGACGCCGCGCCGCCAACTGCCGCACTTGTAGCCGTGCCGCTGCCATTGCCACCAATGCCGCCGCCCGAGAGGGCAAGGCCGCCAAAGCCGCCATTCCCGCCGTCGGCGTCGGCATCTGAACCGCCGTCACCACCGATACCGCCCGCGGAGATGCCGTCATCCGATTCTGCGATGCCGCCATCGGAATCGATCGTCTGGCTAAAAGTACCGTTGTTGGTGACCTGGGCGTTCTCGAGATAGTCATCATCCGAGATATTGGCATTCTGACTGATGACGTTCCCGACATCATTGCCCGCACCGTTGAGGGCATCGTTCAGCACGTCCGCGAAATTGACGTTGAACATGCCTTCGATGGTGCTGTTGTCGATATCGGCAAAGTCGTCGTCGGAGGGCTCATAGCCGGTCAGGTCAATACCAACGTCGACCGTCACCGCGGTGGTGCTGGTATTCGTATTCGTGTTGCCGTTGGTGTTGCTGTTGACGCCAGTGCTGCTGCTGGTGGCCGTGGACGTGCTGTCGGACGAATTGTCCGTCGTATTTGTGTTCGTGTTCGTGCTCGACTGCGTCTGTTGCTGCTGCTGTTGCTCGCGCTGCTGCTGTTGTTGCTGTTCGCGCTGCTGTTGCTGCTGCTCTTGTTCCTGCGCAGGATCGAACCAACCGAAAAGATGGTTGTTGTTGCTGCTCATCGTCGTGTCCTCTATCGGAGGCCGCGACAGCTTGACCGCTATTCATCTCCTTAGGGTCTTCGCCGTGCTGCCGTTGGATTTTGGTGATAATGGCGGCCGGACGCGCAGGGCGCGGCGGACGCCTGCCAGATCATCTTCTCTTCTTTTTGCAGTCCTCCCGTTGGCTCCAGCGGGGCGCGGTACCCAAGGCTCGATCGGGCGAAGTGAGCCCGGCTCGATCCGCATTCCCGGTGGTCAGAGGCGGGAGTCTCTCGCTGGAGGGGCTCTGAAAGAAGACGGCAGTTCGGCCTAGCGAGGTCTTAATAAGAGGCGGTTGAAGGGTAGTTTGCCAATCAGAAGCGAGGCGTCTGTCATCAAAATCGATTGCCTCACAAAGCTACGAATCCGCCCCAGATCTGGCTGAAAGGTCGAGCCAATACCCCATTCGGCGGATTTCACCTCTCTTGCGATAAGCTAAACTCGCGCGCTCGCCACGGGGTGCAGCGCGGGGAACGTCATGCCAAGACTCCAGGAAATCCTTCTGCTGGTCGGACAGCTCAACTATACGTGGACCAACACGGAAAGCCTGCTCATCTATCTCATTGGGGGGCTTGCGCGGGTAGACAAGGAGACCGCCATCGTCATCTTTCTGACGCTCAATACGACCCGCGCCCGCATCGATCTGGTGGAGCGGCTTGCCAAGATGCAGAAGACGCCGGCCGAATGCCGGGCCGAAATCCTCGAAGTCACCAACCGTCTTCTGAAAGAGGCAGGGCTGCGCAACAAGTTCAATCACTGCATCTATTCGTTCGATCCCGAAAGCGGACGCGGCATCACGCAGCTGATGCGCATCTTCGAGAGCAGGGAAGAGATCAAGTACGGTAAGGTGGAGAGATTGGACGAGCGGGAAATGGCGCGGATCCGGAAGAGCATTGCCTCGCTCGTCGACCTTAACAAGGCGATCTGGGCGATCGCCCGCAAATACGAGTTCCCGATCTCCTGAACCTAGCTCGCTTCCGACCCGGCCTCGTCCCCGGTGGTGCCGTTGAACCGTTGCGCGAGCCCTTCCGGATCGAGCGGTTGGCCGGCCATCAACATCTCGGCCGACTTGAACGCTCCGGCCACCAGACGCAGAAGCGGTTCCGGGCCGAGCATTTCCAAGGGCATACCCATCTGCCCTTTCCCGGGGCTACGCGGCGGCCAGACCCTCAGCCCGAAATATCGTGCGGCCTTGCGGTCGATATCCCCCCAATACTGGATGATCGCGGTGCCAGCGGCGGCTTTGGCAAGCTTGCCCAGCGCGGTGATATCCAAACGCATCTTGTTGGTGGGGCGTTGCGCCAGGACGACGGCGTCCCAGGGATGGGCAAATACGACATCCGAGTTCTGGAAGACCACCACCTGCGCTCCGGCATCCCTCAATCCGCGCTGGAGATTATAGGCGAGCGGATTATCGCATATGAGCGCGATCACGGCCCGGTCCACTTTCACGCCCGCAGCCTCGAACATTCTCAGCAGCAGCGCGGGCTGGAACTCGGCGCCGCCGATCAGATCGTGCGACTGGTTGATCGCCGCAACCTGCACCTGGTGCTCGCGGACGGCCTCGATGTCGAGATCGTCTTCCAGCACCATCCACGCCTCGCGCATGGTGGCAATGACGCCGTTCTGCGGCAACAACTCGATCATCGATCGGGTGATCGGGCGTATCGGCTCGCTGTTGAGCAGAAGATTGGCGGTGCTGCAGGTGTGATGGTCAATGCGCTCGCGCATGCTCAGCGCCTGCTCCACGCGGGCGAGCGCGGCGAGCGAATGAGTGATTTCCGCCGCCTCCTGGGCCGAGTAATAGCGGTTGGAGGGTCGGGTGACGGCGGTCACTCCCGCAGCTCCGGCGAGGAGCGCGATGGTCGCCGCCGCGGCCATATAGCCGCTTGCGGCCGGCACGACCACGTTTAGGCCCTTCAGATTGAGGTTGAAGCTCTCGGTCATTCGGTGAATGAGCGACAGCATCAGGGGCATGTCCGTTTGCGAGATCGATCTCTGGGAACTGCTAGCGTGCCACATTACCCGCTCGCAACCCGTTTGCCGACACTCATCTGCCTTCGCTCCTGCTTCGCTTGTCGTGGCCGCATGAACGATCCCTCGGTGAAGCGGCTCACCGGAGATACGGAAAAACCTTAGGTCTCTCAGGGCTGTATCGCTCATGCCTTGCCCACACGCCCCCCCATTTGCGCATCAGCAAGGCAATCATAGAGCCGCGCTTTTTCGATGTTGACCGGATATTTGGGCAGAATTACCAACGCATAGGTGTTAGCGGTCTCATCTAGTGAGCGTATCCGCTGTCCTGATCTAATCATTTGGGACCGCGGCAGCTGTTGGCAGTGGATGAACGGCGACAGGCAGCCTTGCTGTCGCAAGCTGCCTGTCGCCGGTTCGTGGCTGTTTCTAATATGGGTCTCGGGCGAAGCCGCGCTATGCCGCCGCTTGAGCTGGGAAGACCGGCTGATCGGGCTTCAACGGGTTCAGTTTTTCGTCGATGATCTGCTGCATGCGCAGCTTGAAATTGGCTTCGCTGAACTGGGCGGCGTGATCGCGAATAAGGTCAGGGCGGAATGTTCTTTCCATGGACTGGAATCGCCGTACCGCCTCGACCAGTTCCTGCACGGACTGCTCATGGAACAGCAGGCCCGTGCGCCCTGGAATGACGCTATCCAGCGCACCTCCGCGCCCATAGGCGATCACCGGCCGGCCGCTTGCCATGGCTTCGACGGGCACGATCCCGAAATCCTCTTCACCCGGAAAGATGAGCGCGCGGCACCTGGAGAGCATCTCCTTGAGAAGCGGGAAGGGCGCGCGCCCGAGGAAGCTCACGGTCGGTCCGGCAATGCGCCTCAACCGCGCCATCTCGTTGCCTTCGCCAATGACGACGAGGTTCTCTCCCATTCGGGTGAATGCCTCGACCGCCAGATCGGCCCGCTTGTAGCTGACGAGCTGGCCCGCCAAGAGAAAGAAGTCCTTGGTGGCGGTTGCGGGGGCGAATTCGTGAACGGAGACGGGCGGGCTCAGGACCATCGCGCTGCGCCGATAATACTTCCCGATGCGATCGGCGACGTGGCGCGAGTTCGCGACGAATTGGTCCACCCGCGCGCTGGTGCTCACGTCCCAGGCGCGCAGGGGCGGCGCCATCAGCGTGAGGAGCGAACGCGTAAGCACGCCGGAGTTGGCGCGGTAAAAATGATAATGGTCCCACAAATAGCGCATGGGCGAGTGGCAGTAGCAGATATGCACCGATTGCGGGCCGGGCACGATGCCCTTGGCGGGTCCGGACTCACTTGAGAGTATGAGGTCGTATCCCGACAGGTCGAAGCTTTCGAGCGCGAAGGGCATCAGCGGCAGCAGCGACTGGTAGTGCTTCACCGCCCCCGGGATCTTCTGCAGGAACGAGGTCGTCACCTTATGGCGCCGGATCTTTTCCGATACCTTGCTCTCATCATAGACAAGGGTGAAAATGTCGGCATCCGGATACATGTCGCAGAAGGCTTCTACCACCTTCTCGCCTCCACGCATCGACACCAGCCAGTAATGGACAATCGCAACCCGCACGCTCGTTCCCCCAAATCGCCCGGAACGGCAATGATGGGCGGAAAGGGTCGCTCAGGCACGCTATCCATCCCGCCGCGCCCCTCAGCCGAAAGATCACCCGTTTGGCGCAAAGGTCCGATGGTTTCCACCGATCGGCGCCGCCTCCTGATTTCGCGCGAGCTTTCCTACCCCAAAGACACAGGACACTCGCCTATTCTCGCCAAAAGTGAGTAGGGCGCTCGGTATTTTACCCTGTGGGAATTCGAAGGATGATCGAAGGTGACCAGGGCCTTCTCGTGAGCCCTGTCATCGCGGTGCCACAGGGGGTTTCTTCATGCGCAGGATCGATGCGGGCAAGACTCCAGCATATTCCGTTCGGTGTTTTGGCCTTGCGGCGGTCATGCTGTTTACATGGCTCGGCACATCGCCGGCAGTGGCGGATGGGCTGTTTCTGCTTCGCCCCCAGACACGCGTCAAGGTGACCGTCCTCGAATGGCTCGCAAATACGGGAGAGTATCGCGAATGGACCGCGCTCAACGGTGAATATGTCGTCTCGCCGGCAGGCTTCATCTCGGTGCCGCTGGTGGGCGAGGTCTCGGCCAATGGGCGCACCGTTTACGAGGTGGCGGGGCGCATCGCCGAGGCGCTGAGGCGCCAGACCGGTCTGGTCAAAGCGCCTGCCACGACGGTCGAGGTGGTCCGCTATCCGTCCATCTATGTGAATGGAAGCGTAGACCGGCCGGGCGAGTTCGAATATCGCCCAGGGCTCACCGTGCTGCAGGCGCTTGCCATGGCTGGCGGACGCGTACGCCGGACCGACCCGCTCGGCGGTTACTCCGATTTGGAGCAGATCCGATATGTAGGGGAACTTGGCCGTATCGAGCTTGAGCTGACGCGCAGCGCCATCAAGCAGGCGCGCCTTGAGGCGGAACTTCAGGAGAAGCCCGCAGTGGAGCTGCCGCAGGAAGCCAAGCAGGCGGATTCCCAAGAAGCCGTCGCAGCGATCCTCCGAGAGGAGGAAGCCATCTTCAGTGCCCGAACCGACGCCTTTGCGCGTCAGCTCAGCTCTCTTGAGGAATTGGCGACCCTTTTCGCCGAGGAGATCAAGGTGCTCGACGAGAAGATGGTTGCGCAGGAGCGGCAGGTTTCCATAGCCGAAGCGGAGCTGAGGGATGTCTCGAAGCTCGTCAATAGCGGCACCGTGACCAAATCTCGCGAGACCAGCCTGGAGCGGATCCTGGCCGACTTGCAAAGCGACCGGCTGGATCTTGCCATCGCTTCGATGCGTGCAAAGCAGCGGTTGAGCGAAACCGAACGCGACGTGGTGAACCTCAAGAGCCAGCGTAAGACGGAGATCGTGCGTGACCTGCAAACCGTGAACGCCGAACTGGAAGAGCTCAAATTGAGGCGCGAGATCACACGGCAGCTCCTTCAGGCCACCGGAGCCTCGATTTCAAGGCGTGGCATGGAGCTGACGATGGAAGACCAGCCGCTCAGTTTCGCCATCGTGCGCGGCGGTGAGGGCGGGCAAACTTTCAAGGCGTCTCCGGCCACTCTTCTGGAGCCTGGCGACGTGCTCGAAGTGCGCTTGGACCTGAAGGGCATGGTGGGGCAGTCCACGTCGCCGGCGTCCACAGCCGCCATCTCCGGCGGGGTTCTTTCACGATGATGGCGAGAGTTCATATGGCGGGGGGGGGCGTTGAGATGGTGATTCAGGAAATCCGGAAGTTCGGGGGGGAACGTGCGGGCGCGGCGGAGGGCAAGGAGTATCTCTCCTTCCGGGACATCTGGCTCTTCCTTCGCCGCCATATGCTCCTCCTCGTATTGGCAAGCATGGGTGGGATCGCTCTCGGTGCGCTCTACATGATCAAGACCGTGCCGACCTACTCGGCCGTGTCGCGCCTGGTCATCGACCGCGAGCAGGCGCGGATTGCCTCGCAGGATGCTTCCACGGGAACGATCATCATTGAAGCCGCCGAGATCGCGAGCGAGGTGGAGATCGTGAAATCCGAGGCGATCGCGCGAGCGGTCATCGAAGAGCTCGACATGATCGGCGACCCGGAGATCCTGGAGAGCCGGTCGTGGCGATCGGTTGTCCGCTCGGCATTCACCTCCCTATTGTCCTACTGGAGCGCTCAACCCGAGGAGGAGGCGGTGGAACTGCCCGACCGGGAAGCGCTCTTGCGGCGCACCATGGTGGGCTTCCTGGGACGCATGTTTGTGCACCGGGTCGGGCAGTCCTACGTCATCGAGATCGGCTATACCTCGACGAATCCAGAGAAGGCGGCGCGCGTGGCGAACGCCATCTCCCAAGCCTATATGCGCGCAAATCTCGAGTCGCGGTCCGAAGCCTTGAGCCGCGGCGCGACATGGCTCGAAAGCCGGCTTGTGGATCTCGGCGAACAGGCCCATTCGGCAGCGCTTGCGGTGGAGCAATACCGCAATAGGAACGATATAACCCAGATCGGGCAGACAACTTCGCTGGATCACCAGCAACTCGCCGAGATCAGCTCCCAGCTGCTCGTCGCGCAGGCAAATACCGCGACGGAAGCGGCCAAGCTCGCCACGATCAACCGCTTGCTCGCGGGCGATATGGACGAAGGCTATGTCGGCGAGGCGTTGAACAACTCGGAAATCTTCAAGCTGCGCGACGATTTGCGTGCAGCGACTGTCAAACTCGAGGGCTTGCAGAGCCGCTACGGCCAGGACGGTGCTCCGGTGACCGCGGCGAGGGAGGAGATCACCCGTCTCGAGGGACAGATCCGTCGTGAATTGTTGCGTATCCAAGGCGTCTACAAGTCCAATCTGGAAACCGCGAGGACGCGCGAGCAACTCCTGAACGAGCAGCTTCAAGCGCTGAAGAAAACGGCCGCCGGCACCAATCTTGCGCGCGTTGAGCTGGCAGAGCTTGAGAGCCGCGCCACGACCTATCGGCGGATGTATGAGACCCTTTTGCAGCAGCTGGTCATTGCGCTGCAGAAGCAATCCTTCCCGGTGGGCGAGGTGCGGATGGTCACCGCCGCCACTGCGCCGCTTGCCAAGACATGGCCGAAGACGACTTTGATCATGCCGTTCGCTATGCTGCTCGGACTGGCTGCGGGCATCAGCCTTGCGGCGCTACGGGAGGTCTTTGATCGCCGTGTGGGTTCGGGGCAGAGACTCGGCCAGGAGCTTGGTTTGCCGATCCTGGGCCGCGTGCCGGTCACGCGTTTTTCTCCCGGTCTCGACCGGCAGGGCTACCCGCTCCGCTATGTGCTCGATGCTCCCTATTCGGGATTTTCGGAGGTGCTGCGCAGCGTCAAGAACTCCATCGATGCGACGTTCCCACCAAACAGCCCCATGGTGATCGGCGTCACTTCCGTAAACAAGGGAGAGGGCAAGAGCACGATTGCCGCCAACCTTGCGCAGCTTTATCTCAACGAAGGAACCCCAGCCGTCCTCGTGGACGCCTGCTTCTCCGATCCTCATCTGAGCCGACTGGTTGAATTGCGGGGCGAAGAACTCGGACTTGCCGTCGTTCAAGCCGCGCCCGTACAGGGACCGAAAAGGGAGCGCAAGCGAGCCTCCACTTCTGCTGCGCAACGCTCGGGAGAACTGGAACTGAAGGAGGCCCGCAGCAGGACGGTCGTGGAAAATACCGATGATGCGCCACTGGTTCCGGTTTTGACCGCCGAGCAGATCAAGAGGTCGGCCAATCCGGCACAGCAGTTCGCCTATCTGCCCGCGCTCAAGGTTCAGCTCGAGCTACTGCGCCGCCGCTACAATGTCATCATCCTGGATCTCGCCGCTTTCGAGAATTCGGTCGATGCGCGGGTTGCCAGCACCTATGTGGACGGGCTCCTGCTCGTCGTGGGTAATTCGGAGAAATTGACGGTCGAGAGGCTTGCCGATGCGCTCTCCACCTTCGGCAAATCCCGCGTGGGCATTCTTGGCGCAGTCTTCAATCGCAACATGAATCGACGTCAGCGGGCCGGCGCCATGGTTCGCCGTGTCCGCTCTTCGTGCGCGCATCTGGTGAGGTCTTGGAGGCAGCTCGATGCACGGGTTAGCAGCAAGTTCTGGGAGCGCTGATGGCGCCCTTCATATCGCGATCGGCATTGCAACCACCGGCCGGCGTGACATACTCCGCGACGTCTTCCCCTACATGTTGCGGCAGCATCGGTTGCCGGACGAAGTCATCATATGTGCCGCCGACAAGAACGATGTCGATCCGGCAGCCCTTGATCAAAGCGGCCTTCCCGTTCGCGTCTTGTTCTCCGAGCGGGGACTTTGTCGTCAGCGGAATCAGATCCTGCGGGCAGCTTCCAATGCCGATGTCGTCCTCTTCCTCGATGACGACTTCCTGATGGCCCCTTCTTATCTCGAGGAGATGGAGCGGGTATTTTGCGCCGATCCCTCCATCGTGATGTGCACGGGCACGGTCAAGGCAGACGGCATCACCGGCCCTGGTCTCGCCATTACTGATGCACTGGCGGTTCTTGATCGGCAGCCGGCGACCGCGACGGGCGAAACCTCGCCCATCTACAACGGATATGGCTGCAACATGGCGCTGCGCATGGCGCCCGTCCGCGTGCACGACCTGGCATTCGATGAGAATTTGCCCCTCTATGGCTGGCTGGAAGACGTCGACTTCAGCCGGCAGATGGCATCTCACGGAAGGATCGTGCGTTCGGCCAGGCTCATCGGCGTGCACCTTGGTACGAAAGCGGGCCGCACCTCGGGATTGCGCTTCGGATATTCTCAGATCGCAAATCCCATCTACCTCATGGGCAAGCGGACGATGAGCCTGAAACACGCATCGGCGCAGATCGCACGCAATCTCGCCGCCAACACGATCAAGCTTTTCGCGCCCGAACCATGGGTGGACCGGCGCGGGCGTTTTTACGGCAATCTGCGCGCCCTGGCGGATCTCGCGCGAGGGCGGCTCGCCCCGCAAAACATCCTCTCGCTCGAATAGCCCTGCCTATGAAGCCAGATCGCGTTGTCATCATCAATGACCGCTCCACCGCGGTCGGCGGAGCTTCCAACCTTTCGCTTCTGCTTCGCGGCTTCCTTGAGGAAAGAGGTGTGCCTGTGACCTTCTTTGCAGGCGATCAGGCCGGCTCTGCGGGTTCGGATCCGGGCAGGATCAATCTGGATGGTCGGCCTTTGCTGGAGAGGGGCAGGGCGGCGGCATTCGTAGCCGGAATCTACAATGCTCCGGCCCACGCAGCACTGGAGCGGTTTATCCGGTCGTCCGACACGGCGTCCACGATCTATCACGTTCACGGATGGTCGAAGATCCTTTCGCCCGCCATCTTTCGCGCATTGCGGGACGTCCGCGAGCGGGTGGTCCTCCATGCGCACGACTATTTTCTAGTCTGCCCCAATGGGGGGTTCGTCAATTATCCAGGACTGTCGGTCTGCAATCTTACGCCCATGTCGCTCGCATGTCTTGCAACCCAGTGCGACAAGCGCGGATTTCACCAGAAGCTTTGGCGGTCGGCGCGGCACGGCCTGCGCCAGATGGTTTTCGATATTCGCGGCCGCCCGGCCCACATCGTTCTGGTGCATGAGGCGATGCAGCATTACTTCGATCTGGCAGGCGTGGCGCGCAACCAAATGGTCACGGTTCGGAATCCCTTCGAGCCATTTCTCCAAGAAATGGCGGATCCGGCCAATCGCCGGAATTTCTTCTTCATTGGCCGGCTGGAGCCGGAAAAAGGGTTCGAGGATGCCGCGCGCGCCGCACGGACGGCAGGCGTTCCGCTGCACGTGATCGGCGAGGGCGCAGGGCGTGCCCTGCTGGAGAAGCGCTATCCGGAAGTGGTGCTTCACGGTTGGAGAAAACGTGAGGAGATCGCGGCTCTCGTCGTCGACGCTCGCGCCGTGGTTATTTCCTCCCGCGTACCGGAACCATTCGGGCTGGCGGCGCTGGAAGCCCTCGGGAGCGGCATTCCTGTCATCCTGCCGAGAGAGGCTCTGCTCAGCCGCGAAATCGTTGAAGCTGGCTGCGGCTTGAGCTTCAGGGCAGGTGATGTGGCGGAGCTGACGGCCGCCATGCGGCGCCTTGCAGAAGATGATCATGAAACGCGCGATATGGGTCGGATCGGGTTTTGCGAAGCCCCTCGGATGGGGCATACCGGACAGACCTGGACCGATGCGCTGATGGCCCTCTATGGCACGATCCTGCAATCTCAGGCCACCCTGCACTAGCGGATGAAGCCAGCCGCAATGGGTAACCCTTTTGGGCACGAAAATCCAATGTGGCTCCTGCGGACCGGCCTCGTGCGTTGGGGGAATGATAAGAGGGGTACGGTGGTCGCCAAAGCGCATCGAAATATCTGTAGCGATACACCAATAGAATTATAGGCGCACAACCGCCCCCGCGATAATATTTCTACTGAAGCTGACAGTGCGGTCGGCGGGGTCAATATTGGGGATCAACTATGCTTTCTGCGCTGGAAGGCGCGGTTCGTGATTCAGTTCGTTCACGTATCCGGCAAAGAAGAAGTATTGGAGAAATTTTTAAGTCTGTATTTGATTACGCATTCTCTATATTTGCGCTCGTCTTCCTCCTTCCGGCAATAACTGTCATATGTGTTCTTCTTTTGGTGCAGGACGGATGGCCATTGATCTATCGGCACAAGCGCATTGGGCGCGATGGCCGGGAATTTGACTGTCTGAAGTTCCGCACGATGCGGGGGGATGCGGATCGTGCTCTGCAGGAATTCCTTGCTTCCAATGAGACCGCCCGCCGGGAGTGGGAGATGAATCGCAAGTTGCGCAGCGACCCGCGGGTTCATCCGATCGGCCGGTTGCTGAGGATGACGAGCCTGGACGAAATTCCCCAATTCCTGAATGTGCTCAGGGGCGAAATGAGCATTGTCGGTCCCCGTCCGGTGGTAGAGGAGGAGCTTGCGCGCTACGGCGACCGGGCCCACTGCTATCTGCTGCTGACGCCCGGCATCACCGGCCTTTGGCAAGTGTCCGGCCGCAACGACACGTCCTATGACGATCGCGTCGAACTCGACGCCCGCTACTACGCCACCCGCTCGATGTCGCTCGATCTGTGGATCATATTTCGGACGGTCCGCGTGCTCTTGCTCGACCGGAACGGCTGCTGACCCTTTCAGCGGAGCAGGGCGACGAGGATGGCGGTCCAGACGGCGAGACAGAACAGGATGACCACCCATCGGGCCAGGACCTTGGGACTTACGGTCTTCATCGACCATGCGGGGAAGATGCGTTCCAGGAAAGTTTCCTTGCCGAGATCCCGCGCCATCCGATCAGGATCCGTTCGCCATTGGTGGGGTGAGGCAGCTGCCTGCCGACCGCGCATTGGCGGTAACCCGTCCTATTTCGAGCTTCGCGATAGGAATTCGCATGCACCCGCTCCTCTGCGACTGACCACGACGAATCAGTAGCAACCTGCAGCGGAATCTAGCTGATGAAGGGACAACCGTGAATACGGAGGCATTGGATACCGGCGAGGATGTTGAAAAGCAGCAAGGCGGGGGTGTGGAAAATGGCAATCGAAACTGAGCGTCTGGAAGGCGCCCCGAAGCGGAGAAGATCCTTCTCGTTTCGCTTTCCGTCCATCATCGGTAGCGGCCTTTGGGCGCTGTCCGCCAAGTTTGCGTCTCAGGTATCGCAGCTCACCGCCTTCATCGTCGCAGCCCACGTACTCACTCCGGCCCAGTTCGGGCTTTTCGCCTTCTGTTCCGCAGTCGCGGTCTTCTTGGTGATGCTCGCCGAGGGAGGGTGGGCGGAATTCGTCATGAAGTCATCGGAGGGCGAGGCACATCTCAACCAGATCGCAAGCATGTCGATGGTGAGCGGCCTCTTCTTCATGATCGTCGGCCTGCTTGCCGCCGGGATCCTTCATGAGGTTTTCGACAACAGCTGGGAGGCATCGCTGCTGGCGCTCTTTGCCTGCTGGATCCTGCCGGCCGGCCTTACCACTGTTTATGACGGCGTCCTCGTGCATCGGGGAGAACTGAAGCGGCAGGCCATGATCCGCATCGCTGCCGAAGCGGTAGGCCTCGCGCTGACCGTCTTCGGCCTCAGGACGGGCTGGTATGTTTTTGCTCTGGCTGCCGGGCGGCTCATGATGCAGCTTGTGATCCTCGCCGGCTCGGTAATGGCGATCGGCTTCATAGGCTTTGCCAAGCCCTCGCGGCCGGTTGTTCGCGAGGTGCTGCGTTTCTCGCAGCAGATCATTTTCAATCGGCTCATCGTCTTTTTCCGCTCCTATTCCGGAACCCTTGCCGTGGGCGGCTTTCTCGGCCTGGCGGAAGCCGGATATTACCGGGCGGCCGAGCGCATCGTGGCCGCATTTTCCGAACTCGTCGGAGAGCCGGCGCGGATGCTGGCGTGGATCATCTTCCGCAGAGCCCGTGACGGGCGCGACCCGGGCGAGGTGGACGCCGTGCGGAAAGCTGGAAACAGTTTCGTTCCAGCGCTTCTGGCAATCGCGGCACCTGTGTTCCTGGGCTTGGCACTGGTATCCGAAAGCTTCGTCGAGATCGTGCTTGGGAGCGCCTGGGCACCGGCGGCGATCGCGGTCAGCATCCTGTCCATAAAGCAGCTGCTTCTGGTTAGCGGCAGTGTCACGGAGCCTTTGCTTTCGATCAGGGGCAACATTCGGAAGATGGCTCGGGTCGGCCTGATTACCTCCCTTCTTTTCGTGGGTCTCATCATTCTCCTGGCGCCCTTCGGCTTGGTCATCGTCGCATATGGACAGGTGGTTGCTGCGGCAGTGGCCTGCGCGATGATGGCTTGGCTGCAGGAGCGCTATGGCGGCATCGAGTGGCGTGTGATCATCCGCAACAGCATGTTCGTCCTCTTGGCGATTGCTGGCATGCTGGGCGCGGTCTCGGGCTTGCGATACGGAACCGATGCCTCGGCGCTTTTTCATCCGGTCGCATTCCTGCTGCTTCAGATCCTCGCCGGCGCGGCTGGTTATGGCGTCGTCTTGCTGCTTGTGCGGCAGTTCGCGCCCGGGTTGTTCCGCGCCTTCGAGGCAGGGCACCCGCCTTTTCATCAAGCTTTGGGCAAAGTGGACACGGATTCGACGGAGGCGAAATGACGACGACTTGGCAGGTGAAGGAAGGGCGGCAATCACGAAGCGTTGCCGATACCCTGCGTGTCCGCACGATGCCGTTGCGCATCGCTTGGGGGCGGTTGCGGCAGCTTTTACCCCTCGCGCCCGAGTTTTCAGGCGCCTATGGCTCCTACCGTGAGGCATTCGCCGCCGCAAGCCGACAGGGACCGGTCGGTTACGACCGCGAGGACGTGGTCGATATCGCCTATGAGCGGATGTGCCGGGTCATGTGGTGGGATTATCCCGTCCTCTTCTGGTTGGCGCGGCTTCTCGGCGAAATAGATCTGATCGTGGATGCGGGCGGACATATGGGCACCAAATACCGCGCCTTTCGCGCGCTGCTGCCGATCGATGATCAGGTTAGATGGGTGGTATACGACGTGCCGGCCATCGTCCGCGCGGGGCGGCAGCGAGCCGCTGCTGACGGTCTGGAACGGCTGCAGTTTGTCGAACGCATGGAGGACGCCGGTAACCCCGATTTGTTTCTCGGCTCAGGTCTGCTCCAGTATCTCGATGTGGATTTTTCTGAGCTGCTCGGCCGCCTTCCATCCCCTCCCCGGCACCTTCTGCTGAACAAGGTGGCGTTGCGGCGGGGACCGACTGTCGTGACAATCCAGCATTACGAGGGGCTCACCACTCCTTACCAAATTCGTGACGAAGACGAATTCGTGCGGAATCTGACGGACCTCGGCTACGATCTCATCGACCGATGGCAGATTCCGTCGCTCTCGCATGTCATTGGGACACATCCCGAACTCGGCCCGAGCCGGAGCGAAGGTTTTTATTTCCGAAGGCGATAAACGCAGCAGTCTTGGTGTCGCCGTATTTATGACCCGGCCGGGAACGGGTTCCGGATCGTTCTTCCGGTTTCCGGTACGGCAAACCGGAGTGAGGACGGCCCGGTTAGCCGGTCCTTCAAGTGATCGGCGAGCCGAATGGAGAGGGCGACGATCATCAATGTCGGGTTCGCGTGGCCCGGCGTCGGGAAGATCGAACTTCCGGCGACATAAAGCCCCTCCATTCCATGGACACGCGCATCCTCATCGACCACGCTTGTCGCCGGATCGAGCCCCATGCGCGTCGTGCCTGCCGGATGCGCCATGTCGGCAAATGAAGCCGCGGTGGGCTCGTCGTTGGCGATCCAATCGGCCAGCCGAGGCTGCGGCAAGCCTAAGCGCCTGAATTCGTCCGCTATCACTTCGCCGAGCCGGGCAATGCTCTTCGTTTCCTGTAAGGAGATCTTCCAGTCCACACGCGCGAGCGGCACTCCCAATGGGTCGAGCCGCGTCGAAAGGGTGACACGGCTTTCCGGGTTAGGGAGCTGCTCCACCATGGAATCGAAGCGAAGGCCCGTGAGCTTGCGCGGCAGGCCGCGCTTCTGGACCAGCCGGCGGTACAGGCCCGTCGTAATGATGCCTGGCGATGAGAGAGCACCGACCGCATGGCGCAGCCCGCCGTGGCGCCGGAAGCGCTTTATCGCGATCCATGGATCGTCCTCCGCCAGTTCCTGTACCGGATAGGCAGCGCAGTTGAGAAGGGCCTCTCGCTCCTGCAGTTGAGGGCTCAATGCCAGCCCCCGCAGGTAGAAGCGGGTGGGCTGGCCCTCGGCAAGGCCAAAGAAGCTGAAATGCCGGGCAACTCTAGAAGCATCCGTGCTGCCGAACCGAGCGATGACGGCGCGGGGATGATCGGCCAGGTAGCGTCCGACGACATCGTGCTGATTGCCGATGCCTGAGGCAAGCAGGAGTCGCGCATTTTCGATGCCGCCGGCGCAGAGGGCGACGGCGCGAGCCTCAACGATCGCATGCCCGCCTTGGAGCTTCCGCAGTTGAAGCAAGATCGGCCCATGGCCTCCTTTTTCTGCGTTGATGCGGGTTACCGTGGCGTTGATCACGGTTTCGACATTGCCGGCATCCGTTTTGGCGAACTCGTCCCGGAAACGAAGCGGCTCACCGGGCCTTTCCCGCGAATGGCTGAACTGCCAGAAGAATGGCTGCAGGAGACCTCGGTCCATCCCAAGCTTTTCCGGTGGTGAGCGCAGCAGTCCGTCCAGTCTCTCGTCATAGATGTTCGGCCCTAGATTGAGCAGGGCGGCTGCTCGGTCGAGCGCATCTGCGAGGGATCTGCGGTCAAACGGCCAGCCTGAACCCGGCAACCAGGCGCGGCGGGCAAAATCGATCTCGTCGAAAGCCGCGCATTTACCTACCCAGGTATGGGTGCTTCCGCCCACAGCACGATTGCGCAGCTCGAAGGCTGGCACTTCGTTCAGCCACGAAAGATCGTCGGAGTAGCCACGTCCGGGTTTCCCGACGCCGCGGTCCGCCGGCTCGCCGATATTCTCCACCTCATTCAGCTTTTGCGGTTCGGCGTCGAAATCAAGGCCGCCGCTTTCAAGAACAAGCACGCGTATCTTCGTGGCAGCCAGTTCGCGCGCGATGGTCAGCCCCGCCGGCCCAGCGCCCACTATGGCAAGATCGGCCTTCAGGGTTGTTCCCGCAGGCATAGATCGCAGATCAAGAATTTTCATGCCCCGTGCTGCCGTTTCGTTTTCACGATAGTAACAAAGGACAACTTCCTGCCGAACTCAGCCTAATTCCCTACAGGAAGAGAGTTGCTAGTCTTTTCGGTCAAGCGGATTAGAGCAGCTGACAAGTGAGTTAGATCATAGGCTTATTTGAATAAATCTCCCCTTGGAAATAGGCTGGGACATCAAAACTGATTGCGGGTTGGTGTCTTCGCCGGACGATCCTTCGCTCGGCGCATTGATCCATTGAGATTGGGATGTCAAAGGAATGGCAAAGGTTGGTTTGCGGGAGTGGCTGGCGGTTGGGCGGGTCATCGCTTCGGGGCATCTTGCCCGCTACAGCGGCGTGGGCGAGGGACCGCTGACCCGGTTCGAGGCCGACTATTCAAAAAAATTCGGCATCAAGCACACGCTGGCGGTCAGCAATGGCACGGCCGCGCTCATTTCAGCGCTCGCTGCCGCCGGTGTGGGCCCGGGAGACGAGGTTCTGGTTCCTGCCTATACCTGGATCGCCACCGCGGCCGCACCGCTGGCGGTCGGAGCCGTGCCCGTCCTTGTCGATATCGACCAGACGCTTACGATGGATCCGGCCGACATCCTCCGAAAGATCACGCCGCGCACGCGCGCCATCATTCCTGTCCATATGGCGAACATGGTTTGCGATATGGACCGGATCATGGAGATCGCACGCGATCGAGGGCTCCTCGTCATTGAGGACGCCTGCCAGGCGGTGGGGGCGCTATACAAGGGGCGCCGCGTGGGCACGATCGGCGACATCGGCGCATTCAGCTTCAATCAATTCAAGAACATGAATGTCGGCGAGGGGGGTGCGCTCGTCACCAATGACGACCGCTATTATGTGCGGGCCCGCATGTATCACGATGTCGGCTCCATCTTCCGCGGTCATCTCGACAATGAAAACGAGCCGCATTTCTTCGGGGTCAATTTCAAGGCCAGCCAGATCCAGGGCGCCATGCTCAATGTCCAACTCGCTAAGCTCGACCCGATGCTGGCCCGCATGCGGGCCCGCTACCGCATGATGTCGCGGGCGCTCGCAGGCTCGCAGGCCTTCAGGATCGGTCCGCACAACGACGTGGACAACGCCGTAGGGTTGCACGTGATCTTCGACACGGCCGATGAAGCGGCGGCCTTCGCTTCCCGCCATAAGCGGGGCGTATACCGGCTCTATGACTCAAGCCGCCACGTCTACACGAACTGGCTGCCGGTCCTCGAGCAGCGTGCGGCACATCCGCGGATGAACCCTTTCACCTGGGCGTCGCAAAAAGTCGAGTACACTCCGGATATGTGCGCTCGCTCGCTCGACATCCTTCAGCGCACCTGCCGGATCAGCCTCGGCGAGAATTATCCACTGCCGCTTGTGGCTATCGTTGCTCGGCGGCTTGCCAGCGATCGCGAGACCGCAAGGCAGTTGTCCTATGCGGTATAGATCTGTCGCCATCGGTCCGGACATCATCGATGTCTGGCGTTGGCCGCTCGATGTCATCGCGGGCGAATTGCCGCGCTATGTCGAAGCGTTGAGCGATGCGGAGTTTGCGCGCGCCGGCCGCTTCCTTCGCGAGCGCGACCGGCTGCATTTCCTTGTCGGGCGCGGAGGGCTCAGGGAGATCCTTTCGCGCTATCTCGGTGTTTCGGCAAAGCGGCTTGTCTTTTCCTACAACGCATTCGGCAAGCCGCGACTTGCCGGATCCAAACCGCCGATTCGCTTCAATCTTAGCCATTCCGGGGGCATGGCGGCCCTCGCCATTTCCGACCGATATGAAGTCGGTGCGGACATAGAGCAGATATTGCCGCTGAAGGAGGATGTCGCCGGGCATTTCTTTTCTGAAGCTGAGCGCAAGGCGCTCCAAAAGCTGCCCAGGGAGGATTATCTGCCGGCGTTCTATCGCTGCTGGACCCGGAAGGAAGCCTTTGTGAAGGCGCATGGGGCGGGCCTGTCTCTACCGCTCGACTCGTTCGACGTCTCCATTGATGAAGCGGGCGAACCGAAGCTTCTGAGGCTGGAACAGGATTCCGAGGCTCCTCGGCAATGGAGGTTCGCCGAAATTGCCATGCCTCACGGGTTCGTGGGCGTGGTGGCTGCGCTGACCGCCGGCAACAAGATTTCGCTGCGCTATCGTGCCCTCGCCGACGATATGGGGAGCGAGTGGCCTGAGCCTCTCCGCCCCATCAGGCGCGCTCCGCCGCTATGCGACGATCAGCTGTTCAATCGTGCATCCAGGATGTAGCGGCCGCCGCTCGCATCGAAATGATGGCAGCCGATCAGGCCCGGTTTGAAGTCCGGTCGTATCGTCCTGATGCAGCGCTCGCGGTAAGTCTCGCGCGTAAGCTCCTCGATCTCCATGATGTTCAGCCCATAGCCATAGATGCCATAGGCGTTGTTTTGCGATGGCCTGAATAGGCGTCCGTGACGGAAGAACACGCGACCGGCGTTTCGTGCCACATTGCTGCCGATCACGACCGGGTTGCGGCGGTGAGGCTCGATGCGGGAGAGGGAAGGCCCGTCGACTTCGAAGGCATAGAGTTCGCTGCAATGGTCTTCGAAAGCGTGGTGATCGGAGAGGTTGGTGAGTAGCCACCATTTGTTTCGGTGGCGGAAAAGGGTGCTGTCGGCAGCCGAGCAGCCTTCCATGGCAGTGGCGTGGAGTTCCCATTCGAGAGGGAATTTCACACAGCGCCAGATCTCGATGCGCCGGTGCTGGTGCGTTTCCGGCATCAGGTAGATTTCGCCACCGCTGCGGAATACGAAGGGGAAGGAGAGATGGACATCGCTCCTTATCGCCTCGCCGAGCGGCACAATGCTTCCGTGCTTCAGCTTTCCCACGGCGATATGGGCCCTGGTATCGCCCAGTGCGTAGTTCTCGTAGAACACATAGCACTGGCCGTTGTGATGGAAGAGGAAGGGATCCGCCTTGATGGAGTTCCTGGCCGGGGGCAGTTCGGTGCTCTCGCCCGGCTCGAAATCCTCGATCGTTCCCTCGCCGGCGTAAAGCGTCCAGACCGCGGCGTCCCATCCCGCCTTCTTCAGAATTTCCTTGCGCAGCCGCCTGGCCGCTGCTCGCGCGAAACCAGCGATATAGCGCCCCACTTCGGCATTCCTCGGCGGTGAAGTAGACGCCGCGGTCTTCGGCTTTGCGTCCAGTCGCCGCGTGTCGGCCAGTCTCCGCAATTCCCTCATGATGAGGAACACCGATTTTTCCTTGAGGAAAGCCGCGCTCCGCGCGGCGCTGAATTTCGGATTGAAGGAAGCGGAATCGATCTCCTCAGCGGCGCGGTTTTGACCGCGACGAGCATAGATCGAGAGGTTTACCGTCGCTGCGTTGCTGGCCACTTCGGAGAAACCGCACCACTCGGCCCGGCCGGATTGGAAATCGGCGACATTCGGCGCCCATTCCCCGAAAGGAAGCGCTGCTACCGTTTCATCGGGCAGTCCCTCAGGGATCGTGCGCAGGACGAGATCGAGCCGCAGCCGCTCCAGTACGCCGCGCGGAAGATCGGCCCTCCCGCCTGCCTTCGAGTCCGTGAGCCGAACGCGTTCGACGCGCTCGCGGATATCGGTGAAGTAGGTCGGACTATAGGGAGGCAGCCGCGCGAAAAGGCGGCGGTCGAGACCGGCCACCATCCCGAATAGGGCAGTGGTCGGTTTGGCGCGCGCACGGGGATGAACCAGCAGCGCTATCAACTCAAACCGTGGATCTGCCAGCAGGCGGTCGAGAAGCTGCAGCTCCCAACACTCCAGCCCCTTGTCGCGGCCGACGAGCACTGCAATCCGAAGCCGGGGATTATCGTCGGTCCTGATCCATTCCGAGAAGGGCTGAACGTAGCTGTGACTGGAATTTCCCATGTCAGCCTCCGGCGGCCAGCTGCTTGGATAGAACTGTGGCGAGACCGTCTATGCCGGCGGAGGTCAACGAGTCCTCGTGCCAACCGTCGATGTCGTAAACTGGCGAATCCTCGGCGATGATGCCTTGCCAGCCGAACAGGAGCTTCCTCGCTCTGCGGTGATGGGCCTGGCTGCGGAACAGGATGACCCGTTCGTCCAAGACCGGGCGGAGCTTGTATCCCCTTGAGGCATCAACGAGCAAGTCCGTGACCGCTTCGGTGAGGATTTCTTCCTCCGTCAAATTTCCCGCCTTGCTTACGCGCTGCAGGGCCCTCTGGGAGAAATTGAACTCCTTGAGATAATCGACGAGCGTGATGCGCCGCCGCAAGAGCTTTCCCGTGAAGTAGCATGCGCGCTTGATCCGTCTTTCCATCTTCCAGCGCGCCTGACGAAGGCGCGGCAGCGAGCGGAAATAGCCGGGCGCCCAGCTGTCTATTATTGCTACGTATTGTACTTCATGGCCGAGGTCGCGAAGCTGCCGGGCCATTTCTATCGCGAGGATGCCGTTTACACACAGCCCCACCAGCGCGACCGGTCCGGGGATCGAACGTAGATCCATGGCGCCTATGGCATCGGCCACGATCTCCTCGAGCGAGCGTGACCGAAGCTCCCCGTTCAACTCGGCCCCGAACATATGAAGGTTCACCACTGAGGGACCGTCGGCCATCGCCTTTGCCATGTGGTAATAGAGAAGGGGGTGGTTCAGCGTGAAGACGGTGCAATCTCCATTGCCTTGGCGATAGACCGACTTTTCCCAGTAGCGCGGAGCGGATGTCTCGGGTTTCGATGAAAGCTCCTCCTCCGGCGCTGTCGTTTCCTCGCCGAAAACGGCGCGGCAGAAGGCGCCCAATGTGGGCGCCTTGAAGAGAAGGGCCAATTCCGGCTTCACCCCAAAGGTGTCCCGCATCGCTGAAAACATGCGTAGCGCCAGGAGGGAATGTCCACCGAGAGCAAAGAAATCGTCGGAGCTTTTTACGTCCTCCAGGCCGAGTATATTCGCCCATATCTTCGCAAGTTCCCGCTCGCGGGCAGGTTCAGCTTCGATGTTCGGTGCTGGCTTCAGAACTGGGCGCTCCCTCGCCGGTAGCGGACCCGGCGAGGGAGCTGTCAGCGCCTGCCGATCGATATCCCCTGCGGGGGTGCGAGGGAACGCGAGCAGCACGCTGATTCCGTCGGGCATATCCTCCGAGGACAGCCGCGTTGCCAGATAAGAGGTGAGATGCGCCGGAAGCGTCTCGAGCGGCCGTGCCAGGGAAGGCGATGGCGAGACGAAAGCATATCTGCCCCCAACTCCGCTTTCGATCGCAACCGCTTCCGCAACATCTGGATGTTCAGCAAGCGCCGCTTCCAGGAGGCTGAGCTTGCCTGGCGCAGTAGCTGGCCCGAGACGCGCAGTCGCAGGTGTCCCGAAGGAAGCCAGACTGGCTTCAGGATTCTCAAGCGCAGCCTCGTAAGTCTCCTGCCAGATGCGCAGCAGTTCCTTGGCGGTCGCGGTATCGAAAAGATCCATATTGTATTCGACCGACATACGCCAACCGCTCGGCCTGCCGATCATGATGAAGTTGAGATCGTAGATCACGCCGGGCGATTGCGATGGCGAACTGATCAGCTCGAACTCGCCATATCGTGCATCTTCAAGAAACGCCTTCTGCTGGTTGAAATTGATGGAAACCAGCGGATTGCGGGCCGGATCGCGCACCGGATTGATGAGCTCGACCAGATTGTTGAAAGGCATCCTCTGGTGGTTGAGGGCCGCCTCCACCGTCTCGCTCACCCGGCGCACATGATCTGCAAAGGAAATGCCGTCGGGGATATCCAGGCGCAGCACGAGATTGTTGATGAACACGCCTATCAGATTTTCCAGATCGACGTCCTCACGCCCGGCGATCTGGGTTCCGAAAAGGATTTGCCTTTCGCCTGAAAAGCGTTGCAGCGTAGCGCTGATTACGGCCGCTCCATAGCTGAAGAGCGAAACCTCCAGCCCTCGGGCAGCACGGTCTATCCGGTCGCTGAATTCGGACGGCATGGCGACCGAGACGATATCGCCCCGATTTGTTTTAACATTCCCGCGTGGGCGATCCGGCCGGATTTCGAAATAGGGGGCATCGGCAAGTTGCCTGCGCCAATATTCCTTCTCCGCCTCGAACCCGTAGCTCTGCCGGTATTCGGCCTGCCATAGGGCGAAGTCGCCATACTGGAGTGGAAGCTCGGGCAGGTTCGGGTTCCTGCCGGCATCGATCGCGGCAGCGATCTCCCCCACCTCGCGCCCAAGCACGCGTATCGACCAGCCATCGAAGCAGGTCTGGTGCGCGGTGATCAGGATAAACCCGCGATTGTTCTCGACGATCAGGAAGGTGATGCGGAAGAGGCCGGGCTCCTGCAAGTCGAATGGCATGGCCGCCGTCTCGCGGCTGATCGATTGGACACGTTCCCCACGCTGGGATTCCGGCACGTTTCTCAGGTCAATGACCGACATGCGGAAGTCGACCCTGTCGACCACTTGCTGCATGGGCTGGCCGTTCACGTCCACGAAGCGCGTCCGCAGGATCTCGTGCCGCTCGATGACCTGCCGAAAGGCTTCCTCGATGCTTGATATCCTGAAATTTCCGCGGACTTCCCAACGGACGGCCACGTTGAGCGCGGGATTGCCCGGCTTGAGCTGATCCAGGAACCAACAGCGCAGCTGCGTTTGTGTGCAGGGGAACTCGGCGATGACGCGATACCGGCTTCCCGCAACCGTGCCGGCAAGATCTGTTCTGTTCATGTGAGCCTCTCAAGCCGGCGGCGGGCGCCGTATCGGAAATCGCGGAGGGAGGGGACCGGCGCCATGGCGCCGTTGACTGCGGCGGTACCTTGTTCCTCGGCGAAGCCCGCCAAATCGGCGATGGTCGGGTGCCGCATAAGATGTTTGGCCTCCAGCGGCAGGCCGGCATCCATCATGCGCGCTGCGATCCTGAAGATGCTGAGGGAATCGGCACCAAGCGCGTATAGATTTTCGTCGACGCCGATATCGCCCAGTTGGAGGACTTCCTTCCAGATCGCCGATAGCTTCTCTTCCATCGGCGTGCGCGGCTTGCTCCGGGTGGGAGCAGCATTCTGGCGCTGCGGGACCCCCAGCTTTTCGAGCGCCTTGCGGTCCAGTTTTCCGTTGGCCGTCTTGGGCAGGTCCGCTGTGGCGACCCAGAAGCTGGGAACCATATGAACGGGCAGATGCGCCTTGGCGTGGGCGGCAAGCTCGTCGGCAGAAGGCTCCTGCCCCTCTGCCACGAAATGGCATACGAGTTGCCGATCGCCATTCTTGTTCTGGGCAGCGACCACGGCGCATTGGCGGATGCCGGATTTCTTGCCCATAACTGCCTCGATATCGCCGAGCTCTATGCGGAAGCCGCGCAGTTTGATCTGGTTGTCGCGCCGTCCGAGGAGTTGCAGTGTGCCGTCGGGCATTCTGCGGCCGACGTCGCCCGTCCTGTAGAGACGGCGCGGGGTCCCGTCGTCGATCTTGACGGAGCGGAACGCTGCCTGCGTGAGATCGAGCCTGTCGAAGTAGCCGTTCGCCAGCCCGTCGCCGCCGATATGGAGTTCACCGGTCACGCCGATGGGCGCGATGCGGTCATGGGCGTCCAGAATGTACAATTGTGTGTTCGCGATCGGGCGGCCGATATGGATCGGAGCGTCCCCATCCTCGATGCGCGCCACGGATGACCAGATGGTCGTCTCCGTCGGCCCATACATGTTCCAAAGTTCTCCGCCGATGGCGAGCAGCTTCTTCGCAAGCTCCCTCGGCAGAGGCTCGCCGCCGCAGAGCATCTTGAGTTTCGGCTGGTTGTTGAGGCCGGCTTCCACCAGCATCTGCCAGAGCGTCGGCGTCGCCTGCAGGACATTTGCGCCGCTCGCCTTCAGGAGCTTCACCAGGGCGAAACCGTCCTGCACCTCCGTCCGGTTGGCGATGACCACCCGGCCTCCCATGATCAGGGGCAGGTAAAGTTCCAGGCCGGCGATATCGAACGAAACGGTTGTCACCGCAAGCAGAGTGTCTTCCGATGAGAAACCGGGCTCCATCGCCATGGAGACCAGGAAGTTCACCAGCGCCCTATGGGAGACCTCCACGCCTTTGGGGGTTCCCGTCGAACCCGAGGTGAAGATCACATAGGCGGGCGCTTCCGTGTCGAGCACCTGCAGGTCCAGGGGGCGCGTGTCCTGACGCGCAATCTCCTCCCGTTCCAGGTCCATGCGGATCACGCTGGTATCAGTCCCGGCAAGCTTCGCGATCTCGTCACTCGCGCAGATGATGCCGGAGACGCGTGCGGCCTCCAGCGTCTGGCTGAGACGCGCCGGCGGATGGGCAGGATCGAGCGGGACATAGGCGTGGCCCGCCTTCATGATGGCAAGGAGAGCCACGAGCATGTCGATCGAGCGGTCGAGCGCAAGCGCCACGCGAAGGCCCGGAACCGAGAGCTTCGCCTGGATATGCCGCGCAAGTTGATTGCTCCGGGCTTCCAGTGCGCCGTAGGTGACAGATTTGCCCTCGTGAACGGCGGCAATGGCCTTGGGCTGCTCGGCAGCGGTTGCCGCGAAGAGTTCGAACATGAAGCGGTCGCGGTCATAATCGGCGTCCGTTTCGTTGAGTTCTGCGATCAGCCACCGTGTCTCGGACTCGGAGAGCAGGGGAAGATCCATGATCTTCCGATCCATGCCGTCGGCCAGAGCTCCGGCAAGCGTGCCGAAATAGCCGAGCCACCGTTCGATGGTTGCGCGGTCGAACACGTCGCCATTGTAGTCGACGTCGATGCGTATCCCGTCGTCTGCCTCGACCATGTTGAGGAACATGTCGAAGTTCGAAAAAGCTTTCGGGTTGGGCGTGACCTTGGCTGCAAGTCCCTCAAAGGCAGCATTGCGAGCAACACGCTCCAGATTGAATTGGATCTCTGTCAGGGGCAGGCGGCTTGGATCCCGCTTCAGGCCGAGCTTACGAACGAGGGTGCCATAGGTGTAGTCCTGGTGCTCGAACGCTCCGAGCACAAGTTGCTGCGTCTGCCGAAGGTGCTCGTTGAAGCTCGCCTTCGGATCGACCTGCTGGCGGATTGGCAGGAGGTTCACGCAATGCCCGACCAGCGTCTGGTCCGGAACGAGGCTCTGGCCGGCGGAGGGGATCGCGATGACTATGTCTGTGCTGCCCGACAGTCGCGAGACCATCACCTGCACCGCCCCGAGGAGCGTTGAGAAGAGGGTGGCTCCGCCTTGTGCGCCCGCCTTCTTCAGGCGCTTATAGACGTCTTTTCCGATGAAGGACGTGCAGGTCCCTCCGGCAAAAGTCCGGCGCTCGGGGCGCGGCCGATCGGTCGGCATTTCCGGCAGATCCGGGATCGTCTCGAATTGTTTGAGCCAGTATTCTTCGGTGGCCGGACGAGCTTCCGGCTTCGCAAGGTCGCGGGCATAGACCGCGAAGGAGAGCGCCGGCGGAAGATCGGGGGTCCTCCCGTTGCGGAGCGCAGAATAAGCCTCCGCCAACTCCTCCAGGATCACATTCGCCGACCAGCCGTCACAGACGATATGATGGGCGGTGAACACCAGCACGTGGCGATCTTGCGCTAGGCTCAGAAGGCGAGCGCGCGCAAGCGGCCCGTTTGTCAGGTCGAAGGGCGTGGAAGCTTCCTCTTCCACGATTTCCTCAAGCGCTGCTTCGGGCGCGACATTGTGAGTCAAATCAATTGCGTCGAGCGGGATCCGGAAATCCGGAATCATCTCGAAACGATCCCCCGCCTTGGAGAAGCGGATGTGAAGCGCGTCGTGGCGCGCGACCACCATGTCAAGCGCTTGGGCAAAAACATCTTTGTCGAGAATCCCTTGAAGCGTGAGGCTGAAAGATTCATTGAAAGAACAGGAGGCTTCGTCGCCCGCCTGTGCGGCCAGCCAGATCTCCTTCTGAGATTCCGTGAGCTCTGCGGAGCTGGTCTCTTGTTCCACCAGGGAACCGCCGGCCCGCGTAGGTCGATCCCCGATTGCTCTTCTTTCCCGAGTCGGCGCGAGAATGCCCACCTTCTGAAGTGCATCCAGGCTCTCCCGGAACACCTCGGCGACGTGGCGGAAATCCTCTTCAGAGTGGGTGGTGGTGAGGAAGCAGGGATAGCCATCCTGGACGTGCACGCCCAACATCCGCGCTTGCGGGTAGAAGAGCATCCCCAGCGGATCCAGGTTGCCGAAATCGGTTACGAACCAGCTTGAAAAGCTGTTGATCCTGCCGTCGATGCCGCGCGCCTCCAGATCGCTGTTGAGCTCTTCGACGAGCAATTTCGTACGATCGGCAACACGGCCGTAAAGGGCTTGGCCGTCGCCCCTGATGTGCTTCAGAACGGCCTTTGCCGCAGCAAGCACCAGGGGGTGACGCACGAAGGTGCCGGCGAAGAAAGTGGGCGCGACCATGGGCGCGGAGGCATCGCCATACTTCCAGTGGCCGCCATCCAGCGCATCCATGAAACGGCTGTCGCCGGCCAGAACACCGATGGGCATTCCGCCTCCCAGCACCTTGCCATACGTTGCCATGTCGCCTCTGATGCCCCAGACGGCCTGGATGCCGCCGGGATGCACGCGGAAGCCGGTCACGACCTCGTCGAACACCAGTGCGAATTCGCGCTCCGTCGCGATCTGCCTCAGCTCGCGCACGAATTCGACGGGGCGCAGCTCCGGATGGCGGCTCTGCACCGGTTCGATGATCGCCGCGGCGATTTCCTCCGCATTGGCACGGATCCAATCGAGGCTTTCCGGGCTCCCATAAGGAAGCACGACCATGTTGGACAATGAGCTTGCGGGGATGCCTGGTGCGATCGGCAGTGCAACGGGCGTGCCGTTCCGCGTGCGGCCTTTCACCAGCACCTCGTCGAACTGGCCATGGTAGTCATTGCCGAAGACGACGATCTTCTCGCGTCCCGTGACGGCGCGGGCGACGCGCATGGCCGCCATCACGGCTTCCGAGCCGGTATTGCAGAAGGTAACCCGCTCGTGCCCGGTCATCTCGCCGATGAGTTCTGCCACTTCACCGGCAAGCGGTGCCTGCGGACCGATGGCAAAGCCCTTGTCTGCCTGCTGCTTGATCGCTTCCACGACGAAATCGGGGGCATGGCCGAAGGCGGTCTGGCCCATGCCGTTGACGAGGTCGATATATTCGTTGCCATCGATGTCCCAGATGCGCGAGCCCTTCGAGCGGTCGGCGACGACGGGGAAGATGAGTTCCTTCCATTCGGGCCGGAAGCCGGCTGCCGTGCGCGGGTCGGCCAAGTGGCCGCGATGGGCTGCCGTAAAGGCTTTCGAGCGGGCATTCCGGGCTGCATACCGTTCAGCAAGTTTTGCAATGAAGTCGCGTTTTTCCGGCGAAAGCTCAGCATCGCTGGCGCGCGCGCCGGGTTTGTAGAGCCGAACGCGGCCCGAGCCGATTTCGCCATCCGCGACTTTCACCGGTTCAGGGGGGGAAGGCAAAGGAGCGGCTGCCTGGACCGGGATCTGAGCGGCAGGCTGAGCCGGCACCGCGTTCTGTCCTGTGCCTATGGCCTGGATCGCCTGGAGCTGTTGCGTAAACAGCTGTTGCATCATCTGCATCTGCGACTGCAAGATCGCATCCAGACCGCCGGCGGACGGTATTGGCGCGGAAGCCGCCGGCTGCGCAATCGCAGCAAAAGGCGGCTGGGCTGCAACCTGCACCGGTTGAGGCGCTACGGGGGCTTGGGGCGCCTCCGGTGGCATCTCGCCATCCAGATGCCGGGCAAGAGCGGAAACCGAGGGTATGTTGCCCAACAGTTCGCGGAAGGAGAGCTTTACCTTGTAGTCCTTCTCGATCTTCTGCGCGAACTGGCCGATGAAGAGCGAGTCGAAGCCAAGCTCAAGGAACGTAAGCCCGACAGAATCCGGGGTGATCTCCTCGCCGGACATTTCCGCCAGCAGTGCCAGGAGGGCGCCTTCCAGCCTTTCGGTTCTGCTCGGCGAAGGAGGGGTGATGGCATTCATGGGTTCGTTCCCTTGTGAGGGTGTTGAATGGGGCAGGCTGCGTAGGGCCGCGGCCTCTCCGGCGTCGATCTTGGGATTCGATCTGCGGATCGGTGGCGGCGCCTCGATCCAGTGCCGCTTGCGATCGAACGGATAGGTCGGAAGAGGCACGCGCCGCCGAAGATCCTGAGGCAGCGCCGGCCATTCGAGTGCGCAACCGGCGATCCACAACCGGGCATGGGCTGCGGCAAAGGCGGAACTCGCTTCGGACGCTCGGTCGTGCTCGGGCAGGGACTGGACGACCGCACCAAGCTCGTTCCTGCCGATCGTCTGAGCGGCGAATGTCGATAAGGTGCGGCCGGGCCCCACTTCCAGGAGCACTGGGTTTCGGTCACGGCAGATGGTGACAAGCCCATCTGCAAAACGTACGGCGTCCCGACAATGCCGGGCCCAATATTCGGGCGAGGTTCCGAGCGTATCGTTCTGCCAGTCTCCCGTAACGCAGGAAACATACGGAATGGTCGCCTTGCCATAGGCGATCCTGTCCGTGTGGTTCCGCAAGGCGGCAGCAGCTTGGTCCATCATGGCCGAATGGAAGGCATGGGAGGTGTGAAGCCGGCTGAAAGCGATGTCGGCTGCTTGCAGCCTCTCGCAGATGGCGTCTGTGGCCTCGAACGTACCGGCCACGACACAGAGCTTCGGCGCATTGATCGCGGCGACTTCCACCCCGCTTTCCAGATAATCCCGCACCGTCTCGGCATCGGCGCGAACGGAGATCATCGCGCCCCTCGGCTGCTCCTGCATGAGTCTGCCGCGGGCGGCGACCAGAAGCAGGGCGTCGTCGAAGGACATCACATTCGCCAGCGTCGCGGCCACGAACTCGCCCACGCTGTGGCCGATCATCGCGTCCGGCTTCAGACCGCGGCTCATCCATAGACGCGCCGTCGCATATTCCACCAGATAAAGCGCCGGCTGGGTGATCCGCGTGTCCTTGAGCGCGGCGGAAAGTTCCTCGCTTGCCTCGGGGGCACGGCAGAGAAAGCGGCGGATGTCTATTCCCGCGCGTTCCTCCAGTAGTCGTGCACCGTGATCGATCCATCGGGCATATTCGGACTCGCTTTCATAAAGGCCGAAGCCCATGCCGACATATTGCGCGCCCTGGCCCGGGAACATGAAGATGACGGGCGGCGGCGTCTCGGCCGCTTTCCCGACAAGCATCCGCTCGGCTTCCAGCCCGGCTACCGCATCTTCCGTGCTGCCGGCGACCACAGCCGAGCGGTGGGCGAAATGGTGCCTGCCGTGCTGAAGCGTGTATGCGACGGAACCCAACGGCAGATGCGGATTGCCTTTCAGCATCGCCGCGAGATTGCGCTGCATCGCCCGAAGCGATGATTCACTACGGGCAGACAGGGCGATGATGTGGCTTGATTTTTCCTCTTCCGTTCGCAGGTCGGGTGAGGGCGGGGCTTCTTCGAGCACCAGGTGAACATTGGTGCCGCCGACCCCGAACGAACTTACGCCCGCGCGGCGCGGGTGATCTTCGCTGCCGGGCCAATCATGCAGGTCGCGCGGGATGTAGAAGGGGCTTTCTTCGAGATCGATGCGCGGATTGGGCCTGCTGAAATTTGCCATCGGCGGGATCTGCGCGTGTTTGAGCGCATGGACCGCCTTGATCAGCCCCGCCACCCCTGCCGCCGCATCCAGATGTCCCAGATTTCCCTTAACGGACCCGAGCGCGCAGGCGGCGCGCTCCATCGATGCGTCGCCAAATGCCTTCCTAAGCCCCGCAAATTCGATCGGATCGCCAAGTGGCGTGGCTGTGCCGTGACACTCGATATAGCCGATGGTCGAGGGGTCTACGCCGGCGCTGGCATGCGCCGTCGAGATCGCCTGGGCCTGGCCGTCGACGCTCGGAGCTGTGTAGCCCACCTTTCCGGACCCGTCATTGTTGACGCCATAACCGAGGATCACCGCGTGAATATGATCGCCGTCGCGCAGCGCGTCCTCAAGACGCTTCAGCACCACGACACCGGCGCCGCTGCCGAAAACGGTGCCCCCCGCATCGGCATCGAAGGGACGGCAAAATCCGTCCGGCGAGACCATTCCGCCTTCCTGATGAATGTAGCCCCGTTTCTGCGGAAAGGTGATCGAGACGCCGCCGGCAAGCGCCACGTCACATGCATAGGTGAGCAGGTTCTGGCAGGCTTGTGCGACGGCAAGCAAGGAGGTCGAGCAAGCGGACTGCACCGTGAAGGCGGGACCGCGCAGGTCGAGCTTATAGGCGACCCGCGTGGCGAGGGTGTCGTTGATCGCTCCGATCAGCTCGGAGAACATGCCGACCTGGTAATTGGAGGCGAAGCTTTCAGCCTTCTCCCGGTCTGACAGGACATTGTTGATGAGATAGGTGCTGAGCGCAGATCCGGCGAAGACGCCGACCTGACCAGGGTGCCTATAAGGGTCGTAGCCCGCGCCTTCTATGGCTTCCCAGCAGATTTCGAGAAACACCCGGAACTGCGGGTCGAGGAGCGCGGCCTCACGTGGATACATGCCGAAGAACTCGGCATCGAAAAGATCCACATTCTCAAGATAGGGGCGAGCAGGGACGTAATCTTTCGAGCCGCGGACATTGTCGTCGAACGCATCTTCCAGTTCGTCGGGCCGAAAATGAGCGAATGCATTCTTGCCTTGGCTCACCAGATCCCAGAGCGCATCCACGGACGGTGCCCCTGGAAACCGGCCGGCCATGCCGATGATCGCAATTCTCCCGAACGTTTCTTCGATGTTTTCCGGCTGCCTGCTGTCGTCGGTCATGAGGCACTCCGGCGGAAATGCGCCATGTTTCTCTTGCGCAGCTCGGCGCGCGACCGGACGGCTGTCGCCATCTGTTCGGCCGGCCCGGCGTCATCCAGGTGAGCAGCAAGGGCGCGGATCGTGGGATGCTGGAACACCGTCACCACATCCACCTGCCGACCTGCGGCCTCTTCCAGGGCGGAATGGACACGCATGAGCTGAAGCGAGGTCCCGCCCAGATCGAAGAAGTTCTGGTCAAGGCCAATCCCAGGCCGCCCGAGCACCCGCTCCCAAATCCCGCGAAGGAGCGCTTGGGTGCCCTCGGCCGGGGTGATCTGTTCCGCTGCGATTTCTGCCGGTGGCGCCGGAAGTTTGGACCGGTCGATCTTGCCCGCCCGGTTCATTGGGAATTGCTCGAGCACGATGGCGCGGCTCGGTATCATGTGTTTCGGCAGGATGGTCCGCAGGGTCGAGAGGACCATGCCCGGGAAGGTCTCGCTCTTCGCATCGGCGGGGAGCCGAGGCTTGAGATAGGCGATGATCTGCTTGGACACTTCGGTCTGCCGGCAAACCACCACAGCGTCGGCGAGCCGTTCGTCACGCCTTAAGGCGGTCTCGATTTCGTCGAGCTCGATGCGCTTTCCGTCGATCTTGATCTGGCGGTCGCGGCGGCCATGGAAATGCAGAAGGCCGTCGGCATCCATTACGGCGAGATCGCCCGTCAGATAACATCTGGTGGGGCTGCCTGCCGTTCTTATCGTCACGAACCGCTCGTTCGTGAGCTCCGGCCTGTTGAGATAGCCGATCGCCAGGCCGTCCCCGGAAACCGCAAGCTGGCCCTCGGTTCCGGGGGGCAGTTCCCTCAATTCCTCGTCAAGAATATGCACCTTACTGTGGGCGATGCTGTGACCGATGGGAATTTCGTCGCCCACATGGTCCTGCGGTATCGCGTAGGCAGAAGCCATCACGGTCACTTCCGTCGGGCCATAGGCATTTGTGAGAAGGCAGGTCGGGTTTGCGCGCAGGAAGCGTCGCGCATGGTCGGCCGAGGCGACCTCTCCGCCGAAGAGGACATGCCTGAGCGATGGAAAGCCGTCTCGCCTGTAGTCGACCAGCAGATGGAAGAGGCCGGTGGTCAGGAGCATCACCGTCACCTTCTCCCTTCCGATCACGTCGGCGATGCGGTCGAGCGAGAGGGTGCCGTCGCCGATCCCGACCAGCTTGCACCCGTTGAGCAGAGCGCCCCAGATTTCGAAGGTGGCCGCGTCGAAGGAGATCGTCGCAGTATGCAGCACCGCGTCTTGCGGCAGGAAGCTGATATAGTTCTGATCTCGGACCAGGCGCGCCACGCCGCGATGCGGGATGATCACGCCCTTGGGGCGCCCGGTCGAGCCTGAGGTGTACATAATGTAGGCGGGATCTCCGCCCTCTACCCGAGGCAGATCCGCGATCGGCCTCTTCGCCGAGCGGGCAAGGAGCAGGCCGAGATCGACGACCTCGTGCGCTGGTGCGATTTCCTGAAACGCGGATGCCTCCTTGCCATTGGTCAGGATCAATTTTGGTCGGCAATCATCCGCCATGTAGCGCAGATGTTCGGCGGGGTAGGCCGGATCAAATGGCGCGTAAGCTGCCCCCGCCTTCAGGATGGCAAGCTTGGCGACGATCGTCTCGAGCGACCGCGGCAGGAGCAGCCCGACAACATCGCCCTTTACGACACCTAGCGCTATGAGCTCTGACGCGAGATGGGAGGAGAGCTGATCCAATTCGGCATAGGTGAGCCTGTCCTCGCCGAAGTCGACGGCGATTGCCTCCGGCCGTGCCGTCGCGTGCTGGCTGACCTGGTCATGCAGGTTCCTGTTCCGGTGATAGCCGCTGTCCGGGGAGGTGGATCCCGCGCTGTAGACAGCCGATGCTATTGCAGCCGCATCTTGCCGCTTGAGTTCGTATTGCCGCTCGCTCATGTTCATTCAGCACCTGGTAGGGTGCCCCGTTTTGGCTGCGAAAAATGCCTGAAGAGCCCCGGTCGAAAGCGGCATGGTTCGTTGGAAATCAAAGACTTCGGAGAGACACTTCCATGCCGTGCCTGCAAAGGATTTCACGCGGGAGGGAAAAGAAACAGATAGTCATCCGGATTAAGGTCGCCTGACCGGAAGCTGTACGCCCCCGAAGAGGTAGGCCCTTCGGCGAATGGCATCTGCGCTGAGCTGTGGTAAGAGGTATTCCGGCGCCCTTCAGTCCGCGCGATAGGCGCGGACATAGTCCACATACATAAAGGACGGGCTCGGAGCCTGATCCTTCGAGGGGCCGTCCACCATCGCCAGGTTCAGGAGGATATAAAGCGGCTGGCGATGCTCGGCCTGCGTCTCCGTCTTCCACATGAACTCGCGGTCGAAATAGAAGCGGATCCAGTTCTGATCCACCTGCACGCCATAGGTATGGAAGTCTCCCGGGCGGGCGTCGTTGAAGACCTCATTGCGCGCATAACGCGAATAATGTTCGCCATCCCGGTACCAGATGTGAACGACCGAGGAATAGCCCTCAGGCTTGTCGCCATAAAATTCCAGCACGTCGATCTCGGCCGTGTAGTCCGAACGGTCCTTGCCGATCAGCCAGAAGGCGGGCCAGAGCCCCGGTCCTTCCGGCAGCCGGGCACGGATTTCGAAATAGCCGTATTGCTGCGAGAAGCCGTTGCCTTTCGGGTCTACGGAGGCAAGCAGTCCGGATTGCCACGCGCCTTCCGCGTCTTTTCGTGCCTCGATGCGGAGAATTCCGTCCTCTACGGTGAACGGAAAACCTTCTTCCGGATCGGCAAACCGCGCGCCCCCAAAGTCGCCGGACCAGGGCGTATGGGCAATCCAGCGGGTGCCGGGCCCCCACGCCGAAACGCTGAGCGTGTCGAACTCCTCCTCGAAGGACAGGCTCATCTGGGTAAGATCCAGCTCATCTTCAGCAGCTGCAGCAGGTAGATGAAGAAGCGCGAGGGCGAGCAAAGCAAAGCGTGCGATCGGCGCAGTCGCGCGTGCCATACCGACGAAAGACATCTGGGCGGTTCCTCACTGCAAGCCTCCATCAGTATAGAGAGGCCGCAACCCACAAACAGTCGGTGAAAAGCTTCGCATTGGTCCGACATAAGAAGTAGTGGGCGGTGGAAGGACTGCGAAGCCACCCCATGCTAGCGTAATCCTGCACATAAGGACGGTCGCGGGGGTGGCTCGGATGAAGATCGAACTGATCGGACTTTTGACCATTGCCCTGGGCATGGCCATTTTCCTCGCGCCTGTGCATCGCGCATTCGCCATCATGGTCTTCTCGACCCTCTTCGGTGCCGGAGCCGCATTCAGCCTGCCAGGCCTCGGGGGCGCCTCGGTGCTTGTCCCGAGCGTATTCCTCGTCTTCTACGGTCTGCGGATCTATGTCGCCTACGGGGAGGGACCGATCCTTGGCGCCTTTGCGCCGCCTCGCGCTGGGTTCTGGCTGCTTCTGCTGACTGTCTATGCCGTTGCGACCGCTTTCTTCCTGCCCCGCCTGATGGAGGACCTGACGGAAACCATGTCGGTCCAGCGGCTCGCTGCCGGCCGCAGCTCCATTTCGCTCACGCCGCTCACCCCGTCGACCAACAACATCACGCAAGCCTTCTATGCGCTGGGAGGGCTGGCCTGTTTCGCCGTCACCTTCGCCTATCTGCGCATGACGGAAGCGCCTGCACGCCTGATTAGGGCGATGCTCGTGCTGGCTGCCGCCAATCTCGGTTTCGCGGTGCTGGATGTCGCCACTTACTATGCGGGCGGAGCGGAGATCTTCGACTTCGTTCGCACCGCCAATTACGCATTGCTGACCGGCTCGGAGAAGGCGGGCTTCAAGCGCATTTCGGGCACGTTCTCCGAAGCGTCGGCATTTGCGGGTTACACCTCTGTCCTGTTTGCCTTTATCGGCAGCTTGTGGCTGGACCGGGTACGGTCCCTTCTGACGGGCATTGTCGCGCTCCTTTTGCTCGCCGCACTCGTCCTTTCCACCTCGGCGACCGGTATGGTTGTTCTGGCCGTCCTGTCGATTTATCTCGGCATGAGGTCTGCCGGGGGCTCCGTCCTGAAGAGCTCGATCGGGAGGCCGGCTTTCATCAGCGCAACCCTCCTCGCCATTCCCCTCTGCGCGCTTCTCGTTCTGCTGGCCATGCCCGACGTGCTGGAGGGCGTGACAAGCTATCTGAATGAAATCCTCTTTTCCAAGCTTGATAGCCAGTCGGGCCGCGAGCGCTTCATGTGGAATGCGGTCGCATATCAGGTCTTCCTGGATACCTGGGGTTGTGGCGCCGGCCTGGGCAGCGCGCGGGCTTCAAGCTACCTGCTCGTGCTGCTTTCCAATATCGGGTTGCCCGGTACTCTTCTGTTCGTGATCTTTGTCGGCTCCATTCTCCTACCTCGCGTGAGCAGAGGGGACGGTATCGACCTGGAGGCAAAAATAGGCAGGGCCTGCAAGGCGGGGATCGTGGCGGGCCTCGCAGAGGCGTTCGTTTCCGGCACCGTCTATGATCTCGGGCTGTTGTTCTATGTGCTGGCAGGAACGGTGGCGGCGCTCCATTCGGCTGCTCTGCAGCAGGCAAAATCGCCCGAGCCGCCTGTCGAGACCCTTTCCGGTTTGGCCCCTCTCCGGAGAAGCGGCCGGTGAAGATCCTCGTCTTCAATGTCAAATACAGTCCCAATCTCGGTGACGGCGTCTTGGCCGCATGTCTGGAACGCGGCTTGATGCAAGGTGGTCCCGACATTTCAGTAGAGACGGTGGACCTTGCAGGGCGGAGCGATTTCGGCATGTCGCATTCCCGCAGGCTCTATGCTCTATCCGTGCTTCGTATCCTCCCAAGGCCCGCAAGGGCCCGGGTGGTGGAACTTGCGCTGAAGCGCCGGCTGTCGGCGCTCAAGACATCGTGGTGGCAAAGGATCGAAGGGGCCGATGCGGTGATCATCGGTGGCGGCAACCTTTTCCAGGATGACGATCTGAATTTTCCGCTGAAGCTGGCGGTCGTTCTGGAAGGCGTTCAGCGTGCCGGGAAGCCGCTTGCCGTGTTCGCGGTCGGCGTGACGGGCAACTGGTCAGAGCGCGCCAGAAAACTCTTCTCGGTGCTGCACGATTGCAGGCTTGTCCATGCCTCCGTGCGCGATCAAGGCGCGCGTGAGAACTGGATCAGCCATTTCGGCAATGCGTCGCCTGTGGAGGTCTGCCCCGACCCGGGCCTCCTCGCTGCAAGTCTTCTGGAAGCGGTGCACTCTTACAGGGGGCTGCCCCTGGTGGGGCTCGGCGTTACCCATCCCTTGGTGCTGCGGCGGCATGCTGGGATCGCTCCTGGGCAAATCCCTTTGAACAAGGAGAGTGATTATCGGCTGCTGATCAGGTGGTTCATCGATGCCGGTTGCCGCGTCATGCTGTTCACCAATGGCGCGGATGAGGATGACCGTTTCCTGCAGCGCATCCTCGATGACGGGGGCTGCAAAGCCAATCTACGGGATGGGTCGCTGACCGTGACGCCCCGAGCGAGGACGCCGCAGGATCTGGTGAATATCATCAGTCAGCCCGGCGTGATCGTCGCACATCGGTTGCACGCCAATATCATCGCCTATGCGCTTGGAATACCTTCGATAGGCTTGGGATGGGATCGGAAAGTCGACCATTTCTTCAACGAGACGAACCGTCAGGAATATATCCTGCAAGGCGCCCAAGTGAGCCCATCCCATATAGGAGAAATGACGCTGCGCGCGTTGGAAGCTGGATTGAACCCGGCAGAGCAACGCAAACACATAAGGAAGACGAGATTTTGCCTATCCCATTTGGTGGAAAAATTTCGAAGCGGAGAACATGAATCGAAACACGTCAAACTTTAATTTATTAGGAAATATTAAATAACCAAGCTGAATTTCGGAAGGCGCGGCGGCAGAGAAGTCTTCACTTAATTGTGATTGGTGGCGCCCCTGCTTGCGCCTTGCTCATTCCCGGGACTGCCTACCTCTTTAGTTTAAACTTAAAACGAGACCTGAACATATTTGGTATAAAAGAATTTAAAGCGGCAGGCATATCCTAATTTGTGGATGAAGGGTATACTTGCTGCATGGCGGGAGAGTTCGAGGACTTTTTGAAGGCTCTCGAGGCGGGCGTTTTATCGCCGGGCGGAAATCGCCGGATGGAAGGGGCGAACCCTAATATCTGGCGCCGTATTTATGCCGCTGGCGACACGATTGCTGACGGAGACGAGAACAAGCAGGCTTTTTTCCTGATTTCGTCCGGATGGGTGGCATCAGGCAAGATGCTTACGAATGGCGCGCGCATCGTGCTTGACTTCCTGCTTCCAGGGGATGTCATCGGGATCGGCGCAACGGAATGGGCCCGGGAGATCGTCACGGCACTGTCGCCCGTCACAATCATGGAGCTTCCCGGCGCTCCGCTCGAAACGCTGCTCAAAGCACCCAAGCCTCTCTCCAGTGCGCTTCTGAAGAGCATTGCCCGGCGAAATGCCAGGATTGCGGAACATATGGTGAGCATTGGTCGCCGGGGTGCCGTCGAGCGCACGGCGCATCTCCTGCTAGAATTGGCTTATCGGCTGGAGATCAAGCCTGAGAAGGGGCGGGTACGGTTTCAATGCCCTCTCACCCAAGCGGATTTGGCCGACGCCCTGGGCCTGACGGCAGTGCACGTGAACCGGGTCCTGAAAGAGCTGAGGGAAGGTGGCTTTGCTTCTTTCCGAAGCGGAGTCGTAGAAATCCAGGATGTTCTACGCTTGGCGGAATTTGTAGCTTTCGATGCGTCTTATCTTGCCCTCAGAGCGGCGCGATAGGTTTATATTCTTGCAACTGTAAGTTGAATTTAACTTTTTTTATCAAATGGTGAATATTTTGACAAGGGCTTAATCTAGGTTAGTGCGCTTTATCCCCAATTATGCAGATACTTTCCCTCGGATGATCAGCACAAGTATTTCATTGCTGGCCACCCGGAGCCGCCGCAGAAGTGCGGCAGTTGGGACGGGACGATGCTGTCGTACGTAAGCTGCTGCGGCTCTTTGGTACACACAAGTAAAGGGGAGTGTATTGTGGAACTGGAAAATGGCTTTTCCCAGGCGCCTAGCCTGAAATCGGCGTCTACATTGCCACTCGATCTGCAAGCGGGTGGTTTCACGGCAGAAACAGGACTTAACAGGGGGGCTAGGGAGGATCTCATCCTTTTGATTGACCCTCGCGCGCTCGGCAGGGAATGTCTGGCGCAAAGCTTGAGGTCGCAAAGCCCCGAAATGGAGATTGTGGCCGTGGGGTCGGCCAGTGAGTGGCGCGATTTGGGGCATGGGCGGGAGCCTTCAGCCGTTCTCTTCATTGTGGGCAGCCGGAAGATCGCTGACTCCGCAGTGAGAAACGAGATTCAAGAACTTGCCGAGGAGTTCGAGGACAGCCCGGTCATTGTCGTCGCTGACTCCGACGATCTCGGCCAGATCCTGACCGCACTCGATTCCGGTGCGCGCGGATATATTCCGAGCAATGTCGGCGTGAGCGTCGCGGCCGAGGCAATTCACCTTGCACAGGTTGGCGGGGTCTTCGTTCCCGCGAGCGGGGTGCTGGCCATGCGTGACGTCATCAATTCGACGACCAATCGCGCGGCAGGGCTCGGCAACCTCTTCACCGCACGCGAGGCGGAAGTGGCCGAAGCGTTGCGCCGCGGCAAGGCGAACAAGATCATCGCCTACGAACTGCAGCTGTGCGAAAGCACGGTGAAGGTGCACATCCGGAATATCATGAAAAAGCTCAATGCGACCAATCGCACCGAGGTGGCCTACAAGATCAGGGAAATGATGTCCTGATGGGCCATCGCGAATGAGGCGTTGGGTATTCGGGGCGGGCCTTTCATCATTGCAGTCTATCGTACCGGGCTCGGCTCGCTTCAATGGCGATCCAATTTCAGCGTTCGCGCTGGACACGTCAGAGGGCTTCGCAGCAAGGATGCTGCGGGGCCCGTTACGTTTCAAGGCCTGTATAGTTTTCCGCCAGGCTCTGCTGGGCAATGCGAGACGCGGCGAGGTAGTCGAACTCGGCGCGCTGGATGCGCCTTCCAAAAGGGCCTGTCTCGGGGAATGTATGCAGGAGGGAGGTCATCCACCAGGAAAACCGCTCCGTCTTCCAGGTGCGATTGAGCACACGCGCCGAGTAGGTATCAATGCCGGCGTTTGACCGCTCGGTATAGTGCTCGACGAGTGCCTCCGCGAGAACCCGCACATCCTGGAGTGCCATATTGAGCCCCTTGGCACCGGTGGGCGGCACGATATGGGCTGCATCTCCGGCAAGGAACAACCGCCCGAAGCGCAATGGTTCGGCGACAAAGCTGCGCAGCGGTGCGATTGATTTCTCGATGCTTTTGCCTGTCTGCAAACGCTCTGCCACGTCCGGACTGAGCCGGGCACGCAATTCATCCCAGAACCGGTCGTCCGACCACTCCTCCACCTTTTCTTCGGTGCCTACCTGAATGTAGTAACGGCTGCGCGTGTGAGAACGCATGGAGCAGAGCGCGAAGCCTCGCTCGTGATGCGCGTAGATCAGCTCGTCCGCGACGGGCGGTTTGTCGACCAGGACGCCAAGCCAGCCGAAACGGTAGATCCGCTCGAAGGTCTGGATTGCGCTTTCGGGGATACTGGCGCGAGAAATGCCATGAGAGCCGTCGCAGCCCGCAATGAAATCGCAGCTGATTTCGTGAGAAACGCCATCCTTCACATAACGGACCTTTGGGGAAGCGCCGTCAAGATCATGCAGGCTCACGTTTTCGGCTTCGTAAATGGTTTTGGCGCCGGTGGCTGCCCGCGCATCCATCAGGTCACGCGTCACTTCGGTCTGGCCGTAGATCATGACCTTGCGGCCAACCAGATCCTGGAAAACGATGCGCAGCATGTCGCCGTCGAAGGACAATTCAACGCCGTCGTGCGGAATGCCCTCCTGGCGCATGCGCCCGCCGACGCCGATGGCCTCCAGAAGATCGACGGAACTCTGTTCTAGCACTCCGGCGCGGATACGCCCCAGGACGTATTCGGCGCTACGTCTTTCGATGATGACCGCGTCGACACCCGCACGCTCAAGAAGGCGGCCGAGGGTAAGCCCGGCCGGGCCGGCGCCGATGATTGCAACCTGCACACGCATTGATCGTAAAATCCGATTTCCTCTTGCGAAGAAAGTGAACCGGCGAAGCTGAATTGCCAATGGACAGTGCAGCCAAAGACTTGGATAATCCAAACATGGCTTCGATCCCCATCTACGCACTCTATGGTGAAGACCGCTATCCGGATGAGGCCGACTGGCTTCATTGGGAGACGATCACCTCAAGAAGTCGGCTGCACGGTTTTCGCATTGCGCCGCACCGCCATGAGCAATTCTTCCAGGTCCTGTTCCTGCGGCGCGGACACGCGCGCGTTTCGATCGACGGCGAAGATCTGGAGCTCGGCCCGGTATCGGTGATCGCCGTTCCCGCCCTCTCGGTCCATGGCTTTGTGTTTAGCGAGGATGTCGACGGCCTTGTGCTCACTTTTTTCGAGCGCGATATCCGCAGCCTTGCTGCTGAAATCCCGCAAATGGAAGGATTGTTGCTGCGGCCATTCCTCCTCCAGACGAGTGAAAGCGAAGCCGCGGAGTTGTACAATACGATCCGAGGTCTGGTTCTCGAAACGGACAATCGCGCCCCGGGGCGGGGCGCCGCAATCCGCGCAAGAATGGCGCTTCTCCTCGTTGGCCTGCTGCGGCTCGGTCATGGCGCGGCACCCGGCGAACGGCGCCCGGCGGGCAGGGCGGCCCAGCTTGCGCGCGCCTTCCAGGCCCTTGTGGAGCGGGACTATCGTGAGACGAGGTCTGTTCCGCATTACGCCTATGCGCTCGGCATCACACCCACCCATCTCAATCGCATCTGCCGGCAGGTTCTCGGCCATTCCGCGCTTTCCGTCATTGAACACCGCATCGTGCTGGAGGCGAAACGTTACCTCCAGTTCTCAACCTTGAGCGTCAAGGAAATCGGCATCATCCTCGGCTATTCCGATCCGGCTTACTTCTCGCGCTTTTTCCAGCGCGCGACGGGGTTTCCGCCGAGCCGTTTCCGTTCACCGTCTGCGATGCGTGAGAACCTTTTGCCCAGCAAGCCGTTGGAACCGGCATGAGCAGAACAGTCGAGCCTCAAACAGTCTTTCTCAAGGAAGATCTGGACATTCCCAACAATCCGGAACTCCCCGTTCTCATCTACCCGCAAGTGCTCGGTGATGAAGTGCCTGACAAGGCGGCTGCGTTCGAGCGGCACTTTTCAGAGAGTGGTTGGCGCGGAACCTGGCGCAACGGCATCTTTCCGTATCACCACTTTCACCCGGATGCGCATGAGGCTCTGGGAATCGCGCGTGGCAGCGTCGAAGTGCAGATCGGCGGCGAGACTGGAAAGCGCTTCAAGCTCACTGCAGGCGATCTCGTCGTCCTGCCGGCAGGCACCGGCCATAAGAACCTTTCTGCCAGCGGTGACCTTCAGGTGATCGGCTCTTACCCCGCTGGACAGGAAGATTACACGATCTGCCGTAGCAAGGCCGAGGTCAAGTCGATGCCGGACGTGCCACGTCCACAAACCGACCCGTTTTATGGAAAGGAAGGCCCGCTGCTGCGGGCCTGGTGATGATGGCGGTAACTGGTTTTCAGCCTTCGCTATACCAGGGTCCCTGAACGACCTTGATCTCACCATTTGCTTCCGCGACCTTCGAGGCAAAGGCCTCGGGATCGCTTCCGCGGTAATGATAGGGGTAGACCACTTTTGGTGCGAACTCGGCCACGGCTGATGCTGCCTGATCCACATCCATGGTGTAGGGCAGATTCATCGGCACGAAAGCAATATCGATGTCCTTGAGGGCACGCATTTCCGGTATGTCTTCCGTATCCCCGGCAATGTAGACGCGCCGCCCATCGACCGTAACGACGTAGCCATTGTCCCGCCCTTTGGGATGGTATTGCAGCCTGTCTTCGGTGGTGTTGTAGGCCGGGATCGCTTCAATCCCGATTTCCCCTTCCGTCGTCTTTTCCCCGTTGCGAATGGCTGTCGCCCGACCCTTCAGTTCTTCAGGCAACTTTTCGAATACTGACGGACTGGTGACGAGCCGAGCCTGTTCGCCTGCCAGCGCCGTGAGCGTCTCGGGCTCGAAATGATCCCCGTGTTCATGGGTGATGAGGATCAGGTCGGCCGGCTGGTGGCCATCATAGGCAGCGGCACCTCCGACGGGGTCGACATAGATGACCATGTTCGGAACCGTCATGACGAAAGAAGCATGCGCGATGGGGGAGATGGCGATTTCTCCATTGTCGCTCTCATAGCGATCGCCCGCGTTCTCCTGTGCCATGGCGGAGAAGGGCATGATGAGTGTTGCTCCGGCAGCAGCCAGGCCGCCTGCCCCGAGTTGCAAGGTTTTCCGTCTCGTAAGGATCATCGTCTCCTCCTCCGTGGTTGCCGTTTGGCTATCTTCATCTGCTGCGGATGACAGCGAAATTAAGTCAGGGTGATGTCGGATCAAAGTAACGGAAAAGTGAAGGCGGCCCTTTCCCGATCACACGCCCCGCCGCGCTTACGAGGGTCGAGAGTCACGCCTAGTTGACGAAGAGAGGCATCGTCCTTAGTTAAAGCGATATCCATTGAACAGGAGGTCAAGGCCAATGCGGTTCCAGATGATTTTCGCCCGCAACGATCATCATCATCCGGAATCCATGCATGCCCGCTTCCATCGTTCTCAAGGATATCTCCTGGTCCACGCCTGACGGCACCACTCTCTTCGATGGTCTCGACCTTTCCTTCGGCACTGGCCGAACGGGGCTCGTAGGCCGCAATGGCGTCGGGAAATCGACCCTTCTCAAGGTAATCGCCGGCGAGCTTGTTCCGCTAAAGGGAACGGTCTCGACAAGCAGCCGCATTGCCGTCTTGCGCCAGGAAGTGCAGGTCGGCGAGAGGGAGACCGTTGCCGATTGGTTCGGCATAACGGGGGCGCTGGAACTCCTCGACAGGATCGAGGCGGGAGAGGCGGTTGCCGATGAAATTGCCGAGGCCGACTGGACTTTGCTCCCCCGCCTTTACGACTGCCTGGTTCAAGCCGGCCTTTCTGCGCTTCCATCGGACTATCCTTTGCAGGAGTTGAGCGGTGGCCAGAGAACGCGGGTCGCGCTCGCCAGTGTGCTGTTCCAGGAACCCGACGTGATCCTCCTCGACGAACCCACGAACAATCTCGACCGCGAGGGAAGGCAGGCTCTCGTGCAGCTTCTCGCCAAATGGCGGCGCGGTGCGATCGTCGTGAGCCATGACCGGGAGCTGCTCGAGCATATGGACCAGATCGTCGAGCTGTCGACCATCGGCGCCAAGACCTATGGTGGAAACTGGAGCCATTACCGAGAGCAGAAGGCAATCGAGCTCGAAGCGGTGCAGCACAAGCTTGAAACGGCGGAGCGCAAGGTCGAAGAGGTGGACCGGCGCCTGCAGACGGCCGCGGAACGCAAGGCGAGGCGGGATGCTGCAGGAAGGCGCAAGCGCGCCAAGGGAGACATGCCGAAGATCATGCTCGATGCCATGAAGGAGCGGGCGGAAAGCACCGCCGGTGGCCAGGCGAAGCTTGCAAGCAGGCTTCGGCAGGCTGCTGCCGCCGAAGCGGAGGAGGCGCGCTCCCGAATCGAGAAGCTGAAGGAGCTGTCGCTAACGCTCCAGCCGACAGGGCTTGCTAATGGAAAGATTGTTGCCGAGGCGCAGGAGCTTTCAGGCGGCTATGACGGGACGGCGGTCGTCCAAAATTTCAGCTTCACTTTGGTCGGGCCGGAACGGGTGGCGATTGTCGGACCGAACGGGTCCGGCAAGACCACCCTGTTGCGCCTCCTCACTGGAGAGCTTCAGCCTGTCGCGGGAGAGGCGCGGATCCATGTGCGTCATGCCGTGCTCGACCAGACGATGAGCCTCCTGGACCCCCAATCCTCCGTTCGCGATAATTTTCTGCGGCTCAATCCGGACGCGGATGAAAATGCCTGCCGAGCGGCGCTGGCGCGGTTCCTGTTCAGGGCGGATGCCGCGCTCAAGCCGGTGGGGGCGCTTAGCGGAGGGCAAGTGCTGAGGGCAGGGCTGGCCGCTGTCCTCGGCGGTGGGAAACCACCCCAGCTTCTCCTTCTGGACGAGCCGACGAATCATCTGGACCTGGATTCCATCCAGGCGCTGGAGGCAGGCCTCCTGGCCTATGACGGTGCGCTTATCGTCGTCAGCCACGACACGGCGTTCCTCGAAGCGATCCGCATCGGACGATGGGTTGAACTGGGGAATTGGCCGGAGAGCTAGACGCTTGGCGACGAACCCTGCTGCAGCACCACGACGCGGGAGCCGGTCGGAACCCGATCATAGAGATCGATAATGTCATGGTTCAGTAGACGTATGCAGCCGCTGGAAACGGCGCGGCCGATGGACCAGTCCTCTGTCGTGCCGTGAATGCGGTAAAGCGTGTCGGCGCCATTCTTGAACAGATAAAGCGCCCGAGGGCCCAACGGATTGTGAATCCCTGGTTCCATTCCCGCGGCGAGCGGCCCGTAGCGCTCAGGCTCGCGCTCGATCATCGAGCGGGTCGGCGTCCAGCGGGGCCACTTGCGCTTGTAACCGATCACGGCTCGCCCTTCGAAAGCCAGGCCTTCTTTCCCGACGCCGATGCCGTAGCGCAGCGCGCGCCCGTTCTCGCGCACGAGGTAGAGAAAGCGCTCCTGCGTGTCGATGACGATCGTGCCGGGCATCTCGGCCGTATAATAATCAACTTCCTGACGGAGATATTTCGGGTCGATCTTTGTCAGGTCCGCTGCCGCGATGGGGAATTGCTCGTCGTGGATCGGTGCGTACATCGTATAGTAATGTGGCGGGATCGCCGGCTTTGGCGCTGGCTGGGGCCGCTGCGCGGTAGACGCGCAACCTGCGAGCGCGGAAGCTGCCGAAAGGAGGAATACGCGGCGGGACAGAACGGGCAACTTTAAGCACTCCTTCTACATGTAAGAACAGCTTCGATCTCCAACGCGCTTGTGGCAAGATTGGAGCCATGGCTTTCATCTCCGAATATCCTTTTTAAAGTGTTGCAGACTTGTCACTCATTGTGAGGCCTTGACGATTCGGCGGATGCGGCATCTCCGTCTTACGGTTACAGTTTTGCAGCTGGCTCGCTTCACCCAACTGAATTGACCGAAACAAGTTCTTCACGTATATGAAATTGCATGTTGACGAAAGATAAGCCCTCAGCCTCTGTGAAGTCCGCGGCCCGAGCCATGGATATCGTCGAGCAGGTGTCCCGCAAGGGGGCAGCGACCGCGCGTGAGATCAGCCGTGCGACGGGGATCCCGGAAAGCAGTCTCTCCTATCTGCTGACGACGCTTGTCAGTCGGGAGTGGCTGTCCCCGGCCTCCGACAGGACCTACAGCATCGGGCCGGCGGTCTCTCGTCTTGCTGCCGGAAATCCGCTGGATATCACCCAGCGCAGAGTTGCCGTGATGCGCGCCATCGCGCGGGCAACCGCTGAAACGGCGTCCCTGTTCATCAGGCGCGGCAGTGATGTGGAAGTGCTCGACGTAGAGGCTTCCAGCCACGCCCTTCGCTTCACGCCGCAAAAGGGCATGCGCGTCCCGCTCCACAGCTTTGCGTCGGGAAAGGCCCTGCTTGCTGCGCTTCCGCCGGATCTTCTCGATGAGTATTTCGCGACTGCGCCGCGCATCCGCTTTACGCCTTATACGCTTGTTGAAGAGCAGAGCCTTCGGGACGATCTGAAGCGCACGAGGGACCGCGGCTACGCGCTCTCGCGCGAGGAGCATACGATCGGAGTCATGGGCATCGGCGTGGCTCTCGATCACCAGCATAGTCTGAGCGTAGGCATTCCTTCTCCGCGGTTCGATCACCTGACCGAGCGGAAGATCGCGGATGAGATCAGGCGCGGCCTGGACGAGTTGAACAGCGCCGCCTGAATCCCCACTTCGCCCTCGTTTTGCGGGTGACCACTGAAGAGCGCCGCTTGACAGCGCTCCCTTCCCTATGCTTCATGAGTGTGTAATTTCACGATAATGAAATTGAGGGAGGGAGCCTGGAATGTCGAAACGCAGCCTTGAAGACCTGCTTCAGGAGAGTGGCAATCCTGTTGAGCTCCTCCGCAATCAGAAGACTGGTCCGAACGTCTATCCGGGCGTTCCGGCCGAATTCACCAATTGGCGTAACGAGCAAGCTGCCTGGCAGAACACTTGCGTGCTCTTCAACCAGTCCTATCACATGGCTGATCTCGCCGTTGAAGGGCCGGACGCGCTGAAGCTCCTGTCGCATCTGGGCATCAACAGCTTTGCGAATTTCGCCGTCGACAAGGCCAAGCAGTTCGTTCCTTGCTCCTATGACGGCTATGTGATCGGCGACGTCATCCTGTTTTATCTGGCCGAGAACAGCTTCAATCTCGTGGGCCGCATTCCAGTGTTGAACTGGATTCGCTTCCATGCGGAAACCGGCCGCTATGACGTGAAGCTTGAGCTCGACGAGCGCTCGGCCGCACGGCCCGACCCCTTCAACAGGAAGTCCTATCGGTTCCAGATCCAGGGCCCGAATGCCGTGAAGGTGGTGGAGAAACTGACCGGCAAGCCCGCGCCGGAACTCAAATTCTTCAACATGACGACCATCGAGATCGCCGGAAAGAAGGTGCGCGCGCTGCGCCACGGCATGGCCGGCCAGCCCGGTTATGAGCTTTTCGGTCCCTGGGCCGAAGGCGAGGCGGTGCGTGAGGCGATCGTCAGGGCGGGTGAGGAGTTTGGGCTGCTCCAGGTCGGCGGGCGCGCCTATTCGTCCAACACGCTGGAGTCCGGCTGGGTCCCGTCACCGCTGCCGGCCGTTTATACGGGCGAGAAGATGAAAGCTTATCGCCAGTGGCTGACGGAAGACAGTTACGAAGCGAAGGCCTCGATCGGCGGCAGCTTCGTTTCCGACAGTATCGAGGATTACTATCTCACGCCCTGGGATCTGGGCTATGGCCATGTGCTGAAGTTCGACCACGACTTCATCGGCCGCGAGGCGCTTGAGGAAAGGGCAAAGCAGCCGCACCGCAAGAAGGTGACGCTCGCGCTGGAAAACGAGGATGTTATCCGCGTCTTTGCCTCACAGCTCCAAAAAGGCGACGGCCGTGGCAAGTTCATGGAATTTCCATCGGCAGTCTATTCGATGCATCCCTATGACAAGGTGATCGTCGGCAGCGGCGAGACGGTCGGCATTTCCACCTGGGTCGGCTACAGCTCCAACGAGCGCAAGATGCTCACGCTCGCGATCCTCGAGGAAGAATACGCGCAGCCTGGTCAGGAAGTGATCTTCGTCTGGGGTGAGGAAGGTGGTGGGACGGCAAAGCCCACCGTCGAGCCTCACAGGCAGATGGAGATCCGCGCGATCGTGAGCCCCGTTCCCTATGTGGAAACCGTTCGCAAGACCTATGTCGAAGGCGGTTGGCGGGCCCAGGGAGCGGCCTGAACGCAAGGGCAATCATTGAACAAGGGCTTGCGGCCCGCGGAGAAGCGTCGGCCGCAAGAGAGGGTGCTGCCGTCTACCCTCCCGCGGTGCGGCGATGGCAGGCATTGGGCAATTGGAGGAATGTGCGATGGCGCTGGTCACGCAGGATAGCAGAAATATCGGCGAAGACTCGGGACATGGTCTGGGCGACAGGATGCGCAAACTTCTGCGCGGCCACTCGATCGAGATCACCGCAAAGGACGTGAACAGCCTGAGCGAAGCAGCGCAGCTCGTGCCCGCAGGAACGTCGATCTCCGTCACGTTTTTGCCGGGTGAGGATGTCGATGCGCGTGTGGCTGCCGCCGGTGCTGCCAAGCGCCTGGGGTTCAGTCCCGTTTCTCATATTTCTGCACGACGATTGAAATCCACGGCGGAGCTTGAAACATTCCTCTCGCGGCTCGCCCAGCACGGGGTGGAGAGCGCCTTCGTGGTGGCGGGGGATCCCGCCCAGCCTGAAGGCCCTTTCGAGGATGCACTTGCGGTCATCCAGTCCGGCCTGCTGGCAAAGCACGGTATCGGTCGCGTCGGCATCTCCGGTTATCCCGAGGGACATCCGCAGATTTCCGAGGAGAAGCTCTGGCGCGCCCTGAAGGACAAGCATGCCGCCCTCAAGGCCCTTGGGCACGAATGCGAGATCACAACCCAGTTCGGCTTCGACGCGGGGCCGGTGCTCACATGGCTGGAGCGTGTGCGCGAGGAAGGGATCGAAGCCAAAGTGCGCGTCGGGGTCGCCGGCCCGGCAAGCGTCAAGACGCTGCTTCGCTTCGCGGCCCGTTGCGGCGTCGGGGCTTCGGCGAAGGTCATGGCGAAGTATGGCGTGTCCATTACCAAGCTTCTTACGACCGCCGGGCCGGACCGCATCATAGAGGAATTTGCAAGCGGCCTAAATCCGCGCATCCATGGCGATGTCGCGCTTCATTTCTATCCTTTCGGTGGAGTGAAGAACACGGCCGAGTGGGTTGCCCATTTCGCTGGCCTCGAAGCGGTAAGGTAGGGAAGATGCAGTCCTTTGTCTTCACGGCTTATTGCGCCGACCGGCCAGGTATCGTTTCGGCTCTTTCCACCACGATCTTTCACCTGGGCTGCGATATCCAGGACCTGCAGCAGTTCGGAGACACGGTCACCGGCCAGTTCTTCATCCGCATTGTTTTCAGGGGACCAAACCTACAGGGCGAGGCCGTGCGGGGAGCCGTTGCGCCGGTGACGGAGCGGTTCGGCATGAAATGGGCCCTACGTGACCAGGCCGAGCGCCGCAGAGTGCTTTTGCTCGTCTCCCGTTTCGATCATTGTCTTGTCGATCTCCTCTACCGATGGCGGTCGGGCGAGCTTCCGATGGAGGTCGCGGGCATCGTCTCCAACTATCCGCGCGATATCTACAGCAACATCATGATGGGCGATCTGCCCTTCTGGCACTTGCCGATCACCAAGGAGACGAAGCCCAAACAGGAGCGGGAGCTCAGGGGCGTGATCGAGGAGACGACGGCGGATCTGGTGGTCCTGGCGCGCTATATGCAGGTCCTGTCGGACGAACTCGCCTCCGATCTTTACGGCCGCTGCATCAACATCCATCACTCCTTCCTGCCGGGGTTCAAAGGCGCGAAGCCTTACCATCAGGCATTCGAGCGCGGCGTGAAGCTTATCGGTGCAACTGCGCACTACGTGACCGGCGATCTCGACGAAGGTCCGATCATCGAGCAGGATGTGGAGCGGATAAGCCATCTCGATACGCCTGAGGGGCTGATCCGCAAGGGCAGGGATATCGAGCGCCGCGTGCTCGCGCGTGCCGTGCGCTATCATCTGGACGATCGGGTGCTGCTCAACGGCAGCAAGACGATCGTGTTTCCGGAATAGCGTGCGGGCCCGCAGCGCCATCCCTGACATTATCCAAATTCTGGCCGGCGCGGCCAAGACGCTGGGTTTGAAGCAGTAGGGGGTAGCGGATGCATGTTTCGTTCATTGGTTTTGGCGAGGCCGCACGTGCTTTTGCGAACAGCCTCAAGGAGGCGCGGCCAGGCCTCCTCTTTTCCGCCTATGATATCCTTCTGGACACCGGCGACGGCGCTCCGATCAGGAAAGCCGCGGAAGAGACGGACGTCAGGCTTGCCAAAACGCCGAATGAAGCGGTGTCGGGAGCAGATTGGGTTATTGCCGCGGTAACGGCTGCATCGAGCCTCGATGCCGGCCGGTCCGTGGCCACCGCACTCCGGTCGGGCCAGGTCTATTTCGACATCAATTCCGTCTCTGCTGGCGTGAAGCAACAGACCGCTGCGCTTCTGGCGCCATCGGGCGCCCGCTACGTGGATATGGCCGTGATGTCGCCGGTGCACCCGCGAGGCCATCGCTCACCGGTGTTGGTGGCCGGTTCGATCGATACGGCTCTTATCGGGCAGCTCGAGGAACTTGGCTTCGACTTCGAGATGGTGGGGCGTGAGCCCGGCATGGCGGCAACCATCAAGATGGTGCGCAGCCTCTTCGTGAAAGGACTCGAAGCGATCAGCGTGCAGATGCTGATGGCGGCCCACAGGGCAGGCTGCCTGGAACGGGTGAAGGCCTCCCTTGCCGAGAGCTTCCCGCAATTCGAATGGGACCGGTTCCTTTCTTACCAGTTCGAGCGCGTCGCGACGCACGGCACCCGCCGGGCTGCCGAAATGCGGGAATCCGCCGTTGCGATGAGCGAGCTCGGTTTTCCTGAAGGGCGCGCGCTGGCCGCGGCTATCGCCGAGTTGCAGGCAAGCGTCGGCGGCCTTGGCTTGAAACTCGGCAAGGTCACTGATCCGGCGGAGGTGGCAAGGCGGGCCTCGGATGCTCTTCAGCAGAAGTCTGACGCCGGACAGACAAGAAAAGGCTGAGAATATTTATCACAATCAGAAGCTTGGGCGGTGAACCTGGGAAGCTATTATAGCATAAGCTTATGGCGGAGACGGACTTTGAATTGGTTTTGACAAGCCGCTCTGTCTAACGGTGTTTTGGGGTATGTCCGGGTTGGCAGCGCTGCGCCGGAGCGTTTTTGCAGGGAGGAAAAATCATGAAAGCTTGGTTGAGAGGATCCATCGCTTCCTTGATGCTCGCGTCGAGCATGGCCGCCGTTCCGGCGCTGACGCAGGCAGAGGAACTGTCGCTGGCGCATTTCGTGGCGCCGGCTCACGTCGTGACCGCGTCGGTGGTGGAGCCTCTGGTCGAAGGCGTGAAGGCGGATAGCAACGGCGATCTTACGATCCGTGTCTATCCCGGCGGGGAATTGGGCGCCGGGCCGATGGAGCAATATGTGCGCGCTGTCCAGGGCGTCGCCGACATCACCTGGGGACTGTCCGGCTACACCTCGTCGCAATTTCCCAAATCGATGATCGTCGAGATGCCGGGCGCCGTGCCAGAGGGGATGACCGGCTACGATATGCTCTGGAACGCCTTCGACGACCATCTCAAGAGCGAGTTCCCCGGCACGCATCCGCTGGCGCTTTGGATATCGGAGCCGAACGTCTTCATCATGAAGGATCACGAGATCCGTTCACCCGATGACCTCAAGGGCCTGCGTATCCGCGTCTCGGGCTCCGTATCGGGCGCGCTGGTCGAGGCTTTTGGCGCCACGCCGGTGCAGATGCCGGCCGGTGAAATGTACAACGCCCTGCAGACGGGGCTCATCGACGGTATCGTCACCGGCTCCAGCGCGATCAACGACTTCAAGCTCGACGAGGTGGCGAATTCCTACACGCTCGGCGCTCCGCTCGGGAACATCATGTTCTATCTGGTTATGAACCAGGCCCGTTATGACGGTCTGAGCCCCGAGCACAAGGCGATTCTCGACAAGCATACCGGCCGCACCCTCTCCCAGAAGGGCGAGGAAGGCTGGAATGCCGCCGCCGAACGCACGCTGCAGGAGGTGCGCGCGGATCCGAGCAACACGGTTATCGACCTGACTGCCGAGGAGATCGCTCCCTTCACGAAGATCGCGGACGATCTGCGCACCAAACTGATCGCAGATATGGGGGCGCAGGACGTCCTGGACGCGATGCTGAAAAAGAACTGATCGGGAGCGTGGGGCGAGCGCCATGAGATCTTTGCGCAGCGTTGTGGACAGGCTCATCGGCCTGTCCAACATCCTGGGAAGCGTGGCGCTCGCACTCGTCACGATCGTGATCCTGATCGATGTGATCGGGCGCTACTTCGGAGCACCTCTTCGCGGCGCCCAGGACATCGGCCAGATGGGCATGGTGATCATCGTCTTTGGCGGCATGGCCTACTGCGGTCGTCATGGGGGGCATATCGCGATCGACATCTTCGAGAATGCGTTTCCACCGAGGATGAACCGGGTGATCGATATCTGCGTCGCCTTTCTCGGAGCCGTGCTGTTTGGTGCGGTCGCCTGGAAGGTTATCCAATCCGCCCAGCTCTCGCTGATGCTCAATCTGGCGACGAACATCATCCAGCTTCCCAAAGCGTGGTTCCAGTGGGCCCTGGCCGGGTTCTCCATTCTCACCGCGCTCGGCATGTTTTTGCGCGGCCTCGAACTCATTCTCCGAGAAGATCGCCGCGCGGAGCATAAGGAGGCGATGCCGTGAGCGCGACAGTGATCGGCCTTCTCGGCCTCGTCGCACTTTTTGTGCTGTTTGCCCTGCGCGTTCCGGTGGCCTTTGCCATGTTTACGGTCGGGCTCGTGGGCGTCTCCGTTCTTGCCAGTCCCAGCAACGCCTTGAACCTTCTGGCAAGCGAAACATTCACGCTTGCTTCCAGCGCGGAGCTTATCGTTGTTCCGTTGTTCATCTTGATGGGCAATGTCGCCACAGAAAGCGGCATGAGCCGCAGGCTCTACGATGCAGCCTATGCGCTCATCGGCTCGGTCAAGGGCGGTCTGGCGTCTGCCACCATCATCGGCTGCGGCGGTTTCGCGGCGCTCTGCGGCTCCTCGGTCGCCTCCGCTCTCACCATGGGACGGGTCTCGCTCGCGGAGATGGACCGATTCAATTACAGCCCGAAGCTATCCACCGGGGCGGTCGCGGCAGGTGGCACGCTGGGTATCCTCATCCCGCCATCCACCGGCTTCGTGGTTTATGCGATCCTGACTCAGCAGTCGATCGGGCGCCTGTTCCTCGCCGGAGTCCTTCCAGGAATCATGCTCCTGATCATGTTCATCATCCTGATCACGACGCTCTCCTATCTGTGGCCCGATTATGGTCCGCCGGGCCCGCGAACCAGCTGGAGGGAGAAATCGGCAGCCCTTCTTGGCGCTGTCCCGATCCTGGTCATCGTCCTGCTTACGATCGGGGGCATCTATCTGGGCTTCTTCTCGCCCGTGGAAGCTGCGGCCGTCGGCGCAGGCCTGGTCATCCTCTCCGGCGCAGTGACGCGACAGCTAAAATTTGACGGGCTCTATAGGGCGCTTCGGGATTCGATCGTCACGACCGCGACGGTGATGCTGATCCTGATATCGGCCCATCTGTTGAACCCCTTCCTCGCGCTCAGCCGCATCCCTCACGAAATCGCCGGCTTCCTGACCGGCCTCGATGTCGGGCCGACCGTGGTCCTGGCGCTGATCCTCGCCTGCTACATGGTGCTTGGCCTGTTCCTGGAGGGCTTCGCCATGCTGGTACTGACCATGCCCATCTTCTTCCCGGCCGTGATGGCGTTGGGTTTCGATCCGATCTGGTTCGGCGTGCTCGTCGTGATCACGTTGGAAATGGGGCTCATCAGTCCGCCCGTCGGTGTCAATGTCTTCATCGTCAAATCGGTCGCGCCGCACGTTCCGTTGCGTGACATCTTCGTCGGTGTGGCGCCCTTCTGGCTGGTGATGCTGCTGGCGGTCATCATCCTCGTGCTGTTCCCCCAGATCGCGCTTTATCTGCCCAGCACGATGATCGGATAAGAAGAGAAAATGGCATGAAACCTACCCTGGTCCTGATCCCCGGGCTCTTGTCGGACGGTATCGTCTGGCGCCGCGCCGTCGAAAGCATTTCCACCGTGCTCCCGGTCGCGGTGGCCGATCTTTCGACACAGGACCACATCACGCGCATGGCCGAGGATACGCTGTCGGCGCATCCGGGGCCTCTTTATTTGGCGGGCCATTCCATGGGCGCACGTGTCGCGCTCGAAATGGTGCGGCTCGCTCCCGATCGCATCGAAAGGCTCGCGCTCTGCGATACGGGCATCCACCCCCGCAAGGAAGGGGAGGAAGCACGTCGCCAGGTGCTGGTGGATCTGGCTTACCGGGAGGGCATGAAAGCGCTGGCCGACCAGTGGCTGCCGCCGATGGTTCATTCGGCGCGCCATACGGACCGGGTCCTCATGAGCGAGTTATGCGCCATGGTCGAGCGGATGTCACCGGAATTGCACGAGCGGCAGATCCGGGCTTTGCTCGATCGGCCAGATGCAAGACCGAGCCTACAGGATATCCGCTGCCCGACGCTGCTCCTGGTCGGGCGACAGGATGCCTGGAGCCCGCTGGCCCAGCATGAGGAGATGCAGTCGCTCCTGCCTCACGCCCGATTGGAGGTGATCGAGGATGCGGGACATTTTGCGCCCATCGAGCGGCCGGAGGCTGTCGGAGCGGCGCTGGAAAACTGGATTCGAGCGTGAATTAACGGAGTACTAGATGGATTCCGCAGTGAGTGCGCCAGCCGACGGTACGGGCACCATTCCCGAAACACCGCTTCTCGACCGGAAGCGGAATATCGCCGGCTACCGCATCAACAAGATGGCGATGGCGCTCAGAGATCGAAGGAACCGGGAGGCCTTCAAGGCGAATGAGGAGGCATTCCTCGATTCCTATGGACTGACGGCCGAGGAAAAGGCTGCCGTCAAATCGCGCGATTGGCGCGAGATGGTCCGCCTTGGCGGCAATCTCTTCTTCATTCTCAAGATTTCCGCCGTCGACCCGGTGCCGATAACGCAGATCGGGGCCGCGCAGGCCGGCATGGATCACACTGAATTCCTCACCGAGAGACTTGAAAAGAAGCTCAATGGCTAAGATCATCGGCGGCTTGGGCACCTCGCACGTCCCCTCGATCGGCGTCGCTCTTGACCGAGGGTTGCGCGACACGCCCGATTGGAAGCCCTTTTTCGACGGGTATGTGCCGGCGCAGCAATGGATACGCGATCGCCGGCCGGATGTCGCCGTCGTGATCTTCAATGATCATGGCAATGCATTTTTCCTCGACAAGGTCCCGACCCTGGCTGTCGGCTGTGCTTCGAGCTACAGGCCCATCGATGAAGGCTGGGGGCCGCGCGACGTTCCCGTTTTCGAAGGCGCGGAGGACTTCTCGTGGCACTTCGTCGATATGCTGGTCGAGAACCACTTCGACCCGCTTGTCTGCCGTGAGATCGATGTCGACCACGGCATGCAAGTGCCGATGGAGCTCTTCTTCGGCCGCCCGGAAGCATGGCCGGTAAAGGTGGTACCGGTCTTTGTGAACACCATTCAGTATCCGATCCCGACGCCGCAGCGCATGTGGCAGCTCGGCAAGGTTCTGCGCGCGGCGATCGAAAGCTGGCCGACCGATGAGCGCTTCGTCATCATGGGGACGGGTGGTCTGTCGCATCAACTGCAGGGCTCGCGGGCGGGTTTCATCAATCGCGATGCCGACCAGGCCTGGATCGAGGAGATCGGCAACGATCCGCAGAAATATCGTGAGATGACGCGCGAGGATTACATCCGCACATTCGGCAGCGAAGGCGCGGAGCTTATCATGTGGCTGGTCATGCGCGGTGCGATGGATGCGCGCGTCGAAACCGTTCACAAGCACTATTATGCGCCGGCTTCCATGACCGGGGCGGGAATGGTGGTGCTGGAAAACCGGGGTTGAGGAGGCAGGTTTCGTGTATTTCCTCATGATCTGCAGGCACCGGGAAGGGGTTTCCGAATTGCGCGACGAACTCAGGCCAAAGCACCGCGAGCATGTCGCCACTGGTGGGCGCGGCTTGGCGAAGGTGCTGACCGGCAGCGCACTTTGGGAACGCGAGACCGGCAGCGGCATCGGAAACTTCGGTATCCTGGAGGCTGAAACTTACGAAAAGGCGCGGGCCTTCGCTGAACAGGACCCCTTTCATATCAACGGTGTTGTCGAGAGCGTCGAACTCGTGAGGCTCGCCGATACCTTTCAGGCGCAGCGGATCGATCCATTGACGAAATAGGAGGAGACCATGGCGGAGCCATGCTTCGATGTCGCCCATCTGGGCCATGTGGAGCTTCTGACGAACAAGTTCGAGGAGAGCCTCAATTTCTTCGTCAACGTCTATGGCATGACGGAGAGCGGTCGAGATGAAAATTCCGCCTATCTTCGCGGCTGGGACGACTACGAGTACCATAGTCTGAAGCTCACCCGGTCGGACACGACCGGGATGGGGCATGTCGGTTACCGCACCTCCTCGCCCGAGGCGCTGGAGCGCCGCGTCGCGGTGATCGAGAAGATGGGGCTCGGGATCGGCTGGGTGGATGGCGATCTCGGTCACGGCCGCGCCTACCGCTTCAAGAGCCCCGACGGGCACATCTTCGAACTCTATTACGACACCAATCTCTATGTTGCGCCGCCTGAGGAGCGGCCGGCGCTGAAGAACGTGGCGCAGCGCTTCCATGGGCGAGGCGTTTGCGTGCGCCGCATCGACCATGTGAACCTGCTTGCGAGCGACGTATCGCAAATCCGCGACTTCATGATCGAGGCGCTCGGCAGCCGCGTCACCGAGCAGGTGGTGCTCGACAATGGCCGTCTTGCCGGCTGCTGGTTCACGGTCAACAACAAGAGCTATGATCTGGCCTGCACGGAGGACCATTACGGCGCCTCGGGCCGCTTCCACCATCTCACCTATGCGGTGGACAGCCGCGATGACGTGCTGCGCGCGGCGGATATCTACCTCGAAAACGGGGTCTTCATCGAGTCCGGTCCGCACAAGCATGCAATCCAGCAGACCTTCTTCCTCTATGCCTATGAGCCGGCGGGAAATCGCGTCGAGGTGGCCAATGCCGGTGCGCGGCTGATCCTGAGGCCCGACTGGCAGCCCATCACCTGGACCGAGGCCGAGCGGAAGAAGGGGCAGGCCTGGGGCATGAAGACGATCGAGACCTTTCATACGCACGGCACGCCGCCGGTCGATCCGGCGCAGAAATCTTGAGGAGAAGCGGCATGAGCAACAAGACGGCCCTGGTCATCAGCGCCCATTCGGCGGATTTCGTGTGGCGTTGTGGCGGCGCCATCGCCCTTCACCAGAGGAAGGGTTACGATGTCACGGTGGTCTGCCTTTCCTTCGGCGAGCGCGGTGAGAGTGCCAAGCTGTGGAAAGCCCCCGGCGCCACCCTTGAAGGCGTGAAAGCCGCCCGCCGTGAAGAGGCAGAAGGCGCGGCCAAGGCGCTCGGCGTCCACGACATCCAGTTCTTCGATCTCGGCGACTATCCGCTGGAGATGGACCGGGAGGCGAAATACCGGCTGGTCGACGTCATCCGCAAAGTGCAGCCCGCCTTTATGCTCTCGCACTCTCTAGAGGATCCGTACAACACCGATCATCCCTACGCGACCAGAATGGCGATCGAGTGCCGGATGATCGCTCAGGCCTGGGGGCACAATCCGGGCGAGAAGATTCTAGGGGCTCCGCAGCTTTATCTCTATGAGCCGCACCAGACCGAGCAGTGCAATTGGAAACCCGACACGATCCTCGACATCACCGAGGTGTGGGACCAGAAGCGCGCCGCGATCGAATGCATGGAGGGCCAGCAGCATCTCTGGCAATATTACACCAATGTCGCGGAAAACCGGGCCAACCAGTTCCGCCGCAATTCCGGCGGGCAGGCCGGCGGACGCGAGGCGAAATATGCCGAGGCGTTCCAATCGATCTTCCCTCGTACGGTGGATGAGCTCTGATGGGTGTGGTGGTTCAGAATATCGCGCGTGCCGATCCGGCGGTTATCGCCGGGCTGGGGGAATGCGGGGTGGCGACCGTCCACGAGGCGCAAGAGCGCACCGGGCTTCTCGCCTCCTATATGCGGCCGATCTATTCCGGGGCTCGGATTGCAGGCTCTGCCGTCACAATTTCTGCACCGCCCGGCGACAACTGGATGCTGCATGTGGCCATCGAGCAGATCAGGGAAGGTGACGTGCTCGTTCTTGCGCCCACATCGCCGTCGGATGCCGGCTATTTCGGCGACCTCCTTGCCACGTCGGCCATGGCCCGCGGCTGCCGGGGGCTCGTCATCGATGCCGGTGTGCGGGACATTGCCGATCTAACCAGGATGGGCTTTCCCGTCTGGTCGCACTATGTATCGGCGCAGGGAACCGTCAAGGAAACGCTTGGCTCCGTCAATGTGCCAGTCGTCTGCGCAGGCGCGCTTGTCAATCCGGGAGACGTGATCGTCGCTGACGACGACGGCGTCTGCGTCGTTTCGCGGGAAAGGGCTGGTGAAGTGCTCAAGGCCGCCGAGGCGCGCGTCGCCAATGAGGAGGCCAAGCGCCGGCGGCTTGCGGCTGGCGAACTCGGCCTCGATCTCTACGATATGCGTAAAAGATTGAAGGAGAAGGGCCTCAAATATGTCTGAGGGCATCCGCGCCATGTGGATGCGGGGAGGAACCTCCAAGGGCGGTTATTTCCTCGCCTCCGACCTGCCGCAGGATCGGCGTGAGCGCGACGCACTGCTGCTCCGTATTATGGGCTCACCTGATCCGCGCCAGATCGATGGACTTGGCGGCGCAAACCCGCTCACCTCGAAAGTGGCCGTGGTGAAGCCTTCCGAGCGCGAAGGCGTGGATGTGGACTATCTCTTCCTGCAGGTCTTCGTCGATCAGCCCATCGTGACCGACTCCCAGAACTGCGGCAACATTCTCGCCGGCGTAGGCCCGTTTGCCATCGAGCGAGGGCTGGTGCCGGTAACCGGAAACAAGACCGACGTCCGTATCTTCATGGAGAACACCGGCCAGATCGCCATCGCCACGGTGGACACACCGGATGGCAAGGTGAACTATGCCGGCGAGGCTCGCATCGATGGGGTGCCTGGTACGGCCGCTCCTATCCCCATCGTGTTCCAGGACACGGCAGGCTCTTCCTGCGGAGCGCTGCTGCCCTCCGGCAATGCCGTCGATGTGATCGACGGTGTCGACGTAACGCTGATCGATAACGGCATGCCCTGCGTCATTCTCGATGCGGCTGATTTTGGCATCTCCGGCCAGGAAGCGCCAAAGGAGCTTGAGGCAAATACGGGGCTGAAGACCCGGCTTGAATCGATCCGCCTCAAGGCTGGTCCGCTGATGCATCTCGGTGACGTGGCGGAAAAGTCCGTGCCAAAGATGACACTGGTAAGCCCGTCGCGACATGGCGGCGTCATCTCGACCCGAAGCTTCATCCCGCATCGTGTCCACGAGGCGATCGGCGTCCTGGGTGCCGTTACCGTTGCGACCGCCTGCCTACTGCCGGAAGGCCCGGCGGCGAAATACGCCGAAGTCCCCGAGGGGCGCGCCAAGTCGATGTCCGTCGAACATCCGACCGGCGAGTTTACGGTCATCGCCACTCTTGATGAAAGCGGCAATGTCCAGTCAGCCGGGGTCTTGAGGACCGCCCGGAAATTGTCTGACGGCCTGACTTTTCCCTGACGATGGTGGCGCCGGAGTGAGCGGGGCGCTTTTGGATATCAGGTCTGCTGGTTTAGAAGGCGGCATGCCGCTCTATCCGAACCTGCGCCATATCCGGCTTTTCGAAGCCGCTGTCGACCTTTCCTCGCTTTCCAGGGCAGCCGAAGCGGTTCACATCTCTCAACCCGCCGCATCGCAGGCGATCTCCAAGCTGGAAGCCCTTTTCGGCGGACTGCTCCTCAACCGGCAGGGGGCGAGGGTTTCCCCAACCGAAAGAGGCCTGCTCGTCGCGCGCCGGGCCCGGCGGAGCCTCGAGCTCCTGCGCCTTGCCAGCACCAATCTGGCGCGTCAGGCCCGCATCGGCAAAGGCCTTGCCATGGACCTGCTCGAGGTGCATGCCACCGTCACCCAGCTTCGCGCACTCGCGGCTTTCGCGGATATGGGTTCCTTCCAGGGCGCCGCCCGGACGCTGGGGCAGGCCGAACCTTCGGTTCAGCGGGCTTCGCGTCAGCTGGAGCGGATCGTCGGCGTCCAGCTCTTTGAAGGCGCATATCGTTCCCTCCGGCTGACGCCTGCAGGCACTATGCTTGCAAGCCACGCCCACCTCATCCTGCGGGAATTCGACAGCGCCCGCGAGGAGGTGAGGGAGATGGAGGGTACGTTCGACGGACGGGTTGTCATCGGAACGCTGCCCCTGGTGCGCACGAAGATCATCCCGGCGGCGATTGCGAAGCTTTCAAGCCGCCGTCCTCACGCAAGCATCGAACTGCTTGACGGCGATTACGAAAGCCTCGTCATGGCGCTCCTCTCCGGCAAGATCGATCTTCTGGTCGGCGCGCTTCGGCGCCGCGCTCTCGACAACAGGCTGGTGCAGGAAACGCTGTTCAGCGATGGATTGTCGATCATCGCGCGGGCCGATCATCCGCTGCGGCAACGCTCGCGGGTGACATACCATGATCTGGCGCGTTACCCCTGGATCCTACCACGACAGGGCACGCCCACCCGCGCAATCTTCGATAGTTTGGCCGAAGCTTGCCCGGGAGGATGGTCTTCGCGCGGCACCATTGTCACCGGCTCGCTGGTCGCCATCCGCGGCATTCTCCTCCAGACGGATCGTCTCACGATCCTCTCACGCCAGCAGATCGAGTATGACGAAAAAGCCCGCTTGCTCGGCGTCATCCCCTTCGATCTGCCGCATTCGGACCGGCCGATCGGAATGACGCGGCGCGGCAATTGGGAGCCGACGGTGCTTCAGCGCGATTTCATTTCCGCGCTGCGTGAAGCAGTTGCAGAAAACGCAGGCTGCAGGCCCGACGTGGCCGACGACACTCAAGAGGATTGGCGGGGAGATGGCCCATGAGCTTTGCGAGACAGGCGGACGTAACCGCGCGATTACTTGAGGTGTCACCTTCCTGGTCCGAGCTTCTTTCGCGCAGGGAAGAACTCGACACAGGTCTGATCCGGATGGTGATCGAGGGCGCCGCTCAATTTTCCGAAAATCGGATAGCACCGCTCGCGCAGATCGCGGACCGGGAGGGTTGCCGGCTGGTGAATGGACGGGTAGTGGCGCCGCAAGGCTACAAAGAAGCCTGGCATGCACTCTGCGATGAGGGCTGGTTGGGGCTCGACCTGCCCGCCGAGGCTGCCGGTCAGGATCTTCCCCTTGCACTGCACACCGCTGCCCAGATGCTTTTTGACCGCGCGTGCCCCGCATTCGCCATGCTCGCGGGGTCCACCCGTTCTGCGGTATTCGTCCTCGACGCTTTTGGCGATGAAGAGGCGCGAAGCGAGTGGTTACCGCGCCTTGGCGCGGGTGAATGGAGCGCGACGATCTGCATCTCGGAGCCTGATGCCGGTTCGGATGTCGGCCGTATCCGCACACGCGCAGATAGAGGGCCGGACGGACGCTGGCGCATCTCAGGACAGAAATGCTGGATCTCCTTCGGCGACCATGACGTCACAAGCCGCATCGGTCATCTCCTCCTCGCCCGGACCGGTCCTGCCGAGCTTGGTACGAGGGGACTGAGCCTTTTCCTCGTCCCGGATAGTCTTCCCGACGACAGCGGCGGATATCGGCGCTCCGGCATTGCCGTGGAACGCATCGAGGAGAAACTCGGTCTCCATGGTTCTCCCACCTGCGTGCTGAACTTCGAGGAGGCCGAAGCCATTCTTCTTGGCGAGCTGAACCGCGGCCTGCCACAACTTTTTCTGATGATCGAGCGAATGCGGCTTTTGACGGCCGGGCAGGGCACCGCGACGGCACTCGCCGCCCTGGACATAGCCGAGCGCTATGCCTGCGAACGCCGGCAAGGCGGTGCTCCGGAAAGAGCGCCCATTCCGATCATCGAACATTGCGATGTCCGTCGGCAACTGACTGTCATGGCCTGCCGGACCCAGGCTCTTCATGCCTTTGTGCTGGAACTGGCAGCCATCATCGACCTGGCGAACTTCACCGGAAAAGAGGCGGAGGGCCGAGACCTGGAGGCCCTTTCGGCATGGCTTTTGCCGCTGGCCAAGAATTTCGGCGCGGAGATCGGCTTCGAGACGGCAAGTGCGGCAATCCAGATTTTGGGCGGTGCCGGTTATACGAAGGAATGGCCAGCGGAAAGGCTGCTGCGGGATTCCCGTATCCTCTCGATTTTTGAAGGAACGACGGGCATGCAGGCGTTGGATCTCCTACACCGCCGGCTCTGGAAAGACGAGGGCCGGGGGCTTCGCATACTCGCCGATAGGATACGCCAGGAGGCGGCGCATGCCGCGGATCGCGAGGCGGCAAATCTGGCGCTGGATCTATTGAGCCGCTTGGAGGCGCTAGCAGAACATTTTTCGCGTCTTAGGACAGATCGTGGCGCCGCTGAAACCGGAGCCGATGCGTTTCTCAGGGCAGCCTGGGCTTGCGTTTTCGCGTGGATCTCGTTGCGCCTCGTTTCCCTCCTCGACAAGCCGCGTGATGAGACAGACCGGTATCTCGGCGCGATCGGCCGCTACGGCCTTCACGAGGCTGAAGTGGAGATGACCGCTGCGGAGAAGCGTTGCCAAATCCCGGCAGATTTGGCCGCTGCTCCGTGGAGTGCCCCTGATCCGTGGTCGTAACGATCGGCGACTTTGCGGGCTCAAGCTTTTACGCCGTGCGACGGTCTCCGCTTGCATAAGAGGAAGATCGAAGGCAACAAGGGTTGCGGGGCCACAAAAAAAGCCCCTGCTTTTACATGACCATTGATCAGGAGCACAGAGCAGAAATGTCGATTGAGCGTATCGAAGTTGGTCCCCGCATGAGCCAGGTCGTCATCCATGGCGATACCGTATACCTCGCCGGCATCGTCGCCGAGCGGCGCGGTGGTACGTCCGTCGCCGACCAGACAACGCAGGTGCTCCAGCGCATCGACGAGCTTTTGGCAAAGGCGGGGACGGACAAGTCGAGGCTGCTTAAAGCGAATATCTGGCTGCGCGATATCGCGGACTTCGACGAGATGAATTCCGTTTGGGACAAGTGGGTATCGCCCGGCAATACGCCTGCGCGCGCCTGCGTCGAATCCCGCATGGCAGCCCCGGATGTCCTGGTGGAAGTCCAGGTCGTTGCGGTGAAGGACTAAGCCCAGAACTTCATCCCGGAAGCGCCGGAGGCGCTATCCGGGACCTCATCGGCTCACCGGATCATCGAGCACGGCCCCGTCCTCGTTGCCAGAGTTCAGCGCGGCTGCGTCTTCTGCGGAGGAACGGCCGCGTTTTGCTATGGCCCCGGATAAGCTTCGCTTCGGCTTCCGTGATGAAGGGTTGTGCCGCCCCTTACTCCACCGTGAACCCCTTTACGAACGGATCGCGGTCGTCCAGGAAAATGGTGTTGTAGCCGGTGATCCACGCCTGACCGGCGATGGAAGGCACGATTGCGTCGTACTCGCCCACCCTGGTTGCAGCCTCCATCTTGCCCCAGAACAGGCTGCCGATGATGCTCTCATGGACGAAGCTGTCGCCCACCGTGAGTTCGCCCTTGCCCGCCTTCTGCGCCATGCGGGCGGAGGTGCCGGTGCCGCAGGGGGAGCGGTCGATGGCCTTCTCGCCATAGAAGACGGCATTGCGCGCATCGGCCTCCGGATGCTTCGGCGCGCCGGTCCACATGACGTGGCGCAAGCCCTTGATGGTCGGGTATTCCGGATGCTGGAAGGTGTACTTGTCGTTGATCAGGCGGCGGGCCACAGGGGAGAGCTGCTGGATATCGAAGGCCGAGAACTGGCTCATGTCGCTGAAGCCCGGCTGTTGTTCGAAAATCGCATAGAAATTGCCGCCATAGGCCACGTCGAATTTGAGCGGGCCAATGCCCGGCAGGTTGATCTCAAGGTTTCTGGCGTAGAGGAAGGACGGGACGTTGGTGATCTTCACCTTCGTCACGTGTCCGGCATCGTCCATTTCGTATTCGGCCTCGATGATGCCGGCCGGCACTTCAAGCCTCAATCTGCCAGGCACCTTCGGTGTCACCAGCCCTTCCTCGATCATCACCGTCACCGTGCCGATCGTACCGTGGCCGCACATGGGCAGGCATCCGGAGGTCTCGATAAAGAGGATTGAGCCGTCCACGTCCTCGCGGAGCGCGGGATAGAGGATCGAGCCGCTCATCACATCGTGTCCGCGCGGCTCGAACATGAGACCGGTGCGGATCCAGTCATATTCGGCGACGAAATGCTCCCGCCTGGCATTCATCGTTTCGCCCTTGAGATCTGGACCGCCGCCCGTCACAACACGCACGGGGTTGCCACAGGTGTGGGCGTCTACGCAGAAGAAGCTTTTCTTGGCCATTCCGAACCTATTGAAAGCGGTTGATGCTGAAGGGGCTGAGGGTGGGATCTGCGCTGCCGGGTTTAAGCAGGTTTTCAACCAAACGTGCCGTGACGGCGCTGAGTGTCAGTCCGAGATGGCCGTGGCCGAATGCATGAATGATGCGGTCGTCGCCCGGATGCCGGCTGATAACGGGAAGCGAATCCGGCGTGGAGGGGCGCCGCCCCATCCACTCGGCGCCGCCTTCCTCTGGCAGCGAGGGCACATAGCGCCGCATCTTGGTGCGCATGGCCTTGGCCCTGGCAAAATTCGGGCTTGTCTCCGGCTTGGCCAGTTCCACCGCCCCGCCAACCCGCAGGCCGCCGACCAATGGCGTCGCAACGAAACCGTGGTCCGCAAAGCCGAGCGGCATGGGCAGGTTCCAGCCGAGATCGGTGAAAGTGGTGTTATAGCCGCGTTCTGTTTCGAGCAGCACCTTTGCGCCGAGGCGCCGCACCAGCTCACGCGACCAGACGCCGGCCGCCACCACGACCTTGTCGAAGGTCTCGCTGCCGGATGATGCCTGCACTTCCACGCCGGCCTCCATCTGCCTCAAGCGTTCCGCCCGTGCGGGGATCAGTCGCCCCTTGCCCGTGGCATAAGCCTGATAATGTCTCAAGATGGCGAGCGGATCGGTTGCCGTCCAGTAGACCGGCTGGTGCACGGCACCCGCAAACGGACCTTCGAGTTGCGGTACCATTTGCCGCGCTTCCCCGGGCGTCAGCCGAGTGAAATCATAGCCGAGCGCCGTCTTCACCACCGCAGCTTCCCGCAGCGCCGCATCCACACTCGCGCCGGTATCATGCACGGAGATATAGCCGGTCTGGCGCAGGTGCCCGGTAAGGCCTGCCTGTTGGCCGAGTTCCTGGTGGTCCTTGAGGGCGCTACGCATCAGGAAGGTCAGTGCCGTGCGGGCCCTCATCCCGCGCGCCGGTGTGGCGGAAGCGAGGAAGGCCAGCAGCCAGGGCGTGAGCGCCGGAACGTCTTTCCAGCGCAGTGTCAACGGACCCAGGGGATCGAGCAACCACTTCGGAACAGCGGTCAGGATGCCGGGGCTTGCAATGGGCGCGATCTCAGGAAGGGCGATCAGCGAGGCGTTCCCGGAAGAGGTTGGCAGACCGTCCGGATCAGGCTCGAAGATGGTCACTTCGTGGTCGGTGCTGATAAGGCGCGTGGCGATGGTGGCGCCTATGATGCCGGCGCCGATGACCGCGATCTTCATGGTCACGAACGGTCCAAGTTGACTGACAGGGATATCGCCGTGTCGCGGGCGATATAGTTCTGGATCTGCCGCACGATCTGGGCAGCATGCGCGGTGGCGAGCCTGTCGGCAAGATCGGCATCACCCTCTTCTATGGCCGCGACCATCTCGCTGTGCTCTTCCACATATTGGTGCGGCAGCCGGTCGTCGAACGAGGAATAATAGATGCGCAGGATGCGCCGGCCTTCGTCGAGAAGGCGGCCGAACAGACCGCTGAAATAGCTGTTGCCGCCCGCCTCCGCGATGGCCATGTGGAAGTCGCGGTTGGTCTGGATCATCGCGAGCACGTCTCTGCGCGAGACAGCCTCGGCATAGGCCGCTTCCAAGCCGCGGATGACCAGGATGTGCTCCGGTCTGCGATGCATCGCCGCCGAACGGGTGGTGACGCGATACATCAGCGTCAGCGCTTCGAAATAAGTGGGCAACTGCTGGAAATCGATCGGGGCGACGATGGTGTTCCGGTTGGGCAGGCTTCTGGCAAGACCGTCCGCGACGAGCCGCAGCAATGCCTCGCGGATCGGCGTACGTGACATCGCGAACTGCTCCGACAGCGTTGCTTCATCGAGCGGGCTGCCGGGAGGCAGCGACAGATCGAGAATCGACTGGCGGAGCCGCTCGTAAACGCTTCGCGCGCCTTGCCCGCGCACCCGGATCTCCGCCGGTGCCTCCTTTGCTCTACCCTTCGATTTCCCAGCCGCCATGCTTTTGGTAGCCATTGATGCCAATGCCTCTATGCCGCGCTTTCCGAACTGAGTGCTCTCGAACGGCGCCGATCACGATCCTCGCCGTTGAACCGTATCCGGTATGGTGAAGTCAAAGGCTTTGTCGATACTCTGTCCGATCCGCAGGTCAACCTACAGCGTATCCAAATTGTCGACAACACGATTCTTGGGAACGGCCAACGCCTGGAACATGGCCTCATCCATGCCAGGTCCCCGCGCCACACGCTGACCAAGACAACGACCAGGCCACCTCCGGAGCCGGCGGGCTACGGCAGCATTAAATCGCCGCGCGGGGTTGTGTTTGGATAATTGGATGTTTATAGGCGCACGCCGTAAACATCCTTAATAAGAGGTGACCAATGCGATTTATTGTAGCCCTTTCGTTTATCTCCATGCTCAGCGGGTCGGCCTTTGCTGCTGACGCGATCGTCCGCCGGGAAGACCCGATTCCCGTGCCGCCCGCCGTCGCTCCCGCCGCTTCCTATGACTGGAGCGGTATTTATCTTGGGGTGGACGGCGGCTTCAAGGGATTTAGCCTCGACTTTGCGCCGAATGATCAGGCAGAAGCTGCGGGCTTTGGACGCGCTAAGGCCACTGCCAAGGGCGGATTCGTCGGCGGTTACATCGGCTACAATTACCAGATCGATAACTGGGTCATCGGAGCGGAAGGCGATGCGCAGTTCCATTTCGGTAAGGCGGATACGGATGAGATATTGAGAGAATACGCGGCTGTAGGAGAAGCGAAGGGCTTTGGTTCGCTGCGCGCCAGACTTGGCTATGCCGTGGACCGCTTCATGCCTTATGTTACCGGCGGTGTGGCCTTGGAGCACCTGAAGCTATCCACAAAGGATGGCGACAAGCTTAAGGAGGACAGCAAAACGCGCCTTGGATATACGCTTGGCGCGGGTGTTGATTATGCGATTACCGACAACTGGATCGGCAAGGTCGAGTACCAGTTCATGGACTTCGGCAAGAAATCGTATGACCTCAACATCGGATCCGCTGATTTGAGTTCGCAATCTCATACGGTGCGGATCGGCTTGTCCTACAAGTTCTAACGCTCTGAAACCGTCCCTGTGAAAAGGCGTAATGCCTTTTCACAGGTCTTTCCCGCCTGGCCATACGTCTATGTCACGCTTGTGGTGCGCGTTTATGCGTTAGATCGCCTTGTTGATGGTGTGTGCGCGATGCAGCGTCTAGAATATGATATACGTTCTGCTTGCCAAATACTATGCTGTCTTCCAGGGGAAGCCCTCGGGCCACGCCGCCGGCAATGGAGCTGGCAAGCGCGCAACCGGTGCCGCGCATGCTTACGTCAAGGCGGGGCGCCTCGAAGCGCACTGGCACGTGGCCGCGCCCCAGCAGGATATCGACTGATTTCTCCCCATCCGGCGCGTGGCCGCCCTTGACGAGCAACGCGCCGCATCCGCTTGCAAGCAGCAGGTCGCCCTGATCGAGCGCCTCCTTCTCATTTCGCGCAGGCTCTTGATCGGTGAGCGCGGCGAGTTCCGGCCAATTGGGCGTGACGAGCCGGCAGAGCGGCAGCAGATCCAGCTTCAGCGCCGCCACGGCATCGCGCTCCAGCAACCGTCCTCCGGAGGAGGAGACGAGCACCGGATCGAGCACCACCGGGATACGATCGTGCTTCCTCAACACCGCGGCAACAGCCTCCACCGTGCCTCTCGTCGCCAGCATACCGATCTTGATCGCGCCGACCGGGCCTGCCTCCAGCGCGGCTTCCATTTGCGCGGAGACCAGCGCGGGTGTCATGGGCCCCACCGCGGCGACGCGTTCATGCGTTTGCGCGGTCACTGCCGTGATGGCGATAGAGGCGTGAACGCCGAGCCCCGTCAAAACCGCTACGTCACGAGCGATGCCGGCGCCTCCCGAAGAATCGGAGCCCGCGATGACGAGGACGCGCGGCTCGGTTCTCATGCTCTGCTCTTCTGCCGCCATGGTGTGGTTGCGGCGATCCATTCGCGCGTGCGCGCTTCCGGGTCCGAATTGCGCAATATATCTGTCACCACAGCGGCCGAATCCGCGTCCCGCTCGAACACGCCGGGGATGCGCTCCGGCGTCAGCCCGCCGATGACGACGAGCGGCAGCGGGGCGACGCGCCGCTTCCATTCGGCAATCCGCTCGAGACCCTGCGGCGCCCATTTCATTTTCTTGAGGATGGTCGGGTAGATCGGCCCGAGCGCGATGTAGTCTGGCTCGGCCGCCAGCGCCGTCGCAAGCTCGGCGTCATCATGCGTGCTTAGGCCCAGCCTCAGCCCGGCCCGCTTGATGACGGCGAGATCGGCAGTGGCTAAATCCTCTTGGCCGAGATGGACGAAATCGCAGTCCTCCTCGATGGCGAGCCGCCAGTAATCGTTGACGATGAGCTGGCAGCCATGCCGCGCGCAGATCTTCCTCGCGCGTCGGATTTCCGCCCGTAGCTCTGCCTCGTTCATCTCCTTGATGCGCAGCTGCACGAGCTTTACGCCGATCGGCACCAGCCGCTCGATCCATGCCGAGGAGTCCACGATGAGATAGAAGGGATCAAGCGTCATGAGAACACCGCTTTGCCGATGATGGGGGTGGAAGGCACGGCCATATCGCGCGGCTCGAGCGGGCCTGCTTCGAACGCGCCGCAGCCTGCTTCCACCGCCTGCGCGAAGGCTGCAGCCATCATGACCGGATCGCCGGCCTTGGCCACGGCGGTGTTGAGCAGCACTCCGTCGAAGCCCAACTCCATCACCGCTGCCGCATGGGAGGGCCGCCCGAGTCCGGCATCGACGATCAGCGGCGTGTCCGCGAAATGGGCGCGGTAAGCCCTGAGCGCGTCGATATTGACCGGCCCCTTGGCGGAGCCGATGGGGGCACACCAGGGCATCAGCACCTCGCAACCCGCCTCAATCAGCCGCTCGCCCACCACCAGATCCTCGGTCGTGTAGGGAAAGACGGCAAAGCCGTCGTCTGCAAGGATGCGCGCTGCCTCCATGAGGCCGAAAACATCCGGCTGCAGCGTATCGTGATGGCCGATCACCTCGAGCTTGATCCAGTTCGTGCCGAACACCTCGCGCGCCATCCTGGCCGTGGTCACGGCTTCCTTGACGGTGTGGCAACCCGCCGTGTTGGGCAGCACGCGCACGCCAAGCTGCCGGATCAGCGACCAGAAGCCGCCGCCCGATCCGCCATCTAGGCCTTCGCGCCGCAGGGAAACGGTCACCACACCCGCGCCCGACGCTTTCACCGCTTCCGCGAGAATGGCAGGCGAGGGGTATTGCGCCGTGCCAAGAAGCAGGCGCGAGGACAGTTCGGTGCCGTAGACGGTGAGCGGCATGGTCACCCTCCCTGCCTTGGCGTGAGGATTTCCACTCGGTCGCCTTCGGAAAGCCGGGCCCTTTCGCGCTCGCTGCCCGGCACAAATTCGGAATTGACCGCAGTCGCGAACCAGTTCCCGGCGTGGCCCAGTTCAGCCATCAACTCGGAAAGCGTTCGCGCCGTTGTCTCAAGCGCTTGCCCGTTCACGATGAGCTTCATTGCTTGCCTCGTTCAAGATGATCAGGTCGGCGGCCTGGCGCGCCAGCGCCGGCGCCAGCAGAAAACCATGGCGGTGGAAGCCGTTGATGAAGAGCGTGTCCCCACTCGTCTCGATCTTCGGCAGGTTGTCGGGAAAGGCTGGTCGGACGCCCGCCGCCGCTTCGAGAATACGCGCCTCGCCGAAGGCGGGATGCACTGTGTAGGCGGCATTGAGCAGTTCCATCATCGAGCGCGCCGTGACCGGTCCGCTGTCCGCACTCTCCACCATTGTCGCGCCGACCATGAAGCGGCCGCCCCCGCGCGGCACCACATAGACGGGAAAGCGCGGATGGATCAGCCGCACGGGCCGGGAAAGCACCACCTCCCGCGTTTCGAGATAAAGCATCTCGCCGCGCACACCGCGAAGTTCCGGGAGCGCCTCCGCCGCGGCGAAACCGGTGCAGTCCACTATACGGTCGAAAGTTTGAAGGGTCTCGGTGCAGCCGAAGAGGAAGTGCACGCCCAGAGCCTCGAGCTTGGCGTGAAGCCGCTTCAACGCCTTGCGCGGGTCAAGATGCGCTTCCGAGGCAAAGAAAAGTCCGCTGCGAAATCGTCCCGCGAAATCCCGTTCCAGTGCCTCGATCTCTTCCGCGGATAAAAGCGCGTGGCCTTCCGTCCGCGCGGCAAAGCGGCGAAGTTCCGCCGCGTCTCGAGGCGGCGCGACCACCAATGTGCCGTTGAACGCGACGAGACCGGGAAGGGTCTCTTCCCACCAGCGGGCCGAGCCTCTTCCGAGGTGGATCACATCCGCCTCCGCGCTCTCCCGCTCGCAATATGGCGCTAGCATCCCGCCGGCGAGCCAGGAAGCTCCGCCGCCGACCGCGGCGCTCTTCTCGATCACGGTAACATCCGCACCGCGCACCACCAACTCATGAGCCACCGCCAGCCCCGCAACGCCCGCACCTTTGACGAGGGTGCGCATCAGGGCTCTCCTGCGCGGAGTTGCGGGCGAGCGTCTGGGCCCGGACCCCCTCTCTTGCGATTTCTAACACTTAGCTTTCGGCTAACAGGTCGAAATCGCTTTCTGTCCCGCAAGGGGAGAGATAGGGGCCCGCACCAGCCTTGCTGCCAGTCGCCCAAGCTGAAGATTGGCAGTGGTGCAGCTGCAGGGCGGCTATCTCCCCCTTGGTGGGGGAGAAAGCAAATTCTTGGGCTTAGCGAAGCTAAGTCAGTAGAATTTGCAAGAGAGGGGGTTATCACGGCTATCCCCTATATCCCGCGCCTCATTCACCCGCCTCCACCGGCACATACAAATTCCCGCCCTCGCGGAATTTCTCCGCCATCGCTGCCATGCCCTCCTTCTGCGCCTCGGCGCGGATGTCGTGCGAGATTCGCATGGAGCAGAATTTGGGGCCGCACATGGAGCAGAAATGCGCCACCTTGTGCGCTTCCTTGGGCAGGGTCTCGTCGTGCAGCGCGCGTGCCGTCTCGGGATCCAGCGAGAGGTTGAACTGGTCCTCCCATCTGAACTCGAAACGGGCGCGCGAAAGTGCGTCGTCGCGCACCTTGGCCGCCGGATGGCCCTTGGCGAGGTCCGCCGCGTGCGCCGCGATCTTGTAGGTGATGACGCCGGTCTTCACGTCGTCCCGGTCGGGCAGGCCCAGATGTTCCTTGGGCGTGACGTAGCAGAGCATGGCCGTGCCGAACCAGCCGATCATGGCTGCGCCGATGGCTGAGGTGATGTGGTCGTAGCCGGGCGCGATATCCGTCGTGAGCGGGCCGAGCGTGTAGAACGGCGCCTCGCCGCAGATCTCGAGCTGCTTGTCCATGTTCTCCTTAATCTTGTGCATGGGAACATGGCCCGGCCCCTCGATCATCACCTGGCAATCCTTGGCCCAGGCGATCTTTGTAAGCTCGCCCAGTGTCTCCAACTCGGCAAACTGCGCCGCGTCATTGGCGTCGGCGATCGAGCCGGGGCGCAGGCCGTCGCCCAGCGAGAAGGAGACGTCGTAGGCGCGGCAGATGTCGCAGATCTCCTCGAAATGCTCGTAGAGAAAGCTTTCCTTGTGGTGGGCGAGGCACCACTTGGCCATGATCGAGCCGCCGCGCGAGACGATGCCCGTCACGCGGTTCACCGTCAGCGGCACGTAGTGCAGCCGCACGCCGGCGTGGATCGTAAAATAGTCGACGCCCTGCTCGGCCTGCTCGATGAGCGTGTCGCGGAACACGTCCCACGTCAGCTCCTCGGCGATGCCGCCAACCTTTTCCAGCGCCTGGTAGATCGGCACGGTGCCGATGGGCACAGGCGAGTTACGGATGATCCATTCCCGGATATTGTGGATGTTGCGGCCGGTCGAAAGGTCCATCACCGTGTCCGCTCCCCAGCGCGTCGCCCAGACCAGCTTCTCCACCTCCTCGGCCATGGAGGAGGTGACGGCGGAATTGCCGATATTGGCGTTGATCTTGGTCAAAAAGTTGCGGCCGATGATCATCGGCTCGGATTCGGGGTGGTTGATGTTGGCCGGGATGATCGCCCGCCCGCGCGCCACCTCGTCACGCACGAATTCGGGTGTCACGTAATCCGGCACTGCCGCGCCGAAACTTTCGCCGTCGCGCGCAAGCTTCTCTTTCAGCTTCTCGCGCCCGAGATTTTCGCGGATGGCGATGAACTCCATCTCCGGCGTTATGATGCCAGCCCGCGCATAGGCAAGCTGGGTGGCGGCCTTGCCATCCTTGGCTTTGAGCGGCCGGTTTCGCACGGGAAAGTCCGGCGTCAGCCTGTCGCCCGAAACGAAGCCGTTGTCCTCCGGTTTCACCACGCGGCCGTCATAGCGCTCCACGTCGCCGCGCGCTTCGATCCAGGCCTCGCGCAGGCGCGGCAAGCCCTGTTCGATATCGATGGTGAGGCTTGTATCCGTATAGGGCCCGGAAGAATCATAGACCGTCACCGGCGGTTCGCCCGCCGTCGGATGCACAGCGATCTCTCGCATGGGCACGCGGATCTTCGGGTAGAGCGTGCCGGGCTTGTGGATTTTACGGGAGGCGGGGAGGGGACCCGTGGTGATTTCGGGTTTGGGGTTGTTCCGGGCATCCATGGCGAGTCTCTCTGCATTCGCGTTGGAGACCCAGTTCTTGCCGAAGGAGGGGAGAGAAGCTTTCCGCTGAAACTGCATCCCTTTGGTCTGCGGGCTGGAAAGCCGTCGCACCGTCCCTACGCCAGTATGAACTGGATCAGGTTCGAAGGGTCACCGCGCTGCTTGAAGCCAGCGGTATCTCAGCCCGTTGTCCGGGCCCCCCTGGTGATGGCCGTGATCTTGCGAGGAGCGCCTACGCTTGTCAAGCCATTGCGCGATGTCCATGCCGCGCCGCTCGAGCACCGCAAAGCGTTACGAAAAAAAGTAAGTGACTCAATGATTTAAACGTCGTTTGCGCGTAAGTTCTCCTGCCGCGCAGGAGCTACCGGCACGTTATCGATGAGGCGGACGCCGCCAAGCCATGCTGCGACGAGCAGCCGTCCCGGCCTGTCAAGTTTGGAAAGCGGTGCAAGATCCTCGTTTGCGCGCAATTCGAGATATTCGACCTGCTGATAGCCGGCCTCGAGAATCGCATTGCGCGCTTCGAGAAGGGTTTCATCGATGGGCGCGCCTTCCGTCAGGCGGCCGGCCGTCGCAAAGAGGATTTTGGCGAGCCGCGGAGCGATCAGGCGGTGCTCGGTCGAAAGGCGGACATTGCGGGAGGAAAGGGCGAGCCCGTCCTCCTCGCGCACCGTCGGACAGGCGACGATCTCGATCGGCACGTCGAGATCGCGGGTTAGCCGCCGCACCACGTGGAGCTGCTGGAAATCCTTCTCGCCGAAGAAGGCGAGGTCGGAACCAGTCTGCAGGAACAGTTTCGTCACCACCGTCGCCATACCATCGAAATGGCCCGGCCGGAATGCGCCGCAAAGGCCTTCGCTCACACCGCTGACGGAAACCGTGGTGGAAAACCCGTCCGGATACATCTCCGCTACGTCGGGCGCGTAGAGCATGTGGGCGCCGAGCGGTGCTAGCTTCCCTGCGTCTGCCTCCTCAGTGCGCGGATAGGCTGCGAGGTCGGCGGCGTTGTTGAACTGCTTCGGATTGACGAATAATGTGACGATCACGCGGTCGGCCTTGCCCAGGGCGGTTCGTACCAGGCTCAAATGCCCCTCGTGCAGCGCCCCCATGGTCGGCACCACGCCTACGCGAAACCCCTGCCTTCGCCAGGCAGACACCTCGGCACGCAATTCCCTCACGGTGCGGACGATCGGGACGCTCATGCCGCCTCGCCCCCTTTCACCGGCTTCGGGGCGCTGCCGAAGACGTGTTCCGGCCCCGGGAAGCGGCGTTCCCGCACATCACGGGCATAAGCGGACACCGCGGCGTCCGCCGCTTCCGCCAACTCCGCATATCGCTTGACGAATTTCGGGCGGAAATCGGTGAACATGCCCAACATGTCGTCCACCACCAGCACCTGCCCATCGCAGGCGGACGAAGCACCGATGCCGATGGTCGGGATCGGGATCTCCTTCGTAATCCTGACGGCAAGCTCTTCCGGCACTTTCTCCAGCACCACCGAAAAAGCACCCGCTTCGGCGACCGCGCGCGCGTCGCGCAGCACCCGCTCGGCATCCGCCCCGCGGCCCTGGACCTGGTAGCCGCCGAAGGCGTTCACCGCCTGCGGCGTCAAGCCGACATGGGCCATCACCGGCACGCCACGCGCGACCAGGAAGCGGATCGTTTCCGCCATGCTCTCGCCGCCCTCGAGCTTGATAGCTGCGCAGCCGGTCTCGGCCATGACGCGAGCGCCATTGCGAAAGGCCTGTTCCGGGCCCTCCTCGTAGGAGCCGAAGGGCATATCGACCACCATCAGCGCCTTTTCCAGCCCGCGGCGCACCGCCTTTCCGTGCATGATCATCATGTCGAGCGTCACGCCAAGCGTGGAAGGAAGCCCGTGCAGCACCATGCCGACGCTGTCACCCACGAGGACCAAATCGCAGTGCGGGTCGAGGAGCCGGGCGATCGGTGTCGTATAGGCGGTGAGACAGACGATGGGCGTTTTGCCCTTGGCTGCCCTGATCTCCGGCGGTGTGATCGATCTCGTTCCTCCGGTTGCGCTCATGACATCATCCTCCAGAGGCAACTGCTGGTGCCGGCTCATTTCGCATAGTTTTGTGCAGTTGCGAAGAAAAATTTGCGGTGCACAGGCTCTGATCGTTCCCGCATCCAGGTCGGTGTTCCGCCGGGCCCGTTCTGCTGCTACATGCTGGTCATTGACTCGTTCGGACGGAGCAGGACCCAACAGAGCCAATGAACGCCACGCAGGATCCCCACCAGCGCCACGAAGTGAAGGTCGATCTGATCGCGGTCGTCGCCGCAGTCATCGGCAATCGGCCGTGCGCGCTCACCATCCAGCAGGGGCGCGCCTTGCCTTCGGGCCCGTTTGAACTCGGACATCGCTCGCTCCAGGCGGGGCTGCGCGACTGGGTGGAGCAGCAGACCGGACATCGCCTGGGCTATATCGAGCAACTCTACACCTTCGCCGATCGTGACCGTCTGGCCGACGAGCTTACCCGCGCCATCTCGATCAGCTATCTCGGCTTGACGCATGACGAGCGGAGGGAAGGGCAAGCCCCGCGCGATTGGCGCAGCTGGTACGACTATTTTCCCTGGGAGGATCATCGCGACGGGGCGCCGGAAATCGTCGAGAGTCTGATCCTGCCGAGGCTTGCAGCCTGGGCGGAGGAGGTCGAAGGAGAGCCGCGCGAGGACCGGTGCCAGCGGGCGGCGATCGCCTTCGGGCTCGACGGCCGCTCGTGGAATGAGGAATTGGTGCTGCAGCGCTACGAATTGCTCTATGAGGCAGGCTTGGTCGAGGAAGCGCTCAGGAAGAGGGGAGAGGACGCGACCGCTCCCATTCCCGGCCGCTCCATGATCGCGGACCACCGCCGCATCCTTGCCACGGGCATTGCGCGGCTGCGCACCAAGATCAAATACCGGCCGGTGGTGTTCGAACTCATGCCTCCCGTCTTCACGCTCCTGCAGTTGCAACAGGCCGTCGAAGCGCTTTCGGGCCGCTTGGTGCACAAGCAGAATTTCCGCCGGCTGATTGAGCAGCAGGAACTCGTGGAGGAGACGGGCGAAACCAGCTCCGAAACGGGTGGGCGCCCTGCAAAGCTCTTCCGCTTCCGCCCGGCCGTGCTGATGGAGCGCACCGCCGCGGGCACAAAATTACCCGTCATACGGGCTTGACAGGGCTTATGCTCAGAGTAAGCATATGTGCCATATGCTCATTAGGAGCATAACGGAGGCCTGCTCATGCTCGATATTCCCCGCCGTACGGACGCGCTCTACGAAAAGGTGAAGCGGGTGATCCCGCCGGTCGAGTGGCCCGCCTTTACGGACGATATAGAGGCCATTCTAGACCTCAAGCGCCGTCGCAACGCCGTCGTTCTCGCGCACAACTACCAGACGCCGGAAATCTTCCACTGCGTGGCTGATATCGTCGGCGACAGCCTGGCGCTCGCCCGCGAAGCGGTGAACACAGATGCCGATGTCATCGTGCTTGCTGGCGTCCATTTCATGGCCGAGACCGCGAAGCTCCTCAATCCGGGGAAAACGGTTCTGATCCCGGATATGGGCGCGGGATGCTCGCTCGCCGATTCGATCACGGCGGAAGATGTGCGCCTGATGCGCCGGCACTATCCGGGCGTTCCGGTCATCACTTACGTCAACACGTCGGCGGCGGTGAAGGCGGAGTCCGACATCTGCTGTACCTCGGGCAATGCGCGCGCGGTCGTGGAAACGCTCGGCGTACCCCGCGTGATCATGATTCCGGATGAATACCTCGCGAAGAATGTCGCGGCGGAAACCGATGTCGAGATCATCGCCTGGAAAGGTCATTGCGAGGTGCATGAGCGCTTCACCGCAGCGGATATCCACGAATTGCGGGAGGCCAACCCCGGCGTGGTTGTACTCGCGCATCCCGAGTGTCCGCCGGAAGTGATCGCGGTGTCTGACTTTTCCGGCTCTACCGCCGCAATGTCGGATTATGTGGGCCGGGAGAAGCCGCAACGCGTTGTGCTGATGACTGAATGCTCCATGAGCGACAATGTCGCCGTGGCCCATCCAGATGTCGAGTTCGTCCGGCCCTGCAATCTCTGCCCGCATATGAAGCGCATCACACTCGGCAACATCCGCAAGGCATTGGAAGAGAATCGCCACGCAGTGACGGTCGATGCGGAAGTCGCGGAGCGGGCGCGGCTTGCGGTCGAGCGGATGCTTGCGGTCAGATGAAGGGCACCGATCTTCGCGATCTCGCCGGCCGGCCCGTGATCATCGGTGCCGGCCTGGCCGGGCTTGCAACCGCACTTCACCTTTCGCCCGAACCCGTGGTGGTGCTCTCCAAGGCGCCTCTCGGGCGGGAGGCATCGAGCGGCTGGGCGCAGGGCGGGATCGCTGCAGCCATAGGCCCGGACGACGATCCCGAGCTTCATCTGGCTGATACGCTGGCGGCCGGGGACGGTCTCTGCGATCCGCAGATCGTGGGCAGGATCGTCCGCGCGGCTCCGCAGGCAGTCGAAGACCTGATGCGCTTCGGCGTGCGGTTCGACGTGACGGCGGATGACACATTGCTCCTCGGGCTGGAAGCCGCCCACAGCCGCCGCCGCATTGTCCATGCGGGTGGGGACGCCACCGGGCGCGAGATCATGCGCGCGCTTGTGGAGGCCGTGCGCCGCACCCCTTCCATTACCGTCCTGGAAGGCTTCGAGGCGCGGCGGCTCCTCACGGATGAGAACGGCGTTTCCGGTATCATCGCCACCGGCCCCGCCGGTGCCGTGCTTCTTTCCACCGGCCGCGTCGTCATCGCCACCGGCAGCATAGGCGGCTTGTACACTGACACCACGACCCCACTGGGCTCCATCGGCCAGGGTCTGGCGCTTGCTGCCCGTGCCGGCGCCGAACTTCGTGACCTGGAGTTCGTGCAGTTCCATCCAACCGCGCTGGATGGTCCCAACCGCCCTATGAGCCTCATCAGCGAGGCCGTGCGCGGGGAGGGCGCGATCTTGATAGACGAGACCGGTCGCCGCATTCTTCAAGGCACTCCAGGTGCGGAGCTTGCGCCGCGCGACGTAGTGGCGCGTGCTGTCGCGCGGCATCTCGCGGAAGGGCATCGCGTCTATCTCGACGCGCGGAAGGCGCTCGGAACCCGCTTCGCTCGGCGTTTTCCAGGCATCGACGCTTCCTGCAAGGCCGTGGGCATCGATCCTGCGGGTGAGCCGATCCCGATCCGACCCGCCGTCCATTATCATATGGGCGGTATCGCAGTGGACGGCGAAGGGCGCAGCTCCGTTTCCGGCCTCTGGGCCTGCGGCGAAGCAGCTGCCACAGGGCTGCATGGCGCCAACCGTCTCGCCAGCAATTCGCTCATCGAGGCCGCCATCTGCGGTCGCTGGGTTGCGGAGAGCATTGCAGGCACCGTCGATCATACGCGCCCCAGGCCGGTCTTCTTCCCCACGCCGGGGAAAGTCGATGCCTCGACCGTGCGCCCGATCATCTCCCGCGCATTGGGCGTGGTCCGGGACGGGGATGGTATGCGAGCTGCGGTTTCAGCGCTTCTGCCTCTTGCAGAAGGCGATGGCCCCGCCTCCGATCCCGCGGCGGTTGCCCTGATGATGGCTGTCTCCGCCCTTTCGCGCGAAGAAAGCCGGGGCGCGCATTTCCGCTCCGACTTCCCGGGGCGGAGCGAGCGCGCACTGCATGCGCGCCTCACGCTCGAGCAAGCCTTCGAGGCTGCACGAAATCTAGCTTCTGAAACGTCCCTGCCTTTTGCACGGAGCGCATAATGAACACTCCTCCGCTTCCCACGGTCATGTTTGAGTCGCTGGTACGCGCCACGCTGTTGGAGGATCTCGGCCGTGCCGGCGATCTCACGACGGATGCCGTCGTGCCGGCCGGCCTCGATGCCGAACTGACGCTCACCGCCCGGCAGCGGGGCGTGGTCGCAGGGCTTGACGTCGCGGCACTCGCCTTCCGCCTCATCGATCCGGCGATCTCGGTCAAGGTCGAGAGACCGGACGGCAGTGCGGTTCTTCCGGGCGATGTGATCGCCAGCGTCTGCGGCCCGGCACGGGGCCTGCTGACTGCCGAGCGCACGGCGCTCAATTTCCTCTGCCACTTGAGCGGCATTGCCACGGCGACTGCCTCGATCGTCGAGGTCATCAAGGGCCACAAGGCGCAGATCGTCTGCACGCGCAAGACGACGCCCGGGCTTCGCGCGCTCGAAAAATACGCAGTGCGGGCCGGCGGCGGATCGAACCATCGTTTCGGGCTCGACGATGCCATTCTCATCAAGGACAACCACATCGCCATTGCCGGTGGCATCCGTCCGGCCATAGAGCGGGCGCGGGCGCATGCGGGCCATATGGTCAAGATCGAGGTGGAGGTGGACACGCTTGACCAACTCCAGGAAGTCCTTTCCCTCGGAGCCGACGCGGTCTTGCTCGACAACATGTCGCCCGAGCAGCTTGCCCGAGCGGTGGAGATCACCGGCGGCCGCGCCATCACGGAAGCTTCAGGCCGGGTTACGCGAGAAACTGCACCCGCCATCGCTGCCTCAGGCGTCGACCTTATCTCCGTCGGCTGGATCACCCATAGCTCGCCGGTGCTGGATATCGGCTTGGACTATCGGGCCTGATTCTAGAGGGTCGAAGCAGAGACGTAGCTGCCAAATCTTTACTCTGTCTCTCCCGGCAATTTGGTGTCTTCGTCCAATGTGTCTCGAACCCACAGCTTCTTTACGGTGACGAAGACGACGACCAGCAGCGGCGTCGCGAAGAGAATGCCGAGCGGCCCGAACAGCAGGCCAAAACCGATTATGGCGAAGATGGTCAGCGCGGGGGGAAGCCGCACCATCCGGTGCTGGATGAGCGGCATGATCAGATTGCCTTCCAACTGCTGGATGACGAGATAAAGCAGTGCCACCCATGCGGCGGTGACGGGACTTTCCGCCAGCGCCAGTGCTACCGCAGGCACAGCGCCGAGGATCGGGCCTATCACCGGCACGAACTCTAGAAGCCCTGCGATCACCCCTAGAGCCAGGGCGGAAGGAATGCCGAGCAGCCATAGCCCTGCGGCAGAAGCCGCTCCCACGAGGAACATGCTTAGGAGCTGACCGAGCAGCCACAGACGCAGGGCGTTGTAGAGGACATCCAGCGTTTCGGCGGCTTCGCGGCGCGCGCGCCTTGGGAACAGGAGGAAGAAGCCGCGACGGTAGCTTCTGGGATCGGCAGCGAGATAGATGCCGGCTACCATGACAAGCAGGAGATTGGCGAGGCTGCCGAAAAGCGTCGTGGAGAGGCCGGCGACATTCGATATCAGGGATGTGCGTTCGATGGATTGCTGGATCTGTTCGACAAGCTTGTCCTCCAGATTTTCCACGCCGAAGCGGTCTTCAAGGGCATGGATCAGATCCGGCGCCCGCTCGAACAGCTGGGCAAACTGGGTTTGTATCTGCGAGCCGAGCAGGATGGCGAACCCGGCCATGAATGCGGCGATCGCGATCGTCGCCGCCGCAAGGGACGTTCCGGAACGAAGCGGTGTGTATCGTTCGATAAGGGCGGAGAAGGACCTCACCAGCACAGCCACGAGAATGGAGCCGAAGGCGAGCAGCAACAGGTTGGAAAGCTTCCATACCAGCAATCCTGCGGCGATGACGGCTGCGGCCAGAAGAAAAAGGCGAAAAAAGAAGGCCCACCGGACCGGCGCGCCCTCGGGATGCAGATCGGAGCTGGCATCCTGCTTCATGCCCTTATCCACCCATTGGAAACCAACAGGTAACGGCCTCGGAAAAGCCAGGTTCCGAACGAGTGGTCCTGACACGGGAGGGGCGATGCTTCCATTAGGTCGCATGAGGCTTGTGCAAGTTATTGAAATCCACACACAATGCTTCCGCAAAGCCATTTCCGTTCTGGGCTTGCGCTGGCTGCGATCCGCAGCGAAGATTCTGCATATGAAGTAATGACTGGCGCGCAGAAAGCCATTGACAGCCCGGCGGAGCCGGGCGCCAAATTCTGCCGACGCCGCTCGCCTGCCTAGCCAAAAGGGGCACTGTGGGCGGCCGGAGGCTACAGTTATAAGGGAGGAGAAGATTGAACCGGCTACATTGACCCGGCCGGCGCGATCTTCGCGTCAGAAGCCGAAGTCGCTGCTTGGTGTGTTCGCGCTTTACGCGGTCGCGCCAGATGCCGGGCGGGAGGCCCGGTTCGCGGAACCTTCGGCAGAGCACCATGGAGGGAGGAAATCCATGCAACGTCGTTCCATTCTCAAGGCAGCCATCATTGGCACGATAGCGCTCGGCACCGGCATTTCGGTTCCCGCCGTCGCGCAGGACAAGAAATTCACAATCGCCCTTGTTCCGGGGCTCACCACGGACGCCTTCTACATCACCATGCACAAGGGGGCGCAGGCTGCCGCCGACGCGCTGGGCGTCGAACTGATGTTCCAGGGCGCGCCCGAGTTCAACCCAACGCTGCAGGTCCCGGTGCTCGATGCCGTGATCGCGCGCAACCCAGACGCGATCCTGATCGCCCCGACGGACACCAATCAGCTCATCGAGCCACTGCGCAAGGCGCATGACGCCGGCATCCCGATCATCACGGTCGACACTTTCATCGGCAACGGTCAGTACCAGACGGGTGGCGGCGAGGCCGATTTCCCGCTCGCCTATATCGCCTCCGACAACATCCTTGGCGGCCGCATGGCTGCTCGCGCCTTGGGAGAGGCGATCGGCGGGGAGGGCAAAGTCTATGTCTCGAACGTAAAGCCCGGCATCTCCACCACCGACCAGCGCGAGGAAGGCTTCAAGCTGGAGATGAAGGAGAAATACCCCAACATCGAGGTGCTGGAGACCCAGTTCAACCAGAACGATGCCAACAACGCCGCTTCTCAGCTTCAGGCGATGTTTGCGCGCAATTCCGACCTGAAGGGGGTGTTCGGCGCCAATCTCTTCTCCGCGCTCGGCGCGGCAAACGGCGTGCAGCAGGCGGGCCAGAGCGGCAACATCAAGGTCGTGGCCTTCGATGCGCCGAAATCCATCGTTGACAATATCAATTCCGGCCTTGTGGATGTGGCGATCGCGCAGCATCCGGCGGAGATCGGCTATTTCGGCGTGGTTTCGGCCTTCGCACACCTCACGGGCCAGTCCATCCCCACGCTGATCGGCACTGGCTTCACAGTGATCGACAAGTCGAACGTCTCAGATCCGGAAATAGCCAAATACGTCTATTCCGATTGATCATGGCAATGGGCGGCCCGGCTTGCCGGGCCCCGGCTCGCTGACACGCCAGACCGGAAGACGGCATGAGTTCCACAGAAGACGTCCAGAAAACCGGCCCTCAGGCTGCCCCCCGCGATCATGTCGCGCCGCCGGCCGATCATTCCGAGCGGGCTAAGACGCTGGTGCAGCGGATTGCCGATCTGAGGGCATGGCTGTTTCTCGCAGCACTCGTCCTCGCCTTTGAGATATGGGCCCGCTACGATTTCGACGGCACTTTCATCCTCAATCCCTATAACCTGCAGTCGATCGCGATCTTTGCCGTGGCGCCCCTCCTGCTTGCGAGCGGCCAGACCTTCGTCATCATCTCCGGCGGCATCGATCTTTCGCTCGGCTTCATCATGGGGCTTGCGGCTGTCGTCGCCGCCCATGTGGTGAACTGGACAACCCCTTCGCTCGGCATGCCGCTTGCCGTGCTCGCCGGCGCGCTTGCGGGCGTCGCCATTGCCGGCGTACCCGGCCTCATCAACGGGCTGCTGGTGGCGCGGCTGCGCGTGCCGCCCTTCATCGGTACGCTCGGCATGTTCGGCGTCGCGCGCGGCGTCGCCTTTCTCCTCGCCGGCGGAACCGTGGTGCCCGTACAGGGCAATTCCTTCTTCTCCACGCTCGGCAATGGCCGCTTCCATGGCGTACCCTATATCGTCATCGTCACGATCGTCTTCGTGCTCCTCATGCACTACCTCCTCACACAGACGAGGTTCGGCCAGCACAATTACGCGATCGGCGCCAATGTGCAGGCGGCGCGCCGCGCGGGCATCAACATCAAGTCGCATCTGACGCGCCTTTATGTACTCTCGGGCATCTGCGCGGGACTTGCGGGCGTGCTTTATTCCGCCCGGTTCAATGCAGGCGCTGCCCAAGCCGGTGAGCCGCTGCTCCTCGACAGCGTCGCGGCGGTGGTGATCGGCGGGGCGAGCCTTTTCGGCGGGTCCGGCACGATCTTCGGCACGGTCGCCGGCGCGCTCGTCATCGCCGTCATCCAATACGGGCTCGTCTTCATCAATGTGGAGCCGTTCTGGCAATTCATCAGCGTCGGCGTGGTCATCATCATCTCCGTGCTGATCGACCAGGCGCAGCGCCGCTTCAGCGGAGGGCGGGTCGATGAGTAGCGCGGCGCAGGAACCGCCCATCCTCGAAGTCCGCAACCTCTCCAAGCATTTCGGCGCCATCCGCGCCCTGAACGACCTCTCCATGTCCGTGCACCGGGGCGAAGTGGTCGCGCTTGCCGGAGACAATGGCGCGGGCAAGACCACTCTGATCAAGACCATCTCCGGCGTCTTCCGGCCAAGCTCCGGCGAAATCCTCCTGAATGGCCAGCCGGTCACCTTCACCACCCCGCAGGAGGCGCGCGACAGGGGCATCGAAACGATCTACCAGGACTTGGCGCTCGCCGATAATCTTTCGATCGGAGCCAATATCTTCTTGGGCCGCGAGCCCATGAAGCGGCTCTTCGGCTTCGTCCCGATGCTGGACCGCAAGGCAATGGCCGACGCTGCACGCGCCACCATGGCGCGGCTCGACTTCCATGTGAGCCGCCTCGAAGCGCCGGTCTCCAACTTTTCCGGCGGGCAGCGGCAGGCGGTGGCGATCGGGCGCGCCGTCTATTGGGACGCGCAGATTCTTATCATGGACGAGCCGACCGCAGCGCTCGGTGTGCCGGAACAGCGCAAGGTGATCGCTCTTATCCACCAGCTCAAGGCGGAAGGCCGCGGCGTGATCTTCATCTCGCACAATCTGCAGGACATCTTCGCCGTCGCCGACCGGATCATCGTGCTGCGGCGCGGCGTTATGGCGGGGGAGCGCCGCATCTCCGAAACCACCCATGACGAGGTGGTGAAGCTGATGGTGGGCGGTCGGTGAAGGTTGGTTACGAGCCACGCTCAACCCGGCAAGATGGACCCGCGTCACAGGGGACCCCGTCGCCTTGCCGCAGCCTCCTTTTGTCCAGGGGAAGAGGGTTGGACAAGATCGGAAAAGAGGGGCGACGATCTTGGCGCGCCGACGATTAAGGTCTACGGCAGGCGGGATTGGGTTGAATGCCGTTTCGCTCAGCCCCACCGCGATCCGCTTGCGCAAGCTTCGGCCGACGGAGCCAGATCATCGGGACTCGGAAGCCGTCGGACGCGAGAGGCGGCCTGCCTCCGCAAAGCTTCTTGTATACGCTTCGGGCCGCGGGTTGACCTCGACCAGCAACGGCAATCTGGCGGGCGCGGATGCCACTGGCCGCTGCCATTCAAAACGCTTAACTTGAGAAACTTAACTTGAGAAAGAAGTGACTTTAGGTGCAAGAACAAGAAGACAAGAGTGAAGAACTGCGCAGTCGGGAACCGGTGCGCATCGGCGCGATCGGCGAGCTCCTCGTGGAGTTCGTCGCTGCCGAAAAGAACACGAGACACCTTCAGCCCACCGACTATCGCGGCCCGTTTCCCTCCGGAGCCCCCGGAATCTTCATAGATCAGGCTGCCCGCGCGGGTGCCAGCACGATTTTTGCCGGCGCAGTCGGTGACGATCCTTTCGGCACCGTCATCAGGGAACGCCTTTCCTCCGCCGGCGTCGACGGGCGGCTGATCAGGACAATTTCCGGCATCCCGACCGGATCGGCCTTCGTCGCCTATAATAATGATGGCAGCCGCGATTTCGTGTTCAACATCGCCCATTCCGCGGCGGCGCGCTTGCCGGAAGCGGAAGAATGCCTGGCCGCACTGGAAGCGTTCGGAGTCGAGGTCTTTCATGTTTCCGGCTCGGCGCTGGCCGACCCGGCCATGCGCAGAGTGACGCTCGCCATCTGCCGTGCCCTGGCGCTCCATGGCACTGCCATTTCGCTTGACCCCAATATTCGCAGCGAACTCCTGATCGAGAGCGGCTATGTCGATGCGGTGCGTGAACTGATGGCGCTCGCAGGCTTCGTCCTGCCAAGCGAGACGGATGCTGAATTCCTGTTTCTCGGCCAGGATTTTCCGGCCTATGCCGGACGGCTTCTTGCAGAAGGCAAGCAGGCCGTCGTTCTGAAACGCGGTGAAAAGGGGTGCATCGGTGCCACTCGCGGAGGCGAAATGATTGTGCTTCCTGCGCATCCGGTAGAGATTGTCGACCCGACCGGAGCGGGCGATTGCTTCTGTGCCACGTTTGTCACGCTTTTTGCCGGCGGGCGAAGCCTGAGCGACGCGCTCGCCTATGCTAACGCGGCAGGCGCCCTAGCAGTGGGCAAGGTCGGTCCCATGGAGGGGAATTCCAGCCTGGCGGAAATCCAGGCACTGTTGGAGAGTGGATGAGCGCCCTTGAAGAAATCGTTGCGGACAACCGGGCAGGAAAGCAGCGCGCTATTCCGTCCTGGTGCACTGCGCATCCGGAGACCCTTCGGGCTATTCTCTCGACCTACAGGGAAGATGACGCGCCGGTGCTGATCGAGGCGACCTCTAATCAGGTCAATCAGTACGGTGGCTATACGGGCATGACGCCTGCCGGCTTCCGCGCCTTCGTGGAAGACCTTGCGGGGCAGGAGCAAATCGATCCGGACCGCATCATCCTGGGCGGCGATCATCTCGGCCCCAATCCATGGAAGGACGAGCCTGCCGAGAGCGCGATGGAAAAGGCCGGCGCCATGGTGGACGCCTATGTGCGCGCGGGCTTCACAAAGATTCATCTCGACGCCTCCATGGCCTGTGCCGACGATGGCCTGCTGAAGGAGGAAACCATGGCTGCCCGCGCTGCCGATCTCTGCATGATTTCGGAGAAAGCGGCAGCGGGAAGGTCGCTCTCCTACATCATCGGAACCGAAGTCCCGATACCCGGCGGCGAGACGGAGACGCTGGAGGGCCTTGCGGTGACCGAGCCGCAAGCCGCGCGACATACGCTAGAGCTTCACCGGCAGGCTTTCGCCGCGCGCGGCCTTGAAGAGGCTTTCGGGCGTGTCATCGGGCTCGTCGTGCAACCGGGTGTCGATTTCGGCAACGACCAGGTTTTTCCCTTCGACCCGGCAAAAGCCGTGGCGCTTTCCACATCCATTGGCGGCCTTCCTCACCTCGCGTTCGAGGCACATTCCACGGACTATCTGAGCGAAGATGCACTTTCCGCCCTTGTCGGCACGCATTTCGCCGTCCTCAAAGTCGGGCCGGAACTCACTTTCGCGTACCGGCAGGCCATCTTTGCCCTGGCGTGGGTCGAGGCGGAGCTTGGCGTTCCCGAGCCCTCCCGTCTGATCGAAGTCGTAATCGAGGAGATGAGAAGCGATCCGCGCTATTGGCGGGCTTATGTAAATCCCGGTAGCGGCGAGGAACGAATGATGCTCTACGGCCTGTCGGACCGCATCCGCTATTACTGGCCGCGCCCGTCCATCCAGCAGGCTCTTGCCAGACTGCGCGCGAACCTTGCCACGCATTCTCCCGAGCCTGGCTTGCTCGCGCAGGCTACCGGCCGCTCAGTCGACACGCTTCCCTCCGGCGGCAACCTGACGAACGCGACCGTACGACTCATGGTCGGCCAAGTCGTCGCGAAATACCGGCGTGCGGCGGGCGCATAGGCCTTACGAACAGATCCCACAACGCCCCGCTCTCTGACGGACGGGGGCTCTCTCCTCCGCCCTTGCCTTATCGTGATCGTCGCCTACCATGGGAACCCTGCGTTCGCTTTGAAGGTTCCGCATACTGCCGAAGAGAGGATACGCCGTATGTCATGCAAGACGATCCCCCTCCTGATTGCCCTTACCGTTCCTTTGCTCGCCTCCTGCGCGTGGGCACAAGGCGTGCGCTCAAGCCTGGACAGCGAGAGCGGCCCGCTTCGCGTAGAGACAATCGCCGACGGACTCTCCGGCCCCTGGGGCGCCGCATTCCTGCCCGACGGCTCCATGCTGGTGACGGAGCGCAGCGGAACCCTTCGCAGGGTAAGCCTGGAAGGAGAGGTTTCGGATCCGATCCGGGGCACGCCGGAAGTCGTTGCACAGGGGCAGGGTGGTCTGCTCGATGTGGTGCTGGACCCGCAATTCGAGCAGAATCGCCTCGTTTATCTTTCCTTCTCCGAAGGGCGTGGAGACGGGGCCGGAACTTCGGCAGGCAGGGGCCGACTCAACGAGGATGCCACGGCGCTCGAGGATTTCGAGGTCATTTTCCGGCAGGAGCCGGCAGTGTCTGGCGGAAACCATTTCGGTTCACGGCTTGCCTTTTCGCCTGACGGCCACCTGTTCGTCACCATGGGCGACCGCTTCAACCATATGCAGGAAGCGCAGAACGTGACGAACCATCTGGGCAAGGTCGTGCGCATCAATCCCGATGGTTCGATCCCTCAGGACAACCCCTTTGTCGGGCGCGAGGGAGCAGACGAGATCTGGTCCTATGGGCACCGCAATGTCCAAGGTGCTGCCATCCATCCGGAGACCGGCGAGCTGTGGATTTCCGAGCTTGGCCCGCGCGGCGGCGACGAGGTGAACATCTCCAGGGCGGGCCAGAATTATGGATGGCCCCTCGTCAGCCATGGTCGCCACTATTCGGGTGAAGCCATCCCCGATCCGTCGACCCAGCCGGATTTTGTCGACGCGGTCTATTCCTGGAATCCCGTAATCTCGCCGTCAGGCATTGCCTTCGTGACCAGTGACGCCTTCCCGGATTGGCGGGGCGACCTGTTGCTCGCGGGTCTTTCTTCCCAGGCGATCGTCCGCCTCGATCTGGATGGCGAAAGAGCAGTCGGCGAAGAGCGCATCGATATGGGCGCACGCGTCAGGGACGTGCTCTTTGGCCCCGATGGCCAACTCTATGCGCTCACGGACGGAGAGGGCGGGGCGGTGATACGGATCTCCCGGCAGGAAGGTTGAGAGGCTTCAAAGCCGCCGCTCCAGCCGGTTCGTCAGGTGCAAGGATACGAGGATGATCGCCACCCCGAGCATCGTGCTCCACTGGGGTATTTCGTCAAAGATGAAATAGCCGGTGGCGGTTGCGAATACGAGCGAGAGATAGCTGAGCGGTGCCAGAAAATTCGCCGGCGCGGACTGGTAGGCGCGCAGGTAGCAATATTGGCCGATCTGGGCGAGGATTCCGATGGCGAGCAGTGTCGGCCAGTCGGCAGACGCAACCGGCTTCCAGGAGAGGCCAGCGGGCAGAGCGGTCACCACGCTCAGGCCTACCGAATAGAACACCATCAGAACCCCGGTGTTCTCGTCCTTCAGCGCGCGGATCTGCACTGAAGCCAGCGATCCGAAGAGGATGGAAGCGAAAAGGGCGATCAGGCCGGCATTCATGACGACACTTCCAGGCGCCACCATAATGAGCACGCCGATAAAGCCGACCGCCGTTCCTATCCAGCGGATGGCCTTTACCGTCTCACCCAGGAGGAGCACGGCGAAGATCATCACGACAAAGGGGCGGGTGAAGCCGACTGCGGTAACGAAGGCCAGAGGCAGCGCGGTGAGTGCGATGAAATTGCTGGTGAGCGCCATCGCGTTGCAGCCGACGCGAAAGAGGTGGCGGCCGAGCCGGCGCGTGCCCAGGATCTCGCGCCGGTAACGCAGGGCGAGCGGGAGGATGGTCACCAGCCCGATCAGCGATCGGATGAAGACGAGCTGGACTGCCGGATAGGTGGCGCCCTCGATCTTGACGAGGGCGCTCATCGCGGAAATGAGCGCCATGTCCGTCAGGAGCCATGCGACGGCAATACGGTTGCTCGCCCCTTCTCCCGTGGACATGATGCTCAAGCCGGCTGCACCAGATTTGCCATCAATCGAAACGCGCCGGGAACGAGCTTGCCGAGCTGGTGATGCAGCACGAGGCTGGTATGGGTGTGTCTGCCCTTGCCGATGCGGGCCGATATGAGCGCGCCCTTGAGCGGTGCCTCGCCCGCATCGTGCATGGCCAGCAGCGGTTCGTAGGCATCATCCCACGAGGAAGCGAAGTAGAGCCCGCGCTCCTTGTCCCAGCCCGCGAAATCCTCGGCCGTGATCCTGTTCGGCCCCGTAAGCAGCGGATGATCCGGCGCGAGAATTTCGACCGGCGAAGCAGGATCGGTTACCCGCCAGCGCAGTGAGGGCGAGCCGATCACGATACGGCGCGGCGGCGTCTTGACCGGCGACCAACCATCGGAGGGCCGATGGTAAAGCGTCACCAGATGGCCGCCAGCCTCCACCCATTCGTGCAACCGCTCCGTCGTAGCCGCCAGATCCGGTCGCAGGCCGAAGGTGAAGATGCCGACCACGATCGTGGTGAAGCCGGAGAGGTCGCCTCCCAGTGCCGCGGGGTCGAGCATGGTGACATTAATCCCCATGCGCCGGAGCCAGGTCCCAACATGGTCGGCACCTCCGCCCACATAGCCGACGCGCGCACCTTTAGGCAGCTTCAGATCAAGCACCAGAATGTCGAGGTTTTGCGGCTCAATGAAGCGGACGCGGCCGATATGTGGATAAGCGATCGGCGTCTGGCGATAGGCCTGCGCGCCTTCCACCATGGCGGGTAGCGTGTATCGTCCTGGCCGAATGTCGGGAGACACGGTGACCTCGAAGCCCTCGTCTTCAGGTCGGACATCGACGCCGGAAACGCTGGACAGGTTGAGTTCCGCCTTTGGTCCTTCGATACGGGCGTCGATATGGACAGGTCCCGGAAACGAACCGGTCGAAACCACCAGCGCTTGAGGAGACAAGGTAACGGAGTGGGCCGGGACGACGGCTACCGGTTCCTCCGGATCAACGAAGATCTCCGCCTTGCGCCCTCCAATCTCCGCACTGAGCTTCGCGCGGATCGAGCAGCCTCCGAGCAGGCTCGAGAAAGCCGGCGGGTAGAGGTTCGCGACCGGAGCGTTCTTTGATATTTTGAGGCGGAATGTTGTGACCGACTTCTCCCGAGTGACTTCCTCCTCGGAAGCCCATGCCGGCAGGACGGGGATTATTTCAACGGGAGAACCTGCCTCGTTCCAGCTGCTATGGATGCGCAGAAGCGCAGTTCCGCCCGGCGTCAGCGTTGCGGGCTCGCTCCATGCCGTTGCCGTGATCCCCGCCGCAGTGGCAAGCGCAGCATCGATCTCGGCGAGCTTTCTTTCGAGACGGTGGCCGAATCGCTCTTTTTCTCCCGGCGAGAGCCGGTTATGGGCCAGTTCGATATGGCTGGAGGCGGCGGTAAGCGCCTCGATGATTTCCTTTCGTTGCGGGAAGGCGGAAAGGGCCGTTTCAATGCAGCCATGAGCGGCCTCGAGCGGATCGGCGACCTGCCTGTCCAAGCCGGCGGCAAGATCGGCAAGGGTCGCGGGGAGGCGGTCGCGAATGTCATTTTCCGTACCGTTTTCGCCGAGCTTCAAGTGCAGCGGCCACTCCGCCTGCCACTCCTCCTCCCAGAACCCCATGCCCTGCGAGGCGTGATACGCGCGGGACCATTCGCCAATCTCCGCGTAAGACGCCCCGGTCGCCGGATCAAAACCCGCTGCGCGGACGGTCACCGTTGCATTGGGGGGCGGCACTTCATCGTCATAGGTGCCGCCACCGCCGGACCATGCGGGAAGGTAGAACTTCCCGACCTGCCAGGGCGTGAGCCCATCGGCCATATGTTCAGGGAAGGCATTCGGATCGGCAGCAAGTCTGACCGCCTCTTCCGCGGCTTCGGTCATCGCGCGGTGGTGGCCGTGCTGGCCGGGCACATCGAGAAAGGTCGGGATTACGATATCCGGCCGCTCGGTGCGGTAGGCGCGTACCAGACGCTCTATGATGCGTTCGCGCCCCCAGCGAGCGAGCGTGTCCTTCCCGTTCTTGGAGAACCCGAAATCATGCACCGGATCGTCAGGCCCATGGCCGAGCCAGACCACGTCGGCGTCGATTATACGCGCGGCCTCTTCCAATTCGCGAGTGCGGAGCACGCCGAGCGCGCCGGTCCGTTCAGGGCCGAGCCCGTTCTGGCCTCCTTCGCCGCGCGTCGAACACGCGACGATGACGCGCATGCCATAGGCAAAGCGCATCACGGCGAGCATGCCATTATGCTCGTCATCCGGATGCGCTCCGGTATTCATGACCGTCAGCGTCGAGGTAAGGCGGGAAAGGGCTCTGTGCAGTTCGACAAGGGCCGGGCGTGCCTTGTTGCGTGCAAGGCGCTCATGGTCAGTCAGCATGGCTTCCTTCCAGAGTAGAGTCTGAGTTCGCCGCACGCGGAGCGGGCGCGACGCTTAGATGTGGAGAGACGGTATCGAGCAAGGGCAGGGCCGCCGCGCCGAGCGCGGCGGTGAGCTGACCTGTCTGGCCTCTGATCACACGCGGCAGGGCACGGTTCCGGCGCGTGGCGACGGAGACTGGCAGAGGCTCAAGGGCAGCGATGACGGCATCCAGAATGACATCGGGCAGACCGCCGCCGAAAATAACGATTTCCGGATCGAAGATGTTTTCCAGCATTGCTACCGTCGGGGCGAGGTGGTCGGCCGCCTCGGCAATCCAATCCATCAAGATGGGGTTGTGATCGTGGTAAAGGGCCTGCATCGCCTCGATCGTGGCGGCACTTAATCCGGCAGCGGAGAGGCGTTCGCGCAGGGCGAGGACTGAAGCAACGGATTCGAGCGCGGCCTCCGGCCCGAAAGTCGCCTGCCTGTTGCGAGGCGCGAGCACCACATGGCCAATTTCACCGGCATTCCCAAAGGCACCGCGCAGCGGCCTGCCTTCCTGGATGACGCCCAAACCAAGGCCAACACCGAAATAGAGATAGCAGAAATTGCCGATCTGCCTTCCCGCCCCGTAAAGGCGCTCGCCGACGGCCGCGGCGGTCGCGTCATTGTCGAGGGTTACGGCTTCCCCCGTCGCTTCGGCGATAAGGGGCACCGGATCTATGCCGGCCCAGCCGGGAAGGGTGGCCGGGCCGACCGAGCTCATGCCTTCGATCTCGAACGGACCGGGCATCACCACGCCCACGCCGAGCAGGCGAGGCGCAGCGACGCCCAGCCTACCGCGCAGGCTCTGGATTTCCTCGGCTATGCGCTGCGGGACATGCTCGGGATCCGTGCGATCAAGCGGGGCGAATGCCTCGGCCCTCACGCGGCCGGACAGATCGAGCAATACCGTGACGATATGATCGGCCGCCACCTCGACGCCCGCCGTCAGCGGACCGTCCGGATTGACGGCAAATTGGATCGGAGGCTGGCCGCGCCCATTTCGAAGCCGGCCCAGTTCGATCAGAAGCCCGTCAGCGATCAACTCATCGACGATGTTGGAGACGGCCTGCGCCGTCAGCCGCGCATGGCGGGCGATCTCGGTGCGGCCCACATGACCGTGAAGGCGCACGACTTCCAGAACGACACGGCGATTATGCGCACGATTCCGCTCGGGATTGCTACCGATCGCGACCGCTCTTCGCTGAAGTTCCTTTTGCTTCGTCACGAGTCCTCCCGGTGCGGAGCACCTTACCGGGAAAAGCTATTTTTGCCTCGGGAATAACTCAAGTAAATTATTTTATTGACAACAGTGGAAAGCTGCGATGAGTTTTGAAAGAGGGAGGGCTTGCAGCCGCTCCTGGGGAACAGCCAAGGCACGCGCCATGGCAGAAAACTGGAGGCTCACATGCGTAACAGGATTGGAATGGCCGGGCTTGTTGCCGGCATCAGCTTCTTGGCCATGGGTTCTGCCCAGGCTGTGGAAATCGAATACTGGCAGTATGTGTTCGACACGCGCGTCAAAGCGATGGATCAGCTCATCGAGAAATTCGAGGAGGCCAATCCGGACATCACGGTCAAGCATGTGACCTTCCCTTATGCCGATTACCAGACGCGCGTCGTCGCCTCGAAGGTGGCGGGGCAGGGACCGGACGTGGTGCAGCTCTTCTACGGCTGGCTGGACAATTTCGTTGCCGGTGGTCTGATCAAGCCGCTCGATCCGGCGGTCTTCCCCACCGAAAAGATCGAAAGCGAGTTCTTCCCGATCGTCTCGGCGATGAAGCGCGGCGATTCCTATTACGGCCTGCCGACGGCAGTGCGCTCGCTCGCACTCTTCTACAACAAGCAGCTCTTCGAGGAAGCCGGGCTCGACCCGAACAAGCCGCCTCAGACGCTTGACGAGTTGGTCGAGGCCGCGAAGGCGACGGTCAAGCATGACAGCGGCGGCAACATCACTTCCGAAGGCATCACCGTTTCCTGGGAAGGTCAGGATCACCAGTGGTGGCGCGAGGTGCTCATTCGCCAAAATGGCGGCCAGCCCTATTCGGACGACAACAAGCAGGTCACCTATAACGACGAGGCGGGGCTCTCGGCGCTCAAGTTCATCACAGATCTGCAGACTGTGCATAAGGTCGGTCAGGCCGGCTTCATGGATGAAGGCCAGGCAGCCTTCCGGGCGGGATTGGCGGCGATGACCATCGACGGCACCTTCCGGCTTGGAGCTTTCGAGAGCAATCCGTTCGAATGGGGCGTGACAGAGCTGCCGGCCAATGCGGATGGCGTCCGTTCCAACTATGCAAGCTACTTCGCCAACGCCATCGGCGCGACCGCCGAAGGCGAGGAGCTTGAAGCGGCTCAGAAATTCTTGGCCTACATCTCCTCGCCGGAGGCGATGGCGATCTGGCTCGACGTTGTGGGCGAGCTGCCGGCGCGAAAAGAAGCGGCTCTGACCGAAAAGAACCTTGCCGACCCCATCTACGGGCCGTTCCTCAAAGGGCTGGAATATGCCCACACGACGATTTTCGTCGATGAACAGGCGCAGCGGCAGGTCGCGATAGACATGGCGAACCGTGTTCTTCTGCAGGGGCAGGATCCAAAGGATTCCCTCGCTCAGGCCGCGCAGGAAGAGCAGGCCATTCTCGACCGGTTCTACAACAAGTAAGAAGCGGAGCGGCCGTCATGGCATCGATCGCAGGGCAGGAGAGCCCGGCCGGCAATGCCGGGCTCTGGGATCGCTTTTCGATCCGCACCAAGCGCGTGATATGGGCATGGGGTTTCCTTGCCCTGCCGATCGTCTTTTATGTCGGCATCCGCTTCTATCCCACCATCCAGGCCTTCTGGCTGTCTTTCACGGATTGGGACCTTCTGCGCCCGGCGACGTTCATCGGGCTTGAGAACTATAGAAGGCTGTTTGCGGATCCCCTGTTCTGGCAGGTGTTCCGCAACACATTCACCTATCTCATCATCGGCACGCCGGTGAGCCTCGTGCTCTCCTTCGTGATCGCATTCTATCTCGACCGCGTGCGCTTCATGCATGGATTCATCCGGGCGCTCTATTTCCTGCCCTTCCTCACCACGGCGGCAGCCATGGCCTGGGTGTGGCGATTTTTCTATCAGCCCGTGCCGATCGGTGTGATCAACGATGCGCTGCAGCTCTTCGGCCTCCCGCAGCAGCCCTTCCTCCGCTCGGTGGATCAGGCGCTGCCTTCCATTATGGTGACGGCGATCTGGGCAGGGCTGGGCTTTCAGATCATCATCTTCATGGCGGGCCTGCGCGCCATCCCCTCCACCTATTACGAGGCGGCACGCATCGACGGCCTGGGCGAATGGGCGATCCTGCGCAAAATCACGCTGCCGCTCTTGAAGCCCACGACCGTGTTCCTCGTCGTCTTCTCCTCGATCGGCTTCCTGCGCATTTTCGATCAGGTCTACAATATGACGACCAACGATCCCGGCGGGCCGCTCAACACCACCAAGCCGCTGGTGCTGATGATCTTCCAGACGGCCTTCTCCTCCTATGACATGGGATATGCGGCGGCGCAGACCGTGGTGCTCTTCACCATCCTGCTCGTCGTCTCGCTCATCCAGCTCTGGGTCCTGAGGGAGCGCACATGACCGCCGCTGCATCCACCGTGGAACTCGCCGCCAACAGCAGCAAGATCCGGCCGGGCCGCATCATCGCCTGGACATTGTTGTTCATCGGCGGCCTGATCACCATCGCGCCGCTCCTCTATATGTTCTCGACTTCCCTCAAGTCGGCCGGCCAGGTCTATGATTTGAGGCTTATCCCGGCCGCTCCGACGCTCGACAACTATATCCGGGTGCTCTCAGACGGCCGCTTTCTGCGCTGGTTCATCAACTCGCTCGTCGTGGCGACGACGGTTACCGTTTCAAACGTGTTCTTCGACAGTCTCGTCGGCTACACGCTGGCGAAGTTCGAGTTCCGCGGGCGGTACCTGGTCTTCCTCGCCATCCTCTCGACGCTGATGATCCCCACGGAAATGCTGGTCATCCCCTGGTATCTGATGTCGAGCCAGCTCGGATGGCTGGATACCTATTGGGGCATCATGTTCCCCGGTATGATGACTGCCTTCGGCACCTTCCTCATGAAGCAGTTCTTCGAGACCGTGCCGAACGATTTTCTCGAAGCGGCACGGGTGGATGGCCTAAACGAGTTCACCATCTGGTGGAAAATCGCCATGCCCATGGTGACGCCGGCGCTCTCCGCGCTCGCCATCTTCACCTTCCTTGGCAATTGGACCGCCTTTTTCTGGCCGCTCATCGTCGTGACCAGCCCCGAGAACTACACACTGCCTGTCGGCCTTTCGAGCTTCGCCGTGGAGCAGTCGATCCAGTGGGAGATGATCATGACGGGTGCGGCCCTGGCGACCATTCCAACCCTCATCGTGTTCCTCGTCCTGCAGCGTTTCATCGTGCGCGGCGTGATGCTGGCGGGGCTGAAAGGATGACCATGGACGATCCGCGCAAGACAGACACGAGCATCTTTCCCGATCCCGTCTACAAGGAGACGGTGCTGAGGCCGCTGTTCGACGGCGCCAAGGCTCACCACGTCGAAGGCTTTCGAGCCATCGACCGGGCGCATCTTGTGATGCTCGCCGAAACCGGCATCCTGAACAAGGAACAGGCGGCGGCAGTCGCGGAAGCACTCGAGGCGATCGATCGCGACGTGGATGTCTCCAAGCTTACCTATACGGGCGAGGTGGAGGATTTCTTCTTCCTCATCGAGAAGGAGCTGAAGGCCCGGCTCGGGCCCGATCTTGCGGGGCGGCTGCACACCGCACGCTCGCGCAATGACATCGACCACACGCTTTTCAAGCTCGGGCTGAAGGAGCGCATCGATATCCTCTTGCATAAGGCGCAGGGACTTCTGGGGGCGCTAATCGCAGCGGCCGAGCGCGAGAAGGACACGCTCATCGTCGCCTATACCCATGGCCAGCCGGCGCAACCTACGACCTTCGGGCATTACCTTTCGGCGGTGATCGAGGTTCTGATCCGCGACATCGAACGGGTTCATGCGGCGCGCGAGATCGTTGATCTATCGCCCATGGGAGCCGCGGCAATCACCACCTCCGGGTTTCCTATCGACCGCATGCGTGTGGCGGAGCTTTTGGGCTTTTCCGCCCCGCTTCAGAATTCCTATAGCTGCATCGCAGCCGTTGACTACACCACGGCCACCTATGGTGCGATGGAGTTGATGTTCCTGCATCTGGGCCGTCCCATCCAGGACCTGCAGTTCTGGACAAGTTTCGAGGTCGGCCAGGTCTACGTACCGAACGCGCTGGTGCAGATCTCCTCGATCATGCCGCAGAAGCGCAATCCGGTGCCGATCGAGCATCTGAGGCACCTTGCGAGCCAGACCTTTGGGCGTGCCCGCGCCATGCTGGACGTGATGCACAATACGCCTTTCACCGACATGAACGACTCGGAAGGCGAGACACAGGGCATGGGCTACCAGGCTTTCGACAGCGCCTATCGTGTGCTCGACCTGCTTGCAGCGCTCGTGTCGCAGATCCGCATCGATCCGAAACGCGTGGCGGCGAATATCCGCCGCTCCTGTATCACGATCACCGAGCTTGCGGACAGCCTGGTGCGGCGGGAAGGACTCTCCTTCCGTGAAGGGCACGAGATCGCGGCAGCGGTGGCCCGGGCCGTGGTTGCGGCCGATGGCGATCTTGCGACCAACGGCTATCCGGCCTTCATCGAAGCTTTCGAGAAGTCCACCGGGCGCAAGACCTTGATAGATGCCGAGACCTTCGCCGAACTCGTTTCGCCGGAGCATTTCGTGGCCGTGCGCACGCGCTTCGGCGGACCGGCGCCGGAGCCGCTTGCCGCTGCGCTTGAAAGCTACCGGCAGCAAGCGCGGGATTTTGCCGAGCGCGCCGAACGCAACGCGGAGCGGAGAACACGAGCCGCGCACGAGCTCAGCGAGAAATTTGCCGCACTCATGGAGCAGGCCTGATGGCAAGGATCGAACTTGAAGGTCTCACAAAGCAGTACGGCCGCGTGACGGCGGTCAAGGGCATCGATCTTGCCATAGAAGATGGCGAGTTCGTCGTCTTCGTCGGACCCTCCGGCTGCGGCAAGTCCACGACGCTGCGCATGATCGCGGGGCTGGAGGACATTTCCGGCGGTGTGCTCAGGATCGGCAGCGAGGTGGTGAACCAGCGCGAGCCCAAGCAGCGCAACATCGCCATGGTGTTCCAGAACTACGCCATCTATCCGCATATGACGGTGGGCCAGAATATCGGCTTCGGCCTCTACACCTCCGGTCTGCCCAAGGCGGAGAAGGAGAAGCGCATTCGCGAGGCCGCGCGCATATTGGGGCTCGAAGAGCTGCTCGAACGCAGGCCTGCAGCGCTCTCCGGCGGACAGCGCCAGCGCGTCGCCATTGGCCGCGCAATGGTTCGAAACCCCGCCGCCTTCCTGTTCGATGAACCACTCTCCAATCTCGACGCCCAGCTCCGCTCGGCTATGCGCATCGAGATCAAGCGGCTGCACCAGCGGCTGGGCACCACGACCGTTTATGTGACGCACGACCAGGTCGAAGCCATGACCATGGCAGACCGCATCGTGGTGATGCGCGACGGGAATATCCTGCAGGTCGGCACACCGATCGAGCTCTACGACAATCCTGTGGATGTCTTCACCGCGCGCTTCATCGGCAGCCCGGCGATGAATTTGCTGCCGGGCAGCGCTAAAGATGGCGGCCTGACCGTCGGCGGTGCCGTGGTTCCGGGCATCGACGCCGGAAAATTGCAAACGGCCGATGTGCTTGTGGGCGTTAGGCCGCATGATCTCACCATCGGCGAAGGCACTGGCGGCGGCATCGCTCTCACGGGTGTGGTGACGGCCGTGGAGCCGCTCGGTGCCGAGACACTCGTGCATCTCGATATTGCCGGCACGGATGTTGTCGCCACGGCCCCAGGCCGCATCGTGCCCGCGGTGGAAAGCCAGGTGACGGCGCGTGCCGCGCCGGGCTCCCTCTACCTCTTCGACGCAAAGACCGAAAAAGCGCTAGGCCGCCTATGACATCGCAAAAATCGGGCCGTGGGGCTGTGCTCAGCCTCGGGCGCATCTATTGCGACCTCATCTTCACGGGGTTGCCGGGCATGCCGCGGCTTGGCCGCGAGATTTTCGCGCGCGATCTGACGCTGGCGCTTGGCGGCGGCGCCTTCATCACGGCCGCCCATAGTGCCGTCCTCGGCCGAGCCACCGCGCTTGTCGCCCGCTATGGCACCGATGCGTTATCGGCAGCAATGGAGCCGCAGCTCGCCTCGCATGGTATCGATCTGCGCTTCATCGACCATGCGCCCGATGCCGGGCCGCAGGTGACCGCCGCAATGATCGAAGGAGAGGAGCGCGCCTTTCTTTCGCGCCGCGCAGGCACCGCCGATCCCGCGACGCTGGAGGCGGCTCTCGCCTGGCCGGAGGCGCACCATCTGCACATTGCCGAATATGCGACACTGGTGGAGATCCCCGGTCTGGTGACGCGGGCGAAGGCACACGGCCTTTCTGTGTCGCTTGATCCGAGCTGGGACGACACCCTCATCCGCGATCCGGCCTTCCTCGACCGTTGTGAGGGCGTGGATCTGTTCCTGCCCAATATGGAAGAGGCAGGCGTGCTGACCGGTACCAGCGAACCCCGCGAAGCGATGGAAATCCTCATGCGGCGCTTCCCCGTGGTGGTGCTGAAACTTGGGGCTGAAGGCGGGATGTTGGGCATGGCGGGCGAAATCGTCAGCCGGTCGGCGCCCAAGGTGCCCGTCGTCGATACAACCGGTGCGGGCGATGCCTTCAATGCCGGATTTATCGATGCCTGGTTGGACGGCAAATCCCCCGGCGAGTGCCTTGCCGCTGCGGTCGACGCGGGTAGCCGCTCGGTGCAGGCGGCCGGCGGAGCCTCTGCTCTGGTGAGCTGAGGATTTTCGCGCGCAGCGGGCGCTGACTTGTTTCTCCTTTTCGTTTATCAATTTGGCAGGCGGATAGGAGAAATCGGGCGATGACCCTTGCGGGACTGATCACCTATGGCGGCGCTTTGGCCGTAGCCGCGGCAATTCCGGGTCCTGGTGTCACGGCCCTTGTTGCGCGCGCACTCGGTTCGGGCTTCCGTTCCTCCCTTTTCATGGCCTTCGGCCTCGTGCTCGGAGACCTCACTTATCTTACGGCTGTGGTACTCGGCCTTGCTCTGGTCGCGCAGACCTTCGGAACGGTGTTCCTGATCGTCAAATGGCTGGGAGTGGCTTATCTCGCCTGGCTCGCATGGACGTTCTGGACCTCAGGAATCTCCGCCGAAAAGATCGAGGCGCGCAGGGGAAAGGGCGGAGCCTTCTCCAGCTTCATGGCCGGCCTTCTCGTCACGCTCGGCAATCCCAAGACGATGATCTTCTATCTGGCGCTGGCGCCCACGCTTGTGGACCTGCGAAGCCTTACCTTCCTCGATTATGGCATGCTGGCACTGTGCACCGTCGTGGTGCTTCTCATTGTGCTGGTTCCTTATCTTGCGCTGGCTGCAAAGGCACGCCTCCTGCTGCAAGCTCCGCGTGCGCTGAAGGCACTCAACAAGACCGCTGCCGCCTTCATGGCGGGAGCTGCGGCAGCAATCGCCGTCCGTCACTGATGGAGTTCAGGCGGCTTCCCAGCCTTCGCTTCCATTCTTGAGGAGTGGCGTGGCGATTGCGCCGAGCACAGGGCATCCGCCTGCCTCTTCCGTGATTGGCGCGCGCCAGGCTTCGCCCTGGAGCATCGCAACCGCGATCGCGACGGGCACAACACCCGCGTGCCGCAGGACGCGAAGGGCCGATCTCATGGAGGAGCCGCTGCTAAGCACATCGTCTACAACGGCAACTCTGCCGTTTTTGACCAGCGGCAGCATGCGCGGATCGATATAGAGGCGCTTCGCCTGTTCAGGCGTCGTGATCGAATTCAGTGGCTCAGACAAGGCATCATCGTACCAGAATTTCCGGCTTGTACCGAGCGGCACCATCCGGGCATGTCCAAGGCGACGTGCAATGCCTTCGGCAAGCGGTAGACCGAGTGTCGGGACGGCGACGATGACGGACGGCGCCAAAGGACGCAGCGCATCGGCGAGCATGTCGGCGAGCGCATCGAGTACGGCAAAACTGGCCTGGTTCACGATGAGGGATGCAACGGCCCTATCGCCTGCACCGGGCAGGACGCGTATCGGCAGGAGGATGCGCCGTCCGTCGGGCAGGGCGGCGGCAAAAGCCGTTCCGCCGCGCTGGACGCCTTCGGGCAATCCATCCTCGGCATGAAGTTGTTGCCAGAACTCGTGTGGTGCGACTTGCATCGATGCCCCTGATGTCAGAACAAGGGGCAACATAGGCCGAGCGACGGCCCGCGCAATCGGAGCGGCAGATGAACGAACAGGTTTTGAGCGAACTGGTGGCCTTGCGGCGCGATCTTCATGCGCATCCGGAACTCGGATTCGAGGAGGAACGGACCAGCGCCATCGTGGCTCAGCAGCTGGAGGTGCTCGGTCTGGAGGTCACCCGCGGCCTCGGCAGGACGGGAGTGGTGGGCACGCTCAAGGCAGGCGACGGCAGGCGCGCAATCGCGCTTCGCGCCGACATGGATGCGCTCGCCATGCCCGAATTGGGTTCGCAGCCGTGGAGGTCCACCATTTCCGGCAAGATGCATGCCTGCGGGCATGACGGTCACACCGTGATGCTGCTCGGCGCTGCTCGCGAGCTTGCCGCTTCGCGGGACTTTTCCGGAACGGTTCATTTCGTCTTCCAGCCCGCCGAGGAAGGGCGAGGCGGCGCAAAGGCGATGGTGGCCGACGGCTTCTTCGATCGTTTTCCGGTGGATGCGGCCTATGGCTTACACAATATGCCCGGTCTTGCGGTCGATCAGATCGCCGTTGTGAAGGGGCCGCAACTCGCCTCCTCCGACAGCTGGACAGTGAACTTCCAAGGGATTGGCACCCATGGGGCAAAGCCGCATCTGGGCCGTGATCCGATAGCGGCCATGGGGCAGTTCCTTGCCGGGTTGCATATGATTGTGGCTCGCGAGATCGACCCTCTCGAATCAGCAGTCGTCAGCGCCTGCGCGGTTGAGGCCGGAAATTTCGCCGCGCTCAATGTGATACCGGATGTGGCGAAGGTCGGCGGAACAGCCCGGGCGTATACGCCGCAAATACGTGACCGACTCGAGGCTGCGATCGGGCGTTTCGCCGAGGGGGTGGCGATTGCGCACGGCGTTACAGCCGAATACCGGTTCAATCGGCGCATTCCGCCAGTGGTCAACGCGGCGGGTCCCACGGAGCTGGCACAGGCCGCCGCGATAAGGGCGGTGGGATCTCAGAACGTGCTGACGGATTTCCCGCCATCCACTGCCGGCGACGATTTTGCCGAATTCGGTATCCGGGTGCCGGGTTGCTATGCGTGGCTGGGGAACGGACCCGCGAAGGATGGCGCGCTGCACCACAACAGCCGTTACGACTTCAATGATGCGGCCATACCGGCAGGTGTGCGCTACTGGTGCGAGATCGTGCGCGGAGAGCTCCGAGGCAGCTGATGGGTCGATTCAAAAGGAGCGCGCAAGTGCCTGCTGCTCCTTCTGGTTGTATGAGCGTTAAAGTGCACCTGAAAGAAGATCGAGCACTTCCGACGCTTCGACTCCCATCGCGACGTCGAGCATGTGTTTTCCGGGTTCGATCGCCCCGGCGAGCTCGTTGGCGCTGCAGTTCACCGAAAGCTTCATGCTCTCGATCCGGAAGAGCTCGGGGCGAAGTGCGAGAACGGGTACGCAGGGATCGTGCAACGGTCTGCTCTCACCGCCGGTGGTCGCATCGAAATAGGCGGCTATGAGATCGCGCACGGCAAGGGCGCGCGGGGTGCCGATATCCGCAAGATGAGCGAGATAGGCATGGTCGGCGCGCACCTTGCGCGTCACGTCCAGCGGGATCAGCGTGAAGGGCAGGCCGGCCGCAAAAACGATCTCTGCTGCTTCCGGATCATGCGCGATGTTGAATTCCGAGCGCGGACCGACATTGCCACGCTCATGCACCGCGCCGCCCATGGCAATCAGTCGCCTTATCCGGCGGGCGGCCTCTGGCGCCCGGGTGACCAGCTCTGCAATGTTGGTAAGGGGTCCCAACGCGAGTATGTCGATAGCACCTTCGGGGCGCTCCATCAGGGTTTCCGAGAGGAAAGCCACTGCGTCCGTCCCGGAGGGCTCAACTCTAGGCTCCGGGAAGGCGACGCCGCCGAGTCCGTCGGCGCCGTGGATGCGCGTCTCATCCACCCCTTCGCGGGTGAGCGGTCCTTTTGCGCCGGCGTGCACCGGCACATTTTTTCCAGCAAGCGCGAGGATACGCAGCGCGTTCCTGGTCGTGGTTCCGATCCCGATATTGCCGGCCACTGTCGTGATCCCCACCACTTCCAACTCGGGGTGGGCGAGCGCGAAGAGGATGGCGATGGCATCGTCGATGCCTGGATCGGTATCGATCAGGACCCTCATGCCCGGGCGAGCCCTTCTAGGATACGCACCCAGCTGCGGATGCCCTTGTGATAGCTTGACAGGTCGTATTTCTCGTTGGGCGAATGGATGCGGTTGTCGAACCGGGCGAAGCCGACGAGGAGGGCATCGGCGCCAAGATATTTTTTCAGCGCACCCACGATGGGGATCGACCCGCCGGTGCCGGCGATGGCGGCGTCGCCCCATTCTTCGGTGAGTGCCGCAAGCGTGGCCTGAAGATAAGGACCGTCCGCCGGCATGCTGACTGCGGGCGAAAGCCCGTGATCCTCGAACTCGACTGTGCAATCGGCCGGAAGGCGAGCCTCAACATGGGCACGGAAGGCATCGCGGATCTTTTGCGGGTCCTGGCCCGCCACGAGGCGGAAGGAGACTTTGGCGTGGGCCTTGGCCGGGATCACCGTCTTGAAACCCGGCTCGATGTAGCCTCCCCAAAGGCCGTTTATCTCGCAGGACGGACGTGACCAGACCTGCTCCAGCACGGAGCGGCCCTTCTCCCCCGCCGGGATCGACAGGCCCACATCGGCAAGGAATTTTTCCTCGTCGAAGGGCAGGCGCGACCACATCTTGCGCACTTCATCCGGCAGTTCCTGCACGCCGTCGTAGAAGCCTTCGATGGCAACGCCGCCGTCAGGCGTCCTCAGGCTTGCGAGAATCTCGGTCATGAGGGTCAGCGCGTTGCGTGCGGCATTGCCGAACATACCGGAGTGGAGATCGCGATCGGCACAGGTAATCGTCATCTCCTGGCCGACAAGCCCGCGCAGCATGGTGGTGATGGCCGGGGTCTTGGCATCCCACATATCCGTATCGCAGACGAGCACCGCGTCACAGGCGAGCTCCTTCGCCGTTTCATCCAGAAACGGGATGAGCGAGCGCGAGCCGCTTTCCTCTTCACCCTCGAAAAGGAAGCTCACACCGACGGGGAGTGCACCGCGGACTTCGATCCAGGCGCGGCAGGCCTCCACGAAGGTCATCAGCGCACCCTTGTCGTCCGAAGCACCGCGCGCGACGATATGGGTGTCGCCATCGGGGGCAGGGCGCAGCGTGGGTTCGAAAGGATCCGTCTCCCACAGCTCCAGCGGATCGGCGGGCTGCACGTCATAGTGGCCGTAGAAGAGCACGCGCGGGCGGCCTTCCGGAGCAGGCAGATGGCCCACCACCATCGGATGCCCCTTCGTGACGCGCGGGCTTGCGTCCGCGCCAATCGAGCGCAGGTCGTTTGCCAGCCACTCTGCCGCGCGGCGGCAATCCTCCGCACGCGTCGGATCCGTGGAGACCGAAGGAATGCGAATCAGCTGAAACAGTCTTTGCAGGCGCTCGTCGATTGTAGCGTCCACATGGGCCAGGATATCGTCGGTGCTCATGCTTTTCTCCTGTCGATCTCGGCGATGCGGGCGTTGAACTCGCCGGCGACCTGTAGCGCGTCGGCGATGACCTTGGGCGCTTCCAGCGAGAGAACTTCGCGCTCGCGCATCAGCCAGCGCCCGGCCACCATCACGTCATGCACGTCTGAAGGCATGGCGGCGAAGACCAGCGTGGAATAGATGTCATAGACCGGGAGCACACGGGGATCGTCCAGCTTGATACGGATCACATCCGCCTGTTTTCCCGGCTCAAGCGAGCCGACTTTCTTGTCCAGGCCTAGGACGCGCGCCGCTTCGATCGTCGCCATCCGGACAACGTCCACGGTCGGCATAGGCTTGCGGCTCTGGCCGAGCAGCTTCTGGAACATGGAAACCGGGCCAAACTGGGAGAAGAGGTCGAGCGTGTTGCCGCTCATGGGGCCGTCAGTGGCGATGCCGACTGGAATGCCGCGCTTGCGCATCGCCTCGACCGGTGAAATGCCCCGCCCCGCCTTTGCATTCGAGCGCGCATTGTGGGCCACCCGAACATCCTGCTCCGCCATGCGGTCCATGTCCTCGTCGGTAACGAAGAGGCAATGGGCGGCGATCAGTCCCGGCTTCAAGAGCCCAGCCTTATCGACGACCTGAACCGGGCGAAGACCGTAATTCTTCTCGGCCCATTCGTTCTCGCTCACCATCTCGGCCATGTGCAACTGCACCGGTATGTCGGGATGGGCATCGGAGAATTCGGCCACGCGGCGCATGACCGGAATGTCGGTGGAGTAGGGCGCGTGCGGAGCGATCGAAGGTGTGACGCGCGAATGGCCAGCGAACATGTCGACCAGTTCCTGGGTCAGCGCGAAGCCTTCATCGAAGCTCTTGTGATCGGGGGCATCGAAATCGGCGAGCGTCTGCCCGACCACGCCTCGCATGCCGCTCTCGTCGATGACGCGGCCGACCTCGGTTTCGAAATAATACATGTCCGCAACCGTGGTCACGCCGGCGCGGATCATCTCCAGGGCGGCAAGGCGCGATCCGATGGCGACCGTGCGCGGCGTCACGCATTCGCGTTCGAGCGGCAGAACGTAGCGGAAGAGGCGGTCGTCCACGTCTTCGCCCAGACCACGGAAGAGCGTCATGGTCATGTGGCAGTGGCTGTTGACCATGCCGGGCATGACGAGATCGCCACCCATATCGATCACCTCGCCACCTTCCGGCGGGGTGCCTTCGCCAATGGCCGTTATCGTGTCGCCTTCGATGCGCACCCAGCCATTCGCATATTCCGTGAGGCTCGCATCCATGGTGAGGATGCGGGCATTCGCAAGCGTCAGCATCATCTCGATTCCGCTTTCAAAAGACAGCACTGGGCGGGATTGGGGACGAGGACGACGTCCGTGCCGGGCTCGAGTGGATCGGACAGCGGCCCGTTCGCCACGATTTCTCCTGCCGGCGTGTTGCAGCGATACTGGTAGGCCCGGCCGAGATAGGTCCTGAGACTGATCCTAGCCGGAATGCCCTTGCCTTCGCGGGCAACCGTGAGCCCCTCAGGCCTTGCGGCGAAGATGAAATCGCGTCCGGGCACCGTGAAGTCTGATCTATAGAGGTCGAGCGTGGCGCCGCCGGCCATCTCTGCACGCACGCCGTCGCCAGCTTCAGCAATGGCCCTCATCGGGATCATGTTCTCGAAGCCGACAAAGTCCGCAACGAAGGCGTTGGCGGGACGGGAATAAAGCACCTCCGGCGAATCGAGTTGCTCGATACGGCCCGCATTCATGATCGCCACGCGGTCGGAGATGGAGAACGCCTCCTCCTGATCATGCGTGACATATAGGGCGGTGGTACCGTTCGCCCGCTGAAGCCGGCGGATTTCCACCCGCATATCGACCCTGAGCTTGGCGTCCAGATTGGACAGCGGTTCGTCGAACATCAAAAGCGGCGGCTCGATGACGAGGGCGCGCGCCAGGGCGACGCGCTGCCGCTGGCCGCCCGAGAGATTCGCCGGATAACGCTCCGCGAACTGGGCAAGCCCCACGCGTTCCAGCATTTCCTTCGCCTTGGCGCGACGTTGGGCCGTGCCCATACCGCGCTGCTTGAGCCCGAATGCGACATTGTCGAGGACGGAGAGGTGCGGGAAGAGCGCATAGGTCTGGAAGACCAGGCCGATATTGCGGGCGTGCGCAGGCAGCCGGGTCAGGTCCCGGTCGCCCAGCCGGATCGTTCCGGACGTGGGCTGCAGGAACCCGGCGACCAGTCGCAATGTCGTGGTCTTGCCGCAACCCGATGCCCCGAGCAGGGAGACCAGTTCGCCTTCGCCCACGTGGAGCGAAAGGTCATCCAGCACCTTGGTCGGGCCGTAATGGGCGGAAACGTTCTGAAGGGTCAGCGATACGGTCATTTTGTCAGGAAGGTCAGGCCGAGCGTCCATTCCACCACCGCCATTACGGCGACGGTGACTCCCATGAGCAGCACCGACACGGCCGCAATCGTCGGGTCGAAGAACTGTTCCATGTGGGCAAGGAGCTGGATCGGCAGGGTTGAGATGCCCGGGCCCGTCAGGAAGATGGAGATCGAGACATCGTTGATGGAGGTGATGAAGGCGAGAATGAAGGCGGCGATGACGCCGGCTCTCACATTGGGGAGAACCACTGTAAAAAAGGACTTCCAACGCGGGCAGCCAAGAGAGACCGCCGCCTCCTCGATCGAGAAATCGAAGCTGTTGAGAGATGCGCCTACGACGCGTACGCAATAGGGCAGCACGAGCAGCGCGTGGCCGATCAGCAGGCTGGTGAAGATCGGGAAGCCCAGACCGGTAGCCACCGATTTCATCAGCGAGAAGCCCAGCACGATCTCCGGCACCAGGATCGGCAGAACGAAGACATTGGGCAGGAATTTGGGCAGTTCCACCCGATAGCGCGCCATGGCGTAGGCCGCCGGCACCCCGATGAGGAGGGACAGCGCGGTTCCGCCCACGGCCAGCATGAAGCTTGTGACCATGGTTGTGCGGAAGGCCGAGATTTCGAAGATGTTCTCGAACCAACGCAGCGAAAGGCCTTGCGGGGGAAAGGTAAGGAAGGTCGTATCCGACAGAGCGGTGCCGATGATGATGATCAACGGTCCGATCAGGAAAATAAAAGTCAGCCCCGCAAAGGCGACAAGAAGGGGATGGGTGCGGCTCATCATCCGGTCACCGGGTTCAGTTTGCGCGCAAGGCGAGACATGACAAGCACCGTGGCGAGTGTGACGATCGTCATCACCGCCGCTATCGTCGAGGCGCCGACCCAGTCGAAGGTGACCATGGCCCGCTGATAGAGGAAGGTTCCCATCATCATCTGCCGCTCACCGCCCAGAAGCTGCGGCGTGGCATAGGAGGTGAAGGAGCCGGTGAAGACCAGAACTGCGCCGACGATCAGGCCCGGCACGGCCATCGGCAGTACGACCTGCCGGAAAGCTGCAGCCGGTGTCGCACCAAGCGATGTTGCAGCATCCGTCAGATCCCGCGGGATGCCTTCCAGCACGCCAACGAGCGTCAGGATCATCAACGGCACGAAGAGATAGACCATGGCGACTATGACCGCGCCCTCCGTATAGAGCATCGACAGGGGCTCACCGATGAAGCCGAGACCCAAGAGCGCCGTATTGACGATGCCGTTCTTGCCCAGGATTACCATCCAGGCGAAGCTGCGCACGACGACTGAGGTGAGAAGCGGGAACACCGCGGCGATGATCAGAAGGCTTTTGATGCGGCCGGGTGCCCGGGCCACCACCCAGGCGGTGGCAAAGCCGACAACGACGGAAATAGCGGTCGTGATGAGGGAAACCTCCATCGTGCGCCAGAGCACGGTCCGTCGAAAACCGGACGTGAAGAACGCGATATAGGGTTGAAGCGGACCAGCAGCTTCCCCGATAGTCGTAGCAAAAGTGGAGAGCACCGGAAGCCCAAGGCCGAGGGCGACAAATAGCGTCGCCGGAATGGCCAGGACCCAGGCGAACAATCGTGGGTTCATGCGATCTCTCAGGCGCTTATTCTTCCCGCGCCGGCCGGTCGGCGGCGCGGGAACTGGCATCCCTCTTCCAGGAAATGGAGAGAAGAGAGATGCGGGATTTCATCACATGCCGAAGATCTCGTTCCAGCGGTCGATCCAATCGGTCTTGACCGCGTTCATCTTCGCGTAATCCATTCGATTGAGCGAGGAGACGACCTCCTGGCCATAGGTCCAGAGGGCGGCCTGCTCGTCCGTCAGCTTCACTTCAGTGTTGACTGGCGCATCCACCCCTTGTTCGGCCTCCTTCTGCTGCACTTCGGTCGACAGAAGGAAATTGATGAACTGGTGCGCGAGCTCGACATTTTCGGATCCGGCCGGGATGTTGACCGTGTTCAGCGTTGCGATGTCGCCGTCCTCGAGTTCCGCCCAGGTCATGGTGGGGACGGCTTCCCTGAGCGAGGCCAGCGTGAAGTCCTGCGCGACGGCCACGGTGACTTCGCCCGTGGACACGAGATTCACCATCTCGGACCCGGTATTATAATTTTTCACCGTATTTTCCTTCAGGGCTTCGATCGCCTTGAAAGCCTCATCGGCGTTTTCATAAGCATCCACCCCGGCGTGCTTGCCTGCTTCCACGACGACCATCGGACCGGCGGTCGTCGTGATGCCGGGGAGCGAAATCTGGCTCTTCAGGTCTTCGCGCCAAAGATCGTTCCATGAGGTCAGCGGCTCTACCTTTTCGCTGTCATAGACGATGCCGACGCGACCGATTGTGTAGGCCGGGCCGTAGTCTCCCTGCGGAGCCTTGGCAATGTCATAGAGCTTTTCGATGTTCGGGATCTTGGAGCGGTCGATCTTCTGGAAGACACCGTCCTCGATACCGATCTGCGAATAGCTGTCGGTAAGGAAGATCACGTCGACGCCCTTGCCGCCGCGCGCCTTGAGCTTGTTCAGGCGGTCAGCGTTGTTGCCCGTCTCGAACACGATGTCGCAGTTGCAGATCTCCTTGAAGGGCTGGATGACATTCGCGTCCAGCTTCTCGCCATTATAGCCCCACCAGGAAATCGTGAGGGTTTGTGCGGATGCAGCACCGGCGGACAGGGAGAGGGCGAAGGCGCTTAGAACGAGGGACTTTTTCATGGGGCCATCCATGGGTTGGACTGCTGGAGAAGGAATTCGAACCGTAGCTCTGTTGAAATCCGGCGACAAGCGACTGCTGGTCCACGCTGTTTCCGGGCCGTCAGCTCATTTCCCGGGCGGACTATAGCTTGCGCGCAAAATAGGCAAGGTTTCTCTGTGGGCTTTTTGTGTGCACGCGATTGGTCCTTTAAATGGGGAGTGGGGGACCTATTGATCAGCCCCACTTGAGTGGTCCATTTTAAAAGTTAGTGCATCGCCGGTCTTTGGTCCATCGGAAGGATGGTTTCCGGGGCTGGCGGGCGATAGCCCAATGCGCTGTGTGGTCGTTTCGTGTTGT